>TARA_R110002167_G_scaffold9191_1_pt1 | contig 443183 bp, 389 predicted proteins | sample TARA_R110002167 | Tara Oceans TARA_R110002167 (sample SAMEA4398238) | marine metagenome | biome: Polar Biome; feature: [MES] marine water layer (ENVO:01000295) within the mesopelagic zone...; material: water (ENVO:00002006), including particulate matter (ENVO:01000060) such... | reverse complement strand
CACGTAAAAGAAGCCCCAGCAGGCGTAGAAGTAAAAGCCGAAGCAGGCACATTAGCCCCATTACAGACCGTAATGTTAGCAATAGGATTAACTACAGGAGTAGGATTAACGGTTATTGTGTAGGTTACGGGAGTTGGAGCTCCACTACAGCCACTAGCGGGAGAAGATACAGTAATAGTACTTGTAATAGGAGAGTTTGTATTATTAGTAGCGGTAAAAGCAGGCGTATTACCAGACCCCGAAGCAGCTAAACCAATAGTAGTATTAGAGTTCGTCCAAGTAAAAGAAGCCCCTGCAGGAGTAGATGTAAAGTTGGAGGCAGGCACATTAGCCCCATTACAAACCGTAATGTTAGCAGGTTGGTTAATAGTGGTACTTCCACCACCACCTGTTGCTGGGACAATACAATCCATTAGAGCAATTCTTGAACCTGCTCCACACCCGTTGTGAGTTAAAGTAAAAACGGTAGCTCCTCCTGGAACTGAAATGGTAACCATACTTCCTGTAGTGGTAGCATTGTTATACAATAAACCAGTCCCTCCGTTTATTAAAGAATAACCTGATCCACAATAGTTTGATAAGGAAACAGTTCCACAATTTGATGCAAAATAGAATTCTTCACAACTATTTGTTCCATTAAAAATAACAGAAATGGATGAAACAGGGGCGCTAAAAGTTAATGTAATAGATTGAGCAGCACTATTTAACCACCATGCTGGATTTGATGTAGGAAAAGTTTGTCCGTTACAAGAATAAGAAACATCACTAAGTGTAGATACCCCTACAGTACTAGCACTTACTGTAATTCCTGATCCAGCACTAAAGTAAGGGTAACTTGTTGCCGATATCTTAGGAATTGAACCATAATTGGATAAATTACAAGGAGATTGAGCTTTCGTTATTAATGGAAATACCACTAATAAAATAATAAATTTTAAATATTTCATAGTTTAGTTTTGTGCACTGCATGCACATGACGTAGAAATACTTAGATTGGATGCCTAAAATATTAAAATAATTTTCTTTGATCGGTTTTAGAAAACACTTTACCTAAATGTTTGAATGCTTTTTCGGTAGCTTCTCTACCTCTGGGAGTTCGCATTAGAAAACCTTCTTTAATTAAAAATGGTTCATAAACTTCTTCTATAGTACCTGCTTCTTCACTAACAGCTGTAGCTATAGTGGTTAAACCAACTGGACCTCCTTTAAATTTGTCAATTATAGCATTTAATATACGATTATCCATTTCGTCTAATCCGTTTTTATCAACATTAAGTGCGTCTAAACCCATTAAAGCTATTGCTTTTGTTATTCTACCATCTCCTTTAACTTGAGCAAAATCTCTAACCCTTCTTAATAAAGCATTAGAAATTCTGGGAGTTCCTCTGCTTCTTCTTGAAATTTCTTCTGCAGCAGATTGCTCAATACCTACATTTATAATATCGGCAGAACGATGAATAATTTTAGTTAACAAATCAGCATCGTAATATTCTAATCTAGAAGTTATACCAAATCTAGCTCTAAGCGGAGCTGTTAACAACCCCGTTCTGGTAGTTGCTCCAACAAGAGTAAATGGATTTAATTCAATTTGCACACTTCGGGCATTAGGCCCTGTGTCTATCATTATATCTATTTTATAGTCTTCCATTGCTGAATATAAATATTCTTCAACAACAGGAGATAAACGATGGATTTCGTCTATAAATAATACATCACCTTCTTCTAAATTCGTTAATAAACCTGCTAAATCACCCGGCTTTTCTAATACAGGGCCTGAAGTTACTTTAAAGCCAACTTGTAGTTCATTAGCAATAATATTAGCTAATGTTGTTTTTCCTAATCCGGGAGGCCCATGTAGTAAAACGTGATCTAAAGATTCTCCTCTTTGGCTGGCAGCTAGAACAAAAATTTTTAGATTCTCCACTACTTTTTTCTGACCTGTAAAATCATCAAAACTTAATGGTCGCAACACTTTTTCTATCTCCTTTTCTGTAGGAGACATGTTAGCTTTATTTGCGTCTAAATTTTCGTTCATAGGTTTCAAAGGTAAGTATATTCCAAAATTAGTAGCTAATTTAATTCAAAAAATCATTCGGCAGGAATTTCTTTCCCTGTAATAGATCTTACAATGGCTCCTAAATAAACTTTTAGTTTTATAACATAAACTGGTGATGAAAAATTTTCTTTTATACCCCCATTTTTAAATAAAATTAATCTGTAACCCACTCCTGTACCTATTCCAACCCATTTTATAATTTTATAATCAATTAACATAGCCGGTTCATAAGAAATTAATGTGGTTTTGTCTGTCTTAGATTTTTTTCCTTCAGCATTGGTATATTCAAAACTAGCCTCTCCTATTCCTATTTGGGTTGATAGGTTAAATTCCCATTTTTTTGACGAAAAATATACATACTCAAAATAAGGAGAAAAATAACCGTAATTAAGGTTAACAGGAATGGTATCGTTTTGTTCTATTATTTCAGACTCAGAATGGATTAGCAACTGATTTATTCCTAATCCTACATTGAATTTTCTTTTAAAACTTAGTCCAATTTTTATACCCGTTGTCTTTACTTCAGTATTTCTTAAAAACGAAAAACGAGAATCAAATTTAAATTCAAATTTTGGTTTGCTAGAAAAACTTTCTTTAAACTCATTTTCAACCTTTTCGGGTTGGGCAATTAATAAATTTGAAAATAACACACAAATTAATAAACAAACAGCTTGTTTCATCTTTTAGGTGAGTGTTAATTCGTATTAGTGCTTTTTTTAATGTAGTTTTTGTAGATAAAGTAGCCTACAACTCCAACCAATAAATAAGGGAAAATCATTAAATATAAAATTCCGTTGTTTACGCTTTTTGCTATAGCTCCTCCACTTTCCGATTCAGACTCAACAACAGCTTTGCACATAGCACATTGTGCTTGAATTATTTCTGATGATAGTAAGAAAAAAAGTAATAACGATATGTTTTTAAGAAGACGTTTCATGAGGCTACAAAATTAGGGTATAATCTCCAATCTTTTAAGTTATTTTATTTTTTTTGTATTTCTTTCTTAACGTGAACAATTAGTATAATTTTGCGGCATGACAACAAATGAAGATAACCTAAAAAAAATTATTTCCCATGCCAAAGAGTATGGTTTTGTATTTCCATCAAGCGAAATTTATGACGGACTTAGTGCTGTGTACGATTATGGACAGTTAGGTGCTGAACTAAAAAAGAATATTAAAGATTTTTGGTGGAAATCTATGGTGCAAATGCACGAAAATATTGTAGGTATTGATGCCGCTATTTTTATGCACCCGGAGACCTGGAAAGCTTCGGGACATGTTGATGCATTTAATGACCCATTGATTGACAATAAAGATTCTAAAAAAAGATACCGTGCCGATGTGTTAATTGAAGAATACATCGAAAAAATTCGTTTAAAAAACGAAAAAGAAGTAGAAAAAGGCAAAAAACGTTTTGCAGATAATTTTGATGAAACGCAGTTTAGAGCTACTAATCCAAATATTTTAAGAAATCAGGCTAAAATAGATGAAGTTACAAGTAGGTTTAAAACGGCTATGGAAAATGATAATTTAGCTGACATTAAAACATTAATTGAAGACTTAGAAATAGCTTGTCCTTTAAGTGGTTCTAAAAATTGGACAGATGTAAAACAGTTTAACCTTATGTTTTCAACGGAAATAGGTTCTGTTGCCGAAGCGGCTAATAAGATCTATTTACGTCCGGAAACGGCTCAAGGTATTTTTGTAAATTTTTTAAATGTGCAGAAAACGAGTCGTTTAAAAATTCCTTTTGGAATTGCTCAAATTGGTAAAGCTTTTAGAAATGAAATAGTGGCTCGTCAGTTTATCTTCCGTATGCGTGAGTTCGAACAAATGGAAATGCAATTTTTTGTTCGTCCTGGAGAAGAAATGAAGTGGTACCAATACTGGAAAAACGAGCGTATTAATTGGCATCTTTCGTTGGGAATTGATGAAAAAAATTATCGTTTTCACGATCATGTTAAATTAGCTCATTACGCTAATGCTGCTTGCGATATTGAATTTAATTTCCCGATGGGGTTTAAAGAATTAGAAGGAATTCATTCTCGTACAGATTTCGATTTGAAGCAACACGAAAAACACTCAGGTAAAAAATTGCAATATTTTGATCCGGAAATTAATCAAAACTATGTGCCTTATGTGGTAGAAACCTCTATTGGTTTAGATAGAACTTTTTTAGCAATACTTTCTTCTTCTTATAAAGAAGAACAATTAGAAGATGGTTCGGAAAGAACGGTATTAAAACTTCCTGCATTTTTGGCTCCTTATAAAGCAGCTGTTTTGCCCTTGGTAAAGAAAGATGGGCTACCGGAAAAAGCGCGTGAAATAATGGATTTATTAAAGTACGATTATAATTGTCAGTACGATGAGAAAGATTCTGTTGGAAAACGTTATAGAAGACAAGATGCTATTGGAACACCATTTTGTATTACCGTTGATCATGAATCTCTTGAAGATGATAAAGTAACCATTAGAGATAGAGACACCATGCAGCAAGAACGTGTAGCTATTTCAGAAGTGGAAAATATTATCAGAAAAAAGCTGACTAGAGAAAATAGTCGTTAAAGGTTAATAATTGTTAATCTTAGGTGGCAGGCTAGGGCAAAACATTTCATTTTAATAATTTTGAAAACAGACCAAAACACTATTAAAATGAACCGGTTTTCGTTATTGTTTTTAATCCTATTTTTTTCATTTTCTGTTAAAGCTCAAACAGATAAAAACCAGTTGGGTGCTTGGTACATGCTGTTTTTAGATGGTAAATTCTCCGAAACAAGTAACTTTGGTTTTGAAAGTGATATTCAGCACAGAAATTTTGATGCAGGTAGAGATTTAGAGCAATTAATGTTGCGGGGAGGATTGTCTTATAAATTTTCGGAAACTAAGACCAAATTGACCTTAGGATATGCCCACATTACTTCCGGTGCTTTTGGTGTGGGTGATAATTCCAAATCTTATGAAAGTAGAGTTTATCAGCAACTCGTATTTTCCAACAAATTGTTTTCAAGAGTTTATGTAACGCAACGTTTTCGTTATGAGCAGCGTTTTGTACAAAATCAGGATTTTAGAACACGTTGGAGGCATTTTTTTGCTGTAAATATTCCTTTGAATCAAGAAAAGTTGATACCAACTACTTTTTATTTTTCTATGTACAACGAATTGTTTATCAATGGAGAACGTTCTATAGGGAATGATAGAAAGGTTGAATTATTTGATAGAAATCGATTTTATATGGCACTAGGCTATCAATTAACCGAAAATTTAAAATTTCAAGCAGGAATGATGAGGCAACTTACCAATGTTGTTGGTAAAAATCAACTTCAAATTGGGATACATACTACGTTGTGAGAATAGCGTTATTACTTCTTCCTCATAAAAATCTGAATAGGAACTCCTTTAAAATCAAAGTTTTCTCGCAATTTATTTTCTAAAAATCTTTTGTAAGAATCTTTTACATACTGAGGTAAATTACAGAAAAATGCAAAGGCTGGCGAATAGGTAGGCAATTGCGTTACAAACTTTATTTTTATCCATTTTCCTTTAATAGATGGAGGTGGACTTTGGTTGATAATGTCCAACATTACCTCATTGAGTTTGGAAGTACTTATTTTTCTAACTCTATTTTTATACACTTTAGTAGCTTCTTCTAAAGCTTTTATAACACGTTGTTTGTTAATGGCAGAAATAAATAAGATAGGTACATCGGTAAACGGTGCTAATTTGTGTTTTATTTCAGCTTCAAACTCTTTTGAGGTGTTGGTTTCTTTTTCTATTAAATCCCACTTGTTTACCAATAGGACAACGCCTTTTTTATTTTTAATAATAAGGTTGTAAATGTTCATATCCTGAGCCATAACACCTTCAGAAGCTTCTATCATAAGCAAGCATACATCAGCATTTTCTATTGCTCTAATAGAACGCATTACCGAGTAAAACTCTATGTCTTCATTTACTTTGCCTTTTTTTCTAATTCCTGCAGTATCAACTAAATCAAATTCAAAACCAAATGAGTTAAATCTGGTAGTTAGTGAATCTCTGGTGGTTCCTGCTATGTTGGTAACAATGTTTTTTTCTTTCCCGATAAGGGTATTTAACAAAGATGATTTACCTACATTAGGTCTTCCAACAATAGCAATTTTTGGCACATCGCTTTCTTCCTCTTCAATAGGGTTGTCGTCAATATGTTTTACTACTTCATCTAACAAATCTCCTGTTCCGCTACCGCTAATGGCAGAAACACTAAATATTTCATCGCCAATGGCTAATCCGTAAAAAGCGTTAGAATCTAAAATTCGTTCGTTGTTGTCCACTTTGTTGGAAACCAACACTACTTTTTTGTTAGATTTTCTTAATAAATTGGCAACTTCTGTGTCTAAATCGGTAATTCCTACTTCTACATCTACCACAAAAATGATTAAATCGCATTCTTCAATAGCGATAAGCACTTGTTTTCTAATTTCATCTTCAAAAATATCATCAGAACCTTTAATATATCCTCCGGTATCTATTAAAGAAAACTCTTTTCCATTCCACTCTACCTTTCCGTAGTGACGATCTCGCGTTACACCACTTGCTTCATCAACAATAGCACTTCTTGATGTGGTTAGTCTGTTAAATAAGGTGGATTTTCCTACATTCGGACGACCTACTATTGCAACTATATTACCCATTTTATTTGTTTATTTTCTGCTTTATATTTAATTCAAATAACCGAAGTTTCTCAACTGTCTTTCGTTGTTTCTCCAGTCTTTGTTTACTTTAACATACATTTCTAAAAAGACTTTTTTCTCGAAAAACTGCTCCATTTCCTTACGAGCTAGAGTGCCTATACGTTTTAAATCTTTTCCTTTATGTCCGATAATTATTCCTTTCTGACTTTCTCTTATAACCATTATTACCGCTCTAATTCTGATGATATTAGGCTCTTCTTTAAATTCTTCAATAACAACTTCGCAAGAGTAAGGAACTTCTTTTTGGTAGTGCATTAAAATTTTTTCTCTAATAATTTCTGCCACAAAGAATTTTTCAGGTTTATCGGTTAGTTGGTCTTTATCGTAAAAAGGAGGAGCTTCGGGTAACAAACTTTTAATTTCGAGCATAATCTGATCTACATTAAATTGATGCAAAGCCGATAGTGGATAAATTTTAGCGTTAGGCAATATTGCTTGCCAATAAGCTACTTTTTCTTCTAAAAAAGCTTGGTCAACTAAGTCAATTTTATTGATTAATACCAATACAGGCACATCGGTTTTCTTTAGCTTTTCTAATATTTCTTGGTATTTTAATTCTTTTTCTTGCACCTCAACCATAAATAAAAGCACATCAGCATCAGACAAGGCAGAACGGACAAAAGTCATCATTCCTTCGTGCATTTTGTATTTAGGATCAACAAAACCGGGCGTATCAGAAAAAATAATCTGATGTTCTTCATCATTCACTATCCCTAAAATTCGGTGTCGGGTAGTTTGTGCTTTAGAAGTAATAATAGACAGTTTTTCGCCTACCAAAGTGTTCATTAATGTTGATTTTCCAACATTGGGGTTACCTATAATATTTACAAAACCTGATTTATGCATTTAATAAAATTGAAATAAAATGCAAAATAACGAAATAAAAAGTTGCTATTATTTTAAAAGTATTAAAAGGCTTGGTAAATGGTGATTGTTTTGGTAGAGAGTAACGATTATGTTATATTTTCGTTTTGTTGTTAACTTCTTTATGACTAAAAATATTATGAAAAATAGTGATTTTTGGCAAATTGGGTTTTTAATTTTTTAAAATCTGTTTTACAAAAACTTCTTTTCCAATAGTTGTTTGCAGATAATAAACTCCTTTACTGTACGAAGTAATGTCAACTTCTATTTTTTGTTGTCCTTTTGGAATTATCTTATTTATTATAACTCTTGAGGAAGCATCCAATAAATTTATGCTAACTTCTTTATCTATCTCACTTTTTTCAATAGTAAATAACCCTGTATTAGGATTCGGATAGATTAAGATGCCTAAATCATTTGCTAAATCATTTATGCCAACACATTGTTCTACTGTAATAAAAGTAGAATCGCTGTTGATGCAAGAATTGACATCTGTATAAGTGTAAATTACACTGTGAGTTCCTAATCCTGCTGTGTTAGGGTCAAAAGCACCACCATTAACTCCCGTACCTGAATATACTCCACCTGATGGTGAACCATTTGGTAACGTAACCGTGTTACTGTTACTACATATTGTATCGGGATTAAAATTGTTTAGTGTGACGTTTGGTAGTGGGTTTACTGTTAATGTTGTTGATAATACACTATCGCAACCGCTAATTGTTTGCAGGCTATCATAATATGTTCCTGCTATACTTTGGTAATTACCATAAATAAGAATACTGTCTCCTTGACAAATTGTACTGTTAGTATTTGACAAATAAACTGGGTTTATAGAGAGGGTTATGGATAATACACTGTCACAACCATTAATCGTTTGTAAACTATCGTAATAAGTTCCTGCTATACTTTGATAGTTACCATAAATAAGAACACTATCTCCTTGGCAAACAGAAGTGTTTTGGTTTGAAATAAAAGAAGAGTTTACAGTAATAGTAGTAGTATCAGCATTTATACATGCATAAGGATTTGTATAGAGATAAACAATATCATAAGTTCCTGCCCCTGTTGTTGCAGGATTAAAACTACCTCCACTTACACCATTTCCCATATAACTACCACCTGATGGAGTACCAACAGGTAAAATAACTAAACCTTCATTATTACATATCGTATCTGGATTAAACGGACCTACAGAAACTATAGGAAAAGGTGAAATATATATGGAATAGCTTTTAATAGAGCTGCTATTATTTTTATACCTTATAAGAGTTACATTAAAAATACCTGTATCTGTAAAAAGGTGTTTCGGATTAACATCCATAGAGTTGTTGTTTGGCCCACTAGGTACGTCACCAAAATCCCATAACACAGAATCAAAATCATTTTGCATTATGGTAAAAGAGGTTGAGTCACCAAAACATTGGTTAGTATATCTATAAACAGGAAGAATGGAGGGAGCAAAGTTGGATAATCCCATTTTTGAACTTTTACCTAACAAATAAATTCCATTAGTAATATAGTTACAAGATATACCTAAAGAGTCTGGCTCATCAATGACATCAAGCGTACCAGCATTAAATTTTGCAACGTATATTTTGTAATCTGGTCCCAATTGAAGCGAACCAATTTGTGCACTGTAACTACCTAAAGTTACTTGAGAGTTTTCTATTGCCGTAGCAGATCCAGCCAATAAATTGTATTGATATACATTACTGCCTGTATTTATATTCTCTGCAATATAAAGGAATTTATTATTAGGAGAGAATTCCAAGCCATATGGTTTAATCAAATTAGATATTGTTTTTAAACCACTTAATCCCCCTGTAGATTTGTTGAAATTGAATATCTCAACAATACTCAATCCCCATCGAGCCACGGCTACTATATTCCCATTTATAGAAGACTTTATACAACCAATAGCATCAACACCATTATTAATATTAACCCCTATATTACTAACCGTGGGGGTCATATTCAAACCTGTTGACGATAACAGAAAACTATTAAAACTATTTGTTCCTCGTAAATGGGTTACAATCCAAAAATCCGTTCCATTTTGATGTTGGATGGCTGTAACTTTTTCACGAGCTTGCCCCTTTATTAAAATATTTTTTGATGTAACCGCACCTATACCTCCCAGTAATGACATGTCAACGATACTATATCTAAGTCCTTCAGTAAAAAATTCATCTGAAATAGTAAAAAGGTAGTAAATGGAATTGCTACCAGGTTGCTTTACGATTAAAGCAGATTGTGTACTACTATTATCTCCCTCTAAACCAAAACCATTTGACATTGTTACATGATTCTTATTCTTAACTGTTCTTCCATCTGTATAAAAAAGTAAATTACCAAGGCTATCACTAATACTCGAACATCCTTCTTGTTGGTTTAGAGTATATGTGGTTTGAGCAGTAGCAGTTCCATTGTTAAAACTCAGACCAGCATATGCCCCAAAACCCCAATTATTAGCTTCGTTTTGACAGATTAAACTTCCTTGAACAAAAAGAAAACCTATTAAGAAAGTATTTTTTATGATATTTACAACCTTATTTTTCATAGTATAAATTTCAATGTTTGTTAGTTTTTGTTTAGAAGTATTATTTTCTCCAAATATATAAAAAATAGCTTAACAATCAGTGAAGTGGAGTTTTTAAAACAAAAAAACCTCAGATTGCTCTGAGGTTTCTAGTAGCGGGGGCCCGACTCGAACGGACGACCTTCGGGTTATGAGCCCGATGAGCTACCAACTGCTCTACCCCGCGATATATCTTTAAATAAAGTTGTCTCGTTCTCCCAAAATGGAGTGCAAATTTACGATTTTTTAATCGACTACAAAGCATTATTTTAAAAACTTTCCGAAAAGTGGCTTTTCATTAACAAATTTTAAATTTTAAGTCGCATAAAAAATTGTACTTTTGGTTTTTTTCAACAAAAACCTGAAATAAGATAGATGTTAACGCTCATCAACAAAGAAATTAGAAGTTTTTTAGGATCATTGGTCGGATACATTGTTATTGCAGTGTTTCTTACTACCATAGGTCTCTTTATGTGGGTTTTTCCTGGCGACTATAATGTGTTGGATAACGGCTTTTCTAGTATCGGTTCACTTTTTTATATTGGTCCTTGGGTGTTTATGTTTTTAATTCCTGCCATAACCATGCGTTTGTTTTCTGAAGAAAGTAGAACAGGAACCATAGAATTGCTTTTAACCAAGCCTATTACCGATTTTCAGATAGTGTTAGCCAAATACATAGCCGGTTTTTCATTGGTGTTTTTCTCCCTTTTACCTACCTTGGTTTATTTTTATTCTGTTTACCAGTTAGGGAGCCCTCCCGGAAATATTGATACAGGAGGAACGTGGGGTTCATACTTTGGCTTATTGTTTTTAGGAAGCGTATTTGTTGCCATAGGCTTATTTGCGAGTGCCATTACCAATAATCAAATTATCTCTTTTTTAATAGCGGTGTTTTTATGCTTCTTTTGCTACGCAGGTTTCGATGCTATAAGTGCGTTAGAGCTTTTTGGATCTATTGATGCATTTATTATCAAATTGGGAATTAACGAACATTACCGTTCAATGAGTAGAGGAGTAATTGATTCCAGGGATGTAATTTATTTTTTAAGTGTTATCTTTTTGTTTTTATTATTAACGAAAACCGTATTGGCAAGCAGAAAATGGTAAAAAATAACGCAAATAGAAATAAAGATTTATCTTCGTTAGCAATAGGGATTTTGGTGATTGTCTTAATCAACTTTTCAGCATCATTGCTTTTTGAACGTTTCGACCTTACCTCAGAAAAGAGATATTCGCTTTCTAACGCCTCTAAAGAGTTAGTGAAAAACTTAGATGACATTGTTTATGTAAAAGTTTACTTAGAAGGAGATTTTCCTGCTGCTTACAAAAAAATGCGTGATGAAACACGTGAGATGTTGGATGAGTTCAGGGCATATTCTAACGATAATTTGGATTACGAATTTATCAATCCTGCCGAAAGTGGTGACGAAAAAATTACCAAAGAAATTTATCAGCAGCTTTTTAAACAAGGACTACAACCTACAGACTTAAACGAAAAAACTACAGATGGCTTTTCTAATAAACTGATTTGGCCTGGAGCTATCTTTTTTTATAAAGGAAAAGAAATTCCTGTGCAGTTGCTAAAAAGTAAATTAGGCAGCAATCCGGTTAACATGATAAACAGCTCTATTGAAGGATTGGAATATGAAATCGCCAATGCCATTTACAACCTTACTACAGAGTTAAAACCTAAAATTGCTTTTATTGATGGACATGGAGAACTGAATAAATATGAAGTAGCTTCTTTATCTACTTCATTGGCAGAGTTTTATAGCATAGATAGAATTAAGTTAAACGGAGAGCTATACAGCCTTACAGAAAGAACCATGAAAGATTCTACTCAGGAATTTGTTGTTCGACCGAAATATGATGCAATTATTATTGCTAAACCAACTCATAGATTTACCGAAAAAGATAAATTTATTATCGATCAATACATTATGTATGGCGGAAAAGTGGTTTGGATGATAGATCCTGTATTTGCTAGCATGGATAGTCTTAGAACTTCGGATGTGACGATGGCTATTCCTCAAGATTTAAATTTAGACGACCAATTATTTACCTATGGTGTTAGGGTAAACGCTAACCTTATTCAGGATTTACAATCGGCACCTATACCAATTGTTACAGGTATGGTGGGGAATCAACCTAAAACAGAGCTTTATCCTTGGTATTTCTTCCCGCTACTAACTCCTGCAAATAGTCATCCAATAGTAAATAACCTTAATGCAGTTAAGGGAGAGTTTACAAGTTCTATTGATACGATTAACAAAGCAGGAATTACTAAAATAGGGCTTTTAAAATCGTCTCAATATACCAAAGTTTCAAGTGCTCCAACTAGAGTAAGTTTATCTTTTTTAAGGTTTGAACCCGATCAAAGTCAATTTAATAAAGGACATCAAGTTGCAGCAGCATTACTCGAAGGTAGTTTTGAATCGGTATTTAAAAACAGAGTGCCACCACAAATTTTGGAAGCCAACGAAATTGCTTTTAGAGAAAAAAGTAAATCCAACAAAATGGTAGTTATTGCCGATGGAGATATTGCTAAAAATGCGGTAAATCCAAGAACAAATGAATACATGGCTTTAGGATTAGATAGATATACTAAACAACAATACGGTAATGCAGATTTTATGCTTAATGTAATGAATTATATGTGTAATGATAACGGGTTGATGAGTGTAAGAACGAAGAAATTTAAAATAAGACTTTTAGACCATACTGTTATCAAAGATGAAAGAGTAACATGGCAAATTTTTAATACTGTTTTGCCTGTAGGAATAATGTTATTGTTTGGTATTGCTCACTTCTTTTATAGAAAGAGAAAATACACCAAATAAAAATTACTAAATATGAAAAATAACAACAAATTAATCATTCTTGTTTTACTACTTGCTGTGGCTGTTGCTGCTTATTTGTATTTTAATCAGGGTAAAACAACTTATAATGTTGAAGGAGCGAAAATGGATTTTGCGGTTGAAGATACTAGTTCTATTACTAAAATTTTTATTGTAGATAACCAAGGAAAGCATGTTACCTTAGTGAAAGGAGAAAAATCGTGGTTGGTAAATAATAAGTATGATGCCAGACCTGATAACATTAGGTTATTAATGAAAACGTTTAGTAGAATAGCTGTAAAAGCTCCGGTTCCTAAATCTGCTCAAGATAATATTATAAAAAGCATTGCCACAAAGGGAACTAAAGTAGAAGTTTATCAAGGTGGAGGAAAGCCATCAAAAATTTATTATATCGGAAATTCTACTATGGATCAAACTGGGACTTATATGTTGTTGGAGACAGAAGGCGTAAAATCTTCTGTTCCTTTTATTATGCATATTCCGGGATTTAGAGGGTTTTTATATTCTCGTTTTTTTACTGATAGCCAGCAATGGAGAGATGCTGCTATTTTTAAATATCAACCTCAAGAAATTCAAAAACTAGAAGTTACTTATTACGAAACACCAGAGCAATCTTTTACCATTATAAAAAAAGATACTTCGTTTATTATGATAGATAAAAATAATCAAGAAGTGAAAGCTCCTGCTAATAGAATTTTGGAATATTTAGAACGCTACGAAAAAATTTATTATGAAATGGTTGATACTGAATCGAAACCTGAATTAGTTGATTCTGTACTTAATTCTCAACCTTTTATAAGAATTGCAGTTACTGATGTTGATGGAGAAATTAATGAAGTAGTGGCCTACCACATGCCTAACTTTAGAGAAACACTAGACCCTGTTAGTGGAGAACCTTTTGAATTTGATGTAGATAGAATGTATGCCAACATTAATAAAGAATTGTTTGTTTACATTCAATTTGCTACTTTTGATGAAATTACTATTAAAAAAGATGACTTTTTAGTTAAAAATTAAACTTGTTTGTTTTTTTTATAAATTCATTATCAGCACCTCATGTCAACACCAATTTCGGTTGTGATTATTACCTACAATGAAGAAAGAAACATTGCTCGTTGCATCCAATCTGTGCTACCCATTGCTGATGAAATTATTGTAGTAGATTCTTTTTCTACCGACAATACCGAAAAGATTTGTTCGGAATATAAAGTAACGTTTATTCAACATCCTTTTGAAGGACATATTGAGCAAAAAAATTATGCTCTTGCTCAAGCCAACTTCAATTATGTACTTTCTTTGGATGCTGATGAAGCACTTTCTGAAAAGCTATTAGAAGAAGTGAAGCATATTAAAGCCAATTGCTCAAAAGATGCATACAGTTTTAATAGGTTAACCAATTTTTGTGGCAAATGGATAAAATATTGCGGTTGGTATCCCGATAAAAAAACACGCCTTTGGAATAGAAACAAAGGAAAATGGGGAGGTGTTAATCCGCATGATAAAGTAATAATGCAACCTCGAACAACTACGCAGCATATAAATGCAGATATTTTACATTATTCTTTTAATAGTATTGATGAGCATTTAAAACAAATAGCCTACTTTACAGACATCAGCTCAAAAGCAGCTTTTGAAAAAGGCATAAAAAGCAGTGATTTCAAAATAGTTTATAAAACGGTATTCAAGTTTTTTAGAGATTATATTCTAAAATTAGGAATATTAGATGGCAAGTACGGTTATATTATTTGTAAAAACTCTGCTTACGCTAAATATTTGAAATACAACAAACTTAAGCACTTACAACAAAGCAAAAAATAACTTGAATTCGCAACCGGAAAATATCTGTTTTTTTAATACTACTACTTTTTGGGGTGGAGGAGAAAAATGGCATTATGAAGCTGCTGTTATGGCAAGCGAACAAGGTATTCCAACATTTTTTGTGTCCTCGCCACACAGTGTGTTAAATGAAAAGTTAGCCTCAACAAAGGTAATGCAATTTCCTATTCGCAATAGCAAGTTGGGGTTTTTGTCGGTGGCTAAAGTAAAAAAGCTCACCCAATTTTTTAAGGATAATAAAATTACTACGGTAGTTTTTAATAGTCCTGTTGATTTAAAAACAGGCGGATTAGCGGCTTATATGGCTAAAGTACCAACAGTTGTTTACCGCAGAGGTATAGCTGTTGAGGTAAAAAAGAAAACCCTTACTACTTGGTTATTTAAAAAAGTAATCACGCATTTTATTTTTAATTCTGCTGCTACAAAAGCCTTAATGGTTAAAAATTTTGAGGACATTATCAACACCAAAAAGTCGGCTATAATTTATAATGCCATTCATTTTTCGGCTTTTACCATAACAGAAAAAACCAACTCCTCTCCAACAATAATTATTGGCAATGCCGGCAGGTTGGTTACCCAAAAAGCACAACATTACTTGGTAGATATCGCTGGAATTTTAAAAGCTAAAAACATCCCTTTTGAAATTCACATTGCCGGTGACGGGCCAAGGCATAATGAACTAAAAGCGTTAATTGAAGCCAATCAATTAGAAAACGAGGTAAAATTATTGGGTTTTGTAAAAGACATGAATGCATTTATGAATAACATAGACATTTTTGTTTCTACTGCTAAATGGGAAGGTTTTGGTTTTGTACTTGCCGAAGCCATGGCACATCAATTACCTTGTATTGCTTTTGATATCAGCAGTAATCCGGAGCTTATTCATAACAACACTACTGGATTTTTAGTGCCAGCTTTTGATGTGAAAGTTTTTGCTCGCCAAATAGAAAAACTCATTAACGATAAAACCTTACGCCACGAAATGGGCAACAAAGCCTACCAATTTGCTATCAATAACTTTGATAAAAAGCTTCAATTCAATACTTTTTTGGAGTTTGTGAAAGGGTGAGGTTGGGGCTAACGGTTTGCGTGTATGAGAAGTAGCGGATTTAAAAGCACTTCACTTTCAGTTTGGAGCAAACTTTATTAAATGCAATGACCTTTCATTTGACACTAAACCCGCTATTTCTTATACACGCTGTTGGCAGCTGGTGTTCTTGTCCACCGTCTTTATAAACCATTGTCAGTATTGAGTTTCGTTGTCTGTCGGGTTGTGTGTTTGCGTATTTTTATTTTTTTGAAGGCAAGGAAATTTTTTAAAAACAATTTTTTCTCGGGTAGAAAACTTGCAAGTTCTTTGACAATGCTTTTGTCTCAGCGTTGACTTGTGTGGCTTTGGCAATGTGCTTGCAGGTGTGTGTCGGCTTTTTATTTACAACAATTTTTCTCCTGAATAGATGGACATTTTACATTTCCATTACTACAATAATCACAACAGTCGCCTATTTTTGGTTTAAGAACTTGTTTGCATTTTTTCATTTATACGGTATTTGCTATACTTTTTATTCAGCGTTGTCTGAATTATTTTAGGTAATTGTTCTCCCTTTATTTTTGCAGTTGTTTGTGCTTGCAAACCAGATGTCAGTATTCCGCATAGAAAGGTCATTATCAAAATATGCTAACGTATTTTTATCTTGTCAGTATTATTTTTTGTGTTGTTCTCGTTCCGTTTGCTTCAATAGAAATGAAATAAGTTCCGTCAGGCAGACCTGAAAGTGAGTAATTCTTTTCCACCTTCATATCTGTTGATTGAACACTTTCCTGCCTAACAATTTTTCCGTTGATATCGGTAATCAATAGTGTAGCGGTTACGGCTTGTAACTCATTGAGTCTGATGTTTAACTGATTGGTTGAAGGATTGGGATAAATTATAAATGAGGGTGATTTATCTGAAAAGTCCTGCACCGATGTGGTTAACGGCTCAGAATAAAAAGTAGTAATACTGTTGGCAGTCAATGTTGTTGTGAAGCTGTCATTTGCTACGGTGATGTCCGGTAAAATCGCCCAGTTTTCTGTTTGACTGGTTCTTACTGCTTTTAGTGTTGACAGGTTATTCAACCCATTGATAGCAAAATCAACTGTTTGAGGGTTGCTATGATTATTTATAACAACAATGACTATATCAGTTCCATCCTTATATGCTGTAACACGAACATCAATGTTAGAAGACGTGGCATCAATGCGCTGTGAACCCGGTTTTACATGCCTGGAATACTGACCAGTTACATAGTATTGTTTGTTGATAGTATATCCTGTATAGTTCGTGCCGGTAAAGTTCAGGCTGATGAATTGTGTTCCATTGGTTTCCTGTGCTCCAAAAAATCCCCACATGTGATCCACTGCTGAAACATTGTAGTTAGCAATGACATCATGTATCTGATTTCCCCAGTCAAACGCATTGGAACGAGAATACTCCGTCATCCATACCGGAACATTGTATTGTTGCCCAAGCTGCATCATGGCTGTTTTATTCGTATTACTTCCACCATAAAGATGATATGCCAATGCTCCGACATATTTTTGCGCTACGGTGTCTGCCATGATTATTTGCGATCTTGTATAGGCTTCATCGGCATTCAGGTCGTCAGGGATTACAATTTTTGTACTAATACCAGCAGTATCCAACTTAGGACCAAGAAGTTTAATACAATCCCTGATGTATGTTCCAGGCCAGATTCCGCCTCTGATATATCCCGGTTCGTTCATAATGGCATAGTAGGGCAGTTCGTATCCCTGATCTTTCCATCTTTTAATGATGGCAAAAGCCCATTCTGCATATTCTTCCGGGTTAGATGTAGTCATCCAGCTTTCTATTTCAATGGTAGAAGGGAAATAGGTATCTACTCCCCTGGGAATTACCCTGCTTATATAATCAATATGAGCATCCATCTTTTTCCATGAAAAATCAAATTGAGAAAGATCCGTGCTGTCAGGGTCATTGTTGTCATTGGGGTCTTCAATGGGTCCGTCTTCACCGGTAGCGGGTCGCACACGGGTCAATCCCAGTTCATTGTATAGCAAATTCAAAATGGTGTCTTCCTGTGCGGTACTTATTATCAGTCCTGCTGTTATAGGGGCTGAGGTGGTACCTCCAATAACATGAGGGTCATTAAATACCCGCAGGGAAGTTCCAAACCCTTCCATTGTTTGGTTTACATTGAGTGCATCAATGTTAATGGTCACGTTTTGAGCGGTTAATCTTGTTGAGCATATGATGCCCAAACCTGCTATTGTCAAAATATTTAATATTTTCATTTTTTTAAGATTTAAGGTGGGTTCTAAAAATTGATTTTTTCATTTTGATAAAACCAAATACATGTTCAACTCTTGCTCTTGTTTTTGATTTTTCTGTGTTGTTTTCTTTTTGTTCATCTGTGAGTGGTTTATTACGGTAGCCTTTTTCATGTATTTTGTTTTTCATCTTATATTTCTCTACAATTGTCTATTTGAACCTTGTCGGCAAACACTCTGATACACGATTGATTGTTTTCCATAATTTCCTTGTTTAGGATTTAATAACGCAGCAAAGATACAAATAGTTTTCTTATATAAGCAAATACTTAAATAAAGTTTTCAACGTTCCGTGTATGGTGTCGTAGCATCCCGCAGGGTGCTATGCACTATACACATTGTTCTCTGCTGGCTTTTCTTTCATTTAATAGTTCAAAGTTGCACCAAAACCAAAGCCCATATCACTATCATAATGAGCAGAAATTCCAATATTACGAGTAACTATGTACTTGAGTCCTGTAAAATATTCTTTATCTGTATTAACCATAAAAGCCCATCGTAATCTTGATGTAATAGGAATATCTTCCCGTGATAATTGAAAACGCACATTTCCATCAGTAAAAATTTCGGCTTGTGCAATTATTAACATTGGTAATGTATAATTTGCTCCAATACTGAAAAGATTTCTATTGTCCTTTGTGTTTTCCTGGCCGAAAATATTTTTTTCAATTTCGTTACTCCCTAGGGTTCGATATCGCCAATCAAATCCAACAAATGGCATAAACCATTGGTTTTTACCAATATAACGACCAACATGAGATTCGGTTTCATAACCATCTCTATCGCTATAACCCAAACGCCATTCTGTACCGAAACTCCATCGAGTATTTTGTAACATTGCTGCTCCATCATTTCCATTGGTGGCAAAATCGTTTTCTGCCATTAAATGCAAATTGTTACTTTCCGCTTGTAGTTTTTTATAAGCCCATTTTTTGTTAGGTAAATACGGATTTGGGGCTTGTTGCTCATAAGAAAAAACTCGGTTCATACCAGCCATCATATGGTATAAAATATGACAATGAAAAAACCAATCACCTTCGGTGTTTGCTAAAAATTCTATCGTGTCGGTTTCCATTGGCATAATATCCAACACGTTTTTAAGAGGTGCATACTCACCTTGACCGTTCAATACTCTGAAATCGTGACCATGTAAATGCATTGGGTGTCGCATCATCGAACCATTGTAAAGAGTTATTCTTACATTCTCACCTTTTTTGATTAAGATTTTGTCCGTTTCGGAAAGTACTTTATTATCCATGCTCCAAACGTAGCGATTCATATTTCCTGTAAGCTCAAAACGTAATTCTCTTACTGGTGCATCTTTTGGTAAAGATGTTGGATTTGGTGCTTTCAGCATTCCATAATTTAGTGTTACAATGTCTTGGTTTGCATTCATTGTATGATTGGATTGGTTCATTACGTCCATTTGCATGTTATCCATTTTCATTTCAGGATTTCCAGTAATTTCTGGATACATCACCGTGTTCATATCCATTTTTTGTAATGACATGTTCATTCCCATATCTTTCATTGAACCATTCATATTCATCATGTCGTTCATCATCTTCATCCCATCAAAATATTTCAGTTTGGGCATTCTGCTTTTTAGCTGAATTTTCCCAGTTCCTAAATAAATTGATGCTGATTTTGTACGATCTTCAGGTGTTGCCAAAAACTCATAAGCTGTCTTTTCGTCTGGAATTGTAACAACAACATCATACGTTTCAGAAACTCCAATAATTAATCTATCTACTTCCAGAGGTTCTACATCATTTCCATCATTGGCTACAACCGTCATTTTTCCACCTGCGTAGTTTAACCAAAAATAGGATGATGCACCACCATTTGAAACGCGTAAACGTACTTTGTCGCCTGCTTTAAATTGTGGCAGTTGACTTTCGTTTTTACCGTTTATTAAGAACTTATCGTAATACACATCGCTTACATCCATTGCCATCATACGTTTCCATTCATTGCCTATTTTGGTTTTGAAATGCCCAGTTTTTATGGCTTCTGCGTAACTTTGTGTTGTACCCTTTTTTATGGCAGACCAATCACTAGCATTATGCAACATCCGATGTACATTTTCAGGCTTTATATCTGTCCATTCACTCAAAATTATAGGAACTTGAGGTAAATCGTCAATCCCTTTTCTAAATGTTGAATCATCCTTTTTTTTCAATAAAACCAATGAACCATACATCCCTAATTGTTCTTGTAAGCCACTATGGCTGTGATACCAATGTGTTCCACTTTGTATAATTGGAAAACGATACGTAAAAGTTTCGTTAGGTTCGATTGGCATTTGGGTTAGATAAGGAACCCCATCTTCTTTGTTTGGTAGAAAAAGTCCGTGCCAATGTAAAGAAGTACTTTCCTTTAACTTATTATGAACCACAATTTCTGCTGTGTCACCTTCGGTAAAAGTTAATGTCGGCATTGGAATTTGTCCATTTACAGCTATGCCTCTCTTTTCCTTTCCAGAAAAATTTACGATGGTATCTGTAATTGTTAAATCATATCGAACAACATTTTGCCCAAATGTGATATGAGTTGATACTATTCCGACAAATAACGCGAACCATTTTAAATGTTGTTTCATTTTCTTTATTCCTTAATAGTTTCTACTGTTTTACCACAGCCTAACATTTGTGAACCGTAATAAGGATTTTTAATAGTTTCTTCCTTACTTAACCAATTTGCATCCTGCATAGGACAATATTGGTAGTATATGATATTGGAAGTTTTAGATAATTTTAGAATTTCATAGACATTTTTTGATAATGATTTGAAAGACTCTCTTTGATTTTCAATTTTTTGAGTTTCTGAAATATTTTGAGCGTCTTTTTTTAAATCATTTACTAATTTCATCCAGAGCATATGAACGTCCATTGAACGTCCATCCATTTTCACATCATTTATTGCAGTTAAAAGATTTTTCGCATTTGTGGCAGAAGCAGCTCCATCTGTTTTTACTAAAGCATCTTTAATTGCAAAATAATTATCGAAAACTATCGAAAGAGGGTTTGTTTCTTGCATTTTGGCCATTTCACTTGAATCAATTGAATGGTCTTTTGTAGCCATTACTATATTCGGTTCGTCCACCCTAACAGTTGCAGTTGTTTTTTTAGCTCTTTCATATTGGCAACAACCCGCTAAACTTGAATAGGTGTCGTCTGGTGCTAAAAAGGTATCGCTATCATAACCTGCTAAAGCAATACGTTTTAAGATTGCCTCTTTAGAAGTTTTTAAACTGTCGTATGAAATGGTAGCTATTTTGGTGTCCTTATCCCAATCTACATTGGCTTGGTTTTTTACATTTCCAGCTTTTTCTATTGTGCTTTCGCACATTCCACAGTTGCCGTAGATTTTTACGGTTTCTGTTTTATAAGTTTTTGTTTGAGCGTAACCATGAGATGCAGAGAGCAATACTGCAATCATCATCAATATTAATTTTGATCTTTTCATTTTCTTTCTTTTTTGCTTGCAGAGAACGTGTTTGTGTATGAGTTGTGGCGTGGTTTAGCACGGACCAAACCAAGTACAAAACCAGCAGGAAAATCCGCGAGGATTTTCCGAAGTAACTTTGACCAAGCCATAACTTATACACGGTGTTGGCATTTCGTTATTTTTTATTTTTCTTAATCGACTGTTTTATTAGACTCAAAATATATTCTAAATCCTCGTCCGAATTTATTTGTAATTCATAATCTCCATTTCCCCAATGTCCTGTTGAAGAAACGTCTCTTGTAATTCCTTTCGGGTCGTCAAGTTCTCCAATTGTCATATTAATCCACATTTTCAATGCTTTCCTTTGTGGATGAATATCTACTACGTTTCTACCTGAAACAAAAGCGATATATTTCTTTTTTGGTTTAATCTCAATATTGTCAAAATTCAGAATTGCGTTTTTCATTTTCTCGTACAATTCCTTAATTTCCTCACTTGCGTTTTCTAAATGTTCTTGCTCCGAATAAACTTTAATTTCTTTTGCAACATTGTCAATTGTCTGGTCAGTTTTAGAAATAGTTTTTATGCTCTCTTGTGCTCCTGCTTTCTGTATTTGTTCAAACGAAACTGTGTTATTTTCAAATCTTTTTACTTCCCATAATTCTATTGGCAAGTCTTTAAAATTAATTGCCTCACGTTGGTAGTTTGTAAATGCTGGTGAAACGAACAAAACCCTTGATTGCGACCAATCTACGTCATTACGTTTTAGTGTTTTGTCAAGATTTTCATTAAATTCTAAAATGAAGTCTGCCTTGTTATTTAGCATTAAAGACAAGTAGGCATAACCTTGGTCAATTACGCTGAAATTTTTATCACGTTTGTACTCAATTATTACGAAGGCATTTGCTTCTTTGTCGAATGCAAGAGTATCAATTCGGAAGTTGTTTAGTGAAAATTCAGATTTCACAAAGTCAAGTCCGAGAATTGTCTTTAGATTATTTTCGGTTAATTCTTGAATCTCTTTTTCAAGTCGGAAAGGTTTTTCCTTTATATATTCTAAAGACTTTTCAATTTTAAATAATGCCATTTATTTTCTTGATTTTCGATTTTTTCATAATGAATGCCAACGGTCTCGGCTATGCGTAGTGCGGGATTTCAAGGCACTTCACTTTCCGTTTAGCTGTTAGTTTATTTAATGTAATTACTTTTATATTATCACTTTAGCCCGCATTACGTATAGCCATTGTTGTGCGGTCGTACTTCTTTTTCGGTCGTCTGTCAGCGTTGGCAAAGACATACTCTTTTGCAATTTTTGGTTGCAGCGTTGGCTGGTGCGAATTGCAAATGTGTATGGCTTTTAGCGTTGGCTTAGATTCCGTTTAATCCTTGCCAATGCAGTTTGTCGTTTTGTTCAATATGTTTCATAAGTTCGCTAATAGCATCTTCAATTTGAAATATTTTGTCATCGTGTTGTTGTATCTTTTCAAGTTGATTTTGATGAGAAAACCAATGCAATAATTTAGTATTGTGGTAAGTGTCATCTTCAACAGAAAAAACTTCTTTTATTCTTGATTCTAAAGAATTTGAAGTTGGAAATTTCATTGACGTATATAGTTCCAAAAATCTTCTCATAGTGTTGGGAAGCAAAATAGTGTATTTGAAATCTTCTTTATTTTCAAGACTGTGATATTCTTTTAAAACGCTAAAAAGAGAAGCGTATTCGGAATTATGTTTTTTGAAATTTTCGGGTAAATCAGTTATAGTAGAAGCGTTGTTGTCTTGTCTCTTAATCATATAAAAATCTACTTCCGTTTTCTTCTGATTTTTGAATAGTTCAGTACTATCCATCATCATTGAAAAGAAATCAAAATTATGTGTAGAGATGAATAATTGAAGAAAATCATCGTCCTTTTTCTTGAAGAAATTTTGTAGTAAAGACCTAACTTGAAAGATATGATTGCTATCCAAACTTGAAATTGGGTCATCAATGAAAATTATTGTATTTGGTAGTTTTGGCGGGTCGTCATTACGAAGTGCTTTTAATTCAGTCAAAAAATAGGCAAAGGCGATTGCCGATTTTTCGCCTTCGCTTAAATTATTGGCTGGAAAACCGCTTCTTTCAAGAGTAAATTTGTCGTTACGAATTTCAATTTTTATGTCATTCCTATGCAAAAGGACTTTAAGTGTTGTATTGAGTTCTTCTTGCCCTTTCACATTGCTTTTGAGTTCTGTTTCAAAGTTTATTTTGTCCGTTGTACTGCTTTGAATTCTGGAATTTAGGTTTTCAATGATTGAAGAAGCCTTATCCTTATCTTCTTCTTTTTCAAGATAGTTTTCGTTTTTCAAATATTCAGCAACATAATGATTTAAAATCTTATCTAATGCCTTTTTTTTATTCTCGTCAAATTCAGACATCCAATCATTATGAGCTTTTACCGATTTATTGATTTCGTCAAAGTCGTTTTCTAAACTTATTGATTCTATTTCAGTTGCATTGATATTATTGAAATAATCCGATTCTTTACGCTTTAAGTCTTTTTCTAAAGTTGTTAATTGAGATTTGTATTTTTTTACCGACTCTTTGAAGTCTTTAATTGCTTTTTGATAGTCATTTTGGAAACTACTCCCAAGATTTTTCTTGTCCGGAAAGGTTATATCATCAATAGTGTTGCGTTCAGTTGTAATAGCATCTTTGGTGTCTTTAATTGCTTTTTGTATCTCTTGAAGTTTCTTAGAATAGTATGAGTTTAAGTTGTTGATTCTATCATCGGGCAATTCTTTGGTACAAAATTTACATTTCCTTTCATTTTCGTGAATTCTGATTCCTGTTTGCACCCAATCGAATAATGCTTTGTCATCATCTAATTCAGGAAATGAGATTGATTTTGGTGCCGTATCTTCTAATATAGATTTAACGTTGGTTTTAAGAGTATCAAGGTTTTCATTAAAGTTATAATCGTCTTTTTGAGGTTCAAAAGTGTTTTCCGCTACTGCTTCTTCTTTTGTTTTATCCTTGATCTTTTCAGACAAAATGTGTTTATTCAAATCATCTTTAATAGCGTTGGTTATTTGCTCTATTACACCTTTGTTTAGTTCGTTTTGGTCGAGCTTATTGTTAAGATAGTTTTTTCTAATGTCCTTTGCCTTAGAAGAAAACTTTCCACCTGATTTAGTATAGTTATTAAATTCATCTATTCTTATTTGATAACGATTATCTCTAATATTTTCTAATTGTGCAATCTGCTTATTTAAATTCTTTATTTTCTTGTCCAATTCGCCCGATGGGTCACCAAGGTAAAATGAAATAGGCTTAAAATCTGAATTTGGGATGTCCCAAGTAAAAATTCGATTGATATATTGTGCGTTGAAAACTTTTACTTCAAAACCAAAGTTTTCAATATCATCTTGAATATGACTTGTATTAGTATCTTCTTGTGTTGTTATGATTTCAAATTCAGATCCTTGAAAGTGCCTATTTTTATCTTTGAACTCTAAGTTTTGGAAAAGTTTGGAAAGAGTCGTCTTTCCCGAATAATTCAACCCGTAGATTAGATTTTTCTTTTTAAACGTGGTTAAGTCATTCCAAGTGAAATCTTGAAAAATACCGAAGCCTTTTAGTTTGCTGATTTTCGTAATCATTGGTTATTTGAATAACTCATTAAAAAATTTCCAATTTTCAGTCAGTTTTCCTGGTGTGTAATCGTAGTCAAATTTTACTCCGTATTCCGCTTTCGGTTCTTCAACTCCGTTTACTGTTGGTTCTAACAAATACTTTTCGTTATTGAAATAATACCATTGGTTATTCTCCAATACTACAAGACCACCAACATATTTTCCACCGTTTTCATTTAATTCTTTCAGTTTGTTGGCAAGTCCTTCAGCTCGTCCTTCTGGATTTTGAGCTGTCTGTCCGCTTTTGGTGTCAAATATTCCAATTCTACCGTCTTTGAATTTTAGAATCCAATCAGGGTAGAAGAGAGCTTCTTCCTTTTTTGCTGTATTGTAATATTTCAAGCAATAAAATTCTTTTCCTGAATCTCCATTTTTAAACCACCAATCCAACTTGTCCTTTTTCTGTTCTAAGTAATTCAAAAACTTTAGTTCGTTATCACGTCCTTTGTATTCTTTTTTCAAGTAGAAAGGTTGGATTGCACTTAATTCAGAAGTACCTTCTTGTGTTGTTAGTTCTGCATAATCTTCTGTAAAGGTGTATTCTTCTTTGATTTCAAAAAGTGGTGCTTCTCGTTTTTCAATTTCCTTTTTACGCTTTTCAAGATATTCCTTTTTTACAGGATAATAGTCTTTTAATGTTTTGGTCAAAGCTTGTCTAAAAATACTTGACTGCTCTTTATTTAAGTCGTTTATTAAAATGCGGTAATACAAATTGCTGTCTTGGTCAAATATGCTTTTAAACCAAACTCTGAATGCTGATTTTAAAGGCGACCAAGAACGAGAAACGTTTGAAACTTTGGCTTCCGTTTCTGTTTGTTCTGAAAGAAGTTGAAAGCAATACCAATTAAATAATTTCTCAACATCATTTCTTGAAATTTCGTAATTTTCTTCGTGTCCTTTTTTGGCAAAGTCTAAATTGATTTTATCATAGTCTGTGAACTCTGCATCAACAATCAATTTATTGGTTAAAGTTGGGTTTATGTCTATGCCTTTTGCTTGTATTTTTTCTCGCATAATGGCTGGGTGGTCTTGTTTGTCAAAGCCAAAATAATTGTCAAATGATTTTAAGAAACCCATTTGAAATTTTACTGCGTGACCTAAATCGCCATAATCTACACGAGAAACAAAGTCAGAATATAAACCCTCAATATTTTCTAAATCTTCCTTGCGTTTTGAAGTATAGATAAATGGTTTGTTTTTAGTTCCTTGGTCTGGGATCTCTACATCATTACGCTTGTAGTTGGTGTATAAATATCCTGTTCTTAAATTCGGATTGTTTTTGTAATCGTCTTTACGATTTGGTTCTGCCATTCGTAATATTCTACCAATTGTTTGAACATAAAAGGAAGCAGAATTAATCTCTCTGAACATCACCAAAATATGTGCTCTCGGACAATCCCATCCTGTTCCTGCGGCTTGTTTGAAAAGCATAAAATCTACATCACTTTCATTATGCGTAATGAAGTCCATATTTTTTTGCTTGCCGTCAAACCATAAAGCAACATTTCGGTCTATGTTGATTTTCTTTTTTTGAAGGTAATCTAAAACTATTTCCTCTTTGGTTTTTTGTCCTGCGTCTTTCAAACGACTATCGTCATTTGGCAATTGAATTAAAACCAATGGATTTATGTCTTTGCCTAAAGTTTTGTATTCAGCTTTTATTTCTTGTTGGCGTTCAATAGCTAAATCCAAAAGCAACTCGTCCAAGTCTTTGTTTGGATATTTTGCTAAATCTTCTTCGGTTTGAACTGCGATTTTTTCTTTGATTAATCCTTCTTCAACTACTTCTTCACGTTTAACCCCAACATAACCTGCTGTTCCATCTTCAATTTCGTCAATGCCTGGAATGTTTTTAGGTGTTGCAGAAACATTGAGAATTACTTTTGGATTGATAATGTCAATTACTTCTTGGGCTAAATCCGTATCTCGGTTTTTATGGCTTTCGTCAATGATTAAGACAAATTCTCTACCTTCTTTATGTGTGTTTTCTATCAAGTCCTCAAAGTAGTAGCCTTGCTCTTTTAGAAATTCTTCTTCGTCTGGTCGTCTTAATAATCTGCTTTCTTTTTTAGAAGCGACCAACTTTTGCCAATTGATAAAAAGAATATCATTTTTATAGAGTTTACCTTGTTTAAAATCGTTTACCGTAAGCAAACCATTTTCAAGATTGGTATCAAAATACTCGTGAAATTTATCTTTGCTTTGCATTGCCAAATCTTCCGAAAACGTAATCCAAATAAAGGCTTTATCATAATCCCAAGTTGGCATACCGTTTAGGCTATGCACAAAATTGGCAACCATAAATGTTTTTCCACTTCCTGTTGGTGATTTGAACGCTAAAAGTCTTTGCGGTTCTGCGGTGCCCCACAATTTCGTGAAAGTGGAAACCAATTTATCTATGGCTTTCTGCTGAAAGTTTAAGGGATTAAATCTGCTCATACTGTAACTATGTTGTAAATCTTTTTGTAAATCTCTAAAATAGGCTGTGGAATAGTTTTAATGGTAATGTGTTCCAAATGGTCGAACAATGCCTCAAACTCACTTTTGTTGCCCCAACTAAAAAGATACAAATTGATTGGTTTTTCTATGTTTTCAACTTTTTCTAAAAAAGTCTCCATTTCTGTCATTTCTTCTTTGAAATATATTGCTGTTACTTTTTTATCGTTTTCAAAGAGTTGAAAGCAATTGCTTAATTCTATTTCTTCTAATGTGTTTTCTGCAATGGCAAGCAAATAGCCTGCTTTGTGAGCCAATGAAGATTTATCTTCATCAGTGGCTGAAAGAATGTTATTTGAACCAACAAAATCGGTTTTGTAATATTTTAATGAATTACCAAGCCCTTGGATTTTATTTTTCTTCAAATCCGTGTAGCCTTTAATTATGTTCTTACTTCTTGGGTAGGTTACTTCCGTACAAATATTTCCTTCATCATTTGTGCAAATAACACTTTGTATTTCGTGTCCTTGATTATTTAAATCTAAACAAGCGTGAAGTGTAGTGCCTGAACCTGCAAAAAAGTCTAATATGGTAGATTTTTTATTTGTCGATAATTGAATTAAGTCTTTAATTAAATCAACTGGTTTCGGTGCCTTGAAATTATTATTTGGTACAATGTTCTTTAATTGATTTGTGCCATTTCCACTACTGTAAACAGGTTTGTAAAAAAGAGTTTTTGGCTTTTTAGAAGGTAAATCACCAAGTTCTGGTCTTTGTTTTTTGTTTATTGTGTAGTCGCCATTAGAGTTTACAATTATATTATATGGTTCATCAAGCATTTTTTTTCTACTCCATCTCCAAGTCATATATGAACCGTTTGTTATTGGAAGAATAAATGCAAATCCTAATTTTTCGTATTTGTCCTTTAAAGAGTTTATAAAGTCGTCATCAAAAGTTTTGGTTTCTTTATCGTAAATTGATTCGTATTCCTCATCAGTAATATGATTAACGTTATGCGTTTCTTTATCAAATAAAAGTGGAAAAAAGAGATTTGCTCTCTTTTCTCGTGGTGCATTTTCACCTGTTGATTTTAAGTTAGCACCTTTTTTATAAAAGCCAATTTCATCTTCTTCCCAAGCTTCTAACTCTTCTTCGTCTAAATCAAATTGATTGAATTTACATTTGGTAATATCTTTAGCAAAAATGACAGTATACTCGTGTGTTCCTGCAAAAGCGAATTGGTCTTGATTACCTTTAAGGTTCATAATTGTTGGTAGCACCGCAACTTGGTTGTAACTGCCAAAAACCTTTGCACAAAGTAAAACAAGGTTTGCTACTTCATTATCGTCAATACTTATAACGATTTTGCCTGTGTCTTTTAGTAAGTCTTTTGCTAAATCTAATCTTTTGTACATAAAAGAAAGCCAATAACTATGTCTTAATGGCGAGTCTTTCGGTACAGTAGTTCCATCAGGAAATTTGTCGATTATCCTTTTGTCTTTATATGTGAATCCGTCCTTTCCTGTGTTGTAAGGTGGGTCAATATAGATTAGGTCAATTTTGCCTTTGTGTGTGTAGTTTAAGCAAGTAAGAGAATGATAATTGTCGCCTTCAATTAAAATGTGGGTTGGCTTTCCATCCTCATTTTTTATGGCTTTTTCTTTTACTTCTGTCAAAATAGGAAGTTGGTTTTCGCTTTCTTCCTCAAATGCTTCTGGCACATCCAACCAAGTAATTCCGTATTTCTCGGTTTTAATTCGGTTGTTGGCAACTTCCAATTTCTTTTTTAGTGCCTCTATTTCAGCAAGTAGTTCCTTTTCTGTCGCCATTATATATTCTCTTTGTTAGATATTATCAATTCTTTCACGTCAATGTGAAGTAGTTCGCTAATTAATATTAAAGTTTCCAAAGATGGTTGCACTTCATTTGTACACCATCTTGAAACTGTTGTCTCGTTTTTACTAAGCTTTTCAGCAAGCCATTTATTGGTCTTACCTTGTTCTACCAAAACAACTTTCAGTCTGTTAATTGCTTTTTTATTCATATTTATTAGCGTCAAATGCAAATATATAAACATTTTATGAAATTGCGTCTTCTTCAGCGGTGGGAAAGGGCAAGCTCTTTTGGTTTTTCAGCGTTGGCTTTCAGCGTTGGCAAAAAACCAAATGTGCTTGACCGTGCGTTGGCTTTTTTTGTATGCCGCACAACTTGTTTATATATGTAACTTTATTACATATACCTAACAGATTTTAGTTGTATATATGTAGTTTTTGGTTACATATATCTTTTTTTTGTAAATATACATTTTTTTATAAATCATCAAAAGGGCTTTTAATATTTTGTAAGTTTTTGGTACTAACATAAGTGTAAATTTCTGTTGTTCTGCTGCTATTATGTCCTAATAGTTCTTGTATGTATCTCAAATCAGTTCCATTTTCAAGCAAGTGAGTAGCAAAGCTATGGCGTAACCAGTGTAAGGTTGCCGGTTTTTTTATGTTCGCTTTTCTTAAAGCTTGCTTTAAAACACTTTGTAAGCTTTCTGCAGAATATTTATTTCCTTTGAATTGCCCTTCAAAAAGCCAAGTACTAGGTTGGTACTCTTTGTAGTATGCTCGTAACAAATTAATCAGTTTATCGCTTATGGGGGCAATGCGATCTTTTTTGCCTTTGCTTTGCCTAATTATTAATAGTTTTCTTTTAGAATCTACATCATTAGGTCGTAAGTTTAATAACTCGCTTCTGCGTAACCCACAGGCATAAATTAAACTGAGCATAGCCTTGTGTTTTATATTGCTTGGAGCATCTAAAATACTTTTTATTTCTTCTTTAGATAATACATTAGGTAGTTTTCGCTCTCTTTTAGGTCGGTGTATTAAGTCTAGATCTAATGCTTTATGCTCAATTTTTTTATAGAATAACTTTATAGCATTTACTATTTGGTTTTGGTAAGAAGCAGAATAGTTATTTTTTAAGATGTAGTTATTGTTAAAACTTATAATATCTTCATTAGTAATATCCTCCACTTGTTTATCATTAAAATACCTTAAAAAACTATCTAACGCATCTATGTATGTTTTTACTGTATTAGCCGCATACCTTCTACTTAACAACCATTCTTTAAACTGAAAAATTTTTTTCTTTGCGTTTGTATTTAACGTTGGCAAAGTACTTTTTTCCACTTTCGGTTCATTCGTTTTCTTATTAGATGCATTCGTGTTAGCAAAAACGGCTGAAGTATCTATAAAAGCTATTCCTTTAAAAACCTGAAAAAGTTCTTTTAGGTTAGTTTTATGGTTGGCTATGTACCAACAATTATTGGTTTTACTCCATTTAGCATCAGGAAATGTTTTTACCAGTTTAGTAAGTTGTTCGTCAATTGGGTAATATAAACCCAAACAATTTTGTTTATTGTGAAATAGTGGTTTTATGCTAATTTTTTTCATATATAGTTATGAATTAAATTTTTACAAATTTACAACATTAAAAAATTAACTTATTAAATCGCTAATCTTCATTTTTTTCGTCATTTCGGCAACATTTCTCAGCTCTCACCAAATTTTTAAACAACACAAAATCAAATATATAATCACTTTTTTAATTTTTTAGGAAACATTTTTCACACTTTTCGTTTCCAATGTTAAAAATGTTTCTAATTTTGTCCACATTATGAGTAAAACAGAAAAACATATTGAACTATTGGTTAATTGTGCCCAACTTTTTATGAAGTACGGCATTAAGAGTTTAACCATGAACGACATTGCCACCCATTTAGGAATTTCTAAAAAAACGCTTTACCTGTATGTAACGGATAAAAAAGATTTAGTGAATCAAACCGTACAAATACAAGTAGATAATGAAGAGTGTATTTTAGAAGAAACCATTAGTCATGATGGAAATGCCATTGATGAGTTGCTTAGAATTAACCAAAAAGTAAGTGAAAAGTTACACAACATTCAACCGGGAGTAATGTACGATTTGCAAAAATTTTATCCTGAAGCTTGGAAAATATTTCAAAATCATAAATGTAATTATATTCCAACCATAGTAGAAGCCAATATCGAAAAAGGAGTAAAAGAAGGCTTGTTCAGAGAAAATGTAAATCCTAAAATCATCTCAAAATTTTACATTACCATGGTAGATAAAATATTTGATGTGGAACTTTTTCCTCCTATGGAATTTAACTATAAAACTTTGCATTTAGAAATGGCTCGTTACCATATTAGAGGTATTGCCAGCAGAAAAGGAATAGAATATTTAAAACAAAAATTAACACAAACCAACCAAGAATTTTAAAATTTATGAATCACTATAAAATAAGTTTAACTATTGGGTTGTTGGGAATCTTATTTTCCGCAACTGCTCAAGAATCAAAAAGTTTCTCGTTAAAAGAAGCCCAAGATTATGCTATTGAGCATAATTACCAAAATCAGAATGCCATAAAAGACATTGAAATTGCCAAAAAGAAAGTTTGGGAAACCACTGCTATAGGGTTGCCTCAGGTAAATGCCGAAGGTCAAATTCAACGTTTTATTGATATTCCTACACAAGTAGCTCCAGCAAATGCTTTTAACCCAATGGCTCCTGAAGGAGAATTGGCTACTTTTCAGTTTGGATTAAATTACAATAACTCTGTTGGTATTACTGCTTCGCAATTAATTTTTGATGGCTCTTATATTGTTGGTTTGCAAGCGGCTAAAACTTACAAAGAGTTATCTATTAATAGTCAAGTAAAAACTGAAATAGAGCTGAAAGATGCTGTTGCCCAGGCATATTATACTGTTTTAGCTACCAAAAAAAATGTGTTGGTGTTAACTCAATCCTTAGAAACGTCTGAAAAAATGTTGGGAGAAACTAAAGCAATGTATAAAGTCGGGTTGACAGAGGAACAAAATGTAGATCAATTAGAATTGAATGTAAATGCTTTGAAAACCTCTTTGGGAATTGCTGAGGGACAGAGAGATTTTGCTATAAAACTACTTAACCTTCAGTTAGGTTTAGATATTAATACACAATTGGTGTTAACTGATGAGTTTGAAAATATGATTGCTGTTAATCAAAGCAGTGCTTTGGACAAAGAATTTAAAATTGAAAACCATATTGATTATGAACTAATCGTTACCAATATGAAGCTTTCACAATTGAATTTGAGGAAAGAAAAATATACTTTTTTACCAACAGTATCCGCATTTTTTAGTCATCAACAACAAAATTTTGGTAATGAATTAGATGTTTTCAGTAGCGATGCCAGATGGTTTCCGGCAACTATTGTTGGGGTAAATTTAAAACTACCTATTTTAACAAGTGGAGCAAGATTATCTAAAGTTTCTCAAGCAAAGATTGAGTTAGAAAAAATGGAAAATTCTGCTAAAGAAATAGAACAAAACTTGAAATATCAATCTGAATTAGCAGCATCTAATTTTGACACAGCTAAAGAAACTTTTGATAACCAGAAAGATAATCTGGCGTTAGCTCAAAAAATTTATGATAAAACAGTAAAAAAGTATGAAGCAGGAATTGCATCTAGTTTGGAATTAACTCAAGCTCAAAATCAAATGCTTAGTGCAGAGGGAAATTATGTAAAGGCAGTGTTAGATTTGCTCAACGCTCGTTCTGCTTTAGAAAAATCTTATGGTCAAAAATAAAATCAATTAAACCTAACATATCAATCAATAAAATATTTATAAAATGAAAAAAATATTAATCATCATTAGCGTTGCAGTAACTTTAATTTCCTGTGGAGGAAAAGAAAAAACTGTTGACGAAATTGTTGCAGGAAAAAACCTTGAAGAAATAAACGCTAAGAAAAATGAGTTGACAGCTAAGCAAAATGCCATCTTAGATGAGATAGAAAAATTAGATATAGCGATTGCTAATTTAGATTCTTCTTTATCAATTCCGGTAATCACTACCATTGAAGCTACTACTACTAGTTTTAAGCATTATGTTCAAATTCAAGGAAACGTACAAACTAAAGAAAACATTATTATTTACCCTGAATATGCAGGTGTTTTAACTAAAGTATTGGTAAAAGAGGGTCAGTTTGTAACCAAAGGTGAAGTATTGGCTAAAATAGATGATGGTGGGTTAAATCAACAATTATCGCAAATGGAAACGCAGTTAGCTTTAGCAAAAACGACTTTTGAGCGTCAGGAAAGGTTATGGAAAGATAAAATCGGTTCAGAAATTCAGTTTTTACAGGCTAAAGCTAATTATGAGGCACAGCAAAAAGCAGTAAATCAAATGAAAGAACAGTTAGCTAAAACTACTATTACAGCACCTTTTAGCGGTGTTATTGATGATGTAATGTCGGAACAAGGTCAGGTAGTCTCTCCTGGAATGAATCAATTGTTTCGAATTATTAATCTGAAGGATATGTTTATTGAAGCAGAAATTCCTGAAAATTACATTACCAATATTAAAACAGGTTCTCAAGTAAATGTTTATTTCCCAGTGTTAAATGATACAGTTACATCTACTATTAGACAAGTAAGCAACTACATCAACCCGAATAACAGAACATTTAAAATAGAGATAGCAATAACCAATGAAAATAAAATGGTTAAACCTAATATGACAGCATTATTAAGCATTAACAATTATATAAACGATAGTGCATTGGTATTACCTCAGGCTATTATTTCTGAAAATGCTGAAGGTGAAAAATATGTTTATGTAGTGAAGAAAGGAAAGAAAAATAGAAATTACGCTGAAAAGAGACTGATTAAAATAGGAAAAATACAAAATGGTGTTGCCGAAATTATTGGAGGAATTGCTAATGGAGATATTATTATTGATGAAGGAGCAAGAACTGTAAAGGAACAAGAACAGGTCTTAATTAAAAAGATGTAATCAGACAATTACCAACTTCATTAAAAAATAACCTAAAACGGTAAAAGAAAAATGGCTAAAAATAAAAAACTAAAAGAATTTAAAATATCATCTTGGGCAATAGACAATAAGATGACTATTTATCTCATGATATTCTTAATATTAATTACAGGGATATCTGCTTATTACTCGATGCCTCGAGAAAGCTTTCCGGAAGTGAAAGAAACTAAAATCTATATTAGTTCAGTTTTTCCAGGAAATACCTCTGAGGATATGGAAAAACTAATTACTGATCCTCTTGAAGAGGAGCTGCAGAACTTGAGTGGGATTACAAAAATTACTTCAACTTCCCAAGAAGATTACTCTATTATTATTGTTGAGTTTGAGGAGAGTTTTAGTATTCCTGAAGCGAAATCTAAAGTGAAAGATAAAGTTGACTTAAAAAAAGCAGGAGCAGATTGGCCAACTTTTAATGGAGCTAAAGTTGAACCTAACGTATTTGATTTAAATATTGCTGAAGAGTTTGCGATTATCAACGTTAATATTTCAGGAGATTATCCGGTTCAAAAGCTGAAAGAATATGCTGAATATTTAGAGAAGAAAATAGAGTTATTACCTGAAATTAAACAAGTAGATATTCGTGGGGCTCAAGAAAAAGAAATTGAAGTAGCTGTTGATGTATATAAAATGACAGCCTCAAAAGTGAGCTTTGATGATATTATTAACACCATTGCAGGAGGAAATACTACCGTTTCTGCGGGTAACTTGGTAATGAATGAGCAAAGAAGAACCATTAGAGTTATTGGGGAAATTGAAGATGCTGCAGAGTTAGGCAACTTTGTTGTTAAAAACGAAAACGGACCAATTTATCTTAGGGATGTTGCTTCTATTGCTTTTCAGGAGAAAGAAAAAACTACTTATGCGAGAGAGTTTTCTAAACCAGTAGTAATGCTTGATGTTAAGAAACTTTCAGGTAAAAATATGGTAGAAGCTGTCGAAAAAATTAAAGTTATTCTTGAACAAGCTAAAAGTGATTATTTACCTAAAGATTTAAGTGTTACCACTTCAAACGATCAATCTACAAAGACTATTAATCAAGTTGATGAGTTAGTAAACAACATTATTTTTGGAATTCTATTAGTTGTTGGGGTATTAATGTTCTTTTTAGGATTTAGAAATGCTTTGTTTGTTGGTTTTGCTATTCCAATGTCTATGTTTTTGTCGTTTACCTTATTAAATTTAATTGGTTATACGATGAATACCATGGTGCTTTTTGCTTTGGTTATGGGATTGGGAATGTTGGTTGATAATGGAATTGTGGTAGTAGAAAATGTGTTGCGTTTAATGCAAAAAGAAAACATGAGCAGAATAGCTGCCGCCAAACAAGGTATTGGTGAAATTGCTACACCTATTATCATATCAACATTAACTTCAGTAGCAGCCTTTGTTCCACTTGGTTTTTGGCCAGGAATTATGGGAAATTTTATGAAAATATTCCCTATAACCCTTTCTATAGTGTTGGGCTCTTCATTATTTGTTGCCATTTTTATCAACTCTATGCTTACAGCCGATTTTATGAAAACAGAAGAAAAAGCTATGAGTAAAAAGTTCTTAATTAAATTAAGTGTTATTTTATTCTTTTTTGGTGTACTTAGCTTAATTATTGGCGGAGGATTTAGAGGTATGGGAACCTTATTGGTTTTTGCTTCTATTATGCTTTGGATTTATAAATATTTGTTAGTAAAGGCTGCAGATTATTTTCAAGAAACTATTTTGGTTGTTCTTGAAGCTAGATACCAGAAATTTTTATCTTTTGCATTGAGCGGTAAAAAGCCTTATCTATTTCTGTTTGGAACATTTGGATTGTTAATTCTTTCATTCATTGTATTTGCTATTGCACAACCAAAAGTGGAATTTTTCCCTGATAACGAACCCAACCAAGTGTTTGTTTATTTAGAATATCCCGAAGGAACAGCCATTGAAAAAACCAATAAATTAACTAAAGAAATTGAAGCTAAAGTTTTTAAAGTAGTAGATAATTATAAAGATGAAACAGGCTATAACTATATGGTAGAATCTGCTGTTTCTCAAGTGGGGGAAGGTGCTGGAAACCCACAAACTGATGGAGGCTCTAATGCTGAGATGCCTCATAAAGGAAAAGTAACAGTTTCACTTAGAGAATCTAAACTCAGAAGAGGGAAAAACAGTAAAGATTTTATGGAAGAAGTAAGAGAAGCGGTTGGTACTTATCCAGGAGTGAATATTTCTGTGGAAAAAGAAGCTGCCGGACCTCCTGCCGGATATCCTATTAATATTGAAATTAGAGGAAAAGACTATAATGATCTTATTCTTACAGCTAAAAACCTTAGAGATGCAATTAATAAATTAAATATTCCGGGTATTGAAGGATTAAAAATTGATGTAAACAAAAGTAAACCTGTAACAGAAATAACTGTTGATAGAAAAAAAGCAGGAGAGTTAGGTGTTTCTGTAGGACAAGTAGGTAATCAATTGCGTAGATCGCTTTATGGTGAAAAAGCAAGTGTTTATAAAACGGGTGGCGAAGAATATGATGTTGCTGTTAGGTTTGATGAAGTATACAAGCACAATACAAATGCATTGTATAACCAAAGAATTGTATTTAGAGACCCATCTAATGGGCAGATAAAAGACATTCCAGTTTCTACTTTAATTACAACTAATAATACCTCCTCTTACACTGCTATTAAGCATAGAGATTTAAATCGAGTGGTTACTTTGTATTCCTCTGTTAAAACAGGATATAATGCTACGGAAATTGTTCAAACCATTAAAACTAGGTTATCTAATTTCAAAACACCTAAAAATACTACTATTGATTTTACTGGACAAATGGAAGAACAAGAAAAAAATATGGCATTCTTAACAACGGCTTTGTTTTCAGGATTGGGATTAATTATCTTTTTGTTGGTATTACAGTTTAATTCATTTTCAAAACCATTAATTGTTTTAATGACCATCTTTTTGAGTTTTATTGGAGTACTTTTTGGCTTGGTTATTTTTAACATGACTTTTGTAATTATGATGACTATGGTAGGAATTATTTCTCTTGCCGGAATTGTGGTGAACAACGGAGTGGTGCTGCTCGATTATACCGAGCTTCTGGTAGATAGGAAGAAAAAAGAACTGGGATTAGTAAAAAAAGATAAATTGGCCTTGCCTGAATTGTTTAATGTTATTGTAGAAGGCGGAACAGCTCGTTTACGTCCGGTATTGCTAACAGCTATTACCACTGTTTTTGGATTAATTCCGTTGGCAATAGGGTTAAATATAGATTTTTTCTCTTTGATAACGGAGTTTGATGCTAAAATTTATATTGGTGGAGATAATGTAATTTTCTGGGGACCATTAGCTTGGACTGTTATTTTTGGGTTAACCTTTGCCACTTTTTTAACGTTAGTTATTGTTCCTGTAACCTATTTTATTGTAGAGAAGTTTAAAATACGTGTTAGCAGGTGGAGGGCATAAAATAATTTTTTAACTAAAAATCAAAAAGTTATGAGTCAACAAAAAATAGTATCTAAGCAGCAAAAAGAGGAATTATTAAAAACCTTACAAACGCGTTTTGAAAAAAACTTAAATCGCCACAAAAATCTTGAATGGAAGAAAATACAAGAAAAGTTGGAAGCCAATCCTGAAAAATTGTGGTCGCTAAATAAAATGGAAGAAACAGAAGGAGAACCGGATGTAATTAAATATGATAAAACTACAGGCGAATATGTTTTTTATGATTGCTCCGCAGAAAGCCCCAAAGGTCGCAGGAGTGTTTGTTACGACCCGGAAGCATTAGTATCGAGAAAACAACATAAGCCTAAACATAGTGCTATTGGTATGGCTGTGGAAATGGGTATTGAATTATTAACTGAAGAGCAATATCATGAGTTGCAACAATTAGGAAAATTCGATACAAAAACATCTAGCTGGATAGCAACACCTGTAGATGTTAGAGTACTCGGAGGAGCCATTTTTGGCGATTGGCGTTACGGAAAAACCTTCATTTATCACAACGGAGCAGAATCTTATTATGGAGCAAGAGGGTTTCGTGCTTGCCTAAAGGTATAGTTTTTAGCTTGTTAATTAAGACGAATTAGTTTAGTATTAACCTTAAAATAAATAGAGATGAAAAATAAAATCATGTTTGTAATCTGTCTGTTATTTGGACTAATGTTCATTAATGCAGGACTTAATAAATTTTTTAATTATATGCCAGTACCTGAAGACATGCCGGAATCTATGATGAAAGTTTTTGAAGCTTTTATGACAATTGGTTGGCTGATGCCACTTGTTGCTGTTGCGGAAATAGTTGGGGGCTTATTTTTTGCTATTCCTCGGTTTAGAGCATTAGGAGCTATCGTTATTTTTCCGATAATGGTAGGCATAATACTGACACACATTTATCAAGCACCTTCAGGATTACCAATGGTGTTGGTATTATTAGGAATAAATCTTTGGGTTATTTTTGAGAATAGAGATAAATATCTTGCTTTAATCAAGAAATAAGAGCTTTACGATTTTTGTTTTATAAAACCATAAACTATGGATAGGTATAAAGAAACTTTTGAAACGTGGAACAAAATAGCTTCAATATACCAAGATAAGTTTATGAATATGGACTTATATAATGAAACATATGATGTTATTTGTAATGCGATTACCCAACCCAAAGCAAAAATTTTAGAAATAGGTTGTGGCCCGGGTAATATCATTAACTACCTCTTATCAAAAAGACCAGATTTTGAAATTTTAGGAACAGATATAGCCCCTAATATGATAGAACTTGCAAAAAAGAACAACCCTAAAGCAAGTTTTGCCATTATGGATTGCAGGCAGATTGATCAGCTAAAAACAACATATAATGGAATAATTGGTGGTTTTTGTTTGCCTTATTTATCAGATTTAGATATTGTTAAGCTAGTTGCTGATTGTTCTAATTTATTAAGTGAAAACGGTTTGATCTATTTAAGTTTTGTTGAAGGAGATCCAAAAAAATCAGATTATCAAGTTAACAATAATGGTGATAGAGTATATTTTTATTTCTATCAACTAGATACTATAAAAAAGCTACTTACAGATAATAATTTTGTAGCAATAAAAGTATTTTATGTAGAATATAAAAAATCAGAAACGGGAAAAGACATCCATACCATACTGATAGCAAAAAAAGCGTCTACAAACTAAATTAGAGTTTAATAAAAGGAAGTATATGGGACTTTTATACCCATTTGTTTAACTAACTAACAAGCACCTTATTGTATTTATTTTTATATTCTACAGGGCTTAATCCGGTTATTTTTTTAAAGGTAGTTCTAAAAGCTTTGGTATCTAAATAACCAACATCAAACATGATTTCATTAACGGTTTTAACACCCAATTCCAATTGTTTTTTAGCAGCTTCAACTCTTGTTCGTTGGATGTATTCCAATATGGTGTTGGCAGTTGCTTTTTTAAACCTACGCTCAAAGGTTCTTCTTCCTATTCCTAATAAATTACATAAATCATCAACGATAATTTTATTCATGTAATTTTTTTCAATAAATGTTTGAGCTGTTTCTACATCGGCATCAGCATGGTTTTTTTGAGCTTTAAAAATAATAAATGGCGATTGAGAAGTTCTTCCTGCATCTATTTGAAATATTTTAGAACAATAAATAGCAGTTTCTCTATCTACTATTTTCTCTATTATATAAAGAATTAAATTTGCTGAAGAAAAAGCTCCTCCTCCTGTATAAATACCATCTTCATCTGTCATTATTTTATCTGAAAGTAAATTTACTTTTGGAAAAAATTGTTTAAAAGGTTCGCTGGCACGCCAATGGGTTACACAATCTTTGCCGTTTAGCAATCCGGTACTAGCCAATAAAAAAGCACCTAAACATAAACTTACTATTTGAGCCCCTGCTTGGTGTTGTGCATTTACCCAAGGATAAAACTCATGGTTTAATTGTAACGCTTCAGCAATATTATTCTGAATGGGAGGAATTATAACAATATCAGTAGTTTTTATTTCACGCAATAGTTTGTCTGCTTTTATAGCGTACTGACCATTATTAACGTGCATTTCAGGGATAACACCCACTATCTCAATATTAAATATAGGAGACTTCCCTTGTGTTTTTAAAAACTCATTGGTTTCCAATAATCCTTGCCTAGCATTTTCTAGTCCGGCAAGATTTACATAATGTGGTAATAATACAGAAACATGTTTCATATCAGCAAAAATAAAAAAAAGATTTGTCGCAAACTACCTTTTCATTGTCCTATTTACACCTCTTATTTATAAAAAAAAGCCTTTACATTTGTAGTGTTAATATTAATTTAGTCACCTTCTAACTCATTTATATTATGAAAGCTACAGACAAAACCACCATAAAAATAGAAACTTTGGTTAAAGCCCCTATAGAAAAAGTTTGGAGATGCTGGACTGATCCAAATCATATTACTCAATGGAATAATGCATCGGGTGATTGGCAAACACCTTTTGCTGAAAATGATTTACGTGTGGGAGGAAAATTATTATTTCGTATGGAAGCGAAAGATAAAAGTGCAGGGTTTGATTTTGAAGGAACGTATGATGAGGTTATTGAAAATCAAAAGATAGTTTATACCATTGCTGACGGCAGAAAAGTAAGTGTTACGTTTACTGAAAAGGATAATGAAATAATGGTAACGGAAACTTTTGAAGCAGAAAATATTAATCCGATTGAAATGCAGCGAGACGGTTGGCAAGCTATTTTAAATAATTTTAAAAAACATGTTGAAAATACAGCATCAGCTATGAGTAGCTTACATTTTGAAATTACCATTAATGCTCCCGTTGAAAAAGTATATCAACTCATGATAAGCAAACCAACGTATGAGGAATGGACAAAAGAATTTAACCCTACATCTCGCTTTGAAGGTTCTTGGGAAAAGGGTTCAAAAATTCTTTTTATAGGTTCAGATGAAAAAGGAAATGTTGGAGGTATGGTAAGTAAAATTAAAGAAAATATCCCTAACAAATTTATTTCTATAGAGCATGTAGGCTTACTTCATGGCGATAAAGAAATAACAAGTGGACCGGAAATAGAAGGTTGGGCAGGAGCATTAGAAAATTACACTTTTACAAGTGAAAACGGAAAAACAATACTTGCTGTTGATACAGATAGCAATGAAGAATACAAGGCTTATTTTGAAGAAACATGGCCCAAAGCATTAAATAAACTTAAATCAATTTGTGAACAATAAAAACTAAACATTATGGCAACAGTAAACGCATACTTAAACTTTCCGGGAAATACGGAAGTAGCTTTTAATTTTTATAAAACCGTTTTTGGTGGTGAGTTTGACGGAAAAATACACCGTTTTAGTGATATTCCACCATCTGATGATATGCCCCCTATACCCGAAGCGGATAAAAATTTAGTAATGCATGTTTGTCTTCCTATTCTTGGTGGCTCAATGCTTATGGGAAGTGATGCTCCTGAATCTATGGGTTTCAACGTAAAATTTGGTAATAATGTATACATTAACTTACAACCTGATACCAGAGAAGAAACCAAGCGTTTGTTTAGAGCACTTTCTGAAGGAGGTGTTGTTGAGCAAGAGTTAATGGATATGTTTTGGGGCTCTTATTATGGAAGTTGTAAAGATAAATTTGGGGTGCAATGGATGTTTAATTGCGATGAAAAAAGTATAAGCTAGTAAGAGAAAAGTGATTTTGAATATAGAAATATTTAAAACAAATATTCAGCAACACAAAGATGCTGAACGTATAGCTCAGAAAATACAATCATTTTTTCCTGATGCAACAATTTCTTTTGATTTAGAAGATTGTGATCGTATTTTAAGGGTAATGACTCAAACTAATGATCTTAATAAAGTTCCTGAATTGATTAAACAAAACGGGTTTGAATGTGAAGTATTGTTATAAATGGTTCAGTCGTTATTAGATTTAATAATACATTGATTAGAATAATTAAATCAAATGGGAGCAGCAAAAGTAACATTAAGAATTTGTAAAAAAGGGCATCAATACTATAAGAGCAGTGATTGTCCAACTTGCCCAACTTGTGAGAAAGAGAAAAAACCATCTGAAGGCTTTCTCTCACTACTTGCTTCTCCCGCAAGAAACGCATTGTTGAATTGTCTTGAAATAGACACATTAGAAAAATTGGCTACTTATACAGAGAAAGAAATACTAAAGCTTCATGGAATGGGGAAAGCCAGTGTGCCTATATTAAGAAAGGTACTGGAAGAAAAAGGACTGACATTTAAAAAAGAATGAAGAAAAATAACAAGTCGCTAAGAAAAGTTAAAGTAAGTAGTTTAAAAAAATATTATTTTTATCTCCTCAAAAATTTTTATGAATAGTTGGAAATTATTTAAAGAAGCCCTTTTAGGTAAAGAGCAAGACTTTACCAAAATCAATATTAAAACCGGTATTTTTCTTTTATCGGTTCCTATGATTTTGGAAATGGTTATGGAATCTCTTTTTGCTGTGGTAGATATCTTTTTTGTGGGCAAATTAGGAGATAATGCGGTAGCTACAGTAGGTTTAACAGAAGCAGTAATTATTATTGTTTATTCTGTTGGTGTAGGCATTAGCATGGCTGCAACAGCAATGGTAGCAAGAAGGTTTGGTGAAAAAAACTTTAAGGCTGCAGGTAGTGCTGCTTTTCAATTATTGATATTTGGAGGTGGTATTTCTATCATAATTGCTGTGTTGGGTTTTCTGTTTGCCGAAAATATTTTGCAATTAATGGGAGCCAGTGACGAAGTAATTGCTATCGGGGTTCCCTATACACGGATTATTTTTGCAGGGAACTTAGCTATTATGCTGTTGTTTTTGATTAACGGAGCTTTTCGTGGTGCAGGACAAGCACATTTGGCAATGCGAACATTATGGATATCTAACGGCATTAATATTTTTCTTGATCCATTACTTATTTTTGGTATAGGTAGTTTTGAAGGCTTTGGATTGGAAGGAGCTGCATGGGCAACCACTACAGGAAGAAGTATAGGAGTAATTTATCAACTATATCATTTATTAAATGGAAAACATCGCTTAGTTATTCTTAAAGAAAATATTAAACTCAAGTGGAAGACAATGAGGCGTATCATAGAAATTTCTATGGGTGGAATGGGGCAATTTCTTATTGATTCAGTTGCGTGGATTGTATTAACGCGAATTATTGCAGAATTTGGAAGTGCTTCTGTTGCCGGGTTTACTATTGCATTCAGAATTTTGGTTTTTAGTTTAATGCCTGCTTGGGGATTATCAGCTGCAGCTTCTACATTAGTTGGTCAAAATTTAGGAGCTAAAAAAGTAAAACGGGCGGTTGTTTCAGTTTGGCTAACTGCACGGTATAACGTAATATTTCTTTCGGTCATTACCATCATTTATTTGTTTTTTGGGAATGTGCTGGCAAGTTGGTTTACACTTAGCGAAGACGTAAGCACTATTGCGGGTACAGGCTTAAGAGTTATTGCTTTAGGGTATGTGTTTTTTGCGGTGGGAATGGTAATGATTCAAGCATTTAATGGAGCAGGAGACACTAAAACCCCTATGTATATTAATATTGGGGTATTTTTATTACTTGAAATTCCAATGGCGTACATCTTAGCTATTCCCATGCAAATGGAAGTATTAGGTGTTTTTATTACCATTGCGTTTTGTCATTCTCTCCATGCGCTTATTGCTATTTGGTTTTTCCGCAAAGGAAAATGGAAAAAAATTGAAGTGTAATTCTCAGAGATAAATTTATTCTTGTTGAAAATCAATTATTTAAATAATTGACGTTAAAATTTATTACCTAAAACTTAAATACATAAGAAATTTATGTATTTTTGTCCTATGTATTCAAAAGAAATAATAAAAGGCACATTAAAACCCATTATCCTTAAATTGTTAGAACAAGAAGGAAGAATGTATGGGTATGAAATTACCAGTAAGGTAAAAGTATTAACGCAAGGTAAAATTCAAATTACTGAAGGAGCTTTATATCCGCTGCTACATAAATTAGAGGCAGAAGGAATAGTAATTACTGAACAGGAGAATATTGGTAAAAGAATAAGAAAATACTATTTATTAACTCCCGAAGGTAAAAACTTGGCAACTGCAGCAATTGACGAGTTTTTAGATTTTATGATTACCATTAAATCTATTTTAGACCCAACAGCTAATATTAGTTATGGTAATGCTAAGTGAACAACAAATAGACAAAATTTTTGATTTGATTGTAGATAATGGCGTAAGCTATGAATCGCTTCAAGTTGATTTATTAGATCATGTATGTTGCATGGTAGAACAAAAAATGGAAGAAGGCAAATCTTTTGGGGATTCATTAAAATTGGCCATGCAAGAATTTGGTTATAAACACTTTTCAGAAATACAAGAAGCAACTATCTATTTATTAACCCTAAAACAAAGAAAAATGAAAAAAACAACAGGAATTATCGGAATCATTTCATCACTTTTAGTTATTGGTGGTGTATTTTTAAAAATTAATCACATGCCTGGAGCGGGAATAGCATTGGTGATTGGCTTAGTGCTAATAGGCGTAATAGTTTTCCCCTTAATGGCTACATTAGACATTAATAATGCTAGTGGGAAAATGAAAAAGCTAACCGCCTCAATAGGTTATTTGGCAGCAATTTTATTAAGTATAGCCACACTTTTTAAAATTATGCATTGGCCGGGAGCCACAATTACATATTATTCAGGACTTTCTTTATTGGTATTTGTTTTCATCCCTTTATTTACCATTAAGAACTACAAAACAGCCGAGAATAAAATAATGGCAATAGCCAAATCAACACTTATTTTAGCAGGGGTAGTTATTTTTTGGGGATTAATGCCTACAGGAGATGTTTCTCATCTTGAGAAAACACATAAATCTTACCATCAACATGTAAGTAAATAACTTAAAATTTTTCATGGTTTTATTTTGAGAAACGAACTGTTTTATACGGTTCGTTTTTTTATTTATATACAATAATTTGGCATATACATTTTAGTTAATTTTGTGCATGTATTTTTTTACAATATAATGCAAAAATTAACTCAACATATAATGTTTACGCTACTCATAACAGTTTATTGTTTTTCGGTTAGTTGGTATGGACAAGGTGCGAGTTACGAAAAAATAAGCTATGAAATTACGGACGCTAATAAATCAGATTTAAATGTTGCTCATTTTAAAGTTGATCTTTATACTAGTCCTGCTTCTCAGAATTCCACTATAAACTTAAGCTCTTTAGCGTCTTTTTATAAAGAAGTCTTTTTGGAAGATGAATTTGCTGAGCTAACTAATAATCAAATTCAGAATGATAAGTATTATAGTTATCTTAGGTTTTCTTATTCTTTTGTTACACTATTTAGTGTAGCCGACATCATCTTTCCTTTTCATTGTTTCTGGTAAATATCCATTTTTTTGTTGCAATGCAGCTAATTTAATTTCAGCATATTGATATTTTTTTCAATGTGCAATTATTCAATATTTAAATTTAAAAAAATGGATTTAGGAGTCGCTTTAGTAGGAGCTTTAGTTATTGTTGCCTGCTTATTGCCTTTTATTATAATGTATAAAACAAAAAAATACAAAGAAGAACAATTATTAGAAGAATTAAAAAATACAGCTAGTGAAAAAGGATTTTTGCTGACCAACTACGAAGTCAGCGGAGATTTAGCTATAGGAATAGATGAAACTAGTAATGTTTTTTGTTTTTGTAAAAATGTTAGAGATAATAAGTCGCAAGAATTTATTCGTTTAAATGAGGTAAAAAAATGTAGTTTAATCAACCTCAAAAATTCAACCGGTAGTCAGTCTGTTATTGACAAACTAGCCTTGTCTTTTGAATTTAAAAATAAAACCAACCCAAGTATTTCTGTTGTGTTTTACGATTCAGAACAACAATTACAGTTGAGTAAAGAGTTGCAATTAATTGAAAAATGGTATAGTATCACTAATCAAAAAATTAAAGTGTAATTAGCTTAGTTTTTTTATTTTAAGAGGGAAAACAATTTTGTTTTCCCTTTTTTTATTTTTGCCTGTAACTTTTAGAGATGCTCGAGCGTCCTACTCAAAAATAACAAAACTTTGCTTTGACAATAAGCCAATTTAATAAGTGTGTTGATGATTATTCTGATAATCTTTATCGCTTTGTGTTGAAAAACATTAAGGATGAGGAAAAGGCGAAAGATATTATTCAAGATACCTTTGAAAAATTTTGGCATAAAAAAGATACTGTTCAGCCGGGGAAAGAAAAATCATATCTATTTACTATTGCCTACCATGCTTTTATAGATCAGACCAGAAGAGACAAAAAAATGGGCAGTTTTAAGGAAATTAAAGAAGAAGATTTTTTTGAAAATTCTCATTACAGCGATTTGCAAGAAGTATTACACCAAGCTATTAATCAGCTTCCGGAAGACCAAAAAGCAGTGATTATGCTTAGAGATTACGAAGGTTATGCATATGATGAAATTGCTGAAATTACAGGTTTATCAGAATCGCAGGTTAAAGTTTACATTTTTAGAGGAAGAAAGTTTTTACAACAATATTTAGGAAGTATAGAACAAGTTTTATGAGGAACATAAACAGACATAATTACGAAGCCTTTTTGCTCGATTATTTAGAGCAGAACTTATCGCCAAACATGGTAGCTGAGCTAATGGTGTTTTTGGAGCAACATCCCGATTTAAAGCAAGAGTTGGATGAACTACAAGCTTTTGAAGTACTTGAACCTAATTCCGTTCTATTTGATGATAAAGCAACGCTAAAAAAAGAGGCCTTAGATAATTTAATGATTGCCGAAATAGAAGGAATAAACACTTCTCAGGAATCGAAAACATTAAAATATATCTTAAAAGCAGATAAAACTGCAAAAAAGGATTTTAAGCTTTTTCAGCAAACGAAATTAAAATCTAAAAAAGTCATTTTTAAAGACAAAGAAGCTTTGAAAAAAGAAGCGGCTATTATTCCACTAAGATGGTTTAAAAATGCTGCTGCTGCAGTTATTATTATGACTATTTTAATTCAAGGAATAGATGATGGATCAACTGTAGATAATCAATTTCAAATGGCAACTTTTAACCCCGTACCTATTTCTAAAAATCTGTTTACAACGAAAGAAATAACTAATGACATTGACAAAACAGCTACAAATGCTCATTCTAAAAAGCAAAGAAAATCTGTAATTAACTCCAACAAAACACACTTAGTTGCTGTTGAGTTAGAAAAGACTGAATTATTAACAAAAAATAATATTGCGGAAAGAGACAGTGTTGTTATTTTTCCTACAATATCCCGTAAGGAAGAAAAAATGTTGGTAAATAACACTAATGAAAAAGAACCTGTTTTAACCGTTGGTAGATTTTTGAAAAAAGAAGCCACTAAAAAAATTCTTCAGGAAGAGCCAACTGACAATAAGCAACCATTAGAAATAGTTGTTGCTGATTTAGCGGCAAAAGTTGCCGGCAAAAAAGGTGATATAAAAAAGAATAAAAATAATGATGGAGAGATTAAGGCATATGCCTTGAATATAGGTAAATTCTCTATTTCAAGAAAAGTTAAAAATTAATTTTTCTAAGCTGTAACAAATAGAGTGACTTAAGCGTCACACTTTCAAAACCAATTAATTTTTTGAGATAGCTATCAAAAAAACAATATCAAACAAAACAAGTTAAAAAAATAAACAGATGAACAAAAGAATTTTAATAATAGTGCTTAGTATTTTTTTCGTAACAACGGTCTTTGCACAAACAACAGAAAGAACGGTAGAAAGTTTTGATAAGATAAATATCTCATCTGCTTTAAAAGTAGTATTAATTCAAGCAGAAACAGAGAAAGTTGAAATCATTGGTGTTCCTGAACAATATTTGGAAAATCTTATCACAGAAATTAAAAATGGTACTTTAAACATATATGTAAAAGCCAAGGTTAAAGGAGCAAGCGATATGCAAGTGAATGTTCATTATACTACTATAACCGATATTGAAGTTAGTGGAGCTGCTACCGTTGAATCTAAAAATACCATCAACAGTGAAACCCTTACCATTAACTCTAGTGGAGCAACAGAGTTAGATTTTTCTATTCAAGCTCAACATGTAAACTTAACTACATCCGGAGCAAGCTCTGTAGAATTAAAAGGCGTTACAAAAAGCTTTACTATATCTCTTTCTGGAGCTGCTGAGTTAAAGGCACAAGGCTTTGAAGCTAAAAAAGTGAAATTATCTACTTCAGGAGCTGCTGATGTAAAAGTGTTTGCTGTTCAGGAAATTTCGGGAGTACTTTCGGGAGTTTCTGAAGTGAAAATTTATGGGAATCCTCCAATAAATAACCTGCAAAAATCTGGATTAGCAGATATAAAAAATGGAGACAATGTTTCTATAACGCTTCCAAATGATACCTTAAGTAAAACAAACACCAAAAGCAAAAACGACACCACCAGAATTAAATGGGGCGGCACAATGGTTTTAATCATTGATGATTCGGTTTCTATTAACAAACCCGTAAAAAAAAGACGAAATCATTGGGCTGGAATAGATTTGGGAATAAATGGTTTTGTAAATACCAATAATAGCTTAAACCTAAATAATCCTGCCGGATTAGATACGAGCAATCCATCAAAAGTTACTCAATTTATGGAGTTAGATTATGCTAAATCATGGACAGTAAGCATTAACTTTTATGAGCAGTTTATAAAACTTTATCAGCATCATGTAGGTTTAGTTACAGGATTAGGAATAGAGTATAATAATTACGAGCTCAAACACAATGTTCAGTTAATTTCTAAAGGAGGAAGTTTTGTACATGACAATGTTACTCCGTACAATGAAAATTACACTTGGGGAGTAATTGATACCAGTATTAATTATTCTAAGAACAGGTTTAAAACCTTTTATATTAATGCTCCTTTGTTGTTAGAAATAAATACGGGACAACACAAAAACAAATCCTTTCATTTTGCAGCTGGAGCCATTGTGGGATATAAATTTACCACTAAAATGAAGTATAAATATAAAGAGGACGGAGATACTCAAAAATATAAAGATAATCAGGATTTTAACACGAATCCTTTTAGAGTGAGTTTAACAGCAAGAGTTGGATATGGAAGATTGAACCTATTTGCAACGTATGGATTAACTCCATTATTTGAAAAAAACAGAGGCCCAGAACTGCACGCCTTCAGTATTGGTATGACTTTGTTAGGATTTTAACTTGAACAATAAAAACAAACAAAAATAATTTTTATAAATATTTTGAATATTTAAACAAATATGCGTTACTTTGCCGTCCTTAAAAATTAAAGCCAAAAGAAATGTCTAGAGTTTGTCAAATAACAGGAAAAAGTGTGATTACAGGTAATAATGTTTCTCACTCTAAAAGAAGAACTAAAAGAAAATTTTTACCGAATTTATTCGTTAAGAAATTTTATTTAGAAGAAGAAGATTTGTGGATATCTTTAAAAGTATCTGCTGCGGGTCTAAGAACAATTGATAAAATTGGTATTAGAGCAGCTCTTATAAAAGCTCAACAAAAAGGAATTATTTAATTTTATAAAAAATCCTTTATTGATATTAAAAACGTTGTTACTTTAGTAGCAACGTTTTTTTTTGCTAAACTTTAGGCTCAATTGTTGAATATTTTTATATTCCATTTAATTAGACTATTAACTATGAAAATACTTCCTTTTCTCTTTATTCTGATTTCGTTCAATGTGCTTGTTGCTCAAGAAATTCCTACTAACATTGATTTGCCAAAACAGCAAGAAGAGCAATATGCTTATGATGAAGATTTGCTTCCGGCTGAATTTTTTGCTAAAAATCGTCAAGCACTTAGAAAGCAAATGCCTAATAATTCTGTTGCTATATTTTTTGCCAATCCGGTAAGAAACCGTGCTAATGATGTAGATTTTGAATACCATCAAGACCCTAATTTTTATTATTTAACAGGCCTAAGAGAACCTCATGCAGTGCTTATTATATTTAAAGAAGAACAAACTTTTGGCAATGGAGTAACTACCGATGAAATAATTTTTCTACAAAAAAGAGATATGAAAAATGAAGTATGGAATGGTAAAAGATTAGGTATAAAAGGAGCTACCGAATTTTTAAAAATAAGAACTGCTTATGAAGGGGCAGATTTTTCAGATTTTGAAACCGAATTTGAAACATTTGAACACATTTTAGCCTTTCCTTTACCACAAGATGTAAGAAATACTAAGGAAACGGATGATTTAGCTTCTCTCATTCAACAATTTGAAATGAAAACTAAAACAGCGAGTGACAAAATTGATAACATAAAGCTAGTTACCATAATGGCTTCGTTAAGACAAATAAAATCGGAAGAAGAAATTGCTTTATTGCGTAAAGCCATTGATATTACTTGCGATGCACAAATTGAACTGATGAAAAACTTAAAGCCAGGCATGAAAGAATATGAATCGGAAGCCATCATTGAATATTTTTTTAAGAAAAACGGAGCCGAACATCCTGGATTTCCATCCATTTTAGGAAGTGGCGAAAACTCTTGTGTGTTGCATTATACTACCAACCGAAAAATGTTAGGAGAAAACGATTTATTGGTAAGCGATGTTGGTGCTGAATACAGAGGCTACACGGCAGATGTTACCCGAACTATTCCTGCCAAGGGAAAGTTTTCTGAAGAACAAAAAATTATTTACAATACTGTTTTAGCAGCTCAAGAAGCAGCCATAAAAGCCTGTGTAAAAAGCAATAAATTTTGGGATCCACACAATATTGCTACGGAAATAATTGCAACCAAATTGGTTGAACTAGGTATTATTGAAAAAAAATACCAAGTAAGAAAATACTTTATGCACGGTACTTCACATTATTTAGGGTTAGATGTACATGATGCTGGTTTGTACGGACCACTTACGCCCGGAAATGTGATTACTGTTGAACCTGGAATTTATATTCCTGAAGGTTCGGATTGCGACCCAAAATGGTGGAACATTGGTGTTAGAATTGAAGATGATATTTTGATTACCGATGGTGAACCGGAAAATCTTTCTGCAAAAGCTCCTCGAAAAATTGAAGAAATTGAAGCGTTAATGCAACAAAAAAGTACGCTTGAATAATCCCTATTTTTCATGCCGACTTGTGCAATAATCTGTAATTTTGTCCCAAAATAATTTCCCAAAAAATTGTCTGTAGTTAGCGATATAAAACACCCTATAAAACACGAACTCGATGAGTTTGAACCAAGGTTTAGGGCGTTTATGAAAAGTCGTGTTTCATTGTTGGATAGGATAATGAACTACATTATAAAAAGAAAAGGCAAGCAAATGCGTCCGATGTTTGTTTTTCTTTCTGCAAAAGCATTTGGCGAAACAACAGAATCTACCTACAGAGCGGCTTCTATGATAGAGTTATTGCATACAGCAACTTTAGTTCATGATGATGTGGTGGATGATGCCGACAAAAGAAGAGGTTTTTTCTCCATCAACGCTCTTTGGAAAAATAAAATAGCTGTTTTGGTGGGTGATTATTTGCTTTCTAAAGGGTTGTTGTTAGCAGTAGAGTATGATGAGTTTGAATTGTTGCGTATCATGTCAAATTCTGTAAAAGAGATGAGTGAAGGTGAATTGCTGCAAATAGAAAAAGCCCGAAAATTAGACATTACCGAAGAGGTGTATTACGACATTATCCGACAAAAAACAGCTACACTTATAGCTTCTTGTTGTGCTTCGGGAGCTAATTCTGTTGGTGCGGATAAAGCAACCATTGAAAAAATGCGTTTGTTTGGCGAATATACCGGCATCGCTTTTCAGATTAAAGATGATTTGTTTGACTATGGTGGGAGTTCCGAAGAAATTGGTAAACCAACGGGAATAGATATTAAAGAAAAGAAAATGACACTTCCGCTTATTTATACCTTAGGAGTGGCTTCAGAAAAAGATAAAAAGTTTATTATTTCTACGGTTAAACATAATAATGAAAACAGAAAAAAAGTAAAAGAAGTAATTGATTTGGTAATACAGTATGGTGGAATAACCTACACTCAAAAAGCCATGCACAATTATAAAAATAAAGCTTTAACCATTTTAAATGAGTTGGAACAAAACGAGGCAGTGGATGGGTTAAGAAAATTAGTTACTTACGTTACTGAGCGTAATAAATGACGCAATTTTTCGGCATGTTTTCTTGCTGAATTTTCCAAGCCGCTTTTTGATTCTCCGGGAACATGAACCTCTCCAAAAGAGATTACTTCAGCAAAATAATCCATTTTACAATAGTCAGCCAATCCTTGAAATGGGAAAAATATTTTTTCTAGTGTTTCAGCGGGATAAATGTCTTCATTACTACCAATGGTACAAGATACTACTATTTTTTTTCCTTCTAATTGGTAATTTCCTTTACCAAAAGCAAAACCATAGGTAAATACTTCATCTATCCATAACTTGAGAATAGGCGGAACGCTATACCAATATAAGGGGTATTGAAAAACGATGGTATCCGCTTCTACCAGTTTTTTTTGCTCTTCAGCTACATTGATGTTGTAGTTGGGATAAAGAGCTGTTAAATCTCGTATTTCGAGCTTATTTTCAGTAGCCAATTCTTCCGCAATCAGCTTATTTCTAATGGACTTTTGTAAGTGCGGATGTGCTAGTATGAGTAGGGTTTTTGTCATGTTTTTTCAATTAAATAATCCCAAACAAAGAGGCTCCTTTTTTACTTAATTTTTCCACCTGCTTTTCAATAGTTTCATCTTTTTCTAAAACTGGAGCATGATGTGGCTTTATTCGAGCATCAATAATTAATGGACCTTCACAGCCCCAATGCTTATTGTTGATAAATTCGTTTACTCCGTAAATATCATTTGCCGGATTGCTTCTGGTAAAAGTAACCCATAAAAAGTTGTTTAAGGTTGTTGCAACAAAATCAGCATCATCCACTAAAACAATTAACATAATACCTTCAGTGTTTAATGTTTGAAGTTGGAGATTTAAGGTTTCAAGTTCTTTTTGAGCATTTTCATAAGTTGTAAAAGCATCACTATTCATGGCAATTACTCCAGGCATTACTAATTTTCCATTATCAATAGGACATTTATAAATTAGTTTACGTTTTACTTCACCAACAACTGCCATTACTACTTTTGAACCGCTGTTAATGGTATTTCCGCTATAATCGAGGGTGTCTATAGTGGTGTTGGTCTGAAAATGTACATCTCTTTTCCAATCTACTCTTTCCAAAAAGTGGATGAAATAGTTCTCGATATCATTACACGATAAATCTGGGTTATCTTCTTTGTTGGTAATGAATACATATTTTGCCAATGAAAGTTGTCCGAAACCCAAAATGTGGTTGGCAATGGTTAGTAATTCTTGTGGTTGTTTTAAAGTGTTGTAAGGCGTATATCGTTCGCTTCCTACAGCCAACAGTAAGGGATGAACTCCAGCTGCATCAACAGCATTTACTTCGTGTAAACCTGGAATTTCTTCAGGAATAGCACTTCCACTTAGCTCATGAATTAAGGCTCCAAATTGAGAATCCTCTTGTGGAGGACGACCAACAACGGTAAAAGGCCAAATCGCATTTTTTTTATGATACACTTTGTGGACTTTCATTACAGGAAATTCGTGGGTCAGACTGTAATAACCTAAATGATCTCCAAATGGACCTTCGGGCTTGGTTTCGTTAGGGTAAATTTCTCCGGTAATTACAAAATCGGCATCCGTACTTAAAAAATAACCTTCTTGGTAAGTGTACCTAAATCTTCTTCCTGACAAAGCACCGGCAAAGGTTAATTCAGATAAGCCTTCGGGTAAAGGCATTACTGCTGCCAACGTATGAGCTGGATTTCCTCCAATAAAAATACTGACTTTTAAAGGCTTTCCTAATCGGTTGGCTTTTGCCTGATGTACGCCAATTCCTCTGTGAATTTGATAATGTAAACCTATTTCTTTATTCAGTTCATATTCATTTCCATTTAGCTGCACACGGTACATTCCCAAATTACTGTTCATTACTCCGGGCTTTTCTGTGTCTTCGGAATATACTTGAGGTAAAGTAATAAAAGCTCCACCATCTTTTTTCCAACATTTAATTAGAGGCAATTTATCTATGGTGGTTTCTAAAAAGTCATGACTACTTACTTTTTTGGGCAAAGAATTTAACGCAAACCATCCCAAAGACAAATGTTTAAATGGTGATTTTATGGCTTTTATGGGATTGTTTTTTAGTTCAATTAACTGTTGTACTTTATCAAAAGTAGAACGGAAAATAAATTTGCTGCGTTCCATCGTTCCAAACAAGTTAGATACTGCCTGAAATTCACATTCTTTAATATTTTCAAACAAAATTGCCGGTCCGCCTTTTTCAAACACACGCAAATGAATAGCTGCCATTTCTAACTCACCACTTACTTCTTCCTTAATGCGAATTAAGTGTCCGTGCTGCTCTAAGTCTTTTATTAAATCGGATGTGCTTTTGTAAATCATAACTTCCCAAAATTAAGATTTAAGGGGATATGTTTGGTGGGAAATGCTATGAAAGAAAAAGAAACTAAAAATACTCTTCTTTTAAAAAATCTTCAAAAGGCGTTAGGTTGGCCATTGCTTGAAGTTGTAGGTAAGTTTTATGAAAATCTTTTTCTGATTTTTGTTTATTTAATTCTTTAACCCTGTATCTGTCGTAGTTTTTTAGAGCTAAATATTGCTGTGGAGTTAACTCTTTATCGTTAAACTCCATTTCTTTTAGGTCGTTTATGCTAACAATGCCACTAAGTGTATTTTTATCTTTTGATGGCTGGTTATTTTTTGGAAACATAAGCAGTTTTATGCAAAAATATTAAAATTAATTAAATGATATACTATCAGCATCTTGAATAGCTGAAAATTTTTCACGATAACGTTTCATTTCTTCATAATTTAAGGTAATGGTTTCTATATTTTCTTGATGAGATTGAGTATTGCTTAGTTTTTTTCCTTTTGGATGAATAATAGCCGAACCGCCTGAATAAGTAATGTTATTAGCATCTTCACCAATTCTATTTACTCCAACAACATAACATTGATTTTCTATGGCACGAGCTTCTAATAATTTTTCCCAATGCGAAACTCTAGGTTCAGGCCAATTCGCAACATAAATTAAACAATCGAAAGCCGGCTCATTGGTTTTTTTACCGAAATGAATGTTTCTACTCCATGCAGGAAACCTCAAATCGTAGCAAATCATCAGACAAATCTTCCAACCTTTAAATTCAACTATTAACCTTGTTTTGCCGGGAGAAAAATAATTATTTTCTCCTGCCATTCGGAATAAATGGCGCTTGTCGTAATGCTCAATTTCTCCATTAGGGAAAACCCATAACAAACGGTTATAATAATTACCATTTTCTTGAATAATTAAGCTACCTGTTAGTGCTATTTGGTGTTGTTTGGCTTGGACTTGCATCCAATATACTGTTTCTCCATCCATGTTTTCTGCAAACTCTTCTGAATGCATGGTAAATCCAGTAGTAAACATTTCTGGAAGTACTACAACATCGGTTTGTTGCTTTTTAGCTTCGGCAATTTTTTCGGTAAACATGGTTAAATTTTTGGGTTTATCTTCCCAAAATAAAGGTGCTTGTATAATACTTATGTTGAGGTTGTTCATCTTTCTTCTACATAAAATAAATCGTCAAATGGCGAATTTATTGGTGCTCCCAAATTTACGGGTGTTGTCCAAGAGTTTGTTTTATCATCCCAAGAACTTTTAAACACATCGTACCCACCCATGCTTCCATGAGCTGTAGAACTAAAATATATTGTTTTGCCATCTTCACTTAAAAAGGGATAATCTTCATCTCCTGAAGTATTAATGGGTTCTCCAATATTTATAGGTGTTGTCCAAGTATTATTGGGTAATTTTTTCATCAAATAAATGTCTTTTCCATGGTCTTTATTGTTGCCATAACTTGCATAGTAAATCATGGTTTTGTTTTCGTTGAGGTACATAATAGGTTTAAAATTTTCTTTTTTATCAATGTCCGAAAGCATATCATCTGGAGCTACCAACAATTTTGCATTGGTTTTAACTGAGCCATAAATGGTGTGAAAATTATCCGTTTTTACACTTTTCTTTTCCAGTACTTCAACCGGCTTAGGGTTATTTACTATGTTTTTTCCAAATTTGCTCAATACAATTTCATTCTCAATATCTCTTTCTGCTAACTCATTTTCCGGAGCTAAAGATTTGTATTTTTCGTAGGCAACAACAGCTCTTTCAAATCGGTATGCTAAGTGGTTAGTTTTTCCCAACATATAAAATACATCGTAAGGGATAGCTTTATTTGTTGCAGCAAGCTCTAAATAGTTTAAAATTTTCTCATACTCCTTTGAAATATAAAAAAGACTTTTGCCGTACATATAGGCTTGTTTTTCTGTTAAATCAATTAGTGGAGCTATTTTCTCGAAAGCCTGAGCTGCTTTTAAATATTGTTTATTGGTGTAAAACTGTTGAGCATCTTTTATTAGTTGTTTTTGCTCTGCTGAAAGCACTTTTATTTTGTTTTCTGTTGTATTTTGTTGTTTGTTCTGATTGCTTTCTGGAATGTCAAAATCTTTTTTAGTTAATTGATAAACGGGTGCATTTTCAGCTTCTTCTTGAGTGAAAAAATTATCTACATTTAGTATTTCAAATCTACCTTCTTTTTTCAAACGGATATTTTGCCTCAATGGAAACGATTCTTTTTGAAAAGGAATAGTTACAAAAGCCGTATGTTCTCTATAGTCAAAGTTGGTAGTAATGTTAAATTCATATTTTACTCCTGGAATTAAAGCCATCAGGTAATTTCCGTTATTGCTATTGGTATTATAAATACCTGCTATTTCCTGATTATTGGTGTTGTAAACGGTAATGGTCGCCTCAAAATCAGGAATAGAATCTTGTGTCATAAAATGACCTTTAATAATAGTAAGGGTTAAAGGAGGTTTGGGCATTTTTATTTTATATAACTCATAATTTTCAGTAACATTTCTTCTGTTGGATATAAAATAAGCTTCTTCGCCATTTTGATTAGGGACAAACATAAAATCATCGTAAGGAGAATTGATAGGGTAGCCCATATTAAAAGCTTTTCCCCAAGGCTCGGTAATTTCGTTTCGGGTAGATTTAAAAATATCTAAACCTCCCATAGTATTATGTCCTTCAGAAGCGAAATAAAGTGTTTTTCCATCAGGAGTTACATAAGCATAGCCTTCGTTATATGGGGTGTTAATATGTTCTCCTAAAGTTTTTGGGATGCTCCATTTATCTCCACCAATTAAAAAGTTTACAAATAAGTCTTTGCCATTACTTTCTGTTAAGCCATAACTTGTTTGTATCATTTCATTTTGAATAGTTTTAAACATCCAAAGTTGTTCTTTCTTTTTTTCGTCAATAGGTGAAATGAAAAAAGCTGTTTTTTCCAGTAAATTGTCTTTATTAATTTCTTTTGGAAAAACTTTATTTAATTTGGAAATGTTGGCAGTTGTTTTGGAAATGATTTCCATATCATATTGCTCTTGTACTATAATTTTCCCATTATTACAAAACTCCAACAACCTATCTATATTAAGTGTTTGGAGTTCTTTTAGAGTAGCTTTTTCTTTAAATTTTTTAAAGGCAATTTCCGCTCTGGCAAAATCTGCCCAAGAATGATAAATTACCCCTAAATAATGATGAACATCATAAGGAATATTATTACCATTTAATGCTCGCTGAAGAAATGGAAGTGCTTTAAGCTTATTATGCTCTAAATGAAAAGTACTAACGCCCATTTTATAATTGATTAAAGCATCATTTAAATCATAAGCCAATAATTCACGATAAAGTTGTTCGGCTGTTTTGTAATCTTTCTTTTGAAAAGCTTTTTCAGCTAATTCGGGTTTTTTATTTTCTAACTCAGCTTGTTTTTTTAAGGCTTCATCAATGTTTTCAAACTGAAGTTCTTTAATTTCTCTTCTGTCTGATTCCTCAGCGTCAAAAACAACAGACTCATAAAACTCAATGCGTTCTTTTTTATCAAGATTTTCATCATAAACAGTAAGTAAAAACAGAGTAGGTTCTTTCTCTTCTACTATCCAAGTACTTAAAGTGTGTTTAATAGGTTCTTCATCTATTTCTAAGATAATTTTTTGTTTGGAAACATCATCAACAATATTGGTGCTGGCATAGGCAGGGATTTCAATAGTCTTTTTTATTGGAGCATAACCATAAGTGTTTATTATAAATTCGTATTTTACATTTGGAATAAGGATTACCAAATAATTGCCTGTTTTAGGATTGGTTTTATAAACACCAACTAACTCATCAGTTGAGATATTATAAACAGAAATTTCTGCTTTTCTCATGTGAGGATAACCCTTTACCTCAAAATTTCCTTTAATAATTGTTGATGAAATGCCACTTTGATTTGTACGAGCTTTATACATAGTAAAAGCTCGATCATCAGCATCTCGGTTAGAGATGAAATAATAAATTTGCTGATTACTTTTAGTAGTGTCTGTTGGGATGACAATAGCAGCACTAGTATTGGTTATTGCTCCAAGATAAAAAATAACAAATAAAACTATTTTAAAAACTACCTTCATTTTGGAATTTTAAAACCCGAAAGGTAATAATTATAAGGTAGTTATAAAAAGTTTATATTTAAGAGTTTTAAACAATTTTGTTAATTATTTCAGCAGCTTTTTCAAGTGTATTCTCGTTTTTGGCAAAGCAGAAGCGTAAGATTTTTTCGTCTATGTGTTGATTGTAAAAAACAGAAACAGGAATTGCTGCTAACTTGTGCTCTATAGTAAGTCTTACTGCAAAATCAGTATCTTTTTCATCCGAAATATTTTTATAGCTTAATAACTGAAAATAAGTACCTTTTGAAGGTAAGGTTTCAAACTTAGCATTTCGTATTACAGAGATGAAAAAATCTCTTTTTTGTTGATAAAAAGCACTTAAGGATAAGTAATTATTTTCATTTTTAAGGTACTCTGCTAAGGCGTATTGAGCAGGCGTGTTTACCGAAAAAACAACATATTGGTGCACTTTTCTAAACTCGCTCATTAAGGTTTCGGGAGCAATACAATAACCCATTTTCCAACCAGTATTATGGAAGGTTTTTCCGAAAGAAGAAACGATAAATGAACGCTCTGCTAACTTTGGAAACATTGATGCACTATAATGTTTGTGTTCATCAAAAATAATATGTTCATATACTTCATCACTCAAAACAATAATATCGGTATTGGCGATAAGTTTTTCTAAGGCTAAAAAATCATCTTTAGAAAATACTGTTGCTGTTGGGTTATGGGGTGTATTTATAATAATCATTTTTGTTTTAGGATTGATTAATTTCCTAACATGTGTCCAATCTATTTTATAATCGGGAGCATGCATTTGAACAATTACCGATTTTCCTCCATTGAGTTCTATGGCTGGTTCATAACAATCATAAGCAGGAGTAAAAATAATTACTTCATCATCTTCATGAACAACAGCAGTAATAGCTGTGTAAATGGCTTGTGTCGCTCCAGCCGTCACTGTAATTTCTGTATCGGGATGATAAATAGCCCCATAAAGTTCTTCTGTTTTAGTTGCTATTTGTTCTCTCAACAACATTAATCCAGCCATAGGAGCATATTGGTTATGTCCGTTTTTCATGGCTGTTCTTACTAAGTCATGTAAAACTTCATCACTACCAAAATCGGGAAACCCTTGTGATAAATTGATAGCATTATGCTCTTGAGCTAATCTGCTCATTACAGTAAAAATAGTAGTACCAACCTTTGGCAATTTTGATTTTATTAGTCCTTGATATTCGGGCATAAATTCAGATTTTTATTAATCGAAATTACGATTTTTGTTTTTTTCTAAAGTTATTATTCTTTTTATGATGAAATGGTTTTTTAGCTGTTATCTTATATTCTGGTCCGGCTTCAAAACCTTCTGGTAGCGGTAGTTTTTTTACCTCTTTGTCAATTAATTTTTCAATTTTGGAGAAATTGTAAACATCATCAGCATTAATAAAAGTAATGGCTAAACCAGTTCCATTATCACCTCTAGCGGTTCGTCCAATTCTGTGCACATAATCTTCTGCATCCGAAGGGATATCGTAATTCAGTACAATGTCAATTCCTTTAATATCAATACCTCTAGAGAGGATATCTGTGGCAACTAAAATATGTACTTTTTTGTTTTTAAAATCAAGTAACACTTGTTCTCTTTCTTGTTGTGTTAAGTCAGAATGAATAGCTTTTGCAGGTAAATTTTCTTTTGTAAGGGTTTTGGTAATTTCCTTAACGGAAGTTTTACGAGATGAAAAAATAATAATATGCTCATTCATTTTACCAATCAACAAATGTTTTATTAAATTAATTTTTTGGTGATTATGAACTAAATAAGCCACTTGCATAATGCCTTCGTTAGGTTTAGCAATAGCAATACTTATTGTTACTGGATTTTTTAATAACTGATTAGACAATTGTCTGATTTTGGGTGGCATGGTAGCTGAAAAAAGTAAATTCTGACGATTTGGAGGTAATTTTTTAGCAATACCTGTAATGTCTTCATTAAAACCCATATCTAACATTCTGTCTGCTTCATCCAAAATAAAATGTTTAATGCCCGAAGTATCAAAATAACCCATGTTGAGGTGAGAGATAATTCTCCCTGGAGTACAAATAACAATATCAGCACCAGTAGTAAGGGCTTTTTTTTCAGCATCAAAGGTTTTTCCATCTCCACCACCATAAATAGCGATAGAGGTAGCGTTAGTAAAGTAGCTAAAGCCTTCTATTTGTTGGTCAATTTGCATTGCCAGCTCTCTTGTAGGTACAATTACTAAAGTGGAAACTTTTCCTGAAGAACCATTTTTGGCTATACTATTTAATATTGGCAAAACAAAAGCGGCTGTTTTTCCTGTTCCTGTCTGGGCACAAGCAATCATGTCTTTGTTTTCCATAATGGCAGGAATGGCTTGTTGTTGAATAGGTGTTGGTTTATCAAAGCCCATAGCATCAAGAGCCTGGCTAACGGAGTCTTCAAAATTAAAATCGGAAAATGTCATGTAGTGTTATAAATAATTAATTACCAAAGGTAACCAATTTAATTGAGTACAAAAAAAGGATTTTATCTACGCTGTTTAAGCAATAAAATTAACATTGTAATAAAGTAGACATAATTTACTATAGATATCTTGTAAAGTAGCTTTGCAGAAAAAACATGGAAATATTTTTATTTGCTTTTGCTGCATTGTTCTCCGTTATTAATCCTTTAGGAACTGTACCCGTATTTGTTGGGTTAACCCAAAATGAATCCTTAGCTGAAAGAGCTAAAACTTCGTTGCTAACATCAATTAACGTAGTGGTTATTTTACTCATAGCATTCTTTGTAGGAAATTACATTTTAAAGTTTTTTAATATTAGCTTAGACTCGCTCCGAATTGCAGGTGGGTTAATTATAACTTCTTCTGGTTTTGCTTTACTCACGGGTAGTTTTGTAAAACATAAAGGGTTAAAAAACAAACGAGTTCAAAAGGATTTAGATAAGAGAGAACGATTTTCTCTTACTCCATTAGCCATTCCAATGTTGGCAGGTCCGGGGTCTATTTCTTTATTAATTTCTTACAGAGAACTACACGAAAGTATATTAAATATAACAGCCATTATTGCTGCCGTTTTTGCGGTAGGATTAGCTACTTATCTTATTTTAAGAAGTTCTTTTTTAATTGTAAAATTTATGGGAGCCTCGGGAATAAATGCCATATCAAGAATAATAGGGTTTATTGTAATTGCTATAGGAATAGAGTATATAAGTGTTGCTATTGTTAGTATTGTTAGCGAAGTATTGGGATAATTATTAAAACGAGATTTAACATAGAAAAGAAAAGTTTTTTTAATAGTTAAATTAATATACTTTTGCCGCGAACTAAAAAAATTAAAACTCATGAAATCTCTATTATTTATTGCTGCTTTTTTTATCGGAATAACTTTTTCTAATGCTCAAAACTCTGGAAACTCGTTGCATTTTGACGGTATTAATGATTATGTTTCTGCTCCTCTTCCTACAGTTTTTTCAAATATTAACACTAATAACATTACTATTGAAACATGGATAAAACCACAAGGAAATGCTTTTTCTAGAGTAGTTTTTGCTCAATTAAATGCTTCTAATTTTATTGCTGTTTCTCTTAGTGCTACAAATCAAATATATTTCTATATTAATAACACTGTTGGAGTAGTAACTACATCAACTTTGTCATTAAACCAGTGGACACATGTAGCTTGTACATGGAATGGTACAGCTCAACAAACAGAAGTATATTTTAATGGAATACTTCAAGCAACTAATGGCGGAGGTTCTTCATCTACAGGAAATGATAATATTATGACTATTGGTAGCAGAACTAATGGAGCTCAATATTTTAATGGAGAATTAGATGAATTAAGAATTTGGGATGTAAAACGTTCTGTTTGTGATATTAATAGCTCTATGAATTCAGAGTTTACTCAAGCTCAACCTAATTTGGTAGCTTATTATAATTTCAACCAAGGAGTAGCAGGAGGTAATAATTCAGCTGTTACTTCTTTACCAGATTTCACTACTAATCATAATGGAACATTAAATAATTTTATGCTTGGAGGAACAACTTCTAATTGGGTAAGTTCTGGTGCTGTTATTAATCAAGTTAATCAAAATAATGGAACTATTAATTCTATTGATACTCGTATTGAATGTGGTTCATTGCTATGGATTGACGGTAATACCTACAGTTCAAATAATAACACCGCTACACACACTTTAGTTGGAGGAAGTGTTAATGGATGTGATTCTATAGTAACATTAAACTTAACTATAAATAATAATACTGCTGGTACTGATATTATTAGTGCTTGTGATAGTTATACTTGGATCGACAATGTAACTTATACAGTTAGTAATAACACAGCTACACATACCTTAACAGGGGCAAATGTTAATGGTTGTGACTCTGTAGTAACATTAAACTTAACTATAAATAATAGCTCTAATGGAACTGACGTTGTTAGTGCTTGTGGTAGTTATACATGGATTGATAATGTAACTTATACATCAAGTAACAATACCGCTACACATACTTTAATTGGAGGGAGTATTAATGGGTGTGATTCTATAGTAACACTTAACTTAACTATAAATACTAGTTCTACTGGAACTGACGTTGTTAGTGCTTGTGGTAGTTATACATGGATTGACAATGTGACCTATACCTCTAATAATATTACTGCAACTCATACTTTAACAGGGGGGAATGTTAATGGATGCGACTCTATAGTTACGCTTAATTTAACTATCATAAATATTGATAATTCCGTAACCAACAACGCACCTACTTTAACAGCAAACCAAAGTGGTGCTAGCTATAGATGGTTAGATTGTGACAATGGGAATGCTGTAATAACTGGAGAAACTTCTCAGAACTTTACAGCAACAGTAACAGGAAACTATGCTGTAGAAATAACAGTGGGAAATTGTATTGACACATCTGCTTGCGAAAATATTGTTGTTGTTGGAATTGATGAAGAAAAAACAAACTTTAATGTTTCTATCTTCCCTAATCCAACAAATGGTTTAATTACAATTAATTTTAATGATGGGTTAAATCAGGAAACTAATTATACTGTAACATCTATTGAAGGGAAAGTTATTACTACTCAAACTAATATTGTAACAAATAATGTAATTATAGATCTAAGCAATGAAAGTAAAGGAGTTTACTTCTTAAAAATTAACAGTGAAAATAATAATGCTGTTTATAAACTTATTAAACAATAGTTACAACTATTATAGCTAAAGCAATTATTAAAAAGAACCTTCCTTAGAAGGTTCTTTTTTTACCCCTTTAACAAATTAGTCAATATTACAAACTCTTCAACCGAAAGTTGCTCGGGACGTTTGTCTAAAATAGGGTGTTGTTTGGTTTCTTCATTCAAAAATACTTTTACTGAATTTCGCATGGTTTTTCTACGTTGGTTAAAAGCGGTTTTTACTACTACTTTAAAAAAAACTTCATCACAATCCAGTTTTTCGGTACTGTTTCTTGTTAATCGAATTACGGCTGACTTTACTTTTGGTGGAGGGTCAAAAACATGCTCGTCAACAGTAAATAAATATTCAATATCGTAATAAGCTTGAAGTAATACACTAGTAATGCCATAGGTTTTATTACCGGGCTTGGCAGCAACTCTTTCAGCTACCTCTTTCTGAAACATACCAACTAACTCAGGTACTTGGTGGCGATATTCGTACACTTTAAATAAAATTTGTGTGGAAATATTGTAAGGAAAATTGCCAATTACCGCAAAAGGTTTATTGTTTACAATTTCATTTAAATCTATTTTTAAAAAATCGCCATAAATAATGTTGCCTTTAAGTACAGGAAATTTATCCGCTAAATAAGCAATAGATTCCCTATCCACATCTATAGGAAAAGTAGTATAGTTTTTTTGTTGAATTAAAAATTGGGTTAGTACGCCCATTCCCGGACCAATTTCCAAAACTGTATCGTATTTATCTGTTAATACAAGACTGTTTACAATATCTTCAGCAATAGATAAATCTTTGAGAAAATGTTGTCCTAAGTGTTTTTTAGCTCTAACGGGTTGCAATAATTTTTAATTTTTAGGGTTAACCTGATTGTGTACTTTTGACAAAAGTAATCATATCTGTTACTATATGCGATTTTTTTATCTTTTCACCTTATTAATTATCTTCGAATCTGTTGTTGGATTTGATGTAAATCACTATGCAAAAAGCAATGTTACGAACATCAATACATTTAACAGAAGCATCATTCATAAAGATCAAATTCTTATTGAAATACCTTTTGCCAAAGAAATTATTTTAAATAAAGAGCAAAAGAAACAGCTTCAAGAAAGAGTTGTTATTAAAATTCAATTGGTTTATACAGAATACAAAACTTCAGAAAAATTTAACCAAATTGAGCTGAACAAAAAACGTTTGTTAGAGCTAAAAAAATTAGTTCCAGAAGTGTTTGACTTTCCAGTGTGGGAATACGAACTTATTAGTCAAACCGATGGAAACTCCAGAGAAGAATGTAATAAAATGTTCCATGGTTTTGTGGTTACTTTTCGTCCTAATATTACTCCAGATTTTATAGTTGAGGAAAACGATTATATCAATACCCTATTTACTAATTTTTCTAAAAAAGATTCCATTAATAATGATACCGCTCCAAAACCATTTTATATAGAAACCCGATGGGATAATGGGTATGTTTACGATACCATTTGGGGTGAAAAAATAGAAATAGATTTATATCCACCAGCTCCTCCAAACCCGTATTTAGCTAGTTTACAAAAAGATTCTACGGTATTAAATGCTTTTAAGCGGATAGCTAATGCACAAGGTTTTATTATTGTAACCGATGCAACAGGGAGCATGATGCCATTTTATAGTCAAGTAATAATTTGGTTGAAAGAGCAAGCCGCTAATGTAAATGCAAAAGGCTGTTTGTTTTTTAATGATGGTGATGCAAAAAGTTCTGATAAAAAACTGCCTTTAGAAACAGGAGGAATTTATGTTGCTAAAAGTTTACAAAGTGAAGAAATTAATAAATCTCTCAACAAATGTACTTCTGGAGGTAGTGGAGGTGGAGAAGCGAAAGAAAATGATGTAGAAGCAATGTTGTTGGGATTAAAATATTTCCCTGAAGCTAAAAGTATTGTTCTTATTGCAGATAATTATGAAAAAATGAGAGATTATGAGTTTATTAATAAAATAACTGTTCCGGTACAAGTGTTTCTTTGTGGAGCAAAAAGTTTTGTTAATACTCAATATTTAGATTTAGCAAGAATTACCAAAGGATCTGTTCATGTTGAACATGAAGAGATTAACAATTTACATTTACTCCAAGAAAACGACATTATTACTATAAATAACAGAGATTACATGCTAAAAAATGGCGCGTTTATTTATTATTATGCAGAAAAAGAAGTGCTTTAAATCCTCTGTTTTAACGCTTCGTACATAATTACCGCAGCAGCCACAGAAACATTTAATGAAGCTATTTCATTTACCATTGGTATTTTAGCTTTAGCATCAGCAGCTTTTAGTAATTGGTTAGCAATTCCGGTTTCTTCATTGCCCATTATTATTGCGGATGGTCCTGCAAAATCAACGTTATAAATGGTGTCATTAGTTTTTTCGGTACATGCTACCACTTGTAATCCGCTTGCTTGTAAAAACAATACCGTATCTGTTAAGTTATCTACCTTACAAACAGGAATGTAGTTTAAAGCTCCAGCTGAGGTTTTCATAGCATCAGCATTAATTTGTGCCGATTCTCTTTTAGGAATTACAATAGCATCAACACCAACACAATGTGCCGTTCTGGCTATGGCTCCTAAATTTCTTACATCAGTTATTCTATCAAGAATTAAGATTAATGGTGTTTTTCCATTCTCAAAAAAAGTAGGCACTAATTGTTCTATATCACAAAATGGGATAGGCGAAATAAAAGCAATTACACCTTGGTGATTACCTTTAACGTGCTTATTTAGTTTAAAAATAGGCACATGAGAAAAAGGAACATTATGTTGTTTGATAGCTTTACGCAATTCTGTTATTCCTGATCCTTTTATATCTTGTTGAATATAAAGCTTGTCTATTTCTTTTCCTGAAATAATTGCTTCAATAACAGGATGTATTCCAAAAATTAAATGTTCCTCTTTGTTCATGCGGTAAAATTAACTCATTTTTCGTTATGCATAACGATTATGTTTTAAACCTTAATTCCCATTACTAAAATATCGTCCACTTGAGGCTCATCTTGTCTCCAGTTGAGTAATACATATTGTAAATAAGCTTCTTGTTCTTCCATTTCCATCGTTTGAGCAGCTAACAACAGTTCTTTAAACTGTTTTCTGTTAAATTTTTTCTTTCGTTCGCCTCCAAACTGATCACAATAGCCATCTGTAAAATAATAAAAAGTATCATTTTGTTGCATAGTAATACTTTGAGTAACAAACTTCTTTTTAACATCAGCATAAAAACCAATTGGGTAGCGATTGGCTTCCAATTCAATTATGTTTCCGTCTCTCACCAATAATAATGGACGAAAAGCTCCTGAGTATGAAAACGTTTGTTCTGCAAAATCATAAACACCTATAGAAACATCCATTCCATCGTTTGTTACAGCATTTTGTGAGTTTTTATTTAAAGCCAAAAACAGTTCTTCATCTAAAGCGTATAAAATTTCAGCAGGATCTTCTAATCCTTTTTTAATAATTACCTCTTTTAAAATTCCATTGGCAATGAAACTCATTAATGCCCCTGGAACTCCGTGTCCTGTACAATCTACCGCCACAACAAAAGCTTTGTTTTCTTTCTGATAGAAAAAATAATAATCCCCACTAACCACATCTTTTGGTTGGTATAAAACAAAAGCATCCTGAAAAGTATTTTTAATTCTCTGCACATCAGGCAAAATAGCTTCCTGAATTCTACTAGCATATTGAATACTATCCAACATGTCTTTATTGTGTTGCAGTAATTCAACATTTTTTTCAAGCAACTCTTGCTCGGCTTTTTTTCTGTCGGTAATGTTGTGTCCTATTCCAACCAATTTATTATCATTGCTTTTAGAAATATTCCACAGTACCCAGCAATCTCCGCCAGTTGCAGTTTTTAATAAGCGTTCATAAGGAACCATTTCTATTAAAGATTCTTGTTGAAGCTGTTTTAGTGCCAGTGACTTTATGCTCAATCTTTCTTCAGCATCATCACGGGTTAAATTCCACCAGCCTTCCCCTAATAATTGTGTGGGTTCAAACCCTAAAATTCTTTTTGCTGATGGACTAACATATTCCACGCTTCCTGATTGATTTACTACAACTATCAAGCTATTGAGCTGTTCTAATATAGTGTCTGTTATTAACGACATAATGAATATAATTTTTGGTCGAAAACTGACCTGGTAAATAAAAAAATAAAAATTGATTGTTGTTTTTGCTTTAAAGCAAAGTGGTATTACCTATTAATTGTCCAAGGATGGAAAATTGAAATAATAGGCATATAATGACACATTCGCCCCCAATAAATTGGAGAAAAAATAGAAAGGTTAGCGATATTTAATTGTGTCTTCATAAGAACTTCAGGCAGCAAAACTAACATTATTTTGTTATATAACAAATAATAAAAATTTAATTCTAAGATTTAAAAAACAGTCTTTTAATTAAAGAACTGGTAATCAATAACAAATAATCAACAATTAATAACAAACTAAACTATTATTACCTTTGCTACTTTCAATTTGATAATTTTATGACAAAAAAAATAGTACTAATATCTGGAGCAACAAGTGGTTTTGGTAAAGCTACAGCCGAAATTTTTGCAAAAAACAATTACAATTTAATACTAACAGGAAGAAGAGAAGATAGGCTTCGAAAGATTGCTAAAGATTTATCGGAACAGTATAATGTAGAGGTGTTATCCCTTTGTTTCGACATCAGAGACCAAAAAGCGGTAGAAAAATCCATTTTATCGTTAGATACATCTTGGAAAAAAATTGATGTCTTGGTGAATAATGCTGGATTGGCAAGTGGTTTAGGACTAATTCAAGATGGTGAAATTGATGATTGGGAGAAAATGATAGATACCAATATAAAGGGATTGTTATATCTTTCTAAAGTTATTATGCCAATAATGATAGCTAATAAATCTGGTCATATCATTAACATTGGATCAACAGCAGGGAAAGAAGTTTATTTAAATGGTAATGTCTATTGTGCTACCAAACATGCTGTTGATGCTATTTCCAAAAGCATGCGGATAGACTTATTGCAACATGGAATTAAAGTAACACAAATTTGTCCGGGAGCTGCCGAAACAGAATTTTCAGAGGTTCGCTTCCATGGAGATAAAGAAAAAGCCAAAAATGTTTACAAAGGCTATCAGCCTATGACGGCAGAAGATATCGCATCATTGATTTATTTCGCAGCTACCCTTCCCCCACATCTTTGTATAAATGATTTAGTGGTTACATCACTGGCTCAAGCTAATAGTTTTTATTTCAACAAAAACAGCTAACTAAAAATATAGTAACTTCGCCACATTAAAACCATTACTAATTACAATGAAACTTTTTACAACAACCTTAATTTTATTATGTTCTACTGCTCTTTTTGCTCAAAACTGGACAGGAAATGTTGATGCTGATTGGAATAATTCTGCAAACTGGTCTAATTGGCCTTTAAATGGAGCAAGTATAGTTATAGATCCTGCTAATTATACTGGAAATGCTGCAACACCAATTATTGTAGTAAACTCTGTGTTTACTCCAAACGATATTATCATTCAAAATGGCGGACAACTTACGGTTCAAGCTAATTTAACCACTACTGAAGATATAGAAGTTTTAGATGCTAACTCTAGTATGACTATTCAGTCGGGGATAATAAATGTTGGTCCGGGAAACAGTGGTAGGTTAATAGTTGATTTAAGCGCTGCAACAACAATTTCCGGTGGGACATTAAATGTTGATCAAAGATTTATTGCAGGAGACAACACTACTATTAATATTAGTGGAGGAAATATAAATGTAGGACAACGATTTATTGTTGAGTTAGGTGCTCAGTGTAATGTTACAGGCGGTACAATAAACATTACCGAAACTCTTGCTATTGTAGATGGAAATGCTAACCAATCGAGTTTGTTTTTCTTAATAAACGGAGATGTAACTGTAGGAAATGAAATTAGTTTTGAAAATGAAGTGGGTAATTATACTCCTACTTTTTTTATGGATGGAGGAACGTTAACTACAGGTGATGTATTTTGGTTCGGTGCTGCTCCAGGAAGTGGAAGTCCGAAAATGCGTTTATTATCAGGTAATGCTACAATAAATGGAGATATTATTAATATGGCAGGAAGTACGGTTGATATGTATTTAATTATAAGTGGAATTGCTAATGTTCAATTTAATGGAAGTTTAATAGAAACGATACAAATTACTGATACGATTACTCAGGTTGGAGCTTCAACATTTTCTATTAATACATCAACTACATGGAATAATGGTGGAGTTTTTAGAGGTTCTTTTTCTACGATAACTGTCAATGGAAATACCACTTTACAAGGAGCCGGAATTTATGATTTTCATAGTATAGCTATAAACAATACTTTTACATTAAACCATGTAGCTCCTACAAATATTAGTATTAAAGGAGATATAACTAATAATGGAGCTTATATTCATAATAATAATACAGTAAACCTTACAGGAACTACAGTTCAACAAATTTCAGGTTCGTCATCAATTACCTTTTATGATTTAGTAGTAAACCATACCTCAACAGGAATTACCTTAAATCAAAATATTCAGGTAGATAATAGTTTAACACTTGCTAGTGGAAAAATTATCAGTTCAACTATTAATTTAATTACGTTAATTGATAATGCTACCTCAACCTTAGGGAATGATTCTAGCTTTGTTGATGGTCCATTTAGAAAGATTGGGAATGATGCGTTTGTTTATCCAATAGGTAAAGATACGCTTTGGAGAAGGTTGGCTATTTCAGCTCCGATAAATATAAATAGTGAATTTATTGCTGAATATTTTGATACTCCTTATAGTTCGCTAACTCCCGTTAATGTACCTATTTCGAATGTAAGTAATATAGAATATTGGGGATTGAACAAATTTAATACTACCGATAATGTTCAGGTAACACTTCATTGGGAAGATGCTGCTTTAAGTGGAATTACCAATTGTAGTATTTTATCTCTTGCTAAGTGGGACGGTTCTGTATGGGATGATGTTCCTTCAACTGTTAATGGAGCTTGTACAGCTAATAATGCTGGAAATGTACAATCGAATAATACAGTAAGTAATAGTGCTATTTATACTTTTGCTTTTTTAGGTGTTGGTACAGTACAAATACTTTCTGAGTGCTTTGGGGATAGCGTAACTGTAGGTACAAATACTTATGGAGCAACAGGAACTTATGTAGATACTTTAACAAATATCAATAACACTGATAGTCTGGTTACTACTATCCTTACTATTATTCAACCTGTTGATACAACAATTAATACTATTGGTTGTGAGGGAGATACCATTTACATTGCTGGAAAAATGTATTACCAAACAGGAACTTATTTGGATACTATTCCTTCAATTGCTACCAGTTGTGATAGTGTTATGACTATTAATTTAACTATAATCTTTATAGATTCTTCTACCACTCTACAAAATGATACTATTTTTTCTAATCAAAGTGGAGCAACTTATCAATGGATAGATTGTGATGGAAACACCATCATTCCTAATGAAACAAATAGCTTTTATGCCCCTATCGCTTCAGGAAGTTATGCTGTTATTGTTTCTAAAAATGGTTGTAGTGATACTAGTTCTTGTAGAAATGTAACGATAACCAACATCACAACATTAAGTCATAAAACTAGTATAGATGTAAATGCTTATCCTAACCCTACAAATAACATCATCCATTTTGAAACCAATTTAATGGAAGGAACAATAGAAATTTATAACATTTTTGGAGCTTTAATCACTACTAAGATCATTAATAATACGATAACTTCGGTTGATACAGAAAATTTACCGTCAGGAAACTTTATTTATAGAATTACGGATAGTAGCAATAATTCTGTTATTGGTAGGTTTATAAAGCAGTAAGTAGTTTTAATTTTAATTCATGCAGAAAAACAGCAATAAAATAGTACTTTTTTTAACGGTTATTTTAGCGTTGTTTTCATGCAGAAAAGATTTTGAACAACCTGAATGGGATGTTGACTTATTGGCTCCGTTGGTTAAAACTACACTGAATATTGGAGATTTACTCCCTGATTCTGTACTACAAACCAATCCTGATACGTCTTTCAAAATAGTGTATGAAACTTCTATTTTTGATGTAGATATGGATTCTTTATTTAGAATTCCGGATACAACTATTAACGAAGTTTTTCCTATGTCTTTATCTGTATTAGCAGCTCCTGGAGATGCTTTTTATAGTGTTGATAGAGAAGTTACACTTAATGTTACTAATAATGTTCAATTGAATTATGCATTGGTAGAATCTGGTTTTATTGAGATAGAAATTTGGAGCGAAATTCAAGAACAAATTATAGTAACTTATACTATACCAACAGCTACTAAAAATGGCGACACGTTGGTGTTAACAGAATTAATTCCTGCCGGAAATGGTTCTCAGCCCGGTTATTTTACTACCCGAATTGATATCAGCGATTATGAACTTAATCTTACAGGTATAAATAATAATAAAGTAAACACCTTTGTTACTAGAGCTGTTGCTGTAGTTGATACAAATGCAACACAATCGGTACTGGTAAGTGCTGGACAAGAAATAGCTATTACCAATAAATTGGTTGATGTTGTTCCTGCTTTTGTAAGAGGATATTTTGGAAATCAACAATTTCGTTTTGGGCCTGAAAGTACCACCTTTGATGTATTTAATAGAATAAGCGGAGGAACCCTAGATTTGGATCAAGTAAATGTAAACTTAACTTTTGAAAATGGCATTGGTGTAGACGCTAGATTAACCATTAACCAATTAGAAGCTGTAAACACCAATACGTCTACCAACAGTGCCCTAAATCATACTATTATCGGAAATGCTATGAACATTAATAGGGCTCAACGAACCTTTAGTGTTCCGGAAGTAAATTATACTACACACACAACTGCTATTACCACTGCAAACTCCAATATAGACCAAATGATAGAACTTTTTCCCAATGAATTGATTTATGATATTTCTTTACACATCAATCCGCTTGGTAATATTTCTGGTAATAATGATTTTGTTTTCAAAAAACATCCACTAAAAACCAACTTAAATGTAGAATTTCCTTTGTCTTTAATTGCTAATCAGCTTATCCTTACCGACACTACCGAAATTAATTTAAATGATAAAAATAAAGGAAATATTATAGATGGAGATTTAATTCTCTATGCCGAAAACGGCTTTCCTTTTGATGCGACTATTTCTCTGAGTTTATTAGATGCTTCCAACAATCAGTTAGTTGCCATAAACCCATCAGGAAATATATTAGCAGCTCCTTTAAACAGCAATTTAAGGGCAACAACCAAAAAATCTTCTAAAATTGTTTTTCAGCTTTCCGAGCAAGATATTACGCATTTATATAATACTAAAAATATTGTAATCAACGTAAGTTTTACTACTATTGGTCAACCACAGTTTATTAAAATTTATGAGGATTATGAGTTAGATTTAAAAGTAGTTGGAGATTTTTCTTATACCGTAAATGCTAAATAATATGATGCGGTTTTTAATCCTAATAATAACCACAATATTGTTTTTTGAGAGCTCCCAAGCTCAATATAATACCCGCTATTTTCAAGATTCTATACAACGCCTTTCTTTTAGTACCGAAGCAGGTTTTATGTATGGATCATCTGTAATGAATAATGATTTTATGAACAAATTTATTTACGGAGGAAGAATAGACAGAAGTAAGAAAGACAATGCTTATAATAAACTCAATACCAATAATAATAGACTAGGAGGAGATTTAACGTTTAATGTAAATGCTACTATTCCAGTTGATACACTTTTCAAAAAAACAAATATGGCATTAACCGTTGGAGTTAGCCATACCGAACATATTGATGCGGTTTTCACCGATGATTTATTTAAACTTGCATTTGATGGCAACAAACAATCTGCAGGTGAAGAAGCCATACTTTCAGGAACCAATATGAATTATTTTGCTTATCAAAAAGTATATGTTGGAATTAATGCCATTACGCAAAAACATGGAGTAATTTTATCGGAAGGTTTTAATGTAGGCATCATCAAAGCTCAAGAACATATTGCATTAACCATTCCATCAGGAAGTTTATTTACTGAAGAAGATGGAAAATATATTGACTTAACTGTAAACTATGCTTTTAATCAAACAGATACTTCAAAAAATAACCTTTCGGCCTTTAATGGATATGGCATTTCTACGCAAGTGTATAAAGATTTTGCATTAAAAAATGGCGATAAATTCCATTTTGAAATTAAGGATATTGGTTTTATCAGAATGTCTAAAAAAGCATTAGAATATAAAGCCGATAAAACTTTTCATTATGATGGAATTGAAGTCAATTCTATTTTTGATATTAATGATTCTATTACCAACAGCATTTCTCAAGATTCTTTATTAGACAATATCTACACTTCTAAAAAACAAGGCAGTTATGGAATTGCTTTACCAACAACGGTTAACATAAGCTATACTAAAACATTTAATCAAAAATGGAAAGCAGAAGTAGGAGTTTTTAATAGATTGTTAGCCAACTACTTTCCTTATATTTACACCAATACCACCTATTATTTTTCTTCCAACTTTTTAAGTCAACTGCATCTTTCTTATGGTGGCTATGGGAAACTAAACATTGGACTTTCTACTGCTGTAAATATTAAAAACAAAGTTCAACTGTGCGTAGGAACCAATAATTTAAACGCTTATGTTGTGCCAAAATCAACATTTGCTAATAGTGGCTTTATAGGTATTAAAGCACTTTTTTAAGTATCTTTGTTTCAGGTTAACTATAAAAATGCATAAACTAATCAACATATTATTCTTACTTCTACCTTTAGTTGGATTATCTCAAAAAGATACGCTTGCTCATTTATATGCTATTGGCGGAGCAGGTATAGACAAAGCAGAAGAAATAGTTGCTACCGCTGATGGAGGCTATGTGGTGGTTGGTTCTACTACCAGCAACACTTCAGGAAATACGGATGTGTATTTGTTAAAATTAGATTCTCAAATTAATGTTGTTTGGAGTTGGGCAATGGGCGGGAATAACAACGATTGGGGTTATGCGGTTAAAGAAACTTTTGATAAAGGGTTCATCATAGCATCAACCACTAATAGTTTCGGTGTAAATGGCGATTATAATGCTCGACTAATAAAAACAGACAGTTTAGGAGTAATTCAATGGCACAACATCTATGGAGGAAATGACTGGGATTTAGTTTATGATGTTGTTCAAACTGCTGACAGTGGCTTTGTTTTTTGTGGAGAAACCTATAACAATACCAATGGAGAATCGGATGTATATATCGTTAAAACAAACTTGTTAGGGGATACGCTTTGGACTAAAACTGTTGGAGGGACATTGGTTGATAAAGGCAATAGCATTATAGAAACCGCTGATAGTAGTATTGTAGTGGCAGGAATGACTACAACAACAACAGATTCTGTTCAAATGTATATGATAAAACTGAATGCTACAGGCAATTTAATATGGGATATTGCTTTTGGTGCAGCAGGCTATGAAGAGGCTAATGCTGTAATTGAAGCTGCCAATGGAGATTATGTTTTAGCAGGAGTAACCACTAGTTTTACCCCAAACAATGATAAAGATTTTTACATGATTAGAACAGACAGTAGCGGTAATACTATTTGGGGAAATTATTTTGGTCAGCCTGGTGAGGAGGTTATTTATGATTTGGTGGAATTGGCTAATGGCAATTTTTTTAATACTGGACATACAGCTGCTGCCGGAAACGGTGGAAAAGATGCTTTGGTGTTTTTAATTACTTCAGGAGGCTTTTGGGGAGGCAGTTCTTCTACTTTTGGAGGCACTAAAGAGGAAGAAAGTAAAAGCATTTTGTTAGATGCTAATGAAGCTTTAAAAATTGCAGGATTTACTAAAAGTTACGGAAATGGTCTTGAAGATGTGATGGTTATTGATATTGATACTGTTGTTACCAATCATCAATTTACGGTTGATACTATAAATGATTTTATGCCTTTAAAAATAGATGACTTAACTTCTTGGAAACCTGATTCTGAAAAAAAGGTGCTTATTTTCCCCAATCCCTCTACTTCTTTTGCCAACTTTGATATATCTAAAATTGAAGTAGAAAAAATATTAATTACAACTATTTATGGACAAACTGTATATGAAGCAAGTATCTTAAATAAAGAATTATTGCAAATTAATTTTGAAAAATTTTCATCAGGAATTTATAGTGTGCAATTTTATAATAAGGACAAGCTTATTGAAGCACAAAAATTAATTATTAGAGCAACTAATTAATGCAATGATAAATGGTATTTCATCGACATTTAATTAAATACAGCTATTTATTTTTATTGTATCCAATATTTGTATTGTCTTATGTTGTTTCAGAAAAAACAGGGAAATCCTTTATACCTGAAAGGATCATTTTTTTGCACCTGCTTTTGTATTTTGTTGCTTATTTCATTTCCAATAAAAAACTAAGCTCTATTTATGTGCGTTTTATATATCTTAGCACATTAGTAATTACTTTTTTTGAAGTCGCCTATGTTTCTATTTATAAAGAACGAATTACACCTTCTACTGCTTTTATATTAATAGAAACAAACTCTTCAGAAACTTCCGAATATTTAAAAGAATATTTCAATACAGAAATTTTTATTTGGTTACTAATATTGCTAATACCATCTGTTTTTATATTAATTGGAGTTAATAAGGCGATTCAGCAATATACACTAAAAAGTTCATTTAAGGCCATTTTTAATGACTTCCGTAAGTTGGTTTTATTTATAGAGTCTCTTTGGGTAAGAACACAAAATACCCTATGGAAAAAAGTAGTTTTAGGGTTAGTTTTATTTGTTATAGGAATAAGTCTTTATTTTAATGCTAATCACCATAAATACCATGCTATTTTTCAAATTTTTAATGGATATGAAAGGTATAAAATTGAAGTTGAAAAATATAAAAATTTCTTTGCCGCATCTAAAAAAAGTAAGCATCTAAAAACAGTTTTAAAAAAAGAAGATGATTTAAAAGAAACAATTATTATTGTTATTGGCGAATCCACTACTAAGCATCATTTAGGAATTTACGGTTATCATAGAAATACCACACCAAACTTGGCAAAACTGAGAAACGAACTGTTAGTTTTCAACGATGTTATAAGTCCGCATACGCACACTATTCCCTCATTAGAAAAAGTACTTACCTTTGCAACTACTGCTAACCCTGAAGCCAAAGAATATGGAAGTTTGATTCAATTAGTAAAAACAGCAGGTTACAAAACCTATTGGATATCTAATCAAATTCCGGTTGGGATAAATGAAACCATGGTTTCTATTGTGGCAAAAGCAGCAGACTATTCCTACTTTACGAATTTGGGTGGAGAACAAGAATTGCGTTCATTAGATGAGCGAGTACTACCAATTGTAGCAAAAAGCTTAAAGACAAAAGATACTAAAAAAGTACTTTTTGTTCATCTTTTAGGAACACATACACAATATAAAAATCGTTATCCGAAAAATTTTAATCAGTTTAAAGATACTCCTTCAACTCCATTTGGAACACAACAAGCTTTTGACGCCATTAATCAATATGATAATGCTGTTTTATATAATGATTTTGTAATTAGTGAGATTATTTCATTGTTAAAAGCGAACGCTACCCCAAATGAAAAACAACAAATGATTTACTTTTCCGACCATGGTGAAGATGTTTATCAAACTGTTGATTTTAATGGACATAGTGAAGCCATAGGTAGTTATCCTATGTTTGAAATTCCTTTTGTATTTTGGAGCAATCAAAAGTCCGAATTGGAAAAATACAGAAGCTTTGCAGATAGAAAATATATGGTAGACGATTTTATTTATAGTGTGGCTGATATTTTAAGCATTACGTTTGAAGGAATGCAAAGTCAGAACAGTATTTTCAGTCCGAACTTTCAGTCTAAACAAAGAATTGTAAAACAGCACATTGATTTTGATGTTGAAATAAAACCTGTCCAATAAATGCAACTTCCCATTAAGAAAATAGTGATTTTCGGTATTGTTTTAACAATATTATTAATAATTACTTACCAAGGGCTTACTTCCGATTTTTTTTTAAAACAATTACATGCCGATAAAATTTGGGTGCATAGAGTAAATAGCATTGAAAAACTACAAGAAGTTAACTCCACATTTTCCGGAATAGAATTAGATGTAGTTTTTAATTTAAGGCTCAATATTTTTGATGTTAATCATCCTCCAGCAGAATCTATAGGGTTAAATTTGTTGGAATATTTAAAATCAAATAAACAAAGTGAACTAAACTTTTGGCTCGATTTTAAAAATTTATCTTCGGAGAATGCTTTACAAGCATTAAAAAGGTTAGAGTTTTTATGTATTGAATTAGCTATTTCAAAAGAACAATTTATTGTAGAAGCAACACAACCTGAGTTATTGAAACTATTTGCCAAAAGTGGTTTCCAAACAAGTTATTATTTGCACTGGCCCGGGTTATATCAATTATCCGAAGAAAATTTAAATGAAACCATCACTCAAATAAAAGCTAATATTTTTCCTGAATTGTCTTATATTTCTTCTTCTTATCATGATTTTGAATTATTAAATCAACATTTTCCCAATCAAGAAAAATTATTGTGGTTAACGGAAAATGAAACTAAATTTTCATCAACAATTAAAGAACATTGTCATAGGATGGAAATAGCTAACCACCCTAAAATTAAAGTGTTGTTAGTACAAATTAACACCAAAGCAAGCAATCGTTGAAAAAGAGCTATTTGTTTATGTAATTTAGTTTATATTTGTCCGTTTTTTGAATAAATTTTTACGCTTTTCATGGTCAAAAACATACTGCGCAACTTACTCAACTTTTTACACTTGGATGTTACCAAAAACTTGCATTATGACCGCCTGACCAAAAAAATCATCAAAAAAGTAATTTTGCCCAATTCAAACACTATTGATATTGGTTGTCATAAAGGTGAAATATTGTCTGAATTAATAAAACATGCTCCAAAAGGAAAACATTTTGCCTTTGAACCTATTCCTGATTTTTATAAGGTGTTGAATGAAAAGTATGCTGAAAATGCTTTTATATATCCTTATGCTTTATCTACCGAAAACGGAACAACCACTTTTCATTATGTAAAAAATGCTCCGGCATATAGTGGAATAAATAAACGGAAATATGCTATTGACAATCCCGACATCGAAAAAATTGAGGTAGAAGTAAAGCGTTTAGATGATGTTATTCCAACAGACCTTCCTATCCATTTTATTAAAATTGATGTAGAAGGTGGTGAGTTTGATGTAATGCAAGGAGGTAAGGAGTTACTTCTTAAAAATCAACCTACCATATTGTTTGAATGTGGGCTGGGAGCTACAGAATATTATAATACTAAAGCAAAAGACATTCATTCCTTCTTGACTGGTGAGATAGGCTTACAAGTGTTTACCTTAACCAATTGGATAGCACAAAAAGCTCCCTTAACCAACGAACAGTTTTGTAAACTGTTTAATGATAATACAGAATATTATTTTATTGCGGATAAGGGTTCTTTTAAGGTAAGCACTTAATATTATTGTTTAACAAACTTACTGGTCACCGACCCTATGTCTGTATCTATTTTAATAAAATAAACACCACTCGGTAAATTAGTTACATTTATTACAGATATATTTTCTTTAATTGTCATAACCAACCTTCCTGATACATCAGTAATACTTATTTTATATATAGTTAATTTGTTATTAATTGATAATTGATCTGATACAGGATTAGGATAAATTATCAAGTCGTTATTGTTTTGTTCGTTTTTTATTTCTTCCTCTTCTTCTACATCTATTCCATAAAAAGAATCAGGATAAATAGTTCCTATTGTATCTCCTAAGTGAATTCTTCCTTCCATGCATTGAATATCAATACAGGATATACCTGGGCTATATGTGATACATTCTCCTAACCCGACTGTGAATATCGATTTTGGCAAACCATATGGGAATCCACTTGGGGCAACTACATCAGGGTTATTTGCTGGATTCACAATCATAAATGGATTATAAAAAAAATCAATTAACTTTTTCTGTAATCCATTTTCCATATAAAAAATAGTTGGTGTATATGGAGAATAACTCCAATTAGGGGATCTATTTGACACTTCGTTAGGGTAATTATTAGAAAGGTGTGAAATTGAATCAATAAAAGTTAATGTTAAATTAAAACTATCTTTAGTAATAGTGGTTCCTTGAAAATCATTGTAGTGTCTGTAGTGTTTTTTACCTTGGATTTGGTAACTAACAGTATCTCCAATAATACTTTTAGATAAAACGGTACCTTTAAAGTAGGTTGTATTCGATGAGTGTGCCCCACCTCCACAATAACTATAATCTTTCCATTGGAGAATGTCATTAATTTCGTAATTGAAAAAATCCCAAAACCTAGGTAATTGTTCTCCGAATATAAGAGTATTATTTCTTAACCCAAGAAGTACAAAATAGTTGTTATTTACATACGGGAAACGTAAGATTCCAAATGATTTAGATAAAATGATGGTTTGATTATTAGATAAGGTAATTCTTTTAATAGAATCAACAACACCAAAAACAATTTGAGTGTAAAGAGAATCAACAATAGCAGTTGTGTTGTTTATGGAGTCATACATCCAAGACTCACCTAGTGTTTTTAAAGGGTTTAATCTAAACTCGGTAGAATCTTGAAAAATGAAAAGACTATCTGTTTTTTTTATGACCCGTCTCATTAAAAATTGAGGTTGGTTTTTTAGTTTATAGGATGTGTTAGAACAGGTATCACAATTAGTCATAATTCTATTCAAATAGTAAATTGAATCATTACCACAGACACTAAATGAGTCAACAAAAATTGTATTGGTAATTAGTTGAGCAGTATCAATTTTGTAATTATATTCACTATTTAAGTTAATTGGATTCCAATTTTGGGCTGAGACACCTAAAGTAGAAATTAAGGTTATTAATAACACAAATTTTTTCATATCCCTTAAAATGCTTAAATCGTTTATATCGAATCCTTATTTCAAACTTAAGTATTTAATTTGAATTTTTTAATTTATTTAATTGTTAATTAGGTATAATTTTAAAAGGATTGAGAGTTATTTAGTAACTATTTTATGTTAAAATAAGAGTAATAGGGGGTGGATATGAAACACCTATTTCTTAATAAACAAAAAGTCACTTCCGGGTTCGTTGTTACCAAACTCTCCAAATCGGGGTTGAGGATCTACTTTTTCTATGTAAGATAGAATTTCGTTAATGGTTAAAACACCATCTTCACCCCCATAACTTCGTAAGGCTTCTAAAAATTTACGGGTAAAAGGCGAGTGTTGTCCCGGACGTCCATCAGGCACATATTCTTTTCCTCCCGAACTTAAGTACAATCGGGTTTTATACTTCATTTTGCGTTCGATGAAGTCTTCTTTTTCTACATCTTTATACATGCCTGTAGAGCGACTTGCAGAAGCAATTATCGGATCGAAAGTTCCCCCAAAACAAGCATCTAAGCTTAAAAAAATATGTTCGCAAGGAATATTATTTACCACTGTTCGTAAATTGCTGTGTGATAAAAATGAAGTGTGGGCAATATCATCTGCTTTAGAATCTTTGGCGATTAAATAACCTTCTTTAAAAACATCATCGTAATATCCATGTCCGGCAAAAAAGATAAACAGTTGGTCGTTTTCTCCATAAGGAATCATGGCGTAGGTTTTTAGTTTTTTAAGGATATCATCCAGCTTGGGGTTACTTAACACTTCCACCACAAAACCATAATCTTGCGATAAATCTTTGGCAATTTCTCCCACATCAATGGTGGGGTTTATCAGGTTATCAAATGCATCATATTCGCCAATGGCAATTAAAAGCGCATAGTTGGTTTGTTTTTTTACAGAATCGTTTTGTGCTGTAGTGTTGTTAGGCAAAATAACGGATGAAGTAGTATTGTTCTGAGCAGCTTTTTGTTTTTTAAGGTGTTCAAAATTAAATGGATTTTCTGATGAATTAACTTCGTAAGTTTTTTTAATACTTGGGTGTATTACCCTAAAATTATTGTATTCAAAATGTACATCATCCTTCTTTTGGATTTTATTTACAGCAATTAATGCCTTGCTAGCATTAGCTCTTAGTTCCTTAGCTTCAGCTCTGGGAATAGCAACAGTAGCTTCGGTATTGCAAAATGCTATGTGATAAATTTCTTTATCAGCATCGTATTTTTTTAACTTCAATTTTAATTTTGCTTGTGAGTCAGCTGATGGTTTTGAAAAACCAAAAGTAGCTTCTTGTTTTTCCTGAATTTTTGCTAAAATAACTGAGCGGGCTTTTAGCAATCTTTCCCAATATTCTTTGCTGGTCTCAAACTCATCTTTGGGTGCAGCCAAATTTTTATCCAAGCTTTTTATTATTTCTCTAGAAAAATCTTCTGTAAGGATGCTTTTTTGCGAAAAGGTTAAACTATTGCCCAAATAAGCCACTATTTTAGAAAAATTAGAGCCGCTAATGCCTTTAACATCCCAAATAATAGCGGTATGGTCTTCTCCGCAGCTTACTAGCCTTTTACCATCTAAACTATAGTTTAAGGATAGAATATACGCATTGTGTCTCGGAAACTTTTTACCTTCTGCCCAACCGTTTTTTTGCTTTAAATACGTTTCGATGATGGAGCCATTTGCCAACACAATGCTTTTACCATCGGGCGAGTATTTAGCATCTTTTATTCTTCCTATTTTTACTTTTAAAGAATCTTGCAAAGTAAAATTTTTACCCGAGAGTTGATACTCCCAAATCTGGTCAGAAGTGCTGGCAATAAAAGTATTTTCATAAGGATGAACATCTAAATAATTCAATCCCCAGTGTGTGGTGGAAAGTGTTTGTAAGGGTTCGTAAACATCATTACTTTGTTGGTATACGCTAATCTTATCTGCTTCACCACAGAGTATTAAAAACTCATCTTTGTAAGAAAAAACGGCATCGTAAACTCTTTTTTCGCCTTTAATCTCCTGAATTTCTATCCATTTATCATCTTTTAATTCAAAGATTTTAGCTGAATTATCAATGCTGGTAGAAACAAAGCGATTGCCTTGATGATTAAAATTGATGGTTACAATTCTATCGCTGTGGGGAGTGAGTAACTGTTCTACTTTTTGAGAAATAAGATTATAAACAGCAATATCGCCAATAGAATTAAACCTGCCAATAAGCAAATATTTTTCGTTGGGAGAGAAAGCTATTTTGCAAGAAGACCTATCGTAAAGGGTATCGCCAACATGCGAGTAAAGTAAATTATGAAATTGATCAAAAAGAAAAACTTTGTTCTTGTCGGAAGTGTAAGCAAAGTAAGTTTGAAAAGGCGAATACTGAGCCTCCATCATGTAACCATTGCTTTCTATTACTTTGCTTTCATTTAATGTGATTTGAGCCAAAGCAAATTGGCACCATAACACTGAAAAACAACAGAAAACAATAATTTTTTTCATGGATAGAAAAATGTATTTATATACAAACATACTAATCTTTAGCCGCAAAGGCACAAAGGGTTAAAAAAGTTTTTGATGGTGTGTGGGTTATTTTTTATATTTTTGGAGAAGATATATGTAAGCAAAAACTATACATATATACCCAAAATGGGTTAGGTATATGTAATAAATACAAGTTGAAGGAAAGCCCTTAGGGCTTTCCTTCAACTTTCAGGGGCTTTGTGCAATTTTTGAATTAACTCTCAATTAATGAATGTAGTTTTTTCATAATCAAATATTTGGTGTCTAAAATGTCGTTACGTAATTGTTTCTGAATTGAATTTAAACTCAAAACTTCTTTTAAAATACTTGACTGTTCATTTTGACTGACTTTAGGAAATTTCAAAGTTTTTAATAAATCTAAACTTAAATTATCCCTAATCGATCCTGTCGTAATGATGTCAATATACATTTTGTAAAAAGGACTTTTAATCAACTGAATAAAAAAGTCTGTATCAATACCTTTTATATCAAAAACAACATACGCTGGACTTACCAAACTATTGTCTAATTCATCAGACACAATACCAATACTTCCAACATTCACACGATAAGGATTATAAACAATATTACCCTTTTTCACCAATTTATAAGCTGACGTAAATTCTTCACCTCTTCTAAACTCATTAAAAACAACACCTTCATTATTAGTAACGGACAAAACTCTATATTCTGTATCAAGTTCCTCGTCTGTTTTAGGCATAAACTTTTTACTTTTATTAATAAGTTTATCATTAAGCGGCTCGAATTTTTTAAGTAATTCAATCGAGTTGTTTTTAAAAAAATAATAACTCGTATCTAACCTGTCTTCTAATTCAGAAAAGTTTATAATAAATGAGTTTTTCAAATCCTTGTTTGTGCCTCTAATATTAGAATTATCAATTCTTGTTGATTCCTTGTCCTGGTAATATTTAGACGAAAAATTTATTAAGTTTACTGGCTTGTTTTTTAGTTCTGACTGATTTTTAAAATCATCTAATAATAAGTCTAAATCTGTTTTATCATTATTAATAATCATTCTTCCATTTGGCTCAAAACCAATGTATTCAGCATTACCCATAAAAACCTGATAATCATAATCCTTATTCTCTTTTAATTCTAAAAACGTGTTTTCTTTGTCTTTAAAAGTTTCTTCATATTTTCTTTTCTTTTCAGTTGTAAATTTTTGTAAATAAAGAATGCTTGTTTTTATTGTAGGTACACCAGATTGAACAAATGTATGTGTAGGCAAATCTATTACTGCTCTAATTTCTGCTTCACTATGCAAATAATCTCGTACATATTTATAGCTTTCATTACTTAAAATTCCTGAAGGTATTACAATTAACATTTTACCTTCAGGTTTTAATAATTTTATTCCTTTCTCTAAAAATAAAATTTCGGTTTTTTGGGAGTTTCTATTTGAGTTTTTGCTACCTAAAATATAATTTTTTAAAATAGTTTCTTTCTTTTCTTTGCTTCCAAAAGGCGGATTTGCCAATATGACTGTACATCCAGAATTTTTTTCATTTACATCATATTCTTTTAAAGAATAATCTTTACCCTCATCGTCTTTCGTGTCAAGAGAATTACCTCTAACTACACGTTTGCCATCACCCCACATCATCATATTAATTTTAGCTGTTCTTGCTGCTCTTGGTTCTGCATCAATACCAAAAATCTGATGTTCTTTTATGGCTTTTATAAAATCTTCTTTATCTGCTCCAATTTTTGACCACATTCCACTTGGCATTTGGTCTGTCAAAAACATCATTTTTTCAAAGGCTTTAATTAAAAAGCCGCCACTACCACAAGCAAAATCCCCTATTATATCATAAATTGATATTTCTGCAAGGTCTGCCATAAAATTAACTATGGGTCTTGGTGTAAAAAACTGACCAAGTCCTTTTCCTCTCAATTGTGTTGGTAGAAACTCCTCAAATGCACGACCTTTTATATCAATATCTCCTTTTAGTTTAAAATTTTCAAGTTTATCCCAAACAGAATATAACGTATCAAATGATAAGTTAATTTTTGTTTCCTTTTCAAAAATTTCGTGATAACTATCTTCAATAGATTTTTGAAACCATTTATTCGCATACTCAACGCCTTGCTCTAATAAATCATTTTCATTTAATTTATCTAATGTTAATGGGTTAATGCCATTTTCTTGTATATATTCTTCTTGGTAGAATTTTAGACATAAAACTTTACTAAACTCATCAAAAGATGCTCCTGGATCTAATTTATCACCATCACGTATTAAATTATGAATGTTCCTAAAATAACGTCTGTAATCTTTTATTTGCTCATAATCAACTATTGTTGGTAAATTAGCTTTTAAGTTAATTGAGTTTAAAACTTCAAAATATGATATTAACTTTCTGACTTGACTCCAATCGTCTGTTTCTAAAGTTTCAATATCACTTTCAATAATATTAACTTTAGAGTTATCATAATAACCTCTTAACAAAAAAGATTTGCCATTTGTTACAATACTGTATTTCGATTCTAAGAAAAAAGCATAACTATCTACTTGCGAAATCCCTGACTGCAATGTTTCAGTTGGTTTTTTTGCTTCAACGACAATTAATGGTTTTTTATGTTTTTCGTGAGTTACAACTAAATCTGCATATTTAGTTTTCTTCTCCCTACCAAAACTCATCTTTACTGGATAATCCCAATTAAGACATTTATTAGGGTATAACAGAGTGTTTTGAAATAACTTATCAATTAGTTTAACTTCAACATCTCTTTCTGTAATATAGTCCATTTTATGAAAATTATCTGAATGGTAAATTTATACAAATAATCGGAATAAAAAAACGTTACACAACAATTTTTAAGTTATTATTTTTATACTTTATCTTTTCTATTTAATTATTAAATGAAAAGTAACACATATCAACACGTAACTGTCCATATATAAACCGTTAGTATACGCCTCACTAAAACTCCTTATCTTCTTCCAGCTCTTCCTCATTAGGGTTGGCAATTTTATCTAAGAATTTACGCAAGCCTGTTTTCTCTTTCTTTTTCTCACTTTCTTTTTTCTTTTTAGTATCTTCTTTGGTGTTGTTGTCTTCGGCTTCTTCCCATTCAATTTTTAACCCGTCTTTTTTCTTGGGTTCTTCTTTGGTAATGGTGGTGTCTTTTTTAAACCATCCAAACTCTTTGTTTAAAATGCTTTTTAAGGTTCTTTTTTCTTCTTGTATGTTTTCTTTCATGTTGCTCTTTAACCCTTCGGTATCGTAGCTTACTTTGTAATTTTTTACATTGCCAGTAATTTTTAGAAATACCGTCCCTTTGCCTAAACCATCATCTTCCACATAACCAAATTCTTCATTTTGTTTTTTTCGTTTTTTGGCTTTATCCCACAGGATTTCGCTTAAATCTACTTTTACACGGTAATCTATATCGTTATTAAAATGATGGCTTCCCGAAAGGGTTAAATTAATAGCCGAAGATTGTATTTCGGTTTTCGCAATAGTGATTACTTGCTTATTAATTTCTATGGCTGTTTTTAATTGGTTAAACTTAATGCGTTTCAGTTCTTCTATTTCTATAAATTTACTCAACGCCATAACAGGCTCGTAATCTAACAGTTCTCCATTTTTAATAATAATGGTAGAGGAAACATAAATTTTATCCTTATTTACGTTTAGGTGTCTATCCCAAACGGAAGCAAAGTCTACCGCAATGGCTGCTTTACCTTTCAGGTTTTCCGCATCTAAAGCCGTCTGACCAAAATTTTCGAACTGATAAAACAGTTGGGTAATATCAATATCGAACATTTTAGCATTGCTGGTAATAAGCAACTCGTTGGGGTTTTCATTATCTAAGGCGATACTACCTTTAATATGTCCGCCCATGGCATTAAAAGAAACATCAGTAGCCGAAAGTAAATTGTCTTCCAATTGGATAACTCCTCTAAAATTTTGCGCTTTAAATCGCCTGAACAAAAAGGTATCTATTTGTGTTGTAAAGGTAAAGGTGATGTTGTCGGGCAAACTCACCTCTTGCTCCGATTGGCTGGAAGAGGAAGATTGTAGTAAAAAATCTTCCAACATAAATTTAGGAGATGTAAACGAAGCGGTTACTTCCAGTTTTTCATTTTCTACAAATAAATATGCCAACAAATTTTTAAAAACGCCCGAAATATATACCGGAGAACGATTTACCGTAGTGGTTAATGAATCAATTTTTATAAGGTTATTGTTAAACTCAAAATAAGCATTGGCATTAATTAATTGGTAAGGTTTCGATTGCCACTTTAAATGCGTGTTGACAAGTTGAGCATTACCTTTAGCATTAAGCTGCTGCAATTCCGAAGCTTTAATTTTTTGCAAATTACTGATGTAGCCTTTGTATTCCACATTTAAAATAAGCTCTCCTGTGGCGGTCTCCAACGAATCTAATTTAAAAAACTCTTTTGCCATGGCAATATCTATATTAGCCTCGGAAGTGAGTTGAATATAAGGGTTTTGGAAGTTAGCAATTTCATAATTTCCTGATATATGCCCTGCACCGAAATCGGCATTAAAATCGTTGATGTTTAACTTAGTAGTTTGTGCGTGGTTGTTTGCTCCATTATTGTAAATTCCCGAAAAATGGATATTAGAAAGTTCGTATCCTGATTTTTTCTCTTTTAAATTTCCTGATTTTACCTGAAAATCGGCTTCTACATGAGGTGTTTTAGTAGCCGAAAATATGCCAGAAACTTGGGCTTGATAATTAAAAACACCTTTTGCATCGTAAGCAGCTAATGATGTTTGCATTTGTGCCGGAAGTAGAGAGAAAAGTGTAGCAAAATCTACATCTGTTCCTTTGGAACTAAGCTGTAAATTTAGCGCTTCGTTTTTATCTAAAATAATGCCTTCTAATTTAAAAATAAGTTCTTCTATGCTTATTTCTCCCGATTGTATTTTGTAACTTAATTGTTGTTTGTTCACCTCAATTTTACCTTCAATAGTAATGTCTTTATCCTTTAGGAAAGCTTCATTTTTACTGTTTAGTTGGTTAATGTGTAAAGCAATGTTGGTCTCTAAATGATAGTTATTTTCATTAAAATTTCCTGAAAAATTCATTTTGGTTACCACCAAGCCCATGTCTTGTTGTTTGTAGTTGTTGAGGTAATTAAGATCCATATTTTTAAATTGCACATCCGACAATTCAAAAGCAATTGGTTGTTTACTACTTTCAGGGTTGGTTTTCCAAAAATGAAAATTATCTTTTCCTTGTTGATCTATAAAAATAAGGGTGCTGCCATTTTCTATGCTTATTTTTTTCAGTACATATTTTTTGTTGAGCAAATCGATAATATTAAACTGAAAGTAAACCGATTTTGCTTTTAATAACGGTGATTTGTGGTTGGTAGAAGCAATTTCCACCTCTTTAAACTCTACCGAAGCGTAGGGAAATTTTTTAAGCACAGAAAAGTCGAGGTCTTTAACATTTATAGGCACATTTACCTGTTCGTTTATGGCTTCTACAATGTATTTTTTAATTTCTTTTTCATAAAAAGAAGACATTACAATGCTAAAAGTGGTAATTAACACCAACAGCACTATTAATGAATATCCAATGATTTTAAGCCAACGCATAAGCTATGAAACGGAAATATTGATTTTCTATTTTATCTGTATGATGGAACTTCCAATTAATCATCTTACTATTTGTTAAATGTATTAAAAGTTCGTTTCAAAATTAATTGTGTTTAGTGCTTAAAAATTTGCTTTAAGAAGTTTTAATTAACAATGGGTTGTGAAGGTGGATAGTTTAGTTTATGAGTTTATGAGGTAGAAAAGTATCATACCATGTCATTCAGGAGGAATCCTGTTGAGTAGCGGTAAGGAAGTCCCAAATTATTTATTGAAGGAAACTTGAAAGGAAATACTCAACGCACATTAATTACGGAATAATTCTATTAAACATCAACGCTAAACTAACTTTGTCTCTTATTCTAACAAGGTTCCTCCTGAATGACAAATAGGGAAACCTCAAACCTCAAACTTTCAACACTTTTTTATACCTTTGCTCTATGCAGCAATCGCAATTCATAGAAAGTATTAAAAACCCCACCATGTTGAGCCAAAATACCAATGAGCTCAAGTTTGTGGTGGATGAATTTCCTTATTGCCAAACTGCTCATTTGATGTATGCCGGATTACTCAAAAAAAATGACGATATTTTATTTGAAGAATACCTTAAAAAAGCAGCTGTTTATTGCACCGATAGGCAACATTTGTTTTATCAACTGCATGCTGTTGTTGAAGATAAAATAGTAGAAAAACCAACGATTAAAGAAGAGAAGATTGAAGAAAAAGTGGAGTTGGTTGATGAAGTGGTTGAAGAAAAAGCAACAACGAAGCAAGTTGAAGAAGAAAAACCAAAAGAACCTACAAAAATTGATGCTTTAGAACAACAACTAAGAGCTGTAGCAATTAATAGTTATATTTTACTGGAAACGGAAGAAGACAAACAAAAATCGAGTACTCAAGAACAACCATCAATTGAAAAAGAGGAAGTTAAAAGCAATCAGCCCACTTTTGATGTTGATTCACCACATTCTTTTGCTGAATGGTTGTCGCATTTTAAAGGTGATGTTCCACTTACTAATGATGCTAAAACCACTACTTCTAACATTGATAAATTTGATTTAATTAATAAGTTTATTCAAGAAGATCCTAAAATTCAACCTAAAAAGACCGAATTTTACTCTCCAATAAACATGGCAAGGCTAAGTGTGGTAGATAATTCTGACATGGTAAGCGAGACGCTAGCCCTTATCCACGTTGATCAGGGACATTATCAGAAAGCGATAGAAATGTATGAAAAATTAAGTTTGAAATATCCAAAAAAAAGCAGTTATTTTGCAACCCAAATTAAAAATTTAAAACAAAAACAAAAATAATGTTTACACTTATCACAGTTTTAGTTATCATCATTTGCTTCTTGCTTTTGTTGATCGTATTAATTCAAAACCCAAAAGGTGGTTTAGATTCAGCTTTTTCTGCCAACAACCAAATTATGGGCGTTAGAAAAACAACTAATTTTTTAGAAAAAGCAACTTGGACATTAGGTATTGCTTTGGTAGTATTGAGTATCGCTTCATCTGCTGTTAACCCAACAAAAACGGTTAGCGAAGGAGAAACAGGAGATTCTAAAATTCAAGAATTAATTGATGAAAAAGCGGCTCCTACAATGCCAAACATGAACAATGCACCTGTACCTGCTCAAGAAAATCAGGGAGAAAAATAATATATAATTAACTTTCAATAAAAGCAAGGGTTTAATTATCCTTGCTTTTTTTATGCCTTAAAAAATGTTTGAAAAATATAAATATCATTTTTGGCTGCATGTAGTGGTGCTCATTTTCGGGTTAACCGGAATTTTAGGCAAATTGATTTCTGCCAACTCGTATTTATTGGTTTGGTATAGAGTTTTAATTGGAGTGGCAGCTATTGCTATTTATTTTTTAATAAGTAAACATTCTTTTAAAATCAATAAAAAAATATTGAAACAAACTTTTATGGTAGGATGTTTAATTGCTATACATTGGGTAGCTTTTTTTGAGGCGATAAAACAATCTACTGTTTCTATAGCATTGGTTTGCTTATCGAGCAGTACTTTATTTACCGCATTGATTGAGCCGTTATATTTTAAAAGAAAAATTAAAGGATATGAGCTGTTTTTGGGTTTGCTAATTATTGTAGGTCTAGTATTAATTTTCAATTTTGAATTTAGCTATTTAACAGGGATTATATTGGGAATTGTAGCGGCAGTATTTAGCTCTTGGTTTACGGTAATTAATGGTGTTTTAGTAAAGGAAACCAATTCCAAAACACTTTCTTTTTATGAGTTATTAGGAGCTTTGCTTATTTTGTCGAGTTACTTAATTTTTATGAACCTAGGTAATATGGAGGCTTTTTTTATTCCAGTTTCAGATATAAAATGGTTATTAATTTTAGGAATAGTTTGTACTGCTTTTGCATTTATTGTTTCAATAGAAGTAATGAAAAAAATTTCTCCGTTTACGGTAGTAATTTCCATTAATTTAGAACCTATTTATTCCATTATTATAGCCGTTTTGTTGTGGCCAGAAAGTGAAATAATGTCAACAGGTTTTTATGTAGGGATGGCTATTGTGTTATCGGCTATCTTTTTAAATGCTTTTTTTAAGTTTAAAGCAGATAAAAAAGCTAAAACCGTTATTGGGAAAGTAATTGAATAAACTCTGCTTTTTTTCTTCGGGATACTTCAAGCTTGGAGCCATCACTCATCACAACATAACCACCATCCCCTCTAACATACTTTTTTACGTGAAGTAGGTTAATATAATATGAGCGATGAATTCTATAAAATTTTTCATTAACTAACATTTCTTCATACTCGCCAATTTGCTTTGAAGTAACAAAATGTTTGTCCTGACCAACCACATGGACATCAGTATAGCTTCCTTCAGAATGAAACCTGATAATATCTTTTATTTTAATGAAATTTAATCCTTCGCCATCATGGATAACAATTTTTTGTTCTTGTCCGCTATCACCGGAAGATAAATTATTGAGTAGTGTTTTTAGTTTGTTATTGGTTAATTCTTGGTTTCTAATTTTTGATTTAAACCTGTTTATGGCAGCTTCTAGCTCATCCGCATCAATGGGTTTTAACAAGTAATCTAACGCACTATATTTAATGGCTTTTATAGCATAATGATCATAAGCAGTGGTAAAAATCACATCGAAATTGATATTTTCTAATTTTTCTAATAAATCAAAACCATTTTCTCCTGGCATTTCAATATCTAAAAACAACAAATCGGGTTGATGTTCTTCAATAGCGGTAATAGCTTCTTTTGCATTGGAAGCATGAGCTTTAATTTCTATATCGAAAAACTCTTTTAAGATGGTGGACAAATGTTCTCTTCCACCTTTCTCGTCATCTACTATAATTGCTCTATACATAATACACTATTTTAAATTGGTACATATAGTTCTACCCGTGTTCCTGCGGGTTGGTTGTTGATTTTAAGGTCGTTTATTTTTACCGAAAGCTGATTGCCATTAAGTGAGTTTAACAGCTCTACTCGTTCTTTGGTAATATTCATCCCAAAAGAAGGAGAAGTAGTGTTTTGCTTAAGTTTAATAGCGTTTTCGCGTCCAATTCCGTTGTCTTCCACCACGCATTTTAATAAATGTTCATTTTCCGGTAAAAACTGTATTCTTATTATTCCATTTCCCTCTTTATGCGATATTCCGTGCCAAATGGCATTTTCAACGTAAGGCTGTATAAGCATTGATGGTACTTGTTCGTATTGTGTATCTATGGTTTCATCTACTAAAATCTCATATGAAAACTTGTTGTTTAATCGTAACTGTTCCAACTCTAAATATAAGGTAAGTGTTTCTATTTCATCTTTTAAAGAGATTCGTTGACGCTTAGTATTGGCTAAGGTGGCCCGCATTAGTTTAGCAAATTTACTCAAGTAAATGGAGGCATCTTTACTTTCATTTTTAGAAATAAAATTTTGGATAGAATTAAGGGTATTAAAAATAAAGTGCGGATTCATTTGAGAGCGAAGAGCTTGTAATTCTGATGCTAATGCTCTTTGTTTTTGTTCTTCAATTTGTTTGTTTTTTAATTGATTTTGCTTTTGGATTAAAAAGTAAATTAAGAATCCTATAATAATTACACCAAAAACAAGCGTTAATAAAAACCATGCTGACATGTAAAATGGAGGTTGAATGGTAAATGAAATAACTGAAGGTACGGTACTCCAAATTCCTGAATCGTTCATGGCAAAAACTTTAAAAGTATAGCTACCGGGAGCTAACGAAGTATAATAGATAGAGGTATTTACAGTATAAATCCATTCTTTATCAAATCCTTCTAACATGTATTTATATTGAATACCGGACGGACTATTGCTTATTCCGCTAATATTAAATTCAATAGCGTTGTTTTCATGACTCAATTCATAATGACTTAATGTGGTGGTGTCTTTACCGTTAATTTTTACACTGTTTATAAAAACCGATGGAGGCAAAGAATCTTGTCTAATTCTATCTGTTCTAATGGTTTTGGAATTGATTGGCTTTTCTGTTTGCTGGTCAACAGGTAAATTTTTTAAAATAAACTTGCTTTGTACTTTTTCGTTTTCAATTTCTGTAGATGAAAAGATAGCGGGGGAACTATAGGTTATAGTGGAATTAGCATCAATATGCTCAACCCCATTTTCTAGTTTAAAAACACCATTTCCGGAAGTGCCAAACCATAAGTTGCCTTTAGCATCTTCAGCCACAGAAATAACGGTTTGATTTCCTAAATATCGGGTAATATTGGCTTCTTTTAAACTTCCATCAGCATAAGAAATGATACCGCCACTATTTAGTGCAAACCAAATTTTTCCTTGTGAATCTTGAAAAATAAATTCCACATTTTTTTCCACAAAAATTCTATTCAAGAAAGTAGTATTGTTAAACCTTATCACTTCGTGTTGTTTAGAAAATAAGTAGGTTTTATCTTGTAGTTGAACAACATTTGTTCGGGAGTTTCCTGCTGCTTCTGCTAATGGAATAGTAAAGCTATTGGAATTTGTATTTACAAAAAGTTCGTTTTTAGAAGTGTTTTGGTTGTTTCCGGAAATTATTTTACCGTTAAACTTTACAACAAAATAGGGGTAAGGATTTAGTTTTAGGTTGGAAATGGTTTCGGTTTTTAAGTCAATTTGAATTAAAGTACTCCCAACTATTGTACTTATATAAAAAGTAGAATCAGCAAAAATCACGGAGTTAATGATTTTGTTTTCTACTCGTTTTTGTACCAATTTATTAAAAGGAAAAGGTACGAGTTGATTGTTTTTTATTTCAAAAATTTCTCCATAAATACTCCAAACGTAAAGGTTGTTAGGTGTGTTTATAAATTTAGAAAGGTTTTCTTCGGTTATAATTTTGGATAAGTTATTGTTTTTTATTTCAAAAACACCTTCGCTGCTAATAAATAGCATTTTATTTTTATGTTCTACAATATCGTTAAATTGCAAGTAAGGAGAAGTGGAAGATTTGTAATTACTGAAAGAAGGGTTTTGAGCGAATAAGATTTCACTAAAAATAATTAGTTGTATGATGATAGTTAATCTTAACAAACCTCCAAATTTTTGATGAAAAGTAGTGATTTTTTGTTTCACAATCAACAACTAATATAGTTTTGGTCGATTTTAATATACAAATGGTAGGGTTTAGTATATAAAAGGTTATTTGTTAAATAGAAAAACCAAGTCTAATACCGGTGAAGTATGGGTATAAGAAAACAGTACGCTTTTAGATGAAAAATCATAGGCTGTAATGGTATTTCCGTCAATTACGTAAAGCTCGTTAGAGAAAGCATCATATTTTATTTTATTAGCGTTTATCCCGTTTAAATAAGGTAAAGTAGAGTGTGTATTAGCATTAACTAGCACTAAATTTCCGTTTTGAGCAATTAAATAAACTCCTGTGCTAATTTCTTCTGCATCAATAATTGTTCCTGCTGATAACCCAAAAGGAGTCGATTTTGAATTAAACTGAGCATCATAAATTTGTATTTTACCATCATTGGTAGTATAGTCATTGGCTAATAAAACTGCTTTATTTGGAGTGAAAGCAAAAATATCAACTACATCTTCTGTTAGTTGCAACTGATGAATTATTGTTCCTGAGTTAGTCCAATATGCTGTAATAAATCTGGTATTATTTCCTATGGCTTTTTCTTCAGAAATGAAAACATTATCATGAACTAAACCATTTTCGGGATAATAGTTTGTTTGAACATTTGAAAAATAAGTAGGACTTCCATTAGAGTTGTAGGCTCTGATTTCACCGTTTCTTATTCCTACATAAAGTTCTTTATCATGAAAAAATATATTGGTATAATAAGGAACAGATGAGTTTGGATAAGCTGTATTCCAAACTAGGCTTCCTGTGCTTATATCATAAGCCATAATTTTTGCATTATACTGTCCAACACTAATTAATTGTTGACCATAAGAGTTGGCAGCTCCACCTAAAAAATCTGAGTTTACTGTTTTAAATAAGTTGGCACTATTTGCATTTAACTGATAAATAGAGGTTGAATTTCCTGAGTTATCGTAAAAAAAGACACCTGTTCTCGTTTTTGGGATTTCACCATAAGAAATATTAATGTATTTACTGGTTGTATTGTTACCATCACTTGCCTGAATACTAAAATAATACTGTCCTGAAGGCATGTGTAAATCATCGAAAAAATAAGGGGTATTAAACGAAAAATCTTTTTCATTTGGGGTATAAGAAATTGTAGGCAAAACAGGGATGTCATTACTGTTTCTTAGAGAAATAGAAACACTCTTAACAACATTATTATCACTAATAGAACCTGTAATAAAAACAGTGTCATTCCCATTGATTTGTTGGTTATTATAGGGTGATGATATTGAAATTAGAGGCACTTGTTCATCAGTAATTTTTTCGCAAGAATTCAAAAAAATTATAAAGCTTAATAAAAGTAATATAGTTGTTCTATTTATCATAGTCAAAGTAAAATTAATGCTTTTTTTTAGAAAGCAAAAAGCAAGTGCTAAAAAACACTTGCTTTTTTGGTTGTATGGCGGAAGAGAGTAATATTTTATTTATTTCCACCTATTCTAATACCAATTTTTAATGCTAGTCTTAAATCTACTGGAATTTCATTTCCGATATAAGGGGTGTAATCACTTTCATTAAATTGTTCGTCAGGCAAGTTTTCGGCAAAAGAATCACTATATTTAACATTGTTAACTATAAATTTTCCGATACCGAAGGTAGCTTCTAAAAATAAAGCACCTTTAGATTGCCATTTATAGCCTGCTAATGCGCCCAATCCAAAAGCTGAGGTAGATACGTCTGTTTTTCCAATAATTATATTATTGGCATCGTTTGGATCTTGAACAGCATAAGCATTATCTTTTGCATTGGAACTTCTATATTTTCCGTAAACGCCAATATAGACTCCATCATTTCCTTTGTTAGGAGTTGCATAAAATTTATACTCAGGAATAATATTCATTTCAGAATATTTTTCTACATCTCCATAAATCGACTTACCATCTGCAAACATATTGTCTGATGCGAAATTAATGTTTATTCCTATAGAGTTGGAGCTATTCATTAGGTAATCATAGCCAATTCCATATTTGGAAAAAGCAAAACCTAAAACATCTGTACTTATGTCGTGTTGTGCTTTTAGTCCTAACCCTGAGAACAGTAAAGCCGTAATTATTAATTTTTTCATCTTAATTTAGTTTAATTTAAACAAAAATTACCAAAGGGATTTGTAGATAACAGTATCTGGTTGACCATTTCCATAAGCTACACCTATATCTCTAATAGCTTGAATCATTTCACTTTTTTGTTCTTGGTCTTTTAATATATATTTCCATTCTCTTGCATCAATTTCTTTAACTCTGGCTTCAATTTTACTCATTAATGCTTTTACTTGAGCAAAGCATGATGTTTGAGGCTCAATAGTTGAAAGAATTGCTCCTGCTTTTTCCGCTGCTTCAATATCTTGAGCTGCATTCCAAATAGTTTGAGCTTCTTGTAATTTCAATTTACAATCTCTTTCAATTTTCTTTAAATAAATAGGTTCAACAGCTTTCATGCTTTTCTCAAAACATTCGTCACAAGCATCTGGCACACTACTTAATAGGAAAATAGCTTCTTCAAATTGATTTTGAGCTTCTAAGTTCTTGGCTTTTTTAATGATTAAATCACAGTTGTTGTTATAATAATCTATTATTTTAGTTTTTCCCTCTTTAATGAATGCTTGAACCTCAGGATGAGCAGGTTTAATCATTTTGATTCCAGCCATATATGCTTTGGTTTCATTAACACCTACTCCTTTAACTGTTATAGTTTTACTAGAAAAAGCAGTTCCTTCAAAACCATCACCAATATAAAGTGTTACGTCTAATGTATAAGAGTGCATTGTTGGAGGTCCGGGAAGTATATCTTTCGAGGAAACAGTAATATTGGCAGAAATAACAAATCTAGAATTAAAAGGACTAGCTGAAATTCCATTTTTGGTGATTACTTCCTTTAATTTATTAGTAAGCATGTTGTTTGCACTACTTGGCATTCCTTCAATTTGCTCAGGAACCCATGCAGTAAGCATTAGTCTGCTCATTTCCGAATCTGATGCTTTTGATTGAGCAAAAGCATTATTACTGATTAATAACATGGTTATTGACACCAGTAAAAAGTTTAATTTTTTCATAGTAAATTGGTTTTAAAATGTTTATTATTTTCCTCCTAGTATAATGGTTGCTCTTCCTAATCCTTTAACAACTACTTTATTTGGAACACCAAGATCGGCTAAATACTTACTTAGCTCTCTAGCAAAACCTCTTGTGTCTAAGGCTCTTCCTTGTGCATTATGAAGTGGCATTCTAACTTGTTCAAAAGTCATCATGTTTTCTGTTACATCAAGTACACTAAAACGATTTTTAACTGTGTTAGCAGCCATCCAATCTTCAATTACATACGACAATTCATCACCATTTACTTCGGATTCTAAATCAAACTCTGAATCGCTCCATTTCTGGATTTTAACAATAACCTCTCTTCCATTCTCAAACATGTCTTCAAAATGAGTTTGAAGAGAAGCATTAAAGTTATCAATATGAGCAGTTACTGCCTCTTGTAATAAAACAGGAGTTTCTGCTGTAAATGAAGGAGCTCCTGTTCCTTGAGCACCTGCAATTTGCTTATCAGTATAAGCGTCTAACCCTTGAAGGATAAATGTTACTGATTTTTTTGGACCTGTAGTATTTACTGTCCATGTTAATTGCATAATAATATCTGCTTTAGCCACCTTTTTAAGTTTATCCATAGGTGTTTCCTCAATATCACTTCCTGAGTCTTTCGAAGTCATCATATTGTCTTCAGCAGCATTTGATTCTAATGTTTTTAATACAGATTCTAGGTTTTTTAATGGAAAACCTCTTTCTGTCATCATGTTATTGATGGCACTAATTACCAAAAGCACATCAGAATCTTCTTGTAAAGCTTTTTTATAATCAGGAATTTTAATTTTTGTTCCTTGGTTATCAAATTCCATGAAATAACCATTTTTAATACACCAATTATCGCTTGGTACCACCATAATGGTAGGTTTTTTTGCTTGTCCGAATGTAGTTGAAATTGCTGTTAATGCAATACTGCAAACTAGTAATATTTTTTTCATAATATTTTAAATTATTTTTTTGGTTATATTATTTAATTATTTTATCTGCCATCATTCTATCTTTTAATTTAGCTCTTTGAACTCTAATGATAACGCCATAAGTTACTTGATCTTCGTATTTTTTTCTACCTTGAACTACAGAAAAGTGCATATCTGAGCCATCTTCTCCAGTAATGAATTCTTTATATGCTCCTTGATCTGTAAAGAAGGCATTAAAATAGTCTTCATATTTTTCTTGAGCATTAACTTCAAAAATTATCGGTTTTGTATTACAATCTTGTTTTCCATTATTGATACCTTTAAAAAGTACATCTCTAATACCATTTTTCTTAGCTTGTTCAACAGCATCTTCCCTGTTTCTACCATTGCCCCAAGCTTTTACTGTCTGAGAACCATCCATTTCAACTCCCATACATTCGGTTTCATAAGTATAGTTTCCAGACATATTTCTTTGTGGATTTCCACAAGACTCCATAACGGAAGTTATTACAAAAATTGTTAATATACTTCCTAATATAATTCCTAGTTTTTTCATTTGTTAATCTATATTATTGTTAATACTAAATTAGAACCCTGAGGATAACCCTTTAACAATTCCTGCATCTTCTAAATCTTTTCTTAAAAGATCAACCATTACGGTTACTACTACACCAATTTTGTATTCTTTACCAACTTTCATTGTAGTTGGTGTTCCATCTCCTGATGTTGAAACAAACTTCATGTACTTACCATTATCTTTAAAAAATTCTTCAAAAAAATCTGCTTTTTGTTGTTCTAAAGCAGGATCATTAGTCAATGGTTTTTGATTGGTACAACCTTGAGCTCCACCTGCATATCCTTGAAAAATAATTCCGTGAACAGCATTTTTCTTAGCTTGGTTAATAGCAATTGTTGCTTTCTTAGAATAAGACCAAACTTTAATTACTTTGGTTCCTGGTTTTCCAATACCAACACATTCAATTTCATACCTCCAATTTTCAGTATCTTTATTCGCTTTTTTTTGTTTGTTGATTTGTGCGGTTGATGTCAACACAAAAAACATCATAAGAGTTGAGAATAGACTTATTTGTTTCATTATTGTTTTCATATTTTTTTGATTTTTAATTTATATAAGTTAATTAATTTGTCTGATTAACATTCCGGGATAAAAACCCTTACCTCCTTTAAAGTGAGTAAACTCTATATTATTTTCAATTTCTATCGGGTTACCTTCTTCATCTAATGGTTCTTCTCCTATATTGTATTTATTATTCCAAATATTTTTTTTATCCACCTTTATAATTCCTTTTCTTTTATAAGTAACTCTTCCTTCAGTATCAAATTGTTGTTCTAAAACTTCATATTTATCACCCCCTTCTAAACCTTCTTTCAAACCAATTTTAGCTCCTAATGGATCAATGCTAACTAATGGTGTTTTTGTTCTAAAAGGTTCAAATTTTCTTTGAAGTTTATTATAAACAGAATTAATAGATTTTAAAGTAGCGTTTTCAATTATCATTTCTTCACTTTCGGCATTTGAACCTAATCCTGAAATTAGTGCTCTTGTTTTTTCGTATCCTAAAAGTTTTAGTTGGAATAAATCTGAATTATCAAATATAGTCTTTTTAGCTGGGTCTATAGAAGTAGAATCCATCCACATATCCATGTAAAAAACAGCTTCAATAGAATCATTCCATTCCATTTGATATAGATAGGCGGTTGTCCAAATTGAATATCCTTGTCTTGCTTTTTCATAGGCACTTTTAGCAATATCTAAAGCTGCTTCTTGTAATGCTGCAGGAAGTTTAGCAGCAGCATCTTTAGCTATGTCATAAGTGATTTTTGCTGTTTCTTCGTTACTTACAAATTTTGAATAGTTTACAACCACAAAAGTGTTGTTAATTAATTCAATACCTGCATCTTTTAACATGTCTAACCCTCTTTCTGTACTTAATGCCATATCAGCTGCTTGAGCAGAAGCATCATAAGCTCCTCTTTCTTGAATTAATGACATATCAAAAGCACCCTCTTCACTTCTATTAAACCACTTAGCAATCATTTTGTTGGCTAATTTAGTATCTTTAAAATATTGGTTAATGGCAGCACTAAAATCTTTATCTTTCGCCTTTTTACCTTCTTTAATTTCGTTAATTTTATCCTGATAGTTTTTTATATTAAAAGACTTATCGCCTGTTGTATGATTATTGTATTTATCAGGAAATTCTGCATTTTTGAATGTACGGAGAATTAAGTCTTTTTTAGGAAGATTATCATCTTCAATAATCATTGTATGTAGAGATCCTCTTCTGTATTTTACAATCTCAGTATGTTTATCTATTTTTTGAATTTTGGTTATATCCTCTTTCTCTTTTTTTACCTCATTTTCTTCAACCTTTTCTAAAGTCTGTTCTTGAGCATTTAATGGAGATATTTGAAGATTAAGAAACAGAGTTAAAATTAACCCTGACCAAGAAATATATATTTTCATTTAGTATTAAAATTATAAAAAAAAGAGAATTGATCAATCAATTCTCTTTTTTAATTATTTAGATTCTTGGTTTTTAATTTGTTCTAATTGTCCTGGAATTGCTTTTTGTGTCTCATTAAGAGCTTTAGTGGCTTCATTCACAGCTTTAACAGCTTTTAGTGAATTTGTTTTAGGAGTAATTGATTTTGCTTCGGTTAAAACATCTGAAGATTTTCCCAACAGTTGAGCAGCTTCTTTTGATTGTGTTTCTAAATCTGATTTAATACTTCCTAAGTCATCAACATTATCTGTTGGATTAGCTAATGTTTTAGTAATTTCTTGGTTTTTTTCATACAGATTAAAAGAGGCATTAACGTAATCATCTGTTGCAGAGTGACCCACTGCGTCAGGTTTTACTAATGTTTTAACGTCTTTTTCCTTTTTTTCTTTCTTTTCTTTTTGAGCATACGCTTCAGTAGAAACTCCCGTTATAAATAACGCAATAAATAAAATTTTTGTAATTTTTTTCATGTTTTTTTATTATTAATATTAAATTTTTGAACGTTCCAAATGTACAAATAAATATTAATATACTTAATTAATAAGTCGTTATATGATTTTTAAAAATATGAACAGTTTGGCAAATAGTATACCATTTATTTTAGAAAAAATGAATTTCACCTTTCTAAATAGTAAGCTTTTACTATGTTTCTGAGGTTGTAAGCCGATGCCATTACTTCTCCGTAAGCTCCGGCAGAATGAATGGCTATTAAATCTCCTCTTTGGGTTTCGGGTAAATCTAAGGCTTTGGCAAAGCAATCGGACGATTCGCAAATAGGACCTACAACATCATATCTTTCTGTTTTTTTTGCTTGTGAAGTTATGTTAGATATTTTATGTGTTGCTTGGTATAAAGCAGGGCGAATAAGTTCTGTCATACCGGCATCTACAATAGTAAAATTAGTTTTGATACCTCTTTTAACGTATAATACTTTGGTAATTAATGAACCACATTGAGCAACAATTGCTCTCCCCAATTCAAAGTGTAATTGCTGATTCGGACGAAGTTGTAATAGGTCTTTAAAAAGTTTAAAAAAAGTTTTAAAGTCAGGAATTTTATTATTTTCTGGATTTTCATAATCTATTCCTAAACCTCCACCAACATTTATATGCTCAACAATAATATGATGATTATAAAACCATTCTTGAATTTCGTTTACTCGTAAACACAGACCTTTAAAAACCGATAAATCAGTTATTTGTGAACCTATATGAAAATGCAACCCGATTAACTTAATATTAGTGAGTTGTTCTAATGATTTTAATACCTCTTCTAACTCCCATAAATTAATTCCAAATTTATTTTCTTCCAATCCGGTAGTAATATAATGATGCGTTTTTGCATTTACATTTGGATTAATTCTCAGTGCAATAGAAGCTGTTTTGTTTTTCTTTTTAGCTAACTCATCTATTACCTCCATTTCTGGGATGGATTCACAATTCAGGCAAAAAATATCGTTGTCTAAAGCTATATTAATTTCTTCATCAGATTTTCCTACACCTGCAAACACAATTTTATCCGATGAAAAACTACATACTTTAGCTTTTATAATTTCATTACCACTAACACAATCTGCTCCTAAACCATAAGCATTAATTTTTTCTAAAATCTCATTATTAGCATTAGCTTTTAAGGCATAATGTACATGAAAGTTGTATTTTTTAGCTTCTGAAGTAAGTAACTGTAAAGTTTGTTCTAACAACGGGAGTTGGTAGTAATAAAAAGGTGTTTTTAACTCCTCAAATCTTTTTATTTCTGATGGTGTAAAGTTCATTAGAAAAGAGTGTTGTGTAGTGATTGTAATGCTTCTTTTTTATCTGCAGTATTTACCAAAACCGAGACATTATGAAAGCTTCCTCCATAGGAAATCATTCTTAATGGGATGTTTTTTAGTGCTCCGAAAATTTGTAACGCATATCCTTTACTTTCGGCAATAAAATCTCCTACAATACAAATAATGCTTAGGTCTTTATCTACCTCTACTGTTCCAAATTTTTTTAAATCTTGTACAATTTCATTCAAGAATTTGGTGTCATCAATGGTTACCGAAACAGCTACTTCCGAAGTAGTAATCATATCAATAGAAGTTTTGTAGGTTTCAAAAATTTCAAATACTTTTCTTAAAAAACCGTGAGCCAATAACATTCTTCCAGATTTAATTTTAATAGCAGTAATACCATCTTTGGCAGCAATAGCTTTTATGCCTTGTTTTTGAGTTTCGTTACAAATAATAGTTCCGGGAGCTTCGGGCTGCATGGTGTTTTTAAGCCTTACAGATATGTTGGCTAATTTTGCTGGTAATACACTTGATGGATGTAAAATTTTTGCACCAAAATAAGCTAACTCCGCTGCTTCATCAAAAGAGAGTCCTGATAAAGGGTTAGTATTTTCAACTATACGAGGATCATTATTGTGAAAACCGTCAATGTCTGTCCATATTTGAATTTCTTCGGCATTGGTAGCTGCACCAATTAATGAAGCTGAGTAATCACTCCCTCCTCTTTTTAGGTTGTCAATTTCACCATAAGTATTTCTACAAATAAATCCCTGAGTAATAAATATAGTTGTACAAGGTTGAGTTGTAATTTCTTTTTGTAAATGTTCTTTTATGTAAGCAGTATTAGGTTCTCCTTCTTCATCAATTCGCATAAAATTTAGTGCAGAAATTAAGCTAGATGAAATTTGTTGCTCCTCTAAGTAATAATGAAATAAAGCAGTTGAAAGCATTTCTCCCTGAGCCAACACTGCTTTTTCTTCAAAAAGAGTGAACATATCTTGCGTAAAAGCCCTAACATAAGAAAAATGAGATTTGATTAATTCTAATCCTTTTTCCTTGTAAGTGGATGAAGTATAAAGCTCTTTAACCACTTGCTCGTAGTTCTTTTCTAATACATTAATTTGCTCGTTTGCTGCTTCTATATTTTTTTGATACAGATATCCAGCAATTTCTACCAAACTATTAGTTGTTCCTGCCATAGCAGAAAGTACCACTATTTTTCTTTCGGGAGTATTAATAAGGTTGGCTACTTCTTTCATTCTGGAAGCCGAACCTACAGATGTTCCTCCAAATTTTAATACTAACATATAAAGTACTTTTATTTGGCAGCAATATTACAAAATTTAATTTGTTATATTTTTAAAAAATTGTTGAAAATTTAACTTTAGTATTTCCTAACACTTAACAACTAACGCCTAATAATAACCTTCTTCTATCAATTCAAAATCGAGTTGTTTTTTTACTAAATCGGCACGTTTTACTTTAATTCTTACTTCATCACCCATTCGGTATTCTTTTCCGGTTTTTCTACCTTTAGCACAATAGTTATCTTTATCGAATGAGTAATAATCGCTAGCAATATCTTGCATTCTTACCATTCCCTCGCACATGTTTTCTATTATTTCTACATAAATTCCCCATTCGCTCACTCCAGAAATAATTCCCATAAACTCTTCTCCGATTTTATCTTGTAAGAATTCTACCTGTTTGTATTTAATAGATTTTCTTTCTGCTTCAGAAGCTAACATTTCCATATCAGAGGAGTGTTTACATTGTTCTTCCAGTTTAGCAGGGTTTACATCACCACCGCCATCTAAATAATGCTGTAACAAGCGGTGAGCCATTACATCAGGATATCTTCGTATAGGAGAAGTAAAATGCGAATAGTGTGAAAAATTTAATCCGTAATGTCCTACATTTTTGGTAGAATAAATTGCCTTTGCCATTGTTCTAATGGTAAGTTGCTCTATCATGTTCTCCTCAGCTTTTCCTTTTACTTCTTCTAATAAATGGTTGATGGAATTGGCAACTTCTTTTCCTCCTGTGGCTAAACTATAACCGAATTTTTTCACAAATTCCGATAAAGTTTGCAGTTTCTCTTGATTAGGTTCATCGTGTATTCTGTAAACAAATGTTTTAGGCTTTTTATTTTTTTCGGAAGGTTTACCAATAAATTCAGCTACTTTTTTATTGGCTAGTAGCATAAATTCTTCAATTAATTTATTGGCATCTTTACTTTCTTTAAAATATACACCTAATGGTTTTCCGTCTTCATCAATATGAAACTTAACTTCTAACCTATCAAAAGCGATAGATCCGGTTTGGAAACGTTTTTTACGTAATTTTTTTGCGAGTGTATCTAATATTAATATTTCTTTAGCAAAATCTCCTTCGCCTTTTTCAATACGTTCTTGTGCTTCTTCGTAAGCAAATCTTCTATCTGAAAAAATTACTGTTCTTCCGAACCATTCGTTAAGTAAATTGGCATCATCATCCAACTCAAAAACAGCCGAAAAACAAAGTTTAGTTTCTTGTGGGCGAAGTGAACAAACACCATTGGAGAGCATTTCGGGTAACATAGGAACCACTCTGTCCACCAAATAAATGGAGGTCGCTCTTTTGTAAGCTTCTTTATCTAAAATACTATCGGGTTGAATGTAATGTGAAACATCAGCAATGTGTACACCTATTTCCCAGTTTCCGTTTTCCAATTTTTGAATAGATAAGGCATCATCAAAATCTTTGGCATCTGCTGGGTCTATAGTAAAAGTAGTTACTGCTCTAAAATCTCTTCGTTTTTTAATTTCCTGAGCTGTAATTTCTACAGGTAATTTTTCAGCTTCGCGCTCTACATTTGGTGGAAATTCGTAAGGCAAACCGTACTCTGCTAAAATAGCGTGCATTTCGGTGTCGTTTTCACCAGGTCTTCCCAACACATCTATTATCATTCCATAAGGATTTTTTTTGTTTTCAGGCCATTCAGTAATTTTCGCTACCGCTTTATCGCCATCTTTTGCTCCTTTAAGGTTTTCGTTGGCAATAAAAATATCCATAGGCATTCTGGGGTCGTCAATGGCTAAAAAAGCAAAGTTTTTAGATTTTTGAACAACGCCAATAAACTGAGTTTTGGCTCTTTGAACAATTTCAACAATTTCTCCTTCTAACTTACTGCTGTTCTTTTTACTTGGATAAACATTTACCTTAACAATATCACCATTAAGGGCATTTTTAGTGTTTTTTGAATGAATATAAATATCGGCATCAGCATCTTCTATAACTACATAAGCAGAACCACTTTGAGTCATATCTACTTTACCTTCTACAAAGTTGGATGATGCTTTTAGCTTATAAGCTCCTCTTTGTGGCTCAAATAACCTACCTTGCTCGGCAAGTTCGTCTAAAATAATACTGATTAGTTTTTTATTAGAAATATCTTTTATTCCTAAGGATTTACTAATTCTTTTATAATTAAGTGCAGTAGTCGGATTTTGGTTAAAAATGGAAATAATTTGCTGTTCTAGCGATTGTTTAAAGTTTCCTGACTTTTCCTTTTTGTTATGTTTTGGTGTCATATTACAAAGTAAATACTAAAAAAGTAATATTCCTCATTTTAAAGCTCAAAATCATGTTTTAGGTGATTAATTGATAGAATGGTAATTCAAATTTAACTTTGCTTTAGTAAGTTGAAAATTTATTTACTCGTTTTACTTTATAATAATTAAACTTTTTATTTACTTTCGTTTATATGAAATGGAAATTAATTTTGATTCTACTTACCCTTATAAGTTCGTGTGTTGAAAACGAGCAAAAAATAAATACAGTTATGGATTTAGAGCAATTGCAAGAAGGAAGATGGTTGATGAATTTTCAATTAACACCTGAACAACAATTGCCTGTATTTTTCGATTTACAGAAAAAAAATAACCAAATAGATGTGGTTTTTATTAATGGAGATGAAAAAGTTCCAGTAAAGAATTTTGTTTTTAAAGGCAATAAATTTATTGCCGAAGATCCTGTTTTTAACTCGTGGTACGAAATACAATTTATTGATAATAATCATATTAAAGGTAATTGGTTTAAGGATAAAGCGGATTATAAAGTTCCTTTTACGGCTGTTTTTGCAGACAAAAACCGTTTCCCAAAAACAAATAATGCTACCGAACAAATTGATGTTAACGGAAAATGGAAAGTTGATTTTAGTGCTGAAAATCCTGATCAACATTATCCGGCAATTGGTTTGTTTGAGCAGAACGGAGATAAAGTTACAGGTACATTTATTACAGAAACAGGCGACTACCGATTTTTAGAAGGTAATGTTTATGGAAGCGAATTGCTATTGTCTTGTTTTGATGGTTCGCATGCATTTTTATTTAAAGCTACCTAAGAAAAAGATTCTTTAAAAGGACAGTTTTGGTCGGGATTACATTGGAAAGAACCTTGGGTAGGCATTAGAGATAATGATTACGAACTTGCTCATCCCGATTCATTAACTTTTTTAAATGATGGTTATGATAAAGTTGAATTTTCTTTTGAAAATACTGAAGGAAAAACCATTAGTTTAAACAATGAAAGGTATAAAGGAAAAGTAGTTTTAGTTAACATTATGGGCCCTTGGTGTCCGAATTGTAAGGACGAAACGGCTTTTTTAACGGAACTATATGAAAGAAAAAAAGAAGAAGGATTAGAAATTATAGCACTTTCATTTGACAGAACTGATGATAAAGAAGTGGCAAAGAAAAATATAGAAAAAATTAAAACTCATTTTAACGCTCAATATGAATTTCTATTAGCAGGTAAGGCTAGTAAAATTGAGGCTGCTAAAGCGTTGCCTATGCTTAATCATATTATGTCTTACCCAACTACTATTTTTATTGATAAACAAGGGAAAGTAAGAAAGATACGCACCGGTTTTTATGGTCCAAGTACCGGAAATTATCACATTAGATACATTGAAGCAACCAATGATTTTATAGATAAGTTGTTAGGAGAATATAAAAACCATTAATGGTAGTTAACGTTTTAATTTTGGTGTATTTCCGCTTCAAAAAGTGCTGCAAAGTGTTTTTTTAGTTTTTCTTTTACTTCTTCCATATCTACTGCTCTGCCCAATTCTTGATACATGGAGGTAACTTGTTTGTCATCAATTCCGCAAGGAATAATATTTCCGAAATATGATAAATCGGGATGGACATTAAAAGCAAAACCATGCATGGTTACCCATCTACTACAACGAACGCCCATAGCACAAATTTTTCTTGCTTTTCTTGGGTCGTCAGCATCTAGCCAAACACCTGTGTAGCCTTCATATCTTCCTGCTTCAATGCCGTATTCTGCTAATGTTCTAATAATCATTTCTTCTAAAAAGCGTAAGTATTTGTGAATATCTGTAAAAAATAGATCTAAATCTAAAATGGGGTAGCCAACTATTTGTCCTGGACCATGGTAGGTAATATCACCACCACGATTTATTTTGTAATAGGTTGCTCCTTTTTGCTTTAGCATTGCTTCCGAAAGTAACAAATGTGCTTCATCACCACTTTTCCCAAGTGTATAAACGTGCGGATGTTCGCAAAAAAGCAAATGGTGTTGAGTTGGGATGTTAGTATTGTCTTTTCTATTTTCTATTTTAATATCTATGGTCTCTTTAAAAAGTTGCTCTTGAAAATCCCAAGCTTCTTTGTAATCTATTAATCCTAAATCGTTAAATAAAACTTTTTGCATGCTTAAAGGTGTTGAATTTTTATTGCTGAAGAGCAAAATCTAAATAATGATACAAATCTACCGGATGGTAATTAGGTAAATTTTCTCCTCTTTTGTTTCCTAGTCTAACAATAACTAAGCGTTTTTCTGGAACGGTAATAATATATTGACCCTGAATACCTCTAGCATAGAAAAACCTCATGTTTTTATGTTCACCTATCCAAAGTTGAAAACCATAAAAATCAACCATTTTACCATTAGCATCTTTTAATCCCTGACGATAATTCATAGCTTGTTTTAGGTAATCTTCGCTAATTATGGTTTGTCCGTTCCATTTACCTTTGTTAATAATTAGCTGACCAATACGAGCAAAATCTCTAGCATTAGAATAGAAACAACAATAGGCTTTTTCTCTTCCATTTTTGCTATCTAAATTCCAAAGAGCTGCATTTTTTGCACCTAAAGGTTGCCAAATTTTTTCGCTCATGTATTCAGCAACAGTTTGTCCGGTAGCTTTTTCTAAAATAAATGAAAGAATAAGCGTGTTTCCACCCAAATAACGCCACCTTTTTCCGGGAGTTTCGGTTATCTCATAATCTTTATTTAGTTCGTACAAATCTGTTCCGTAATAAGCTTTTGCCATGTGCCCGAAGGGGCTTTTATAGTCTTCATCAAAATTAATTCCTGAGCTCATGTTAAGTAGGTGTTTAATTCTAAGTTCAGGATGATTTTTATATTCTGGTAAGTAATCTGAAACAGGGGTATTAATACTTTTAATTTTTCCTTCATCTATAGCAATTCCTACCAATAAGGCGACAAATGTTTTGGCGACAGAAAAAGAATTGGTTAGTGAGTTTTCATCATAGCCGCTCCAATATTTTTCATAAACCAATTCACTATCTTTTACTACTAAAAATGCAATAGGATCGTATTTTTCTATTTCTTTGAGGAGATTTTCATCTGTTTTTTTATTAAAATCTTTACTGATTAACCAAGGTTTATAAGTTCCTGCCTCTACTTTTCTATTCTCAAAAATATGATGTTCATTAATACTTGGTCCGGTTTTTCCGACTAAATAGGTAGTAGCTACAGCCTTAAATATATGTTGATTCCCAGTAATAACTGCCAATAAAGAAGCAAGTACAATAAACACTATTAAACCACCTAAAATTCTTTTTAACCAACGCATAATCTAATTTTTAGTGCAAAACTAAGGCAATTTCTTTGTTAAACCGTAAAGAAATTAAAAGTTCGACTTAATAATTTATAAAAATGTAGTTAAATTAAAGCCTAATATTCCAAATAATTTCATTGTCCCAATTTGGGCGAATTTTTATGGCTTTTTGGTAATGAATTACTGTTTCGGGTTGTTGGATTTTTAAATAACTTCCAGTATCCCACTTTTTATTGTCGTTTTTGTCAACAATCAAATGTAAAGCATAATCTCCTGGAATTAAATAAGGATAATTTAAGGATTGGTTACCAGTAAAATATTTTTCGTCAATAATTTTATTGTTTCGTAACAGCTGCAAAATATAAGGAGTTTCAAAATTCACATCCATGTTCAATATAATATTGCCATAATCCGAATCTTTTTTGGTTTTAAAATTAGTAATAATGCTATCATTTTTTAAATCTATAATATCTTGAAACGTTGCTGGAAGGATTTGTAAAATATAATCTGTATTTTCTTTAAAAGAATAGCTTATTTCATAGTTCCTGGTATTGTTATGTTGGTTAATTTCAAATTTAACAGGAACAGAATCTTCTAACAAGGTAATGTTTTCTTGATTAAAAGTATTTATCGGACGAGGAGTAGATAGGAGGATATTTTTATTCAAATCGAAAATAGGAGTTACATTAGAGTTTAGTGATAAGGTAGTGTCTTTAAATTTTGATTGTTCAATAAAAGTTACAACGGAAGTATCTAATATTTTTTTACCTTCTCTAACATAATATTCCACTTCTTTAAAATTACCTAGACCTAATAACCAGTGTATTATAGTGTCGTTGGTATTATTTTTTTCTTCAATATACCATCTAATTTTTTCTTTTATATTGGTGCTTATTACTATATTTTCTGAAGGTTGATTAAGGTAAAAAATAACCTTGCCATATTCCTTATGCTCTACTTTTTTTACATACTGATTATCTTGTTTTTCTTCAAAAAGAAACAATTGTTGTTTTGATAAGTTAGTATCTAAGTTGATGGAGTTTTCAAAAAAAGCAATTTGTTCGTTGGGCAAATCGTAAATATAATTGCTATTAATGTCTTCTAAAGCAAATACTTTGTATGTTCCTTTTGCAATGTTAGAAACGGAAAAATTGCCTTTTTTATCGGTAATAGCCACATATTTAGGTTTCTTTAAATAAGGAACAGAATCATCTAAATTTTGATAAAGCATTACATATACTTTTTCTTTTGGTTTTAGGTCTTGAGCAAAAAGTACATTACCGGAAAAAGACAATGAATCTAAATAATCGCCTGTGGAAAAAACATATTTGTAATTCGGTATGGGGTTATTTTCGGTAATATCAATAATAGCATTTCCAAAATTGATGCTATAAGTAGTATTGGGAGTAAGTTCTTCTTTTAGTTGAATAACTAGTTTTTTACCTTTTACGCTGATTTCCGGCTGTTTTTCCATTACTGGAGAAACAATTAATTGTTGCAGCAATTTTTCCAGTTTAATAAATTCATCAAACTCAATGGTAATGGTTTTTGCAGCAAAATTGATACTTTTATTTTCGGGAGTACTTTTTAGTTCTTTTGGAGGAGTTTCATCTTTATCACCACCGGTAAGTGGAACTACCTGAGCACAGCCATAAATTAATAAGGCAATAATAAGATATATGAACCTTTTTAACCTCATACAAAATTGGAAATTAAATTAGCTATTTTGTTGAGGTAAATTTCATCTATTTGGTCGAAGTCTGCTAATTTTTCGCTGTCTACATCAATTACCATTATTACTTCCTTATTTTTATTGAAAACCGGTATCACAATTTCCGATTTAGATAAGGAGCTACAAGCAATATGTCCGGGAAATTGGTCAACATCGGGAACTATAATAGTTTTGGCTTCTTGCCAAGCAGTGCCACAAACACCTTTGCCTTTTTTTATACGTGTACAAGCTATTGGTCCTTGAAAAGGACCTAATACTAATTCATCATTTTTTACAACATACACGCCTACCCACCAAAAATTAAAGGCTTGTTTTAGAGCAGCCATAAGGTTAGCTAAATTTGCAATAGGGTCATTTTCTCCGCTAACTAAAGCAGAAAGTTGAGGGATAAGTTCTTGATACTTTTCCTCTTTGCTAACTTGCTGATTGATGTATAATTCTTCTGCCATAGAAAGCAAAAGTAGGAATAATTAGGTTTTGATGCTACGAATAATATATGAACTTACTTTAACCAATAACTATTCCCTTTAACGCTAACATTTAGTAATTTCGCAAAAAAATGGAATTATGGAAACAAAAACTTTAACCAGATTTTTTTATAGATTATTAAAAGACCAAACAGCTATTTCTGAAACCATGGCAATTTATGCTAATGTAATTATCAATTTTATTCTGCTTTTAATTTTAGGATATATAATTTATAAAGTTTTAAGAGGATTTTCAGAAAAAATCGTTCATAATTTAGCTGCAAAATCAAAAACTAAGTTCGATGATTTTTTAGTGGAAAATAACACTTTTTTACACCTTGCTAATTTAATTACACTCTATATTATTTCGGCTTTTATTCCTGATATTTTAATTGACTTTCCGCATTTAGAAAAATATGCTGAAATGTTGGTTAGTGTGTTGGTTGTGGTAATGAGCATTTGGCTGATAAGAAGTGTTTTAACCACATTTAAAGATTTCCTTAAAACCATTACTGCATTTAAAGATAAACCTATTGAAAGTTATATCCAAGTGTTTATGATTATCACTTGGTTGTTTGGGTTTATTATTATTTTTTCCATTATTACCGGTAAACCTTTTTTACATTTTCTAACTGCTTTAGGAGCTTTATCAGCAGTGTTGTTGTTAATTTTTAAAGACACTATTTTAGGTTTTGTAGCCAGTATTCAGGTGAGTGTAAATGATACAGTAAGAATTGGTGATTGGATTTCTATGGAAAAATATGGAGCTGATGGAGATGTGTATGAAATTAATCTCTCTACTGTAAAAGTGAGAAATTTTGATAATACCATTACCACTATTCCTACTTATTATTTAATTTCCGATTCGTTTAAGAACTGGCGTGGTATGAGCATGTCGGGTGGAAGAAGAATTAAGCGTGCTGTAATTATAAAGGCTACCAGTATTAAATTTTTAACCAAAGAAGAAATAGCTAAATTTAAAGAAATACAATTGGTTGCTGATTATATTGACCATCGTCAAACAGACATTGACAAACATAACGAGCAGAACAATATAGACAAGTCGGTATTAATTAATGGTAGAAATATGACTAATTTCGGGTTGTTTAGAAAATATGTTGACTCTTATTTGCATCAGCATCCGGCAATTAATAAGGAAATGATGATAATGACACGTCAATTGGAACCATCTTCAACAGGAATTCCTTTAGAAATTTATGCTTTTAGTAAGGATAAGGCTTGGGCAAATTATGAGTATATTATGGCAGATATCTTTGATCATATATTGGCGGCAGTCCCTTATTTTCAATTAGAAGTTTTTGAGTACCCTACAGGGAAGGATTTTTTATCGCTTAATTCCAATAATGAACTTTAACCTCACTAATTAAGACTTTCCTCTAGGGTGAAAATCTAAAATAGATTGACGCAAATATTTACTATCAAGATGAGTATAAATTTCTGTTGTAGTGATAGATTCGTGTCCTAGCATTTCTTGTACAGCACGTAAATCAGCTCCACCGTCAACCAAGTGAGTGGCAAAAGAATGTCGGAAAGTATGTGGACTAACCGTTTTGTTAATTCCTGCTTGTTGGGTTAATTTTTTTATGATGGTAAAAATCATTACTCGGGTAAGCTGTTTCCCTCTTCGGTTTAAAAACAAAATATCTTCACTGGCTTTATCAATTTTTGGCAGATGATTTCTTACATGTTTTATATAAATAATAATATGTTTGATAGCAGCTTCACCAATAGGAGTAATTCGTTCTTTATCACCTTTACCAACAACACGAACAAATCCTTCATCTAATAATAAGTGAGAAATTTGTAATCCAATTAGTTCAGAAACTCGTAAACCACAACTGTAGAGTGTTTCTAAAATGGCTTTGTTTCTTAACCCTTCAGGTGTGCTGAGGTCAATTACGGCAATAAGTTTATCAATTTCTTCAATGGTAAGCACTTCGGGAAGTTTCCTACCAATTTTTGGGGTTTCTATTAATTCTACAGGAGAAACAGTAATAATTTCTTCCAGTAATAAATAATTGTAAAAGGCTTTAATTCCTGAAATTATTCTAGATTGACTTCTGGCATTTAAACCAATTTCACTTACCCATTTTAAAAAAGATTCGACATGTTTTTGGGTAACTTTTTCGGGAGCAAGATGAATTTCACTCATATCTAAATATTGAAAAAGCTTTTCAACATCAGCAATATAAGCTTCTACAGAGTTTTTTGCCAACGATTTTTCCAGCTGGAGGTATGCTTTAAATCCTTTTATGGTGGGGCTCCAGTTCATGGTTGGTTAATTATTCCTCCACATAATTATTTGAGTTTTGTTTTCGTAAACCGAAATATCTTTTTTAAAGATAAGGTGAATCAAATCTATAAGCGGTAAAATGCCAAAGCCACCAAAAGTAACAGAATAAATTATAGGTGTTCTTTGGTGTGTCCCCATGTAAATTCGATGTCCACCCAAAATACCGGTAAAAATGGTAAAAAGAATGGCCTTCCCTCTTTTAAACGTTACTTCTCCATTATCCAGAACTTCCATTTCTAGTTCAGTAGTAGTAAATATTTCACCATCAAGTGTACTCAAAGAGTCTTTTTTAATGGTAGAAGAAAACAAACTATCTACAAGTAACAAAAAACAAATTATGGTTAAGAAATACTTCATTATTTTTTGGTGATTAAAGGTAAAATATCTTTTGAAATAGTATTAACTGATTCTTCAACGGTTTTATTGGCAGTTTTTACAATAATAGCTGCATTTTCGGGAACTTCAAATGGAGCATTAATGCCTGTGAAATCTTTAATCTCTCCTGCTCGAGCCTTTTTATAAAGCCCTTTTACATCACGTTGTTCGCAAATTTCTAGAGGAGTATCAATAAAAACTTCCACAAAATTTTCGGCACCAATAATTTCTTTTGCTGCATTTCTTATGATATTGGTTGGACTAACAAAACAGTTAATGGTAATAACTCCACAATTTACAAATAACTTAGAAACTTCTGCAATTCTTCTTATGTTTTCTGTTCTATCGGCATCAGAAAACCCTAAGTTATTGTTGATACCAGTTCTTATATTGTCACCATCCAAGACTTGAGTTAAGAATCCTTTCTGTGCTAATTCTTTTTCTAAAGCAATAGCAATGGTGCTTTTTCCAGAACCGGAAAGTCCGGTCATCCAAATTACTTTAGCTGTTTGGTTGAGTAACAGTTCTTTTTCTTTTCTTCCGACTATTTGATCGAAAATTGGAAATATATTTTTTTGGTTATCCATGAAAAAATGATTGTGAAAAAGTACAAAAATAGCTTTTTATAAAACACCAATAAAACTTCGGGGCTTTTACTTATCTTTGGAGTTCAATTTTTTAACTATGAGTAATAAAAAAGTGATTTTAGATTATAATGCAACACCTGTTATTGATCAGGTTGGTGTATTAGATAGAATAGATAGAATAACTTCGAGAAGCTTAAAAAAAGATGCCAAAATGCATGGATTGAAATTAGCATTAAGCATGATAGATTTAACAACACTTGAGGGGGCTGATACGACTAAAAAAGTTGTACAACTTTGTAATAAAGCAATGCATTTACATGATGCTATGCCCGGATTACCTACAGTTGCTGCAGTATGCGTTTATCCCAATTTTGTGGAAACAGCTAAGAAAACACTTAAAGGGACAAAAATAAAAGTAGCATCGGTAGCTACAGCTTTCCCTGCCGGACAATCTAGTAGAGAAGTGAAATTGTTAGATACAAAACTTGCTGTTGATAGTGGTGCGGATGAGGTAGATATGGTAATTAGTAGAGGTAGATTTCACGAAGGAGATTATAATTTTGTTTTTGATGAAATAGCTGTTATTAAAGAAGCTTGTGGAAAAGCACGTTTGAAAGTAATTCTAGAAACAGGCGAGTTGGGAACATTTGACAAAGTAAGAAGAGCTAGTGATATAGCTATTTATGCTGGAGCAGATTTTATTAAAACATCAACAGGAAAAATTAGTCCTGCAGCAACATTGCCAGTTACATCAGTAATGTTGGAGGCAATTAAAGATTATTATTATAAAACAGGAATACAAGTAGGGATGAAGCCTGCAGGAGGAATTTCTAATGCTAAATTGGCATTACAATATTTATTATTGCTAAAAGAAACATTGGGTGATGCTTGGTTAACTAACGAATGGTTTAGGTTTGGTGCAAGCAGCTTGGCAAATGACGTATTAATGCAAATTGTCAAACAAACAACAGGAATATACCAATCTAAAGATTATTTTTCTAAGGACTAAGAAGGTTAACCGCAAAGACACAAAGAAATAAATTTACAGAAACAATAACATACCATGACTAAAATAAATTTGAATTCAACTTGGGAGTTTGCTCCTTCATTAGAAAGCACCGACCATATTAACTTGAAGAAACAATACGAGTTGTTTATTGGAGGAAAATGGGTAAAACCAAGTTCAGGAAAATATTTTGATACGGTAAATCCTGCTACGGAAGAAAAATTAGCATCCATTGCAGAAGCTAATGATAAAGATGTAGATAAAGCAGTAAAAGCAGCCAGAAAAGCTTATGATGAAGTGTGGAGTAAAATGCCGGCAAGTGAAAGAGGAAAATATATTTATCGTATTGCCAGATTAATTCAAGAAAGAGCGAGAGAATTTGCTGTAATAGAAACGCTTGATGGTGGTAAACCTATTAGAGAAGCCAGAGATATTGATGTACCTTTAGCTGCTGCACATTTTTTCTATTATGCAGGTTGGGCAGATAAGTTAGACTATGCTTTTCCTAATAGAAACCCCGTGCCTTTGGGTGTTGCAGGACAGATAGTACCTTGGAATTTCCCATTGTTGATGGTAGCTTGGAAAATAGCTCCGGCTTTGGCGACAGGAAATACTGTGGTTTTAAAACCAGCTGAAACTACACCGCTTACAGCTTTAAAGTTAGCAGAAATTATTCAAGAAGCTGGTTTGCCAGATGGAGTAGTAAATATTATCACCGGAGCAGGAGCTACGGGAGCTGCTATTGTTAATCATGAGGATGTAGATAAAATTGCATTTACAGGCTCTACCGGTGTGGGAAAAATTATACAAAATGCTATTGCGGGAACACACAAAAAAGCAACATTAGAACTAGGAGGAAAAGCTGCCAACATTATTTTTGAAGATGCAGCTTTAGACCAAGCGGTAGAAGGAATTATAAACGGTATTTACTTTAATCAAGGGCATGTTTGTTGTGCGGGTTCGCGTTTGTTTGTACAAGAATCTGTTTACGATGTGGTAATGCGTAAACTAAAAGACCGTATGTCTTCTTTGGTAGTTGGAAATCCGTTGGATAAAAATACGGATATTGGAGCGATTAACTCAAAGGAGCAGTTGAATATTATTAATAATTATTTAAAAATAGGAAAAGCCGAAGGAGCAGAAATGTACCAAACGGAATGTTCCTTACCTAAAAAAGGGTATTGGTGTAAACCTACTTTATTTACAGGCGTTTCGCAATCAAACCGAATAGTTCAGGAAGAAATTTTTGGACCGGTGTTGGCTGTACAAACATTTAGAACGGTAGCAGAAGTAATAGAAAAAGCGAATAATACGCCTTATGGACTTTCTGCCGGAGTATGGACAGATAAAGGTTCTAAACTATTTAACATGACTTCACAATTAAAAGCAGGTGTAATTTGGGGAAATACCTTCAATAAGTTTGATCCGTCATCACCGTTTGGAGGTTTTAAAGAAAGTGGTTTTGGTAGAGAGGGTGGTTTACACGGATTAAAAGCATATTTAAAGGTTTAAAAAGCCTTATAATAGGGGTTTTCTAACCCTATAATAATAGTAACTTTTTGAGGCTTCAATCACATACTGCTGTTTATAATTTGACATTGAAAGGTATTTTTTATAGGATACAGCAAATGCCAAAAGAAATAATCATTCTCAATGCTCTTGCTTTGAGTTATTATTTTATTATTATTTTTCAGATGGAATCGCCTTTGAATGAGGATACCATGTTTTATGCTGTTGATGCTTACAATTATATAGAGATGATGGAATGGTTTAAGGGAAATTCAGAAACTGAATTTACCCAAATTAGACCGTTACTTTTTCCTTTGTTTATTTTTATTCCTTTTCAATTGTTTGGAGTATATGGTATATGGTTATTACAGGTAGTTTTTTGGTTATTAAGTATCAATTTTATTTATTTAAGTATTAAAAAGTTAACCAATAAAACATTATTTGCAGTAATTGGAGCTATTGTTATTGCGGCAAATTTGTCTTATATCGCAATGACTATGCATACACTCACAGAAGTGACTACAATTTTTCTATTAAGTATATTGGGATATATTTTTTGTGAGAATCAATCAAAAATTTTAGAACCCTTTGTGCTGAACAGATTGATGTTTGTATTAGTACTAATGACACTTATTAAACCTTTATTTTTTATCCCTGTATTAATTGTGTTAGGGGTGTTTTTTCCTTTTTTTTATTTAAAAAAATATCTCATAAAACCAAAACAGTTTATATTCCTTTCTTTAGCCATTTTACCTTTAATTGCACAGATGACTTTTGTAAAAATAAAGCATCAACATTTTACTGTATCAACAATTGGCAGTTATACTTTTAAGTATTATTATTTTGCTCAAGGAATGTCTGAAATAGAAAATACACCAAGACCTGAGATTGATACTAAGATAGAAAATTATAGTATAGGAGACCAGTTCGAATATATTCTTTTACATAAAGAACATTATTATAAATGGTTGTGTAGAACCATTGAGAAAAATATTAAAGGGTTACCTGTTTTTGTTAAAATGGAAGATAAAAATGAAGGAATGGTGTCCTACATGTTGGAATATAATTATTGGTCTTATCATTTACACAAGGTGTTTCTTATATTGTTTGTTCCAACATTAATTTTACTTCTTGCTTTTAAAAAACAATCAAAAAATCAACTTTTAATATTATTAATTTTAGGAGCTATTAATTATTACATATTATTTGCTTCTGGTATTTCGTATTGGCAAGGTGACAGATTAACGCTGCCAAGTCTTGCGATTTGGCCGTTGCAATATCTTTTTACTGTTCATATTCTTTGTTTAAAGCTTCCACTGCTATTGAAAAAAAATAGAAAATAATGCTTATACTTACTCTGAAAGTAAATATAAATTAAGCTAAAAACTAATATTAAACTATATAGAAGAATAAGGTTAATAGATTAAAACTTATTTTAATTTATGGCTCAGACTTTAAATTACTTTATTGTAAAAAATATTGTAGTTTTGGTTTTTTTAAAGTTATAAAATGAAGTTATCTATTTTAATACCTGCTTATAATGAAGCTAGAACTATTCATTTTATTTTGGACAAGATAAAAGCTGTTAAGTTAATTAATGATATTGAAAAAGAGATTATTATTGTAAACGATTGTTCATCAGATAATACAGCTGAGGTAATTGAGAATTACATTAAAAACAATGCTGAATTATCTATACAACTATATAATCAATCTGTTAACCAAGGAAAAGGAGCAGCTATTCATAAAGCAATAGAATTAGCAACAGGAGAATATTTAATTGTTCAAGATGCGGATTTAGAATATGACCCTAGAGAGTTTAATTGTTTATTAAAACCCGTTGTCGAAGGTTTTGCAGATGTAGTTTATGGCTCTCGTTTTATGGGAGGGAATCCTCATCGCATTTTATTTTTTTGGCACTCCATAGGAAATAAATTTCTAACATCTCTTTCAAATATGTTTACCAATTTGAATTTAACAGATATGGAAACCTGTTATAAATTAATAAGAAGTGATATTGCCAAAAGTTTAACGTTAAAAGAAAAACGTTTTGGTTTTGAGCCTGAAGTGACAGCAAAATTGGCAAAAATTTCAAAAATCAGAATTTATGAGGTAGGCATATCTTATTATGGGAGAACTTATGAAGAAGGTAAAAAAATTGGCTGGAAAGATGGTTTTAGAGCTATTTGGTGTATTTTGAAGTATAATTTGTAATTGTGAATGAAATTTTTTAACAATCCATATTATGCAATAATTATTGTTGTTTTCACTGCTATTATCATTGATTTAAGTTTTCAAAATTGGAATAAACGTCATAGAGTAATAGAGCACGACATTCATTTTTACTATTTTTATCTTCCTGCCACATTTATTTATGATGATTTAAAAGTAGAAAAAGATAGTTATCATATTGCCGAGGACGATTATTATTATTTTTGGAATCAACCTGACGAAAATGGAAATAAAGTAGCAAAAATGACATGCGGGTTATCAATTTTATATTCTCCGTTTTTTTTTATAGCACACTCTATAGCTTTGACATTTGATTTAGAAGCATCTGGATTTTCTGAGGTATATAAAATACTTTTACTTTTAAGTTCCATTTTTTATCTGTTAATAGGGTTAATATTAGTTGTCAAAGTACTCGATGTGTTGATGTTTTCATCAAGAACAATTTTTGTTTCAGTATTACTTTTAGGGGTAGGAACAAATTTACTAGCTTATTCGTCACAATCGGCTGTTAATTCTCATGTCTACAGTTTCTGTTTATTTGCAGGTTTTATTTATAATACAATTGTTTGGTATAGAAGTTCTAATTATTTCAGAACAATTTTGCTTGGACTTTTACTTGGATTGATAACCTTAATAAGACCATCAAATGGATTAATTATATTGTTTTTTATTTTTTATAATATTTCATCTTTTATTGAGCTAAAGCATCGCTTTTTATTTTTTATAAAACATTCCGAAAAAATATTTATTATAATGGGGTTAACAATTGCTGTTTGGATACCCCAATTTTGGTATTGGAAATTTGTTTCAGGAGATTGGATATATTATTCTTATAGAGATGAAGGGTTTTATTTCTTCGACCCAAAAATTATAAAGGGGCTTTTTAGTTTTAGAAAAGGTTGGTTGGTTTATACTCCAATGATGGTTTTTGCAATTATTGGAATATTTCTACTACCTAATAAGATTGAAAAATTAAAATGGTCTATTTTAGTTTTTACCAGCCTTAATATTTATGTTGTTTTTTCTTGGTGGTGTTGGTGGTATGGAGGAACTTTTGGACAAAGGGTTTTGATAGAGAGTTATGCTTTACTTGTAATTCCCTTGGCATCATTTGTTCAATGGATTCAAACTAAAAACATGGTTGTGAAAAATTTATTTTACTTAATATGTATTTTCTTTATATGGTTAAATATTTTTCAAACTTATCAATTTGAATACAAAGCATTGCATTATGATAGTATGTCAAAAAAACTTTATATTAAACAGTTTGGTAAATTAACTCCAATTCCAGATAGTGACAAAGACATTGATTGGATTGATTACGAAAAAGCAAAACTCAGAAGAAATTGACATCTAATAATATATTGTACGAGGTTAATTAATTGTAATTATTTTATACACCTGAGAAATTGTGTTATTATGAACAGTAATAGAAAATACTTTTTGATTTTCTGGAAAATCATAATCTTGGGGATGCCATCTGTAATTAGAAATAAAATAAGTGGCTTGTTCTAATTCGACTAAATTAAATCTATTTCTATCTACAGCAGGTAAAATGTTTATGTTTAATCTACCAGGCGTATTTTCGAAACAAATATTTATTGAAGGAGATTGATCCGTTTTTAAAATATATTCTAATGATTGCTTATAAGAAGTCCCCCAATAGTCTAACTCATAATGCTTTCGAATATATTCAGGAGGAGAAAGTGTAACAAATTGATTGAAATATACGTGTTGAAAAGGATGATTATTAATCATAAAAAATGATGTGGTTATAAAAAATAATACTAACAACATTATATTTATCCACTTGATTTTATTTTTAAAATAATTTATCCAATAAATCACCAACAAAGCGAATGGAGGGTAAATAAAGAATAATTGTCGCCATCCGTCATACAGTACAGAGTGTAATACAATAACTGCTATAACAGGAGCAAATGCATAAAAGAAGAAAATTAAATTGTGTCTTAAAATACTATTGTAAAGTATGGATAATGGATTTTTAACAAACTGAAACAATAAAAATATTGAACTTAGTAATCCTAAAAGGAGGTAACCAATAGGTGTTGTTATTGAAAACCATATTGGAATATACGACCAATCAATTTCCATTACTTGAACAAACTCCCCTTTAAATAGAACAGAGGAATCCCAACGAAATTGGGACATGTTTTTAAAAACAAGAATAAAATTATTTACGGGGTCTGTCCATAAAAAAGGCCATGTAGCATACAATATAAAGATTGAAGAAATAATAAAAACTACTAACAGTTTGGAGTGCCTTATCACCTCTTTTTTTACAATACCATCTATAATCAATAGGGTTAAAATGGTTGAAAACATCATTATTCCCATAATTCTGATGTTTACTAATAAGCCAACGCAAATTCCTAGTAATATAAAACTAAGTATAGTTCTTTTCTTAAAAGCAATTGCTGTAAAATACATAGAAATCATAAACATAGTAAGAAAAGGGATGTCTTTTGTATTGAAAAAAGAGTGCCCATAAATACGGGGGTGGAGAATAATTAGGAAAAAACCAATGGTTGCTAGAAGTTTGTTTTTATACAAAAAATCGATGAGTAAGAAAAAAAAGAAACATCCTACTAAAAAGAACAGATGTGTTACCAGATGTCGCATAAAAAAAATATCACGACTGTCAGTTAAATTTAAAGTTTTTTCAAGAATAATTAATGGCAATTCAAAGGCAACGCCATAATCTCTATCGAACCAAGTTAATAATTCCTCACTATCAGAAAATACGTATTCATAATTTACTATTCCTGTTTTTCGTTGTGTTTCTTCATCCCAACTAATACCATATTCATCAAAACTGATAAGTGCAATTACACACAAGAAAAAACACAATAGTAATCCTAAATTTTTCTTTAAAATGTCTAAGAAAAGATGTGTTTTTAAAGAATTTCCTATTGCTAAAAGATACATATTGGAGAGTTTAATTTTTATTAGTATTAATGTAAATCTAGCCTTTTAATTTTCAACTTTCCTAAATTAATGGTTGGCATTTTATGTTGAACTAATGCTGTATCTGGGGTTAGCTCTCCTCTTATCATAGTATATTCTGTTGCTGAAGCCATCCAATGATAGAATGGGTAACTACCTAATAATTCAAAACTACCATCTTTTTTAGTAATGGTATGGTAAGAATGTGTCCAATCTTCATTCCATGCTAATACTACACCTCCTTCAATAGGGTTGCTTTTTTGGTCAATCATAACCCCCACAATTTTAAAAGAATCACTTTCAGAATAATTGTAATAATTGTTTAAACATAAGCAACTGTCACTATTTGCTTTTATATCAATATTTTTAAATTGGGTTGCAGTTGGTTTTGGTGTTCCGTTAATGGTTTTACCGGTACTTGTTTTCGTTTCACCATTTCTGTTGAGTATACCCATGAAATTGGCGTGATAAACCCCCCATTCAACATCCTTATATTGCCACCAAGAGTAACCAATTCCACCGCAGTTAAAAGTTTGTTGTATAGTCTTTTTTGCAAATTGTGCTTGTTTTTCATAAGTAATAGAATCATTATCTGCGGGGATGGCAGTTTCGCCTATTATCCAAGGTTTTTTAGTGTATTTTCCATACCAATAAATTTCATTTCTTACCTGCTCCGGTTCATATTCGTAAGGATGATAAGAAATAAAGTCAACAGGAAGAATATTAGGATCCCACCTAAAAACTTCCCTAATACCTTCTAACCCTATTGTGGTTAATCTTTTTATATCGTTGCTTTTAACCGTATAATTCCATGCACTAACAATAGCATATACTTCTTTTTTTTCTTTTTCAGGAGAATCAAAATATAATGGCTCATTAAATAAGTCTAGTGCTAAAATTGTTTTATTGTTTTTAAATCGGGTGGTAATTTTTTGTAAATAATTATTAGAAGAAACATGGTTGGGTGAAAGTTTAGTTAAAAGAATCACTTTTAAACCGGATTGAGATGCAATATTTAATACTTCATCAATAGAACTAAAATAGTTTTTATAAGCAATAGTATTATCTAAATTAATTACGGTGTCTTTAGTCTCATTAATTTTTAAACGATAAGATAAGGTACCTAATTCTTTATCTATATTAGGCTCTCCAATCCTAACTATTCTTACTGTATTAAACCCTAATTCTTTAATCAAATCAAATTCAGCGGATAAGGCGTTGTGAGCTTCTTGTTTGTTGGTGTATAGTTTTCCATAATCAGCTGTTGGAGAACCCCAATAATCCTTGCCGTTTGTTTGCCATGAAACTATATAGTTTAATACAATTGGAGTAAAAGGGTTACCATCTATTTCAAATTTATTGTTTTTTAACTTAGGTAGTGAATTGGTAAATTCTAGCTTTAAATAAGCTAAATAAGCACTACCAATAAATAAAATAACAAAAAGAGTTAAGTAGATTTTTTTCATTATTACATAAATTTTTAAAGGATAAAAATACAAATATCTATTTCAATACCTCTTTTTTATTTTTAATACCTCACTCAGAACTTTAAAATAGTTTATGTTAGTGCAATATTTAGCTTTTATTTGAAGTAAAGGTAACAAGGTAAAATAAGATTTATGTTGACGATTATTTAGTAATTAGCTTTTTTAGAATTAGAAGTTAACTTGAGGAAAGATAGTTTTATTTATGCTTTTTGTTTTTAATAAAGATTGATTTAAAAAAAGAATTTTCTTCTTCTAATTGTTTTAATCTTCTTTCATATTGTTCAATTATCTTTTCATATTGTTCAATTAATTTTTTAGGATAATTAAGTTTCTCTGAAGTTGAGTTATTGTTAAAAATTAAGGTGTCATCGAATGATACCAAATTAAAAGGAGTAATTTCTAAAATATCAGATATTTGAACTATTTTATTCCAATCTATTTTCGCCTCATTTCTTTCTATTTTACTGTATTGTCTTTGACTTAGAGAAAGTTTGCTCGCCATATATTCTTGAGAAAAACCACGCAATTCCCGTAGTTGTCTAATTTTTAATCCAATATTATTTTTCATAAATTCTAAATTAGAATTAAAAATACTTTATTTAGAATTTACATTAAAGATTTTTAGAGTTAATTTTTTACAACATTTGTAGATGTAATTAATTAGGAATCAATTTTAATGGTTACCAAATGAAAAGAAAAAGAATAATTCTTGTTTTATGTTGTATAATGCTGTATTCAACTGTAAATTCTCAAGTACCAGCAAATGATCCTCATTGGGGAAGTGCTGAGTGGTACGATGATTTTAGGTTTATGTATAAAACCTATAATAGTGGAGATAATCAATGGTACATTGGCGACTGGGGTGTTTTTCATAACTGGGATCACGGAGGAGAACCACAAAATTACCAAAGCAACAATGTTATTAAAAATTATGGATATCCATTATTAATTGAAGTAAAGGAAGAATTTACTAGTAACTGTTCTGTTTGTACAACACCTGATCACGACTATACCTCTGGACAAATTTTTGCGGGGTATCCAGAATCTAGTAACAGAACAATTAAATATGGATATCTTGAAGCGAAAATAAAAATATCTGATGAATATGGTCTTTGGTCTGCATTTTGGACTTGGAATAATTCTGGAAATGATGAAGAGGAAATAGATATTTTTGAAATGATTCCAGGTAGTTATGAGGGTGGACAACTCCATACTAAGAATATAATGACTACGAATACTCATAATAACAATAATCAAGGGAGTTCAAATCCATTAGCAGGCATAAAAATTTCTTCAATTAATGACTATACGAACTGGCATATTTATGCTATTGATTGGTCTCCCAATAAAATTATTTGGTACGTTGATGGGAAAGTAATTAGAATTCTCATAAATCCTATTCAAGCTAATGGGGGTTTTCATAATGAAACCTCAATATATTTAAATGTCGCTCTTAACCCATCAGTTGCTTACCCTGACACATACACTTACCCTGATTCAAATTACTTTTCAGCTACAAATTTCTCAAATGCAAGTATGGAAATTGAATATATTTCATATTATAAATTAGATACGAGTGAATGTCATCTTCCAATATACTACAATTCTATTTCAGGATTAAACTCTTACAATAATAAAGTAAAAAAAAGTATTACAATAGGAAATGTAACCGCTCCATTTAGTAGTGATAATAATTCTCCAATAATATTGCGGGCATCAGAGCATATTACTTTGGATAAAGGGTTTGAAATTCCAATAGGAGAAGAATTATATATAGACGTTAATAGTTGTAATTAAAAAAATAAATTATGAAGACAATAAAATTATATTCAATAACATTATTAATAATGACTATTTGTGTGATTCAGGTAAATGCACAATTAAAAATAGATACTACAGGAAATGTATCTGTGTTGGGTAACAAGCTTCATATTGGAGCTTCGAGGTATTTGGGCATTCCTTCTGGTAGTACCAACTTCTCATTAATAACCCATGACTCTTGGTTGCACCTAGGGTCGGATCATGCTGTGGCAATTTGGGGAGGGGAAGGTGCAGATGGTACTAATTCTAACTATGACTTATACATAGATACTAATGGTATTGGCGTTAATGGTTGGCAACCTTGGACAGGAACAAATTTTGTGGTTAATGGAAATGGATGGTTAACGGGAAATATGAGCTGGGGATCTGACAAACGATTTAAAGAAAGAATATCTCTAATAAAAAGTCCTTTAGAGAAAGTGTTAAAATTAAGTGGAAAGACTTATAATTATCGAAAAAATCAAAAATCATATCATTTTTCTGAAGGGAAACATTATGGGTTTATTGCTCAAGAGTTAAAAGAAGTGTTGCCTGAATTAGTAACACAAAATCCCGATGGATATTATGGAGTTAATTATGTTGGTATTATTCCCTTCTTAGTAGAAGCGATAAAGGAACAACAAATTCAAATTGAAAATCTAAAAAATTATTTAGATAATAGTAGAGTTTTAACAAAAAATATTGATGTTTTACCAACAGTAATTTTGTACCAAAATGTTCCAAATCCATTTACTGAAAAAACAGTAATAAAATATGTTATTCCTGAAAATGTACAAAAAGTATCAATTTTAATATTTAACATGCAAGGAACATTAATAAAATCGTATGATAATTTATCTAATAATGGAGAGCTTACAATAAATGGAGGAGAATTAGAGGCAGGGATGTATATGTATTCACTAATTGTTGATGGGAAAGAGATTGATACTAAAAAAATGATATTGAGTAAGTAATAAGTAATTTAAAAATATATCCTGAATAATGTGGTAATTAGCTTTTTTTAGAAGCAATTTTTATTTTTAACAATTCAATTGGAATTTTAACACTATCTTTCCAAGTAATTTTTGAACCTTCAACTTCTCTCCATTCATTTATGGGATATTCATAAAGTAAAGTGGTAACATCTTTTTCCAGAAGTTGTTTTAATCGTAAAATAATTTCTACATCAAACAACCAACGGGATACAAATGGTGTTGAAGTAATGTTGGGAATAACATCGCTACTAAAAACTTTAGCACCGCATTGGGTATCGTAAAAAGGGATTTTTATTGTCCAACCGATTAACGTAGCAAAGAACCTTCCTACAAAATGTCGTAAGGAAGAACGCTCAATTGCTGCCCCAACTCGTTTTAATCGAGAACCAAAAACTGCTTTTTTGTTATGTTTAGTAAGAAAGTCAGTTAAAGCTATAAATTCTGTTAAAGGAGTAGATAAATCGGCATCTAAAAAACCAATTTGGGCAAAGCTATTGGTATTGTATGCTGCTAACACTCCATTCCTTACTGTTTCTCCTTTACCTAAATTTTTATCATTTTTTAAAGTGGTTATTTGAGTTGGATTTTGGATTTCAAGTTCAGTTAGTACTTTAAATGTGTTGTCTGTACTACCATCATCTACTAAAAACAAATGGTAGTTTTTGTTATTGGCCAAAAAAGACAAAAAAGCTTGTTGGTTTAGCCTCTTGCCTTCGTTGTAACATGGTATTATGATGGCTGTTGCTGACATATTGAAAAACAAGATAATCCGGGCAGTTTAATTCCTAAAACGCTAAAAAATTTGCCAATTAAAAAATCGAAATACAAGGTGTTGACCATAAATGTATCTATCCATCCTTTTGATTGGTAAGCACCAATCCCTTTCTCAGTATCAACTGTTTTATTGCCTTGAAGGAGTTTTTGAATGATTCTTAAAAACAACAACGAAATAAAGAAATATCCTGTTTTCTTACTTTCAAAACCTGCTTGTTGAAGATGATTGTTTAGTAAGGCAATGTTATATCTTCTGAAATGTTTTAAATAAACATCATGGTTGCTAAACAGTGATTGAAAGGCTGGAACAGTAATAATAATTTTGGTGTTATTGTCAATTAACCCTGATTGGTTAAGTTCTTTTAAAAAAGTGATTTCATCTTCAATGTGTTCAATTACATCCAACAGTAACACCACATCGACTTTATTTGAAATAGAGTTGTTAAGCTCTTGAGTAGAAGAATAAAGTGAAATGGGTAAGTTTTTTACGGGTTCTGAAATAGTGGAAATGATTTCGGGGGTGAAAGCAATGTCTACACAATGAAAAGTAGCTATAGGGTATTGGTAAGCCAATTGTTGCGCAACGAATACATCTCCACAGCCCAAGTCGAGTATGGTGGTAGCTGGTTTTTGAGCAATAATAGGTGTTAAAAAGTTTTTGACTACTTCAATTCTTGCTAATTCCCATGGGTGTCTGTTTATTTTTTCTCTTTCAAATGAGGCTGCCTCGCAAATGTCCATTTATTGTTGCTTATATTTCTTACTATACTTTTCGTAAAGGTTTTTTTGTCTGCTACCAAGGTCAATTTTTCTTCCCTGAATAAATGCTAATTCTACATTGTTAGTTTTCATATCTAAGGCATCTCCTGTAGAAACAAAAAGTGTAGCATCTTTACCAATTTCTAAACTACCACAAGTTTTATCAATACCTAAAATTTTAGCAGTATTTAGTGTAATAGTTTGTAGTGCTTGTTCTTTTGTTAATCCGTAAGCTGCTGCGGTTCCTGCATAAAATGGTAAGTTTCGGGTATTCATGGCTTCCATATCTCCGGCATTTTCTAAACAAAACAATACGCCTGCATCAAACAATATTTTAGGCATTTTGTAGGGTAAATAAACATCATCTTCTTGTCTTTCGGGTAAGGAATGTACTTTTTTTAGAATTACAGAAATATTATTTTCTTTTAGTAATTCCGCTACCATCCATGCATCATAAGCGCCTACTAATGTTACATTTTTAAGTTCATATTTCTTTACAAAAGTGATGGCTTCGGTAATTTCTTTAATGTAATCGGTATGAATATATATTCTTTTCGTGTCGTTAAATAAGCCTCTAACACTTTCAAAACGAATATTTATTTCGTCATGATTGTTTACTTTACAATAGGTTTTAGCATTTTCAAAAAAATCATGCAATTCTTTTTTGGTGTTATCATATTCTTTGTTTTCTTTTCCTCCCCAACGTTGATAAATGTTAGGCCAATTAATATGAATGCCGTCATCCTCTTTGTAAATGGCATCTTCCCAATTCCAAGCATCAAACTGAACGATAGAGGATGTTCCTGAAATTAACCCTCCTCTTGGCGTTATTTGCCCCATTAAAACTCCATTAAAACGAACAGTTGTAGTAATATTTGATTCTGTATTATAAGCAATAATAGAACGAACGTGAGGATTTAAAATTCCTGTTTCATCATTATCTTGTGTAGCCCTAACAGCATCAATTTCGGTTAAACCTAATGTGGAGTTTGGGGCAATAATTCCCGGATATACATGCTTTCCTTCAATGTTGATAATAGTATTGTAAACAGAAGGATCTATTTTTACCACTTTGGCATCGGCAACAAGTGTAATTTTACCATTTTCAAAACCAATTACAGCATTTTCTATAACTTTTCCATTACCTAAATGAGCAGTTCCGTTTTGTAATAAAACAGCTCCTTTTTGCTGAGGTGCCGGACTAGGAACTTGAGCAAATAGGTAGGTAAACAGTTGTAAAAATATAGTAAGTAAGATAATTTTTGTTTTCATATTTTTTAGTTTGTCTAGTAACTGTAAAATTTCTAATCTCTAAAGTTTAATTTTTTATTCTCCAACAGTATCACAATGATAAAGCGTTGGTTTTTTATTTTTAGCCGGTTGTGTTTTTTTGCCCTCTTTCTTTTCGGCAATCATTTTGTTAATGATGGCTGCTTTCTCTTCTTTATTTTTTTGCGCTAATACTTTATCCCATTCACTATCAAAATAAATTGCTCCATCAATAATGGTTTTACTAACGGTAGCATAAACTGATAGCGGATGGTCGTTCCAAAGTACTATACAAGCATCTTTACCAATTTTTATACTTCCCATTCTATCATCTAAGTGAAGCATTTTTGCAGGATTTAGAGTTACAAATTTTAAGGCTTCTTCTTCAGAAACCCCACCATATTTAACAGCCTTAGCAGCTTCTTGGTTTAATCTTCTTCCCATTTCAGCATCATCAGAGTTGAAGGCAGTTAAAACGCCTTCATGATGCATAATTGCTCCATTATATGGAATAGCATCATTTACTTCGTATTTGTAAGCCCACCAATCTGAGAAGGTAGAACCTGCTGCTCCATGATTTTTCATTTTATCAGCTACTTTATAACCTTCTAAAATATGAGTAAAGGTGTTTACGGTAAAGCCCATAGAATCGCCAACATGCATTAGCATATTAATTTCCGATTGTACGTAGGAGTGGCATGAAATAAAACGTTTTTTATTAAGAATTTCGTTTAGTGTTTCTAATTCTAAATCAATTCTCGGTGCTTCGGCTTTTTCTTTTTCTTTTGGATTAAGTTTGGCAAAAACATCCCATTTTGCTTGATATTCTTTAGCTCTGGTAAAAGCATCATAATATACTTGCTCAACACCCATGCGTGTCTGTGGAAAACGAATAGTATTAAACGGTCCCCAATTAGATTGTTTTACATTTTCACCCAAAGCAAATTTGATAAACCCATCTTTGGCGTCTATTTTCATTTCTTCCGGAGAATATCCCCATTTTAATTTTATTAATGCCGATTGACCACCAATGGGGTTACAAGAACCATGAAGCAACTGTGCAGCAACAACTCCTCCTGCTAACTGACGATAAATATTAATATCATCTGAATTAACAACATCAGCAATGCTAACTTCAGCAGTTACTGCTTGTGTACATTCGTTTACTCCTCTGCTAATGGCAATATGCGAATGTTCATCAATTATCCCTGCAGTAAGATGTTTGCTAGTCCCATCAATCACTTCAACACCTTCTTCTACCACTAAATCTTTTCCTATGACAGCAATTTTACCATCTTTAATTAAAACATCGGTATTTTTTAGAATACCTTCCGCTTCATTGGTCCAAACGGTAGCGTTTTTAATAAGCATTGTTTTAGCTACTGGTAAAGAATCTTGTCCATAAGCCATTAATGGGTATTTAATGTTAGGCACAGCTAAACTATCATTATTATCAACCTTCTTTTTATCATCTTTTTTATCATCTTTTTTTCTGATTGCAGACCATTTTACCCAATCTCCATTTGGCAACTGTGCATTTCCATCCCAAATTACATTGTTGTAGTTAATGGCTCCCGATAGCCTTAAATAAGCAGGTTCAGCAACAGAATCAGCAACATTGAAACTCAAGTTAATTAAACTTCCTTTAACAGTAATAGTTGCCTTTTCTTTTATTGTATCTTTTCCATTAACAATGTAAATGGTCCCTTGTGGTTTGTCTTCAGAACCATTTACTTTTAATTCATATAATTTACCGTTAACATTAACATCATATCTTCCTCTAACATCAAAATTATTGTAATCTTTAATAATGTGTTGTTTTCCTTTCACCCAATTTTCATGTATGATGGCTTTTTCCTCAAAAATATTTTCTGAGGTAATTATGAAATTCGCCAATTTATTTTTTTCTAAACTTCCTATATTAGCATATTCTCCAATAAATTGAGCCGGATTATATGTTAATGCTTTTAATGCATTTTCTTCTGTTAGTCCGTATTTTACTGCTTGTCTTAGGTTGGGTAAGAAATCTTTTTTATCTTTTAATCCATCTGAAGTAATAGTAAAATCGATGGCACTGTCGGCTAATAATTTTAAGTTGTAAGGAGCCAATTCCCAATGTTTCACTGAGGAATAAGCTACTTTTAACGCTTCATAAGGATCTTCCACATCAAATGGTTCAGGAAAATTAATTGGCACTATTATTTTTCCTTCAGTAGCTTTTATTTCTTTCAGACGTTGATATTCATCTCCATTACCAACAAAAATGTATTGTGTATTAAACTCATCACCAATTTTATCTGCTCTAAGAATATCTAGTTTATCTTTAACTTCAAAAATTTGAGGTAATTCCCAATTATCTAAAATAGCTTTTAATGAAAGATTGTTTTCTTTAAAATGATTGTTGTTATACATCCAATCTACATCGTAATAAGTTTGACGAATTAAAGCGATAGCTCCCATTAATGAACCCGGATAATCTTGTGTGGAAGAGCCCTTATCAAAAGAAAGATGTCCGGCAACTTTTTCGTTAATGAGCATTAGTTGAGCTTTTTCATCACCAAGAGTAACCAAAGCAGAAACCCCTCTAATAATACCATCTTGTTGATGCGTTAGTACAGTACCAAAACCAATTTTTCTGTATTCTTCAGCTTGTTTTTGTACAGGAGTAAATAATTTACCTGCCTCCACTTCGGGTTTTATGGCTTGATTCCAATTAAAGGCTCCTTGATTATTGGTTTCCATTTGAGGACCATAGTTTGGTTTGTTGTCGTTTTTAATCTCGGGCATTCCATAATTGCTGGATAAATCGATAAATGAAGGGTAGATAAATTTTCCTTTTAAATCATAAACAACTGTGTTTTTAGGAAGTTTAACTTTTTTGCTTTCACCAATTTCAACAACTTTTCTATCGTAAATTAATAAAGTACCATTTTCTATTATGGTCTGATAATCTTGATAAATGGTAGCGTTAGTAAATGCATAATAATTATTAATGTTGTGGTGTGTTCCGTTGACAACAAAGGTTTCTTGTGCAAAAACAAATACTTGAATACATACAAGAATCAGTAAGAATATTTTTTTCATGATTAATTTTTAAAAGAAGTCCAAAAATAATGGATTTTAGGATATAAAACTAAAAGAGACTGAACCTAAATTGGAACAGTCTCTCTTTATCTTTTATAATCTGTAAAATTTAAACTACACCTTGGTCAATCATTGCATCAGCAACTTTAACAAAACCAGCAATGTTGGCTCCTTTAAAGTAATCTACATGATCACCTTCTTTTCCATATTTAACACATTCTTTGTGAATACATTCCATAATGCTTTTTAAACGTTGATCAACTTTTTTGGCAGACCAATAAGAGTGGATAGCATTTTGGCTCATTTCTAAACCTGATGTTGCTACACCTCCTGCATTTGAAGCTTTTCCCGGTGAAAATAAGATTTTGCTTTTTTGGATGATTTTGAATGCTTCAGGAGTTGTAGGCATATTAGCTACCTCAACAATACAAATTACACCATTTTTAATGAGAGCTTCTGCACCATCTGCTTTTAATTCATTTTGTGTAGCACAAGGCATGGCAATATCTACTTTTTGTTCCCATGGATGTTTATTTGGGAAAAATTTAACACCATATTTTTTAGCATAAGGTTCAATCACATCATTGTTGCTGGCTCTTAACTCTAACATGTATTCAATTTTTTCACCAGAAACACCTTCTGGATCGTAGATATAGCCATCAGGACCAGAAAGAGTAACTACTTTAGCACCTAATTCGGCAGCTTTTTTGGTAACTCCCCAAGCAACATTACCAAAGCCTGAAACAGCAATCGTTTTACCTTTAATGTCCATGCCTTTAGAGGCTAGCATAGACTGTAAGAAATATACGGCTCCAAAACCAGTAGCTTCAGGACGAAGTAAAGAACCTCCCCAGTTGAAACTTTTTCCTGTTATGACTCCTGTAAATTCATTTTTTAATCTTTTATATTGACCAAACATGTAACCAATTTCTCTAGCTCCAACACCTATATCTCCAGCAGGAACATCTGTATTTGGACCAATATGACGGAATAATTCGGACATAAATGATTGACAAAAACGCATTACTTCATTATCTGATTTTCCTCTTGGGTCGAAATCAGAACCACCTTTACCTCCTCCCATAGGAAGAGTAGTTAATGCATTTTTAAAAGTTTGTTCAAAACCTAAAAATTTAAGAATAGAAAGGTTTACTGATGGATGAAAACGTAACCCTCCTTTATATGGACCTATAGCAGAGTTGTATTCTACTCTGTATCCGGTATTAATTTGTACTTCTCCTTTATCATCAATCCAAGGAACTCTGAAAATAATAGTTCTTTCAGGCTCCACCATTCTGTCTAAGATTTTTGCCTTAACATATTTTGGGTGGTTGGCAATGAAAGGAATAATTGTTTCTGCAATTTCCTCTACTGCCTGAATGAACTCTGTTTCATGGGCATATTTACTTCTAATGCGATCCATGAAAGCCTTAACTTCAGCCTCGTGTTTTGACATGTTTGACATGATAAAAAAGTTTTTAATTTATAATTATTTAATAAAAAATTAAAAGCAAATGTACCTAATTTTAATAGGTAGGACATTTATTTGATATAAATTTTAACAGAAATAAGTTTGATTTTATAATATTTTAAAGATTGAAAATATAAGATGTTTTAAATCAGCAAAATATATGACTTAAGAAAGTGACTAATATTTTCTAAACCAGCTATTAATTTTCATTTGAATAACTCCTAAAATGGCTTCCTTAAAAATGCCTTTACTCATTTTAGAAGTACCTTCTAATCTATCCGTAAAAATTATGGGAACTTCTACTATTTTAAAGCCTAGCTTATAAGTGGTAAATTTCATTTCTATTTGGAAGGCATAACCTTTAAATTTAATTTTATCTAACTTAATTCTTTCTAATACTCTTCTTTTATAACACTTAAACCCAGAAGTGGTATCTCTAATTTTCATACCTGTAATTAAACGTACGTAAGCGGAAGCATAGTAGGACATCAATACCCTTCCCATAGGCCAATTTACTACATTTACACCTGTTACATATCTTGAACCAATAGCTAAATCGGCACCTTCTTTTGCACAACTATTGTATAGTTTTATTAAGTCATTCGGATTATGAGAAAAATCGCAATCCATCTCAAAAATATATTCGTAGTTGTTTTTTAATGCCCATTTAAACCCATGAATATAGGCTGTTCCTAAGCCTAGTTTGCCTTTTCGTTCTTCTAAATGTAGTTTGCCAGGAAATTCTTTTTGTAAGTCTTTTACAATTCCCGCTGTTCCATCAGGAGAATTATCGTCTACAATTAAAAGATGAAACTCTTTTTTTAAAGAAAAGACCTTTCTAACCATTTTTTCAAGGTTTTCTCTTTCGTTGTAGGTAGGGATGATAATTATGCTGTCCGACATTTAGTTAAATTTCAGTATTCAAAAATAATATTTATTAATTTAACATGATTTACTTTGTATTAATCGTTTAATATTTCTTGGATATTAGCTTTAATTTTTTCACAAAGTTCATCGGTAGGTAAGTCGTTATCATCAATTCCGAAAGGATCTTCAATTTCTTCTGCTAAAATCTCCATACTCACCAAAACATAAAAAACCAAGGTGGTAATTAATACAGACCAGTATCCGAAAGAAGCTACAAATGCTAACGGCATGGTGGTTACATAAATAAAAACAAATTTTTTTAAGAATAAACTGTAAGAGTAGGGAATAGGAGTGTTTTTTATTCTTTCGCAAGCTCCATTTATATCGGTAAAGGTATTTAAATTGGTATCCAATGATAGGTATTCTATTTCAGACAACTCTTTTCGTGACTTGATTTCGTGTAATTTATCATAAATAAGTTTGGCAATATAATTTACTTTATGTTCTTTATTTTCCAATACTTGTTTTTCGCTTTCTGTAAGAGAAAGTTCGTCTATCTTAACGCCTTCACGTAAATGTTCTTTCATAGCATAAGCATAATTGGGAATCATACGGGTAAAGAAATCTTTATCATGTTGGTTAAATACCGAAGAACTTGATATTTTTATTGCTAAATTTCTGGTGTTATTTACCAATTCACCCCATTTTTTCCTTCCTTCCCACCAACGATCGTAACCGGTATTGGTTCTAAATACCAGCAACAATGATAAAACAAAACCTACCAAGGAATAAACCGCCATTAATTCTCGATGCCATGATGCTTTAGCTATAAATTCAATTTCTAAATACGAAATAACGGTAGTAAGTAAAGCCATTAAAATTAGCTCTTTCCATAAAATACGAATGGTATCGCTTTTTTGAAAAGATAGGATATGTACGAACCAATTCTTAGGGTTATACTTAATCATATTTCTTAATTGTATTGGTTGATGTAAGCCAAACACAAATCTATGGTGGCTTCAATGCCTTTCTTGTGTGTTCTTTCTGTTCCGTGAGAAGCAGCTACCCCCATTCCAACAAGGGCTACTCTAAAATCATTTCCGGCACGTAAGGCAGCAGAACCGTCTGAACCATAATGTGGATAAACATCAACTTTATAAGGAATATTGTTTTCCTTGGCTAAATCCACCAATTTTTTTCTAAAAGAATAATCATAAGGACCAGACGAATCTTTAGCACAGATGGAGCAACTTACTTCGTTGCCTTGGCAATCGTCACCTAAAACACCCATATCTAATACTAACAACTCTTTTATGTTTTGGGAATAACCAACTGTACCGCCATGCCCTACTTCTTCGTAGTTAGAGAAAAATAATTCTACAGGTACTTCTTTTCCCTGCTCTTTTAGTCTTCTAGCCAATTCAAATAAAACAAAACATCCTGCCTTGTTATCTAAAAATCGTGATTTTATAAAGCCATTATCCAGTTCTTGATATTTCACATCTACACAAATAATGTCGCCAACTTCAATACCGAGTTTTTCTACATCTTCTTTAGTATAAACTTCTTCATCAACTCTAATGTGCATGCTTTTAATAGAACGTTCGGTTTTTTCTTTTTCCTTATTGGCATGTACCGAAGGATTATTCAAGAGAATAGTTCCTGTATAAATTTTTCCATCATGGGTAATAATTTTTACATATTCACCTTCAGCTCCTGTTAAAGAAAGCCCGCCTAACAAAGAAAACGAAAGTGTTCCGTTAGGTTTGATGCCCGAAACAATAGCTCCCAATGTATCAACATGAGCGGCAAGGGCCAACGTTGGTTTTTTTCCCAAAGCACATTTTACCGCACCTTTATTGGTGTATTCAGGAGAATAACCGTAGCTTTTTAGTAAATCAAAAATATATTTACTTGCGTTATCGGTGTACCCAGATGGAGAGTCGATAGCAATAAGTTCTTGTAATGTTTTGTAATTATTCATGTATAATTTTTTTCTTTTTTTAACTAAACCAACTCTTTTTTTACCAAATATTCGGCAATTTGTACTGCGTTGGTTGCAGCTCCTTTTCTTAAATTATCAGCTACTATCCATAAATTTATGGTGTTGGGCTGCGATTCATCTTTGCGTATTCTTCCAACAAAAACTTCATCTTTATCTGCTGCATAAATAGGCATAGGGTAAGTGTTTGTATCTGTATTGTCTTGTAACACTACTCCTGAAGTTTCGTGTAAAATTTTTCTAATTTCTTTCACATCAACATTGGTTTTAAACTCAATGTTTACACTTTCGGAATGACCACCAACAACAGGAACACGAACAGCAGTAGCGGTAAGGCTAAAACTATCATCTTGCATAATTTTTTTTGGTTCTGTCATTAATTTTATTTCTTCTTTGGTGTAACCATTTTCAGTAAACACATCGCAATGTGGTAGACAATTTTTATCTATAGGATAAGGATAAGCCATTTCTCCTTTAATGCCTTGTTGTTCGTTGTTAAGTTGCTCCACCGCTTTAACTCCTGTACCAGTAATAGATTGGTAAGTAGAGATAATTACTCTTTTGATACCATATTTTTTATGTAGAGGGTTCAACACCATTACTAGCTGAATAGTAGAACAGTTGGGGTTGGCAATAATTTTATCTTGGTTGGTTAATACATTGGCATTAATTTCAGGAACAACCAATTTATTGTTTGGATTCATTCTCCAAGCCGAAGAGTTATCAATTACAGTTGTTCCTACTTCAGCAAATTTTGGAGCCCATTCTAAGGAAGTTGCTCCTCCAGCAGAAAATATAGCAATATCAGGCCTTGCAGCAACAGCAGCTTCTAAGCTAATAATGGTATATTCCTTATCTTTATAAGCAATACTTTTTCCAACAGATTTTTCTGAAGCAACAGGAAGAAGCTCCGCAATAGGGAAATTTCTTTCAGCTAATACTTTTAACATTACATTACCAACCATTCCGGTGGCACCAACTACTGCTACTTTCATTATAAATAGGGTATAAGGTTTAAATTTTTCAGACAAAAGTATCAATTAAATTTTCGAGGTACTATTTTGAGAGCTCAATTATTATTAATTTTAAAAAAATTAACCATCTTTTATTTTGTTAGTAGTTAATTAACAAAAAATAAAGGAGATTTGGTTACTTTTGATGTCATGACACGATTTATTTTTCTCATATTGTTTGCTTTAGCATCAACCGTTAGCTATGCTCAATTTACCGATGATTTTTCTGATGGCAATTTTTCTATTAACCCAACTTGGTCGGGAGATACCAATAATTTTGATGTAAATGGAGCTTTTCAATTTCAACTGAATGCCCCTGCTATAAACGATGTAATGTATGCTTCTACACCATCTCAATCTATCAATAATGCCGTTTGGGAGTTTTATGTAGAATTCGGCTTCAATCCTTCCTCTACCAACTTTGCAAAGGTTTATGTGGTAGCTGACCAAGCTGATTTAAAAAATCCACTTAACGGTTATTTTGTAAAAATTGGTGGGACACCTGATGAAGTAAGTTTATATCGTCAGGATGGAACAACCGAAACTATGATTATAGACGGGACAAACGGAAGATTAAATACTTCATCTGTAACGTTAAGTGTTAGAGTTACTCGCGACCAATTGGGCAACTGGCAATTGTTTTCGGATACCTTGGGCGGAACCAACTACTTTTTAGAAGGTAGTATTACCGACAACAACCACATTTCATCTGCTTATTTTGGTGTGTTGTGTAATTATACTTCTACGCGTTCTACCTTGTTTTTTTATGATGATTTTAATGTAACGGGAGGTGCTTTTATTGATAATGTTCCTCCAGCAATTGATTCAGTGGTGGTAGTCAATTCTACTAATTTAGATGTGTATTTTAATGAGCCGGTTGATTTAACTACTTCACAAACCTTAACTAACTATAGTGTTGATAATGGTATAGGAAATCCAAACAACGCTACACGTAATGCAACGGATAGCTCTTTAGTGCACTTGACTTTTGCTACCGCTTTTACTAACGGACAAAATTATATTTTGAGTGTTACCAATGTTGAAGATACTGCTTCCAACCCTATTAATATTTTAACGGAGCCTTTTACCTATTTTGTGTTGGTAACACCTAATTCGGGAGATATTATTTTTAATGAAATCTTTGCCGACCCAACCCCTCAAGTTGGTTTACCTGAAGAAGAATTTGTGGAGCTTTACAATGCTTCTACCAATACATTTGATTTAGGTTCGTGGCAATTTATCAATTCTACTACATTAAAACAATTACCCAACTTTTTATTAACTCCTAATAGTTACGTTATTTTATGTGATGTAAATGATACCGCTTTATATTCTCCTTATGGAGATGTAATTGGAATTTCTGCATTTACAGCGCTTTCAAATGGTGGAGATAGTCTTACATTAATGTATAATACTACTGATATTATTGATATAGTAGCTTATACTGATGCATGGTATAGAGATAATGTAAAAAAAGATGGAGGTTATACATTAGAAAGAATTAATCCTGTACACCCATGTAGTAATGCTAATAATTGGATAGCTTCTAATCACCTTGATGGAGGAACTCCTGCAGCACAAAACTCGGTGTATAACCCAACTCCCGATATGCAAGCTCCTAATATTATTGGTGTTGATGTTTTATCTGCGACCACACTTCAATTAAGTTTTAACGAAGTGATGGATTCTATGAGTTTGGCTACAGCTACTTATGCTATTAATAACGGAGTCACCTTTACTAATACAGTTGTAAATAGTAGTTTAGAAAGTGTAATGCTGACTTTCACTCCTACGTTAGACTCTTCTTTAGTTTATCAGGTTACAGTTTCCGGAGCAACTGACTGTTCTGGAAATGCATTAAACCCCACTACTTTTAGTTTTGGTATTGGAAAAGCACCCCAAAAATATGAAATCATTATTACCGAACTTTTTCCTGATCCATCGCCAACAGTAGGGTTGCCCGAACAAGAGTTTATAGAATTGTTCAACCCAACTAATAAGGTGATAGATTTAACTAATTGTTGGATATCTGATTTAACTTCTATGAAACAACTTAATCCCGGAAAAATATTTCCCGGAGAGTATGTAATCGTTTGTAAAACAACTAACGAAAATCAGTTTGCTCCTTTCGGAAAAGTGATTACCATAAGCGAATTACCTTCATTAAATAATACGGATGATATCATGACCTTATATGCTCCTGATACTACTATTATTCATTCAGTACATTATTTCGATTCGTGGTATAAAGACGATAATAAAAAAGATGGAGGTTGGACCTTAGAAATGATAGATCCTGCTAACCCTTGTGGAGAATATGATAATTGGTCAGCTTCAAATCAATGGTTTGGAGGAACTCCCGGAGCTCAAAATTCGGTTTTTGCTGCTAATCCTGATGTTAGCTTACCTCGTTTGTTGGAAGCTAATGCTACTTCAGACTCTACGGTAATTTTAACTTTTAGCGAAATTATTGACAGAGATGGGTTATTAGCGGCTTCATACAGCATTAACAATGGTATAAACATTAGTAACATTTTAATTATTGACAATAAAAATGTACAGTTAGATTTGGCTAACAAACTTACTTTCCAAATAAAATATACGGTAACTGTTACGGGAGCTTACGATTGCGTAGGAAATGTAATAGGCAGCAACAATTTTGCAATTTTTGCCTTGCCCGAACAAGGTTTTAATGGCGATTTAGTAATCAATGAAGTGTTGTTTAACCCTTTTACTGGAGGCTCCGACTTTGTAGAGTTGTATAACAATTCTAATAAATTTATCGATTTACAAAATTGGTCATTAGCAAATACTGATAATAATGTTGTAACTAACCTTAAACCTATTACCACTTCTCCAAAATTAATTTTACCGGGAGAATTTGTATTGCTTACTAAAGATGCCAATAACATTGCTACAGAGTATATCAATTCTAGAACCGAAACATTTATAGAAATGTCAAGCTTACCATCTTATAACAACAGTGAAGGGACAGTTGTATTGGTAAATAACTTAAACCTTACCGTTGATAGTTTTTATTATGAAGAAGACATGCATTTCTCCTTATTGAATAGTGTTAAAGGTGTTTCGTTGGAAAGAATAGACTACAACCGATTAACCAATGATAGAACCAATTGGCATTCGGCAGCAGAAGAAGAGGGTTTTGCTACTCCGGGCTACGAAAATTCTCAATTTCAACGTGCTAATACCGATGGAGGAACCATCACCATTGATCCTAAAACTTTCTCTCCTAACAACGATGGAATAGATGATGTGTTAAACATTTCTTACGAATTTTCTACTCCTGGTTTTGTAGCCAATGTAGTAATTTATGATGCCAAAGGCCGACAAGTTCGCAACCTAATAAAAAGCCAATTGTTAGGCACCAAAGGAACGTTTAGTTGGGATGGTATTAACGATTATAACGAAAAAGCTCGTATAGGCATTTATGTTATTTTTATAGAGGTTTTTGATTTAGAAGGTAATGTAAAGTCATTTAAAGAAACTGCTGTTCTGGCAGGTAGATTTGATTAGGTAAGAAAAATGAAGAAAAAATATCAAGCACACCCGTGGCATGGGATTTTTATTGGAGAACAAGCTCCTGAAATGGTAATGTCGTTTATAGAAATGACACCAAGTGATTCCGTAAAATACGAAGTAGATAAAGCCTCCGGCTTTTTAAAAGTAGATAGACCTCAAAAGTTTTCTAACATTGTTCCGGCTTTGTATGGGTTTGTTCCGCAAACGTATTGTGCTGAGCAAATAGCAGCTTTTTGTATGGAAAAAACAGGTAAAACGAATGTTTTAGGAGATGGCGACCCCTTAGATATTTGTGTGCTAACAGAAAGAAATATTACCCATGGAAATATTATTGTTCCTGCTATTCCTATTGGCGGTTTCAGAATGATAGACAATAATGAAGCGGATGATAAAATTATAGCCATACTTAAAGGTGATGAAGTGTATGCCAAGTGGAACGATATTTTAGCATGTCCGCCATCATTAATCAACCGACTAAAACACTATTTTTTAACCTATAAATCTATTCCCGGAGAGGAAAAAGCCAATGTGGAAATTAGCCATGTTTATGGAAAAGAGGAAGCGTTAGAAGTAATAAAAAGAAGCCAACAAGATTATCATAAACATTTTAGTAAAGATTAGTTTCCATTTCATGTCATTCAGGAGGAATCTTGCTGAGTTGTAGCATTGAAATTCCAAACTGGAATTTAAAAAACTTAAAAGTAAAGCTTAACTTGAACAACTTTTAATAAGTTGTATGAATTTATTATTAATGACAAGTGCCTCTGATAAGTATTATCACAATACTAATTTTCATCTCTTGTCCAAACAAGGTTCCTCCTGAATGACAAAGATGTTATGTTATCTCAACAAAACTCATTTTTTAAAAAAGTTCTAAGTTTTCCTAAACCTAATTTAACTAAAAAACAAATTGTAACTTTGGCAAACTTTTAGTTTAAAAATGGGCTTATTAAAAGCAATTGTTTAACCAATGAGAAAGGCACTTTTATTACATATTATTTTTTTATTTAGCCTACAGGCTGCTGTTGCTCAGTTGGTGTTCGATAAATCCACACATAATTTCGGAGAAATTAATAAAGAAGATAAAAAGTACGTTGATTTTACAGTTACCAATGCTGGAAAAGTGGCTGCCGAAATCACCAAAATTGAAGAACCTTATGGTGTTGACGTAAAAGTAACCACCAAAACCATTCAACCTGATAGTTCAGTAATTATCAGAATAAAATATACACCCAAAAGAAAAGGAGCTTATAAAGCTGATATTCCTGTTTGGACAAGTGTTCAGAATCATCCCATTACATTTACTATTGAAGGTGTTGCTAAAACAGCTGATATAAATGAATCCCTAGAATGCCCTGATTTTGAAACACAAAAAAAACCAGAAGACTTAAATACAGACATTACTATAAAAGTAATTGATAATGCTACTAAACAACCTATTCCTAATGCATTGGTAGAGATTATTTGGGATGGGTTAATTTACAAAGAATTAAGAACAAACAGGGTGGGAGAAACCAATCAAACGCTAAAAAATGACATGTATTATATTGTAGCAAGTGCCAAAGGTTATGGTTCTAGCGAACAAGCTGTTGAAGTGCACCAAGATAGTTTAAGAGAAATAATTTTCTATTTGGGAGAACCTTCTGAAGAACTTATAATTGTTGAACAAGTTGATACCATTGTTGAGCCTGAAATTATTCTGGCACCTGAAGATACTATTTCAACAGCAGCAATGCCGGTTGGATTATATGCCGAAAATAATATTGTTTTTTTAATAGATGCTTCTGTTTCGATGAAATTAGAAGGCAGAATGGATTTGCTTAAAGCTGCTATGATAGAATTGTTGAACGGATTACGTTCTATTGACAGATTGGCAATTGTAACTTACGCCTCTTCTGTTGATGTTGTTTTAGCATCTCAATTTGTAAAAGACAAAGCCCAAATTACCGAAATTATACAAGATTTATCTGCTGGAGGAAGAACAGAAGGTGCTCAAGGTCTTGAAAAAGCCTATGAAATAGCATCTCAAAACAAACTTACCGAAGGAAATAATCTTATTATTATAGCAACAGACGGTGTATTTAACCTAAGTAAAGAAGATAAAGCGAATGTTGAACAAAACACAAGCAATGGAATTAATGTTTCGGTTGTTGGTGTAAAAAATGAAAAATGGACTGAAAAATCAATGTTAACTATCGCTGAGCTTGGTAATGGAAGTTACCTTAACATAAAGTCTTATAAACAAGCAAAAGAAACATTACTTAACGAAATCAAGCAAAAATCGTTAAAAAAGTAAGTTTATAATTGAAAAAACTACGTCCTTGCGTCTTTGCGAGAAAATTATGAAAAAGAAAATTGCCATTTTAGGTTCTACAGGTTCTATAGGAACACAAGCCCTCGAAGTTATAGAAGAACATGCTGATAAATTTCAGGTAGAAGTACTTACTGCTAATGGTAATGCAGATTTATTGATAGAACAAGCGATAAAATTTAAACCTAATGTGGTAGTTATTGCCGATGAAGCTAAATACAAAAAAGTAGAAGAAGCTCTTTGGGAACACGATATTAAGACTTATGCAGGTAATGATGCATTAGCTCAGGTTGTAGAAATGGATGAGATTGATGTAGTGTTGACAGCCTTGGTAGGTTATGCAGGCTTACTGCCCACCATTAATGCTATAAAAGCTAAAAAAACCATTGCCTTGGCAAACAAAGAAACGTTGGTTGTTGCGGGAGAGTTAATTAATAAATTAGCCATTGAAAACAAGGTGGCTATATTGCCTGTCGATTCAGAACATTCGGCTATTTTTCAGTGTTTGGTAGGAGAAGTTCAGAATAAAATTGAGAAGATTTATTTAACCGCTTCGGGTGGACCGTTTAGAGGAAAAAAACGTGAAGAACTTCAACATATTACCAAAGAGCAAGCTTTAAAACATCCCAACTGGGATATGGGTGCAAAAATTACCATAGACTCAGCAACATTGATGAATAAAGGTCTAGAAGTAATTGAAGCCAAATGGTTATTTAACTTAAAACCCGAACAAATTGATGTTATTGTTCATCCACAATCTATTGTACATTCCTTAGTTCAATTTGAAGATGGCAGCATGAAAGCTCAACTTGGGTTGCCCGATATGAAACATCCCATACAATATGCACTGTCGTTTCCTCAACGATTGAGTTCAAAATCACCAAGGTTTAATTTTATGGATTACCCTGAATTAACCTTTGAAAAACCGGATACCGAAACATTTTTAAATTTGCAATTGGCATTTAATGCCTTGGAAAAAGGAGGTAATATGGCTTGTATTTTAAATGCCGCCAACGAAGTAGCTGTTGAAGCCTTCCTTAAAGATAAAATTAAGTTTTTAGACATTGCCGAAATCAATCAAAAGTGTATGGAGCAAGTTACTTTTATTGCTCAGCCAACTTATGAGGATTATGTAGCAACCGATAAACAAACCAGAGCTTTTGCCGAAAGTTTGATATAGTTTATTCGTTAGTAAGTTGGTATTTTTTGTTAGCGACTAAATCATAATAATCAAAAGTAGCTACACTGTCTTTTTTCATTACAATTTGAGATACACTAACAGTTTGTAGTCCGTTGGCTCTTTCCATCACGATATCATTAAAAGCATCTTTATCGTGTTTGCTTAAATGAAATTTTAATAAAAGGTCTTTATTAAGTCGTTCGTTTTTATCCAACAAAAGTTGAAACCATTTTTTTCTTTGTTCTCGAGTGGACTTATCATACAAAGCACTTGATGACCAAATGTGTGGTTGAGTTGCATCTATTTTTGAAACATGTTTTTGGGTTTCGTCCCACCTTAGTTCAGTTATTTCTATAGTGTTTTTAGTATCAAATAATAATAAAGTAAACGGTTCAACACCATTTAGATTTACATCATTTATAAAGTCTGCAACGTTTGCATAGGAAAAGCTTTCCAGTAAAACTAACCCTCTGCTTCTTGAGTAGTTTTCTTTTCTTTGATGTCTTTCAAAAGCACCATTTAACAGACAAACGGTTTTTGTGTTGTTGTTAGTGGCAATCCATGTTCCTCCGGCAACTTCATCTTTAGGGAAAGTTATTTCCTGATTGTTAATAGTGTATTTTTTTGGAGCTAAGGTAGGACGATGCTTCACTTCATCTCTGTTGGAAGTTAAGATATATTCGTTGTTGTTAGGATAAAAAGTTACGGTACACATTTTTTAAAAGGAGTTAATTTTTAACCTTTTTTTCGGGGATGTTTTCTATAATTTCTTTGACGGTAGATCTGTTTTTGTAGTTGGGATCAAAGTGTCTCCAAACAATTACTTTATTCGTATCTATAATAAAAGTGGCAGGAATTGGTAAACGCTCAGTATCATCAGTATGAGCTTCTTTTAATTTGGCACCAAGTACCGTATTGTAAATTACTTTGGTTTTTCCGCTAGGTTCAAAAGTTACATCAAAAGCATCAGATATTTTCTGATTTTCATCGTAAAGTATGGTAAACTGAGCACCTGTTTTTTCAATGGTTTTATTAATGTATTCAGGCTTTTCAGGAGATATTACCACTACATTAGCGCCTTTTTTGTAAACGGCTTGTAAGCTATCTTGTAGTTGACTCATGTGTCTGTTACATACCGGACACCATTGACCTCTTATAAAAATTAAAACAATAGCTTCTTTTTTTATCATTTCATTAAATACATATAGGGTACTATCTGCATCAATGGCTTGAAAATTTTGAACAGTATCTCCAACAGCTAACCCTTGAGGAGAATTTTCTTTTTCTTTACCTTTTTCTTTTTGTTGTCCGATAGCTTCTGATGATAGTAACACTATTAGTATAAATAAAATGGTTATATTCGATAAAGTTGATTTCATAGAATTGAATTTTACATTTTTTTCACTGATAAATAATAGTGCTACTCTATCTCCATACATGAATATCATAATCATTTGATGAACTTTCTGTGTAATGATTAAAATATCCAATAATTTGATTGTCTTTGACACATAATACTACATAGATGTCTCTTGCCTTCTTTGGAAAAAATGAATACAAAACATACTTGTCATCATTAAATACAGTATTATATTTAGTAACTAAATAGATTTCTATGTTCGCTTTTTTCTCATAATGAACCTCAAAATCTTTAATTATCAAACTATCCTGGTTAGTTATTTCCATTTTTTTTATATGTTCTTTTTCATACCATCTACTATTCATTTCTTTTAATATATCTTCTTTGGTATTAGAGGAACAAGAGTTTAAAAATACCCCTATAAATAATATAAAATAAAGTAGCAAGGTTTTTCTTTGATTTTCTGTTATCATAGTCAGTATTCTTTTAAGTTTTAAAGTTAGTGATTTATAAGCTATTTTTTATATATTTGGAGAAAAATATAGGTAACCAAAAAGTACATATATACGCCCAAATTTGGTTAGGTATATATGATAAAGTTATCATATATAAGTTGTATATTCCATGTGGAAAGACGAAAAAATAGATAACCATTTTATTTTTTATACTTAATCATTAAAGCAATTGTTTTCTAATAAACAGTTTTAAATAGTATCAAACTTATGCATTTTAGGGGGTTCATTTTCTTAACTTTGCGACAGATTTAAAGAAGATAATGGAAAAAATTAAAGGGACATCAAAATTTTTCAAGTCAGGCTTAGAAAAGCTTGGTTTTGAGGGTGATAACGCTCTTTATTTTACAGATAACACAAATAAACTACCCGACCTTGAAATTGCTTTTCACATTGAAACAGCCAAGTTCATTCATAAAGAAATTACTGCAATTTTTTTAAGAAAGCAGTTAAATGGAAGTTACAAGCCTCAAGTTTACTTATTTGACTTTACTGATAGAGCATTTTCGGTGCAAATAGAAAATGAAATTGCAGACATACAAAGAAAAATCTGGAGTAGTGGTGAAGTTCCTTTAGCATGTTTCTTTTTCAATACTGAAATAAAAATAATTGATTGCACAAAGCATCTTACCAAAGACTTAAAACCCGAATATTTAGCTGACAAATTAAGGTTAGTTGATGAAGCTCATAGGCTATATAACGAGCAATTTGCTGTAAAAATAAAAAGCGGAATTTTTTGGGAACAAGAAGAAATAAAAGGAAAATTCGACTTTAAGAATTCTGCATACGATACTCTTATTCAGAATATTAGAAAAGTTACGGAGAAGCTTTCAAAGGAGCTTAAAAAATCCCCGAGAGAACTTATTAATAAAATTATTATTCAGTCAATTCTCATTAAATACTTAGAAGAAACATCAGATGACGAAGGTAAAAAACTTCTAACAGAAAAATATTTCAAAAAATACAATAACTCAAATTCATTTAGTGATGTATTAAAAAAACGCAAGTTTAGTAATTTGCTTAACGACCTAAATAAAAATTTTAATGGGAATGTTTTTAAATGGGAAACAACAGAAAAAGAACAATTAGAATCATTAGACCTTGGTATTGTTGCAAAATTACTTGCCACAGACAAAATCAGTATTGAAGCATTACAGCTTGAAATAGGTTTTCCCGATTGGAGGTATTTTGAGTTTAAGTATATTCCTGTTGAATTAATTAGTCGGCTTTATGAAGAGTTTTTAGGCGAGAATAAAAAAGATAAGGGATTATTTTATACTCCTTCTCACTTAGCAAAACTCTTAGTAGATGAATGCCTGCCTCTTAAAAAATATAAAGAAATTGACTTAACAAAATTCACAATACTTGACCCTGCTTGTGGTTCGGGTATTTTTTTAGTAACTGCATTTAAGCGTTTGGTTCAAATATGGCGACTGCAAAACAAATTAGACAAGCCAAAAATTGATGACTTAAAGAAAATATTGCGAAATATATATGGAGTGGATAAGGAAGAACAAGCCGTAATGTTATCATCGTTTAGTTTAAGTTTGGCATTGTGTAACGAGCTAAAACCTATCGAAGTAATTAATAAATTAAGATTTGATGATTTGACAGAAGAAAATCTTATCAATAATGATTTTTTCAAACAAAATAAAACACAAAGTCAAAAATTCGATTTAATTATTGGCAATCCGCCATTTGTTAGAGGTGCAATTTCTGAATATTCAAATACTTGGTTGGTAAATGATAAAAAAGTTAAAATACCACAAGGGCAAATAGCATTAAAATTCCTTTCCGAATCATTTCCAACACTAAAGGAAAATGGCTTGGTATGTTTAATTATTAAAGCATCAGGTCTGCTTTATAACAGCACGTCAGTCGAATACAAAAAAGCATTATTCTCTAACTATAATGTTGTTCAAGTGCTAGATTTTACTGCTCTTGCCAGAAACAAATCATTGTGGGATAATGGTGCAGATGTGGCTACAGCAGCCATTTTTGCAAGAAACAACAAACCTGATGTATCTAAGAACATACTTCACCTTACTTTTAGAAGAACTAAAGCAACAAAAGAACGCATTGTATTTGAAATAGACGACTATGATTTACACTATATAAATAGACAAATAGCTATCAATAATGAGTTTATATGGAAGAACAATCTTTTGGGAGGTGGTAGAATTAAAAATCTAGTGGAAAAATTTCAACAATATCCTTTACTAAAAGATATTTTGAAGTCTAATGATTGTATTTCAGGGGAAGGCTATATAGTTGGAACGAAGGGAACGCTAAATAGAGATTACATATATAAATATCCTACTTTACCAACAAAAGGGATTTCAGCTAATGGTATTAATTACGATTCATTAAGAAAGATAAACGTTAAAACAAATTTTGTTCAAATACCAAACGAAACTCTATTTAAAGCCCCTAATATTATCTTATGGGAAAATATAGGTATTGATAAGTTACCTGTATTTTACAATGAAAAATCATTTACATTTAAGGATAAAATCGTTTCAATTGCAACTGATAAACTTGACAAAACGTTTTTAAAAAAAATAATCGATTCGTTTAATAAATATTCTCATATATATAGGTTTTACATTTTCGCAACAAGCAGTCAAGTTCTAGTAAACTTGAATACTGCTATTTTGAAAAAAGACTATATGTCTTTAAAGTTTATTTTAAAAGACAGTTCTTTTTCAAATTTCATATCCCCTTTTGACGAAAATATAGTTTCAGATGTAAATATCTTTTTCCAAGATTTTTTAAGACACGGTGAGAAATCTAAAGCACTACAACAAATAAGAGCTAACAAGCTTGAACCTGTTCTATTAAATTACGGAACCGAATTTTCAAGGGCATTAAATTCTGTTTATGATAACAAAGGAAAAAAATTCAGATTATCAGATGTTGTTCAACTAGATGGAACATCACTAATTGCCACAGTTTTTAGATATGATAATAAGGACAAAGAACCTTTGTTTCATAAAGATTTTACAAAATTAAATATTGACGGTCTAACCAATAATGAAATTTCAGCTCACCTTTCAGTTAAGCGAATAATCAAATTGTATCCTCAAAAAGATACTATTGTCTTTATCAAACCAAATCAATATAGATATTGGCTTTCTTTAATAGCATATCGTGATGCCGATAAATGTTTCTCTGACTTTTCTAATCAAATCGAAGAATGATAGCAGAGGAAAATTTCTCAAATATCGAACAACCAAAAATTAGTATTCCGAAAACTAATATGATTTCTTTGATTATTGAATCAATGAAAGAAAATGTTCCTCATTTTAAAGCCTACATTGCATCAGGGTATCACAAAAAGAAAAAGTTAAATGAAGACGAATTGACTCAAATTTATATTGAGCAAGCACAAATCTTAATTAGAAAGCAAGACTATCCTTTTAATATTAGTAGCCAATATCGAGATATATACAACCTTAGTAAAGGATTTTCTGATTTTTATTTTTATCCAAATGAACAAGGTATTTCAAATACTTCTATTTTTTCTGTAGAGTGCAAAAGACTTCCAGCTCCTGAAACAACAAGAGAAAAAGAATATGTTTATGGAACATCGAACAATGGAGGGATTGAGAGATACAAAACTGAGAAACACGGCAAAGGTTTAAATGATTGTGGTTTACTTGGCTTTATCGAAAAAGACAATCCAAATCAATGGCTAACTAAAATAAACAAATGGATTATAGACATTTCAGCAACAAACAAGACTTGGGCAATAGATGAAACGCTATCTGAAATAGAATTACAAGTTGACTATTGTTTTTTAGAATCTATTGCACACAGAAAGACTAGTGATATAAAGTTGGTTCATTTATGGATAAATTTAAACTAAGTTATTACAAAGATTACACACCCTATATATTGAAGCTGTTTGTTACGAAATATAAAAAAACACGGCAGACAACAAGGGCTAAAACGCTACCCTACCTTCATAAAAAAAATCCGCTGATAATTAGCGGATTTTTTTATTTTGTTAAACAATTAGGGTATTTATTTCATACTTCCAATCATGTCTTCAGGTTTTACCCATTCGTCATATTGTTCGGCTGTTACATAACCTAAACGTATCGCTTCTTCTTTTAAGGTAGTTCCATTTTGGTGGGCTGTATTAGCAATTTCAGCAGCTTTGTAATAACCAATTTTGGTGTTTAAAGCGGTAACCAACATTAATGAGTTGTTCAATAATTTTTCAATTACTGGGTAATTCGGTTCAATACCAATAGCACAGTTTTCATTAAACGATACACAAGCATCACCAATTAATTCTGCACTTTGCAATAAGTTGTAAGCCATCATTGGTTTAAATACATTTAGTTCATAATGTCCTTGCGTTCCACCAACGGTAATAGCTACATCATTACCCATTACCTGAGAACAAACCATGGTTAACGCTTCACATTGTGTTGGGTTAACTTTTCCCGGCATAATAGAAGAACCTGGCTCGTTTGCAGGAATAATTAATTCACCAATTCCGGAACGTGGTCCTGAAGCCATCATTCTAATATCGTTAGCAATTTTATTTAACGCTACAGCCAGTTGTTTTAAAGCTCCATGCGTTTCAACAAGAGCATCATGTGCAGCCAATGCTTCAAATTTATTTTCGGCAGTAATAAAAGGCAAGCCAGAAAACTCAGCAATTTTTTTAGCAACCAATACATCATAACCGGCAGGAGTATTTAATCCTGTACCAACAGCAGTACCGCCTAAAGCTAATTCTGCTAAATGTGCTAAAGTGTTTTTTAATGCTTTTAATCCGTGATCTAATTGAGAAACATATCCCGAAAATTCTTGTCCGATAGTTAGCGGAGTAGCATCCATAAGGTGCGTTCTACCTATTTTTACTACATCTTTAAATGCTTCCGATTTTTCTTTTAGCGTATTTCTTAATTTTTCTACTCCCGGAATGGTTCTTTCTACCACCATTTTATAACAAGCAATATGCATTCCTGTAGGAAAAGTATCGTTTGATGATTGAGATTTATTTACATCATCATTAGGTTGAATCGCTTTTTCTCCTTCACCAATTTTTCCTCCTGCTAATTCTTGAGCTCTATTCGCAACCACTTCATTCACATTCATATTACTTTGCGTACCAGAACCTGTTTGCCAAATCACCAACGGAAATTGGTCATCGTGCTTTCCGGCAAGAATTTCATCACACACTTGGCTTATTAAATCTCTTTTTTCTTGAGCTAAAACGCCCAATTCGCAATTAGCATGAGCAGCAGCCTTTTTTAAATAAGCAAAACCATAAATAATTTCTAAGGGCATAGAAGCAGCTGGTCCAATTTTAAAGTTATTTCTTGAACGTTCTGTTTGAGCTCCCCAATATTTATCTGAAGGAACTTTTACTTCACCCATGGTGTCTTTTTCAATTCTGTATTCCATTTTTTTATTTTTTTAATGATTATTTTGAGATATTATTGGTTATTTTTTTACTTTTACACGCACAAATTAAATTAAACATCGAGTTATGCAAACATTAGGTTGGATTTTCTTTTTCTTTATTCTGTTATTAGCCATGTGGGTATTAATGTTTTTATTCACTGTTGTTGTTCCGGGTTCTTTAAAACTATACTTCTTGAACAAATTTGCTCCTAAATTTGTTAGAGAGCTTGCCGGAATGGAAGACGATAAAGCAGCGTAATTATTTTTATAATAAAGCTTTTACATTTTCCGGTGGTCGTCCTAAAACGGCTTTATTTCCTTTTACCACTATTGGTCTTTCTATTAATTTAGGATATTTTATCATAGCGTCTACCCATTGTTCGTTAGATAATTTTTTTCCTTTAAAATTTTCCTTGTAGTCTGTTTCCGTTTTACGAATAATGTCTTCAGCATCAAGCTTTAGTTTTTTAAGTACATCCAACAATTCTGTTTTTGATGGAATGTCTTTCAAATATTCAATTATTTCAACATCTACACCTTTATCTTGAATAATTTGTAAAGTTTCTCTGCTTTTACTGCATCTAGGATTGTGGTATATTTTCATCATTTAAAAATTTAATTTTTTCCAAACATCATTAAATAAGCTTTCAGAAAACCGTCTAATTCGCCAGATAATACTTTATCTGGGTCGTTAACGGTAAAATTGGTTCTATGGTCTTTAACTCTTCTATCATCCAACACATAACTTCTTATTTGAGCTCCCCATTCAATTTTCATTTTACTATCTTCAATTTCAGAACGAGCTTCCAGTTTTTTTCGCATTTCAATTTCATAAAGTTGCGATTTTAATAACTGCATGGCTTTTTCTCTGTTTTTTAATTGAGAACGTGTTTCCGAGTTGGTAATCATTATTCCTGATGGAAGGTGTTTAAGTATCACTTTTGTTTCTACCTTGTTTACATTTTGCCCTCCGGCACCTCCCGAACGAGCAAAATCCCAAGTAATGTCTGCGGGATTGATTACAATATCAATGGTATCATCAACTAATGGATATACATAAACAGAAACAAAAGAAGTCATACGTTTACCCTGGGCATTAAATGGACTTACACGCACTAAACGGTGTACACCATTTTCACCTTTAAGGTAACCAAAAGCATAATCGCCTTCAATTTCTATGGTAACGGTTTTTATGCCGGCAACATCTCCATCTTGATAATCGAGTGTAGTAAGTTTGTAGTTGTTTTTTTCAGCCCACATTTTATACATTCTAAGCAGAATGGAAGCCCAGTCGCAGCTTTCAGTGCCACCTGCTCCGGCAGTAATTTGAAGCACAGCACTAAGCTTGTCTTCATCAGAACTAAGCATGTTTTTAAACTCTACATCTTCAAATTTTTCTAGTGTAAGGCTGTATTGATGGTCGATTTCTTCTTCAGTAGCTTCGCCCTCCTTATGAAATTCATAAAGCACCTCTAAATCGCCTAACATGGTTTTAAGCTCATTAAAAGCATCTACCCAAACCTTTATATTACGAACTACCTTGAGTTGCTTTTCGGCTTCATCAGGGTTATCCCAAAAGTTAGGATCTTCAGTTTTTTGCTGTTCTTCTTCTAATTGTATTGTTTTCCCGGGTATGTCAAAGATACCCCCTTAACGCTTCCAGGCGATCGGCTAATTTTTTTAATTGCTCTTGTGTTATCATGCGCCAAAAGTACTACTATCCTAAAAAACTTTAGGGATTTTTTAAGGTAATTTTTTCTTCCATTCATCGTGCGTTAATTCCCAGATTTCTTGATGCGTAAATTCGGAACTAACAAAGTTACCTTTCTGAATTTCAAGTAGTTTGCAACCTGTTTTTTCTTTTATTTTTCGTGATGCAATGTTGCCAACTGCATTTGCAAATATTAACTTCTTAAAATTTAGTTCTTTAAATGCGTAATCAATTATTGGAATAACTGCTTCGGTAATAATTCCCTTGTTCCAAAATTTTTTCCCTAACCAAAAACCTCTGTTTTCTGGTTTTCCTTCTCTCCATAAATCAATACATCCAATTAGCTCTTCAGGATTAGATTTTAAAAAAATTCCCCAAACCCATCTGTTTTTTCCCTGATTAGGAATGATGACATTGGTTACAAAATCTTCAATTCCATTTTCTGGATAAGGCCATGGAACAGCTGATGAAAGAAACCTTATTACATCGTAATCAACAAAATGTTTTTTGTATGCTGGTATATTTTCAAGGGTTATTTCTTTTAGACTTAACCTTGTTGTTTCAAATTTTGGAATAGCATTCATTCCGTAAAATTAATTAACAAAAACTTTCCTGAAGTTTAAAACTTCAGGAAAGTAGATTTAAGTTAACTAGAAATTAAAATTTAAGGACTAATCCGACAAGGAAGTTTGTTCCTGCTTGAGGGTAATAAAAATTTTCGGTAATTAAATCTTCATAAATATAACTATATGTATAACCATTGCTACTATACATAGTATCAAAAATATTGTTGACCATTAAATGGAAAGAAAGCTCTTTCATCTTTTTTGGCAACAGAATAAAACTAATTCTTGCATCAACAGTTTGATAAGCAGCTATAGCTCTATTGTTGTTGGAGGTATTATCTAAAAACTGTTTGCCAACATACTTGGTTTGTACCATTAGATTTACCTGCTTAATAGGACTGTAATGAATGCTTGCTGCAGCAATAACATTTGGAGAGAAAGCAATATCGGTATTGGTGTAACTGTTTTCAATAACATCAAAATCAGTAGTATAATCATACAATACTTCCGTAAAGTTTTCAATTTTATTCTGAGAGAAAGTAGCGTTTGCATTCAATGCTACTTTTTTACTGATTAAGAAGGTTCCTTCAACTTCAATACCTGTCCTGTAACTTTTATCCACATTAGTTCTAATGGAAGAACCAACATCGTTTAATTCTCCTGTTAATACTAACTGATTGGTGTAATCCATGTAATAAAAATTAGCTTTTAGCCATAGTTTTTTAAGTTTTAGTCCAACACCTGTTTCATAATCTACTAACATTTCATGTTTTGGTTGCTCATCAGCAGGATTGTCAATAAAATCGGTTCTTACAGGCTCTCTGTTGGCAACACTTACAGATGCATAAGCTCTTAACTTATCATTAAACTGAAAGTTTAAACCACCTTTTGGATTAAAGAAAACAAAATTGGTGTCAACATGTATTTCTCTTAAATCGCTATCAATACCTTTAGTAGAATAAGCTATGGTTCTAATTTGTAAGTCTCCAAAAAGAGTTAATTTTTCTCCTATAAGGTAATCTGCTTTTAAGAAAGAGTTAAAGTCTTCTTTTTGAGCATTATTGTCGTAATATTTATCTCTTATATTAGTATTCTTAGCATATTCCATCCAAATAATTTCTCCAAAATGGTCGCCATCATAACTGTTGTAACCACCACCTAAAACCATAGAAAGTTTAGAGGAAGTATAATTTAAGCTATAAGTTGTACCGTAAAAATGGTTGTCGAGCCAACGTCTTCTGATTACATCTGTTTCAGTTATAGTGTCTGTTCCGGCAATAAAAGGATCTAAACCATAATCCGAAAAGTCGTCTTGCTTTCTGAATTGCTCATAATAACCTCTCCCATAAGTATAATGTAAAGCTGCATTAGCACTTAATTTAGATGAGAACTGATGAGAAAGTAATAGTTGAAAATGATCCTGTTGGTAGTTATCCGTTTCATTATCATATTCGTAATAATTGTATGTTCTGCCAGAATTTAATAAGTTATGTGTTTGTGCAGAATCCAATCCATTATTCATAGCATGAGTTTCCATATCTTCTTTATTCCCTGTAATTCGGCTTTCAGGAGTTCCCCACCAAGATTGATATGTTTTTTCTTTTCCTGCAAAATGAATGATTTTAACAGAGGTTTTATCTGCATAATAACCTGCCGATAAGTAATAACTTTTTAGGTCGGAAGTAGCTCTGTCTATATATCCGTCAGATTTAATATAAGATGCTCTACCATCAAAAGCCCAATGTTTGTTGATTAATCCCGTTCCGAATTTGGTAGTATATTTTTGCGTATTAAAAGAACCGTAAGAAGTTGCTATTTCTCCGTAAGCTTTTTCTTTTAAGGTAGTAGTTTGCAAATTTACAGTTGCTCCAAAAGCACCTGATCCATTAGTGGAAGCACCCACACCACGCTGAATTTGGATATTTTCTGTACTTGAGGCAAAATCGGGCATATTTACCCAAAAAGTTCCTTGAGATTCTGCATCATTTATAGGAATACCATTTACGGTTACGTTAATTCTTGTCCCATCAGAACCTCTAATTCTAAAACCAGTATAGCCAACTCCTGCACCGGCATCACTTGTAGAAACTAAAGAAGTGGTATTTTGCAACAGAAAAGCAATATCCTGTCCTAAGTTGTTTTTTTCAATATCGCTATAAGCAATGTTGGAATGAGCTATTGGGGCATTTTCTTTTACCCTAGTAGCAGCAACAATAAGCTCGTCTAGGTTTTGCTGACTTTCTTTTAAGATAATCTTATATTCACGATTTTCTGAGAGGTTTTCAATTGTTAGCTTTTTAGTTTCATAACCAATATAGCTAATTTCAATAATGTAACTCGAAGTGTCTAAGTTATTGAGTTTAAAATAACCATTATTGTCCGAAAAAGTACCTTTATAAGTATCAGTAATTTTGATTGTTGCTCCAACAACAGGGTTTGCTGAGGAGTCTTTAATTGTTCCATAAATGGAAAACTGTGCGAAACTACTTGCTGCTGCAAGCATTATAGTCGCCAAAAACATTATTTTTTTCATAAAAAATAAATTTTGACGAAAGTTAAGGGGCTAAACAATCGTATTTGTTTAATTTAATTTTTATTATCCTACCTACGCCAGCATTATCCGGATCAGGTTTATTTTCTTGAGTGCTTAAGAAAAATGGGTATAATCTCAGCCTGAAAAGTAAGGCACCCCAATGAGATTGGGCAAAGGTAGGTAAAATTATAATTAAAAAGAGAATAGGCAGGTTTTTACTTTGTAGATTGGTTGTTGGAGATAAATTCAAAGGTTCCTTTACATTTTGCTATTCTCTCATCTAAACTTCCCGATAAAATAGTGTAGGGATATTGATGTTTTTCTAATAAAGATAAGTGGAGTTGAAATAATGTTTCTCTATCTTTTTCGTTAGGATGTTCTCTTAAGGGGTCTGTTTCCCAAGGAACATCAATAGCACACAAAAAATAATGTTTGTTTGGCTGATTAGAGATAGCATCATCTACCCAATCAATAGTGGTGTTGTATTTCACTTTTAGCCAAATGGAATAAGTAATTAGGTCGGTATCCAAAAAAAGTATAGAAGTGTTTTGCTTTATGGCTTCTTGCTCCATTTTTAGTTGTGTTGATGCCATTTCAATCACGTCAGTTATGGTGTAATCTCTGTTAAGGTTTTCTAAAAAAGTACGAGCATATTCTTCTACTAAAGGAGCGTTATATGTTCTCGAAAAATGATTGGCTAAAGTAGTCTTTCCTGTTGATTCTGGTCCGGTTAATACAAATATCATAGTAAAGATTCAATTAATTTAAAGCAATATTAAAAACTTATAGGTTGGCTTTTACGGTAAGAGCCGTAAAATTTATTCACAACAAAAAATAAGGGTAAAAAAATTATATAATTTATTTGGTTTTAATTGAAAAATTAGTAGTATTTTTAAAGTACCAAATGACACTAGGTTTTTCAGGGGTCATAATAATCATTATCAAGAAAAATCTAATAGTCAACACTAAGGAAATGAAAATATTAATAAAATCAATTTTTCAGTAAGAAAATAAAATAAATAAAAACAATGCAAACTATTGAAGCTCCGTTAACGGACTATTTGAAGAAATTTTTTGGATTTAATGGATTTAAAGGAGAACAAGAAGATATTATCCAAAATCTTATAGACGGAAATGATTCTTTTGTTATTATGCCTACAGGTGGAGGTAAATCACTTTGTTACCAATTGCCTGCACTAATGTCAGAAGGTACCGCTATTATAGTTTCACCCCTAATTGCCCTAATGAAAAACCAGGTAGATGCCATAAGAGGTTTTTCTGATAAAGATGGGATAGCTCATTTTTACAACTCTACCCTTAATAAAACAGAGGCTAAACAAGTAAAAAAGGATGTACAAGATGGTATAACAAAATTGCTTTATGTTGCTCCCGAATCGCTTACTAAAGAAGAAAACATAGAGTTTTTAAAAAGTTTTAAAATTTCATTTTTTGCTATTGATGAGGCACATTGTATTTCTGAGTGGGGACATGATTTTAGACCGGAATACCGAAGATTAAGAACCATTATTGAAGCCATAGACAGAGTACCAATTATTGCACTTACAGCTACTGCTACACCAAAGGTTCAGGAAGATATTCAGAAAAACCTTGGAATGACAGAGGCAAGAGTATTTAAAGCATCTTTTAATAGAGATAATTTATACTATGAAATTCGTCCGAAAAAAGATGTTAAGAAAGAAATTATACGTTTTGTACGTCAACATCAAGGAAAATCGGGAATTATATACTGTTTGAGCCGTAAAAAGGTGGAAGAAATTGCCGAGTTACTTCAAGTAAATGGTATTAAAGCATTGCCCTACCATGCCGGTTTAGACTCTCACTCTAGAGTGAGGCATCAAGATATGTTTTTGATGGAAGAAGCCGATGTAATTGTGGCAACTATTGCTTTTGGAATGGGAATTGACAAACCGGATGTGCGTTATGTAATTCACCATGATATTCCTAAAAGTTTAGAAAGTTATTATCAAGAAACAGGTAGAGCCGGAAGAGATGGAGGCGAAGGTATTTGTGTTGCTTATTACAGTTACAAAGACATTGAAAAACTAGAAAAATTTCTTCATGGTAAGCCTGTTGCTGAAATGGAAATTGGTATGCAGTTAATTTTCGAAATGGTTTCATATGCCGAAACAGCTGTTTGCAGAAGAAAACAATTGCTAAATTATTTTGGAGAGAAATACGATGAAAGTGATTGTCAAGATCAAGGAATGTGTGACAACTGCTCTAACCCGAAAGAAAAATTTGAAGGGAAAGACGATGTGAAAATTTTACTAGAAGCAGTTTTAGGTTTAAATGAAAACTTTAAATCTAAATACATTGCTCATTTTGTTGCCGGAAATGCTACATCAGAAATAAAATCTTTTAACCATAACAATCATCAATTATTTGGTACAGGAAAAGATACGGATAAGGATGATAAATATTGGGAAGCGGTTGTTCGTCAGTGTACTATTGAAGGACTTTTAACAAAAGAAATTGAAAATTATGGAATACTAAGAGTAAGTGAACAAGGTAAAGCATTTATTAAAAATCCTACGTCTATTACCTTAATAAAACCAAATGATTATAGCGATGTTGATGATGGAGATGTAATTGTTCCTCAAAAAAGTAGTGGAGCTGCCGATGAAGCCTTATTTAATATTCTTAAAGACGTTAGAAAATCATTAGCAAAAGAGCTTAAGCTACCACCTTATGTAATTTTTCAAGATCCTTCCTTAGAAGATATGGCAACCCGATACCCGGTTACCACTGAAGAATTAACTAATATAACAGGTGTTGGACAAGGAAAAGCTGAAAAATATGGTGAAGAATTTTTAGAAGTAATTGCTCAATATGTTGAAGATAATGATATTGATAGACCAATGGATTTAGTGGTAAAATCTGTGGTAAACAAGTCTGGTTTAAAAGTATATGTCATTCAAAGTATAGATAGAAAAATTGCTTTAGATGATATTGCAGATGCTAAAGGAATAGAATTAGGAGATATTATTACTGAAATTGAGCATATTGTTCAATCAGGAACTAAAGTGAATCTAGATTATTATATTAATGAGGAAATTGATGAAGCCGACCAAGAAGAAGTTTTTGATTATTTTATGGAAGCAGAATCTGATAGTATAGATGATGCTTTGTATGAATTTGATAATGCATTTACTGAAGAAGAAATGCGTTTACTTAGAATCAAATTTATGTCGGAAGTAGCGAATTAACTTTATAGCGATTATACCCGCATAGATGATATCCAAAATTGAATTAAAACAACTGTTTACTAATATTCGATTTTGGATATTTCTTTTTTTTATAATTCGGCTTGTAGGAATTACTAACCCCCCATTAGAAACAGGGCATAACTGGCGACAAGTAATTACCAATATGGTTGCCAGAAATATGGTGGAAAAAGATGCTGAATTCTTTTATCCTGAAATTGATATGGCTGGGGAATTATCTGGCATTAGTGGTTCAGAATTTCCATTTTTTAATTGGTTAATTTATTTATTTTCATTGTTGTTCGATTATTCGCATTGGTTGGGAAGACTCATAAATTTAGTAGTATCTAGCATAGGGATTTTCTATTTCTATAAATTAATAAAGTCTTATTTCTCAAAAGAAATTGCTTTTAATGCTGCAATCATTTTATTGGCTTCGTTATGGTTTTCTTTTTCAAGGAAAATTATGCCTGACACCTTAAGTGTTTCATTGGTATTTATAGGAATGTATTACGGAAGCAGCTTTTTAAAGTCGAATAACAAATTACAACTCCTGTCATTTTTTATCTTTACCACATTAGGAGTACTTTGTAAGCTTCCTGTTATTTATCTTTTCGGATTATATACCTTGGTATTTTTCTCAAAAACTATTGATACCCAGAAGAAAATAGTAATAGGAATTAGTTTAGTACTGACAACTGTTTTAGCCTATATTTGGTATTTTGTTTGGGTAGAATACTTGTTTCAAAACTATCATTATCAGTTGTTTTTTCCTAAGTCATTCCAACAAGGGTTAATGGAAATAAAAGCATTTATTCCGGAAACTTTTGAGCAGTTTTATTTCAGTGCATTGAGGTCTTACCTTGCTTTATTGTTTGTTATTGTTGGATTGGTCTTCTTTATTAAGAAAGAAAAATTGTTATTGAAACTAACTTTTTTAATAGTAGTAATCGTGTTTTTTGCTTTTATTATTAAAACGGGAAATGTTTTTCCAACGCATAATTATTATGTATTACCTTTTGTTCCGGTAATGGCATTTTTGGCATCTTACGGATTAAATAAAGCGCCTTTAAAGTTAAGTTATGTGTTGTTGGGAATCATTGTGTTTGAAAGTGTTTTAAATCAGCAACACGATTTTTTTATAAAAGACAGTGAAAAATATAAATTAAAATTAGAGCAAATAGTAGCAACATCAATTGAAAAAGATGCATTAATCATTATTAACGGAGGAGAATCTCCACAAGAATTATATTTTACTAATAGAAGAGGGTGGACAGTAGAACATTCAAAGCTTTTAGCTCCAATTTTTATAGATTCATTGGTAAATAGAGGAGCTACTTATTTAATTCTTGATAAGAAAAAAGAGCCAAAAATAACAACCGAATATCCAATAATTTATACAGATGACTTTTTTGAAATTATTAAGTTAAAAGAGTAATTATTCATTTTTTTGATAAACCCTAACATAATCTATTTCAAAATAGTTGGGAAAAATTGCTTCTTCAAGGTTCATTTCTTTCATTTCGCTTACCGCATTACTAATGATAATATGCATAGGAAAATTCATGGTTTTAACACCCCTTTTTGCTGTTCGAAATTTTTTATTATTATAGTACCAAGTGATTTTTTTTGGTGTCCATTCTACTGCATAAATTTGAAAATCTGCCGAAGCATCGTCATCAATTTTATAGTTTTTGGTTTGGCGTTTGTTTTTTCCTCTTTTGTTTTTCCAATGTTGTGAAGTACTCCAATTATTAGGATGACCTGTATAGAACTCAAAAATATCTATTTCTGGAGGCCATTGTTCGGTGCTTACTAACCAAAATGCCGGCCAAAAACCTGTGCCTGTTGGATTTTTGCTTCTAATTTCGAAATAACCATATTGTTGTTTAAAAGAAAAATGGCAATCTATTAGTCCGGAAGTGTATGGAATACCACTTTTTTCTTCTTTTTTTTCAGCTTTAATTAATAAAGATGAATCTGAAAATTCAAATTGGTGTTCCCCATAATAAACAATGTCATTTTCGTAATTTCTTCCTCCCCAATAAAAAGAAGTTTGCCATTTAGTTTTATCCAATACCGTATCATTAAATTCATCATTAAAAGTAAGTGTCCAGCCTTCTTTCTCAATAGGGTTTTGGGCTACAAATGTAGAGGAGAACAAAACAATAAAAATAGAGATTGAAAAGTATTTCATTTGTTTTAGTTAGTATTCTACTACAATGTTAATTAAAATTTGGCTTTGCTTGCAACACTATTTGTTGTATTTTCGTCTATTTTAAAAGATATAACTGAAAAATTTAACAATTTTATTGATGAAAAAAGTATTAAGTATAATATTGGCAATTATTTTTAGTAATTCATTGCTTTCTCAAATTACTATTTTAGAGAATGATACTACTATTTGTTCGGGTAGTTTAACTTTTAATGCTACGGTTTTAAACTCATCTAATCCTACTTCTGTAAGTTTAAGTGATGATACTCATTCAGGGGTTGTTCCTATAGGTTTTACATTTAATTATTACGGAACTAATTATACACAATGTGTAATTTCATCTAATAATTATATTACCTTTAATTTAGCCAATGCTAATAATTTTTCACCGTGGTCGATTAATTTTAACGTTCCTGACGCTTCTACAACAGAAATTCAAAACGCAATATTAGGTCCTTGGCAAGATATTAATCCGGGAGCTGGTGGAAATGTTCGATATGCTACAGTTGGAACAGCTCCAAACAGAATTTTTGTTGTGGAATATTGTAATATTCCTATGTTTAGCTGTACTAATTTACAGTTTTCAAGTCAAATTCAGTTATACGAAAACGGAAGTAGGGTACAAACCCATATTATAAGCAAACCATTGTGTACAACATGGAACACAGGTCAGGCTATACATGCTACTCATAATAATGGAGGTACACAAGCAACAGTGGTAACAGGAAGAAATGCCAATTCACAATGGACGGTAAATAATGAAGGCAGAGAGTTTTCATGGAATGGAACAAGCTATACACAAAATGTAATTCCATTTTCTCCGGTAATTTTAGGAAATCCGAATAATATTCAGTGGACAGAAGTAGGTAGTTCAACTGTTTTAGCAACAGGACCAACTGTTACGGTTACACCAACTTCAACAACTGCATATGTAGCTTCTGTAACCGGAGGTTGTGCAGGAATACCTTTTACAGATACTGTTTATGTTACTGTTGGAGCAGGTAATTTTAATTTTGGAGGTTCTGTTGTTACTAACCCACCTTGTACGGCAAATACAGGTTCTATTACCGTTAATATAAATGGAGGATCTGGAACTTACGGTTATTCTTGGAATACAACTCCACCTCAAACTACTCAGACAATTTCAAATTTAGGTCCTGGAAGTTACATGGTTACAGTAACCGATAGTATTTCTGGATGTACTAAGGATACGACTTTTGTTTTAACCAATGGCAGTAGTTTACAAGTAGCAATAGATAGTTCTGTTAATGTTAGTTGTAACGGAGGAAATAGTGGAATTGCTTATGCAAGTGCTTCAGGTGGATTGGGGTCGGTAACTTATTCATGGGATACCAACCCTATACAAACAAGTGCAACAGCTATTGGACTTTCTGCTGGAACATATAACGTAACTGTAACTGATAGTGTAGGATGTATTTCTGTTGCAACTGTTGTAATTACGGAGCCTAATGCGTTATTAGTAAACCCTACCATGATAGGTATGCCCTCTTGTAATGGAGGTAGTGATGGAACAGCAATAGCTAATGCAAATGGAGGTGTATCTCCCTATACTTATAGTTGGAATACTACCCCTATTCAAACAACACAAAGTGCTTCAGGGTTATCAGCAGGTCAGTATATTGTAACGGTAACAGATGCAAATGGATGTGTGGCAACAGGAAATGTGTTAATTACTCAGCCAGCACCAATTTCAAATTCTATTCAAATAACAAATATTACTTGCCATAATGGAAATGATGGAGCTATTACATTAACCTCGTCTGGAGGAACTGCACCATATTCTTATTCTTGGTCAACATCTGCCAATACAAGTAATACAGAAACTGGTCTTAGTTCGGGAATAGTTTATGTTACAACTTCAGACAATCAAGGTTGTTCAGTAACTGACACTATACAAATTACTAATCCAGACTCAATGAGTTTAACACTTACTCATACATCTGCTAGCTGTAATACAGATGATGGTACAGCAACAGCAGTTGTTGTGGGAGGAAATACTCCTTATAATTATTTATGGTCGGTAAATAATCAGATAACACAAACGGCCGACAGTCTTCCTGGAGGTATGGTTTCAGTCGTAGTCATGGATGCTAATGGATGTGCTGTTTCGGGAAGTATAAATATTGATACAGTAAATATTCATACTGCTGTTGCAGGTGCTGATCCTGCAACTGGAATTGCTCCTTTAATTGTTAACTTTTCAAATAATAGTCAAAATACTACTGCTTATTTTTGGGATTTTGGAGATGGAAATACAAGCACTGATTTTGCTCCAACGCATACTTATTTAGAAAATGGAACTTATGTTGTAGTACTTACATCTATTAATTCAGGAGGCTGTATGGCTTATGACACATTAATTATTGATGTAATTAATGAATTGATAATTCCAAACGTTTTCACACCTAATGGCGATGGAGTAAATGATAATTTAGTATTTAAAAACTTACATGCTTTTCCTGATAATAAATTAATTGTTTTGAATAGATGGGGAAAAACAATTTTTGAAAAAACAGGATACCAAAACGATTGGAATGGTGCCAATAATAGTGATGGAACTTATTTCTTTATCTTAGAATTAAATGATAAAGACAATACTGTGCATAAAGGAACTATTACTATTTTGAGAGATTAAAAACTAATTAATTCCTCATAAACTTCTTTTACTGGCAAACCCATAACATTGAAATAAGAACCTACAATTTTTTCAATACCAATGTAGCCTATCCATTCTTGGATGCCGTAACTACCCGCTTTATCGTAAGGTTGATAATTATCAATGTAATAGGTAATTTCTTCTATATTAAGGGTTTTAAAGTAAACTTCTGTAGAAACAGCAAAAGAGTGTTTTTTAGTGGTTGAAGTTAACGTTACAGCAGTAATTACTTCATGTTTTTTACCAGATAGCTCTCCAAGCATTGTTACAGCATGCTCCCTGTTTTTAGGTTTACCAAAAATTTTTTCACCTAAACAAACAATGGTATCTGAAGTAAGTAAAACTTCATTGGCTTGTAAGTCGTTTTTAAAAGCGCTTGCCTTTAATTGACTTAAAAATAAAGCTACTTCCTTTCCTTTTAATTTTGGTGGATAAACCTCATCAACTTCTTTCAATCGTATTTCAAAATCAACTCCAATATCTTTAAGTAATTGTTGTCTTCTAGGAGATTTAGAAGCTAAAATAATATGAAGTGTACTGAGTTTTGTATGCATTAAAAAGAAGTGATAACGTAGTTAAAAACAGCAAGGTAAATAATACCAAACAACATAATTAGTTTCATGATTTTGCTAATGAATGTATAATCTTCTTTTTTAGTAGCTTTTTTAATTTTAATAAATAAATAGCCTAAAGGAAACTGTACCATTACTAAAAAGTAAAGTAGAGAAAAAGTATCTCCAATCAAGATTTGTTTGTATTGTAAATAAGCCAAGAAGACCATCATTATAACAATAATGAATTGACATACTTTTTTGGCTGTATTTATACCATATATAATAGGCAAGGTTCTGCTATAAAATTTTCTATCGCCTTCATAATCTTCAATGTCTTTAATTATTTCTCTAATCATGGTACTAAGGAACGCAAATAATGTAAACCCTAACACCCATTTCATAATAATAGAAAAGTTCTGATGGATTAATGTTCTAATATCATTAACATCTAACATGTTCTCGTAAAAAGGTAATAAATTAGCTATGGTAATATCAATATGTTGATATTGTAGTAGCATTTCATATAAACCTGCTACAAAAGGAACTAAAGCTGCTAAGCAAGCTACAACAATATTTCCAGTAAGCAATTGTTTTTTAAACGATACAGAATAATACCACAATGCTCCAACTGCTAATACTTGAATAGCTGCCAATTTTATCATCCCCATAGTATAGGCAACATAAATAGCTACTATAATTGCCAAGAAATTAATAACGATGTGAGCTCCCATTCCTACTCTTCTTTTAATATGCTTTCCTATTATCACTTCTTTAGGGTTGTTTACCCTGTCAATTTTCACATCAAAATAATCATTAATTATATAACCTGCTGCTGCAATAAGCACCGTAGATAAGCTTAATAGAAAAAAATTAAGTTCCGATAGCAGAAAGTTAACTGCTCCAGTATCTGTCATGTTGGTTATGATAGCATAAATAAGCCCATATCGAATAGCATATTGTGTTAATACAATAATTAATAAGTTAGGTAAACGAATAAGTTTTATAAATGCTAAAAATGAGCTCATTGCTTCGTTGTTCTGTTGTATGTAAAAGTATTAAAACTTATTTAGAATTTCACATTGCAAAATAAATGATTAAAACTCGACTTTATTACAAAGCTTAGGATTCATTTAATTATTTTATTAGCGTTTACGTACTTTTACAAAAGTAAATACAGCTAATACAGTTTATGGACATTCATCAAATTTTATTAAAATATTGGGGATACTCAGCTTTTCGACCTTTACAGGAAGAAATAATTAATGCTGTATTAAAAGGTGAAGATACATTGGCTTTATTGCCAACAGGAGGTGGGAAGTCTATTTGTTTTCAGGTACCCGGATTAGCTAAAGAAGGGATTTGTGTAGTAATTTCTCCGCTTATTGCTTTAATGAAAGATCAGGTGGAGAACTTGCAAAAAAGAGACATAAAAGCCGTAGCTATTTATTCGGGGATGACCAAAAGAGAAATAGATACAGCTTTAGACAATTGTGTGTATGGTAAGGTGAAGTTTTTATACGTATCTCCCGAAAGATTAGAAACTGATATTTTTAAAGCTCGCTTGGAAAAAATGAATGTGAATTTATTTGCCATTGATGAGTCGCATTGTATTTCTCAGTGGGGGTATGATTTTCGTCCGTCTTATTTAAATATTATAAAACTTAGAGAGTTAAAACCTGATGTACCCTTTTTGGCACTTACTGCAACAGCAACACCCGAGGTAGTGGTAGACATCCAAAAACAATTGGGTTTTAAGAAAGAAAATGTATTACAAAAAAGTTTTGAGCGTAAAAACTTATCTTACGTAGTGCTTAATGAAGAAGACAAACTGAACAGATTACTTAAAATTTTAAATAAAGTAAAAGGTACTTCTGTGGTATATGTAAGAAGTAGAAAAAAGACCAAAGAAGTAGCTCAGTTTTTAATTCAAAATAGGGTTTCTGCAGATTTTTATCATGCCGGATTAATTAATGATGAAAGAAGTAGAAAACAGCTCGATTGGATTAATAATAATATTAGAGTAATCGTTTCTACCAACGCTTTCGGAATGGGAATAGATAAGCCTGACGTTAGAACAGTAGTGCATTTAGATTTACCCGATTCTTTAGAAGCTTACTTTCAGGAGGCAGGAAGAGCAGGTAGAGACGAAAAGAAAGCCTTTGCTATTTTGTTGGTTGAACAAGCCGACAGAATGGATTTAGAACAACGAATCATCAATAGTTTTCCGCCCATAGAAACCATAAAACAAGTATATCAAGCATTAGCAAATTATTATCAAATACCTATTGGAGCAGCTTTGTCGGAGAGTTATAATTTCGATATTGTAGTTTTTAGCAAACAATATAATTTACAAGTAACTACCGTTTTTAATTGCTTAAAATTTTTGGAAAAAGAGGCTTACATCATTTTGTCGGAAGCTTATTATCAGCCTTCACGAATAAAAATTGAGGTAAATAAAACAGTTTTGTACGACTTTCAGGTAAAAAATTCTAAGTACGATTTTTTCATTAAAACCTTGTTACGTTCCTATTCAGGCTTATTCGAAAATTATACTAAAATTGATGAAAATGACCTAGCCAAAAGGCTTTCTACCGATAGAAAAACCATAATTAAAGCCTTAGATTTTCTCCATAATTCTCAAATTATAGATTATATAAAACAAACACAATTGCCCCAAATAACTTATACTACACCAAGGTTAGATATAAAAGAGGTAACTATTTCCGCAGCCAATTATCACGAAAGAAAAAAAGTAGCCATTAAAAAGATGGAAAGCGTAGTTTATTATTCATCTGTTACGCACAAATGCCGAAGTGAAATGTTGTTAGCTTATTTTGGCGAGAAAGACACTTACAGATGTGGTGTTTGCGATATTTGTTTAGAAAGAAATAAATTAGAGTTAAGTGATATGGAATTTTCTACCGTATCCAACCAAATAAAAGATTTTTTGCATGAGCAGCCGCTAACATTAACAGAGTTGGTAAATAAAATTCAAGGTGTTCGTGAAGATAAAATTGTAAAAGTATTACAGTGGTTAATAGATAATAGTAAAATAAAGACCAACTCAGAAAACTTGCTTGAATGGAGAAAATAAATTGGAAAATAGCTACTTTTTATGAATTGAGTAATGATGAATTATTTGATGTTTTTGCTTTACGCACCGCTATATTTGTGGTGGAGCAAGATTGTCCTTATCAGGAAGTAGATGAAACAGACAAAATTGCTTTTCATGTGTTGGGAATAATAAATAAGGAGTTAGTGACTGTTGCGAGAATTGTTCCTCCGAGCCAACCCAATAATGAAGTTAAAATGGGAAGAGTAGCAGTAAAAAAAGCCTTTAGAAGACAAAAAATTGCCGATAAAATGATGGAACATTGTTTTGGTTTTATTGAGCAACAATGGGAAAAACTACCTATTGCAATTTCCGCACAACAATACCTTATTGATTTTTATGCTAACCACAATTTTAAGGTGGAAGGAGAAGGGTATTTAGAAGATGGTATTCCGCATGTAAGGATGGTGAGGGGATAGGTTAAAGGTTAAAGGTTTGAAAGTTTGAGATTGAAGTTTAACTTCGTTGAACTCGCAAGCTCGTTTGAGGTTTTCTTAAGCGCGTTATCCAAGATAGAAATCACCAAATTAAAAAATAAGAAAACGTAAAAGAAAATAAGTTGTTTTTATGAAACAAACCCTAACTTTGCAGTCTTGTAAAACGAAATGAACATTAATAGACCAAAAGTTATTGAAAATATTTTTTAAATTTTTGGTCAGGTTTAAAAAAATGTCGTAAATTCGCAGCCCCATTTTAGGGGACATATTGTATTATTCTAATAATCAAAATAAAGATACGTGGAAACATTAAGTTACAAAACAGTTTCAGCAAACAGTGCTACAGTTAACAAAAACTGGGTATTAGTTGATGCTCAAAATGAAACGCTAGGGAGATTAGCATCTAAAGTTGCTAATTTAATAAGAGGAAAACATAAGCCAAATTTTACTCCTCATGTTGATTGCGGTGATAATGTAATTGTTATCAATGCAGAAAAAGTAAGATTGACAGGAAATAAATGGGATGATAAAAAGTATATTACTTTCTCTGGATATCCTGGTGGGCAAAAATCAAGTACAGCAACAGAAATGATGGCTAAAAAACCAATATTTATGGTTGAGGCTGCAGTAAAAGGGATGTTGCCTAAAAATAAATTAGGTAGAGCAATTTTCAAAAACCTTTATGTTTATGAAGGTGCTGAACATAACCAAGAAGCTCAAAAACCTAAAGAATTAAAATTATCAGAACTTAAATAAAATCCATGGAAGTAATTAACGCAACAGGAAGAAGAAAAACTGCAGTAGCTAGAGTTTACCTTTCAAAAGGAAAAGGAAGCATTATTGTAAATAAAAAAGACTATAAAGAGTTTTTCCCTACAACAGTTTTACAAGGAAAAGTACAACAAGCATTTGTAGCAACTGATTTAAAAGACAATTACGATGTTAAAGTAAATGTTTTTGGTGGTGGTATCACTGGTCAGGCAGAAGCTGTTAGACATGCAATTGCAAGAGCATTAGTAAAAGTTAGTGAAGAAAACAAACCTTTATTAAAAAAGGAAAGTTTACTTACTAGAGATCCTAGAATGGTTGAACGTAAAAAACCAGGACAACCTAAAGCTCGTAAGCAATTCCAGTTCAGTAAACGTTAGAATTAAACTAATAAATAAGTTCGGTTTTTCCGAACAAGTAATCAATTATTGTTTAGTATCTAAACTGTTGAGACTTCGAAAGAGATTGTCGAGCTACTCAAGAGTTGAAGTATTAAAGAATGTAAACAATTAAAAAAATGTCAAAAGTAGATTTTAAAGAATTACTAGATGCAGGTGTACACTTTGGTCACCTAAAAAGAAAGTGGAATCCTAAAATGGCTCCTTACATCTTCATGGAGAAGAATGGTATCCATATTATTGATCTTCATAAAACAGCAGCAAAATTAGACCAAGCTTGTGCTGCTTTAGAACAAATTGCCAAATCAGGTAAAAAAATCATGTTTGTTGCTACTAAAAAACAAGCAAAAGATATTGTTACTGAAAAAATTAAACCTACTAACATGCCATACATCACTGAAAGATGGCCAGGTGGTATGTTAACCAACTTCGTTACTATTAGAAAAGCTGTAAGAAAAATGTCTTCAATCGATAAAATGAAAGAAGATGGAACAATGGATACGCTTTCTAAAAGAGAACGTCTTCAAATTCAACGTCAAAGAGAAAAATTAGAAAGAGACTTAGGAAGTATCGCTGATTTAACTCGTTTGCCTTCTGCAATATTTGTTGTGGACATTAAAAAAGAACACATTGCAATTGCTGAAGCAAAAAAATTAAATATACCAACTTTCGCTTTAGTAGATACTAACTCAGACCCAACTTTAGTTGATTTTGCTATTCCGGGTAATGATGATGCATCAAGCTCTATAGATAAAATTATGACTATTGTTGCAGAAGCTGTAACGAAAGGATTATCTGAAAGAAAAAAAGATAAAGAAAAAACTAAAGTTGAAAAAGAAGTAAAACAAGATAAAGAAGCTCCTGTTAAAACAGAAGAATAATTTACTTCGTTCTAATAAACTAATATAATTTTAACTTTTTAAAATCAAATAAAAATGGCAAATATAACTGCTGCAGACGTAAACAATTTAAGAAAGCAAACAGGTTCAGGAATGATGGACTGCAAAAAAGCATTAGTGGAAGCTAATGGCGATTTTGAAGTTGCTATAGATATTTTAAGAAAAAAAGGACAAAAAGTTGCTGCTAACAGAGGAGATAGAGATGCAAAAGAAGGGTTAGTGATTGCTAAATCTACTAACGGTGGCAAAAAAGCTGTTTTAGTAGTAGTAAACTGCGAAACTGATTTCGTTGCTCAAAATGAGGATTTCAATAAATTCGCAACAACTATTTTAGATGCTGCTATCGCAAACAGTCCTGCTTCTTTAGAAGAATTGAAAAAATTAAAATTTGGTAGTGATGCACTTACTATCGAAGAAAAAATTATTGAGCAAACAGGTGTTATTGGCGAAAAAATTGAAGTTTCTGCTTATGAAACTATCGAAGCTGAAACAACTATTGCTTACAACCATCCAGGAAATAAATTAGCTTCTATTGTTGGTTTCAACAAATCAGGAGATAAAATTGAAGAGGTTGGAAAACAAATTGCAATGCAAATTGCTGCAATGAATCCATTAGCTGTTGATGAAAATGGTGTTGATAAAGCTATTATTGACCATGAATTAGCACTAGGTAAAGAAATGGCTTTGGCTGAAGGTAAACCGGAAGCTATGGTTGATAAAATTGCAGAAGGTAAAGTGAAAAAATTCTTAAAAGAGAACACTTTATTAAACCAAGAGTCTATTACAGATAACAAAAAGAACATTGCACAAATACTAAAAGAAACTGAAAACGATTTGTCCGTTACAGGCTTCAAACGTATAATGTTAGGTTAGCATTTTAAAAAAAAGAGAAAATTTATTTTCTCTTTTTTTTTGTCTAAAAAATAATAGTCAACTCATAAACTTTAACTTTACAAATTCATAAACTCATAATCTAAAGATGTCTTATAAAAGAATACTGCTAAAACTAAGTGGAGAATCCTTAATGGGAGAAAAACAATTTGGAATTGATAATAATAGAATTGCAACTTATGCAAAAGAAATTAAAGAAGTTGTGCAAAGTGGTGTTGAGGTAGCCATTGTAATAGGGGGAGGAAATATTTTTAGAGGTATTCAGGCTGCTGAGGGAGGTATGGAGAGAACCCAGGGAGACTATATGGGAATGTTGGCAACAGTAATTAATAGTATGGCATTACAAGCAGCCCTTGAAGCGATTGATGTGGAAACTCGTTTGCAAACTGCCATTGAAATGAAAGAAATTGCCGAGCCATTTATAAAAAGAAAAGCAGTAAGACATTTAGAAAAAGGTAGAGTAGTAATTTTTGGTGCCGGTACAGGAAATCCATTTTTTACTACAGATACTGCAGCGAGTTTAAGAGCTATAGAAATTGAAGCAGATGTTATTCTTAAAGGAACAAGAGTAGATGGAATTTATACTGCCGACCCCGAAAAAGACGCTAATGCAACAAAATATGCTACCATTACTTTTGAAGAAGTTTATCAAAAAGGACTTGCTGTAATGGATATGACTGCTTTTACCTTGTGCAACGAAAACAAACTTCCTATCATTGTTTTTGACATGAATACTCCCGGAAATCTTAAAAAAGTAATTGAAAAGAATTCAAAAATTGGTACTTTAGTGCAGTCTTAATTTAATTTTTAAATACTATAAAAGATGAACGAAGATTTAGACTTTATTCTTGATACTGCAAAAGAAGCCATGCAGAACGCAATTAGTCATTTAGATGCTCAGTTAGTGAAAATTAGAGCTGGAAAAGCTACACCTTTAATGCTGTCTAGTGTTTATGTAGATTACTATGGAGCTTCAACTCCTTTATCTCAAGTGGCGAATGCTACTGCCGTAGATGGAAGAACATTAACAGTTCAACCATGGGAAAAAGCCATGTTGGAAGAAATTCAAAAAGCCATTATTAATGCTAATTTGGGGTTGAACCCACAAAATAATGGTGAAATGATTATTATTAATGTTCCAACTCCTACTGAAGAAAGAAGAAGAGATCTTTCTAAACAAGCTAAAGCTGAAGGAGAGCATGCTAAAATTGGCATTCGTAATGCTAGAAAAGATGCAAATGATGAAATCAAGAAGCTTAAAAATGATGGGTTAAGTGAAGATTTGAGTAAAGCTTACGAAGCAGATGTTCAAGAACTTACGGATAGCTATATCGCTAAAGTGGATGCACTCATTGTAGCTAAGGAAAAAGATATCATGACAGTTTAAAGCAGTGTTGAATTTTAAATATTAAGGGTTAAACTTATTTATTATTCAACACTCACAATTTACAATTAAACATTTCAAGAAATGTACGGAAAATTACAACAAGAATTACAGGCCGAATTGAAAAATATTGAGGAGGCAGGGTTATATAAAAAAGAAAGAATTATTACTACTCCAATGGGAGCAGAGGTAAAAGTAAATTCGGGAGAAGATGTAATCATCATGTGTGCTAATAATTACCTTGGTTTGTCTTCTCATCCAAAAGTAATTGAAGGTGCTAAAAAAGCATTAGATACGCACGGTTATGGCATGTCTTCGGTACGTTTTATCTGTGGAACACAAGATATACACAAAACGTTAGAGCATAAAATTTCTAACTTTTTAGGCATGGAAGATACCATCTTATATGCAGCAGCTTTCGATGCCAATGGAGGAGTTTTTGAGCCACTTTTTGGAGAAAATGATGCTATTATTTCAGATGAATTAAACCATGCTTCTATTATTGATGGGGTGCGTTTATGTAAAGCAGCTCGTTATCGTTATAAAAATAGCGATATGAATGATTTGGAAGAGCAATTAAAAAAAGCTCAAGCTCAACACAATCGTATTATTGTTACTGATGGCGTATTCTCTATGGATGGCTATGTGGCTAAGTTAGATGAAATATGCGATTTAGCAGAAAAATATGATGCTTTAGTAATGGTAGATGATTCCCATGCGACAGGATTTATAGGGAAAAAAGGGAAGGGAACTCATGAACTTAAAAATGTAATGGGTAGAGTGGATATCATTACTTCTACATTAGGAAAAGCGTTAGGTGGAGCCATGGGTGGTTTTACTTCGGGTAAGAAAGAAATTGTTGACATGCTTCGTCAGCGATCAAGACCATATTTGTTTTCTAACTCTTTATCTCCTGCTATTGTAGGAGCAGCAATAGAAGTATTTAATTTATTAGAAACTTCTACTGAATTAAGAGATAAATTAGAACAAAATGTAGCTTATTTTAAGGCAGGTGTAAAGAAAATTGGTTTAGAAATTCGTGATGGCGATTCAGCTATTGTTCCTGTAATGCTTTATGATGCTAAGTTAGCTCAGGAGTTTGCTAATAAATTGTTAGATGAAGGTATTTATGCTATTGGATTTTTCTATCCGGTAGTTCCAAAAGATTTAGCGAGAATAAGAGTTCAATTATCAGCGGCTCATACGCAAGCACATTTAGATAAAGCCATAGCAGCTTTTGAAAAAGTGGGTAAAGAACTGGGAGTGATTAAATAAACAAAAAAACCTGATGATATCATCAAGTTTTTTTATGCTTAAATTTTTAAGAGGAACAAGAACTAGCAGTAGAGGAACAACTTTGTTCAACACAAGGTAATTTGCCATAGTTTTTAATTCCACTAAAACCACCTTCAACATTAATCAGGTTTTTAAAACCTTTTTGTCGTAATATAGATAGAGCAATAATTGAGCGATAACCACCGGCACAATGTACATAATAAGGTGTATCTTTAGATAGTTGGGTATAGTTATGGTTGATATCATCTAAACAAAGATGAATAAGATTGTTGTGAACTAATTTTCCGGTATTTACTTCACCAATTCTTCTAACATCTACAACAGCATCATTAGCTTGTAACTTCTCAGAAAATGCTTCAGGAGAAATAGTTTCAATAGCTTCAACAGCATAACCTGCATTTTTCCATGTATCTAAACCACCTTCTATATATCCTAAACAATGGTCATAGCCAACTCTTGCTAATCTGGTTACAGCTTCTTCTTCTCTACCTTTTGGAGCTACAATAATAATAGGCTGTTTTAAGTCTTCTATTAAAGTTCCTACCCATGGTGCAAAACCACCATCCAAACCAATAAAAATGGCATTTGGAATATGAGCAGCAGCAAATTCTTGAGGTGAACGTACATCTAAAATCAAGGCTTTTTGATCTTGCATTAAAAATTCAACCTCTTTAGCTTTTAAAGCAGTTAAGCCATGCTCAAGAATTTCTTCATAATGTTTATTTATTCCTTGATTCATTGCCACATTTTTAGGGAAATATTGTGGAGGAGAAGATAAGCCTGTGGTTACTTCGGTAATAAATTCTTCTTTGGTCATGTTGGCTCTTAAGGCATAATTTTCAATTTTTTGATTCCCTAAGGTGTCGAAAGTTTCTGAACTCATATTTTTTCCGCAAGCAGAACCTGCTCCATGTGCCGGATAAACAATAATCTCATCAGGAAGAGGCATAATTTTGTTTCTTAATGAATCAAATAAATGTCCTGCTAAATCTTTTTCTGTAAGGTCAGATTTTACAGCTAAATCAGGTCTTCCAACATCACCAATAAACAAGGTGTCTCCTGTAAAAATAGCTTTTTCTTTACCTTCTTCATCTAATAATAAATAGGTGGAAGACTCCATAGTATGACCTGGAGTGTGTAGCAATTTTAAATTGATATTTCCTATAGGGAAAAGCTCTCCGTCCTTACCTGAATGAAAGTCAAAAGATGGGTGAGCATTTGGTCCAAATACAATGGTTGCTCCTGTAGCTTTGGCTAAATCAACATGTCCTGAAACAAAATCGGCATGAAAATGCGTTAGAAATACATATTTTATTTTAGCATTTCTTTTTTTAGCCATTTCTACGTAAGGAGTTGGTTCTCTAAGAGGGTCAATAATGGCAGCTTCGCCATTAGATTCAATGTAATAAGCAGCTTCTGCTAAACATCCGGTATAAAGTTGTTCTACGTACATCATATATAGTTTTAAAAATTAGTAAAAAATAATTCATTTATCATAATAATGGCTCCTGCAAATAATACAAACCATCCAAAACTCACTTTCAAATGTTTGCCATCTACTTTTTTGGAAATTAAGTTACCTATAAGCATTCCCGATACTGAAAATATAGAAAATAAAAGTAGCAATTTCCAATCAATTACAAAGTGAGAAACACTTCCTAAAAATCCAAATGCAGAATTTAATGCAACAATCAATAAAGAAGTTCCGACTGCCATCTTCATGGATAAGTTACCTATTTTAAGTAGGGCAGGAACAATAATAAAACCACCACCAATTCCCACTATTCCCGATAAGCTACCAATTACCATTCCTCCTAAAAAGTTCATGGTTTTATTTTTTTTGCTCAAAGGTAATTCACTTTCTGCTTTTTTTCTATCAATCATAAAGTAGGAAGCAATCATCATAGTTATGGCTAAAAGAGACATCACTATTAATCTTTTAGTAATTACAAACCCATTAAATGAAAAGATAGCTTCCGGAATGGCAGGCATTAAAAATTTTCTGGTAAGAAAAATGGCAATAACAGTTGGTATTCCAAAATAGATAGCAGTTTTATAGCTTACAAACCCTTGCTTATTTTTTAAAAATACACCCACTATACTAACCACACCTACTAAAAATAGCGAGTAAGCAGTTGCTATTTCAGGGTCGGTAATATAAAATAAATACACTAAAATGGGTAATGCTAAGAAACCACCTGAACCAACAAGTCCTAAAGTAATTCCAACAAAAATAGCAGCGATGTAACCTATAATTTCCATTTATTCTTGACATTTATTTACACATACTACTATTTCTGCCAAACGCTGATGTTTAAGAAAATAAAAACAATGTTTTCCTTCTCTATCTACACTCAACACCCCTTTGTTTTTTAAGATACTTAAGTGATGGGAAGCTACAGCTTGTTCTATGTTCAATGCTTCATGTATTGCAGTTACAGACATTCTTTTGTCGTTTTCTAAAAGCTGTACTATTGCCAACCTAATTGGGTGAGCAATGGCTTTTAGCATTTCGGATGCTTGGATTAATTTTGTAAGTTCGTTAGTCATATCGTATTAATATATATAGATATTTATATACAAAATTACCAACAATATTTAATATTTCGTGTTTTTTTAGAAATTTTAATGATTATTCAAACAATTTTTTTAGCTCAGTAGCCTCTGAAGGTTTCATTTTACCGGCAAGTATAAGACTAAGTTGCCTTCTTCTTAAAGCACCTTCATAACGTTCTTTTTCTTCTTCTGTTTCTGGAATAAGTTCAGGAACACTAATAGGATTTCCTAGTTGATCAACTGCAACAAAAGTATAAATGGCATTGTTACAGTGTTTTTTCTTTCCTGTTCGGTGGTCTTCCACAAAAACATCAATATATACCTCCATAGAGGAGTTAAATGTTCTGGAAACTTTGGCTTCTAAGGTTACAATATCGCCTAATTTAATAGGGTGAGCAAAAGAAACATTATTTACTGATGCAGTTACTACTACTCTGTTGCTGCAACGATGAGCTGCTATTGCAGAACAGATATCCATTAAATGTAATAACCTTCCTCCCATTAAATTCCCCAACGTGTTGGTATCATTCGGCAACACAATTTCGGTCATCATAGTGTAAGTTTCAATTGCTTTTTTTGTTTTCATGGTAACTATTTTGATACAAAATTACACACAAAAAAATGATTGCGTGTGATTGTTGTCATAGGGAAACAAAAACCGCAATGGAAAATGTTTTCCATTGCGGTTCAACTTATGCTGCGTAAAAAAGTTTGTTTTAATCTTTTAAATTAAGAATACGTTTAACTTCTTCATAATTTTTTGAAGTGATACCAGGGTTAGCAATAAGCAAAGAACTTTTTACTAAAACTGCTTTAAAGGCTAATGTGCCGCTTGAAGTCCAAGGACTTCCTGATGTACCATCTGCTTTTAATGTATTAATAAAAACAAAACCAGAACTTTCAGAGAATTCAGGAATTATATTCATATTACCTGCTATCATTGGTAAAGGGGCCCAATAATATGTTGAGCTTAAAGTTTCATAATGTACATAAAATAAAATTACATCATTTGCATCGAAACCTGTTATTCCTGAATAGGATTTAAAAGTATCACCAGAATTGAAAGTTAATGTAAAATTAAAAGTTCGAGCATCTGGTCCAGATGGACCAGCAGGTCCTGTTTGTCCCATTGGTCCTTGAGCTCCTTCTTTACCCTCTTTTGTACAGCTGAATGTTGTTGAGATACTTGCCATTAGCACAAGTATTAAAGTTTTTTTAAAAGTTTTCATATCTATATAAATTTTAAAGTTGGTGGTAAAGATATAAATTAAATTTACAAAAAGACCAATTGGTCTTTAATTTTTTATGTTAAATGTGTGACCTTTCCATTTATAAAAGGATTTAGTCATTTCATGAAACAAGCGGTAGATATAGAACTTTTAAATAAAGTTGCTCAGAGGGTTAAAGACCTTAGAGAGCAAAGAAGTATTACGCAAGAAGTTTTTTATAATGACACTGGAATAAACATTGGGAGAATAGAACGCTCTAAAAGAAACTTCTCTATTTCTACGATGAAAAGAATTTGCGAATACCTTAATATTTCTCTTGAAGAGTTTTTTTCGGAAGGGTTTAGTTAAAAAAATAACAGTTATGTAGGATGAATTATCTAGAATTACGCTAATAATCTGACTAAAGAAGTCTAAAATTTTCAAAAAAATAACGGTAGTTACATAAAGTCCAAGAGTTTACATTTCGCATCGTATTTGATTTAAATTTTTTATTGAAACGAAAATTTACGTCTATATTTCCTTTATTATCAACCTTTTCTGTTATATTTATTATGGTTAGATTTTGCGGTGGCTTAAGATGTTGCACCTGTTTTCCAATTAATTGGGTTAGGTTTTTCTTGTTCATTTTTTGGTTTAAAAGTTTAAATTTACGTCAAAGTTAAATCAAACCTAAAATAATCCATAAAAAAAGTTGTTTCCAGGTATGTAACCCATGTAAACAAGTTGTACTATATATCGGTATTTCCAAGGTTTTGAGTGTGTTAACCATCTGTAAACAACTTTTTTAAATAATGCAGAAAATATGATAACCGTATATTTTCGCATCAAATCGTATATTAAAATAAGTATTATATTTGTTTCATAAATAAATGAATATATTTGGGTTTTATAATAAGTAGTGGGTTATTAAAGATGACGGATAACGATAAATTAGAATTTTATAATCATGCAACTGAAAAAGTTTACTTTTATATTGAGTCAAAGTTTTGGTCAAAATTGACTAATAATCAATTTCAAAAATGGTTAAATAATTTCAAAAGCCCAGATGAAAAATATTGTGCGGCAAAGCTTTTGGATAGATTTGTATATTATTCGGAAGAAGATATTATACAACTCCTTAAATACGGGCTACATGAATTATTAATTCGAGTTAATCATATATCTATTGAGGTTAAAAATAATTTTAATACTGAAGAGAATGAATTAGCTACTTTAAAACAAGAATTTGTAAAAACTACTGCTTTTATTCCTTTGAATAGTGGTAATCCTACAGAAAGTGGAAATATAATTGCATCATATCTATGTAAAGAACATGGTGTTCCTGAAGAAAATGTTTTAAATGCGATGAAATTAACATCTGATATGTTATTAAAATATCAAAATATTATTATCGTAGATGATTTTATAGGGAGTGGAGACCAAATTATTAGTTTTTGGAGTGATGACGATGTGATTCTTGATGGTAATCACAAAAAAATGTATGAAATAGCTAACGAATACCAAAACATCAATTTTAAATATTTTTGTTTAGTAACAACGGAGGAGGGATATAATAATTTTTATTCTGAAGGATTACATCATAATCAAAAGTTAGATATTATATATTGTGAAAAGCTAAAAACCAAGTTTAAAATTTTTGGAGAAAATTCTGTATATTTCGATAATGATGAAAAAGATGCGTGTAAGATGATAATTGAAAATATATGTAAAATTAATGGTATAAATTTATTAGGACATAAAGGACTTGATTATGCTATTGCATTTCATCATAGTATTCCTGATGCATCATTACCCTTGTTCTATGAACAGAAAAATTCTTGGAATTATCTTTTTAGAAGTAAATTAACAAAAGAATTAACAAATGTTTGATAATCCTTTTTCAATAGATAGAGCCGAACAACTGGGAGATGAATTATTTAAATTTTTCGCTTACCATGAAAAATTTGACGGTTTATTAAAAAGAAAATCTTTAATGATTCAAGGAGGTAGAGGATCTGGGAAAACTATGTTTTTTCTATATCATACTTATGGTTCAAAAAAAAATGAGGCTATAAATTCTGGTATGGCTTACAATGAATTTCTTAAAAACTTAGGTTTATTTGGTATTTATTATAGGTGTGATTCCAACTTTGTTCCAGGGTTCCAACATAAAGGTATAGATGAATATGATTGGGAACAATTATTCGCTCATTATCTTAATGTTACATTATCTAAAGAGCTTGTAGAGATAATAATTGATATTAATGAGAATACAAATAATGCATTAGATTTTTTTATTGCTGATGAAATATCAGAATTATTAGGGGAAAACATAACCGATTTTATTACTCTTTATAAAAAGTTAAAAAAGGAAGAAATTAAAGTTATAAATTATGTTAATAATGTCGGAAGAGTTAAAAGACCTCTGCTTATAAATAATGGATTATTAATAAATCTAATTTCAAAAAACATTCTTAATCAAGATATTTTAAAAGGAAAAACTATTCATATTTTCATAGATGAATATGAAAATTTATTAACGTACCAACAAAAACTAATAAATACTTTAATTAAACATCCTAATCCCGTTATTTTGGACATCGGGTCAAGAAATGAAGGCGTAAAAACATATGAAACTCTTGCTTCTGGAGAAACGATAAGGTCTCCGCACGATTATAATTATTTTAATTTTGAAGATTTCACTAATGAAGAGCATGAAGAACTTATAAATGAAATATGTAAAAAAAGACTTCAACGTGTTGAAGAATTCAAAGAAATAGATAACTATAATGATTATTTAGATATTAAGTTTTATTTAGGTAAAGAAAATATTTATGATGAAATAAGTAACATATTTTCATCCAAGAAAGAACTAGATAAACTTATGACTAAATATAGGGATATTTTAAAGGATTATAAAGATATAGACATAAATGGTTTAATATCTATTGAAGAACCTTTTTTATTGAGACTGATTATCGTTTTAATAGAGAGAGGCAATAATATTAAAGAAATAAATGATGAATATATTAAATACAATCAAGGGAAAAGTTCAAAATTCAAGGATTGGATACATAATAATAAGAATGGATTAGTGTATCTTGTATGTAAGGAGTCTAGTATTAAAAAATTCTACTATGGATATAATACATATGTTGCTCTATCTTCAGGTATCATTCGATTTTTTATAGAATTATGTGAAGCTGCATTTAAAAATGCAAGTAGAAATGGTTTTAATTTTAATGAGCCAAGGGTTTTAAGTAAAGAAGAACAATCATCAGCTGCATTTTATGTGAGTAGATATAAAATTAATGATGTCGATACCTACTCGCCATACAGTAAAGAACTAAAGCAATTTACATTATTATTAGGAGGGGTATTTGAAAAACTTCATAGAGATAAAAAGTTGAGTGAGCCCGAACAAAATCATTTTAGTACCAATTATGATAAGTTATCTAATAATAGTAAGTCATTCCTAAAGACCTCTGTCTTATATTCTGTTTTACAAAAAAGACATGAAACTAAAGATAAATCGGATTCTATTGATTCAAACAATTATGAATATCATTTAAATCATATATATGCACCCTATTTTGAAATATCTCCAAGAAGAATAAGGAAACTTCAAATACCAGAATACATTTTTGAATCTCTCATTTCTAATGATACAACAAAAGCGGAGAATGCAGCAAATAGTCTTATAAATAAAAAAAATACAGACACGAACCAATTGCGTTTAAATGATTTATTTTAATGCTTTTTAATAGATACATAGAAATAAAAGAGTTGCCATCTGGTTTTGAAGGGAAGATTGACTACTTCTTTGTAGGTCCATGCGTTGATGATAGGTCAAAAAAAGTATATGAAGAATTTAAACCAAATATGAGTGGAAAACTAATTTCAATTAGTTATAACATTGAAAATGAAAAATTTCTTTTAGAAGAAGTTCAAGAATTACAAGAAAAATTAGATACAGACAGAATAGATGCTGAAGGCTGTAATTTACTTCCAGATTTTATTACTCAAATAGAAAACTTAGATATAAATAATAAAGTCATTTTACTAGATGCAACCTCATTAATGCATCCTTTACTTTTTTATTTTATTAAAGTATTAAGACAGTATTTTACTCCAAAGAATTTATTTATATGTTATACCGAACCTAAAAAATATAAGCAAAAAGATAATAGTTTTATTAATCAAAGTTTTGATTTAACTGAAAAGTTTTGCGATAGAAGTTCACTCCCTGGATTTTTGACATTATCAAGAAATAAGAAAAATAGGCTGTTAGTTGCAATTATGGGGTTCGAGGGTAATCGTTTTAGTAAAACCTTCGAAGAAGTTAACCCAACTGTAAGGAAAACTATGGCAATAGTAGGATTCCCTTCCTTTCATCCAAGTTGGCAATATTATGTATATTCACAAAACAGAGAGGTTTTAGAACAATCCAAAGCATATTTAAGTATTTATCGAGCATCAGCATTTGAACCTTTTGAAGTATATAATATTTTGGATGCTATTAAGAAAAATAACCCTGATAATGACATAATAGTTGCTCCTCTAGGAACCAAGCCTCATTCAATTGGAGCCTGTATGTTCTGTATAGATAATGAAGATGTCTCTTTACATTATGATTATCCATTTTTTGGAAAAAAAATAAGAACAGATGGTATAGGAAAAAGTTATATTTACAATTTATCTTCCTTTATTAATGAATGAATTAGGACAATACTATACAGAGAGTAATTTTTCAAACTTATTAATTTCATTTATTTCAAATAATAATCCTGAAAAGGTGCTTGAGCTAGGTGTTGGAAAAGGTTCGTTATTAAAAGCAGCTCTTCAAAGGTGGAATGACATTGACTTTATTGGAGCAGATGTTGATGATGATAATATATCAATGTTAAGTAACGAATTTCCAAATATTAAATTCTACTTATTAAATGGATTGTCTAGTAAACTTGATTCTAAGTTAAATTTAGAGATTAATTCCATAGATGTTGCTATATGTAATCCTCCGTATTTATATATTGATAAAAATAAAGAAGTAAATTCTATTGTCTATAATGCGGGATTAGGAAAAAGTGTTAATTACAAAAGGTTAACATCTGATATTGTATTTATGGCACAAAATCTCATTTTATTAAAATCAGGAGGCGAGTTAGGAATAATATTACCCGATGGATTAATTACTTCCCATGAATTTGAATTTTTTCGAAAACAAATACTAAATAATCATTTATTATTAGGCATCATAGAATTGCCTGATAGAATATTTAAGAAAACAGAAGCAAAAACTTTTATTTTATTAATCAAAAAAGAAAATATTTCAAAAAAGTCATATAGGGTACCTTTAATAAAAGCTGATAAGGATGGGTTAATTCTTGATAAGATTTTTATTACAAGTGATAATTTAATTCGAAGGATGGATTACACTTATCATAAGTGGGAAAAGGGTATATCTTCTTTATCTGGAAAATCTTTAGGAGAATTAAATGTAAAAATTCAAAGAGGAAAGTATACGAAAAAGGAATTGACAGTGATGAATGTTGATTTTATACATACTTCGGACTTATATAGTAATACTTCTTCTGAATTAATTTTTCGAAAAAATAAATATGAAAACGGAGTGATTGCTAAAGAAGGTGATATAGTTCTGTCAAGGGTTGGCAAAAGGTGTATAGGTACTTTTTCAGTAATAAAAAAAGGGAATGTTTTGATTTCAGATTGTATTTATAGAATCCAGACGACCGAAGTAATAAGAAAAAAAATAATTGATGCTTTAAATAGTGATTATGGTAAAAAATGGATGAAGGCTCATTCTCATGGTGTTTGTGCTAAAGTTATTAGCAAAACTGATTTATTAAATTTTAGGATTGATATTTCATAATATTTATTATTAGAATAAATCTTCTACATATAGTTTTAAATCTTCAGCATTTTTTGCTTCTAATTTTCCTTCTTTAACTAATTTAAACTCATCCATAACTTCTTTAATATTATTTATTAAATCTGTTTTTGTGTTAGATATAGGAGTAACTTTTATTTTCATTTTAAAGGTAATTAAAAACTAACCGTCAACGCCAAGGCTTGCAATTCTCTAAGGTATTCTCGTTTATCAAATTTAGGAGCGTACACATAACCATCAATAGTAATTACTCTGTTTCTGTGTTCATCCACCATAGAGTAACTTACAAACGGACCACCCATAAAATCACCCTGAACATGCCATAAACCTCGCAATTCTTTGGCGTAATTTCCTTTAAGGTTAATTTCTCTTTCTTTGGGGATGTATTCTACATAAGTAGTCATGTAAGAACCTTCGGCACCTCCCGGAATGTATTTTTTGGTAATAGCATTTCTTTTTGCAGTAAGCTGATGTACATTAAAAATGCTATCATTATCGTAAGGATACGTGTAAATAATAAATCCCTGACTAATAGGATGCTCGCCCATAGAGTATTCTTTTCTGAGCCATATAAAGTTGGTATCTTCTTTAGCGATGTAAAACAAATCATCTATGTGCATAGAGAGATTTAATTTTTCTTCTAATTCCTTAGCAAGTTTGCTATTTTTATTGACTTTGTATTTTTTTTGAAGTCGTTGGGTTTCTTTTTCATTAAAGTAATCCAACAGGTTTTGAGAGTTTTTCTCAATTATTTCGGCAGCATTTTTATCGTTTTTTGCTACTATGGTGGCAACCAACTGCCCTTCCGACCAAACATTTTCTTTTATAGAAATAGCCGGTTTTTCCTGAGCATTTATTTCTACCATTATAATGTTTCTGTTGGTTTGTAAAATTCTGGCAAAAGACCTGTGGGGTACATGAATAATGTCAAAAACAGCTTCTTGTTGAGGTAAGCCGACTTGTGTTTGCATAAACGTTTGTCTGATAGCTTCTCCAGATTGATTACTCCAATAGCCTGTATCTATTACCACTAAAAGTTCGCCTGATTTTCCTGACATACCAGGCAAGATGCGCTCGTTGGTTTCATCACAAGCATAAAATAAGGTTGAAAAAGAAACTAAGAAAAATAATAAGAATTTGTTGTTCATCATGGTTTTTAGCTTTTTATCCTACTTTTCTGATTCTAATTTTAGTACCTAGTTTTAGATTGCTGTGGTCGATATCTTTATTTAATTCTTGAATTTGTTCTAGGGTAACATCATCGTATCTGTTGGCAATATCCCATAAATTATCTCCTTCTTTTACGGTGTAATATTCATATTTGCCATCGTAACTGTGTAGTTTTTCTTGTTGAATTTTTTGTTTGCTTTTATTTTGTGCAGCATAACTTGCTTTAGGATAAAGTTTAAGTTTTTGCCCAACATTTAACCTGTCGCTGTATAAGTTGTTCCATTCTTTTATCTGGCTAACTCTGCAATGATATTTAGAAGCGATTTTGCCTAAAAAATCACCACTTCTAACCGTATAAATTATTTCGTTGCCTCCTTTGTTTTCAGCAATATCGGTAGTATTATTTTGTGCAGCAGCAATACTATCTTTAATATCTTGTTGCGTTTTTAGTGCATAAATGGTTTTTTCATTCATTAAAAAAGTGCCGATTTTATCGGCAGGCAAACAAAGTGTATTTGCTCCTTTTGTGTTAGGTATAAAGTTTTGTTTGTACGAAGGGTTTAAGTAAGCAATGTACTCAACAGGCAGTTCTAAAAATGTAGAAAGTTGCTCGAAAGAAAGGTGCTGTTTTACATTAACAGTGTCTACTTTCATACAAGAGATGTCTGGTTCTATTGGGAAAATATTGTGTTCAGCAGCATAGCTCATTACATAATTTACAGCAATAAAAGCAGGAACATAACCTTGTGTTTCTCTTGGTAAGAAAGGACGAATTTCCCAATAAGTTCTTTTACCTCCCGATCTTCTTATGGCTTTATTTACATTTCCCGGTCCGGAATTATAAGCCGCTAATACTAAATCCCAATCGTGATACATATCGTGTAGATGTTTTAAATAGCGACAAGCAGCATCGGTAGATTTATATACATCGCTTCTCTCATCATAATAAGAGGTTACATCTAAGTCGAACATTTTTCCAGTAGCGTACATAAATTGCCATAAGCCTGTTGCTCCAACTCGAGATTTTGCTTTTGGGTTAAGAGCAGACTCAACAACAGGAAGGTATTTTAACTCTAATGGTAAGTTATATTTATCTAAATGTTCTTCAAAAATTGGGAAATAGACAGGAGCAAGCCCCAACATTCTACCTGTAGTTTTTTTTCTTCGTTTGGCGTATAAATTTACATAAGCTTTTACAATATCATTGTAAACTAATGAGAAGGGTGAATTTGCATTAAGCTTTTTAAACCTTGTTACATAGATAATGCTATCAAAAACAGGAACAGAGTCTGGGTTATAGTTTTTAACCTTATGTGCATTGTCATTAAATCCTAAGCTTTCAAAATATCCCGACATCATCATACTATCAATTTTTAGTAATACAGGGTCATCAGGTAATATTTCAAAAGTGTCTTCTTTTTTATTTTTATTTGTTTTATCTTGAGCTATAGCCGAAGAAATAAATAATAAAAGAGTGAATATGTATAAAAAGTATTTCATGTGTTTTTAATAATATAGGTATTTTTTGTTCGCAACAAATATATGTTGGTAATGAACGAAAAAAATTAATTTTTGTTTTGTAGCAGTTGGTGCGAAAAAGCTAATAATGCTGTTTCATTAAAACTTTTAGCTGTAAGTTGGAAGCCGTAAGGCAACCCATTTGAATGTTTGTTTAAAGGTAATGATATTGATGGTAAGCCGGTTAAGTTGGCATGAACAGTATAAATATCTTCTAAATACATTTTTATAGGGTCGTCAATTTGTTTGCCTAAATCGAATGGAGTATGTGGTGAAGTCGGTGAAAGAATAAAATCATAATCAGATAAAATTTCTTCGGTTTTGGTTTTTAATATTCTCCTTACTTTTTGGGCTTTGGTGTAATAAGCATCATAAAATCCTGAACTCAATACATACGTTCCTAGCATTATTCTTCTCTTTACTTCATCACCAAAACCTTCTGAACGAGATTTTAAGTAAGTAGATTCTAAGTCAACTGCATTAGGGCTTCTGTAGCCAAAATGAACACCATCATATCGTGCTAAGTTGGATGAAGCTTCGGCAGTAGTTAAAACATAATAAGTAGGAACTAAATAATCCAAGTAAGGAAAATCTGTAGCTTCAACAGTATGTCCGGCAGCTCTTAGTTCTTCAACAAAAGCCATAAATTGGGCTTTAATTTCAGCATCTAGTCCATCATTTTCTATGCAGCTGTTGAAATAAGTTATTTTATATGTTTTTTTATCGTTAAGATGATTGGAGTATTGGGGTACCTCTTGTGCAGAGCAAGTACTATCCATTTTGTCTGCTCCCGACATTACTTCCATAACCAAAGCTGCATCTGCAATATTGTTGGTAAAAGGACCAATTTGATCGAAAGAAGAAGCATATGCTATTAACCCATTTCTAGAGACTCTTCCATAAGTAGGTTTTAATCCGACAATATCACAAAAAGAGGCTGGTTGGCGAATAGAACCGCCTGTATCAGAGCCTAAGGCTACTAAACATAAATTGGCTTTTACAGCTACAGCAGAACCTCCTGATGAACCTCCGGGAACTTTTGAATTATCTATAGGGTTAAGCACATTGCCAAAAGCAGAATTTTCGTTTGAGCTACCCATGGCAAACTCATCGCAATTCGTTCTTCCAATAATAATGGCATCTTCAGCTAATAATCTTTCTACAACAGTAGCACTAAAAAGTGATTCAAAGTTGCCTAATATTTTTGACGAAGCAGAAACTTTATGGTCTTTGTAGCAAATGTTATCCTTAATAGCGATAACCATTCCTGCTAATTTGCCAGCTTTGTTTTGAGTTATTTTTGCATCAATTTGCTTAGCTTTTTCTAGGGCTTCATCAGCAAAAACCTCTAAAAAAGCATTTAGGTGTTTATTTTCATCAATACGATGAAGATAAGCTTTGACAATAAGCTGGCAAGTAGTTTGTTGAGTTTTTAAATCTTGTTGAATTGCCTCAAAAGAGGAATAAATTTTCTCCATAGTAGTCTTTTTCGGACGCTACCTCGCAAAAATATTATTGAGGAAGATTTTAGTTATCAGAAGAATTTATTTCTTTTTTATCGTTTTTTTCTTGAGAATCTTTTTCACCCTCTTTCATTCCGTCTTTAAATTCTTTAATACCGGAACCTACACCTCTCATTAATTGAGGAATCTTTTTTGCACCAAATAAAAGTACCACAACTATGGCAATAATTATTATTTCTTGGGTGCCTAAAAATGCTAATACTGAATTCATTATTATTGTTTTTAACCTTGTTTAGAGGTGTTTTTAATAGCGTCCAAAGGTACGAAAGATTTTGATACATCATTCTGTAAGAGATATTATTTTAACGAATAAAATCTTTATGAAAGTAGATTACAAAAAATCATAAAATAATACCATAAAAAAACACTTTTTTATATCATAATACTATCGTATATTCGCAACCCGAAAAAACTTAAAAAATTAATATGGCAGTAATAGGAAAAATCAGAGAAAAGTCGTCACTACTTTTAATCATTATTGGAGTAGCCATGATGGCGTTTATTTTAGGAGATATGCTTCAGTCAGGGCAATCTTTTTTTAGCTCTAGCAACACAAATGTTGGAGAGATAGGTGATGTTGAAATTTCAGCTAGAGATTTTGATAGAAAACTAAATGAGTTTATCGCTCAATATGAAATGAATAATGGTCCGGCAGATGCTCAAGTTAGAGAATCTATTAAAGAACAAGTGTGGAATGATATTATTCGTGAAGAATTGTTGGTAAAACAATATCAAATTCTTGGTTTAGATGTTAGTCCAAGAGAATTGGATGATATGATTACAGGGCCAAATCCTCATCCTCAAATTAAACAATCGTTTACTAACCCGGAAACTAATGTTTTTGATCCTAATCAGGTAATTAACTTTTTAAAAGGGTTAGACAACATGCCTGCTGATAGAAAAAATCAGTGGTTAATGTTTGAAGATGGATTAATTCAGGAAAGAATGTCTTCAAAGTACAATACACTTATTACTAAAGGGATGTTTGCTACAACGGTAATGATTAAAAATGCTTACAAAGAAGAAAATGAAAAGAGAGCAATTAAGTATGTAGTAAAAAGGTTTAATGCGATTCCTGATAGTTCGGTAACAGTTACGGATGCTGAAATAAAAGCCTATTACGAAGAACATAAACATGAGTTCAAACAAGAATCATCTCGTTCTTTAGAGTTTGTAAAGTTTGTTGTAGAGCCTTCTGAAGAAGATAGAGAAGCTATAATGGCTCAGCTTAAAGATATTGCAAAAGATTTTAAAACTGCCGAAAGTGACTCTGCTTTTGTTGTATTTAATTCAGACTTGCCTTTAAGCGAAAGGTATTTCAATCAAAACGATTTTCCTTATAATATAGATTCTTCTTTCTTTTTTGCTGAAGTAGGAGAAATGTTTGGTCCATACGAAGAAAATAACACATTTGCAGTTGTTAAAATTTCTGATACCAAGATGATGCCTGACTCTGTAAAAGCAAGACATATTTTGGTTAATGCAACTCAACCAGGAGATTCTACAGGATACAAAAAGTTAGATTCATTAAAAACAGTAATTAAAAAAGGGGGTGATTTTGCTGCTATTGCTAAAGAACATTCTGATGATGTTGGATCTGCTGTAGAAGGTGGTGACTTAGGTTGGTTTACTGAAGGAACAATGGTTAAACCATTTAATGATGCTTGTTTTAATGGGAATAAAGGCGATTTAGTAATTGTTCAATCTCAATTTGGATTTCATTTAATTGAAATATTAGACCAAGGTGAAAAAGTGAAGAAAGTTCAGTTAGCTAAAGTAGCATTAAACATTGCTCCAAGTAGCGAAACTTACGATAAAATTTTTGCTGAGGTAAGCACATTTTATTCAGAAAACAATTCTTCAGATGCTTTTGTAGAAACGCTTTCTAAGGAAGATGCTAAGTATAAAAAGTTAGAAGCAAATGATATTAAAGTTGGTGACAAGACTATTGCAGGTGTTGGTAGTGCGAGAGAATTAGTAAGATGGGCTTATAAAAGTGATAAAGGAGCAATTAGTGAGCCTATGCAATTTGATAACACTTTTGTTGTTGCACATTTAGCTGAGGTTAAAGAAGACGGTGTAGCTCCATTGGAACAAATTGTTGTAGAAATGGAAATGGCTGCAAAACAAAAGAAGAAAGGTGAGCAAATAAGTAAAGAAATGGAAGGAGAGACGGATATGCAAAAATTAGCTGAAAAAATAGGTGTACCATTAAGTACAAATTCAGCAATAAATTTTGCTTCTTATTCAGTTCCTGGAATTGGTCAAGAACCGAGAGTAATTGGTGTAACTGCAGCACTTAATAAAGGCGAAATTTCTAAAAAACCGGTAATTGGCGGTACAGGCGTATTTATGATATTGGTTGAAGAAGTTACTTTAGCCCCTGAAACAGCTGATTATACCAATATTAAGCAACAACTAAATAGTAGATATGCTTCAGTAGCTTCGGGTTCATTAGAAGCCCTAAAAGATAAATACGGAGTAGTTGATTTAAGATACAAATTCTATTAAAAATATATACCTATCTATATTTAAAGAGCCAAACAATTTTGTTTGGCTCTTTTTGTTTTTAGTTAAGTAGTTTTTCCATTTGTCTATAAATCAGCTTAAGAACGGTTTTAGTTTGTCGAAAAGCTACTTACTTCTTTCAATCAAAATAATAAGGTCGTTTAAAAGCATTGCATGAGCTTTTCTTATTTTATAATAACTGGTATTTTATCTTTTATTATTAACTTCAGTTGTTGTTTGGAGTAAAGAAGCTGGATTTCTCTTAGCAAATATTTCTTTAATGAGAATTTATCCTAACAAATTATACATTTTTGTCATTCTTCCCGTTAAAAAACAGAAAGTAAAGAGCAAAAAAAAACCATCTTCTTTATAGACGGTTTTAATTTTTGTTTAGATATTTTAAAGGTTAATTAGTATAACCACTTTTCCATCATACCTGAATAAACACCCTCAGTTATTATATGATATAATAAATATAATGCAAATAACACAAAAGGAACGATGATAGTATTTTTTAATGCTTTTACTTCATGTTTTAAATGCATATAGTAAGCAACAATATAGTATGCTTTAGCAATGGTTAAAATAATAAAGGTCATTTTAACAACACCCCAAGAAATACCTATGTTTTTCCATATTAAACCTAGAGTAACCTCTACAGTAGTAATACCTAAAAGTACCCAAAACATATTCCAAATTACTCTTCTGGTTTTTTTACCTTCCTCTTCAGAGTGATGAACAGCATATTTATATGGTTCTGGTGTATGATGATCGTGTGAATGTTCCATATCTATTATAAAGATTTAATTGTTTTAAATTAATTATACTAAGTAGAAGAATGTAAATACGAATACCCAAACTAAATCTACAAAGTGCCAGTATAAGCCTACTTTTTCTACCATTTCATAATGACCTCTTTTTTGATAGGTACCCATTATTACGTTAACAAATACAATAAAGTTTATAACTACACCACTGAATACGTGAGTTCCATGAAAACCCGTAATAAAGAAGAAGAAATCTCCAAATAATGGATGACCATACTCATTGTGTGTTAAGTTAGCACCTTTAATTTCTTTAGCGTTTGTTAAAAAGTCATTCAATTGAGCTCCGGTAACTGTAATATAGTCTGCACCATCTTTCCATGGAAGAATAAGTGTTTCTTGAGTTTTATCTGTCCAACGACCAATAATCCCTTTGGTAGATTCAATAGTTCCATCAGGAAGTGTAAAATAACCTTTACCTAACTCAATAGCACCTAATTCTGTACCGTGAATAAAGTGATACCACTCCCATGCTTGAGAACCTAAGAATATTGCTCCACCAATTAAGGTTAATCCTAACCACAGAGTAACTCCTTTTTTATCCATTCTATGACCAGCTTCTACAGCTAATACCATGGTTACAGAACTCATGATAAGGATGAATGTCATCAATGCAACGTAAAGCAGAGGATGGTTTCCATGCATAAAAGGAAAATGTGTAAATACATTTTCGGCAGATGGCCATATACTTGAATAATAGTGACGGTAAAATCCATAAGCGGATAAGAAACCTGTAAAGGTTAATGCATCCGAAATAAGGAAAAACCACATCATTAATTTTCCATAACTTGCACCATAAGGAGAAACATTATTTCCTCCCCATGCAGTTTTACTATCCATTACTGTTGAATTTGACATATTTGTTATTATTTATGCTATAAATATTAAAAATAAATAAAGATACACCCATAAGGCAGTTAGAAAATGCCAATAAGTAGAACTTAGTTGAACACCTAATAAATTTTCTGTGTTATATTTTTCTTTTACTGATTTAATATTAACTACTAAAAGACTAATTAAACCTCCCAATAAATGAAGCAAGTGTAAAGCTGTTAGTGCATAAAAGTATGAGCCTGCTGCACTACTTTCACTCCCTGCCCAAACAACACCGTTTTTATATAAATCTGTCCATGCTATATATTGTGTTACTGTAAAAAGTAAACCTAATAGTAATGTTACTAAAATAAAGAGTTTACCTTTAGTTAATTGATTATTTTTTAAACTACGCTCTCCTATATAAAAAGTAAGACTACTCAATAATATAAAAACTGTACTTATTGCAAAAGCAGAAGGAATCTGTATGGTTTCCCAAACAGCAGTTCCTTTACTAACAATTACAGCACTAGTAAGTCCAGCAAAGAACATAACAATACTCATTAGACCAATCCACAACAAAGGCTTAGCAGTCTTTTGTTTAATTTCTTTTTTGTAATCGTTATTTTCCAATGTTATACTAGTCATTTAATAGCTAATTAAGTATAAATTAATGTCCTCCATCTTTTTCATTTGGACCTAATGGCACCACTTGAGAAATAAAATCTTCTCCATTAACATAGTCACCATTTTCATCAACTTTACTATAATCGTAAGCCCATCTATGTACTTCAGGAATTTCACCTGGCCAGTTTCCGTGAATATGTTCAACAGGAGCAGTCCATTCTAAGCTATTTGCTCTCCATGGGTTTTGGGAAGCTCTAGGTCCCCTTAAAGCACTATAGAAGAAGTTGAATACAAATAATAATTGTGCAAAAGCAGCAACTATAGCAAACCAAGTTATTAATTCATTAATGTCAAGCATGTTATCAAATAGAGGAAATTCAGAATTAGTGTAATATCTTCTTGGTACACCGGCAAGACCTAAAAAGTGCATTGGGAAGAAAACACCATAAGCACATACGATGGTTATCCAAAAATGAAAAAATCCAATAGTGTTGTTCATCATTCGACCAAACATTTTTGGAAACCAATGGTAAACTCCTGCAAACATTCCAAATATTGCGGATAATCCCATAACAATATGGAAGTGACCTACTACAAAATAAGTGTCATGTATATTAATATCTAAAGCAGAATCTCCTAAAATTAAACCAGTAACTCCACCAGAAATAAATGTTGATACTAATCCAATACTAAAGAGCATTGCTGGAGAGAAAATAATATTTCCTTTCCATAATGTGGTTATGTAATTAAATACCTTAACGGCTGAAGGAATTGCAATAAGTAATGTGGTAAATGTAAATACTGCTCCTAAGAATGGATTCATACCTGTAACAAACATGTGGTGTCCCCAAACAATTACAGATAAGAAAGCTATTGCTAAAATTGAAGTTACCATTGCTCTATATCCAAAAATAGGTTTTCTAGACATGGTAGAAACTATTTCTGAAGTAATACCTAATGCTGGAAGCAATACAATATATACTTCAGGATGACCTAAGAACCAGAATAAGTGTTCAAATAAAATTGGACTACCTCCTGAGTGTTCTAGCACTTGTCCACCAATATAAATATCTGATAAATAAAAACTTGTTCCGAAACTTCTATCAAAAATTAATAATAATGCTGCTGAAAGAAGAACAGGGAATGAAAGAACACCTAAAATAGCTGTAACTAAGAATGCCCAAATAGTAAGTGGTAATCTTGTCATAGTCATACCTTTTGTTCTTAAGTTTAAAATAGTAACTATATAATTCAAACTACCTAACAACGAGCTTGCAATAAATATTGCCATAGATATTAACCATAGTGTCATACCTAAACCTGAACCTGGTATTGCTTGAGGTAATGCGCTTAAAGGAGGATAGATTGTCCAACCTGCTGATGCAGCACCACCTTCTACACCAAGTGAAATTAACATAATAATAGTTGACACAAAGAAAAACCAATAAGATAACATATTAAGAAAACCTGAAGCCATATCTCTCGCTCCAATTTGCAAAGGAATAAGTAAGTTACTAAAAGTTCCACTTAAACCTGCAGTCAATAGGAAGAATACCATAATAGTTCCATGCATGGTAACTAGAGCTAAGTATTTATCTGGAGCCATTACTCCATTTTCGGCCCAACTTCCTAAGAAAAAATCTATAGCCCAAAAACTTTCTCCAGGAAAGCCCAATTGCAATCTAAACAAAGTTGACATTACCATCCCTATGAATCCCATAAGAAATCCAGTAATTAAAAACTGTTTAGAAATCATCTTATGATCTTGACTAAAGATGTATTTAAATAAAAAATCTTGTTCTTCGTGATGATGATGTGTTGCACTCATATAATTTATGTATTATAATATCTTAAATTAAATCTTTATTTTTTATTTACTATAGAATTTTAATTTTCAGCAAATTGTTTTTGTTCAGCTAACCATTTCTCATAATCTTCTTTACTCTCAACTATTATATCCATTTGCATATTGTAGTGAGCAGCACCACAAATCTTATTACATAATAGAATGTAGTTAAAATCCTCATTATTAGTAATTTTCTTCATCTCCTTGGTAGTTATAGTAGGAACGAAATTAAATTGAGTTTTAACTCCAGGAACACAGTTCATTTGAGCTCTAAAGTGTGGCATGTAAGCACTATGAATTACATCGATTGATCTAAATACAAATTGAACAGGAACTCCAACAGGAAGGTGAATCTCTCCTCTAACAACTTTGTCATCTTTAGCATTTTTATCATTAATATCAATACCCATTGCATTTATACCTTCAATAAATTCAACTCCTGCTCGACCTAGTTTTCCATCATTACCTGCATACCTTGCATTCCAAGAAAATTGTTGAGCTTGAACCTCAATTAATACATGTTCTTTCTCACTATCAACAGGGGTCATAATTTCATTCCAACTACTTAATCCAAATAAAATTAATACAGTTAATGCAATAGAAGGGATAATTGTCCATACTAATTCTAATTTGTTAGAGTGAGAAAAGAAAACTGCTTTTCTGTTAGGGTTGTGAGCATATTTATAGGCAAACCAAAATAAGAAAATATGGGTAATTATAAATACAGGTATAATGAAAGCATAGGTAATATTTAATAGTTTGTCAGTTACAACTCCATGTTCAGAAGCCGATACAGGGAGCATTAAATCACCCCACTTCCAAACTTGCCATGCAAAGAATGCAAAATAAGCAACTAAAAAAACAAGCATTAGCAGTGCTTGAGTTTTGTTTTGTTTTTTAGTAACTTCATAAATTACTTTACCTTTGTTTATTGCCCAAAGTTCTGCTATTTTAAGTGTTTGAACAGCAGATATTACAATTAATAAAACTGCAACTATTGCTACTAAAGCTACCATACGTTTTTGTTAGATTGATATAAAAAATTAATTTCTTTAAATTTAAATGAGTAAAATCATATATAGGTTATGATTATACGCATAAAAAATTATCGCCAAAAATACAATAGATATTTATTATTCAAAACAAATTTCAAAAAATAATACAATAAATTTCTCCTTGAACATTTGTTTAGACTGATTCTAATTAATTTACAAAATTTTATAGGTTTAGAAAAAATACACCAAAAAATAATTGTGTATTTATAGAATAAAGTAATATATTTGCAAACTGTTTATTTTAACTATTTGATAAATAACATGTAAGGCATGCGGCAAGTACTACTAATTAGTCTTTTATTACTATTGTTACCTTCTTTTTTTCAGGCTCAAACTTGGAAAAGACAACGAACTGAATATGTTTTTGCTATAGGAGCAACTAATTTTTTAGGAGATTTAGGTGGTGCTGATCAAATTGGAACTAATGGATTAAGAGATTTTGAACCAAGTGCAACTCGTTTTGGAGTTGGATTAGGTTATAGATATCAATTAGGAAGAGATTGGTATGTAAAAGGTAGTGGATATTATTTAAGGTTTAGTGGAGATGATGCACTTACTAAAGAGCCTGCAAGAGCTGCACGTCAATTGAATTTTCGATCTCATGTTGTAGAACTTTCAGCTCAGTTGGAATATATGCTTATTAAGCAAAAATCTGGTCATTTATATAAATTAAGAGGAGTAAGAGGTAAAAGTTGGTTTAAATTTGAGGTTTATCTTTTTGGTGGAGTTGGTGGTATTTGGTTTGATCCTCAAGGAAAAGATAAAAGAGATGACTGGCATAGATTAAAGCCGTTACATACAGAAGGGCAAGGGTTGCCAGGTGGGCCTGATCAGTATAGCGGATTCTCATTAGTTATTCCTTATGGAATTGGAATTAAACGTAATTTGGGTGGTTCGGCACGAATGCGTAACTTCAGTCAATGGAGTATTAGTTTAGAATTAAGTATGAGAAAAACATTTACAGATTATATAGACGATGTAAGTACTTACTATTATGGTACAGACCAAATAAGAGAAGCCTATGGAGATAAGGCTGCTTATTTTGCAGATCCTTCTGGTAGAATTACTGATCATACACTTTATGGAGATTTACAACAAAGAGGAGATAAAAGCGATAATGATTCTTATATGATGGGTATGATTACTGTAAACTACAAGATAAGTAAGCGTAGAAGAAACCTTCCTAAATTCTAATTTTATACTATTTTCTGTAGATACGATAAGTATATAATATTTCATTACTTATCTCGTTAGTTGAGCTGTTATGAAATTCGTAAAATTTTATTTATTTGTAGTCATCATAATTTTTTCATCAAAATTATTTTCCCAACATTCTGAACTAGGCTTAGGTGGTGGAATAGCATATTATGCTGGAGAACTTAATCCTACTCCCAATATAATGAATAAATTACGTCCAACTTTTGGTGTTTTTTACAGAAAAAATCTAAGTTATAGATATTCGTTACGTTTCGGTGGTCATTATGCTAAACTTGCTGCTGAAGATAAAATTAAAACAAACGAGAATATTAATTTTTTTGAAACTAGAAATTATTCCTTCGCAAGCACTTTGTTAGATGCTTATGGGGTAATTGAGTTTAATTTTTTTCCTTATCAGTTAAATAATGACATAACAGCTAAGGTTACACCGTTTGTTTTTATTGGTGTAGCCGGATTTTATACCAATCCGGAAGTAGAAAATAATATGACTAACACATCTTATGGTACTTCAACAACAGCATTAGCAATACCATTTGGGTTAGGTATAAAATCTAATTTTATTCAGAATTTGGGTCTGAATATAGAATGGACCTACAGAAAAACCTATTCAGATTTAGTGGATGGACTTGAAAGTCTTCATTTTAATGGCTATCAACTAAGTAATTCTCAAAATAATGATTGGTATGCTTTTGTGACAATTTCATTAAGTTATAAATTTTTAAGAAAAACAGACAAATGTTCCTTTCCTATTAATTAGTGATTGTTATATTTGCGTCTTGCTATTTTTAAGCATCCAATGGAAAATATTAATTTAGATAAAAATAATATCCCTCAACATATTGCAATTATAATGGATGGCAATGGTAGGTGGGCAAAGAATCACCGAAAGCCAAGAGTTTTTGGGCATAAAAAAGGTGTGGTTTCGGTAAAAAGTGTAGTTGAAGGGGCTGCTGAAATAGGAGTAAAACATTTAACATTATATGCTTTTTCTACTGAAAATTGGAAAAGACCTAAATTTGAAGTTACAGCTCTTATGCAACTTTTAGTAAATACTATTACTAATGAAATTAATGAATTGCATAAAAATAACATAAGACTTTCTGCTATTGGAAACCTTAATAATTTACCTACAGAGTGTTATAACGAACTTATGAGAGCTGTGGAAAAAACTAAAGATAATAAAGGACTAAATTTGATTTTAGCATTAAGTTATAGTGCTAAGTGGGAAATATCTGAAGCAGTTAAAAAAATTGCAGAAGATGTAGTTAATAAAAATATTGAAATTGATAATATAAATGAAGAGTTACTTACAAAATATTTAACTACTTATAATGTGCCCGATCCAGAATTACTTATTAGAACTAGTGGAGAATGTAGAATAAGTAATTTTTTATTATGGCAAATTGCTTATTCAGAACTTTACTTTACCAATATTCTTTGGCCCGATTTTAGAAAAGAAAATTTATTTCAAGCCATTATGGATTACCAAAATAGAGAAAGAAGGTTTGGTCTTACCAGTGAACAATTAAATGATTAAACAAATACTCACCTAACTTTACTATGGTAAATAACATATTAATAAAACTTAATAAAGCTTCTATAAAAATTATTTTAGCTACGCTTTTGTTATTACCATTAGCTTTAAGTGCTCAGTTTTCTTTTTCAAGTGAGTTAGACAAATTAAATTATGCTTCACCAAAAACCTATGAAATTGGTGGAATAACAGTTTCGGGAGCGGAATCTTTTAGTGGACAAGCCATTATTTCTTTATCGGGGTTTGTTGTAGGACAAGAAATTAAAGTGCCTGGAGATGCGGTTACTGGTGCAATTAAGAAACTTTGGGATCAAAATCTTTTTAGCGAGATTGAGGTGAGAGCTGTTAAAATTGAAGGCACTAAAATATTTTTAAATATTAATGTAAAAGAACTTCCCAGACTGTATAAGTTTAAATTTAAAGGTATTAAAAAAGGTAAACAAAAAGCATTAAGAGAAGAGATTTTACTTACAACAGGTATGGTGGTAAATGAAAACTTATTAATGAATACTAAAAACAAAATAAAATCCTATTTTGTTGCTAAAGGGTTTTTAAATACAGATGTTAAAATCACTCAAGAGGCTGATACTTCAAGGTTAAACAATGTAGTTTTAACTATAGAAATTGATAAAAATAAAAGAACCAAAATAAAAGATATCACCTTTTCCGGTAATGAAAATATGAAGTCGGGAAAGTTAAGAAGGAGTCTTAAGAATGTTAAAAGAAAACGATTTTATAATATTTTCACGTTGTCAAAGTTTGTACCTAGTAAATACGAAGAAAGTAAACCGAATATTATTCAAAAATATAATGAAAAAGGATATAGAGATGCTCGTATAGTTAGTGATTCTGTTTATAAAGTAAATGATAAATTAGTTGCTATTCATATTGAAGTAGAAGAAGGGAACAAGTATTATTTTAGAGAAATTAAATGGGTAGGGAATAGTATTCATTCATCAAAAGAATTAGATAAGATCTTAGACATACAAAAAGGGGAGGTTTATAACAAAAAAACATTGGAAGCTAAGTTGTATATGAATCAAAGTGGAAGAGATGTTAGTTCCTTGTATATGGACAACGGTTATTTGTTTTTTCAAGTAAATCCGGTAGAAGTTAGAGTAGAAAATGATTCGATAGATTTAGAATTGAGAATTTATGAGGGGAAACAAGCTACTATTAATAAGATTACAGTTGTAGGTAATGAAAAAACTAAGGATCATGTAATAAGAAGAGAGATTAGAACATCTCCGGGGCAGTTGTTCAGTAGAGCAGATATTATCAGAACACAAAGAGAATTAGCCCAACTAGGTTATTTTAATCCAGAAACGTTAGATGTGAAACCGAAACCAAATCAGGAAGACGGTACGGTAGATATTGAATATGTTGTTGAAGAAAAACCATCCGATCAAATTGAGTTATCAGGAGGCTGGGGAGCTGGAAGGGTTATCGGAACGTTAGGAGTTTCTTTTAACAACTTTTCTGCTAAAAATTTCTTTAAAGGAAGCGCTTGGAGACCTTTACCATCGGGAGATGGACAAAAATTAAGCTTAAGAGCTCAATCAAGTGGAACTGGTTACCAAAGCTACAGCTTATCGTTTATGGAGCCATGGCTTGGAGGAAGAAAACCAAATTCATTAAGCGTTAGTTTAAATCATTCCAACTTTGGTTTTGGAAGTGGAGACTCTCGTTCTTTCATGAAAATGTATGGTATTTCTGTAGGTTTAGGAAGAAGATTAAAAGTGCCTGACGATTATTTTACTTTATATAATGAAGCAGCCTATCAATATTATGTACTTCAGAATTATGGTTCTATTTTTATTTTTTCTGATGGATTTGCAAATAATTTAAACTTCAGACATGTTTTATCTAGAAACTCTATTGACCAACCGATTTATCCTCGTTCGGGCTCTAGTGTTACCTTATCGTTAAAACATACCTTGCCTTATTCTTATTTCAGACCAGATGACACTGATTATTCATCTATGTCTATCCAAGAAAAAAACAAATATGTTGAGTTTCATCAGTGGACTTTTCAAACTTCTTGGTTTTCTAGATTGGCAGGAGAGAAACGCTCTTTAGTATTACATACTAAGTTTGGCTTTGGTTATTTAGGAGCATTTAACAAAAGTTTAGGAACATCCCCGTTTAACAGATATTATTTAGGAGGAGATGGGTTAACTGGCTTTAATTTGGATGGTAGAGAAATCATAGCATTAAGGGGTTATGGCAATGGAACGTTGTCGCCAACAACTGGAGCAACAACGGTAGTTAAATATACAGCAGAACTACGTTATCCTTTCTCGTTGAACCCAAGCGCTACAATTTATGGCTTAGTTTTTGGAGAAGCAGGTAACTCATGGGCAACCTTTGGTAAATCGAACCCATTTGAAGTGAATAAATCTGCTGGAGTTGGTATTAGAATTTTTATGCCAATGTTTGGATTGTTAGGTCTTGATTGGGGATATAGATTTGATGATATTCCCGGAAGAACAGATCCGAATAGTAGAACAGAAATTCATTTTAGTATTGGAGGAAGCCTTAATGGTTGGTAAACTTTTATGTTAAACAATTAAAAGATTGAATTATGAAAACAGTATTAAAATCATTAGTAGCAATAGTATTATTAAGCAGTACTTTCACACTTTCTGCTCAAAAAATAGGTTATGTAGATTCGGAATATGTTTTGCAAAATATTCCTGAATATAAAGAAGCGCAAGAGGAATTAGATAAATTATCTATAGAGTGGCAAAAACAATTAGAAAGAAGATATGCCGAAATAGATAAGCTTTATAAAAATTATCAGGCAGAGCAAATTTTGCTTACAGATGAAATGAAAACGAAGAGAGAAGAGGAAATTATTAAGAAGGAAAAAGAAGCCAAAGAATACCAAAAACAAAAATTTGGTGTTGATGGAGAACTTTTTAAGAAAAGACAGGAACTAGTTAAACCAATTCAAGATAAAATTTACAATGCTATAAATGATGTAGCAAGTATGGGCGGATACGATATCATCTTTGATAAATCAAGTGGTTTAACTATGTTATACACTAATCCTAAATTGAATAAAAGCGATGCCGTTTTAAAAAAATTAGGATATGACCCAGGTAAATAAGTTATTTTTAAATAATTTAATATAGTTTTGCATCCATAATAATTCTAAATAAATAAAATTAAACAATAACACAACTTTATGAAAACAATAAAAGTAATATTATTAGCGGCAGTAATTACGATGTCTTTTTCGGTATTTGCTCAAAAATCAGTTAAAATAGGTCATATTAACTCTAATGAGTTATTAGCAGCTATGCCAGAAAGAGAAACAATTCAGAAAAGTATAGAAGATTACGCAGCTCAGTTGACAACTACTATGGATGCAATGAGAAAAGAATACGAATCTAAAGTAGCAGATTTTCAAAGCAAGCAAGATGTAATGACTGACATTATTAGAGATAATAAAATTAAAGAAATTACAGATTTAGAAAAAAGAATTACTGAGTTTCAAAAAACTGCTCAAGCAGACTTACAAAAGAAAGAAGAGAAATTGTTACAGCCAATAATTGATAAAGCTAAACAGGCTATTGATGATGTTGCTAAAGAAAACAATTATACTTACGTGTTAGATTCTAGTATGGGAGTAGTATTGTACTCTATTGAGTCTGATGATATTTTACCTTTAGTAAAAAAGAAATTAGGAATTAACTAAATAATACTAAAAAAACCTCCAAGATTGCTTGGAGGTTTTTTATACTTCTAAAGTCTTAGTGTTTACCATTAAGACTTTTTTTGTTTGTAAACAGGAACAGCCGAGCAAGCTTCTCCAAACATGATGCTTTTTGCATGCTCTTGCAATTTAAGCGTGAACTCAATAAATACATTATTAGGTATAGGTAATTTACCACAACCTTTTAAAATGAGATTTTTGTCTGTATAAGCAGAAAAATCAAAAGCATTAAAAACATCAGTAAAAATAGTCGTTTCTAAAACAGAAAAATCGCCAACAACAACTTTTTTGCTAATAGGAGCAAGTTTAGAAGCGATAAGCATATATGCCCATAATGGAACTATAGCGTCTTCTTTAAAAAAGACAGCAACATACTTGTTTTTGTAAACATCCCAATTGGTTTGATTGACCAACTCTCTAAATGGTTTTTCTCTTAAAATAAGACCATTTTCCAAAAAATCGGTAATATCAATTTTTACTCTTTCTCCTTTAGGATAAAGGTCTTCTATATTTAATTGAATTAAACCACTTTTTTCTATTCTATTTAAAATTTCATTTTCCATACAAAACAAAATTACCGAAACAAAACTATAGTTTTTCAAAGTTTTAGAAAATAGCTCAAATAGGTGCTATGTTTTTGTTAAATTTGTGTTCATTTTTAAGATTAACATAAAATTATTTAACATGGCAACTACCGCAATATCAGATAAATTTGGAATTCAAGAAGCTCTTAATAAACTGGGCGTAAAAGAAATTAATAACGGAACTTCAACGGGTTCTCATTCGTTTGGAAATGGCGAAGCAATAGCTTCTTATTCTCCAACAGATGGTCAATTAATTGGAAAAGTTACTACCACTACTAAAGAAGATTATGAAAAAGTGATGGAAGCTGCAACTGCTGCATTCAAAACTTTTAGAACAATGCCTGCACCACAACGAGGAGAAATTGTTCGTCAGTTTGGAAATAAATTAAGAGAGTTGAAAGAGCCTCTTGGTAAATTGGTTTCTTATGAAATGGGAAAATCCCTACAAGAAGGTTATGGTGAAGTACAAGAAATGATCGATATCTGCGATTTTGCAGTTGGATTATCAAGACAATTATACGGGTTAACTATTGCTTCAGAAAGACCTGAACATGTAATGAGAGAACAATATCACCCATTAGGAGTGGTAGGAATTATTTCTGCTTTTAACTTTCCGGTAGCTGTTTGGAGTTGGAATACTGCTTTAGCATGGATTTGTGGAGATGTTTGTGTGTGGAAAGCTTCTGAAAAAGCTCCTTTATGCTCAATAGCATGCCAAAATATTATTGCTGAAATATTAAAAGAAAATAACTTACCTGAAGGAATTTCATGTATTATTAATGGAGATTATAAAATAGGTGAATTGATGACCACTGATAAAAGAGTTGCGTTAGTTTCTGCAACAGGTTCTACTAGAATGGGGAGAATTGTTGGAAAAACAGTTGCTGAACGGTTTGGAAAATCTTTATTAGAACTAGGTGGAAACAATGCCATTATAATTACTCCATCTGCAGATTTAAAAGTGGTTGTTCCGGGAGCAGTTTTTGGAGCCGTAGGAACTTGTGGACAAAGATGTACTTCAACAAGAAGGTTAATAATTCACGAATCGGTTTATGATAAAGTAAGAGATGCTATTGTTGGAGCTTACAAGCAAATAAGAATTGGAAACCCGTTAGATGAAAACAATCACGTAGGACCACTTATTGATAAAGCTGCTGTAGAGATGTATTTGGCTGCTATTGAAAAAGCTAAAGCTGAAGGTGGAAATGTATTGGTTGACGGTGGTGTATTAGAAGGTGAAGGTTATGAAAGTGGTTGTTATGTAAAACCAGCTATTATTGAAGCTGAAAATCATTTTGAAATTGTTCAGGCAGAAACGTTTGCTCCTATATTATATTTAATGAAATATAGTGGAGATGTTGAAAATGCGATAGAAATACAAAACGATGTTGCTCAAGGGTTATCTTCAGCTATTATGACCGAAAGCATGAAAGAAGCGCAAAAATTCCTTTCTTATGCTGGTTCAGACTGTGGAATCGCCAATGTAAATATTGGTACTTCAGGAGCAGAAATTGGCGGTGCATTTGGTGGTGAAAAAGAAACCGGTGGCGGACGTGAGTCAGGTTCGGATGCATGGAAAATTTACATGAGAAGACAAACCAATACCATTAATTATTCAGATAGTTTGCCATTGGCACAGGGAATAAAGTTTGATTTGTAAAATCAACGATAAAGAACTAAAAAGCTCCAATTTTTGTTGGAGCTTTTTTTATCTCAAATAATTAATCAACATCAAAACAAAGAAAATAATAAAAATAGTTTCTGCTATCCATCTCTTTTTTATTTCGATGAGTAAGTTACTTATTATTACGGATAAAGGAATACTTAGTAATGCGAAAAAATCAGCATTTATTGTTGCATTTTTTAAGAAAATGAAATGTTGTAAAACAATGCCAAGAATCAATAATAATATTACACTTCTGTATTTTCTAACCCTTACAACACTTTTTTGTGTAGCAATAACAAAATGCCACAAGGCATAAAGAAAAACAAGCCCCATTACAATAAAAAATAATAATTGATTTAGACTCCAACTTTCATTTATAGGTGCTGAAGTTTCAGTAGCAGTTTCGATAAAAAATATTTTATCTATAGAGAATTCATTAAAAATAAAATAATAAGCTAACAGATAAACAAAAGGAACCAATACTCCCATTAAAGAAACTATATATTCTTTCCAGTAAGGAGGTTTATAATACCTCATAATAAACCAAACCAATAACGCTAAAAAGCCTATGGGTAAATATAAAATAGCTGCTAATCCCATAAAAAAACCTAGGTTAAAGGTTTTTAGTGTTTCTTTTCTTGTGTTATAAAGTTCATTAGATTGGTGTAGTATAAATAAAATAAACACCATAATTATTTGAGTTGGACTAAAAATGAGTACAGCAGGAAATAATGTTTGTAATACAACATAAATAATAAAAGGAACATGAGTGTTGTTGGTTACTAATTTGTATCGATTAACAATATAGTTTAAATAATAACCAATGCCAATAGTAAAGGCACACCACAAGATGTATCTTAGCCAAGTAGTGTTATTTATGCTATTAAAAAATTCGCTAAACCGAAATAAATTAGCATCAACAACAGTAGGAGGTTCAGTAAAAAAAATGGGTAAGCCTAAAGCAATTGCTATAAGAACAACAATCACATTTACAAATGGTTGATTCGATTTGAATATTTTTAACACGAATAATTTTATTTACTGTATATATTTTGTTCTTTTATTAAAGATAAATTTATACATTTGTGCATCAAATTTAATATTATGACTGATTTTATTTACTGGTTAGGCGATTTCTTTTACACAATCTTTAAACCATTAATTTGGTTAGGAGAAACTCCATACTTTAATTTAAACGTAGCTTTTATTATTTTAGGCTTTATAGGCTTGTTTGTTTGGTTAAAAATGCAAGCAAAATTTAACAAAGAAGCTGAAGAAAAAGGTACTTTAAAATAATTTCCTCTCATTGTAATGTCCTACTATTACTCAATAGTAGGGTATATTGTTTTTTTAGTTCGTATTTTCTTCTTTTACAACTAAAGTAAGTACATCTTTGTTAGTATTCCTCATTTTATTGAGCCAATAGCTTAAAACTTTGTTGTGTTTTATTAGAAGTAATTTGTAAGATAAATATTCCTTTTATATTTTCATCTATTGCTAACTGAAATTGATTTTGATTGTTGAATTGAGTAGTCTGAACTAATTTTCCCAGCAAATCATAAATTTCTATAGTTAATTTTTCTTCTACATTTTTAGAAGAGAAATGGAAATATTGATTTGCATAATAGCCTTTCCATGGAGTAGTAGCTTCTTCTTTTATACTTACATTGTAGCCAATTTCTGTTTTCATTATTACAGGCAAATGATCTGACATATAATGTAACGCTTCAATAATATTTTGAGGTGCTGACGTGTTGGTTGGAGCTGCTAAAATAGATTGGTTATAATGATTGCCATCGTTGCCTAAAGCATAATAGGAATTCGGTATATATTTAAAATAGTTGTGCCCACTTCTTACATCATCACTCACAAACATCCAATCAAACCTATCATCCATTCCTCCATTAGAACCACCATCTGGTAAGATTGCAGTTCTTGGACTCTGTGTATGAATATTGGCAAAAAAAGAATTGGCGTGCCATAATCCTGGTGAATTTATAGGATCATATAAATTTACACTTCCACCGTTCAATATAGTATTGAAAGCTGCTTCATAATCTCCATAAATATTCATATCACCAGCAAAGATTACATTTTCTAATGTTGCAGCTTTATTATCTAAATAATTTTTAAAAACTACTGCCTCTTGGTTCCTTTGCTGTTCATTACTCCATCCTTGACTAGCTTTTAAATGTGCCATGTAGCAATGGATAAAAATAGTATCATCACCAGGTCCTAGTCCCGGAGACTTATAAAACAACACATATTCACTAATGTTTCTTAAAGATGTTGGAATTTCATATTGACTATAAAGCTCTAGTTTGTTAGAATTGTAAAAAAGCATATTGTCAGTATCCGGACCATCATAATAAGTAGCACTTTGATAGTGAGAAATACCATCAACATTTAGGGCGTCATTTAAAATAAGATTTATACCACTAAAAGAAGTAAGTTCGGTAATTAAAAAAATATCAGGTTGCACATGTTTTATTATAGGTTTAAGGGTGTCCGCTTTTGAAGCGTTTGACGCAGGATAATTTAGGATATTATATGCCATTACTGTTAATGTATCTTGTGCAGTAATGAATAAAGAGCTAAATAGAAAGAATAAGGCAATAAAATATTTCATCAAAAAAGTTTGAGTACGCGGTAAAAATAAATAGTAGAGATTACATCTCTTTAATTAAGTACAAATATACAGGAAAATGATCGCTATAACCACCAATATATTCTCCAAAAGAATAAGTTCTGTAAGGATATCCTTTAAACCTTCCTGTGTCTGATTTGAGGTAGTTTTTGTTATAAACAACTGATTTATAGTATTTCAATGAAGAATAATCATCGCCTAAAAGTGGTTCGGAAATAATAATTTGGTCGAATAAATTCCAAGCATCTTGATAACCTAAGGTGCCAATTCCTTTCTTAAAGAAATCTTCAAAAGGATTATAAAGCTTACCATTATTGGCTTCTTCTTTCGTTCCAACAGTTTTTAAATAACCTCTAACACTAACATCTACAGGGTCATCATTTAAATCACCCATATAAAGCACTTTTGTATTAGGGTCGACCTGTTGTAATGAATCTATAATGGCTCTTGCTAATTGTGCAGCAGCAATTCTTTTTGGTTTACTTCTTTTTTCTCCTCCTCTTCGTGATGGCCAATGAGCAACAATTACATGAATTTTTTCACCATGTAGTTCTCCTGAAACCAATAGTTGACTACGTGTAAAAAAATTACTGTCAGTTGGGATACTTAGGATATAACTTTTTGCACTTACATTCTTAAAATAATTGGGATTGTACAATAGCCCAACATCAATTCCTCTTTTATCAGGAGAATCGTAATGAACAATTTGGTAATTTCTGTTCTTAATGGCATCTTGTTTTATCAAATCTTCTAAAACAGATTTATTTTCAACTTCCGAAACTCCTAAAATAGCAGCACCGTCAGGAGTAATGTCTGTACCAAGTTCGGAAATAACTCGAGCCATGTTGCCTAGTTTTTCATAATATTTAGAAGTGTTCCATCTTTTTGGTCCGTTTGGAGTAAAATCGTCTTGTAATATTTTGTTGGTATCAGGATCAACAATAGTGTCAAATAAATTTTCAAGATTATAAAAACCTATACAAGTTACTGCATAGTTTTTTTTGTCACTATTATTTTGAGAAAAAGCTACTATCTGTAAGCTTATAATTAACCAAAGAGAAAGAATGATTTTTTTAGTCATAAAAATTGTTTTTTGCAAAATAAAGCATAATTCAACAATTATACCTTTTAGCTGTTTTTTGATGATAATAAATTTAGGTTAATAAATCATTAAGTTACCAACAAATTGTTTCTTACTAATTAAATATTACTATTTTTGCCTCGCATTAATAAAAAGTGATCATCCTAGGAAGCAACCAAGTAAGACTTCTAACCGCTTTTTAAATTATTGATATATCATTATATATACATGAATTTTTTTAGATATTCTATTGTTGCGGCTAGCACCGTTTTTTTTCTGCTTTCAAACAATTTGTTAGCACAAACAGATACAACTAAAGTTGTAAATAATTCAAAAGACACCACTAATTCTGAAATAGACAGGGTGGCACCTACTTTTACAACAACTTTAGATGCGTTGGAAGATGAAAATGCCGAAAACCAAGATGTTTCGGGCTTACTACAATCTTCACGAGATATTTTTAATTCTACTGCAGGATTTAATTTTGGTGTAGCTCGTTACAGAATTAGAGGTTATGATTCAGAAAATTTTGTGGTAACCATGAATGGCGTTACATTAAACAATCCTGAAACAGGTAGAGCAATTTGGGCATTGTGGGGTGGATTAAATGACATTACTCGTTACCAAGAAACTAAAAACGGTATTTCTTCTTCTCCGCTTACTTTTGGAGGCATTGGAGGTTCTTCTAATATTAATGCCCGACCAACTGCTATTAGAAAAGGAACTAACATTTCTTATGCCCTTGCCAACAGAACCTATAGCCATAGAATTATGGCTACGCATTCAACCGGAATGATGGACAATGGAATGGCAGTAGCAGTTTCAGCTTCCGGCAGATATTCAGATGAAGGATATATAGATGGTACTTTTTATAGTGGAGCAAGTTATTTTGTATCTATAGAAAAAAAATTAAACAATAAACACAGTTTAGGTTTTGTGGGTTTTGCTGCACCAACTGTTCAAGGTAGAAATAGTATTACCACACAAGAAACATATGATTTAACAGGTAATAATTTTTACAATTCTTATTGGGGTTATCAAGATGGTGAAAAAAGAAATTCACGTGTAAGAAATACGCATCAACCTCGATTAATATTAAATCACTATTTTGATATTAACGATAAAACCCAATTGATGTCTTCTGTATATTATACTTTTGGTAGAAGCGGAAATACTAGATTAAATTGGCATGATGCTGCAGATCCCAGACCTGAATACTGGAAAAATTTACCGAGTGCCTATAGTGAACCGGGTGATGAATTATTATTTGCTCAACAAACGGCCTTATGGCAAGCACAAGACCCTACAACTACCCAATTAGATTGGGATCATTTTTATTTTGCTAATAGCAAAAATCTTTACACCTTAGATAATGTTGATGGGACAGGAACATCTTTAACAGGAAATAGATCTAAATACATTGTTGAAGAACAAAGACAAGATGTTTATGATTATGGTTTTAATTCTACATTAACTCATAAATTAGCTGATAATTTAACGTTGTCGGGAGGAATTAAAGGTAGTATTTATAAAAGTAAAAACTTTAAAGTAATAGATGATTTATTAGGAGGAGATTTTTGGGTAGATGTGGATCAGTTTGCAGAAAGAGATTTTGCTGACCCAGATGCAGCTCAAACAGATTTAAATAATCCTAATAGAGCAGTTAGAGAAGGAGATAAGTTTGGATACGATTATGATATTAATATTAATACCACAAATCTTTATGCTCAGTTAGATGGAACTTCGGCTAAAATAGATTGGTTTTTTGGAGCATCAACCACTTATACCTCATTTTGGAGAACAGGAAATGTAAAAAATGGACTTTTCCCGGAAGATTCTTATGGTGATTCTGAAAAGCAAAACTTTTTTAATTTTGGAACAAAAGCCGGATTAGTATACAAACTTACAGGGAGACACATGTTCAGTATTAATGGAGCTTACTTAACAAGAGCACCATTGGCAAGAAATTCATTCTTATCACCTAGAACCAGAGATGAAGTAGTAAGCGGACTTAAAAATGAACAAGTATTTTCCGGAGATTTTAACTACATTGTTCGTTACCCTAAAGTAAAAACCAGAGCAACAGTTTTCTATACTAGTATTCAAGATAAATTATGGTCAAGAAACTTTTATCACGATGAGCTAAACACTTTCGTAAACTACGTAATGACAGGAGTTGATCAACTTTTCGTTGGTGTTGAATTTGGTGGAGAAGTAAAAGTAACACCTACGATTACCGCTACAGGAACATTTGCTATGGGAGATTTTACTTATAACTCTAGACCAACAGCAACAGTTACTCAAGATAACTCAACAAAATTATTGGAAGAAAACAAAACCATTTATTTGAAAAACTATAAAATTGGAGAATCACCTCAAACAGTATCTTCAATTGGGTTCAGATATCGTTCTCCAAAATATTGGTTTATGGGAGTAGATTTTAACTATTTTGCAGATATTTATTTACAAGTAAATCCTGACAGACGTTCTGAGTCTGCTGTTGATAATTTTGTTGATACTGACCCTCAAGTGCCACAAATTTTAGATCAAACTAAATTAGATAACAATTATACATTAAACTTTTTTGCAGGAAAATCATGGAAGTTTGGTGAATACTTTCTTCGCGTAAACTTAAATGTTACTAATGTATTGGATAATAAAGATTTCCAAACAGGCGGATTTGAACAATTAAGATATACTACAACCAATATAGATAAATTCCCTCCAATGATTGGATACATGATGGGGAGAACCTATTTTGCAATGGTATCGTTCTCATTTTAATAATTTTAATTAATTTTATACTAACAATATACACTATGACAATTACTAAAAAAATAACAGGAATACTATTATTAGCTGGAATTTCGCTTTTTTCAGTTGGCTGTAAAAAAGATTTTGATACGCCACCTATCAAAACTATTCCTGAAGGAAATAAAATTACTATTGCCGACTTAAAAGCAATGTATCAAGGTGCTCCATTAAAAATAACCGATGAGCTTTCGATGTTTGCAGTGGTAACCATGGATGAACAAAGTGGAAATATTTACAAGGAAGCTTATATTCAAGACGAAACAGGTGCTATTAATTTAAGATTGTTATCTTCCGGTGGTTTATACCAAGGAGATTCGGTTAGAGTATTTTTAAAAGGAACAATACTTTCTACTTATAACCAAATGATGCAGTTAGATTCTGTAGATGTAGATAATAACATTATAAAACAAGCTACTAAAAAAGATAGACAACCGGACGTATTTACGAGCATTGCTCAGGTTACTACAGGACAACAAGCTAAACTAATAAAATTGGAAAATGTTCAATTTGTTTCAAATGAGTTAGGAAATACTTATGCTGATGGAGTTAATTTAACTTCTCAAAGTAGAACGTTAGAAGACTCTTTAGGTAATACTATTATCGTTAGAACAAGTGGTTATGCTAATTTTGCAAATGATACTATCCCTAATGGAAGTGGTTCATTAATAGTAATTGTTAGTCAGTTTAACAGTACGTTACAATTATTAATAAGAAATCCAAATGAAGTTATTTTTAATAATCCAAGATTTGGAGCGGGAAATCCAGGAAATACTTTAACTAAAAACTTTCAAGATCAAAGTATAACTTCTGGGGGATGGACTACTCAATTGGTTACTGGAACTTACAATTGGACAACAAGTGATGCCGGGTCAACAGGTAATTTTTATGGAATGATGTCTAATTGGACAGGTAGTGGAAATGTAGCCTCTGAAGCATGGTTAATTTCTCCTGCTATTGATTTAAGTGCTTCTACTAATGCTACTTTTGATTTTAGAAATGCATCCAACTTTTCAGGTCCAAATATGGAAGTATTGGTTTCAACTAATTATAATGGAGTTAGTGCACCATCAACAGCCACATGGACGCAATTAGGAGCTAATCTTTCTACAGGTGGTTTTGCTTGGGTAAATGGAGGTCCGTTAAGTTTAAATTCTTACTTAACCAATGGTGTATATTTAGCTTTTAAATATACAGGAACGGCATCAAGTGGGAAAACTTGGGAAGTAGATGATATTATAGTAACATGGTAACTTTTTAAATAGATAAATTTTATTAACCCCTTAAAATTAATAGTTATGAAAAAAATCTTTATAATTTTAACAGCCGTTTGTATTGGAGCAGTTAGTTTCGGACAAACCGTTTTTCAAAGTGATCTAAGTTCTTGGGCTAATGGAGATCCAACAGACTTTATGAACACAGCAAGAACAAGTATTGCTTCAGCTAATGTTGTTGAGCAAACCATTGGAGCTACTTACGGTACTAGTATGGCGTCATTAATTAACACTTCTACTTCTCATAAAAGATTTGTTACAGATGCTATTACTGTAGTTCCTGGAGAATCTTATTTAATTGAAATGTGGGTTGCTTGCCAAGATTCTGGTGAATTAAGAACTGGTTATTATGATGTTACTAATGCAAGTTATGGTACATATAATCCTTACATTGATGTTGCTACCACATCTGCAGGTAACTTGGTTATGGTTTCTCAAACAGTAACAGTTCCTGCCACTAGTTCTAGTGTTGAGTTTATTTTATCTTTACGTAATACATCGGTTAATCAGTCTGTTTTTAATATAGGTATTTTTCTAGATTCGATTGCTATTACTGCAACAACTCCTCCAACTCCAACCATTAAAAAAATCTATGATATTCAGTTTACAACTAATGTAAATGGAGATTCTCCTGAAGTTGGTAATGTGGTTACTACTAAGGGTGTAATTACAGGAATTGTTAAAAATGGACCAGATAGACATGCTTTCTTTATTCAAGATAGTGCTGCTGCTTGGAATGGATTATACATTTATGAAAGAAATGATTCTACTTTAGTTATTGGTGATAGTGTTGAAGTTACCGGTACTGTTGCCGAATACAATGGTTTAACAGAACTTTCTTTTGTATCAAACATCACTGTTTTAAACTCTGGAAATACCTTGCCAACTCCTGTTGTAACTACTACAGGAAATGCCAATATGGAACAATGGGAAGGTGTTGTAATTCAGACCTTAAATGCTGAATGTACTAGTAATACTGTAGGTTTCGGAATGTGGGAAATTAATGACGGATCAGGTACTCTTTTAGCTGATGATGATATTTTTCCTTATCACTTTAATGCTGTTGTTGGTTCTGATTATAATGTTACTGGTATAGGACATTTTTCTTTCGGAGATTACAAAATCTTACCAAGAGATATCAATGATATTAGTTTAGTTGTTGGTATAGATGAATTAAATGCCAATAACGTTGCTGTTTATCCAAATCCTGCTAACGACCAAATTACTTTCCAATTAGAAAACAATGGTTTTGAATTGATTGTAGCGGATATTACTGGTAAAATGGTTGCTACTGCTAATACAGTTGCTGATAAACTTACGTTGTCTATAGAAAACTTAAATAACGGAATTTATTTTTACACTATTAAAAATAAAGATGCTGTTATTGCTACTAACAAATTTGTAGTGGTTAAATAACCAACTCAATTTACATTAACAAAAAAGCCGATGAAATTAATTTCATCGGCTTTTTTGTTAATCAACAGATAGATAGTTCAATAAAAATCTTTTATTAAATATCGTAATTCGTTAATCATTAAAGCGGTGGCCCCCCAAACAATTTGTTTGTTTACCACAAAACAAGGCACTTTTAGCTGTACTCCACCAGAAAGTTTTACCATTTGTTGCTGAAAGGTGTTGGGATGAATAAGGGTTTGAACTTCGACTTCTACTATATCATAAACTTCACTAATTTGTAAGGTAAAAGTGGGAGAATAATCTATAAAACCGATAACAGGTGCAACCAAAAAATTGCTTACAGGAATAAATACATCGGTAAGTTTGCCAATGACATCTACATGTTCTTTAACAATGCCTATTTCTTCATTAGCTTCACGCAAAGCGGTTTCAATTAAATTTGCATCATGCTCTTCTTTTTTACCACCCGGAAAAGCAATTTGTCCACTATGATTACTATTGTTTATAGCTCTTTTAATTAAGACGGTATGTAGGATATTATTTTTTTCGTAAAATAAAATCAAAACACCACTTTGGCGTGCTTGTTTTTTGGTTAATTCATCAACATCAGCTTTTCGGTATGGAGCTGCTTCTAAATGCGTTTTTATTCCCGGTAGCGGATATTTAAACTGTTCGCTGATATATGTTTTAAAAAGCTCTATCATTCTTTCATCAATGTAGATTTCAATAAATATTGAACTTCATTTTTTGTGCTTAATTTAATAAGCTTCTTATCATTTGTCAATTCAATTTTATCATATAAAAATGGTAATATCTCTGTGTTTTCAATTGATATAAGTCCTTTTTTGTCCTTTTTTTCAGCAATAAACAGTTGAGGTAAAAATCGTTCTATTAACTCATATTCTGCAGGAATTACATAGCTGCCTTTAGTGTTGATAATGCCAAATTTATTTTCAAAGTTAACGATGGCAATTTCATCAATAAATTCTCCTGCAATGATAAAACTGTATGGAATTTTAAGTTTGGTATTAAAATCACAATACCCCCATTTGCCGTGTCTTTTTATAGCAATTAAATCCTTTGATATTGCCCCAATATCTTCAAACAAAGCGGGAACAACTTTTTTTCCTGAGGTATCTATTAAGCCTATTTTTCCTTCCGTCATTTGTCTGGCATAGCCTTTATCATTAAACAACCCCCAATTCAAAACACCATCTTGATACGGAATAGTGGGTTCAATAATTATCGTTCCATTAGTATTTACATAACCGTAAAGATTATCTTTTACTACAATCGCTAAACCGTTTTCGGGTTCTGTAATTTGAGTGTAAATGGGAGGTAAAATGCTGTCTCCTTTACTATTAATAACACCATAAAATTGTGCTGATTTAACACGAATAAACTCATTTTCTAGGTTATCTATCCAATCGTAACTAGGTTTTACTACATAGTATAAATTAGTATCGATAATGCCATATTTATTATCTTTAAAGACGTAAGCAATACCCTTGTTAAAATATCCTACAGACTCGTACTCTAAACCAATTACAAGATTGCCGCTTGTATTTATAAACCCATACTTTTCGTTTAGTGCAACAGCAATAAATTTGTTTTTGGTGCTTCCGATTTCATCATACATTAATAGAACTACTTCCTCTCCCAAACGATTAATTATTCCATATTTATCATTTATTCCAACTATTGCCAATCCGTTTACAAAATCTTCAGCTTCATCATATTTAAAAGGAACAACAAGTTGATTGGTTTTATCTATAAAACCTATTTTTCCGTTTAAACCTACTAATGCAAGTCCTTCTTTAAAGTCGTTTACAAAATCGTAAGTTGGAGGAATTACTTCTTGCAAATGTTCATTTATAAACCCCCATTTATTGTTTTTCATAAAAGGATAGAAAGCAGTTTTTGCCAACTGAAAATCTTTTACCAATTCATTTTTAAAAGGATATTCGGGATATGTTCTTAAAAAAGTTTTAATATTATCAGCAGTATAATTGATAATGGATAAGTTATAAATATTTCTCCAAGCACTTGCTGTATAAGGGTTGTTTGGGTTGTTTTTTATAAAATTATAGTAAGATTTTATTTTTTTATCAGCGGTAGAAAGTTCGTAAATGGTTCTTTCGGCTTGTGGCACAAATGGATTGTTAGGATGGTACTGAATAAATTTTAGGTTGTTTTCTATAGTATTGGGTTGCGTAAATTCTTTATAGATTAAAGTATCTAAAATATTTTTTGCAATTTCTATTTCATTAGCATTAGGATAAGTATCGATAAAATGTTGAATTGCTTCAGCATTTTCTTGTTTTTTAGCCAAGTTAAAAGCAATTTCATTTCTTAATAAAATAGCAGAATCAACTTGTTTTGCTCCAATATTGCAATCTATAAATTTATTATAAGCAGTAATAGAGTGTTTGTTTTTAGCAACTTCAAAACATTTTTCATTAATTAATTGATGTTGAACATAAATGCTTGACGAGTCAACCCCAAAAGCCTTAAATTTTTCTTTTTTCTTTGGACTTAATTTCGGATAAAGAAAAGATGCTTCTTGAATATAATATAAAGCTGAATCTATATTATGGAAAGGATTGTTATTTCTGTAATAAATTATACTAAGTCCATAAGAAGCCGGAACAGGATTTTCCTTTAATGATTTTTCAAAGTATTTTTTGGCTTTAAAATAGTCATGAACTTCTAAGGCTGCAAAACTTTTAGTTAATTTACTACTAAATAAACCTTGCGAAAACCCACTTGTAGCAAGGGTTAAGATAAAAATTAATGCAAGTGTATTTTTAGAAAGTAAAAACATTTTTTGAAAAGCTAACGTATTAACAACTTGTTGAACGTTTTTTATGACAAAAAAAATCTCATATATATTAATTTTAGTTTTTAGCATTTCTTTGTTTAGTTGTAAAGAAGTAATGGTTAATGAGCCTAATCTTCCTCGTCCGGTAAAAAAAGACTTAAAAGAGATTAGAGCTGACGGTAAAATTAAGGCTTTAATTAATTATAGTGCAACAAGTTATTTTATTTATCGAGGGCAGCCTATGGGTTTTGAGTACGAATTGTTGAATCAATATGCTAAAAGTCAGGGAGTAGAGCTAGAAGTTATTCCAATAAAAAATATGGATAGTGTATTTATTCATTTAAACCACGGAGTAGGAGATATTGTGGCAGCTAATTTAACGGTTACTTTAGATAGAAAAAAACAAGTGGATTTTTCACATCCAATTTTATTTACCAAACAAGTGCTGGTGCAGCGTAAACCCGAAAATTGGAAAAATATTTCTAAAAAATCACTTAAAGATTCACTAGTAAACTCTCCATTAGAATTAGGTGGTAAAACGGTTTTTGTTAGAAGAGAATCATCTTTTTATGAGCGTTTGCATAGTTTATCTAAAGAAATAGGTGAGAAAATTAAAATTCAGGTAGTTCCAGGAGAAGTTTCTATGGAACAACTTATAGAACAAGTAGCTCAAGGAACAATAGATTATACCGTTGCGGATAAAAATATTGCTTTAGTAAATGAGTGGCAATACCCTAATATTGAAGCAAGTGTTGAGGTGAGTAATGAGCAGCAAATAGCATTTGCTTTAAGAAAAAACAGTCATAATTTAACTATTTCTATTAACAATTGGTTAAAAAAATATCAAAAAACGGTTGCTTTCAAGTTATTGTATAAAAAATATTACGATAATCGTTCCCAACATGCTAAACGAGTTAATGATGAGTCATTTACATTGAGTAGCGGACAACTTACTCCTTATGATGAAACATTGAAAAAATATGCACCACAAATACCTTGGGATTGGGAGTTGTTGGCATCTTTAATTTATCAGGAATCGAGGTTTAATAATAATGCATTAGGTTGGGGAAACTCTTTTGGAGTGATGCAATTTATGCCAGTAACAGGAGCTAAATATGGAGTTGATTCTACCTCTTCAGCTCATGAAAATATTAAGGCAGGAGTAAAGTACATTCGTTATTTAAGTCGAATGTGGGAAGATAAGATTGCAGACTCTACTGAAAGGGTAAAATATGTTTTAGCGAGTTATAATGTTGGTCCCGGACATGTTTTTGATGCGTATCGATTAGCACAGAAATACAATAAAAATCCTCAGCTTTGGAAAGAGGTCAGTTATTTCCTCAAAAATAAATCTAAACCAAAGTATTATAAAGATGAGGTGGTAAAACACGGTTACTGTAAAGGTCATATCACTTACAAATATGTAAAAGAAATTATGGAGCGTTACCAACATTATAAAACAGCTATAGATATACACCAAGAAGTGTTGGCTGAGGAATAATTTACTTTTGTTTTTTTAACAAAACACTCAACAAAAACAAAAACACCCCTCCACCAATAAATGCACTAAATACAAACAAACTTTTGTGATAAGCTGTTATTTCGCCTAAATTGAAATAGTACATTGCTCCCTGTAAAAACAAATAAATTTCACTTAACACAAATCCTAAAATAAATAAGCTCAAGCCAATTCGAACAAATAGTTTGTTGTGGTTAAAAACGCCTTCTAATGATAGAAAAAGTAATAAAGCACCACTTATCACTCCAAGCATCAATAGGTGGATAAAACCAATCACTAAGTATCTTATTTGTATGGAAGCTTCATTTACTTCTGGTACTACCGAAAAGGATTGAAATACTACTTTTACAATCATTGAAATTAGGATAAAATATACCAAGGTTTTAATGTAAAATGTAGCAGATGATAAAAAGGTGTTTAAGGGCTTTATTAGAGTAACAATAAGATGATAAAACCCTATCAGTTGAAAAATAACACCTAAACTGTTTATGATATTTAATGTTGGTAGTTTGACAAACCAATTTATAGGTAAAGCTAATGTAAAAACTACCGATAAAATTAACCAGCCCAATGCTTTCTTTAATTGGGTATTTTTTTTGGTTAGATGATTAGTTAGGAATTTGATAAATAAACCAATAATGCCAAAAATAAACCAGCCATTAAACTGAAAATGCAAAAAAGTTTGAATAGCAATATTATAAGCATCAGAGTTTTTTCCAAATACAACAATGGATATAGGTAAACACCAAATGCCGATAGTGGAAATAACCATGAACCACAATGCAGCACGAATAAATTGTTTATTGATGGTAGTAAATGGTTTTAGGTCTTTTAAAATCAGTTTTACAAAAAAGTAGGAAGCAAAAATATGTAAGGATGAAAATAGTATTGAAAAAGCAGCATATCCTTGAAAAGGAAAACTAAATAACATACCGATTACAGCAAATTGAGTAATAAAAAATAAATAATGATAAATTTTCCTGATGTTTGGTAAAAAGCGGTAAACAATAAAACTATATAACATTAAATAAAGCCATCCCAACATGGCAACATGCGAATGAGCGTGAGTTAAAAACCTAAAATTAAAATCAATTTCGCCAATAAAAGCATAGCGTAAAACTAAGCCTAGCATAGTTGCAATTAAAAAATTAATTAAACAGGTTATGACCCAAGATTTAGGCATTGTTTTAGAAAATAAAAAAGCAGATAAACGCACTATTTAAGAACGTGTTATCTGCTTTTATAAATGAGTAGCTAGTTATTTTTCAGAAACTATTGAAGCCCCAAAATATTCTCTGTTCATACGAGCAATAAACTCCAACGAGATACCTTTTGGACATTCTACTTCGCAAGCTCCAGTATTGGTACAGTTTCCAAACCCTTCTTTATCCATTTGTTCTACCATGTTTAACACACGTTCTTTTCTTTCGATTTGTCCTTGTGGAAGATAAGAATACTGAGAAACTTTTGCAGCAACAAACAACATTGCCGATGAGTTTTTACAAGTAGCAACACAAGCTCCACAACCTATACACGTTGCAGCGTCCATAGCTTTATCAGCATCCGGTTTAGGAATAGGCAGTGCATTAGCGTCTTGTGTATTTCCTGAAGTATTTACAGAAATAAAACCTCCCGCATGTTGAATTCTATCAAAAGAACCTCTATCAACAATTAAATCTTTTATTACAGGGAAAGCTTTAGAACGAAATGGTTCAATATAAATAGTATCTCCATTTTTAAACATTCTCATGTGTAGTTGGCATGTGGTTACACCTCTATCCGGACCATGAGCTTCACCATTAATGTATAAAGAACACATACCACAAATTCCTTCTCTACAATCGTGATCGAATGCAACTGGCTCTTTACCTTCGTTTACTAAGTTTTCGTTTAACACATCCAACATTTCTAAAAATGAAGAATGTTCTGAGATATCTTTTATAGGATATGTTTCCATTTTTCCCTCAGATTTTGCGTCTTTCTGACGCCATATTTTTAGTGTTAAATCCATAATTATAGTTTATAAGGCAATAGGCATTAGTGAATAAGTACCTAATTACCTGGTGTTTTAACTTATATATTCATTCATCTTTTTTATTAAAGAATTGAGCATTTTTATTTCTTCAATAATTAATAAATCTATTTCTTTTGTATTTTCTTCTGTTAAATATTCTAATTCTCTACAAATTATCAATTGAGTTTCTAATTCCATTAATGAACCTCTTGCTATTTTTAGAAACTGAGAATAATTTCTTGTATAATCTCTACCATAACCTTCAGCAATATTTGATGGAATTGAAACTGCTGCACGCCTTAATTGACTAGTTAAGCCAAACTTTTCATTGTCAGGTAAAAGATTTGTTAACTTATAAGTTTGTTTTACAATCAAAATCCCTTTTTCCCAAACCAATAAATCTTTGTAACTTTTAATTTCACTCATCCTAACTATTGCCTTTTCAACTATTGCCTATTGCCTTACTTATAACTTCTCTGTTTCAATTCAATATCATTAAAAGTCAACTCTTCTTTATGAAGCACAGCTTCTCTTGGATTTCCTGTATATTCCCAAGCGGCAACATATTTAAAATTAACATCATCTCTTTTTGCTTCACCTTCTTGTTCACCACCAGCTTCAACAGATTCCTCTCTAAAGTGTCCTCCACAAGATTCATTTCTGTGTAATGCATCAACAGCAAACAATTCTCCTAATTCAAGGAAATCGGCAACTCTACCGGCTTTTTCTAATTCAGGATTAAGTTCATTCATTCCTCCAGGAACAAAAACATCTTTCCAAAATTCTTCTCTAATCTGAGCAATTTCGTCCATTGCTTTTTTAAGACCCGCTTCATTTCTTGCCATCCCAACATAATCCCACATTATTTTTCCTAATTTTTTATGAAAATAATCCACCGACTTAGTTCCTTTATTATTGATGAGTTTCTCTAATCTTTCTGTAACTTCTTTTTCAGCAGCATCAAATTCAGGTAAATTGGTAGGTATTTTTCCTGTTCTAATTTCGTTAGAAAGGTAACCACCAATAGTATATGGTAAAACAAAATAACCATCAGCTAATCCTTGCATTAATGCAGAAGCTCCTAATCGATTAGCTCCATGGTCAGAGAAATTAGCTTCTCCGGCAGCATAACATCCCGGAATGGTAGTCATTAAGTTATAATCAACCCAAATTCCTCCCATGGTGTAATGTACCGCTGGGTAAATCATCATAGGTGTTTTGTATGGATTTTCATCTACAATTTTCTCATACATTTGGAACAAGTTACCATATTTAGCTTCAATAACCTCTTCTCCTAATTGAGTAATTTTTTCTGCAGTTGGATTTTCAAGTCCTAACATATTGGCTTTTTCTCTACCATAACGCTGAATAGCAGTTGAGAAATCTAAATAAACAGCCTCACCAGTTGCATTAACTCCATAACCGGCATCACATCTTTCTTTAGCAGCTCTAGAAGCAACATCTCTAGGAACTAAGTTTCCATAAGCTGGATATCTTCTTTCCAAGTAATAATCTCTATCTTCTTCCTTAAGGTCTGTTGGCTTTATTTTTTTCTCTCTAATCGCTTTAACGTCTTCCATTTTCTTTGGCACCCAAATTCTACCGTCATTTCTTAATGACTCAGACATTAACGTAAGTTTAGATTGGTATTCTCCTGAACGAGGAATACATGTTGGATGAATTTGAGTGTAACATGGGTTAGCAAAGAAAGCCCCTTTTTTGTGCACTTTCCATGCGGCACTAACATTAGAACCCATTGCGTTGGTAGATAAAAAGAATACGTTTCCGTAACCACCACTAGCAATAACTACTGCGTGTGCCGAATGTCTTTCTACTTCTCCTGTAACTAAGTTTCTGGCAATAATTCCTCTTGCTTTTCCATCAACCAACACTAAATCTAGCATTTCATGACGGTTATACATTTTAATTTTTCCTTTACCAATTTGGCGGTTCATAGCCGAATAAGCTCCTAACAATAATTGTTGTCCGGTTTGTCCTTTTGCGTAAAAAGTTCTTGAAACCAATACACCACCAAAAGAACGGTTATCTAACAAACCGCCATATTCTCTAGCAAAAGGAACTCCTTGAGCCACGCATTGGTCAATAATATTGGCTGAAACTTCTGCTAAACGATAAACATTTGCTTCTCTAGCTCTGTAATCACCACCTTTAACCGTATCATAAAATAAACGATAAGTAGAATCGCCATCATTTTGATAATTCTTAGCTGCATTTATACCACCTTGTGCAGCAATAGAGTGAGCTCTTCTAGGTGAATCTTGATAACAAAAAGCTTTTACATTATAACCCATTTCCGCTAAGGATGCAGCAGCAGAACCTCCTGCTAATCCTGTTCCAACAACAATAATGTCAATATTTCTTTTATTAGCAGGGTTAACTAAATCGATGTGGTTTTTATAATTTGTCCATTTATCTTTTAACGGACCTTCTGGTATTTTTGAATCTAATTTCGACATACTTAAAATAGATTAATGCGAGTGATTGATAAAATGAAAAATTGCAATAAAAATAAATCCTAATGGAATAATGATGGCATACAATGTTCCTAACTTTTTAATGATAGGTGTATATTTTCTGTGGTTAAAACCAACAGATTGAAATGCTGATTGAAAACCATGTAATAAGTGCAAAGCTAAGAAAACAAAAGCCAACACATAAATGCCCACTCTAGCAGGATCTTCAAATTTGTGAATTAGGTGTTCGTAATATTTTGTAGGGTTATCCCAGATACCATCAATAAACTTATCTTTAATTTCAGGAATCCAAAAATCGTAAAAATGTAAGCCTAAAAACAACATTATCATTATTCCTGTAATAATCATGTTTCTGCTCATCCAACTGGCATTCTCTCCCGGTTTGTTCATAGCGTACTTTACAGGTCTTGCTTTTTTGTTTTGTAAATCAAGGTAAATGCCCATTCCTAAGTGGAATAAAACTCCAAAAAGAAGTATGGGTTGAAGGATATATTGAATAAGTGGGTTGGTACCCATAAAATGAGATGTCTCATTAAAAGCATCAGCACTAAGTACTGATAGAAAGTTGATTACAAAATGTTGTAGAAGAAAAAATAATAAGAAAAAACCCGATAAGGCCATTAAAATTTTTCTTCCTACTGAAGATGTTGAGAATCCTTTACTCATGGTATGAACGATTTATAATTTTTCGACAAATGTAGGACTATTCTGCAAAAATCAAATTTTATAACCTCAAAAAATCAAATAAAATTACAACCAGAATTATACTCCAAAAACTGTTTTTGAATTGGAGGTAGTTATTTTAGCGACCTCTTCTAAACTAACTTGTTTTAAATTAGCCACTTTTGTAGCAATTTCAATGATGTAAGCACTTTCGTTACGTTTTCCTCGGTAAGGAACCGGTGCTAAATAAGGAGCATCAGTTTCTAACACTAAGTGTTCTAGACTTATTTGTTCGACTACTTTATCCAATCCCGCATTTTTAAATGTAACTACTCCGCCAATCCCTAATTTAAAGCCTCCATAGTTGATAATTTTTTGTGCTTGCTCCAGATTTCCTGTAAAACAATGGAAAATGCCACGCATGTTTTCATCATTTTCTTCGTCTAAAATTTCAAAAATTTCATCAAAAGCATCTCGGCAATGAATTACAAAAGGCAAGTTATTAGCTTTAGCCAAGCGAATTTGATGACGAAAAGCGGTTTGTTGTTCTTTAAAAAATGTTTTGTCCCAATATAAATCAATACCAATTTCGCCAATGGCAACAATTTGATGTTCAGACAACATTTTTTCTACCTGCTCTAATTCTTGTTGGTAATCGGCTTTTACCGAACAAGGGTGTAAACCCGTCATGGGGAACATGTTGTCGGGATATTTTTTTGCTAAAGCTAACAAAGCACCTGTATAGCCGCTATCAATGTTGGGTAAAAAAAATCTGGAAATCCCTAAATTGATAGCTTTTTGAACCACTTCATCAATATCATCCTTAAATTGCTCGGAATATAAATGGGTGTGTGTGTCGGTTAAAATCATACTGCAAAAATAAGGCTTATGGGTTTATTTTGACTTTATTTTATAGCTTTTTAACATCATTTTCAGCAGGTAAGCAGAAAAATGGTTAAATTTGCGATGAGTTTTTCTTTAATGAAAAAAGTGGCAAAACATATCACCGGGTTTTTAATGGCATTGGTAATTCTATTTGCATCCTTGCAAGTGAGTGTTTCCAAAATGACCTGCTATATTGCCAACGATACGTTTTATAGTTTAGGAGAATTTGAAGATTGTAAACCCCAATCAGATTGTGAATTAAGCAATAAATGTTGCGATTTTGATAAAATAACGTTTGATTACAATGTAAATTCTACTATTAGTTTTCAAGATATCAATTTATCAAAAATTATTTTTTTAGTGGTTAATGAGCTTCCTCAAGCCATTAAAACACCGGCTATACAACCTACTTTTCTTATTTTTTTTCATAAGCTGCCGCCACCATTAAGTGGTTACGACTTACTCAAAGTTATTCAGGTATTTAGATTATAGAATTATTACACTTAGCTGCTGCTTAATGCAGCATAAATCAATAGTGTATAATTTTTAATCTAATTTTTATGAAAAATCATCTTATAATTCTAATCTGTTTGCTGTTCAATATTGCCGTAGGGTTTTCTCAAAACCTTAAGGGAAATGTATTTGAACTGCACAACGGAGAACACAAAATGCCCATTCCTGGTGCTAATGTGTATTGGCTAAATGCTGATAAAGGAACGGTTAGCAAAGCAGATGGGACTTTTGAAATTGCAGCTCCAGATACCTTTCCTGCCACTTTAATGGTAAGCTTTGTCGGGTATAAAACCGACAGTATAGTTTTAAAAAGTATTCCTAAAAAGCCTATAAAAATTGAGCTAAAAAGCAATGTGGATTTAAAGGAATTTGAAGTGGTTGAAAAAGAAGCTACCACCAAAATTGACATTGTAAATCCTTTATTGGTAGAAAAATTAAATAAACAAGAATTTGAAAAGGCGGCTTGTTGCAATATTTCCGAAAGTTTTGAAACCAACGCAACGGTTGATGTAAACTTTACGGATGCTGTTTCCGGGACTAAAAAAATTCAAATGTTGGGTTTAGATGGTATTTATACTCAAATTCAGGCAGAAAACTTACCTTTAATTAGAGGATTATCGTCAGCTTACGGATTAACATTTGTCCCTGGAACTTGGGCAGAATCTATCCAAATTATTAAAGGAGCAGGTTCCGTAGTTAATGGTTATGAATCTATTACAGGTCAGATTAACATTGAAATGCTTAAGCCTGATGATAGTGAAAACCTATTTGTAAATGTTTACGGAAACGAAAAAGGTAGGATAGAATTAAATATTCATGGAGCTCAAAAATTGAGTAAAAAATGGAGTACAATGTCGCTTGCTCACGTTAGTAATCAATCGGTAGAGTGGGATATGAATGATGATAGTTTTTTGGATATGCCGATAAAAACGCAATATAATTTTTTCAACAGATGGAAATATCAAAGTAAAAAATTCATGTCTCAATTTGGTTTTAGAGGGGTTTATGATGAGTTAGAAGCAGGTCAAAACCGAATTACGAATGAAAATAGGCTGTTTAAAATTGGGGTAACCACCAAACAATTTGAAGTGTTCAATAAAAATGGTTTTCTATTTCCTGAAAAGAAATATAAGAGTATAGGCATTATTCAGAACTTTAAATATCACAGTCACCAATCGAATTATGGCGATAAAAAATTTAATGCTGAACAAACAAGTTGGTATTTCAATTCTATTTATCAAACCATTATAGGTAATACACACAACACCATTAAATTTGGGGGAAGTATGCAGTACGATCTGTATGATAAAAACTATAACGATTCACTTTTTGGTAGAGAAGAAGTGGTTCCGGGAGCTTTTGCAGAATATACTTATACCGGAAATAAAAGTGCATTGGTATTAGGGGCAAGAGGAGATTACCACAATATGTATGGAGCTTTTTTTACACCAAGATTACATTATAAATACAATTTTACACAGCTTTCGGCATGGAGATTTTCTGTAGGAAGAGGCTTTAGAACAGCTAATCCGTTTATTGAAAGTGCTAGTGTTATGGCAAGCTCAAGAAATGTGGTAACGGAAGAATTAAATCCTGAAATAGCTTGGAATTACGGAACGAGTTTAACTCATAATTTTGAGTTGTTTAAAAAAGAAATGACTTTTAGCACCGATTACTATTATACCGATTTTGAAAATCAAGTGGTGATTGATATGGAAAACCCCAACGAAGTAGTGTTTTATAATTTGGATGGGAAATCGTTTTCTCATAGTTTACAAGTGGAACTTCATGTTAGAATTACTGAACAGTTGGAGTTAAGAACTGCGTATAAGTTTTACGATATTCAAACCGATTATAAAAGTGGACGAAAAACAAAACCACTAGTGCCAACCAACAGAGCGTTTATGAATATTGCTTATGCTACTAATTTCGATAAATGGAAGTTTGACCTTACGGGACAATGGTTTGGAACGAGCAGGTTGCCAAGTACCGAAACTAATCCGGCAGACTATCAAATTCCGTCAAGGTCGTTATCTTATTTTATGTTTAATGGGCAAGTAACCCGAGCATTTAAGCATTTTGAAGTGTATGTTGGAGTAGAAAACTTGACTAACTTTACGCAAGATAATCCTATTATTGCAGCTAATGATCCTTTTGGCTCTAATTTTGACGCTTCTTTAATATGGGGTTCTATAAATGGTAGAATTACCTATGCAGGAATCAGATATAAATTCAATAAATTATAAACTATAAAACAATATAATCATATGAAAAATTTATTTGTAATACTATTAGCAAGTGTTTTAAGTCTTTTTATAAACGATGTTAACGCACAAAAATCGCAAGAAACCATTATTATAAAAACCAAAATTTATTGCGATCATTGTATGCAGTGTAATAGTTGTGGTAAAAATATTGATTTTGGAATAAGAAACAATAAGGGAATAAGAAAAGTAAAAATAAACCCGGAAAATAACACTATAACAGTAACATATAGATCTGATAAAACTAATCCAGAAGAAATTAGAAAGGTAATTTCGGAAGCAGGTTTTGATGCAGACGATATCAAAGCATCTCCCGAAAGTTATCTAAAACTTGATGAGTGTTGTAAAGCAAAATGATATAAACTATAAACTATAAAAATTAAATCTCATGAAAAATTTATTTATACTACTATTAGTAAGCATTTTTAGTTTTTCTGTAAATGATGTGAAAGCACAAGACACTAAAAAAACAGCAACAATAAAAATTAAAACATCAGCTCAGTGTGAAGAGTGTAAAGAGCGATTAGAAAAGGCTTTTGCTTATGAAAAAGGAGTGAAAAAATCTAAATTGGATATTGAAACTGCTGTATTTACAGTAGAATATAATCCCAAGAAAACCACTCCTGAAAAGTTAAAAAATGCAGTAACTAAAATAGGTTATGATGCAGATGATCTTCCAGCAAATGAAAAAGCTTACGAACAACTTCCTACTTGTTGCCAAAAAGGCGGACATAAAAAGGAGTGATATTTTTCTTATTTTTATTACACGAAACGTATAAAATTTTTTACAGATGAGAAGTGTTTTAATTATTACTTTGCTCTTATTTACAATCTTAGGATTTGCTCAAGAAAAGCAATCGTTAGAGACTATTGAACCGCAAACTGCTTATGAGAATATACATGTCGAACCAGTCTATGAAAATGAACATGCTTCTTATTATCTTATTTGGATAAAGCAAAGTGTAAAATCGCACAAACATTTGGAGCATACCGAAAGTATTACCGTTATTGACGGAGCAGGAATAATGACAATTGGCGAACAGCAATTTGAAATTAAGAAAGGTGATTTTTTCATTATCCCTAAAGATACATTTCACTCGCTAAAAGTAACCTCTGAAACTCCTGTAAAAGTGCTTTCTGTACAAATGCCTAAGTTTAATAAAGAAGATAGGATTTTTGAAGAAGAATAATTGTTAGATAAATCCCCTTTCGGTAGAATAGGGGATTACTCTACAATAACAATCCCTAATTTATCAGAAAGTTGAGCTTTAATTTGCTCTAACAGCATGATTTTTTGGATGATTTTTAGTTGATTTTCATCATCAACTCCTTTAAGTTCATCTTGTGTTTTTTTGATGAGGTGTTTTACTTTACAAAGTTTAAAAGCATGCACAGAGTTGATAACAGCTATTTCGAGTTGGTTGTTTTCTGTGTTTACGGTAATGTTATGTTTTCCCCAATCGTTTAATTCATATTTTGTCGAAAGTAAATCAATTGCAGTATCTTTTATGGCAGTATCTTCATGTTGAATTAATGTTTGTTGAGACATTATTTTCTCATCTTTAAGATGGGTATTGTAGAGCAAAAAAATATCTTGATAAACAGGGGTTGTAAACTCAATTTCATCGCCAAGCAAAGAATGAACAATGTAAGTAACTACAGGAATTTCTCGTGTTTCTTCTTTTTCTTCTTGTATTACTTTAACTTTTATGGTTTTATCAGCATAATTAATCAGCAAACGAATAATTTCTTTTTCCCAGTTTAATAAATCTGTATTGGAAGCATCTTTTTTCTCCGTTGGAGTAAAAGATTGGTAATTTGTTTCGGTAATTGTTTCTTCCGAGGTAGAGGATTGTTTTGTATATTTTTTACGGAGTATTTTATTGATTTCGTTGATAAGAGCTTGTTCGGGAATTTCTAACAGTACACTACATTCTTTGGTATAAACCGCTCTTTTAATTTGGTCAGGAATAAGAGCAATACTGCTTACAATGTCTTTAATAAGCTCAGCTCTTTTTATAGGATCTTTACCCGATTCTTCTAATAAAACGCTTATTTTAAATTGAATAAAATCTTGAGCTTTCTCTCCAATATATTCTTTTAGCTCTTCGGTAGTAGCTTTTTTAGCATACGAATCTGGATCTTCCCCATCAGGAAAAAGCACTACTTTTACATTCATTCCTTCCTGCAAAATCATATCAATTCCTCTAAAGGAAGCTTTAATTCCGGCAATATCACCATCATAAAGTATGGTAATGTTTTTTGTGTAGCGACTAATTAATCTAATTTGTCCTTCGGTAAGAGAAGTTCCGGAAGATGCCACCACATTTTCTACTCCGGTTTGAGATAAAGAAATTACATCAGTATAACCTTCTACTAAAAAACAATTGTCTTCTTGTGTAATGCTTTTTTTGGCAAAATAAATTCCATAAAGCACATTACTCTTATCGTAAATTTCCGATTCGGGAGAGTTGATGTACTTTGCTGCTTTTTTATCGTTGGTTAATATTCTTCCACCAAAACCTAATACTCTACCAGAGAGGTTATGTATAGGAAACATTACTCTACTTTTAAATCGGTCAAATTTTTTATTTTCTTTAACTATGGTTAGCCCCGATTTTTCTAAATATTTAATATCGTAGCCTGCGTTTTGAGCTTCATCCGTAAAGGCAGTCCATTCATCAGGGCTATAACCTAACTGAAATTTCTCTATGGTTTCGGGTGTAAAACCTCTTTCTTCAAAATAACTTAACCCTATAGCTTTGCCTTTGTCGGTATTAAGTAGTTCGTTAGCAAAATATTTGGCAGCAAAATTTGAAACAATGTATAGACTTTCTTTTTCGTTGGCAGCCTGTATTTGAGCATCACTTTGCTCTTCTTCTTCAACTTCAATTTGGTATTTGTCGGCTAGGTATTTAAGTGCTTCGGGGTAAGTATAATGCTCGTGCTCCATTATAAAATTTACGGAGTTTCCGGCTTTGCCGCATCCAAAACACTTATAAATTCCTTTAGCAGGAGACACCGTAAAAGAGGGAGTTTTTTCGTTATGAAAAGGACAGTTACCCAAATAATTTGCACCTCTTTTTTTAAGCGTAACAAAGTCGCCTACAACATCTTCAATAATGCAGGCATTAAAAATTTCATCTATGGTATCCTTTGGAATCATTAAGTTTTAATCAAATTTTTTTTCGCTATTCAAACTTCCGTCTTTGCTGTAAAATTTCCATACTCCTGATTCCTTGCCATCGGTATAAAAACCTTCATAAAGTTTATTACCATTTTCATGATAAACGATGGTAAATCCATTCCTTACTCCATCTACAAACTCTCCTTCACTTTGTTTTTTGCCCGATTTAAAATATGCTACCCAAACACCATGTCTTAGATTGTTTTCTATAGGGCCTTTCATTTTTAGTTCTCCTGTGGGAAATAATATTTTTTCTTCGAATTTAATTTCTTGTTGATTTTCATCTAATTTGTAGATACCAACTACCTTAGGAGATTTGTCGGGATAAGCTTCTTCTGTTTTTTCAATATGGTTTTCTCTGCAAGAGAAAAGAAAAAAAACTACGATAATTAAACCAATTATTTTTCGCATAATTAACTATTTTAGATGATTTTCATTCGTAAAATTACGCTTTATTCATCTTTTAACAATAATAATTATGCTTACTTGGTTACTTGAAACTTTAGATAATGAATATTGTGTCCTTTTTGAGAAAATAAGTTTTCATAAAACGTTTTTATAGAGAGTATGTCACGTGTTTTTTCATCTAAATCGGCAATTTTTTCGCGATATAAATTAAAGGTATGTTCTAATAAACGATAGTTGTGAGCTTCAATTTCTTCTAGCGTATATCTAAAAAAACCTTCGTGATCTGTTTTCAGATGAATGATGCCATTAGGTTTTAAAATTTGTTTATACCTTTCAATAAACAGAGGAGAGGTTAGTCTTTTTCTTGCTAACCGATCTTTTGGTTGCGGGTCGGGAAAGGTAATCCAGATTTCATCTACTTCATTTTTGTTGAACAAAGAGGTAATAAAATCTATTCTGGTTCTGATAAAAATAACATTGTTCATGTTTTTTTCGAAAGCTTCTTTAGCACCCTTCCAAATTCTATTACCCTTAATGTCTAAACCAATAAAATTTTTATTAGGAAAGTGTTTTGCTAGTCCAACAGAATATTCGCCTTTACCACAACCTAATTCTAATACAATAGGGTAGTTATTTTTAAACACTTCGGCATTCCATTTTCCTTTTAAAGGATAATTAGTATTTAATACTTCTACGGTTTTTGGTTGGTAAATATTACCAAAAGTCAAATTATCTGCCCACTTGGCTAATTTATTTTTTTGTCCCATGTTGCAAATTTGATAAAAAAAAAGACTGTCGTTCTAAAACGACAGTCTTTTTTATAAGATTTAATCCTATCTTAATGCTTATTCAGCAGTTTCTTCAGCAGGAGCTTCAGTTTCTTCTTTTGGAGCTTCCTCTTCAGTAGCTTCTTCTTCAGTAACTTCTTCTTCTACTTCAGCAGTTGGCTCTTCTTCAACAGCTTCTTCTAAGCCTTTCATTAAATCGTCAGCGATTTTTTGAGCTTCCGCTTCTGCTGCTGCTTTTTCTTCTTCTGATGGTCCGCATGCTACTAGAGAGAACATACCTGCAACCATTAATAATGCTAATACTTTTTTCATTTTAATTAATTGTTTTTGGTTATTGATTGATTTTTAGTTTTCTATTCGTCAAAATAGGTCACAAATGTAAACAAATATTCTTAAAATGCAAGGAGGAATTGAAAAAAATTATTTTTCGTTGTAAATTACACCCAGAATGGTTTCTCCAACAATTTTTAAAGTGCTTTTATCTATTACATCCATATTATCATCATGAGTATGCCACGACTGATGAAAACTACCTGTACGTTCTTCAAAATGAATGATATCTATACTAGGTATTTTGGCAATTTCGTTTACAAATTGATGATCGTCAGTACCAACAAAATAAGTTTCTTTATCAACAAATACATGCTGGTGTCCTAACCTTTTGGCTACATCCCATACTTTTCTGACAATATTAGGGGCATATCTCATAGAAATACTTTCTTTAGTAAATTGAGGATTTGCTCCACCAACCATATCAAGTAAAATTCCATAATCGGCTTTATATCCAGGAATGTGAGGGTTTCTTGCCCAATATTGTGAGCCTAAACACCAAGTTTCTGCTGATGAAGGACTCATTAAACTTGAAGGTTGTCCGTAATCTTCAGCATCAAAGAATATAATATCAATTCCAATTTCAGGTTGTGTAATGTTTATCTGACGAGCTACTTCTAACAAAATTCCCACACCACTTGCTCCATCATTTGCTCCTAAAATTGGTTTTGTTCTATCTTTATCATCATGGTCGGCAAATGGTCTGGTATCCCAATGAGCAAATAATAAAATTCTTTTTGTTGCAGCTGGATTGTATGTTCCTATAATGTTTTTGATGGTAATGTTTTTTTTATTAAAAGTGGTAGCTTTTCCTTCTTGAATTTGGGTAGAAAAACCAAAAGAGGTCAATTTGGTTTTTAAGAAAACAGCACATTTTCCATGAGCTTCATTATTAGGAAAGCGAGGTCCAAAATCTACTTGCTGTTGTACATATAAGTAAGCAGAATCTTGATTAAAATTAGGTTTTTCAAGTGGAATAAAAGCAGTTTTTACTGGTTTTTCCGGTTGTGTTATTTGTTGTTTTTCTTGTTTTTTTTCATCTTCACAAGAAGATATAAAAAAACTAAATATTAATAAGAGAAATAGGTTAATTCTCCACAGTCCAATTTGAGCCATCTTTTGAGTCTTGAATAGTAATGTTTAATTTTTTTAGTTCATCTCTGATTAAGTCTGAGAGTTCCCAATTTTTAGATGCTTTTGCTTCATGTCTAATATTCATGACTATATTCATGATACCATCTAAATAATCATTTTTAGCAGTTGAGCTTTCTTTTTGTAAACCAAAAATGTCAAAAATAAAATTATTATATAAAGCTTTTAGTTTTGTTAAATCTTTAGCTGTTATGGTAGCTTTTTCGCTTTTTATATTATTTATGATTTTAACACCATCAAATAAGTTAGCAATAGTTACGGGGGTATTAAAATCATCATTCATGCTTTCGTTGGTTTTATTAATAAACGCAACAATATCAAATGATGTAGTAGCTGAAGGCATAATTTCGTCTAATGTTTCGATGGCAGTCATCATTCTTGCATATCCTTTTTCGGCAGCCTGTAAAGCTTCGTTAGAGAAATCTACGGTACTTCTATAATTGGCTTGTAAGAAGAAAAATTTAACCACCATTGGTGAGTAGCCTTTTTCTAGTAAAGGATGGCTTCCTGCTATTAGCTCAAGTGGTAAGAAAGAATTACCTAATGATTTACTCATTTTGGTTCCATTTACAGTAAGCATATTTCCGTGCATCCAATATTTTACAGGATGTTCGTTTCCACTACCAACAGATTGAGCAATTTCACATTCATGATGTGGAAATTTTAAATCCATACCACCTCCATGAATATCAAAAGATTTACCTAAATATTTAGTACTCATTACAGAACATTCTAAATGCCAACCCGGTACGCCAATCCCCCAAGGAGAAGGCCATTTCATAATGGTATTTTCGGAGGCTTTTTTCCAAAGAGCAAAATCAGCAAAGAATTTTTTGTCTGTTCCACCTTCTAGCTCTTCTCTAGTATTTTCAATGAGTTCATCTAATTTCCTACCAGAAAGTTCTCCGTAATTATATTTTTCAGCATATTTTTTCACATCAAAATACACTGAACCGTTTATTTCATAAGCATAGCCATTTTTTATGATGTCTTGAATCATCTCAATTTGCTCTATAATATGACCTGTTGCTGTAGGTTCTATACTTGGAGAAATTAAGTTAAATAATTTGGTAACATCATGGAAACTGTTGGTGTATTTCTGAACAATTTCCATGGGTTCGATTTTTTCCAATCGGGCACGCTTTTCAATTTTATCTTCTCCGGCATCTGCATCATCAACTAAATGTCCAACATCAGTTATGTTTCTTACATATCGCACTTTATAACCTAAAAATTTTAAATATCTATACACAATATCGAAAGTAATGAAGGTTCTAACATTTCCTAAATGTACTTCATTATATACAGTTGGACCGCAAACATAAAGTCCAACAAAAGGAGGAGAGAGTGGTTCGAAAATTTCTTTTTTAGAATTTAAGCTATTATAGATTTTCAATCGATTTTCAGACATGTTTAAATTTTTGGTAAAAATAATGTTAATCTATAAAACAAAAAACCCAACTTTTATTAAAAGTTGGGTTTTTTTTAATATTCAATAATTATAAAATTAATCTTTGGGAAGTGGTGCTTCACCAATATATCTTCCGTTTTTAATTAATTCAATACTAATTAAAATTCCGTTTTCATCATATTTGTAGTTTTTTCCATCCATTAAACGGTAGTTTTTAAATAAACCATCTTTTGATATTTGTTTGTCTTTGTTGTATAGTTTGTGCTGTCCATTTCCGTCAAAAATTCCTTTATTTACATCTTCAGCTTTATCAACTTTAACTATTTTAACGGGGTCTTTTTCAGCTGTTGTTACTTCTTTGATAGGAGTCTTGGGTTCATATAATTTAGTGTTAGTTACATCTAAATTCCCATCAACAAAAACTTTCTCAGCTTTTAATGAACCATCAGGGTAATATTCAGTTACTTTCTCTTCTTTACCTTCTTTAATTTCAGCAACAATCATAACTGCTCCATCTTCATAATAATACTTTTGTTCACCATCTCTTTTACCTTTTTCATTAAAAATAAATTCTTGTGCGATTTCACCATTCGGATGTTTTCTAACAAATTTACCAACATTTCTGTTGTTTTTCCATTCTCCTTCTTCTTCTAATTCTCCATTTTCGTAGTAAGTTTTGTAATATCCATTTGGTCTACTATTTACATAAGCAACTTCACTTTTTGTTTTACCATTCGGATAAAACATTTTCCATATACCTTGCTTACGACTATTTTCGTAATCGCCTTGTTCAACTACTTGGTCTGGTTGATAATCAGGAAGTTTTTTCATTCTTCCGAAGATTTTCCAAAAACCTTGTTTAAGGTTGTTTTCGTCTATATAGTTGATAGTATCTCCATTTATTATTTCAAACTTCTGTGCCGCTACACTAATGTTTGAAGAGATAAAGACTGTGATAATTATGTAGTATATATATTTCATTAAAATGAAGTTTAATGGAACGTAAATTTAAACAAAAATAACAAATAAATAAAATCTTTTAGATTAACATGTCATATTAATCGACAAAAATCAACATTGTACTTTAACGATTCAAAAACTAAAAAGTTTCAAATTAAGAACTTAAAAATATAATTTATTCATAAGGGCAATAAAAAATCATGCCAATTAATAAGATTTTTAAACATAATATGGTGAAATCATCCAATAAACGATAACACCTGAAATTGCTACATATAGCCATAATGGGAATGTTATACGTGCTATTTTCTTATGTTTATCAAATTCTTGTAAAAGTGCTCTATTGTAGGTTATTAATACTAAAGGAATAATAGTTACAGATAATATAATATGAGAAATTAGTATAATTAAGTAAATGATTTTTGTTGACTCATCTCCACCAAACTTTGTTGGGTCTGAACTGATATGGTAAGCTACATACATTATTAAAAACACAGCAGACAATACTAAGCTAGTTTTCATTAAAATTTCATGGACTTTTCTATTGCCTTTTTTTATGGCTATTACAGCAAATAGTAAAGTGAAAACAGTAATGGAATTAATTCCTGCGTAGATGGGTGGAAGAAAACTAAGTGGTTCTACATTAGGAAGTTTAACGTTAAACAAAATAGCAACTGCTAAAGGTAATGCAATTGAAATAACAATGATAAGTGTTTTGTTTTTCAAGTCTATTAGTTTTTATCTATTAAAAGAATAGCTAATGATGACACAAGATAAAGGTAAGACATTAACATTATTTTTAGGGCATATTTATCATCTTGTGTTTTTACCAACTTTATTGCCGGAAAAACCATTAGTGCAGCAAGTATAAAAAGTGTTATAGTTGCAATTCTTCCAGAGATATTAAAATATTCGGGTAAAAAGCTTCCACTAAATAACACTAAAGCACTTAGAAGAATAATTATAGAAGTCGTTTTGTTTTTTTTGTTGAAAGGCAACATTTTCAATTCCGCTTTTTTGTAATCATTATCTAATTTCCAAGCTATAGCCCAAAAATGAGGAAATTGCCATAGAAATTGAAGCGCAAATAAAATTCCTGCTTCTAAGCTAAAAAAACCTGTTGCAGCAACCCAACCTAACATTGGGGGAATAGCTCCCGGAAAAGCTCCAACAAAAACAGAGTAGGTAGTGATTCTTTTTAGAGGAGTATAAATTCCGGCATAAGTTACTATAGCTAAAGCTCCTAAAATTCCACTAAGTGGATTAATGCCAAACCATAAAATAAATACACCAACAATTCCCATCAATAGAGAAATTATTGAAGCATGAACTATTGACATTTTCTCGTCTGGAAGAGGTCTGTTTTGTGTTCTCTTCATTAGTTTGTCGGTATCTTTTTCAAGGACTTGGTTTAATGCGTTTGAACTTGCAGTAATTAAAAAACCACCTAAGATTAACCAAAAAAGTATGGTGTAATTAATGGATTGAACTCCAATAAAATAACCTAAAACAGCTGATAAAACAACATAAGATGTAAGTCTGAACTTAAACAAATGAGCATAGATTACAATTCTTCCAGCTAAAGGAAGTGCAGCTATTTTTGTTTTTACTTGACTCATGTTTGTTCTTTAGTTTTAGTTGGGTGTACAAAAATATAAAAATTAACTATTTATATATTATAAGCTTTAATAAAGTTTTACAATAGAGGTGTCTGGAGTTAGTTTTAATTCTTCTAAGTCAATGTTAGTCAGTAAGTTTATTCCTGGTTTTTTTTCTTTGGCAATAAGTCCAAATTGACTTTCAATATTGAGGTATTTTGCTCCGTTGTAGGTTGCCCATTTAATGAGTTTTTCCAATGAGATTGGGGTGTTTTCAGTAATCACTTTTAGTTCTTCTAATACAGAAAGTGTATTATTACTGGCTAAACTATCGGTACCTATTGTGCAATTTTCGTTTTCAAACAAAGTAAAATCAGGAAGCGTGTTTTCTATATATAAATTGGCTTTGGGACAAAAACACCAATAAATAGGAATGCTTTGTTGTTTAGCATAAGCAATATCGTCTTTTGTTGTATATGTATTGTGAACCAATAAAAGCGATGTTGCATTTTTAAAATAAGGAAGATAATGTGCTAAAGAGCCTTCTTTTTTACTTTCCCAAGTGGTTACTTTAGGATTAAAAGCAGCCATTTGTTCATATAACTTTCCTGATTTTTCTTTAAAAAAAGCTCCTTCAGAGCTAGTCTCTTGGTTGTGAATAGTAAAAATACCACTTTCTTGAGAAGCAATAAATTTTAGTAATGATTTTGAAACAGAGTAAGGAGCATGAGGAACAATGCTGATTTGTTTGTTATTAAAATAAGTAGCTTTTAGTTCTGCTACTTTATCAAAGGCATTTTTGGCGAGTTCATCGGCTATTTCAAATATTTCTAAAAAAGTATGGTAATAAATATTTTGTTTTTCTTTTAGCTGAAAAGTACTATTTCCGTTGGCAATATCTCCCACGGCTACAATGCCATTTTGTAGCATCTCCTTTTCAGCATTAGTAATAGCTGCTTGCTTTTCTTCTTCAGAAAAATTATTTCTTTTTTGTACCAATTCTTTGACAAAACCGGGTAAGGTGGTTTTTTGTGAGATTTTATTTTTAAGATATGAAAGCTCTAAATGACAATGTGTATTTATAAACCCCGGACAAATAACACCTTCGTATTTTTTTACATTATCAAAACTTAAGGTTGAATTTTTTGGATTAATAACATCTACTATAGTTCCATCATTTTTAATAAGGATGATGCCGTTTTTTATTGGAGCAGCATTTCCTGTAAAAATATAGTCGGCAGTTATTTTATGCATTAGTTTATTATTTATTGTACCTCTAAGAAAACTAAGTTTCGATTAGTTTTCTTTTTTTCAAAAGTACTATTTTTACAAAGTAGTAAATTAAAAATATATACATGAAACGACCATGAGTAAAATTTTCTCACAATAGAAGATGATTATTTAGGAGTTACATATAAAAAACAATAAATATACACATATGAAAATTTTAGGCATCATTCCATCTCGATACGCATCTACAAGATTTCCCGGAAAGCCATTGGTAGAGATTAAAGGAAAATCGATGATACAAAGAGTGTATGAACAGTCAAAAAAAGCGACTTGTTTAAGTGATGTAATTATTGCTACGGATGATAAAAGAATATACAACCATGCACGAGCACTAAATTTTAAAGTAGTTTATACAGATGCAGCTCACCAAAGTGGGACAGACAGGTGCGCTGAAGTGCTGAATAACCTTAATGCAGATTACGATGTGGTGATAAATATTCAAGGCGATGAACCTTATATTAATCCTGAACAGATTGATGAAGTTGGCAGCTGTTTTGAAGATTTGAAAACGGATATTGCTACCTTAGGCAAGAAAGTAACCAAGCAAGAAGAACTTTTTAATATCAACAAACCTAAAGTGATTAAAGCTGTTGATGATTTTGCCTTGTATTTTAGTCGCCAAACCTTACCTTTTTTAAGAGGGGTTGAAGAAAAAAATTGGTTAACCCATCAAGTATTTTTTAAACATATTGGTATTTATGGCTATAGAGCTGAAGTGTTGAAAGCAATAACTAAATTACCGATGTCGAGCTTAGAAAAAGCTGAAGGCTTGGAGCAGTTGCGATGGTTAGAAAATGGCTATAAAATTAAAGTGAAAGAAACTTTCCATGAAGCTATTTCTATTGATGTTCCTGAAGATTTGAATTTGATTTGATGCGGGAAGCAAAAAATCTTTTAAAACTAAGCCTTGTTTTCTTTTAAAAATTTATAACTTCGTAAGTTGTTATGTTGGATATTTCAGTACATATAAGTCAGTTGCTTTTTCACCACGAGTGTGTGATTCTACCAAGTTTTGGAGGGTTTGTATGTAATTATAAACCCGCTTATATTCAGACAGTTCAGCATAAATTTCATCCGCCATCAAAGCAAATTTCTTTTAATAAAAATTTAATTGCTAATGATGGCTTACTAACGCATTATGTTTCTAAAAAAGAAAACATAAGTTATGATGAAGCATTAAAAGAAATTGAAGCTTTTGTTTTAGCTACAAAAACAAAGTTGAGAACGAATAAAGAGTTTACTCTTGGAGATATTGGCGCTTTTGTAATGGATAATGAAAATAGAATTCATTTTGAACCATCACTAAGTGAAAACTATTTACTTTCTTCTTATGGATTAACACCAATACAGGTTAGTCCTATAAAGAGAAAAAACTACGAGGAAAAAATTGCTGAACAAGTAAAAACTATTCCTCAAAATAAAAGTAGTGTTAAAAAATGGGCTGCAGCTGCTGCTATTATTATGCCTTTAGGGTTTTTAGCTTTTTGGATACCTACAAAATATGATTTATCACAAAATATTAATTACGCTAAATTAAATCCATTTGTGGAGGAAAAAGCAGCAAGTTATTCACCTAGAACAGACTTGACAACTTTTGAGCATGATGATGTTCTTTCGTTAAAAGAAAGCATTAACAACGCTAAAGAAGGTGAAAATTATCTTACTTTTTCTTGGTTAAAAGATGAACAACCAGTAACTATTGCTTTAACAGATAAATATATTGCTGAGGCAGATACCACCAAAGTGCTTATTACTAAAACCAATTTGCGTTACCACATTGTTGCTGGGTGTTTTTCTGAAAAGAAAAATGCCAACAAAATGGTAAAACAGCTTAAAAATAAAGGTTTTGATGCTTGGATAGTTGGCAAAAGAAAAGGTTTGTGGACGGTTAGTTACAACAGTCATTCTACCAGACAACAAGCGTTAGATGCGTTGGTATTAGCAAAGTCTGACAATAGCAAAGCTTGGATGTTGGAAATGTAATTCAAGACTTGAATTTTCCCTTAATTTTATCGGCTAAAAAAGTAGAAAGTTTTTTATAAGATTCTACTGTCCAACCAGCTACATGCGGACTAAGAATAACATTTTCGGCATTTTTTAAGTAGTTAAAGGCTTCGTGGTGGGTTTGTGCTAATTCAAACGATTTACTCTCAAATTCCAAAACATCCAAACAAGCTCCTAATACTTTTCCCGATTGAAGTGCTTGAATTAAATCGTCAGTTTTTACATTATTTCCTCTAGCAGTATTTATCAGGTAAATGTTTTTCTTAAAATTATTGATGAAAGCAGTATTTATGTAATGTTTGGTTTCTTCCGAAAGTGGTAAGTGAATGCTTAAAATGTCTGTTTGTTCAAACAATTCGTCTAAAGAAACTTCATTAACGAATAAACCACCAAAGTCTTTTTTATATTTATCGTAAGCGATTACGTTACAATCGAAACCAATTAACTTTTGAGTCAATGCTTCTCCCATGTTTCCGTAGCCTAAAATACCAACAGTTTTGCCCGAAAGTTCTATGCCTCGGTTGGCTTCTCTATCCCAAATTCCTTGACGCACTTGAGCATCTCCTTGTTTTAGTTGGTTGAATAACATCAGTAACATTCCAATAGCATGTTCGCCAACAGCATCTTTATTGCCTTCAGGAGAATTAAAAACAGAAATATTTTTTTGTGTGGCATAAGCAACATCAATATTTTCTAATCCGGCACCTGAGCGAGCAATAAATTTAAGGTTTTCAGCTTTATTTAAAAAAGTCTTGTCAATAGTAAATCGGCTTCTGATAACTATGCCAACGTAATTGGAAATACGCTCTTCAACACTTGTTTTTGAGGAGGTATAATCGTGTTCACATACAAATCCCATTTGTATTAATCGTTCTTCCAAAATAGGGTGAACACTATCTATGAATAAAATTTTAGGCATACATTAGGTAACCGATAAAAAAGTATAGAAAAATTCCAAAAATATCGTTGGTTGTAGTGATAAATGGTCCTGTTGCTAATGCTGGATCTATTTTATATTTGTTTAGCATTAGCGGAATTAATGTTCCGAAAATCCCGGCAAAGAAGATAACAGAAATAAGAGCTATGCTTACTGTAATAGCTAAGGTTAAGGTTTCTTCAAAAAAATAGTTATAGCCAAAAATGATGGCTGAACAAACTACTCCGTTTAGAATTCCTACAGCCATTTCTTTACCTACTTTACTCCAAACACTGTTTAGTCCTAATGAGTTATTTGCCAACCCTTGTACTATTAATGCTGAAGATTGAACTCCAACATTTCCACCCATAGCGGCAATTAGTGGGATGAAAAATGCCATTTCGGGATGAATTTGAATTTGGTTTTCGTAAATACCAATAATTTTTGAACTTACAATTCCACCCAACAAACCAACTAATAACCAAGGTAATCTTGCTCTGGAGATTATCCAAAATTTATCGGAAGATTCAACATTTTCAGAAATACCAGAAGCCATTTGGTAATCTCTTTCGGCTTCTTCCTTAATTACATCAACCACGTCATCAATGGTTATTCTACCTAGCAGTCTACCCATTTCATCAACAACAGGAACAGAAACTAAATCGTATTTTTCCATAATGTTGGCTACTTGTTCATCATCCGTATCGGGAGTTACAGAAAGGATGTCGTCATCATAAATATCTTTTACCTTTTTGTTGCTTGGCGTAAGTAATAGCTTTCGCAAGGAAATTCTACCTTTTAAAACATCATCATTATCAACAACATAAACGGTGTAAATTTTATCTAATTCTTCAGCTTGTTTTTTAAGTTCAGTGAGGCAATTTCCAATAGTCCAATTCCAATTTACTTTTGCCAATTCATTTGCCATCAAACCACCAGCAGTATCTTCGGGGTAGTTTAATAGTTTAAGAATGTCTGATGCTTGTTCAATATCTTCAATGTGCGAGATTACTTCATCTCTTTTTTCATCAGAAAGTTCCCCGATAACATCTGCCGCATCATCAGAATCCATGTTATCAATGAATTGAGATGCAATTTCTTGAGAAGTAAGGGCATCTAAGAATTTTTCTCGAGTATCTTCATCTAGCTCTATAATTACATCAGAGCTTAGTTCTTTAGGTAAAAAATTGAAAAATGCTTTAGCTTGATTTAAAGATTGTTCATCTAAAATTTCTGCAATATCTGCTGGATGCAAATCTTTAATTAACATCAACACCTCTTGTTCTGCACCTGCGGTAACAGCATTATTAAGGTGATCTAAAAATTCTTTTGTTAATTCAAATTGCATGACAGAGTATATAAGGGTTACAAAGTTATCATTTTCAATGCGAATTACAATAAGAATTTATTTTCCCTTAAAATTGACTAATTTTGAAAGTGATAATCAACTTTTATTATATTTTATGTCATCATTTAAAGACAAATTGTTTGTTATTGTTTTTGGAACAGATACCAAATCGGGTAAAAGGTTTGATATTGTATTATTGTGGTTGATATTGGCAAGTGTTTTAGCGGTAATGTTGGAAAGCATACCCATTTTGGAGGAAAAACATACCTATGCGTTTTTTATTTTAGAGCTTTTTTTTACAGGAGTTTTTACTTTAGAGTATTTTTTAAGAATATGGGTAAGTCCTAAACCTAAGAATTACATTTTTAGTTTTTGGGGCATAGTAGATTTGTTAGCTATTTTACCTACTTACTTAATTTTCTTTTTACCTAATATTCATTTTTTGGTGGCTATTCGTTCTCTAAGATTGTTAAGGGTGTTTAGAATAATTAAATTGGTAAGGTTCATAAAAGAAGCTAATACGTTAAAAAAAGCATTGGCTTCTAGTATTTATAAAACCAGTACTTTTTTATTTACTATTTTAGCTGTGGTAGTTATTATGGGAACTATAATGTATGTGGTAGAAGGAGCTGAAAATGGGTTTACAAGTATTCCACAGAGTATTTATTGGGCAATTATCACTATTACAACTGTTGGGTATGGAGATATTGTTCCTCATACTGCTTTAGGAAAATTTATCTCAGCTGTAGTGATGGTTATAGGTTATTCTATTATTGCTGTTCCAACAGCCATTTTCACTGTTGAGGTAGCACGAGCAGGTAATGAACAAAAGAATTGTACTAAGTGTAAACACCAAAACAGTGTAAATGCTAATTTTTGTAGTAATTGTGGTAACGATTTAAAATAAAACAATGATGATGGACATTAATGAAATATTAGACTATTCTCTTTTTTCTATTGCAAAGCATCAATTTAAGGTAATTACTTTAATAACGTTATTACTTTTTATTTTAGGTGTATTTGTTTTTATTAAGGTAGTAAAAAAAGCCATTTTTAGAAAATCAGCATTAGATTTACCTAAAAAATATTCACTTTTTACTATTTTTAAATACATTGTAGTTGTTTTGGCTGTAGCCATAGGCTTACAAATAGTTGGTGTTGATATTACTGTCTTGTTAGCAGGTTCAGCAGCTTTATTGGTAGGAGTTGGTTTTGGATTGCAAAATTTGTTTGGAGACATTACTTCAGGAATTATTTTATTGTTTGACTCTACTATTAAAGTAAATGATGTAATTGAAGTGGACGGAATTGTAGGTAGAGTACAAAAAATAAATTTAAGAACAACTTCAGTTATTACTCGAGAAGATACATTTATTATTATGCCTAACTCGGTGCTAACCAATAACAATTTAATTAACTGGACATACAGTTCTATTTCTTCCCGTTTTGAGATTAAAGTCGGAGTAGCTTATGCTTCAGATGTTAATTTAGTGATGCAATTAATGGAGAAGGCAGTTAAAAGTCAAAAAGAAGTATTAACTCATCCTGCTCCAACGGTAAGGTTTCAAGAATATGGAGATTCGTCACTTAATTTCTCTGTATTTTTTTGGTGTGATGAAGTTTTTAGAGTAGAGTCTATTAAAAGCCAGATTAGAGTGAGGTTGTATGAATATTTTAAAGAAAGTAGTGTAGAAATTCCTTTCCCACAAAGAGTGGTACATATGAAACATCCAGAAGCTTAGCGAAATGATAAAAATTATGTTATTTTGCACACTTTTTATAAAATAGCTTTTTATGCTTATTTTCAAAACAGTTGTTGATCTTCAACAATTTCTTTTTTCTTGTGATAATAAAACCATCGGGTTTGTTCCTACTATGGGGGCTTTACACCAAGGACATTTATCTTTAATGGCAAAAGCTATTGAAGAAAATGACCTAATGGTTTGTAGTATATTTGTCAATCCAACGCAGTTTAATAATAAAGAAGATCTAGAAAAATACCCTAGACATACAGATAAAGATTTAGCTCTTATACAAAATGCTTTTGCTGATGATACCAAGCTAGTTATTTTTTTACCTGATGTTAAAGAGATTTATCCCAACAAAATAGAAAAAAGCTACGATTTTGGAAACCTATCATTAGTAATGGAAGCACAACATCGTCCAGGGCATTTTGATGGTGTAGGAATGGTGTTAGAGCGTTTTTTTGATATTATACAACCGACCAAGGCCTATTTTGGAGAAAAAGATTTTCAGCAATTGGCTGTTGTTCGGAATTTAGTAAAACAACTAAAGTTACCAGTTCAAATTATAGGTTGTCCTATAGTTAGAGAAGCTAATGGATTAGCAATGAGTTCTCGTAATGAGCGATTAACTCCTGAACAAAAGGAACAAGCAGCCAATATTTATAAGTTTTTGCAAGAAGTCAAGCAACAAGCTAAAACATTTACGGTAGAGGAAGTGAAGAATAACTTTGTTAAAGCAATTAAAAATATCCCTACATTACAATTAGAATACGCTGAAATAGTAGATGGAAATACACTTTTATCTGTAAACGATTGGAATGAAACGAATTATTGTGTGGCTTTTACTGCCGTTTTTGTAGGAAATGTAAGGTTGATAGATAACATTACTTTGTTTTATAGTTAGTATCAGCAGTAGCTGTATTTTCTGTAAGAAAAGGATTGTATAAACAATGATTAACTTTTTCAAAATCTTCGGGGCTATCAGCCAATACCATTAAATTATCTTTAGCCTCAATAACAGTTGAGCCACCAGGTCGTATAAACTCACTATTTCGTTTAATCATTACAATAAATGCAGATTTAGGAAAATTTAAATCTACAATTCTTTTGTTTACAGCGTAAAAATCTGACAATACTTCAAACTCTTGTAAAGACGATTTTGGGAGGTCTAAAATTAGTTTGTCTATTTCAGAAATTGGTTTTATTTTTTCGGGTAATGCAACATTTAACCATTTTGCAATAATTGATAAGGTGGTACCTTGAATAAGTACAGAAGTTAAAGAAATAAAAAATACGATATTAAAAATCATATTGGCTTTTTCAATTCCTGCAAGAAGTGGGTATGTTGCAAACACAATAGGAACAGCTCCGCGTAAACCTACCCAAGAAATGTAAAAACGTCTTCTTAATTTCATCTTGAAAAAAATTAAACTTAAGAAAACACCTATAGGTCGGGCTACAAAAATCAGAAATAGAGAAATTAATAAGCCTATACCAATGTAAGGAACTACTTGAGTTGGAAAAACCAATAAGCCAAGGGTTAGAAAGAGTACAATTTGCATCAACCATGCTAAACCATCATACATTTTAAGTATGGTTTTTTTGTGGATTAAATCCTGATTACCTAAATACACTGCACAAATGTAAATGGCTAAGAATCCGTTTCCTCCAAAAAAATCGGTAGCAGCAAATGTGATAAACATTAAAGCAATTACTAAAACAGGGTAAAGTCCTTCAAAATCGAGTTTAATTTTATTGATAACAAACTTGCTGATTTTTCCAAAACCAAAACCTGCAATTCCACCCAAAATCATTTGTTGTAAAAACATGGGTATAATAGAAATCAAACTTTGATCTTGATTGACTACTAAGGTTAAAAAAGCGATAGTAAGCACATAAGCCATAGGGTCGTTGCTACCGCTTTCCATCTCTAAAGTTGGTCGTAAGTTTGTTTTTAAAGCTAAGCTTTTAGAACGCAATATAGAAAAAACCGCAGCAGCATCGGTAGAGGACACAATAGAACCTAGCAACATACTTTCGTAAATGGTAAAGTCGGTTAATAACCACACAAACGTACCCAACGATAAGGCGGTAAGTAAAACACCAGCTGTAGATAACGCAATTCCTTCTCTAAGTATGGGTTTCACTGAACTCCAGTTGGTATCTAAACCTCCAGAAAATAAGATAAAATTGAGGGAAACGATGCCAATAAATTGTGCTAGTTTAGGGTCGTCAAATTTAATACCACCAATGCCGTCAGACCCTGCTAACATTCCAATAGCTAAGAAAAGTATTAATGTTGGAACACCAAATTTATAAGATGTTTTACCTACAACAATGCTTATAAAAAGCAGTAAAGAGCCAATTAAAAGTATGTTTTCAATGGTTACATTCATTGGTTACTTGAGTGTTGTAAAGCAAAGATACGTTATTTCAATTCGAAAATAGATAATAATTTACTTCTTCTCGATGTCTTTTTTGTAAACGATAGTTCTGTATGGGAAAGGGATTTCGATACCTTCACGGTCAAAGCGTTCTTTAATGATTTTTAGTAAATCTGTTCGCATTTGGAAGGCATCAGCGAAACTTTCTGTCCAAGCACTTGCTCTTAAATTTACCGAAAAATCTGCTAAAGCGATTACAGCTACTTTAACTATAGGTTCGTTTTTAGCAGTTTCCTCAAGTGTTCTATTGTCAATCATTAAAGGATGCTTTTCGCACTCGTTTCGCATAATTTGCATTGCTAGATCTATATCGGAATCGTAGCTAATACCTACTTCAACTCTGCATTGAATTTTGGAGTCGGTGATGGAACTGTTAATGATAATATCATCACTAATTACGGTATTTGGGACAATGATTCTTTCATTTTTAAAATCTTTGATTATGGTGTGTCGTAAGGTAATTTCCTCTACTGTTCCTATTCTACCGTTACTAATTTCTATTACATCACCTACTCTGTAAGGTTTAAAAATTAGAATAAAAATTCCTGTAATAATGTTAGAAAAAGCTTTTTGAGAAGCAAAACCAATAATAGCCGCTAGAATTCCTGCTCCGGCAAATAAGGCAGAACCAAAAGAACGTAATGCTGGAATATGCCGGAAAATAATTATTAAAGCAATAAAGTAAATAATAAAACTTAAGGAGTTTTTTAGGAAAGAAAAGTTAGTAGGGTCAACTTTAATTTTATCGGCATTACTGTTAATTAATTTGGTGGCTATTTTTCGTAAAATAACTAATACCAACGAAGCAACAGTAAGTGTTACAACTACAAAAATTAAATATTTAATAGTGTTGGAGTTAATAATTTCACTCCAGCTTTTATTGAGAAATTCACCAATCATAAATTAAGTAACACTTCATCAGGGTTTTTACCTCCAAAGACGATGCTGCTTGGATTTTCAAGCATTTCTTTTACTGCTTTTAAGAACCCTACAGATTCTCTACCATCAATAATTCTATGGTCGTAGCTCAACGCAACATACATCATAGGTCTTATTTCTACTTTCCCATCTACAGCTATTGGTCTATCTATAATGTTGTGCATACCTAAAATAGCACTTTGCGGAGGATTAATAATTGGTGTACTCATCATAGAGCCAAAAACACCACCATTGGTAATGGTAAAAGTTCCTCCTTCCATGTCAGAGATGTCAATTTTTCCATCACGAGCTTTTATTGCTAATCGTTTTATTTCAGCTTCAATTTCAGCTAAACTCATTTTTTCAGCATTTCTAACTACAGGCACCATTAAGCCTTTTGGAGAACTAACAGCAATACCTATATCAGCATAATCATGAGTAATCATGAAATCACCATCAATCATTCCGTTTACAGCAGGAAACTGACGTAAAGCTTCTGTAACTGCTTTTGTGAAGAAAGACATAAATCCTAAGCTTACCCCATGAGTTTCTTTAAATTTATCTTTAAATTTATTTCTTAAATCCATTATTGGCTTCATATCCACTTCATTAAAGGTGGTTAACATAGCCGTTTCATTTTTAACAGCAACTAATCTTTGGGCAACTTTTCTTCTAAGCATAGACATTTTTTGTTTGTCTTGCTCACGAGTTCCACCCCATCCTGCAATAGCTGATGAGTCAATACCACCAGTTAAATAAGCTTGAATATCGTTTTTGGTAATTTTCCCATTACTTCCACTGCCTTTAAGTTTAGAAGTGTTGATGTTGTTAGCACTAATCATTTCTTTGGCTAAAGGAGTTGCTTTTACATCTGTTTTTGTAGCAGGAGCAGGATTGGGTACAATTTCTTCTTTTTTAGGAGCAGTTTCAGTTTTTTCTTCCACTTTTTCTTCTGGAGCAGGTTTAGATTCAAATCCTTCTGGTTTTTTGGCATCAGTATCTATTAAGCAAACAACAGCACCAACTTTTACTAAATCGCCTTCCTCGGCTTTTAGTGTAATAATACCAGCTTCTTCGGCAGGTAATTCTAATGTTGCTTTGTCTGAATCAACTTCGGCAATTGCTTGATCTTTTTCAACGTAATCGCCATCCTCTACTAACCATTGTGCTATTTCAACTTCTGTTATAGATTCTCCCGGTGAGGGAACTTTCATTTCTAAAGCCATATTTTTATAGGTTTAATATTTTAAAACTTTTGTCTTCGTGTTTCCGTCTTCTAAGTTTTTTAACTTACTAATGTGTTTTCAAATAATTTATCAATAATTGCAGTATGCCTTACCACGTGTGCTTTAGCTGAACCTGTTGCCGGAGCACCGCTTTCTGCCAATGAAATTACTTCTAAATTTAAGTGAGATAAATGCCTCATCATATGGCTCCATGCTCCCATATTTTCAGGTTCTTCTTGTGCCCAAATGATTTTTTTAGTTTTGTTGTATTTCTTTACTATTTCTTCAATTTGGTTGAATGGAAGCGGGTATAATTGCTCTAATCTTACTAAAGCAATATTTTCAGCATTTATATCTTCTTTTTTAGCTAATAAATCGTAGTAGAATTTACCTGTGCAGAACACTAAAGTATCTACATCTTTAGCTTTCGCAGTGGTATCATCAATTATTTCTTGGAATTTTCCTTTTGCTAATTCATCTACGGTAGAAACGCATTTGGGATGTCTTAATAAACTTTTTGGAGTAAATACTACCAATGGTTTTCTAAAATTCCATTTTAATTGTCTTCTTAAAATATGGAAGAAATTCGCTGGAGTAGAGCAATTAGCCACTTGCATGTTGTCTTCTGCACAAAGTTGTAAGAACCTTTCCATTCTACCACTAGAATGTTCTGCACCTTGTCCTTCATAACCATGAGGTAATAGCATCACCAATCCGTTTTGTGTTTTCCACTTTTCTTCGGCAGCACTTAAAAATTGGTCGATAATAATTTGAGCTCCATTATTAAAGTCTCCAAATTGTGCTTCCCAAATAGTTAATGCATTTGGACTGGCCATTGCGTAACCATACTCAAAACCTAAAACACCATACTCAGAAAGTAAAGAGTTGTATATATATAAAGGAGCTTGGTCTTTAGATATATTGTTTAGTGGAGTGTATTCTTCTTCTGAATCTTCTACTTTAACAACTGCATGTCTATGAGAGAAAGTTCCTCTTTCTACATCCTGACCAGAAAAACGAATAGGGTGTTTATCTGCTAATAAAGTTGCATAAGCTAATAGTTCGCCCATTGCCCAATCTAAGTTGTCATCTTTTATCATTTGTTTTCTCGCTTCAAAAAGTCGAGCAAGTTTGTTAATGAATTTTTTATCTTTGGGTAAACTGTTAATTTTATCGGCTAATGCTATCAATTTCTTTTTATCGTAAGAAGTATCAGGAGAGGTTAAAAAAGAATCCTCATCACTTACTTCAATACCTTGCCATGTTCTGTTTAAAAAGTGAGAAACAGTGGCTCTTTCAATTTGTTTGGCATCATCTAACCTTTCTTGCAATAATTGGTTAAACACACTTTCTTGTTCGGATGCTTTTTCTTTGCTGATAATTCCTTCACTAATTAATTTATCTAAATAAAGGTCTCTTGGATTTTTGTGTTTTCCAATGGCTTTGTATAATAGAGGCTGAGTAAATTTAGGTTCATCACCCTCATTATGACCATATTTTCTATATCCTAAAATATCGATAAATACGTCTTTATGGAAAGTCTGACGGTATTCAATTGCAAACTGTATTGCTTGAATTACGGCCTCTACATCATCTCCATTTACATGAAGAACAGGAGATAGAGTAACTTTAGCAACATCAGTACAATACGTGCTAGAACGTCCGTCAATATAGTTGGTAGTAAAACCAATTTGGTTATTTACCACAATGTGTAAGGTTCCTCCAACTCTGTAACCATCTAATTGAGCCATTTGTACCACTTCATACACCACTCCTTGCCCTGCAATGGCTGCATCACCATGAATAATGATAGGAACAACTTTCTTTTCGTCTTTTAAATAAGTGTCTAATTTTGAGCGGGTAATTCCTTCTACAACCGGTCCAACCGTTTCTAAGTGAGAAGGATTGGGAGCTAATGTCATATGAACATCATGTCCGCTATCGGTTTTTACATCGCAAGAATAACCCAAATGGTATTTTACATCACCATCAAAAAGGTTATCCTCATATTCTTTCCCTTCAAATTCACTAAAAATTTTCTCGTAGGTTTTATTAAAGATGTTGGCTAACACATTTAACCTTCCTCTATGAGCCATTCCAATAATAAACTCTTTAATGCCGATGTCAGCACCTTTTTCAATAACAGCATCTAAAGCAGGAATAAGGGCTTCATTTCCTTCTAATGAGAAACGTTTCTGACCAACAAACTTGGTGTGTAAAAATTTCTCAAAAACTACTGCCTGATTGAGTTTATGTAGGATATGTTTTTTTTCTTTTTCAGAATATTTAGGTCTGTTTTTCAGTTCTAATTTTTCTCTAATCCAAGCTACCTCTTCCGGTTTTCTGATGTACATGTATTCAATACCAATAGAATCACAATACGTTTGCTCTAAATGGTCAATAATGTCTTTCAATTTGGACGGACCAATACCAATTTCATTTCCAGCTTGAAAAACAGTTTCCAAATCAGCTTTTTCCAACCCATAGTTTTCAATGTCTAATGTAGGTCTGTAGGTTCTTCTGGCTCTAACAGGGTTAGTTTTGGTAAATAAATGACCTCTGGTTCGATAACCATCTATTAAGTTAATGACTTTAAATTCTTTTTGAAAACCTTCCGGAACATCGGTGTCGTAGTTTTTACGAGCAAATTCGAATCCTTCAAAAAATTTTCTCCATCCTTCCGAAACACTGTCAGGGTTATTGATGTATCGCTGGTAATAATCTTCAATTACAGCTCCATCTGCATTGCTTAAATAGGAATGTTTGTCCATACCTTTGTCTTGATTTTTGAATAGACAAAAGTAAATAAAATATCCGTTTAACAAAGCTTAGAAGTGAGAAAAATTAGCCTTGGTAAATGTTCTAAAAAAACCTATTTTTAAAGATGTGGTTTCCTCTTTTTTGTCTAATTTTAGACATCAAAACGCAATAAAATTTCACGTATGTCATTAAAAATTAACTCTTTCGAAGCATATCAACAACAATATCAAAAAAGTATAGCAAACCCCGAAGTCTTTTGGGACGAAATTGCTGAAACTTTTCAGTGGAAAAAGAAGTGGGATAAAACACTAGAATGGGAGTTTAAAACACCATCGGTAAAATGGTTTGTAAATGGCAAATTAAACATAACCGAAAATTGTTTAGATAGGCATTTGGCAACACAATCCAACAAAACAGCTATTCTTTGGGAGCCTAATAATCCTAATGAGGAGGTTATAAAAATTACGTATAAAGAATTGCACAAAAAAGTGAGTGCTTTTGCCAATGTGTTGAAATGCAATGGAGCTAAAAAAGGTGATAGAATTTGTTTGTATATGCCTATGGTTCCTGAGTTGGCTATTGCTACTTTGGCTTGTGCCAGAATTGGAGCTATTCATTCCGTAGTATTTGCAGGGTTTTCTGCCAAAGCACTTGCCGATAGAATAAATGACGCTCAGTGTAACATTGTTATTTGCTCTGATGAATCGTATCGAGGGTCTAAAACCATCCCGATTAAAGCGGTGGTAGATGAAGCTTTACAGCAATGTACTTCGGTAGCCAGCAACATTGTGTTGAAAAGAACAGGAGCGGAAGTTGCGTTTAATGACAACATAGATAAATGGTGGCATGATGAAATAGCAAAAGTAACTAACGATTGTCCTGCCGAGGAAATGGATGCAGAAGATCCTTTGTTTATTCTTTACACTTCTGGTTCTACCGGAAAACCCAAAGGAATTTTACATACTACAGGCGGTTACATGGTTTTTGCTCAATATTCGTTTGAAAATGTTTTTCAGTATGAAAAGGATGATATTTATTGGTGTACAGCCGATATAGGTTGGATAACCGGACATTCCTATATTGTGTATGGTCCTTTATTGGCGGGAGCAACAACAGTCATGTTTGAAGGTGTTCCTACTTGGCCGGATGCAGGCAGGTTTTGGGAAATTGTTGCCAAACACAAAGTAAACATTTTCTATACCGCACCAACAGCTATCAGGGCATTGCAAGCGTGTGATTTATCTTTTGTAACTAAACACGATTTATCGTCATTAAAAGTATTGGGAAGTGTAGGAGAACCCATTAACGATGAGGCGTGGGAATGGTACCACGAACATATTGGTAAAGGCAAATGTCCTATTGTAGATACATGGTGGCAAACCGAAACAGGTGGAATTATGATTTCTCCCCTAGGTAATTTAACGCCTTTAAAACCATCTTATGCTACTTATCCCTTACCGGGAATTCAGCCTTGCATTGTAGATGCTGACGGTAACGAACTGACCGAAACGGAAACAGAAGGCAATTTGTGTATTAAGTTTCCTTGGCCGTCTATGCTCAGAACGATTTACAACGACCACGAAAGATGTAAACAAACCTATTTTTCTACTTACGAAAACAAATATTTTACAGGTGATGGCTGCCGCAGAGATGCAGATGGCATGTACAGAATTACGGGTAGGGTAGATGATGTGATTAATGTTTCGGGACATCGTATGGGAACTGCTGAGGTAGAAGATGCGTTAGATACGCACGAATGTGTGGTGGAAACAGCTGTGGTAGGTTATCCGCATGATATTAAAGGACAAGGGATTTATGCTTATGTAATTTGTGCCAAAGAAGTGGATGAAAACGAACTCCGAAAAGAACTGTTGGAGTTGGTAACCAAAGAAATTGGCCCCATTGCTAAGCCTGATAAAATACAGATAGTAAAAGACTTGCCGAAAACCCGCTCCGGGAAAATTATGCGTAGAATTTTACGAAAAATTGCCGAAGGCGACACCTCCAATCTAGGCGACACCAGCACCTTGCTCGACCCGGAAGTAGTAGAAAGCATTAAAAAAGGGAAGTTGTGATGTTTCAATTTAAATAAATATATATTTTTCTTTACACAAAATGTGTATACCCTTGTTGTTTTAGGCATTGATAATTAATCGGTTATGGTTTTGTGTAATATTTGTTTATTAAAATATAACAGTTATTGTGTAGTATTTTCAATATAATAAGAAGCTTTACAACTTTTGTGTAAAGTTAAAATAATGTAAATCAATAGGTTGTATGAATATAAATTCTCAATTTTGTAATTATATATTTAATAAAAAACAAATGACAGAAGAAATAAAAGAAATACATAATTCATTGTGGATGAAGCAAGAATATTCAGAAGACCAAATTATTAACTCAAAAATAGTAAAAATAAGCGAAGATGAATATAGTGTTAGTATCCCTGTTTCTGTACAGAAATTTATAAAAATTGTTTTAATAGATGAACTTTATTCCGTTGTAAAAACATCATACTTTCTTGCTTTTATATCAATAGGTTCTGGAATTGAATTTTTAGGTAAATGTATAGATGATTCATGTCCTTTAGATTGGGATATGACAGGTAGATCATCAATTAACTTCAATGAAGCTATTTGTAACATAACTCCATTAAAAAAATATGAAAACTTAATAGACAGGGCTGATGGTTTTGACCTTTATAATAGATTTAGGTGTGGATTAATACACGGAATGGCACCAAAAAAAGGATTGTCGTTATCACATGGAAATGAACAGAAAACAATTTTTAATAATCCATCCGGTCTCGTAAATATAAATGTAGATGAATTATATATTGACTTTAAATTAGCTTGCGAAGATGTTATTAATAGAAAATATGAAGATCCAAACAAAATGAATAGTGCCAAACTATACGTTAATTGTTTACTAAAACGTGATTAGATAAACGTAATATATGTTTTTGATTAGAATAAATTTTAAGATATGGCAGAATTAATATACCCAAGAGAGACTGAAATTAGAGGTCCTTGGATATTGAATGAACTTCAATTAGAAAAATTACATGACATAATTGAAGATATTAAAACAAATATTTTTGTAAAATATCCTTCTAATGAGAATCATAGTAAGGTTACTTTAAAATGTAAAACAGGAAAAATAATAGAAGATTATTCGATTATTGGTATATTGAAGGATAATAAAATAGATGATTTTTTTCCTTCTGAATTATTAATAGAAATAAAAACAGAGGAACATGAATTTAAGTTTGAAATAACGTCTGATGATACAGGCTGGCTTTATACTACTGATGATTTTGATGACTTAACAATTTCTACTGATATAAAACATAAAATAAAAACTTGGACAAGAGAAAATAAACCAAAATGGATAGTACAAAAATGGGTTCAATTTGGTATACAGTCAGTAATAATAAGTTTTTTCGTATTGATATTTTTAACTGTATTTCTTGATGATTCAATTACTCGTATAGAAGCTTATAAGCTAGAACTTGTAAAAGAAACTCATAATCTATTAGATATTGGTATAACTAATGACAACCTTCCAAAATCTATAGAATTACTATTAAAATATCAGAGCTCATATGTTCCTACAAGTTTTGTATTTGAGGAAGTGTCTAATAAGATAATAGGCAAATTATGGTTAGTGTTTTTAATTTGCTCAGTAATTATTTTGTTAAGACCCAAAACAGTTATTGGATTAGGTAAGAAAAAGAAGTGGGTTTGGATTTATAAAGGGTGGGTTCATCTTGTAATTTTTGCAATTCCATTAACAATTATAGGTTTTTTTAAAGACTACATAAGAGATTATTTTTTTGTAGGATTTTAGTTCGAATTTAGAATTAAGTAAAAAAAGCAATAAGCTGCCATTATATTTCTTAGTTCGTTGTATATAATTTATCTTAATCAAATAAATCAACTAATTGAATTTCTAAAGCATCAGAAATTTTAAGTAGCGTTTTGACAGTGGGGTTGGTTAAGCCTTTTTCTATTCTAGCCAAATTAGATTGTTCCATCATTACTTGTTTGGCTAATTTATATTGCGAAATTCCTTTTGATTTTCGTATTTCAGTTATTTTACTTCCAACAAACTGTAAATATTTTTCAGAATCAGTTACCACAAATTTTGTTTTTCTACAAAACTCGTAGTTATATCATTTATAATTAGTGTTATATATTATTACTAATATTTTATGATTAGTATTGAATTTTTTTATATTTTTACCTCGAACTTTAAAATTTATAGAAATGAAAACAATAAAAAGAACAGTGTTGCTCACTTTAATAGCAAGTGTTTCTCTATTATTTAGCTGTGCAAAAGATGGTGAAGATGGACTTCCAGGCCCTGCTGGTCCTGCAGGAAATGCTAATGTAAAATCACAAACATTTGATGTGTATTGGTCATCTAGTAGTTTTGTTGATTTATATGCAACAATAGTAACGCAATCTATTGTAAATAGTGGGTCTGTGATGACATATATTCAAGAGTCCCCAGGTACATGGATTGCATTGCCCATAAATACAAACTATAATATAGTTTATTCTTATAGTGTTAATAATGTTAGGGTTTACGTTTCACCACAACCTTCAGGTTATGATAAATTTAAGGTAGTTGCAATAGCTTCAAGTGCTCGTTTAGCTAACCCTAATGTTGATTATACCAACTACGAAGAAGTTAAAGCTACATTTAATTTAAAAGATTAATTTGATATTAAAAAAGGCTGTGAAGTTAAACTTCACAGCCTTAAATATACAACAAACAGAACTCTCCTTACGAAGCAGAGCGGAGATAAGGAGTCTAGCTAATTAACCAATATCTAAGTATGGGCCCCTGATCTTCACTGCGTTTCGTCAGGGAAAAAATAGAGAGGTTTTAAAAAATGTTTTTCTAATATTTATCTATAGATAATAATACCAAGGTACAAGCTTCTTCAGTAGCAATGCCTTTTTCTTCGGCTAATTTCTTCAATTCAGGGTTTTCTGTTCCGGGATTAAAAATAATACGTTTCGGGTGAATTTGATTCACTACATAATCGTAATACTCTTTTTGTCGTGCCGGACCAACATATAAGGTAACAGTATCAATATCAGTTGGGGTAGGAGAATTAGTTAATATTTCATGTCCTTCAATTTCACCTTTTTTAATACCAACAGGCACTACTTCATGTCCGTGTTGAGCCAGTTTAGCAGTGGCTTTGTATGCATATCTTTCGGGGTTTGGAGTTGCTCCTAATATCAATGTCTTTTTCATTTTATTAGTTTAATAATTACACCATAAAATTACGCATTATTCTACTGTCAAAAATGTAAAAAAGCTTAAAAAGTGTAACCACATAGCAACATAGTAATATCATAATACTAAAAACAAGTTGATAGCTTCGCATAATGTTTTCATAAAATGAAAACAGCTATACGACACTAATCCTAAATTTTAATAGCTATAAAAACTATGTTACTATGTGGTTTAATTATTCATAAAAAGTATAGGTCTAAAAAAATGAGCTTAACTTTGTCGAACTTACTATTTTCACATCCAATGAATACAAAAAAAGTAGCTTTATTAATTTTGGATGGCTGGGGTTTGGGAGACAAGACCAAATCAGACGCCATTTTTAACGCCAACACACCATTTTTTGATGCCTGTTTAGCAAAATATCCCCATGCTAAACTAAAAACTTTTGGTGGTTTTGTGGGTTTGCCTGAAGGACAAATGGGTAACTCTGAAGTAGGGCATCTTAACATAGGAGCAGGAAGAGTAGTGTATCAAGATTTTGCTAAAATTAATAAAGCTGTTGAAGATAAAACCATTGATAAAAACCCTACTTTATTAGCTGCTTTTGAATACGCAAAGAAAAACAATGTAAGTGTTCATTTTATGGGATTGGTTTCCGATGGAGGTATTCATTCGCATCAAAAACATTTGTACCGATTGTGCGAAATGGCTCATCAACATCAATTAAATAAAGCCTTTGTGCATGCATTTACCGATGGTAGAGATTGCGACCCCAAAAGTGGATGGGGTTTTATAGAACAATTGCAAGAAAAAATTCAACATACCAATGTGAAATTAGCTTCGGTAATAGGTAGGTATTATGCAATGGATAGGGATAACCGTTGGGAACGTGTACAAAAAGCTTATAATTTACTGGTAAAAGGAGAAGGGAAATCTACTCAAAATGTATTGCAAAGCATACAAGAAAGCTACATTAATAATATTACCGATGAATTTATTGAACCTACTATAGTGGTAGATGAAACAGGAAATCCTTTAGGAATTATTCAGCCGGATGATGTGGTGATTTGTTTTAACTTTAGAACCGACCGTTGTAGAGAAATTACTATTGCGTTAACGCAAGAAGACAAACACGAATGGAATATGAACACGCTTCCGCTGTATTATGTTACCATGACCAATTACGATAAGACGTTTAAAAATGTGCATGTTCTTTACAATAAAGATAATTTAACGAATACCTTGGGAGAAGTACTATCTGCTCATAATAAAACCCAAATTCGTATTGCCGAAACAGAAAAATATCCCCATGTAACTTTCTTTTTTTCAGGAGGGAGAGAGGTGCCTTTTGATGGAGAAAAGAGAATTTTAATCAACTCGCCAAAGGTAGCCACTTACGATTTACAACCTGAAATGAGTGCTGAAGAAGTTACTCAAGCTATTCTTAATGAAATTAATAATGATCCTACCGATTTTATTTGTTTAAACTTCGCCAACCCCGATATGGTGGGGCACACAGGTGTTTATGAAGCCATTGTAAAAGCGGTGGAGAAAGTGGATAATTGTGTGGAACGAATCGTAAACACAGGAATAGAAAAAGGATATTCATTTATCATTATTGCCGATCATGGTAATGCTGATGTTGCTATTAATGCTGATGGCTCTCCAAATACGGCCCATTCCACCAATTTAGTACCTTGTATCTTAATTGACAACCATTACAAAGCTATTGCGGATGGGAAATTAGCAGATATTGCACCCACCATTTTAAAATTGATGGACATTGCTCAACCTATTGAGATGGATGGAGAGGTGTTGGTTTAAAGAAGTTCAACGTTTGAGGTTTGAAGTTTAATGACAACGTCATTGCGATGCCATAGTGAAAGTTGAGTGTGTTGGAGCGGAAGCAATCTTTATGTTTTAACCCCTTAAACTCATAAACTTCTACACTAAACTAAACTTCCCATTCTTTTCCTGTTCTGTAAACAGTACCTTTAAAAGCTCCCACCAATACCCCATGTTGGTTAGTTACCGGGATGTTGTAAATGCCTATTTTGTTAGATAAATTTACCTCTGTTGCTTCTGCAAATAAGGTGTCGCCAACATTTACCGGATTAGGATAAGAAATAGAACATTCCAATGCTACACTTAATCTGCCATAAGCATTAGAAGCAAAAGCTAATGCACTATCTGCTAATGAAAAAGTTATTCCACCGTGTATAATGCCAAATCCATTGCACATCTCCGGTCTTACCGTCATTTTTAGTTGGCAATACCCTTCTTTTGACTCAATGACTTCGATGCCTAACCATTGGCTAAAAGCATCGGTTTCCATCATTTTAGTTACTATTTTATGTGTTTGTCCCATAATTAAAAGAAATTTTTGTTTTCTCTTACCATTCTTTTTAACAATACACTTGGTCGGTAACGATCTTCTCCGTATTCGGAAAAAAGTGTTTCTAATTGGTTAAGTATATTTTCTAACCCAATTTCATCAGCCCATTTTAATAATCCCTTAGGGTAGTTTACGCCTTTTGTCATTGCTAAATCAATATCTTCTTTAGAAGCAATGTTTAAGAATAAGGCATCAATAGCTTCGTTAATTAACATTACTAAAATTCGGTTGAAAATAACAGTGCCTAATATTTTATCTTTGTTGGGTTCTGGCATATTAGCTTCATCAGCATAATTGTAATAACCTCTACCCGATTTTCTTCCGTACCAACCTGCTTCTGAGTGTCGTTTTTGTGTGAAAGAGGGTTTGTATCTCGGGTCGTAATAAAACGCTTCAAAAACGGTTTCTGTAACCGTATAATTAATGTCGTTACCAATATAATCCATTAGCGTAAAAGGACCCATTCTAAATCCACCCATTTCGGTCATAGCCCAATCTATGGTTGCAAAATCGGCTACTCCTTCTTCATAAATTCGAAGTGCTTCGCCATAAAATGGACGAGCTACACGGTTAACAATAAAACCCGGAGTATCTTTTGCCAACACCGTTACTTTTCCCCAATTATCAATTAATGCTCGAGCTGTTGTTTTGGTAGCTTCGGAGGTTTGTACTGCAGGAATAATTTCTACCAAGGGCATTAATGGTGCAGGGTTAAAAAAGTGGATGCCAATTACTCTTTCCGGCTTTTTACAAGCTGCTGCAATGGAAGCAATAGAAAGTGAAGAAGTGTTACTTGCTAAAATACAATCGGGAGAAGTAATGCTCTCTAATTGAGCAAAAACTTTCTTTTTTACTTCTAAATTTTCAATGATGGCTTCAATAATTAAATCACATTCGGCTAAATCTTTGGTTGAGGTAGAAAATGTAATTCTTCCCATAATATTATCTGCCGTAGCCTGATCGATTTTTTCTTTTTGCACTAAACGAGATAAAATGTTTTTTAACCCTGTTGAAGCTTTCACTAAAGCATCTTCATTTAAATCTACCAGAGTAACTTGGTGTTTGTTGGTTGCTGCAATTTGTACAATTCCGGAACCCATAGAGCCTGCTCCTAGTACACCTACTTTGTTTATTTCATTCATAAGTTATATCTTTTTTCTTCGTTCCCAATGTTTGTTTTTGTTAATTAATTCCCTTTGAAAATTGGTTTGCGTTTTTCTAAAAATGCATTTACACCTTCTTGGTAATCGTACGTCTGTCCAGCTTGGTTTTGTAATTCACCTTCTCTGGCTAATTGTTGTGTTAAGTTGTTTTTAAACGATTCGTTTAATAATCTTTTAGTTAAGCCAATTCCTTTGGTAGGCATTTGAGCTAAGGTTTGAGCTATTTTTAGGGCTTCTTCCTGTAAAGCTTCATCGGCAATAGCTTTATAAATCATACCCATTTTTTCAGCATCTTCAGCCATTACTTTATCTCCTAAAAACATTAAAGCAGCAGCTTTTTGCAGACCAATTAATCTGGGTAGGTAGTACGTTCCTCCACTATCGGGGATTAACCCAATTTTACTAAATGCTTGTATAAAACTTGCTGATTTTGCTGCAAGGGTAATATCGCAAGCCAATGCAATGTTAGCTCCAGCACCCGCTGCAACACCATTTACGCCACAAACAATAGGTTTCTCAATTTTTCTTAATCGATCTATTATTGGATTGTAATGTTCTTCTACAATTTTGGGTAATTCAGTTTGCTTAGGATCTATGGCTTCTGCTAAATCTTGTCCGGCACAAAAAGCTTTTCCTTCAGCAGTAATGTAAATGGCTCTTACTTCGGATTTTTTCTCACATTCGTCTAAAGCAGCTTGTAAATCAAAAGCCATTTGGCGAACAAAACTGTTGAATTTATCGGGTCTATTGAGTTTTATAATTCCTACCCCATTATCAATTTTAAAGTTAATGTTGCTCATAGTTATTCAATTATTTAATATAAATAAAGACTGTATATAATTTCTTGATTCTGAATTGTAAAGTTCAAATTCGAGGCTTTTGAAGTTTTGAAAATCAGGAGTTTACTTTCGTAAATGACTGGTTTTTAAAACAAGACTAACGAAGAAGTTGGGCTTTACAGACAGAATCATGTTAAACAACAAAAATAGCATTTTATGTCTATCTATTGTTATTCAAGTGTTAGGTTTATTACATTTGCATCTTAAAATTATCATAGATGATTAAATCAATGACCGGGTTTGGTAAATCCGCAACCAGTATCAACCAAAAGAAAATCAGCATAGAAATTCGTTCGCTTAATAGTAAGCAAGCTGATATTTCTGTTAGAATTCCGGCAGTTTACAAAGAAAAAGAATTAGAGCTTAGAGCTAAAATCAATCAACACCTTGAGAGAGGAAAAATTGAATTTAATTTATACGTTGAGCAAACTACTTCCACACCAAATTACCAAATCAACGAAAGTTTATTTAAAAACTATTATAACGAGTTAAAAAGTTTGGCAGATGAGTTGGGCGAGCAATCCGATTTAATAAAAATTGTTGCCGGAATGCCTGATGTTTTTCAGAAAGAAGAAAAACAAGCCTTAGATGAATCAGAGTGGCAGACCATAGTAGAATTGACTACAAAAGCCTTGCAAGATATTGATGCTTACAGAACGGATGAAGGAAATACGCTTCAAAAAGAAATGGAGTTGAGAATTAATAATATTCAACAATTATTGAAGAAGGTAGAGTTGTATGAGAAAGAAAGAGTAATTACTGTTAGAGAAAGGATTACAGCACATTTAGAAGAAATTGTTAATGGTAATCAGATAGATAAAGACAGGTTAGAGCAAGAGTTGGTTTTTTATATTGAAAAGTTTGATGTTTCAGAAGAAAAGCAACGATTACAATCTCACCTCGATTATTTTATGGACACTATGAATGATAAGGATTCCCAAGGAAAAAAGTTGGGTTTTATCAGTCAGGAAATGGGTAGAGAAATTAATACTTTGGGGTCAAAAGCAAATCATTCCGAATTACAAAAAATTGTGGTGGAGATGAAAGATGAGTTAGAAAAGATTAAAGAACAGATATTAAATATTTTATAAGAATTATGAGTAAAAACAAATGCATTATCATTTGTGCCCCGTCGGGAGCAGGAAAAACTTCTATTACTAAATACTTGTTGGCACAAGATTTAAATTTAAAATTTTCGATTTCGGCATGTAATAGAGAAAAAAGAGAGAATGAAACTAACGGAGTGGATTATTACTTTTTGAGTACAGAGGAATTTCAAAACAAAATAGATAATAATGAATTTGTAGAATGGGAAGAAGTTTATCAAGATCAATATTATGGGACTTTAAAATCTGAAATTACCAGAATTTGGGAAGAAGGACATAATGTAATTTTTGATGTGGATGTAGAAGGTGGTTTGAGTTTAAGTAAATATTTTGGAGAGAATGCATTAACCATTTTCATTCAGGCACCAAGTATAGAAGAATTAGAAAAAAGGCTAAGAAGCAGAGGAAGTGAAACAGAAGAAAAAATCCAAAAAAGACTGAAAAAGGCAACTCAAGAAATGAGTTACTCTAAGTGGTTCGATGTAATTATTGTAAATGATGACTTACAAAAAGCCCAGAAAGAAACACTTAATATTGTAAACTCTTTTTTAACAAAATGATAGAGGGATGAAACGACCTTGAAAAAAATTCTTACATAAGAAAATGATTAATAATAGGGAGTTACATCTGACAGATGAAAACAATAGATAAAACAGATGAAAGTAGGTCTATATTTTGGAACATATAATCCCATTCATGTCGGACATTTGATAATTGCTAATTACATGGCAGAGTATACCGATTTAGATGAAGTTTGGTTTGTTGTATCTCCTCAAAATCCATTAAAATTAAGTAATTCTTTATTGGCAGATTATCATCGTTTGGCTATGGTAAGGGTAGCTATAGAAGATAATAATCATTTAAAAGATTGCGATATTGAGTTTAATATGCCAAAACCATCTTATACTTCAGATACGTTGATTTATTTGCATGAGAAATATCCGAACCATGAATTTTCGTTGATCATGGGTGAGGATAATTTAAGGACTTTCCATAAATGGAAAAATCATGAAGAAATTATCACTAATCATCATATTTATGTTTATCCGAGAGCTTTAACAGAACAAGAAAGAGAAGAATCTGAATTGAAAACCAACCAACAACAGCACGATTTTTTTAATCACCCAAATGTACATTTTTGTGATGCTCCGGTAATGAAAGTATCTTCCAGCTTTATTAGAAAAGCGGTAAAAGATAAAAAGGATGTCCGTTATTTACTTACAGAACCGGTTTATCAATATTTAACCGAGATGAATTTTTATAAGTAGCAATTAACTAGGCAAACTCTCCCCTTCAAAATATTCGTTAAATAAATGTAAGTGTCTTAAAATGTCTAATTGAGTTAAATCACAAGTAGTCATGTCCTCACAATTCATTAATAGCTCAATTTTTTCTTTTAAAGGAAAAATATAGTGATGAAGTTGCTCGTGAGCTTCGCCAGTCATGTTGCATTTAGACACTAATGTTTCAAACTCTGTCATAAGCTGCTGACCTCTGGCAACAAACAAAATAATTCTATCTTCTTCCATTGGTTGAGCAATAATGGCTATCATGTTATTAATACCGTCAATAGTTTCAATATTAGCGATCCATTTTTTGCCATTATCCAAGGTAAGGTCATTTTTCGGTTCTTCTTCAGCAGTAGTTTCTCCTTCTTCAAAATAACTTAAGGTTTCTTTAAACCAATTGATAAGTAATTCTCTTTGTTGGTCGGATAATTTAGCATCACTATGAGTAATGGTGTAAGATGTTAAAGGCATTTCTTTTTCCTCTAATTCTTCCACACATTCTTTTAGTTTTTTTAGTTTACGTTTATGTTCAAACGTTTCCCATTCAGAAAAATTAAGTTCTTCTCTTGCTTCATTAATATGGTCTTTCAGCCACCAAGAAACAGGAGCAACATTGCTATACCAAGGGTATTGGGTAGTATTAGAATGACAATCGTAGCATGATGTCTTAATAATTTGAGTCACCTCTTCAGGAGCTCCAACGGCATATAAAAAATCATTTTCAGCAATAACTTCAGGATTGGTTTTATCAATTCTGAAAAACTGTATAATTACGAAAATTGCAAACAATGCAAGACCAATTTTTTTAAGCATAACAATTTGTTTTAGTTTGAACAAAGATAATATTTACTTGTTTTATAAGTATGATTACAATCAATTAAATTATATTTGTTTAGAAAAAGCTAATTAAACCTGCAAATGAACAATCTCGAGTTTTCTGAAGAAAAGAAATTAAATCAGGCAGATTTATTAAGCCTCTATAACGATGCTAATTGGTTGGCTTATACCAATAGCCCAGACTTATTGCAGCAAGCCGTAAGTAATTCACTTTATGTGCTTTCTGTTTGGGAAAATGGGCAATTAGTTGGGTTAATTCGCTTGGTGGGTGATGGATTGACTATTGTTTATATTCAGGATATTTTGGTAATGAAATCACATAAAAGAAGAAAAATTGGGAGTTTATTGTTACAGAAAGCCTTGGAGAAATTTAAAAATATTCGTCAAAAAGTATTGCTGACTGATGATAATGAAGAAACAAGAGGTTTTTATGAAGCACTTGGCTTTTCTTCTTGCGATAAAGGTAATTTAGTGGCTTTTGTTAAATTGGAAAATAAAAAGTAATTATCAGTAATCAAAAAAAAATATTGGTTTGCCCGTTAGATTGGGGTTTAGGACATGCTGCTAGATGTGTTCCCATTATTAATACGTTAATTGATTTAGGGCATAAAGTAATTATTGCTGCCGACAATGCTCCATTAAGTTTTTTAAAAACTACTTTTCCTCAGTTACAATTTGTGCAGTTGCCCGGTTATATTATTCGTTATACAACTAATGGTAGAATGAGTTTAAAAATGCTGCAACAACTTCCTGGATTACTTAGAAGTATTAAAAAAGAACATCAGTTATTGCAAAACATTATTAATGAATATAAAATAGATTTGGTAATTTCTGATAATAGATATGGGTGTTGGTCGCAAGAAGTACCCTCTATTTTCATTACACATCAATTATTCATTCAAGCTCCTTATGGGAAGAAGTGGCTCAATAAAATAAATCATCATTTTATACAAAAATTTAATGAGTGCTGGGTGCCTGACATAGAAACTGAAAATAACTTAAGTGGAAATTTATCTCACACCAAAAAACTAAATGAGATACCTACTTTTTTTATAGAACCATTATCAAGATTTTCAGACAAGGAGTTGTCTTCAGAACAAAAATATGATGCTTTTGTTGTAATTTCCGGTCCGGAGCCACAAAGAACTGTTTTTGAGAGTTTAGTAGCCAAACAAGCTGAAAAAACAGCATTAAAATTAGTTTTGGTAAGAGGATTACCATCAGAAAATATAATCCCGGAATATTTACATTCGGAAAATATAGAAGTGCATAACCATTTACCAACAGAATTGTTCTTAGAAAAAATAGGTCAAAGCAAATTGGTTGTTTCTAGAGCAGGATATTCCACCATAATGGATCTGGCTGTTTTGGGTAAAAAAGCAGTTTTAGTTCCCACTCCCGGACAAACAGAGCAAGAATATTTAGCAAAATATCATTTTGAAAAGCAACATTATTACACACAAATTCAGCAAGAATTTGGTCTAGAAGAAGCCATTAAAAATTCTAACAGTTTTAAGGGAATTCAATTTAAAAATCAAGTCGATTTAGGGCTATTTTTAGAAGAGAGAATAAAAATTAAAATTCCGATAAAGTAATTTCTTTAAGCGCTTCAATCCATTTTGGATTATCGTTAAGACTTTCAACCAGTTGCCATTTTTCTCCACCATTCTCATGGAAAATCTCTTTAAATTCTTCACCAACTTCTATGGTTGTTTCTAAACAATCAGCAATAAAAGAGGGAGAAAAGCAAAGCACATTTTTTATGCCCGATTTTGCCAAATCTTCTGTAACCAAGTCGGAGTAAGGTTTTAACCAAGGATCTCTAGCACGAGTTTCTAAACGAGATTGAAATGCAACTTCATACTCGTCATCTTTTAGCTCCATTTTAGCGGCAATTAATCGAGAGGTTTCATAACATTGAGCCCTGTAACACAAACGGTTATTGTTAGAATATTTCGAACAACATTTGTCGTTTAATTGGCAATAACCTTTTTCAGAATCTTTTAAAATATGTCTTTCAGGAATGCCGTGGTAGCTAAATAATACTTTTTGATAATTTCCTGTTTTCCAATATTTATTGCCATTTTCGGCAAAGGCTTCAATAAATTTTTCGTTGCTTAAAAAGTTTTCAATAAATGTAACCTTGGGCTGGTAGTTTGTTTTAGTTAATTCTTCCTTTACTTTTTCAATACTTGATTTAGTGGAAGAAGAAGCATATTGCGGATAAAGAGGGATAATTACTAAATCGGTAATGCCATTTTTTTTTATTTCTTTTAGTACACTTTTTATCGATGGATTTTGATAACGCATAGCTAAATAAACAGCAATATCATTACCTACTTCTTGCTGTAATAATTCACGCACTTTCTTTCCGTAAACTAGTAGCGGAGAGCCTTCTTTTGTCCATAATTGCTTGTAAATTTTAGCTGATTTAGGTGCTCTGAAGGTGGCTATTATTACGTTTACTAAAAACCAACGGGTTAAATAAGGTAAATCAATTACATATTTATCCATTAAAAATTCACGAAGATATTTTCTAACATCAACAATTTTATAGCTGTTTGGTGTGCCTAAATTAATTAGTAAAATCCCTTTTTTGCTCATAGCTGCCAAAATTAAGGATTAATTATTTTGTTACCTATATCAAAAAATATTTTTGATATAGGGTATGTTTTCAGTTAAAAAATATTATTTTTGTTTCGCAATTAAGTAGTTATACTTATAACATTAAAAGTTTTATTTGTTATAAATACTATAATTACATAAAAATATTTTGAAAATCGCAAATTAGGACTTAATATTGCGTTTTAATTATTTTATATAGCTATAAAAGAATAACACATTGAAAATGAAAAGAAATATATTTACATTCATCCTCGCTTTCTTTACTGTGATTAGCAGTTATGCTGGAGTAATTGTTTTAGAAGGACATTACCAAGGCAAAAACCTATATGTGCAAAATCCTTTTGCTGGAACAGGTGTTGGTTTTTGTACTTTTGAGGTAACTATAAATGGTGATGTAACAACAGATGAAGTAAATTCAAGTGCTTTTGAAATTGATTTTACTGCTTTTCAATTAAAAGTAGGAGATCCTGTTATTGTAAAAATTAAGCATAAAGATGATTGTAAACCAAAAGTATTAAATCCTGAAGTGCTTAAACCTAAGAGTACTTTTGAAATTGTTAATATGAACATTTCTAAAGAGGGTAATTTTGAATGGACAACTTCAAACGAAACAGGAAAGTTAACTTTTGTGGTAGAGCAATTTAGATGGAACAAATGGATTAAAGTAGGAGAAGTTGATGGTGTTGGAACTTCTACGGAAAATAAATATGAATTTAAAATTGAGCCTCATTCAGGTGAAAATAAATTTAGAGTTAAGCAAATAGATTATTCAGGTAAACCAAGATATTCTCAAGCTGCTCGTTATGTTTCCACCAAAGGTGAAATTACTTTTAGCCCAATAAAAGTAAAAGATATTATTACTTTTACTGATGAGACGTTGTTTGAAGTTTATGATAGCTATGCTAATATTGTTAAAAAGGGATATGGCAATTCTATAGATGTTACTAATCTTAAAAAAGGAATTTATTACCTAAATTATGATAATAAGAGTGAGACTTTTGTGAAGAAATAACATAAATAATTATTAATATTAGAAAATCCTCACTAATTTTAGTGAGGATTTTTTTTGAAATAAAATATGATACAAAAAATTGAACATATAGGTATTGCTGTAAAAGATATTAAAAAGGCGACAGAGACTTATACTAAGCTTTTTAATCAGTCGCCATACAAAACAGAGGCAGTAGAAAGCGAAAATGTAATTACTACTTTTTTTAAAACGGGAGAAAACAAAATTGAGTTGCTAGAAGCAACTTCTGAAGAAAGTGCTATCTATAAGTTTATAGAGAAGAAAGGCGAAGGTATTCATCACATTGCTTTTGATGTGGATGATATCTATACAGAAATGGAGCGTTTATCTAAAGAAGGATTTATTGTTTTAAACGAACAACCAAAAAAAGGAGCTGACAATAAATTGGTATGCTTTCTGCATCCTAAATCGGTAAATGGAGTATTGATAGAGCTTTGTCAAGAGATTAAATAATTACATTTATAAACTAGTAACTTAACAAAAATTAACAAAAATTAAATAATAAATGTATATACATTTAATGTCGTTACATATATTTGCAATATAAATTTTAAAAATTAGAAATCATGAAAAAAATTATTTTAAGTATGGCGGTACTAGCTGCATCAGTATTATCGCTAAAAGCCCACGGAGACGACAGTCATTTACACATTAAAAAAGATTTAAGCACTGTAGAGTGGGTAGGTAAAAAAGTTACCGGACAACACAATGGTACAATTGAAATTAAAGAAGGAACAGTAAAGGTTGAAGATAATAAAATTGTAGGTGGTGAAGTAATTATTGATATGGCATCAATAGTAGTTTCAGACTTAGAAGGGGAAATGAAAGGCAAACTAGAAGGTCATTTAAATTCAGCTGATTTTTTTGATACTAAAAACCATGGAGAGGCAATTTTAAAAATTATTTCTACTAAACAAAAAAAAGGTAATACTTACACTGTTAAAGCAGATTTAACTATTAAAGGAATTACTAAACCGATTGAATTTCCCGCTACTATTGATATAAAAGATGGTAAAGTTGCTGCTTATGCAGAAGTTAAAGTAGATAGAACTTTATATGATATTAAATATGGTTCAGGAAAGTTTTTTGAAGGGTTAGGTGACAAAATGATTGATGACTTTTTTACTGTAAAATTTAAAGTTGCAGCTAAATAATTAGTTGTAAATTTAGTTGAATATATTTAAAAAGAGCATGATTTTCATGCTCTTTTTTATTTTTTTGAATTTAAGAAGTCAATTAATTTTTTTACAGCACGACCTCTATGGCTTACGTTGTTTTTTTTAGACAAAGGCATTTCTGCAAAAGTGATTTCGTAGCCGATTGGTTTAAAAATTGGATCATAACCAAAACCATCTTTCCCGTGTTTTTCTTTGGTGATTTCACCTTCAATAATTCCTTCAAAAGTAGTTGTTTCGCCATTGATTACTAATGCAACAACTGTTTTAAATTGAGCAGTTCTATCCGAAAAAGGCACTAACTTTTTGAGCACTTTATCCATGTTTTTATCGGCATTTTTTTCTTCTCCTGCATACCTTGCTGAGTAAACTCCAGGCTCACCATTTAGTGATTTAATTTCTAATCCGGTATCATCAGCAAAACAATTATAACCGTATTTTTCATAAACATATTTTGCTTTCAAAATAGCATTTCCTTCGATGGTGTCAGCAGTTTCAGGAATATCTTCGTAACAACCAATATCTTTTAAACTTAATAATTTAATGGAGTTGGTTAATAAAGCATTTATTTCTTTAATTTTATTTTCGTTATTTGTAGCAAAAACCAATTCTATCATAACTATTTTGAAAATTCCGTTTAATATACCATTTGTTTCAGAAGACGAAGTTACTTACATAAATGAAGTAATTGCAAATAAAAGTTTTTCTTATCCGGGAGATTTTTCAAAAAAATGTGAGTTGGAATTATCAAAAATTACAGGTTGCAAAACAGTAAGGTTAACAGCAAGCTGTACTTCTGCTTTAGAATTAGCAGCTCTAACTATAGACATTAATGAAGGAGATGAAGTAATTGTGCCATCTTTTACATTTGTTTCTTCTGCAAGTGCCTTTGTTTTAAGAGGAGCAAAATTGGTATTAGTAGATATCCATCCTGAAACTATGTGTTTAGATGAGGCTTTATTGGAAAAAGCAATTACACCAAAAACTAAAGCTATAGTTTTAGTGCATTATGCCGGATTAACCAAAAATATTGAAAAGGTTAGAGAATTATGTAAAATACATGCTATTTATTTAATTGAAGATGCTGCTCAAAGTATTGATTCTTACTATAATAATCAGCATTTAGGGACTTTTGGTGATATAGGTTGTATTAGTTTTCATGACACTAAAAATATTCAGTGTGGAGAAGGAGGTGTTATATTGATAAATAATAAAAGTTTAATCGAGAAGATTGATATTATTATAGAAAAAGGCACTGATAGAAAAGCGTTTTTAGCAGGAGAGGTAAATGAATATACATGGAAAACACTAGGCTCTAGTTATGGGTTAAGTGAGATTAATGTAGCTTTTTTGTTGGCTCAACTAAAGGCATTAAAAAAAGTGACTAAAAAACGAAAATTGTTATATGGATTATATCAAGAAGGATTAAAGCCTTTAAAACTTTCAGGGGTGATAGATTTTCCGGAAACGATTAATAAGCATAATGCTCATATTTTTTTCATAAAACTTAAAGACAAGCAGCAACGAAATGAATTGGAAAGATACTTGTTGAATAGTGGTGTTGCAGCGCATACACATTATTCTCCTTTGCATTTAAGTGATAAAGGTAAGAACTATCCTTATTTTTGTTTTGAAAAAGATTATAGTAAGATAGAAAGTGATAGGTTGCTAAGGTTGCCTTTGTTTTTCGATTTGGAGTTAGACAAAATAAAAATGTGTGTAGCACTAATTAATCAATATTTTAGAAAGTAAATGTTATCTGAATCAAATATTATATATTATGATTTAAAATTAGGATTGTATGACACTTGCTTGGCTATACTTTATTTTGGAATAGTTTATTTAATTGCTTATTATTATAAGAGAATTAAAATTGATAAAAACCCTGAATATAAATATTTTATACTCGGTTTAACAGCAAAAGTAGTGGGAGGGTTTACTTTTGCTTTATTAACAGTTTATTATTACAAAGGTGGCGATAGTTTAAGTTACTACAAGGCAGCTGATGATATTACTAAACTTGCGGCACATAATCCATTTCGGGTAATTGAATTAATGTTTACATCATATTCAGACCTTAATTTATCTCAGGATTTTTTAGATTATTATACTAAGGACTTTATTAACGGAAGGGATGTTTGGGTATTAGTAAAACTTACTATATTAACTAATATAATAGGTTTGTTTTCTTATGGCACTACAACAGTATTATTTGCAGCTATATCTTTTGTTGGGCTATGGATGGCTTATTCAAACATCTGTAAACTTTATCCTAAATATAGTGGCTATTTATTAGTTAGTTTTTTTATGATTCCTTCTATTATATTTTGGGGTTCTGGAGTATTGAAGGATACTGTAACAATGGGGTGTATGGGATGGATGATTTATGCTTTTTCCAATATTTTTATTTTTAAAAGAAAAGTTGCTTTAAGTATTGGTTTGATAATTACATCCTCATTATTAATCATTTTTCTTAAGCCTTATATTTTGTACATTTTATTACCTACGCTATTAATTTGGGGACAAACAAACTTAAAAAATTTAATAAAAGGAAGTTTTATTAGAATTATATTAATCCCTATGATTGTATTAACAATATCAGTTAGTACTTTTTTTGTGTTACAGAATATTTCTATTGGAGCAGGTAAGTATGATATTAATAAGTTAGAACAAACATTAGAAGGATTTCAGTCTTGGCATGAATATTTAGCAGGAACACAAGATCAATCTGGATATACACTAGGAGAAATAGAGTTTACTCCATTAGGATATTTAAAAATTGCACCTGCTGCTTTTAATGTTACTTTTTTTAGACCATATATATGGGAAATTAGAAATGTACCAACATTAATTGGTGCATTAGAAAGTTTCTTAATATTATTGTTTGTTCTTTATTTATTATTAAAGTACAGAGCTCAGTTTTTTAGAATCATGTTTAAAAATAAAGATATATTGTTCATGATGATTTTTGCTGCAATTTTTGGGGTAATAGTAGGAGTTAGTTCATATAACTTTGGAGCATTGTCTAGATATAAAATGCCAGCTCAATTACTTTTTGTAAGTGCTTTGTTTTTAATTTATAACATAGCAAAAGATGAAAAAAGAATGTTAAAATGAACTTAATGTTTTAATAAGGAGATTAAAAAATCTTTATGATTAGTAATAGAATACTTTTTTTCTATAGTTTTTCTACCATTTTTTCCTAATGATTCTCGTAGCTCTTTTGATTCAATTAAGGCACTTAGTTTACTTATCCATTCGTTTTTGTTAGAGGCTAAAAAACCATTTTTTCTATCTTGGATAATTTCGGTATTAACACCAACTGGAGACATAATAGTTGGAATTTCTAAAGCCATATATTGAAGACCTTTAAAGCCGCATTTTCCCTTAGCCCATTCGTTATCAGGTAAAGGCATTATGCCAATATCAATTTGAGATAAATCTTCAATTTCTGATGATTGCTTCCATTCAACAAATTTCAATCTAAACTTACTGCTAATAATGGGTTGATTTGAAATCATAATAATTTTTACGTTCGAATAAGTTTGAGTAATATGTTGTAAAACATCACTTATTAGCTCTAAATGTTTGTTGGTGGTAGAAGATCCTGTCCAACCTATTTTAATAGTGTCGGATATTGTTTTTTTACTAGGATAATGGTAATTTGTGTCTATAGTAGTAGGAATAACATAAACATTAGCGTTAAACTGTTTCGCATAATTACTTAAAAAAGTATTTCCGGCTATAATGGTTTTTGAATAAGCAATTATAGATTTTGTTTTATCGGGAAACTTTAACCAACTTAGGTTTTGATTGGCATTCGAAACATCTTTTAACCAAATAGCATCATCGAAATCAAAAATTATTTCTTTTTTAAAAAGTTTACTATATATCCATTCAAAATAAGCAGGACCGATCATTGCGGCTTCTCTATGGATAAATAATTTATCGTATTGATGTATTTTTAAAAGAAGTAAATGTCTATTTAACAAGCCTTTTAAAATACCTAATGTTTTTTTTAATAAAAATCCTTTTTGATAGAAAATTTTCCATGTTGCTTCATCTAAAAAAGATAAGGTGTCATAGTCGATATTTTCATCTTTAAAAAAAGAGAAATATTGCTCAAATCTAAATCGTTGGCTCGGAGCAGAGTTAGTAGGGTAAGGTGTTAAGAAAAGTATTTTTGTCATCTTAGTTTTCAACCCAAAAAGGAGGTAGTTTTTCAGTAATTTCTATGTTTTCAAATTTTGAACTTTCTCTAGCTCCGGCATCTTTTGCCCATGTGGCCATTTTTTGAATGCCTATTTCTAGTGAGGTAAACTTATCTATTCCAAAAATTGTTTTTGCTTTTTGATGATCTGCATGTGCATGAACTACTTCATTTCTGGGATCTAAATGCATTATAGACTGATTAATTCCCATAGCATTTTGTATGGTCTCTGCTAATTGTAAAATAGTATATTCTTGGTCTGCACCAATGTTAAAAATTTCATTTTCGGTTGCTTTCATGTTGACACAATTGGCAATATATGGAGCTACATCATCAATATAACTAAAAGCTCTTGTTTGGAGTCCATTACCAAAAACTGATAGTGATTTACCTTGCATTAACTGATTCATAAAAATTCCAATTACATTTCTATATTTATCTCCAATGTTTTGATATTCTCCATAAACATTGTGTGGACGAAAAATGGTATAGTTTAGTCCAAACATTTCGTGGGCAGTTTTTAGATCTAATTCCACAGCATATTTTGCAACACCATAAGGGTCTTCAGGTTGTGGAGGCATGTTTTCTCGCATAGGAGGGGTTAAAGCTCCATATACAGCTATGGAAGAAGTAAAAACAAAGCGTTCAATTTTGTGTTTGATAGATTCATTAATTAAATTAATGCTGCCAATTAAATTATTATTGTAATTGAAACGTCTGATAAAGTGACTTAACCCTTCGGCTGCATAAGCTGCTAAATGATAAACGTAATCAAATTTATAATCAATAAATAATTGTGATATTAGGTTTTCATCGGTAACAGAACCTTTAATAAAAATAGCTTCATTATTTACAAAATCTTCAAAGCCACCACTTAAGTCGTCAAGGACTATAACATTGTGTCCTAATTTAATTAAATGATTGGTAACATGAGCTCCAATAAATCCTGCTCCTCCGGTAACTAATGATGTTGGCATAGTTGTTTATAAATCTAATATGTTTGACAAAAATAAACAAAACAGAAAAACTAATGCGGTAATTTTAAAGTTAGAAGAATTTACGATAAGCATTATAAATAAATTCTAGCAATTTTTTGTTGTTGGGATAATCATTATGGGTTTTAGGAGGAGTATCCATTATAGCATCAAACTCAGTAATTGAGAGTTCTAATTTTTTACATAAATACTCTTTGTCTTCATTTACTAAATTTATATCATAAGATTTACCCTTTAGTTCTTCCAAAGCCTCTTCTCTGGTTATTTCACCAGAGCAAATTAAAGAAGAAGAGGTTGATTTACGGTAGTCAATATTAAATTTTTCAGGAAGTATATAAGATTGTACAAAACGTGTGTATCTTGATTCGTAATGTTTACCACCGTAGTATTTCCAATTTAATTCATTTTCAAGTAAAGCAACAGCTTCTTTTTTGGAGTATGGAAGGTAGTTAAGAAAATAAATGATTTTAATTCCTTTAAAAAATTTGTAATACATTTCTTTTAGAAAACCGAAAGTTGGGAAAGTTTTTAAAGGTTTATTTCCAAATTGTTTTTGGATAGCGTACAGGTATTTTTCATCTTTAGCATCATAATGCCAACTTTTGGGCAAAATACCTTCGGTAGCAAAGTTTCCTCCACTAAGTATGTATTTAATATTATGTTTTGCAGCTACTTTGTGAAGTATAGCTAATATGGCAATGTCTGTAGGAGTTTCTATTTCCGGTACCGAAGCTCTTAAGAAAGATAGTTGTAGATCTTTAAATTCTTCCCAATCTAATACATGTGTGTGTAAGTCTATATCGAGTTTGTGGAGTATTTTTTCTATATTACTTACAGCTAATTCTGAATTCCATCCGTTATCTAGGTGGACTGCAAGTGGTTTTAAACCTAGTGCTTTTGCTTTGTAAGCAACGTAACAACTATCAATACCACCACTAATACCTACTACACAATCATACTTTAGGTTTTTACCTACAGACTTAATTTTTTCAATAATTTCATTAAGCTGTTGGTCGCTTGATGTTCCTTGGTACATCTGCTTTGCAGTATGTTCTAAAAAATTTGTACAGTGATTGCAAAACCCATTTTCATCAAATGTAATTTCAGAGTCGGAAGTATCCATTACACATCTGTTACATTGTTGATAAATGTCTTTTTTCATAAATAAAAGGTACTAATTTTTAGTTTTGAATAAGTTACAAAGGTATATTTTAATCAGACATATTTTGATATATAGCGGTAAAAAGCAATTAAATTATCATTCAATTTAGTTATTTTAGCCTATTGTTATTTATACATTGACTAAATGCTTGGGAGAAACCTTATTAATTCTGTACTTACTCAAATTCCTGTTTTTATATTGGGAATTGTTAGTGGAGTATTTTCTACAAGAATTTTGGGTGAAGAAGCAAAAGGAATTTTTTCTTTATTTCAGGCAAATTATCTGTTATTTCTACTAATTTTTTCCTTTGGAATTCAAACAGGAGTAGTTTACTTCGTGTCAAGTAAAAAATATACAGAGCAAGTTGTTGCAGGAATTTCATCGGCAATTTTTTTGGTAAGTTCGAGTATTTTATTAGGACTATTATTCACTACTTATTATCTTGATATTAGTTCATTTTATTTGCCTGAAAATTATAATACAATACCTTATCTTATTTCGCTGTTTGTTCTTTTTTTTCTATCTTTTTTTAATAATTTAATTACTTCCTTTTTTCAAGCTCGTTCTAAGTTTAATATCATTAATAGAGTTTCTATTATTAATAGTGTAATTAATGCGGCTTTATTTCCAATACTATATTTTTATCTGCAAGAAAAACAGATTACAGTAGTTGAGAAATTTAATTACGTTTTAGTTGCTACATTGATATTATTACTATTAAACAGTATCATTTGGTTTTATTTGTATATGAAACAAATAACTATTATTCCTCAATTTAATGCCGCTATTGTAAATAAAATTAAAGGTTTTGTAACTTATAGCTTATTAATTTATATTGGAATGTTTGTTAATTTTTTTAATTATAGATTGGATTTGTGGATAGTTAATCATTATTTGGACGAAAAACAGTTGAGTTATTATTCGTTAGCAGCTAATATTGTTCAAATTATTTTATACTTATCGGTAACTATTGCGTCAGTTATTCTTCCAAAGCTATCAAATAGTAATGATGATAAGAGATTGATATTATTTGCACAAATCAGCAGGTTTAGTTTTTCATTCTTTTTTTTATTGGTTGTTATAGCTTTTTCAACATCTTATTTTATCATCCCTTTAATGTATGGAGAAGAATTTACTCCAACTATAATTCCTTTTCAAATTTTGTCTATAGGTATTTTGTTTTCTTGTATAACACAACTGTTTTCTATGTTATTAGTTTCTTCAAACAAAAACATTTTTAACATTATTGCCTGTTCAATAGGGTTGATATTTACAGTTGTTTTTGACATTTATCTTATTCCTAAATTTAATATTAATGGAGCGGCCATTGCTACTTTAATAAGTTATTTTGCCATCTTTATAATTACCTATATCTTTGTTATAACTAAAACAACTATAAAAACAAATAATCTACTTATTCCGACCAAACAAGATGTTGTCTATTTATACGGTTTAGTAATGAAAAGCTATAAAAAATGAAAGTTGCCATAATAGAAACAGAACATTTTCAGTACGGGTTAACTCAATCAGAGTTGTTTGAAGGAGAGGAAAAGTTTTTTTTTGTTACTCAGGTAATGTATGATAAAATGCATGAGTATAATTCAGCGCTTTGTAATGGTAAGTTTCATGTTATTTCTGGATTAGATGAAGAATATGATAAAGTAATACGTATTTGCAAAGAAGAAAACATAGAAGTTCTGCTGTTAAGTCCAATATTTAAGGGGTTTGTAGGGGCTTTGAAAATAGCAGAGAATTTAATTTGTAAAAAAGTAATTACTATTCATAACCTTAATTTCTGGCTCAATGCTCGTTTTAGAACTAGCAAATATTATAAAGAGAGAAAATTAAAACAAAAAATAGTTGCCAATTTCGATTATATTGCGGTTGAAGATTTTATGTTTAATTATATCAGAAATAATGACAAGTCTCTTTTTAAAAAATATAAATTTCTATATATACCATTTACTATCTTTCATAAACGAGAAGGAAAAAAGTTTCATAAGGAAAATAATCGTTTAAAAATTGTTTTAACAGGAAGTATCCATAAAGAAAGAAGGAGATATGAGGATGTTATTAAAGCCATTCATTTTTTTGCAGAAAAACAAGCTAATATTACTTTTTCTTTTGCAGGAAGACCCTTAGAAGATTATGGAAAATGGGTAGTAAGTGAATTAGATAAAGCGAATAAAATACACCCCGGAATAGCTGAATATTTTCCAGTAGAAGGATTAATAACGCCTGATATGTTTCTAAAAGAAATGGAAACGTCAGATTTGGTACTCTCAACAAGTACGACAGAATTTAAAGCCTTAGGAACTACCGAGTATATAGGAAAAACTAAGCCAACAGCAGCCATACATGATATGATGAGTTTTGAATTACCCGGTTTACTCCCTGCTCATCTTATTGTTCCGGAAAACTTAAAAGGTTCTGTATTCAATTATGCTGGAGCAGATGAATTAAAAGGAATTTTACAAAACTTACTTGATAAACCTGAATTGTTAAAAGATTGGAAAAAGCAAGCAATCATTAACTCTACTTATTTTACTGCAGCTGAAATTAGAAAAAATTTACCTTTTTTCTATACTCAGTGTAAACGTTGTGTTATGGATAATGCTAACGATCCTAATATTTGGTTTGATAAAGAAGGGAATTGCAATTATTGTAATGATGATTATACTTATATACAAAGTGAGAGTAATGTTAATATTAAAAAACCAGAAAGTTTAACTCGTTTAATTACAAAAATTAAAGAAGATGGAGCAACTAAAAAATATGATTGTGTTGTTGGAGTTAGCGGAGGGTTAGATAGTGCTTATTTAGTATATAAGCTAGTAAAATTAGGAGTTCGACCAATAGCTGTTCATTTTGATAATGGATGGAATAGCGAAGCCGCCACTCAAAACATTGAAACGCTTTTAAAAAAGTTAAATGTTGATTTATATACTTATGTGTGCGATTGGGAAGAATTTAAAGATTTACAAATGTCATTTTTAAAGGCTGGAGTTGTAGACATTGAGTTGGTTACAGATCATGCTATTTCTGCTACTATGTATGATGCTGCAAAAAAATTTAATACAAAATATATTTTTCAAGGTCATAACCAAAGTTCTGAATTCATTTTACCAGAAGCTTGGATACATTGGAAAAATGATGCGTTGAATATTAAATCTATACATAAAAAATATGGATCGGTTAGGTTGAAAACATTGCCATTACTAACCTTTTTTAAAGAGTATTATCATTTAAAGTATAGAAAAACCAATTATATTTATTTGTTGGATTACATTGATTATAATAAAAAAGAAGCCGAATTAATTTTGAAAGAAGAGTTTGGATGGAAAAATTATGGAGCTAAACATAATGAATCTATTTTTACAAGATTTTATCAGAACTATATTTTACCCAAGAAATTTAATATTGACAAACGTAAAGCTCATTTGTCTTCATTGATATGTTCTAATCAAATTACTAGAGAAGAGGCTTTGGAAGAGTTAAAAACAAGATGTTGGGAAACAGATGAAACCAAACAAGATAAAGCTTATGTATTAAAAAAATTAGGTGTTTCAGAAACAATATTTGATGCTTGGATGGAAGAAACCCCAGTATCTCATTTTGATTTTGCAAGTTATCTAACAAGACATAACCAAATAATTACAGCCCTGAAGAAATTAATAGGTAAAAGATGAAATTCACATGTGCAAAATATCACTCAAACAAGAGAATAATCTCCTAAGAAGCTCTTGTATGATTAATTTAATAAGATAAAGAATATACATGAAGTTAGAAAACCAAACTCTATTAGTTATTTCAAATGAACCTTGGGGAGATATTTGGTATTCTAAGCATAATTGGGCTTATGAATTGTCTAAAAAAAACAAAGTGTTTTTTATAAACCCACCAATTAAATGGAAAATTAGTAATTTGTGGAGTTTTAAAATCTGTATAGACGATTATAGTGAATCACTTCATGTATTAGATTATCAAAACATATTACCTTTTACACGATTTAGTTTAATCTATAAATTAAACAATTTTATTGTTTCAAAAAAAATTAAAAAATGGCTGCTGAACAACAATTATAAAAAGTACATTTTTTGGACTTTTGATCCTTATCGATTTTCTAACCCTCAATTGTTTTCTCCTATACTTTCTATTTATTTTAGAGTAGATAAATATAGAGTGCAAAAAGAAAAAAAACTTTTGAATAATATTGACAAACTAGTAGTTACATCAAAAGAGTTGTTAAAGGATATAATATTTAATGGAAGTGTATTAGAATTGTCTCATGGTATTTCATCAGAAGAATTTGTGTCAACTAATACAGTAATATATGAAAAAGATTATTTTTTATATGTAGGAAACATTGATCATAGATTAAATATAGAATTAATTCATAGAATACTTCAGGAATTTCCTAATGAAAGATTTGTATTTATTGGAAAAACGTATAATCTGTTTAGCGAATCATCTCAAGATATTTTCTATAAGAACAAATACAACAACCTAATAGTTCATGGGATAGAACATTTTAAAAATTTAAAAAATTATATATACTATTCAAAAGCTTGTTTAGTGCCAATGGATTTAAAAATTCATGGAAATGCAGTACACCACCATAAAACGTTACAATATTTAGCTTTAGGAAAACCTGTAATTTCTCCAATTTTTAATGATGTTATTAATAAAGAAGAATATATTATAAGCTATAAAAATGATGATGAGGCAATTGAAAAAATAAAACAATTACCCAATATGGAAACGAATGAAAAAGTAGCCCAACGAATTCAATTTGCAAAACAATTTACCTACGAAAAACTGATTGAAAAAGTAGAGCAATTTTTAACATGAAATTAGAAAATCAAAATATATTAATCGTGTCCAATGAACCTTGGGGAGATGTTTGGTACTCTAAACATAATTGGGCGTATGAGTTGTCTAAGAAAAATAGGGTTGTGTTTATTAATCCCCCTAAACCATGGGTTTTCAAAAATTTATTTTCAACTAAAATAAGTACCTCTAATTATTCATCAACACTAACAATATTAAATTATACCAATAGATTTCCTTTTACCCGGTTTGAATTTCTATCCAATATTAATGAACTTCTTATTAGTCAAACTATAAAAAAATGGCTAAAGAATAATGTTGTATCAGATTATATTTTTTGGACTTTTGATCCTTATCGTTTTTCTAGTCCTAAACAATTTCAACCTAAATTAACAATCTATTTTAGAGTTGATAAATATATTAATGACAGAGAAAAAACACTTTTGAAAAACACAGATAAATTAGTTGTTGTTTCAAAAGAGTTATTAAATGATATTGAGTTTAATGGAGATATTCTAGAGTTGTCTCATGGAATTTCTGAGGAAGAGTTTATAAATGATAACACTATTGAATACGAAAAAGATTTTATATTATATATTGGAAATATTGACCATCGATTAGATGTTGACTTAATTGATAAAATGCTTGTAGAGTTTCCGGAAGAAATATTTTTATTTATTGGTAAAATAGGAGATGTGAAAAACGATTTATTTCATGAGATTTTTTTAAAAAATAAGCACAAAAATTTAATACTGCATGGAGCTGAATATTTCAAAACACTTAAAAATTATATTGCACAAGCAAAAGTTTGTATAGCCCCAATGTTTTTAGAGGTTAATGGTAATAATATTAATCATCATAAATTACTACAATATTTAGCATTGGGAAGACCAGTTTTAGCCCCACAGTTTATCGATTATCAAAATAACACGTTGGTTTATTAATATAAGAATCATGAGGAAGGTGTTAAACAACTCAATAAAATTTTAAATGAAGAAGAGAACCAATTTATTATTAAAGAACGAATTATTTTTGCCAAACAATTTACCTATAATAATTTAATAAAAAAAGTAGAACAATTTTTAACTGAATCAGCCAACTAATGCATATTGTTTTTGTTATATCCAATGAATCTAGCGTACCTTATTTTAAATGGTTTGCAGAAAAAGCAGCACAACAAAAAGAGCATAAATTCTCTTTTGTAACCCTTTATACCGAAAAACCAAAGATGATTGAAGATGTGGGTAAATACGGTTGGGATTGCTATTGGTATAAATTTGATCACCATAAAAGAAAAAGAGGGATGGTTCGCGCCTTTTTTCAATTGTATAGTTTGTTTAAAAAACTAAAGCCTGAGGTGGTACACACGCATTTATTTGATGATTCTTTTCCTGGGTTGATGGCAGCTCGTTTGGCAGGAGTTAAGAAAAGAGTGGTAACTAAACAAGATACAACTTTCCATTATTTTTATGCTCCAAAATGGGTTTTTGCAGATAGAATAAATAATAAAAATGCAACTCATTTGGTGCCTGTTTCTAAAGAAGCAGAAAAATTTATTATTGAGAAAGAAAATGCTCCAAAAGAGAAAATTACCATGATTCATCACGGAATTCCTCCCGAAATTTTTACTCAACAATCTGAAACTTATAAAAAAGAAATCATAGAAAAGTATCAATTAGCAGGTAAAAAAATTATTGGAACAGTAGCTCGTTTAATTGAATGGAAAGGTTATCGCTACATAGTAGAAGCAATTCCGGAAGTTATAGCAAAACATCCTGATGCCCTATTTTTATTTGTTGGTCAGGGCAATCAAAAAGAGGAGCTACAACAGTTAGCTGAAAAACTGAATGTACTTGAATATATTGTATTCACAGGTTGGGTAGATAGAACGTACATTCCTTCTTTATACGCACTATTAGATGTTTATGCTCATGCTGCTAATTACGAACCTTTTGGCTTTGTAATACCAGAAGCCATGATGAATGCTGCTCCTGTAGTTTCCACTCCTACCGGTTCTGCTTTAGATGCTATTCAACATAAACAAAATGGATATTTAGTTAACTATAAAGATGCGGCTTCTATGGCAGAAGGCATTAATTATACATTAGAGTATGGTGCTGATTTTAAGGAAAAAGGACAAAAAACAGCCTTAGAAATGTATAACTTTGAGCGAATGTGGAACTCATACATTAATTTATATATAAAAACATAATTATACAATGGGATTACATTTAAAAAGAGAAAAAGAACGTGTTTTATTGTTGAGTTTAATATATAGATTTTCAAAACTATTAGTTATATTAAAACCTAAAACAAGGTTTAATTTATATCTCACCTTAGAATGGATATTTGATAGATTAGCTCACGAAGAATCTTTTAATTACTTTCCTTATGAAAATCATCCATTGCGTTACCACACCATTAATTTTATAAAAAAACAAGTTGAATTAACAGATAAAGTGCTTGATTTAGGTAGTGGATATGGCGACATGAGTAATAAGTTGGCTGATTTTTCTGAAAAAGTGGTAGGAGTTGATTATGTAAAAGGAGATGTAGAAATAGCAAAATCTAAACATAACCAACCTAACCTAGAATTTATATACGGAGATGCTTTTGATTATCTTGAATCATGCAATGAAAAGTTTGATGTAATTATATTATCACATATTTTAGAGCATATAGATGAGCCTTTAGACTTCCTAAAAAAGTGTGTGCCACATGCTAAAAAAATATTTATAGAATTACCCGATTATGATAAAACTTATTTGAATCATTATAGAACACAATTAAAGAATAAAATACAATACACAGATGCCGATCATGTTTGGGAGTTTGATAGAGAAGAATTATTGGAGTTAATAAAAGATGCAGGCTTAAAAGTAATAGAAACGGATTTTAGGTTTGGAGTAATGAAAGTTTGGTGTGAAATATATGATAAATAATGAAGCAAGTAGTAAAGAAAATTTATAATTCAATTCCATTTAAGAAACAAATTTTTTCATTGATAAAATGGATGGATTTACCTGAAGAGATATATAAACATCTCCACTTCAAAGGCGTTTTTACTGTTAAGGTAGATGCTAATCATCAATTTAAAATGTACCATTTAGGTGCATCAGAAGAAAATGAGTTGTTTTGGGGAGGAATTGATAACGGTTGGGAAAAAACATCACTAAAACTATGGAGAAAGCTATGTGTAGATGCTAATGTGGTAATGGATATTGGAGCAAATACAGGATTGTATTCATTGGTTACAAAAGCATTGAACCCAACAGCTAAAGTTTATACTTTTGAGCCGCTCCCTAAAGTCTTAGAATATTTGAATTATAATGTTGAAATAAATAATTATGACATTACAGTTGTTCCAAAAGCTGCTTCTAATTTTAATGGAACTGCAAAGGTATTTTTAATGGAAGGTCATGATTTTTGTACTTCTGTTACGGTAAATAAATCGCTTTTATCTGAAACAACTCCACAAAAAGAATTAGAAATAGAATGTATTACCTTAGTTGACTTTATAGATAAAAACAATATAGAACGAATTGATTTGATGAAAATTGATGTAGAAACGCATGAGCCTGAAGTATTAGAAGGCATGGGAGAATATCTCGATAAATTTAAATCAGATTTTTTAATAGAAATTTGGGATGAAGCGTGTGCCGTTAAGCTCAATGCACTTTTTAAAGGTAAAGGATATATCTATTTCGATATTGATGATAAAAATGATGTAGTTACTCAAAAAGATGAAATTAGTGTTTCATCTTTTTGGAATTACTTAATTTGCAAACCTGAAACAGCTAAAAAAATAGGTTTAATCTGAAAACATTAGTCTCTATTATTATCCCTTGCTACAATGCAAAAAAATACATTGCAGAAACCATCGAGTCGGTGATTAATCAGTCTTATTCTAATTGGGAACTCATTATTGTTAATGATGGTTCAACGGATAATTCCGCTACAATTTTAAATCAATTTTCAGAAAAAGATAATAGAATTCAATTGATTAATAAGTCTAATTCAGGAGTGTCTGATACTCGTAACAAAGGATTAGAAGTAGCAAATGGTGAGTTCATTACTTTTTTAGATGCAGATGATGTTTGGCACATCACTAATTTAGAAAAAAAGGTAAAATTTTTTACATCAACAGATTATGATGTAGTATATTCCTATTGTCAAATGATTGATGAACAATCTAAACCAATAGATAGGATTTTAAAAGGAGAAAATAATTTAAAAATAGCAGATTTTTTGAGTTTAAAAGCCAACTATAATACAGCACCGTCAGGAATAGTATTTAAAAAAGAAGTTTTATATAAAATAGGCGGTTTTGATGTTAATTTATCTAATAATGCTGACCAGGATGTATTAATTCAATCATTAGCAAATGGGTTTAAAATTGGTGTTATTTCTGAAGCGTTATGGAATTATAGAATTCATCCTGAAAACATGTCAAAAAACGTAGATTTACTCGAAAAAGACAGTATTTATCTATTTAGAAAATGTGAAAAACAACAACTTTTTCATTCCTATTGGTTTAAGCAACAATGTTTTTCTAATTTATATCTTATTTTAGCCGGTAGTTGGTGGAAAAATGGTAATAACAAGCTTCGAGGTTTGTATTTTTTATTGCTAGCAATTATAACCTATCCTGCATCAATTGCATTAATTTTCAAGAAAATAGTTAATGAAAAATAGAGAAAACATATTAGTTATTACATCTTGGAGTTATAATGATGCGCTGATTCAAACTTATACTTTGCCTTATTTAAATATTATTGCGAATCATCTACCCAATGAGGCTAGGATTTTTCTTACAACGCTTGAAAAAAATAATCAACCTATAAACAATAATCACACTAAAATTAAGAATATACTTATTGATTATCACCCACTAAGTTTAAAGGGATTAATGATGTGGATGGGACTTATTTTTAAGTTGCTGAAGACTATTAGAAAAGAAAAGATCGATGTGATACATTGTTGGTGTACACCTGCCGGTATGATAGGATATATTTTGTCTTTATTTACAGGAAGGCCGCTTATAATTGATAGTTATGAACCACATGCAGAAACTATGGTAGAAAATGGTGTGTGGAAAAAAAATGGGTTGGCTTATCGCTTACTTTTTTTCTTTGAAAAAAGATTAACTAAAAGAGCCAAGTATTTAATTGCAACAACGGAGGGAATGAAAAGCTATGCAAAAGAAAAATATCATTTTTATGGCAATAATATATTTGTTAAACCAGCCTGTGTTAATCTAACTTTGTTTTCTGAAGCTAATTTAAAAAATAACATATTAGTGCAAGAATTAAAACTTCAGGATAAAATTGTTGGTGTGTATGCAGGGAAGTTTGGAGGCATTTATTTAGCAGAAGATATATTTGATTTTTTTAAAGTCGCTGAAAATTATTGGGGAGATAAATTTAGAGCACTAATATTATCCGCTCATACTAAACTAGAAATTGAAAACTATGCCTCTAAAAGCGAGGTTAATCCCAAAACAATTATACATCGATTTGTGGCTCATCATGAAATTCCGAATTATATTGGTTTGGGAGATTTTGGTATTACACCTGTTAAACCTATTCCTACAAAACGATATTGTACCCCCATTAAAGATGGAGAGTATTGGGCATTAGGACTTCCTGTTGTAATTACTAAAGATATTTCTGATGATTCCGACATTATTAAAAACAATAAAATAGGAAGTGTGATAGAAGAATTGAATGAAGCAGCTTATTTAAAAGCTATTAAAGAAATAGATAATTTACTAAGTAAGAATTCTAGAGAAGAAATTTACCACAAAATAAGATCTATTGCAGAGAAATACCGAAATTTTGAAATAGCAGAGAAAATTTATGCAGCGATTTATAATGATTTCAAACATTAAACTTTTACATACCAAACCTTCAAAGAATTGCCTATTCCGAAAAAATTGAGTAGTCCATTTATAAAAGATTTAAGATGTCGTTTATACCCTGTTTCTAATTGTTCACGTAAGGCTTCATCAGAAGCAACATTTTCGGTAGATTCATTATTTTTTCTTTTCAAACTTTTTTTTATTCGGGCTAAACTAATACCTGTTGTAGTAATCTTTAACTTTTCAAATCCATTTTGAGTTAGTAATAAGTTTATGGTTTTTGGAGTATAGTAACATAAGTGCTCGGGATATTCAATAATTTCATAATCTCCTTTAAGAAGATATCTTTCTAAGGCGTTAAAATTAGGAGTAGTAATATATACCACTCCCCCTTTTCTAAGTAAACGATGAAATTGTTGTATTTCCTCAACGGGATTATTAATATGTTCAATAACTTCGCTAGAAATAATTACATCAAATAGTTCATTTTCAAAAGAATCATCACTAAGTTTTCCTTTCAAGGTGTTTATACCTTTGTCTTTTAAATAGGTTAATTGATTATCGGTAAACTCAGTTCCGTAAACTTCCCAACCTCTTTTTTTAGCTTCAATTAAAAACAATCCCGGTCCACAACCGACATCCAACATCTTGTTGGTTTTTCTGAATTTTTCAAAACCATCTAAAACTTCATTAATTCTAATGTTAGTAATTGCCGAATCTGCACCGTAACCTATTGGGTAATTGTTGTAATGGTTATAAATTTCTTCTTCAGTAGGTATTTTAGAGCAAAATACAAAACTACTCGATTTACTTTTTACTAAGTAATTTTTCTCATATCCTTTTAGTGGATATAAGTCTTCTGATTGGGTTATAAGGCATTTTGTATGTTGCAAAGTGTTATTTTGATAGAATATGTTACTTTTACAAAAATAAGTATTACCAAGTGAACTCAAACTAGTATATCTTATAAAAAAGAAAATTAACAATGAAAATACTCATCACAGGCGGAGCAGGTTATATTGGTTCACATACCATTATAGAGATATTAGGAAATACCGATTGGGAAGTAATTTCGGTAGATAATTATGCGAATTCTTCTGAAGCTACTTATAAACGAATAAAAGAAATTACCAATAAGCAGTTTCAATATTATAATGTGGATTTAAAAGATGTTGAAGCCACCAAAAAAGTGTTTGAGGCAAATCCTGATATCTCAGGAATTATCCATTTTGCTGCTTTTAAGGCTGTGCCTGAATCGGTAGCAAAACCATTAATTTATTACGATAACAATATCAATTCATTAATTAATATTTTATCTTGTCAAAAAGAATTTAATGTTCCAAATTTAATTTTTTCATCTTCTTGTTCTGTATATGGCAATGTAAATGAGTTACCTGTAACAGAAGAAACTCCTATGGAAAAAGCTGAATCTCCTTACGCTTATACCAAACAAATAGGAGAAAGAATAGTGGATGATTTTATTATGGTAAATAATAATTATAAAGCTATTTCACTCAGGTATTTTAATCCGGTAGGAGCTCATAAAAGTGGTTTAAATGGGGAGTTGCCGCTTACTACACCTAATAATTTAGTGCCTTATATTACTCAAACAGCTATTGGTAAATTAAAACAGCTAACTATTTTTGGTGGAGACTATCCTACTGCTGACGGGACTTGTATTAGAGATTATATACATGTAAGCGACATCGCTTCGGCACATGTGTTGGCATTGCAAAAACTAATTGAGAATAAAGATTTTCAAAATCATAACATTATTAATTTAGGAACTGGAAAAGGAGTGAGTGTGTTAGAAGCAGTAAAAGCGTTTGAAAAAGTTAGTGGTAAAAAATTAAATTATGTTATAGGAAAAAGAAGAGAAGGAGATGTTCAAGCTATTTATGCTAACAACCAAAAAGCTCAACAATTATTAGAATGGGAACCTATTTACAATATTGAAGATATGATGCTTTCTGCTTGGAAATGGGAACAAAATTTACAGAATAATTTATAGTCATGTTAGTATTAAATAAAATGAAGTATTATTTGTTGGTAATCGCTATAATGCTAAGCAATTTTTTAATTGCTCAGGATTATATTGTTATTAATGGAGATGATACTGTCTATTGTAAGATAGAAAGTGTTGGAGCTCAAAAAATATTTTTTTCCATTCCAACTGATAGTGTACCGTATAATTCATCATTATTTTTATCACAAGTCAATTCATATTATTTTAATCATTCTTTTGAACAACAAGATACTGTAATAACCGTAAAAAAAATAAAAAAAGAAAGAGTAAAAATAGCAAGGAAATCAGCTCCACTTTTTCGGTTTTCGGCTAGTTATGGGTTGGGTTATTTTGATTATCAAAACACAAAAGAGAATGCTTATTCAAAAGAACTTAAGAGTGGCTATAATGCTACTTTTGAAGCACATTATTTTCCCGAAGGATTTAATTATGGCTTGGGGATTAAAGCCTCAAATTTTACTAGTAAACATCAAGTAGATAATATGTCAATTGTAGATGAAGTTGGCAATACTTTAATAGGGCAATTGAGGGATGATATTACTATGAATTACCTTGCAGGTTCTTTTGTTTTAAGATGGTTACAGAAAGATTTTACAAGTGGAGTGTATATCGACTTTTCTTTTGGAAAAACATTTTATATTAATAACAATATAACACTAACAGAAAAATTTAAAACGGAAGCAAATGGTTATGCCTTTAACGTTGCTGCTGGGTATGATTATAAATTATGGCGAAATTTAGCTATAGGTTTAAATGTAGCATATAACAGAACGTATATTAATGAGATGGAAATAAATGGAGAAACATTTAAAATTGATAAAGAATATAAAGAAAGTCAGATATCTCGCTACCATTTTGTTCTTGGAATAAGGTATTTATTCAAATAATGCTTAATTACAAGCATAAAAAATCAGTTTTTTATTTTTACTTAACAATTACCACCCTTCAAAATAATTTGTAAAGGTTCTAAATAGTAACTTTGTAATGTAAAAATGTTATTATGACAAAAAATATAGAAGAACTGGAAGAGGTAGTAATTAAGTTTGCTGGCGATTCTGGTGATGGAATGCAACTTACAGGATCGCAGTTTAGTAACACAACAGCTTTTATAGGTAACGATTTATCTACTTTTCCTGATTTTCCAGCAGAAATTAGAGCTCCGCAGGGAACAGTAGCGGGAGTTAGTGGATTTAAAATACAATTTGGTAGTACATCAGTTTTTTCTCCGGGAGATGAAGCAGATGTCTTAGTAGCTATGAACCCAGCAGCATTAAAAGCTAACTTAACATCCATAAAAGATAGAGGAACTATAATAATAGATAGCGATAGTTTTAAGGTTAAAGATTTTGAGAAAGCACAATTTACTTCTAATCCTTTAGAAGATGGTACGTTGGATGGATATAATTTAATTCAAGCACCCATAACTAGCTTAACAAAAGAAAGTGTTGCTCAATTTGATATAGAAAACAAAAGTAGAACCAGAAGTAAAAACATGTTTGCTTTGGGGATAGTTTATTGGTTGTTTAACAGGCCATTAGATATTACCGAAAACTTTTTAGATGCTAAGTTTTCTAAAAGCCCTGAATTAGCCAAAGCGAATAAGGCTGCATTAAAAGCAGGGTATAATTTTGCTATTACAGTAGAATTATTGCCATCGAATTATACTATAAAACCAGCAGCATTACCAAAAGGAAAATATAGAAGTATTACCGGAAATATAGCTACAGCTTGGGGATTATTAGCTGCTGCAGAAGCAACAAAATTAAAATTATTTTTAGGAACATATCCAATCACACCTGCTTCTGATATTTTACATGAATTATCAAAGTATAAAAATTTTGATGTTATTTCTTTTCAAGCTGAAGATGAAATTGCAGGTATTTGCTCTGCTATAGGAGCAAGTTTTGCAGGAAATTTAGCGGTTACATCAACTTCAGGCCCCGGATTAGCTTTAAAAGGTGAAGCAATAGGTCTAGCAATGATGACAGAGCTTCCTATTGTAATTATTGATGTTCAGCGAGGAGGTCCTTCTACAGGGTTACCAACAAAAACTGAACAGTCAGATTTAATGCAAGCAGTTTATGGAAGAAATGGAGAAAGTCCTGTAATTGTTATTGCAGCTAGTACGCCATCAAATTGTTTTGATTTTGCATATCAAGCAGTAAAATTGGCTTTAGAACATATGACACCGGTTATTTTATTAACGGACGGTTTTATTGCTAATGGTGCCGAACCATGGAGAATTAAGAAATTGGCTGATATGCCTCCAATTACATTAAATATGGCAAACAAAAAAGAAAGTTGGAGTCCATATTTAAGAGATGATGAAAAACTTGCCAGACAATGGGCTATACCAGGAACAAAAGACCTAGAGCATAGAATTGGAGGGCTTGAAAAACAAGATGTTTCTGGTAATGTTTCTTACGAACCAGAAAACCATGAAATAATGGTTGAACTTAGAGCTGAAAAAGTAAAAAGAGTAGCTAATTTTATTCCTGAGCTTAGTGTTCAAGGAGCTTCAGAAGGAGACTTATTAATTGTTGGTTGGGGAGGAACTTATGGAAGTATTCTTACAGCTTTTAGTGAATTAACTAAAGAATACAAAAACGTTGGGTTCGCTCATTTCAATTATATCAATCCACTTCCAAAAAATACGGAAAAAGTTTTTTCTAAATACAAAACTATATTGGTTTGTGAATTAAATTCAGGTCAATTTGTACGATTACTTAAAGGAGAATTGTCGCAGTTCAATTACCAACAATATAATAAGGTACAAGGATTACCTTTTTCTAAAAAAGAACTAATTAACGAATTTACAAAATATTTAAAATAACTATTTTAATGGAACACTTAGTTAAAGATCAACAACTTACTTTTAAAGATTTTTCTACAGATCAAGATGTTAGATGGTGTCCGGGTTGCGGAGATTATGCTATCTTGAGTGCTATGCAAAAAGCTTTACCTCAAATAGGAAAAGAAAAAAAAGATATTGTTTTTATTTCCGGAATTGGATGTTCATCTCGCTTTCCGTATTATGTAGAAACATATGGGTTTCATTCTATTCATGGTAGAGCACCTGCTATTGCTACAGGTGTTAAGTTGGCAAACCCAAATTTAAGCGTTTGGCAAATTACAGGGGATGGAGATGCCTTAGCGATAGGCGGAAATCATTTTGTTCATGTGTTAAGAAGAAATGTAGATATTAACATGATTCTTTTTAATAATGAAATTTATGGATTAACTAAAGGACAATTTTCTCCAACATCAAAAACTGGTATTCAAACCAAATCATCTCCACACGGAACTGTTGACAAAGCATTTAACCCAGGGAAATTAGCTATAGGTGCCGGAGCAACTTTTTTTGCAAGAGTAGTAGATGTTGATCCGAAAAAAATGGTAGACGTTTTTGTTGAAGCAGAAAAGCATAGAGGAACTTCTTTAGTAGAAATTCTTCAAAACTGTGTTATTTTTAATGATAAAGTTTTTTCGGCTATTACAGATAAAGAGGGAAAGTTCGATAATCAGCTTTGGTTAGAACACGGTAAACCAATGATATTTGGTAAAGAAAATAATAAAGGAATTCGTTTAAATGGATTAAAACTAGAAGTGGTTACTATTGGTGAAAATGGGATTACTGAAAATGATATTTTAATACATGATGCTTATTGTGAAGATGATACACTTCATAATATGTTAGTAAATATGACATTACCTGAAATGCCTGTTGCTTTTGGAGTTATAAGAAGTGTTAAAGCATCTACTTTTAATGATAAGTTATGGGAGCAAATCAGCCATGAAAAAACAAAAGCTAAATTTTCATCAATAGATGAGATAGTAAATAGCGGAGTAACTTGGGAGATATAAAACTCTGTTAGTTAAATAATGGTTTATCTTAATAAGTTTACATGGCCCATCATTTCATGACGTCTGTTTACAAATAACTCTTTAGTTTCTATTCTCCATACGTAAGTTCCTACAGGAGCAGGAGCCCCCATATAAGTTCCATCCCATCCTTTTTCAATATCATCAGTTTCAAATATTTTCTCTCCCCATCTATCAAAAATGTACATTTTGAATTGAGATAAATCAATTCCTTCGCCATAAGCTCTAAAGGTTTCATTCAAGTTGTCAGAGTCTGGAGTAAATGAGTTAGGCACATAAAACAGGAAGATATCAGTAATAGTCACAACTCTCATTGTAGAATCTACACAGCCATGTTCGTTAGTTACAGTTAGCCATACATTATATTCACCTGGCATTCCCGCAGGGAACATATGTATTGGATTAGTAAATGTTGAAGAATCTGGAGCTACACCTGTATTAAAATCCCATAAGTAACTCAAACTACCTTGTCCTGTAGATTGGTTAGTAAAACTAATTTCCGGAAATAAGAAAGTTGTTTCTTCAGGATCCGCATAAAAATCAGCATTAGGATAATCTTTTGGACAAACATAATTTGCTATTGTTGTATCTAGAACACATCCATTAATAGTAGTTACAGTAACAGTTAGATCTCTACAAACAGGAGTATTAAAAGTATTTGTAATTGTATTTCCAGATAATGTTGAACCATCACTAAAGTCCCAAACTGTATTACCAACAAGGTTGTTTGGAACAGAAGTATTGTTAAATTCTACTGTAATAGGGTAACAACTATCAGGTTTGTTTCTAGCAATGTCTAACACAGGTACATCATACCAAAAAACTTGATATTCAACTGTATCAGGAGGTGTAGTACAATTATCTGTAATAACCACATAATAATCAGTCGGAGAAGCTCCTGGTGTAACATTCATAGTAGTTCCACTACCTAACAATGTACCGCCTTCATACCAGTTGTAGTTATATCCAACCCCTGAACCACCTGTGGCACTTACATCTAAAGTAGTACTAAAGCCTTCACATACTGTATCAGTATATTGGGTTGAAGATCCAGTTATGTTAGGAAATAATGAGATACATACTTGTTGTGTATCGGATAAACAACCATTAATATCGATTGCAAAAACTTCATAACAACTAGGCGAAACAACTGGATTAACATTGTGAGGTCCGTTACCTGGAATATTTGTGTTAGTAGTATTATCTGTCCATGTAAGCGTATGAGTTCCTGTACCACCTATAGATGTTGCACTAATTTGTTTAGCACCATTTATACAAATAGTATCATCAGCAGTAATGTTATCTATAAACATTTGGTCTGGTTCGTAAATATAAATGGTTGTATCAGTTGTACATCCACTTGTATCTGTAGAAGTAATTATATAGGTTCCCGCTGGAATATTTACTAATGAATCACTTCCTGCAGACATGTTTGGTGTGGTTTGTAAAATAGTATTTGTAGCACTATCAGTATAAGTAATGGTTTGAACCTCACTTCCTACTAAATAATATGGTGTAACCACTATTTTACCATCATTACCACCATAACAAGTAATATCTGTTGTTGAAACTTGTGGTATTTGACAACATTGAACAGTTATTGTAATAGAATCTGTATCTATACAGCCTCCATTAATATTAGTTACTGTTACATAGTATGTTGTAGGTAGTGTAGGCGATAAAGTAGGATTTTGCAACGTTGTATCATTTATACCAAAATTAGGAGTCCATTCATACGTAAAGTCATTTGGATCTGGAGTAGTTGGACACCAATTGAATCTAGTAATAGGTCTATTAGTTGAAGTAGTAGGAGTACCAGTGTAAGGACATGCTGCTGTTCCATCACTTCTGTAGTATATAGTTGATGTAAATGCTGTAGTTGTCCATGGAGTTATAGAGTTATTGGTAAAACTAGTTGCTAGATTATTATAACAAATTTCAACAACTATGTTTGATGTTCCATCCCATTCATAAGCAATATCTAGTGGATGAGTATTCCACCCCACATTCACTACATGGTTTACAGGGTTTAAAACCTGTGTTAATCCAGTTTCCCATGTAGTTAAATTAGTTAGTTGTGTACATTTCATAGAAATTTGGAAGCTATTGTAAACGTTTGTACCATTTATTTGGGTGACTTGCCAAGCAATTTCATTTATTTTTCCACCCATAAAACCCATTGCATTTAGTTCAGCAGCAGTAAATAAAAATTGGTGTTTGGCATTTCTGTACCAGTTACCATAAGGAGCAGGGTAAGATGTAGAAGAATTAGCACCAGTTGGTGTACCTACAGAAATTTGGGTCGCTGGAGAAGAGCATACATTAGTTATACTTGGTCCACAAGTAGCAGGTATTCCGCCTCCTAAATCTAAGTCCACTAAAACAGTACTATCACACTCAATAGTAGAGTCGGGAGTTAAAATGTTTATATTAGGAGCAACTACTGAAGCCACGGTAATAGTAATAGAATCTTTTTTAGTACATCCTCCAGGGTTGGTTACATCAACATAATAAGTATAAGTTCCAGGAACAGAAATATTAGCTTCTGGATTTGAAATAGTAGGATTATTTAAATAGTTTGTTGGATACCAATTATAAATATATCCTGGATTGGTAGGTTGCACATTTGCATTCAATTGAATTGGTTCAAATAAACAAGATGTAGTTGAACTTTGAGAAACCGTCATAGTAAAATCAGGAACAACTGTAACCGTAACGGTATCCTTATTATTACAGCCACCAGAAAGGTTACTTGTAACTTCATAAGTTGTAGTAACACTTGGAGTTGCAATAGGGTTTGAACAAGGATTACATGAAAAGTTAGTTCCCACAATAATTGGATCACCAGCTATGGAAGCCCAATTAAAGGTTTGTCCTCCATTAGCACTCAGTTGTGCAGATTGGTTTCCACATATTGTGGTGTCTTTAAGCGCAACAGTACTATTAATTACATCAATCACAATTACCTGAGAGGCAGACCCTACAATAGGACATGCTCCATCAATAACAGTCATAGTACCATTTATATAAGATGGAGAACCCGGAGGTACTGTCCAACAAACTGTTATTGTTAAAGGGTTTGTTCCTACCAATGTATAAGAAGCTCCTGGTAAATTGTTGAGAATACTAGAATTAGCAGTATCAATTGTTAGTATATCTCCTGGATTTGTATCCGTAAATGTCATTTCAAAACAAGCAGAGGCACCTTCGCAAATAGCTATAGAGTTAGGCCCTGTTGAATAAGCATTACTACCAGGTAAAAGGGTAACCCCTCCAGCAGGTGGGGCTGGGGTTACATTAGAACAGTTAATAACATAAAATTGATAATCGTGTACAACAGAACCGGTAAGGTTTCCATTAGCATCAAATGATTCAATTAAAAAAGCGATAACAAAATTACCAGTTGTAGGTTGGTTGAATGTAATACAGCCTGTAAGTGGGTCAAGTGTAAAGTTTTGAAGAGGAGAGTTTGTATTGTAAGGAGGATTGAAAGTTACAGGGGTACCACTACTAGTAGGAGTAATCATAGAATAATAGATACTGTCACCATCAGGATCCGTTGCTCCTAAACAATAATTAACAGGTTGTCCAGCACAAACATAAGGAATTGGTGCTGCATTTACTGTTGGAGAACTGCCACAAACTTGTGTTTGAGAATTTATTGTAGTACAAAAATTCATGGAATTACTTGAATTTCCTGACACATTGGTAGCATTGTCTCTACAACAAAGGTTGAAACAAATAGACCAGCTATCACAAGCAGCAGGAAAGGTTATTAAAGCTTCATAAGTGTACATTAATACACCTTGCACTCCTCCAGAAGGATTAGGTGGACAATTACTTAGTTGAGAGGCACAAGTTTGTGTTACATCTTCACGTACCCCAACTTGATTGAAAGTTACGGAAGCAGGGTTGGGTAATCCACAATTGTTAGTGATTGTAACATATGAACTACTTTGTGTTGTAGGTAAAGTACTAGGACACTTAACAAACAACTCCATTGTAAGTAAATATTGATTAGGTGTACCAGTGCAAGTATATGTTAAATTACCTCCTGGTATATGAGATGCATAAGCATTAAAACTAAAAAATAATGTTAGAATTAATACTGATAACAAATTTTTCATATTAGATTTCATAAATTTCATATTGTTAATCTTAAGAAATTTTGGCATTGTTATTCTTTTATTAAAGAATCATTATCAAAATTACTAATTATTCAACTCCAAGACGTAACATTTTAGATTAAGTTGCCTTTTACAGGTATGAAATTTAACAAAATGTTATAATTAAAATTAATAAAAGTAAAAACCCATTTAACTAAAATGGGTTTTTACTTTTATTAATTTTAATATAGAAAAGATTATTAGTTTCTGAGAATAGTAATTGTTCCTTTATGCAATTCAATACTATCATCATGTTTTTTAATCTCTAATATAAAATAGTAGGTTCCATCACTAACACCATCACCGTCCCATTCATTTTTATAGTTTTCTTTTTCATAAATTTTAGTTCCCCATCTATTAAATACTTGTAAATTATTTTCAAAATATTCTAAATTTTTGAATACTAAGAAATCATTATGCCCATCGCCATTTGGAGTAAATATGTTTGGAATAATAATATCAGAAAGTATTAAATATTCTAAAGAGACATCGTCCTGACAACCTTCTGCAGTTGTAATTAAGAGACTAACATTCATGAACCCTTGTGTAGTGTAAATATGGGTTGGGTTTTGGATAGTACTTCCATTTCCATCACCAAAATTCCATAGCCAACTTATAGGGTTTCCTGAAGATAAGTCAGTGAAAGTAATTGGCATACCTGGCTGACCCTGAGTTGGTGGGTCAATTGAGAATGCTGCTGTTGGCACAGGATATCCATGTACAGTTGCATAAGCAGTATCATTACATCCAAAATTATCTGTAACTATAACACTTACACCACCTATGGTTGCACTCGTTGTTGAGTTAGTATCATTGTTGAACCACACATAACCATTAAATGAAGGGAAAACAGAAAGAGTAGTAAAATCTCCCGGACAAACAGTGTCATTCCCAAGTATTGTTGCTTGAGGATCTGAATTAGTTACTGTTACTGCAGGAGAAGTTCCTGTACAGCCATTAGAATCGGTTACCGTTACAGTGTATGTTCCTGTTCCTGTTGTAATATTTGAAGTATTTTGTCCACCAGGATTCCAAGTGTAGTTAGTATAACTTCCTGACACTCCTAAGGTTGTCAGTTCATTATTACAATAAAAATCATCACCTGTAATGGTCGGTGTTGGAGATGGAGCTTGACTTACAACAAATGTATCTGTTAGTGTACAAACTAAAGTATCAACAGAAACGATATAAGTACCGGGAACTGTAATGGTAGCAAATTGACCAACACAACAAGCTGGAGACCAAGTATAATTAGTATATCCAGCACCTGCATCAATAACAACAGACCCTCCGGCACAAATAGCAGTATCGGAAATTTGAGGACCTACTGCATTTAATACGGTAATGGTTACAGTATCTGTTAAGTTACAAAGACCAGGTACAGAATCACTAGTTACTACGTAAGTGGTAGTTTGGCTAGGAGTAATAATTGGATTTGTACATGAATCACAACTTATATTTGTCCCAACATTTATAGGATCTCCAGCTATAGAAGTCCAAACAGGGTTGGTAGCATTAGCCACTTGTAATTGATGGGTATTTCCAGTACATATAGTTTGATCTGCTCCTGCATAAACTCCTGTGCCAATATTGAAGGTAACTGAGAAAGAGGTTTGTCCTGCAATTGGACAAAATTGGTCTCTAGCAATAAAGTTTACAACAGAACCTGAAAATCCTCCTGTAGCCACCCAACAAAAGGTTCCTGTTTTAGGGTTAGTACCAGTTTGAGTAAATGTTGCTCCAGGAAGTATAGTTGTTCCGTTGGTGGTAATATGTAAAGAATCATTAGGATCAGCATCGTTGAATACAACATCAAAACACACGTTATCACCTATACATAAATCAATAGTGTTGTTATTAATATTCGCAGAACCTGATACATTAGTGATAACAGGAGGTGGTGTAGGAGCTTGATTAGAACAACTTAACACAATAACTTGGAAGTCATGATTAACATAACCAGTCATATTGCCAAAAGCATCATAAGATTGAATTTGAATGTTTACCACAAAATTTCCTGTAGTTGGTTGAGTAAAAGTTAAACAACCTGTTGTTGGATCCCATGTAGAATTTTGAAGCGGACTATTAATAGAATATGGAGCTGGATGTGTAATAACCGCACCTGCTCCTCCTTGTGGAGATACTAAGACATAATATAAACTATCTCCCTCAATATCAGTTGAGGTTACACAATAAGTTGAAGTTTGTCCTGCACAATAATATGGAATAGGTTGTGCTGTTACTACAGATGAATTATTACAAGGAGCAGTAACTGTATTTAATTGGGACTGAACATAAACGTTGTTGCCTGATCCACCATTAGTATTTGTAGAGGCATCTCTACAACATAGGTCGAAACTTATACCCCAAGAGTTACAATTTGCAGGAAAAGTTATTGTTGCCTGATAAGTATACATCCATGTTCCTGGATTCGTTGATGGACCTCCTGAACAACTACTTAATTGTCCTGGACAAATTTGGTTGATATCAACAGCTTGTCCTACTTGAGTAAAAGTGGGTGCTATAGGGTTGGTTAATCCGCAAGTATTAGTAATATTGAAATAGGAAGCAGCCATTGTTGCTGGATGAGTACCTGGACAAGTTCTAAATAAGGTTAGTGTAAAAGTATATTCTAAAGGGTTGTTTGGGTTACATGTCCATGTAATGTTTGCTCCTGGAATGTGAGATGCATATGCATTGTTAGTTATAAAAAAAGCCGAAAATAAACTTAATAGTAGAAGAATTTTTTTCATTTGAATAGTTTTAGAGTTTGTGTTATAATTTAACCAAAATTTATATTTTCAACAGAGACGCTATTTTTTTTGTAAAGGTTGCGTACCCATATAATTTTTTAAGCCACAAAAATAACAGATAATTTATTAGTAATTAATTATTTTTTATATTTAGCGAAATTAAATTTTTCTTTTTTATTGAAAACTAGTAGGTTGTTATAATAAAAAAATCCGAAGAAATTTTTCTTCGGATTTTTTATATAGGAAAATAAGTTTAATGTATTAGCCACACTTAGAATGTCCACAACTTTTACAATTTAAGCATCCTTCTTCATAAACTAATGATGGCTCTTTACAGCTTGGACAAGTATTTTCTGCTGGCTTTGTTCCATCAGGTATGAATTTTTTAAGCGATCTTACTACACCTTTTTTCCAAGTGTTTAAAGTTTCCTCACTTAAGTGTAAATTATCTACCATATCTACTACAAAGCTTAAAGGCATTCCATGACGTAACACTCCCGAAATTAATTTAGCATAGTTCCAATATTCTTCATTAAAGGTTCTTGAAAGCCCTTCAATAGTAGTTTTGTAACCGTGGCTATCCTCATATTGAAAATCATATCTGGTTTTACCATCTTCAGATTTACTTTTAATTACCCATCCTTTTTTTACTTGAGATAAAATAGAGAATGACTCCCTTGATGCTCCTGTAAAAATTTCATAAGGTCTCCCATCTAGTAGACCAATTACGGCAATCCATTTTTCATTTTCGTTGTTAAACTGGATAATTTCAGCTTCTAATTTTTCTGGACGTTTTGGAGCATTTGTTTCTAAAAATTGGTTGATTATTTCTTCTTTTTCAGATTTTTTATCGTTAGAAATCAATACACCGCTCCTAGACCCATCTCTATAAACAGTAATTCCTTTACAACCACTTTCCCACCCTGTTAGGTAGATTTGGCTTACCATATCTTCAGGAACATCATTAGGAACATTAACGGTTACGCTAATGGAGTGGTCTATCCATTTTTGAACAGCTCCTTGTAAACGAACTTTTTCAACCCAGTCAACATCATTTGCTGTTGCTCCGTGGTAAGGAGATTTAGCAATAATTTTGTTCAATTCTTCTTCTTCCATTTTAGATACTTCATCAGCATCGTATCCATTTACTTCTAACCAAGTAACAAATTTGTGGTGAAAAACGTGGAATTCTTCCCAAGAATCACCAACTTCATCAACAAAGTCAACTTTAACTTTTTTATCGTTAGGGTTTACTTTTCTTCTTCTTTTGTAAGAAACCATAAATACAGGTTCAATTCCTGAAGATGTTTGTGTCATTAAGCTTGTTGTTCCTGTTGGAGCAATAGTTAATAAAGCAATGTTTCTTCTTCCGAATTTAACCATATCATTATAAAGGGTAGCATCTGCTTCTCTAATACGATTAATCATTGGATTTTTTTCTTCTCTAATACTGTCATAAATAGGGAATGCACCTCTATCTTTAGCCATATCTACAGAAGCACGATAAGCTGATAAGGCAAACTTTTTGTGTACATCAGTAGAAAACTCTGTAGCTTCTTTTGTACCGTATTTTAATCCTAAAGCAGCTAACATATCTCCTTCGGCAGTAATACCAACACCTGTTCTTCTTCCTTGAATAGATTTGGTTTTAATTTTTTGCCAAAGGTTTAATTCTGTTCTTTTTACTTCTGGAGTTTCAGGATCCGCTTCAATTTTCTCAATTATTCTATTAACTTTCTCAATTTCTAAATCAACAATATCATCCATTATGCGTTGTGCAATTTGTGTATGTTTATTGAATTTTTCGTAGTTAAAAGCTGCTTGTTTTGTAAATGGGTTTTCTACATAACTATATAAGTTAACGGCTAATAATCTACAGCTATCATAAGGACATAATGGAATTTCACCACATGGGTTGGTAGAAACTGTTCTAAAACCTAAATCAGCATAGCTATCAGGAATAGATTCGTTGATTACAGTATCCCAAAATAAAATTCCCGGTTCTGCAGATTTCCATGCATTATGTATGATTTTATCCCATACTTCTTTTGCATTTATTGTTTTTGTATATAAAGGATTGTCTGAATGAATTGGATATTGTTGTTTGTATTCTGAGTTACTTTTTACAGCTCTCATAAATTCATCATCTATTCTAACAGAAACATTTGCTCCAGTTACTTTTGTTCCATCCATTTTTGCATCAATAAAGTGTTGTGCATCCGGATGTTTAATAGATATAGAAAGCATTAAAGCACCTCTTCTTCCATCTTGAGCCACTTCTCTGGTTGAGTTAGAATATCTTTCCATAAAAGGAACAACTCCTGTAGATGTTAATGCACTGTTTTTAACAGGGCTTCCTTTTGGACGAATGTGAGATAAATCATGACCAACACCACCTCTTCTTTTCATTAACTGAACCTGCTCTTCATCAATTTTCATAACACCACCATACGAATCAGAATTTCCTTCGTTACCAATAACAAAACAATTAGATAATGAACCTATTTGAAAGTCATTACCAATACCTGTCATTGGACCACCTTGAGGAACGATGTACTTAAACCCCTTTAAAACATCATAAATTTCCTCTTCAGTATAAGGATTAGCATACTTGTTTTCTATTCGAGCAATTTCTTTTGCCAACCTTCTATGCATTTGATCAGGATTCGACTCATATATATTACCTTCAGAATCTTTTAAGGCATATTTATTAAGCCATACATTAGCAGCTAACTCATCACCATTAAAATATTTTGCTGCTTCAGCTAATGCTTCCTCGTGTGAATAGATCTTCATACCGTTTTCTTCATTTTTTTCGATTTCGTTCACTAAAATTTCATCGTTTGTTTTTGTAGTTTCGTCTACATTAATTACTGTTTTCTCCATTCTGATAAGGGGTTTTAAGGGTTATTAAATTCATGCATTTTTCATCAAAAAACGCTTGTGCAATTTAGAAAGAGTATTGACATTTTTTAGCATCTTTTGGAGCATTTTTTTATCAACACTAAGATAAGTTTTAATCTGTGGGGACTTCAACTTGTTTTTGTATTTTTTATTAACAACTGCATCTTAATAGCGGAATTTTTTATATATGAATTTTAGTAATTAACAGACAAAATATTGATGTTTAACGATAAATACTAACATAGTGATAGTAATTAGGAGAAGAAAATAAATTTTATCTATTTCGAAAAACCTAATTTTGATTTTTATAAAAGACATTCTACCTTCAGTAAATCGCATAAAATATTTTTTAGATGAAAAAATTTGACATTCCTATATATTATAAAAGCTCATTTATTTCTGCTATTAAAAATTTACGTAAAGATGCCGATCCACGAAAAAAAGATTTTTCTCCTACGTTATTAGATTTTGGTTCGGTACAGTTTCTTATTGCTCGTCATTTTGGTTTTTGTTACGGTGTAGAAAATGCCATTGAAATTGCCTACAAAGCAGTTGAAGAGAATCCCGGAAAAAGAATTTTTTTGTTGAGTCAGATGATTCACAACCCTATAGTAAATCAAGATTTACAAGAAAAAGGTATTCAGTTTATTATGGATACAGAAGGCAATCAATTAGTAGAGTGGGAAGAACTTAATAGTAATGATGTTATTCTTATTCCTGCTTTTGGGACCACCATAGAGATTGAAGAAAAAATTAATGCCATTGGATTACAAACCGAAAAATACAATACTACTTGTCCTTTTGTGGAGAAGGTTTGGAAACAATCGGAAAAATTAGGAAAAACTAATCATACTATTATTATACACGGAAAGCATAAGCACGAAGAAACGAGAGCTACTTTTTCGCATAGCTATCAAAATGCTCCTTCTATTATTATTAAGGATATGAATGATGCAGTATTTATTGCTAAGGTAATTTTAGGAGAAATTCCTGCTGCCGATTTTTATGAAAAGTTTAAAGGAAGACTTTCTGAAGGTTTTGATGTAGAAAAACATTTTGAAAAAATAGGTGTAGTAAACCAAACTACTATGTTAGCAACAGAAACACAAGCTATTGCAGATTATTTTAAACAAGTGATGTTGCTAAAATATGGCGAAGCAACTATTAAAAATCATTTTGCAGATACCAGAGATACACTTTGTTATGCCACCAATGATAACCAACAAGCTACTTATGATTTGTTAAAAGAACCAGCCGATTTTGCTATAGTGGTAGGTGGTTATAATAGTTCTAATACTTCACACATAGTGGAGTTGTGTGAGGCAAAATTGCCTACGTACTTTATTAGTTCGGCTAATGAAATAGAAAACCAACATACCATACATCATTTTAATTATAATGCAAAGGAATTAGAAACTACCAATAATTTTATACCTGAAAAACAACCCGTAAGAATTATATTGACCAGTGGAGCTTCTTGTCCTGATACCTTAGTAGATGCTGTGTTGGATAAATTACTTTCTTACTTTCCAACGGCTAAAACAAAAGAGAAAGTTTTGGTTGGGTAGAGATAATAATACCTACCCCTTCAACACTTCTATCATGGCTTTGGCTTTTAGCAGGCATTCCTCATATTCTTTTTCAGGAACTGATAAAGCAGTTATTGCCCCACCAACCATAAAGGATAAATATTTTCGGCTAGCATTATAAGTGATGCTGCGTATAACAACATTAAAATCAACATTTTTTTCGGGAGTAATGTAACCTACTGTTCCGGAGTAAATACCTCTTTTGGTGGCTTCATATTTTTCTATCAGTTGCATGGCACTAATTTTTGGGGCTCCTGTCATAGATCCCATCGGAAAAAGTGCTTGTATAATTTCTTCAAAAGTGGTGTTCTCTTTTAATGCTGCTCTAACGGTAGAAATCATTTGGTGTACTTGTGGAAAAGTATAAATACCACAAAGTTCATCTACTTTTACGGATGCTTTTTGAGCAATTTTAGATAAATCATTACGTACCAAATCTACTATCATCACATTTTCGCTACGTTCTTTTTGGTCGTTAAAAAGGGCTTTTTTTAGCTGCTCATCTTCTTGTTGGTCTTTACCTCTTTTTATAGTACCTTTTATAGGTTGAGAAATGATGTCACTTCCTGTTTTTTGAATAAATCGTTCGGGCGAAGCACAAAGTAAATATTTGTCATCTTGTTTTATAAAACAAGAGAAAGGTGTAGGTGATTTTTCGTTGAGCAAAAAATAATAGTCAATTGGGTTAATTTGTATGTCTTCTGCATAAAATTCCTGACAAAAATTTATTTCATAAATATCGCCTAACTGAATGTGGTTTTTTAGTGTTGATACTTTAGCTAAATAGTCTGCTTTAGTAATTCTAGATGTAACTGCAATGGGTTGTTTTGCTTCCACATCAGCTAATTTATAAGTTGAAATGTTGTTAAGTATTTTATTGATTTTGTTACTAGAATAGCGTTCCCTATTATAATATAGTTGACTATTTTCTCCTTCTAACACAAATAGTAATTGTGGGGTAAAAAAATGTTTCTCAGGAAATTGAATGCCATCAGGATGATTAGAGCTTAATTTTTCAATCTGATTTTTGTAATCGTAACTGATAAAACCAAATTGCCAACTGTTTTCGTCACATTTGTTATTGTCGGAAATAGCAATAAAACTTTTGGTTGAAGTATGGTTACTATTTAGAAAAACAATGTTTTTTACATCGCTAAAATAATGTAATACTTTTTGCGGAAATGAATTTCGGTAAGAAAAAGAAATTTGCTCAAAAACAGAATTATTCATTGCGGGCTTATGGGGTTACTATTTTATTTAACCAATCTTTTTTAATTGCTCATCAATTATTGCCAATCCTTCTTCAAAAGAACAGGGGTTATAACCTAATTCATTAACGGCTTTATCTAAAATAAAACCTGTTTTTGGTGGTCTTTTAGCTGCCTGATTTAAAGAACTTGATTTTATGGGTTGTATGTTGGTTTTGTCGTAACCATAGAAATCTGCTACACGATATACCAATTCAATAATGCTCATTAAATCTTTACCTGAAAGATGAAAAATGCCTGTTGCTTGTTTTTCGGCAATTAACCAACAACCCATTGCTAAATCTTCTGCTAATGTTGGAGAACGAAATTGATCATTTACAATAGTAAGCGGATCACCTTTTTCTAAGGCTTGCTTTGCCCAAAGTACAATGTTAGAGCGACTCATGTTTTCTGCTACTCCATAAACAATAATGGTACGAACTATGCTCCATTTGGTGTTGGCTTGTTGTACTAATTCTTCTGCTGCTAGTTTAGATTTTCCGTAATAACTTAGTGGATTGGCTTGGTCGGTTTCTTTGTAAGGACCATTTTCTCCATCAAAAACAAAATCGGTTGACAAATGAATGAGATGTGTTTGATGTTGCTCAGCATATTTTATTAGAAATTCTACCGCAGTAACATTCAATTCCCAACATTCTTTTTGTAGTGATTCGCAGCTATCTACATTAGTCATGGCAGCGGTATTAATTACGGTATCGGGTTTAAAAGTATTGAAAATAGCAGCAACTTCATCTTCATTTGTAATATCTAAACTTTGGTATTGATAACCGTTTGTATTGCTTATTCTGTTTGCTCCTTTTGAAGTTGCTAATAGCATAATGCCTTCTTTATTAGCCAATAAAGCCACTAGTTTTTGTCCTAAAAGTCCGTTGCTGCCAGTTATTAAAATTTTCATAAAATGGGATTAAAAAAGTAAAATTAGAAAATCAATACGTATAAAACTAATGTGGTAGCAGCTACTAAAAAGTAAATCTCAATTGAATTTTCACATCGGAGCGATGATTTCCTTGAATTTCTTCTAGTCCACTTCCAATGGTATCAACATTTTCGAAATAAGTAAGCGCATATCTCAACCACAAATCTATACCTTTTTTAAATTGATATCTTGTAGTAAGATAAGTTCTAACACCTCTATTATAATATGCAGGAATAGAAAAAGAATATAACACATCGTTTTCATAAGCATAAATTCTACTGTTATAAGAGTCGGTATCAAAAAGTCCGTAGCGAAATGAAAAAGAAAGCGGGCTACTTTTAGCTTTGTAAATGATATCTTGATAAACCAAGTAGCCGGTTTCAAAAGGAGATTCTTGCAAATCATAATTAATTAACTCTACCCTTCCTTTGAGTTTAATAGATTCAGTAATTTGATAAGAATAATTGAAACGGTAATTGGTTTGCGTTTCATCTACTAAATAATCTATATCATCCACATCTACTTGAGTACTTTTGTCTCTTAAGCGTTGTCTTATTCTTATATACATTTCTAGTTTTCTAGATGGTCGGTAATTTAGTTGTGTTATGTATTGATGTCCTTTAGAAGGAGCATCAATTCCGAAACGCAGCCATCCAAAACTAAACTGATCGTAATAGGCTGTTAGCGAAAAGTTTTTCCCCATTTTGGCGATAATACCAGTGTATAATCCTTTTTCGTTTTCATTTACAGAGTTCTCTCCAATAGCAGCACTTGATATGGGCTGAAAATCTCTATCAAAATCTCTGTATAAAACAGCTAAAGAAAGTTTCGGGTCGAGCATTACAATAGCTCCTGATGTAATAGCTTTTCCGGCATCTATGCTTTGACTTACTTCTCCAAAGAAGTTGAAATTTCTGTATATCCAATTGTAATCTAAGCCCACTTTTGCTTGTTCGCTTTCTTGGTTTCTAAACTGACTGTAAGGTTGTAAGCTTCTTTCAAATTTAGCATCTATTTTGCTAAAAATACCTGTCGCTCCAATATTTAGGCTTCTGGTTTTATAGGCAACATGTCCACCCATTTGTTGTTGAGTAATAGCATCTTTATCTTCTAATTCGTTGGGAGTTCGGTGAAAACCTGTTTGTTGTAATGAGGAAATAGATAAGCCTTCTTGATTGATGGCTTCAATTTCTTCTTGTGCTAATCCTGAAGTATCTTGAATAATTACATTTCCATCTATTTTCTTATAGGAATAAAAACCTGTTATTTCAAACTTTCCGAGTTCGTAAGTTAATCCGCCACCTCTTAAAAACAAGGTTTCATCAACAGAGGCATAAGGTCTCAGTCCGGTAGCACTTCTCTTAATCATTAAAATGTCGGCACCTTTGCCAAAAGCTCTTCCTGACCAAAATGTTAGTCCTTGACCAAATTGAGCTTGGTAATCGCCCAAAGCAATTTGCTTAAATTTTCCTCTATCTCTTAAAAATAAGTGCGCTGAATAAAAATCAAAACCATTTTTTTGTGTTCCTGTAAAAAATTCCTCTCCTGGATCTTTTTCAGCAGTAAAACCAATACTAACGTGGTTGCCATATTTATAACGATAACGAGTAAAAATCCGCTCATTAGAACCTAAATAACGTGAGTTAGGACTTGCTGTTAAAGCTGAATCGGTAGTTGGACTATAACCTTTTTTTTCTTCCAACACTTTTTCTATTCTCACAAAATATTGGTTGGTACCGTTTTTCAGAAGTTCTTTAAAAGTAAGTTGAGCAGTATTGATATCGGCACTAACTTTTACAAAGGGTAAAATTAATTTAATGCTTTCCATATCAAAACCTTCAATAGTTTGTAATTCCTCTAAAGTCATTAATTTGCCATTTTTTTCTATGTGGATAAGCAGGTTATTAATTTGAATATCATTAAGTAAATTAAGAGAACTTAACTCATCAAAGTCAGCTCTGTTGAGGTTGAGCGGTTTATCGTAATAAAATGAAAGCTGATCAAAAATAGTGGTGTAATCGGCATCTGGATTTTCATCAGATTCTGACAAATATTCTACTCGGGTTTCTATAATTTGATTTTTTTCATCCTCACGATTTTGTGCCAGCGTTTGGTTCAAGCAAAAAATAAGAAAAAACAAAAAGAATAGTATGTTTTTTAAGTTCTTCAACATTTAAAAATCTGTTTTTACTTTGTTAGAAGATTTCGAGTCAGATTTTTTGTATATTAGCGAAATTCCGGGAGTCATACCCAATGTTTGGTGGAAAGAGGAAGAAGCTTCCAGAATAAAGTTTTTCATAATTAAACCAAAACCAAAAGCACTAGATGTTGGGTTGTTAGAAATTCCGCCTCTTATGTAAAGAATGTCTATAATATGGTATTCAATTCCGAATTTCACAACAGGATCAAAATCAACATCTTTTTCAGTTTCTAAGGCAAAAATTAATTTATCAGAAAAACGATAATCTAAGCCTAACTTCATTACTGTGGGAATACGTTCGTTGTCGTATTCAGCCAATTTGCTTCTGGTAGGATTATAAATGTGAGCTCCTAATGTAATCTCGTTACTTAATTTTCCAATAAGTCCAACTGCTCCGGTAACACTATTTTTACTACCAAACTCTTGTGTTAAGCTGGTTCTTAAATAATTCATTTGTACGCCTACCGCAAATTTTTCGCTAAAGCGTAAACCATACGATAAACCTGCTCGGGTTTCCATAAACTCGGTAAAGCCAAAAGAAGCTACACTTACTCCAAAAGCACCTGTTTTGGTAGGCAAAACAAAAGCTCCAGCTTTGTAACTGGTTTCTTTTAGTAAAAATCTGTTTTCGTAATACAATCCTGCACTTAAATCTTCAACAAAACCTAATCCTGCTTGGTTATTGCTGGTTGACCACAAATCGGAAAGGGTAGTGGTAATTCCGCCCATAGCTTTAGAACGTGCTCCAATGGGGTCGTTTATTACTTGAGCAGTAGCATTGTTAATACTTGCAAAGCATAAAAGTGCGGTTATCAATAAAAATTTATTCATTAGCAGCTTTTTCTTTTTTCTTACTAAGAATGTAAATAATAGGTAAAATGCCAACGGTATTAAAAATGGCGATACAAACAAACCACACTAAATCGTTGTTTCTGGCAGATTTCCATAAGCCTATTAATTTCCAAATGGCATCCCAAATGGCAACAATAACAATTAATGTAATGATTAAAGGATTGGTAAGTAGTTCAAGGTTTTCCATAGTTGTAGTTATTAAGGGTTAGTTTTAATTTTATTCCAGGTTTCGTACATTTTTTCTTGTTGAGGTCGGTTAGCTTCTTCTTCGGTAAGTGGTTCGCAAGGTTTTAAAGTAGCATACGCTTCTTTTGGTAATGCTTGATAAAGTTGAGTTCCTTTGGTTTTCCAAGCCATCATTTCATCACTTACTTTTTTAATGATTTTAGCGGGGTTTCCTATTACCAAACTTCTTCTTTCAATTTCCATTTTTGCAGGAACAAAACACAATGCACCGATAATGCATTCATCTTCAATAACTACATCGTCCATTACTACGCTGTTCATACCTATCAAGCAATTTTTACCTATAGTGGCTCCATGGATAATGGCTCCATGTCCGATATGAGCCCCTTCATGAAGTGTAACGGTTGTCCCAGGAAACATGTGTATAGTGCAGTTTTCTTGCACATTGCAACCGTCTTTAATGATTATTTTTCCCCAATCGCCACGAATGGCAGCTCCCGGACCAACATATACATCTGCTCCTATAATTACATTGCCTGTTACTGCTGCCTGAGGATGCACAAAAGCCGTTGGATGAACCACAGGCTTAAAACCATTAAATTCGTAAATAGCCATTTATCATTTTTTATAACTGTAAATGTAAATAAAAGGAATCTTTTATGGAAGAAGACAGATTATTTTTTTAGCTTCTAAAAGTGGAGAAATTAAAATTTTAGCTCAAAAGTTAAGGATTGAACATAAAAAAATTATGAATTCTTGTTCTCATCTTTTTTTCTTACATCTTTAAGCAAATCGTATTTTTTTTGTTTGCTTTTCCATCTGTCTAACGCATATTTTTGCATATTGTCAACCTTGTCTTTTTCATCAATAATTTCAAAACCTAATAATGATTCTATAATATCTTCAAGGGTAGTTATGCCATCCATTCCACCATAATTATCAATAACTAATGAGATGTGTTCACGTTTGGCTAACATTTCATCCCAAGCTTTAAATAGGGTGGTAGATTTTGGGAATGTTATAATTTCTCTTTTAATATCTTTCAATTTTAAGTCGAATTGGTCTTCAGCTAATTTCTCAAAAACTATAGTTCTTAAAACATAACCACTTATATTATCTTTATTAGTTTGATAAACGGGTATTCTTGAAAAATGTAAAAACTCCTTGTTTTTTAAAAATTCTTGCAAAGTCATCTCTTCGTTGGCAATAACTACTACCACTCTTGGAGTCATTATTTCAGAGACTTTTATACTTTTTAGTTTAATTAAGTTCTGAATGATTTTATTTTCTTTATCTGCAAAAATACCTTCTTGAGTTCCTATGCTTGCTAATGCTGAAATTTCTTCTCTACTGGTAGTTAATTCTACTTTACTTCGCACTAATAACCTTGTAAGTAAAGAAGATATGATAACAAGCGGATAAGTTAGAATGATAGAAGTATTAATTAGTTTTGAAACAACTCCTACAAGCTCTTTGCTGTAATTAGCCCCTAACGTTTTAGGAATAATTTCGGTAAAAACTAAAATTAAAATGGTTAATCCAGCTGAAACAATTCCAAAATAAGCATCTCCAAAAACAATGGTAGCTTGTGCTCCCACACCCGCAGCTCCTACAGTATGGGCAACAGTATTAAGAGAAAGTATGGCAGAGAGTGGTTTGTCAATGTCTTCTTTTAATTTAATCATGCTTTCGGCACTTTTATTTCCATTTTCAACTACTGATTTTAAGTAAGATATGGGAACAGATAATAAAACTGCTTCCATTATTGAACACAAAAAGGAAATAAACAGTGCTATGAATAAATAAATGAATAAAAGCGTCATTTTTAAGTTATTTTAAAACACAGTTTCACTTCTTACTAATTGCCTGTTGAAAACAACTTCGGCAAAGTGGTTCGTAAGTGTCGGTTTCTCCCAGTTGAACCAACTTATCGCTGGCATTTATTCTGTGAGAATGATTAGCTAATTCTCCGCAATGCATACAAATAGCGTGTACTTTGGTAATGTATTCGGCACAAGCCATAATTTGTGGCATTGGTCCAAAAGGGTTTCCTTTAAAATCCATATCCAATCCGGCAACAATAACCCGAATGCCACTATTGGCCAATTGGTTACAAACTGCTACTAAGCCATTATCAAAAAACTGAGCTTCATCAATACCAACCACTTCCACATTATTGGCTAAAATGATAATGTTGGAAGAAGAGGGAACAGGAGTAGAGTGAATTTCGTTGGCATCATGCGAAACTACTTTTTCTTCATCGTAGCGTGTATCTATTTCGGGTTTAAAAATCTCTACATTTTGCTTAGCAAACTTAGCACGCTTCATTCTACGGATAAGCTCTTCGGTTTTTCCTGAAAACATAGAACCACAGATAACTTCTATCCAGCCTTTCCTTTTTGATGAGTGTATGGTATTTTCTAAAAACATATATTTAATAAGTTGTAAAACTAATCGTTTTTTTACTATTTTTATAGTTCAAAATAGTAGATTAATAAATTTTTTTTGTTGTATATGGAAGTAAAGAAAATCCGCCAGGAACTTAATGAGTTAATAAAAAATATTGTGGAACATTCCGAAAGTTTTCCTGCAAATAGACCTATTCCATCATTAGAGGTAAGTGCGGTTATTTCTAAAGTAAATAAAATGCAAGAACGATTAGCTGTGTTGAAATATTTATTGGAAATTCATGAAAATCAACAAAAAGCTACTCCTTCACAAGAGCTAACAACTCCCCAAGAAAAAGAGTTCGTAGCACCGGAAAGTGCTGTTTCAGAAATAACTATTACCGAACAAGTTGCCGAGCCGGAAGCTCCTGTTATTGAAACTACTGAAGTAACTCAGCAAGAGGAACAAGAAAAAATTGAAGAAAAAGCAACTATTGTTGTGGAGAATGTAAAAACCAAGCAGGAAGTTGCTCAAAAATTAAGCAGAACACCTATTAAAAGTTTAAAAGAAGCTTTTTCTTTAAACGATAGGTATTTATATGCTAACGAGTTGTTTGATAAAAACATGGAAGCTTTTAATAATTTAATTAAAACCATTGATGAATCTAGTAACATTAATGAAGCTCAGGAGAAACTCATTACTGCCAAAAATCAATATAATTGGGATGAAGAAAATAATTTTTATGTGGAGTTTAACATATTGGTAGAAAGAAGGTTCGGCTAATAAAATAGTGAAGTGATGCTGAAAAATAGTTTATTTTTTTTTGGATTTTTTTTAGTTGTAATTTCTGCTAAAGGTCAGGATGTAGAATATGCTAAAAAGATGTTAGACACCTTATCATCATCTTATTTTGAAGGTAGAGGAGCAGTAAACAACGGAGAAAAAAAAGCAGCAGATTTTATTGCCAAAGAATACAAAAAACTAGGGTTAAAATCTTTTCAAGAAAGTTTTTTACAGCATTTTAATTATAACATCAACACTTTTTCGGGAAAATTGGAGGTGGCTATAGATGGTAAAAAACTCATTCCTGGAAAAGATTATATTGTTGGAGCTGCATCAAGCAAGTTGCAAGGTGAATTTGATTTAGTGCATTATAATTCCACTAATTTACCCACTAAAAAAGAATTACAAAAACTAACCAAGAGAGATTTTTTCTTCAATAAAATAATTGTAATTGATGATGAAGGAATAGAAAAGGATAATGAAGTTTTAATAGCACTTCAAATTAATGTTTTTAATGCTGTAGGAATAATTTTATTGGAAAATAAGCTAACACAATCCATTGCTACTTCTTATGAAAAATATACTATTCTTCATATCAAGAGAGGAGTTATAGATCGTAATGCTCGGAAAATAGCACTTAATATTAACCAACAATTTATAAGCAATTTTAAATCGCAAAATGTAATAGGTTATATTGAAGGAACTGAGTTTCCTGACTCTATTATTGCTGTTTCTGCTCATTATGATCATTTAGGAAGAATGGGTGATGAGGTTTATTTTCCGGGAGCCAACGATAATGCGGCCGGAGTGGCTATGTTGCTCAATTTTGCTAAATATTTTAGTGAAAAAGTCCCTAAAAAAACCATGGTTTTTATGGCGTTTGGAGCTGAGGAATCTGGTATTATAGGTTCTCGCTATTTTGTAGAAAACCCCATTTTTGAATTAGAGAGAATAAATTTCCTTATTAATTTGGATGTGATTGGAACAGGAATAGATGGAGTTATGGTGGTAAATGGAGTCGATTTGCCCCAAGCATTTGTCTTGTTGGAATCGTGCAACGAAAAAAAATATGTTCTTGAAATTAAAAAACGAAAAAACGCACCTAATAGCGACCATTTTTGGTTTGCTCAAAAAGGAATTCCAGCTTTTTTTATTTATGGATTAGGTGGAGGAACTGCCTATCATGATGTTGATGATACTTCCGATAAGTTGCAATTGGAAAAATACAATGATGTTTTTTTATTAATCAGAGATTTTATTTTAAAATTATAATAAGCTAATATACTGCTTCTAATTTTTATCTTTTGCATTATTCTCAATATTATTAATTCTTTATTTATTATTAAAATAAGTCATTTGCCGTATAAATTATTATTCTAGAATTATATATGTTTGCCTAAAATATTTAAAAATTAAAATTATTTATTATGACACATCTAAATTTAAGACTTTCATCAATCAAGTTAAGTAAACTGTCGTTGTTATTGGTGTTGTTTTTCTCTACAAGTTTAATCGTAAATGCTCAAAAACTAATTTCTAGTGATGAGTTGACACCAAATTTATTAAAAGAAACGTTTGAAAATGCTTTTATTGAAGTGTTGGAAGTAAAAGAAACTTACGTAAAAGTAAAAGACGTTTATTCTGTATTTTTAGATATAGATCCTAAAAAAAGATATGTAACGCTTTCGGGAGTTTACCAAGTGGTAGAGGGAGCTAAAAAACAAGAAGTTTATGAATTGATGAATAAGATCAATACAGAAGTAGCTTTGATAAAAATATTCTACAATGAAAATACCAATACGGTATCTTATTATTACTATTTTTATACTGAAGGAGGATTTACTCAAAAATCATTGGTTTACGCATTAAAATTATATAAAGATGCCATTACGCTTAGTCTTCAGAAAGATACAGAAAAGTTGATAAAATAAATAAGCTTTTAGCTTTACATAAAAAAGCACAGTCTAAAAATTTAGACTGTGCTTTTTTGTTTAACTTGTTTTTTATTCATTACAGTTTAATTTCATAGCTTTGAATTTTAGAATATATGACTACAACAAGTAAAATACTAATAGGAAGGCAAGATGTTGCTGATTTTCCTCTGCTTAATATATCGCAATTACCAATTAAAATAGATACAGGAGCATATACATCCAGTTTACATTGTCATAACATTGTTGAATTTGAAGAAAATGGAAAAAAGAAAATAAAATGTAATCTTTTAGATCCTGAACATGAAAATTATCACGAAAAAGAAATTACATTTGCCGCCTTTACAAAAAAAAAGGTTAAAAGTTCTAATGGTCAGGTAGAAGAACGGTATAAAATAACAACGGAAATTGTTCTTTTTAATCAAACTTTTCCAATAGAGTTTACACTTTCAGAAAGAGGAAGTATGCGATTTAGTGTATTAATAGGAAGAAAGTTTTTAACCAATAGGTTTATTGTAGATACATCAATGAAAAATTTATCATTAAAAAAAAAAATAAGATCATAAAAATTTAAAAAGAAGATACAAATTAAACGCATTCGAAATCTATGAAAATTATCGTTTTATCCCGAAATCCTAATCTTTACTCTACAAAACGCCTGGTTGAAGCAGGAGAAAAAAGAAAACACGAAATGATAGTAGTTGATCACACCAAATGTGATTTGATTATTGAGAAAAAAAAGCCACAAATTTACTATAAGGGTAAACCCCTTACAGATGTAGATGCTGTAATTCCTAGAATTGGAGCTTCTGTAACATTTTACGGTACAGCCGTTGTTCGTCAGTTTGAAATGATGAAAGTATTTACAGCAACAGAATCACAAGCATTAGTTCGTTCTAGAGATAAATTAAGAAGTTTACAAATTCTTTCGAGGGCTGGATTAGGATTGCCAAAAACTGCATTTACTAACTATTCTAAAGATGTAAAGTCTATTATTAAAAATGTTGGAGGAGCGCCATTGGTAATTAAATTATTAGAAGGAACCCAAGGAGTAGGAGTAGTGCTGGCTGAAAACAACAATGCAGCTGAGTCGGTTTTAGAAGCATTTAATGGATTAAAAGCTAGAGTAATTGTTCAGGAATTTATTAAAGAAGCGGGAGGGGCAGATATTAGAGCATTTGTTGTTGATGGAGTAGTAGTAGGAGCGATGAAAAGACAGGGAAAAGAAGGAGAATTTAGGTCTAATTTACACAGAGGAGGTACGGCTTCATTATACGATTTAACAGATGATGAAGAAAATGCTGCGCTTAAAGCTGCTAAATCTCTTGGTTTAGGTGTTGCTGGTGTAGATATGTTACAATCTAAAAAAGGACCACTAATTATGGAAGTAAATTCTTCTCCAGGATTAGAGGGTATTGAAGGAGCTACCGGAAAAGATATTGCTAAAAGCATTATTAGATATATCGAGAGACATGTTTAAGGGTTAAAGTTTCGAGTTCAAATTTGAATTAAAAAAGTAAAGCATTAAGCTATATGGATACAGATGTTTTTCATTTTTTAGGTAAAAAAATTGGCAGAGGAGAAACCGTTCAGCTAAATATTGATATTGCTCGTCTGCATACCCGAACAGCCATTGAAGTACCTATTATAGTTTCTAGAGGTAAAAATCCGGGGCCGATTATTTTACTAAATGCAGGAATTCATGGTGATGAGGTAAATGGTGTTGAAATAGTCAGACAAATTATAGCCAAAAACTACCATAAACCAGCTAACGGAACAGTAATTTGTATTCCCGTTTTAAATGTTTTTGGATTTTTACATCAAACAAGAGAATTTCCAGATGGACGTGATTTAAATAGGGTTTTTCCCGGTTCTAAAGAAGGCTCTTTAGGAAGTAGATTCGCCTATTTTTTCATGAAAGAAATTGTTCCTAAAATTGATTATTGTATTGATTACCATACAGGAGCGAGCAAACGTTTTAATTATACACACATTAGAATTGAAGGTGTTGATAAAGAAACGATTGAACTAGCTCAAGTTTTTGGAGCACCTTTTATTATGTTGTCTAAAGTATTGCCAAAATCATTAAGAAGTGAAGCGGCAAAGAAAGGCGTTAAGGTTTTATTGTTTGAAGGAGGTAAAGCACTCGATTTAGATAGAGCAGTTACAAAAGTGGGAGTTGCCGGAGCATTAAAAGTGATGCATAAAATTGGGTTAAGAGATTTTTCAAAAGAAATTGCTGCTTATCCGAAAACTGAATCCATTACTTTGTCAGACTCAAGCTGGACGAGAGCAAGGTATTCAGGTATGTTTAGAACCTATGTAAGTATTGGAAGTTATGTTAAAAAAGGTACTGTTTTAGGCACTATTTCTGATCCTTTTGGAGAGTTTGAAAAAAGAGTAATTTCTAAACACGATGGTTATATAGTATGCTCTAACCATTCTCCAATTGTAAATCAGGGAGATGCTTTATTTCATGTTGGTTTTGATATAATGTAAGTGTAGTAGCTATAAAAAACAATACACTTCTGTGTTTTGTGCATTCCTTTACAATACTGATTTAAATTGGCTTAAAAACCGAATATCTCCTTCGGAGTATAAACGCAAGTCATTTACTTTAAATTTGAGCATAGCAATACGTTCAATACCCATTCCGAAAGCAAAGCCGCTGTATTTTTTACTGTCAATTCCACAATTTTCTAATACATTAGGGTCAACCATTCCACAGCCCATAATTTCTAAAAAGCCGGTATATTTACAAACATTACACCCTTCGCCATTGCAAACAGAGCAAGAAACATCCATTTCGGCACTTGGTTCTGTAAATGGAAAGTAAGATGGACGTAAACGAATTTGGGTTTTTTCACCAAACATTTCTTTAGCAAAATGAAGTAGGGTTTGTTTTAAGTCGGCAAAAGAAACATTTTCATCAATATATAAACCTTCAATTTGGTGGAAAAAACAATGAGCACGAGCAGAAATAGCCTCGTTTCTATAAACCCTTCCCGGAGAAAGTGTTCTAATAGGAGGCTTGGCATTTTCCATCACTCTAACTTGTACCGAAGAAGTGTGTGTTCTTAAAGCCATTTCGCCATTTGCGGCATCCACAAAAAAAGTATCTTGCATATCTCTTGCAGGATGTTCCGGTGGGAAATTTAATGCTGAAAAGTTATGCCAATCATCTTCAATTTCAGGTCCTTCAGAAACTGTAAAACCAATTCTAGAAAATATTTCTATTATTTCATTTCGTACTAAAGAAATAGGATGTCTGCTTCCAATTTTAGAAGGGTACCCGGTTCTGGTTAAATCAAGTTTGTCTGTGGTGTTGCTTGTATCTTTTGATAAGGTAGAAAGAATATAATCGTATTTTTCCTGAGCTTTTACTTTAGCTTCATTAATAAGCTGACCAACTTCTTTTTTCTGTTCGTTAGGAACATTTTTGAAATCATTAAATAAATCTTTGATAACATTTTTGCTACCCAGAAATTGTATCCTGAATTTTTCTAAATTTTCTTTGCTATCAGTTACAAAACTGTCAATTTCATTTATTAGCTGATGAATTTTATCTTTCATGCTGTTATTATATCAATAATTATTTGATGATTTTAATGGTCATTTTCACATCTTCAATTGGTCTATTTTTTTTGTCTCTTTTTAAAGCAGCAATTTTATCTACTACATCCAACCCTTCTATTACTTCTCCAAAAACAGTATAGTCCATATCTAAAGGAGGATATCCTCCAATGGTTTGGTAGGCTTTATATTGCTCATCAGTGTATTTTATTCTTCCTTCCTTACTTTTTTCTATTTTTTCAATTTCTTCTGTAGTAAATTTTCTGCCCTGTACAATATAAAATTGGCAACCTGATGAACGTTTTTGAGGGTTTACGTTATCTGGTTGACGAGCGGCAGCTAATGCACCTTTTTTGTGAATTAAGTTAGTATTAAATTCCGCAGGAATGGTATAACCAACATCCCCTTCACCTAAAGATTCACCTTTTTGAGCGTTTTTAGAATCAGGATCTCCACCTTGAATCATAAAATCTTTAATTACTCTATGAAAAAGCGTTTCATTATAAAAACCCTCTTTTACTAATTTTATAAAATTATCTCTATGTTGGGGTGTTTCGTTAAATAACTTTATTTTAATATTTCCGTATTCGGTAGATAATAGCACTTTTGTTTCTTTCTTTTCTCCTTTAAATAAAGAAAAACTCATAAGTGAAAGAACTAATACACTAAAAAGAATTTTTTTTGACATGATAATATTATTTCTTACATTTGTTCATTGCAATATTAAGAATTTATATTAAAAAGTTATAAATTTATAGACACATGAAATGAGCTATATTAAATCTTTCAATAAAATAGAAAGATGTGATTGTTGGCGAGTTCCATTTTACAGACTTTAAAATAAAATAAAAATATTAACAGATGAAACCGACTTTAAATTATATAGTATTAACCCTTGTTACTGTGGTGTTTTTCTTCTCTTGTGCTAAAGACAGAGGTCCAAGATTAGTTGTAAATGTTATTGAAGAAGATGGAACTCCTGCACCAGGAGCAACAGTACATGCTTGGCCAACAGATGGTCCTTTTGAGTGTGGAAGTTGTATTGTTGATGAGAAGAAAATGGATCAAACTACAACTGCTGATGCTGCGGGTGTAGCTACTTTCGATTTTAAATACTCTGTAGTGTTAGATGTAGAGGTTGTTTATTACAAACAAGGAGTAGATTCATTTTTACAACCTATTATTACGGATACACTGTATGGTAAAAAAGTAGTTAAAATTGAGGAAAAAAGACAAAGAAGTAGAAAGAACACCTACCAAGAAACAGTAATTGTAAAGTAATTATTACAATTTTTTCAGGTTCTCAAAATAATCAATTATCGCTTTTCGCATTAATAACAATTGCTTTCGTCCTTTGGCGTTAGACGGTATTTTTTTGATGTTTTTGAAGTGAGGCCAACCATCTTCATCTCTTCCAGTAAATCTGTAATAACCAAATTGACTTAAAACGGTGCAGATGCCAATATGGATAATATCTACTTTTTCTTCTTTCTGAAAAACAGTATGCGGTTTATTTAGTTCTTGTAGGCCAATTATATACAGTATGGTTTGTTCGTCTATTTGTTCACCAAAACGACCTTCAACCATTTTCAAAACACTTTCCCACTTCTCTTTTAATTCGTTCTCTTCTATCATTGTTGTTCTACTATTGTAAATTAAGTTTCATTAGCAATTTCGTTATAAAATTGCTCAGCGGCATATTGTTCAGCTTTCTTTTTAGAAAAGGCCTTTCCTGTACCTTTAATTTCTGAATTAATAAGCAAAGTTACGGTATATATGTTTTGATTTCCTTCTAAATCTTCAATCGTTTCAAATTCGAATGGAATTTTATTTTTCTGACACCATTCTATTACCCTACTTTTAAAATTGGTTTCTTGAGCTACAATTTTTTCACTATCTAAATGATTTTCAATTAATTTTTGTTCAATGAAATTACGGGCATGTTCGTAACCTTTGTCAATATAAATAGCGCCAATTAAAGCTTCTAAAGCGTTTCCTAAAATACTTAAACTTTTTTCTTCAGGTTTTTTTTCAATAAGTTCTGCTAAGCCTATTTTTTTACCAAGAGAGTTAAGCATTTCTCTACTTACAAAACGAGAGCGTAATTGGGTAAGAAATCCTTCATCTTTAAAAGGATATCTTAAAAAAAGATAATGAGAAACAACACTGCTTAAAATACTATCGCCTAAAAACTCTAAGCGTTCGTTGCTTTGAATAATTTTATCATCACCAACCAAAGATTTGTGTGTTAGTGCTTGTTTGTAAATGGAAGTATTTTTAGGAAAAAATCCCAATATACGTTCTAATTTCAACGCATATTGGGATTTTTTTTTGAATAATAAGGCTAACAATTAACTTTTATATTTTTTAAAAATAATGGAAGCATTATGTCCACCAAAACCAAAGGTATTACTAAGAGCAGCTCTAACGTCTCTTTTTTGAGCTTTGTTAAATGTAAAGTTTAATTTAGGGTCAAAAGATTCATCATCAGTAAAATGATTAATGGTTGGAGGAACGATATTCTCATTAACAGCCATAAGGGTAGCAATAGCTTCTAAAGCACCTGCTGCACCTAATAAATGACCTGTCATTGATTTTGTTGAGCTTATGTTTAAGTTATAAGCATGATCGTTAAAAACAGAAAGAATTGCTTGCGTTTCAGCAATATCTCCTAATGGAGTAGAAGTTCCATGTACATTAATGTAATCAATATCTTCAGGAGAAATTCCTGCATCTTCAATAGCATTAAGCATTACGTTTTTAGCACCTAATCCTTCAGGATGTGGGGCTGTCATGTGGTGAGCATCGGCAGATAAACCACCACCAATTACTTCAGCATAAATTTTTGCACCTCTAGCTTTTGCATGTTCGTATTCTTCAAGAATAACAGCAGCACCACCTTCTCCCATTACAAAACCATCTCTGTCTTTATCGAAAGGACGAGAAGCAGTTTCTGGAGAATCATTTCTAGTTGAAAGAGCATGCATAGCATTAAATCCGCCCATTCCAGCTTCATAAATGGCAGCTTCAGAACCTCCGGCAACGAATACATCAGCTTTTCCTAAACGGATATAATTAAAAGCATCAATAAGTGCATTGGTAGAAGAAGCACATGCTGCAACAGTGGTAAAGTTAGGGCCTCTAAAACCATATTCCATAGAAATTAATCCTGAAGCAATATCTGCAATCATTTTAGGAATAAAGAAAGGGTTAAATCTTGGAGTTCCATCGCCACCAACAAAATTGGTTACTTCATCCTGAAAAGTTTTAATACCTCCAATTCCTGATCCCCAAATAACACCAACTCTATCTTTATTAACCGTTTCTAGGTTAATTTTTGAATCAATAACAGCTTCTTTAGAAGCAATTAATGCAAATTGAGTATAAGGATCAATTTTTCTAGCTTCCTTTCTATCAAAATGGTCGGCAGCATCAAAGTTTTTTACTTCACAAGCAAATTGTGTTTTAAACTTTGTAGCATCAAATCTTGTGATAGGAGCACAACCACTAACACCTTTCTTAAGGTTTTCCCAAGTTTCAGGAAAAGTATTTCCTAATGGGGTAATGGCACCTATTCCGGTTACAACAACTCTTTTTAATTCCATAAATCTGTTAGGTTAAAAATTTGATTATAAACAGAAAAAGCTTTGAATTAAACATCCAAAGCAATTTCTAAACAATTTTTTATAGAGCTTAAATCGCTTATTTTAGGTTGTTTTCGATGTAATTAATAGCATCACCTACTGTAGCAATTTTTTCAGCCTCATCGTCTGGAATAGCAATATTAAACTCTTTTTCAAATTCCATAATCAATTCAACTGTGTCTAAAGAATCAGCTCCTAAATCGTTAGTAAAGCTTGCTTCATTTGTTACTTCGTTTTCGTCAACGCCTAATTTGTCAACAATAATTGATTTTACTTTTCCTGTAATATCTGACATGTTTTTTAATTTTAAGTTTATAAGGTGCAAAGAAAATTATTTATCTCAATATAATCAAATTATTTTTGATTATTCGTACCTATTTTATTCACATAATTTTTATTGGTGCTTAGTTTTAAGAATTTACACGTGTTTTTAAAGGTGTAAAATTACTTTAATTCCTACTTTTGCGACTATAAAAATACTATTATTTCATGTATAAAATTGCCATTTTTGCTTCTGGTAGCGGCTCTAACGCTGAAAACATTGCCAATTATTTTAAAGACAAGCCTGTCGCAGAAGTTGGACTAATTCTCACCAACAAAGCAGATGCTTTTGTATTGGAGAGAGCAAAAAAAATAGGTGTTGAAAGTGCAGTTTTTTCTTCTGAACAGTTAAAATCGGGCGAATTAGTCGATTTATTGAAGGATAAAGGTATTGATTTTATAGTATTGGCTGGATTTTTACTCAAAATACCTGAAAATTTAATTGCTGTTTTTCCCAATAAAATTATCAACATACACCCGGCATTATTGCCTAAATATGGTGGAAAAGGAATGTATGGAGATGCTGTTCATAAAGCGGTGGTTGCTAATAGAGAAAAAGAATCGGGGATTACCATACATTATGTAAATGAACATTATGATGAAGGAGCTATTATTTTTCAAGCGAAGTGTGCTGTTACTGAAACTGATTCTTATGAAGATGTCGCCAATAAAATTCATCAATTGGAATATGAGCATTTTCCGAGAGTGATTGAAGGAGTATTAGCCCCTTAATCCTCCGAAGGGGGACTTTTCCAACGCACAAAATCAAACTTTTTCGTCACTATTGTGCAGCGTAACGGAAACAGGAATCTTTTTTCTTACTTATTTTGACTAAAAGTATCTTTAAACTTTTTGATTAAAACAATTGTTCCATATACCCACAATCCAGTAGCTAAGATAAAAAGTATAAAGTAAAGCCAGTCTGTTTTGGTTTCTAATTCAATTTCTTTGAAATTAATTATTGTGTTTATCATTACAATAATCCAAATGAAATACAAATACCATAACCGACCTTTCCAAGAACCTTCAACTTCCATGTTATTCATCTTGATAATTTTTTTGTTAGTTTTTGAATGTATTACAAATGCTATTGAGAGATAGTTGATTAATCATTAAAAGAGTTCCTCACTCAATACAATTCCAATTTATCAAACCGATAACCTTGTTCTGCAAAATGTGCTAATATTTTTGGTAAAGTAAATTTAAGGTTATCGGTAGCTTTTATACTATCATGAAAAACAACAATAGAACCTTCGGTGGTGTTATGAATTACATTATTTAAGCATTTTTCGGGACTGGTTTTCGGGTCAAAATCGCCACTTAACACATCCCACATAATTACTTTATAATCATTTTTTATCAACTCGTATTGCGATTTTTTTATTCTCCCGTAGGGCGGACGAAATAAGTTGCTAGTAACCATTTCTTCGCATTTTTTTATGTTGCGGAGGTAATTTTCGTTGTTGGTGTTCCAGCCACTTAAATGATGGTAGGTGTGGTTGCCTACAACATGTCCTTCGCTAATAATTTGTTGGAAGATGTTGCGGTGTTTTGCTACATTTGAGCCAACACAAAAAAAAGTGGCTTTGGCATTAAAAGCTTTTAAGATGGCTAATGTCCACTCAGTAATTTCGGGGGTTGGTCCATCATCAAAAGTGAGGTAGATAATTTTTTCGGCAGTAGGAATTTTCCAAATAAAATTGGAGTAGTATTTTTTAATAAAATAAGATGATTTTACTAAATACATGTTGGTTTTATTCTGCTTGAAGCGTTGGTGCTACCAGTTTTTGGGTAATTTTTTCAGCAATTAGAGGAAAATGTATTTTAATGATTTTATTAATATCACTTTCGCTCGAATTAAACCTAGAGATAATAGCTCCCGAACTTACTTCTTTGGTATTGCTGTTTATAATGGTGTAATGCACTTTTATTTCTCTTTTGTATTGGTTTTCAGAGGCTTTATAAGCATCATCAGCACTTTTTTTAATGTCTAGCTGATTGATAAAAACGTAATAAGTGCTTTCGTAGGTTTTGTTTAAATTGGGAATAAGGTTATCATTGGTAATTACGGTATTCATAAATTTTTCGCGGTTATCTATTTCAGCAACAATTTCTCCGTTTTGAATGGTAGCTTCCTGAGGTTCTTTTTCTTTAGGTTTAATTTTATTGAAAAGCTTTTTAGCAGGCGTTTCTTTCTCTACAACTTCGGGTTCAATTATTTGATATTTGTAGCCAATGGAACTGTAGATATAAGTCAATTCTTTTTGAACAACATCTTGTTCCATAGTATAAAACGATAGTGGATTAAAATACTCTTTAAGTGAGATAAATAGGTTTTTATCTAATTCTGCACGAAACATGGCTTTTATTTCATGGAAATTCATTTCGTTTTTTTGACTTAAATCTCCATCAATATCCGAAAAGTACATTTTAGTTTCGAAAGGAATGATTAACACATTATTTTTGGCTGCCGGGTCATGTATAATAGCATCGCCTGTAGTAGTTTCTTGGGCAGATAAAATGCTGGTATTTATAATGGCAATTACTAATAGAATTTTGGAAATTAATTTCATAGGTTATTTTTATTAATGAATAAATAATGCTATTCACCATAAAATTATGCCAAAATCAGTTTGAGAAAACCTCTAGTGAAGAGAGTTTGTAAACAACTAAAAGTTAATTAAAACCTAAGCCAGTCGGTATTAGCGTACAACATTAAAGCCAATAAAAGCACCATGCCTGCTACCTGAGCGTATTCCATAATTTTTTCATTGGGCTTTCTGCCAGTAATCATTTCGTATAATAAAAACATTACATGCCCGCCATCCAAAGCTGGAATAGGCAATAAATTCATAAATGCTAACACCAACGAAATCCAAGCAGTTTTTTCCCAGAAATTTTGCCATTCCCATTCCGGTCCGAATAATTTACTGATGGTAGCAAATCCTCCCATTCCTTTATAAGCCCCGGTTTCAGGATTAAGCATTAGCTTAAATTGCTTGTAATAATTTACAATTTTCTCAATGGCTATTTCAATACCTCTTGGAAATGCAGCAAAAAAGGAATAATGAACAGTTTTAGGCGTATAAACACCTTCTTTTTCTAATTCTGTTAAGGAATACGGATAAGGAGAGACGCCAATAAAAGCTGAATCTGCAATTTCGACAGGGAGTGTAATGGTTTCGTTATCTCTTATTACTTTTATATTTACTGTTTGGTTAATGTAAGGAGTTAATTTCTCCTTAAATTCATCATAATAATTAATAGGGGTATCATTTATTCCAATAATTTTATCTTTTGGTTTAAGACCTGCTTTTGCGGCAGGATAATCTTTTAATGTTCCTCCAACTGTAAATGGAATTCGGTAGGCAAATAAAGGACCTCTTCTTTCCTTTAATAATTTATCAACTAAATCAGTAGGAATATTTAAGGAAATTTGTTCGCCATTACGTTCTACTATCATTGTTTTAGAATAAAAAACCTCTTCTTGCATTTGTTCAAAGGTTTCAGGAGCTTCACCATTAATGGTAATAATTTTATCTCCATTTTGAAGTCCTATTTCGTTGGTAATAGATTCGTTTAAGCACCAAACGCCATCTTTAAGTTCATCGGCAGGCAGAAATTTTTCTCCATAACCCATTAATACAAAGCTGTAAATTAAAAAACCTACAATTACGTTTACAATTATACCTCCCAACATAATTATTAATCGTTGCCAAGTTGGTTTAGCACGAAATTCCCATGGTTGTGGTGGTTGTTTCATTTGTTCTTTGTCCATACTTTCGTCAATCATTCCGGCAATTTTTACATAACCACCTAATGGTAACCAACCAATACCATATTCGGTATCTCCAACTTTCTTTTTATAGATGGAAAACCAAGGGTTGAAAAACAGATAAAAACTTTCTACTTTAGTTTTGAAAAATTTGGCAGCAAAAAAATGACCACCTTCGTGTAATATCACTAATATAGAGATGCTTAAAAGTAGTTGTCCGCCTTGTATAATGTATTCCATGATTTAAAATTAAATTCGGGCGAAGTTACTTTTAAATTGTCAATTATAAAATTTCTAGAAAAATTGATGAATTTAATTTAGGAAAATTAACTTTCTTACTTTTGAAGCAACAAAAAACAGCACGTTATAAAAAAACTAAAGTACGATACCGTCCTTGAAGTGAGTAAAGAGAATTTAGCTCATAACCTCAATTGTTTTAGGAAGTTACTACAACCTAAAACTAAAGTGATGGTAATGGTGAAAGCCTATGGTTATGGACTTGGTCCTATTGGGTTATCAAAATTTTTAGAAGAACAAAGAGTAGATTATTTAGGCGTTGCTAATATTTTAGAAGGAGTAGAAATTAGAAAGGCAGGAGTAAAACTGCCAATTGCCATAATGAAGCCCGAGTTAGAAAGTTTTGATTTAGTAATAAAACACCAACTTACTCCGGCAATATTTTCATTAACATCATTAACAGCTTTTGTTAACACTATTAAAATTTTACCTGTAGATAAAAATTTTAACATTCATTTGAAGTTAGATACAGGAATGCATCGTTTGGGGTTGAAAATGGATGAATTAGATAAAGTAATAAAAACCATACAACAATATCCTAACATAATTATAGAAAGTGTTTTTTCTCAGCTAACTTCTTCTGATAATCATGAAGAAGATACTTTCTCTTTTAATCAGATAAAGCAATTTGAAAAGATGGCTGAAAAAATTTCAACATCATTCAATTATAAAATTGATAAGCATATTGCTAATTCTAATGCTATTGTTCGTTTTCCGGAGGCACATTATGATATGGTAAGGTTGGGAATAGGTTTGTTGGGATTCTCGGAAGATAAAACTACAAACGGAGTATTAAAAAATGTAGCGGTGTTAAAAACCAAAATTGCTCAAATTCATCATTTACAAGCTGGAGAAACCATTGGTTATGGAAGAATGGGAAAAGTGACAAAACCGTCCACCATTGCAACGATCCCTATTGGTTATGCAGATGGATTTAATCGTCAGTTGGGAAATGGCAATTGGTATTTAATCATAAACGGAAAATCAGCTCCAACTATAGGAAATATTTGTATGGATATTACTATGGTAGATGTAACTGATATTGAGTGTTCTGAAGAGGATGTTGCTTTACTTTTCAATAATAGAGAAAGTGTTCTTTCTTTATCTAAAACTCTGAAAACCATACCTTATGAGGTTTTTACTACTATCTCTCCCAGAGTAAAAAGAGACTTTATTTGATTTTGGAGTTTTTATCTAAAAAAAAGTAACCTTTATACGGCAATTGACGTATGAAGGTCTAATAGTTGTGTAAAATTTAACAAGTTGTGTTAAAATTTATTGAACTTTGTCTTTTGAATTATTTGTATCCAATTCATTTTAAATTCATTTTTTATAACCTAACCAAAAACATAAGAGCCATGAAAAAAATTTATTCATTTTTAATAATTAGTTTTTTGTTTGCATTTAATTATTTAAGTGCAGGAAACTATTATGATTCTATACCTGAACAATGTGTTAATGTAACAGGCGGGTCTTTAGTATTATCGCATACTAATGCCCAATATGGAGCCACTTCTAATGGCACATTAAAGATTGATTTTTTTGGAGATTTAGATTTAACCACAGAATTTGTAGATGTACTATCAGAGAATGGTACATTAATAGCGACATTATCTACAACATCACAATGTGGGCAAGAACAACAAATAATTTCATTAGACAAAGATTCTATAAATGCATGGGCTTTGGATGGTACAATAAGTTTTACCTACCAAAGTTCATCAGCAGTAAATAGTGGGATTTGTACAGGTTTATCTGGACCAGCAGCATTTTGCGTGGTACCGGTAATTTCCTATACCTACCAACAAGGAGTAGATAACATAGGAGTATTATCATTAGATACACCAAGTCCAGGAACATGTTCAGGAACAACTCCAATAGCAATAACAGTAGGGAACTTTGGAACCAATCAAGTAGATACCTTTTCGGTAGCATGGGAGATAAATGGAGTAACCCAAACACCTCAGACTTATTACACTTTACTAGATACAAATGGAGGTACTAATCCAACCACTATACAAATTACCTTAAACCCTTCCTATAACTTTACTGCGTCAACAACATTTAAATTCTGGACATATAGTCCTAACAACGTACCAGATACCATCAATCAAAACGATACATTACAAACCACAGTATCACCAGCATTGGCTGGGATATATACAATAGGTACAGGAGGGGATTATATTAATTTTACAGCAGCAGTTAATGATTTGGTAGCACTGGGAGTTTGTGCACCAGTAACCTTTAATGTATTAACAGGATCAGGACCATTTAACGAGCAAATAGAGATACCACAAATAATTGGAGCAAGTGCTACTAATACTATTACTTTTAATGGAAATGGAGAAACTATAACCTATTCAACAACAGGAACGGGAGACAATTACATAATAAGATTGAACGGAGCCGATTATATTACTATAGACAGTTTAAATGTAGTAACCCAATCATCCACCAATAATTTTGCAATACAGTTAACCAATGATGCAGACTTTAATACCATTAATAACTGTAATATAGATTTAAGTTCAGCTCTAACAAGTACCTCATCTACTAATGCAGGAATAGTCGTGTCAGGAAGTTTAACCAGTGCAACAACAGCGGGTGCATCAGGAACAAACAATACGTTTACAAACAATACGATAATAGGAGGTTATTATGGACTAACCATAAACGGAGCCTCGTCAACTAGTGAGTCATTAAACAATATTATATCAGGGAACATTATACAAGATTTTTATTTTTATGGTACTTATTTAAGAAGTATATCTAACTCTGTAATATCTAATAATGATATTCACAGAATGAATAGATCAAGCGTAAGTACTTTTTATGGATTATATTTTATTACCAGTGGAGGAAGAAACTTAATAGAAGCTAATCAAATCCATGATGCTTATACCGGAATCATTACAGCAAGTACAAGTGCTTCATATCCAATATACCATACAGGAGTGGATGTAGCAGTAGGGGACGAAAATAGAGTGGTGAATAATTTAATCTATAATATTAATAATAATGGAACAACGTATGCACTTTATAATTCAAGTAGTGATGGTGTTCATTATTATCACAACACTATCTCTTTAGATGATCCGAATGCTACAGGAGGAACGACAAGAGGTTTTTATCAAATAACTACAGCATCTAACATCGAGTTTAAGAACAATATTGTATCTGTAACTAGAGGTGGAACAGGGTCAAAACATTGTATTTATTTTGGATCAACAACATCTACAATAACGAGTAATAACAATGTGTTTTATATAAATGCACCAGCAGGGACGAATAACTTAGGATATTATGGAGGCGATCAAGGAACATTGTTAGCTTGGCAAACAGCTTCATCGGGCGATGCCAATTCAGTAGATGATGATCCGATGTTTGCCAATCCAGCATCTGGACAGTTAGCACCAACTAATGCAGCAGTAGATGGCATAGCAGATGCATCAGTAAATGTAACTATTGATTTTTATGGAGTAACCAGAGCCGTAACCCCAGACCCAGGAGCAATAGAATTTATGCCTCCAACCTGTCCTCAGCCATCTAACCTAGCAGTTACTAATGTTACAGGAACAACAGTAGATTTAAGTTGGACAGAAAATGGCACGGCAACCATTTGGGATATTGAATGGGATACAGTCGGATTTACCCCAACAGGAATACCTACAATTACAGGGACAACAACCAATCCACACCCATTAACAGGATTAACCCCATTAACAGACTATGAATTTTATGTAAGAGCTTACTGTTCAGCAAGTGATACTAGTTTATGGTCAGGTCCATATATGTTCTCTACTTTATGTGCTACACAATTATCAGGAGCTTATACTATAGGAACAGCGGGTAATTATTTAACCTTTACAGATGCAGTAAATGATATGGTTACTTGTGGAATTTCCGGGCCTGTAGTATTTAATGTGTTAACAGGATCAGGACCATTTAATGAACAAATAACAATTCCTCCAATTATTGGAGCAAGTGGAGTAAACACTATTACTTTTAATGGAAATGGAGAGGTAATTACCTCTACTACATCAACATCAGCTCGTTCAATCATATTATTAGATGGAGCAGACCATGTTACCTTTGATAGTTTGACTGTTCAGACACAATCGTCTACTAATAATTTTGCGATTCAGTTGATTAATAATGCGGATTCTAATACGATAAACAACTGTGTAGTTGATTTAACCTCAGCACTTACAAGTACTTCATCTACCAATGCAGGAATAGTGGTGTCAGGAAGTTTAACCAGTGCAACAACAGCAGGAGCTTCAGGAGCCTACAATACGATTACCAACAACCATATTATAGGCGGTTATTATGGAGTTACCATAAACGGAGCCTCATCTACAAGTGAATCAATGAACAACGTTGTTGATAGCAATAGAATAGAAGACTTTTACTTTTATGGAACTTATTTAAGAAGTATTTCTAATTCAAGCATAAGTTTCAATGATATTAGTCGTCCAAATAGAACAAGTGTAAGTACTTTTTATGGACTGTATTTTATAACTAGCGGTGAAGGCAATATGATAGAAGGCAATAGATTACATGATCCATTTAGAGGCCTAGGTGGAGTATCAACAAGTGCATCTTATCCAATATATTATTCAAGCGTAGATGCTACAACAGGTAATGAAAACAGAGTTATTAATAACTTAATATACAATATTAATAGTAATGGAACTATTTATGCATTATACAACGTAGGAAGTGATGGAGTATATTATTATCACAATACCATTTCTTTGGATGATCAAAATGCAACAGGAGGAACTACAAGAGGTTTTTACCAAACTACAACAGCCTCTAATATAGAGTTTAAAAATAATATAGTTACCGTAACTCGTTCAGGGGGTGGAGCATTGTATTGTTTGTATTTTAATGCAACAGGATCTGCAATTGTTAGTGATAACAATGTATTATACACACCTACAACAGTAAATAATACTGGGTATTTTGGAGGCGCTCAAAATACACTAACAGATTGGCAAACGGCAACTGGTGGAGATACGAACTCTGTAGATGCCGATCCTTTATATGTGAACCCAACGGCCAATGATTTTGCACCAAGCAGTCCGTTAATAGATGGTATAGCAGATCCATCAGCAAACGTATTAACCGATATCTTTGGAGTAACAAGAGCAGTAACACCGGATCCGGGAGCAATAGAATTCACACCACCTAGTTGCCCACAACCTTCTAATTTAACAGCTATAAATGTTAGTGGCTCTTCAGCTGGTTTAAGCTGGTTAGAAACAGGAAGTGCTACTACATGGCAAATAGATTGGGATACAGCAGGAATAGCTCAAGGCTTTGGAAACTTAGTAGTAACTACAAATAATCCACATACCCTAACAGGATTATTACCACAAAGTGAATATAGGTATTATGTAAGAAGTATATGTGCAGTGGGAGATACAAGTTTATGGGGCGGACCTTATACTTTAACTACATTATGTGCACCGTCAACAGCACCATGGTTAGATAGTGTGGAAACTCATTTAACTACAACTAGTTCTATGATAGAAAATTGTTGGTCATCTTCACCTTCAAATACTACATCTGCTTATAGATGGAATATTGATGGAGCTGGTTCAACACCTTCGTCAACTACAGGTCCTTCGGGAGCATATAGTGGTAACAATTATTTTTACACTGAAGCTTCAAGTGGTTCTGCTGGTGATGTAGCTGAATTATATACCCCTTTGATTGACGTATCTGCTTTAACACTACCAGAGTTGTCTTTTTATTACCACATGTACGGACAAACTATGGGAGATTTATATATTGATGTATTTGATGGGGTTAATTGGATTGCTAAAGATTCCATTAAAGGAGAGCAACAAACGGCAGATACAGATCCTTGGCTACAGCGCAAAATTGTTCTTAATAATTTCCCAGATACCATTCAGGTTAGATTTAGATCTATTAGAAGTACAAATTATTATGGAGATATGTCATTAGATGATATCGAAATTAAAGAAGCACCAACTTGTCCTCAACCAATTGCACTTAATGTTTCAAATGTAACATTAAATTCAGCTGCTTTTGGCTGGACAGAAGTAGGTTCTGCAACTAATTGGCAAGTAGAATGGGGAATTTCAGGATTTACCTTAGGTGGTGGAGTTAGATTAATGACTACTACTAACCCTCACACTCAATTAGGATTGCAACCAGCAACTACTTATGATTTTTATGTAAGAAGTGTATGTACAATAGCAGACTCTAGTTTATGGTCAGGACCATTTACTTTCACAACCCCTTGTATGATTGTTACCTCATATCCATATTTTGAAGATTTTGAAAATGGGAAAGGTTGTTGGAGTGAAAATAATACAACTAATGGTTCTTGGGGGTTTGGTACTCCTGCAATGACAGTTATAAATAGTGCTGCTTCAGGAATTAATGCTTTTGCTACAGGCAATCTTAATGGTACTTATAATGCTAATGAAAATTCGTGGGTGTTGAGTCCGATTTTTGATTTTACAAATGCAAATAACCCGAAAATTGAAATGAAAATTTGGTGGAATTCTGAATTTAGTTGGGATGGTGTAGTTTTACAATCATCTATTGATAATGGTACTTCATGGCAAAATGTTGGTGCTGTTGGAGATACGGTAAATTGGTATACAGATAATTCCATTAATGGAAACCCGGGAGGACAACAAGAAGGATGGTCTGGTAGAAACTCTACAAGTAACGGTTCAGGAAACTGGGTAACTGCATCACATATGTTAGATGGATTGAATAATCAAAGTAATGTTCAGTTGAGGATTGCTTTTGGGTCAGATGGTTCTGTTCAAGATGAAGGTTTTGCTTTTGATGATATTCATATTTTTGATGTTGTTTGTCCTAACCCTACAAACTTAGGTAACGATACTATCATTTGTGGTACAGATTCTTTATTGTTGGATGCAGGAGCTGGATATGCTACATATTTATGGTCTGATTCTTTAATGTCAACTTCCCAGACAATAATTGTTGATTCTGCTACTTATGGAATTGGAGTTCATACTTTTTATGTTTCTGTAACAGATAGTGTATCTAATTGTTTATCTAAAGATACTATTGTAGTTGAAATAACAACTTGTGTAGGTATTGAAGATTTAGCTTCAACTATTGATTTAAATGTATATCCAAACCCTAACAAAGGGCAGTTTACGCTTAATTTAACAACACAAAAAACAACTGATTTACAAATTAGAATAACTAATATTCAAGGTCAGGAAGTGTTTGTGAAAAACAACTTCGATAATATTAATGTAATCAATGAAGAAATTAATATTGGAAATGTTAAAGGTGTTTACTTTGTAAATATCATTACCAACAATGAAGTGATTACTAAAAAGATTATTGTTCAATAAATAATCAGTAAATAAGTTTTTAGGAAAGCTGTAGCATTAATTTGTTACAGCTTTTTTAATTTACTAATAATCAGTATATTGAAAAACAATCGATTTGTTATTACGTTGTAGTCAAAAAACTTATATTCGTCTAAAAAACAGCAACTCTTATAGGTCAAATTACGTATCATCGTCTAGTAAGTTTAAAAATGTAACATAAGATGTTAAATTTTCTAGAATTTTGTGGGCTACATTTTAATTTAAATTAAGATATTCTTAACTAAAATAAATCCTATGAAAAAATCAATATTATTTTTAAATTTAATTTTGAGTTGTTTTATTACACAAAGTGTAATGGCTCAAATAACATTTGATAATGTCCCTCCTTTGTCAGGAGGAGGAAGTACAGGAGGTGCTACCGCAGGCTATATCTTCAATTTTACCACCAATCAAGATGTTATAATTCAAAACTTTAGAGGTGCTTTTGATGATGTAGCAGGGACAGCAGAAGTGTTTTATAATACCACTAAAGTAAATGGAAATCCTGGTGGTGCTTCAAGTATTAATGCAACAAATGGATGGATTTCATTAGGGTCTGCTCCTATGACTGGTTTGACTACTACTTCAACTTCTCCTATTGTTCAAAACATTCCTGTACCATTAAACTTATTTTTAGCTGCAGGAGATACTATTGGGGTTGCATTGCAATTTACTTCTAATGTATATCCTACAAATAGTATTGTTCAACCAACCTATACTGATGGTACTGTAACTATTGTTGCTGATTTAAGTTCTGCATTTACATATAATACTACTGCAAACGCGTATTCTCCAAGACAGGTGAATGGTGGTGTTACTTATATATTAGCCATACCATGTTCAGGAATACCAACTGCAGGTACAGCTTCTGCCCCAACAAACGTTTGTGCCAATCAACAATTTGATTTATCACTATCAGGTCAAACAGTAGGTACAGGACTAACTTACCAATGGTTATCGGCTCCTTCAGCAACAGGACCATGGACTCCTATTTCTGGTGCAACATCATTTACAGAAACTGTTTCTCAAACAATGGACACTTATTATGCATGTGAGGTTGTGTGTACAAATAGTTCGTTAGCAGATACAACTACAGCAGTTTTTGTACAAACAAATCCAAATTTGCCAGGAGGAATATATACCATTGGCGCATCAGGAAACTATCCTAATTTTACAGCAGCAGTTGCAGCCATGTCGTGTGGAATTTCAGGGCCTGTAGTATTCAATGTGTTATCAGGGTCAGGACCATTTAACGAGCAAATAATTATACCACAAATAATTAACTCAAGTGCAACAAATACTATTACCTTTAACGGAAATGGAGAAACCATTACTTCTACAACAAACACATCTACTCGTTCTATCATTTTATTAGATGGAGCTGACTATATTACTATAGATAGTTTAAATGTGGTTACTCAATCAGCTACTAATAATTTTGCAATACAGTTAACTAATGATGCTGATTTTAATACTATAAATAATTGTTTAGTAGATTTGACTTCTACTTTGAATGAAACAGGTTCAACCAATGCAGGAATAGTGGTGTCAGGAAGTTTAACTAGTGCAACAACAGCGGGTGCATCAGGAACAAACAATACGTTTACAAACAATACGATAATAGGAGGTTATTATGGACTAACTATAAACGGAGCCTCGTCAACTAGTGAGTCATTAAACAATACTATATTAGGCAATACGATTCAAGATTTTTATTACTATGGAGCTTACTTAAGAAGTATATCTAACTCTGTAATATCTAATAACGATATTCATAGAATGAACAGGTTAACTGTAGATAATTTTTATGCTTTGTATTTTGTTACTAGTGGTAGTAGAAATTTAATTGAAGCCAATCAAATCCATGATGCTTATACAGGAACATTAACAGCTGGAACAGATGTTTCATACCCAATATATCATTCAAGCGTTGATGCTGCAATAGGTGATGAAAACAGAGTGGTGAATAATTTAATCTATAACATTAATAATAATGGAACACTGTATGCCTTTTATAATAGTGGAAGTGACGGTGTTCATTATTATCACAACACTATTTCTTTAGATGATCCGAATGCTACAGGAGGAACGACAAGAGGTTTATATCAAACAACTACTGCATCCAATATAGAGTTTGAGAATAATATTATTTCGATAAGTAGAGGTGGAACAGGAACAAAATATTGTATTTATTTAGCAAGTAGCGGATCAGCAGTAAGCAGCAACAACAATGTGCTGTACATGAGTGCACCATCTGGAACTAATTATATAGGCTATTCGGGAGGAAATCAAGCTACTTTGTTAGATTGGCAAACAGCTACTTCAGGAGATGCCAATTCAGTAGATGATGACCCTATTTTTGCTAACCCTTCATCAGCACAATTTACACCAACCAATGCAGCCATAGATGGTATTGCAGATGCATCTGTGAATGTAACAACAGATATTTACGGAGTAACAAGAGCAGCAACACCGGATCCTGGAGCCATAGAATTTACCCCGCCAGCCTGTCCACAACCATCTAACTTAGCTGTTATTAATGTTACAGGTACAACAGTAGATTTAAGCTGGACAGAGAACGGAACGGCAACCGTTTGGGATATAGAATGGGATACAGCAGGATTTACACCAACAGGTATTCCAACAATTACGGGAACCACCACTAATCCACATCAAATAACAGGATTAACTCCTCTGTCTAATTATGAATTTTATGTAAGAAGTATATGTGGTGTTAATGATACTAGTTTATGGTCAGGGCCATACATGTTTTCAACTGGATGTGCCACTCAATTATCAGGAACCTACACTATAGGAACAGCGGGTAATTATCTAACTTTTACAGATGCAGTAAATGATATGATTACTTGCGGTATTTCGGGTCCGGTTGTATTTAATGTGTTATCAGGTTCAGGTCCATTCAATGAGCAAATTACTATTCCATCAATAATAGGAGCAAGTGGAGTAAATACCATTACCTTTAACGGAAATGGAGAGATTATTACTTCCACAACAACATCATCAGCACGTTCGATTATTTTATTAGACGGAGCAGATCATATTACTTTTGATAGTTTAGTAGTACAAACACAATCTTCTACCAATAACTTTGCTATACAGTTGATTAATGATGCTGATTCAAATACCATAAACAATTGTATAGTCGATTTAACATCGGCACTTACAAGTACATCAACAACTAATGCAGGTATTGTGGTTTCAGGAAGTTTAACCGGTGCAATTACTGCTGGAGCATCAGGAGCTTACAATACCATTACTAATAACCATATTATTGGAGGCTATTATGGAATAACTATAAACGGAGCTTCTTCAACTAATGAATCTCATGGAAATACGATTAATGATAATCGTATTGACGATGTTTATACATATTCTACTTACCTTAGAAGTGTATCAAATTCTATTATTGGTTTTAATGATATCAGTCGTCCAAATAGAACAAGTGTAAGTACTTTTTATGGACTGTATTTTATAACTAGCGGTGAAGGCAATACGATAGAAGGCAATAGATTACATGATCCATTCAGAGGCCTAGGTGGAGTGTCAACAAGTACTTCCTATCCTATTTATCACACAGGAGTTGATGCAACAGTGGGCAATGAAAACAGAGTTATCAATAACTTAATATACAATATAAACAGTAATGGAACTATTTATGCACTATATAATGATGGTAGTGATGGAGTACATTATTATCACAATACCATTTCCTTAGATGATCAAAATGCAACAGGAGGAACTACAAGAGGTTTTTACCAAACTACAACAGCATCTAATATAGAGTTTAAAAATAATATTGTTACAGTTACAAGATCAGGAACAGGAACTAAATATTGTGTTTATCATGGAACATCAACATCTACTATAACAAGTGATAATAATGTATTGTATATGAATGCATCAGCTGGAACCAATAATATTGGCTATTCAGGAGGTGCTCAAGCTACCTTATTAGATTGGCAAACAGCCACAACTGGAGATGCTAATTCGGTAGATGTAAATCCATTATATGTAAATCCAACAGCTAATGATTTTGCACCAAGCAGTCCGTTACTAGATGGTATAGCAGATCCATCAGCAAACGTATTAACCGATATCTTTGGAGTAACAAGAGCAGTAACACCAGATCCAGGAGCTATTGAGTTCACACCACCAAACTGTTCACAACCAGTTAATTTAGCAACGATAAATGTTACAAGTACAACAGCAAACTTAAGTTGGTTAGAAACAGGAAGTGCTATTACATGGCAAATAGATTGGGATACTGTAGGTGTAGCTCAAGGTTTTGGTAACTTAGTAGTAACTACAAATAATCCACATACTATTACAGGCTTATTACCACAAAGTGAATATAGGTATTATGTAAGAAGTATATGTGCAGTAGGAGATACCAGTTTATGGTCAAATCCTTACACATTAACTACTTTATGTGCTCCAACTACAGCTCCATGGATAGATGATGTTGAAACACATGCTACAACAACTAACTCAACAATAGAAAATTGTTGGTCGTCATCACCTTCAGGCACAACTGCTTCGTTTAGATGGAATGTTGATGGTGTTGGTTCAACTCCAACTACAAGTACAGGTCCTTCTGGAGCTTATAGCGGTAATAATTATTTTTATGTTGAATCTACAAATGGTTCAACTGGTGATGAGGCTTTCCTATCATTACCTTTAATTGATGCTTCAGCATTAACAACACCAATGTTAGAATATTACTATCACATGTATGGCTCAAGTACAGGAGATTTATATGTAGAAATGTTTGATGGTACTAACTGGACAAAAATTGACTCTATTAAAGGAGAACAACAAACATCAGATACAGCCCCATGGTTAAAACAACAAGTAATATTAAGTGGTGTTGTTTCTGATACACTTCAATTGCGTTTTGTTGCTGTAAAAGGTAGTGGAGGTTTAGGAGATATTAGTATTGATGATGTTAGTGTATTAGAAACTCCTTCTTGTCTAGAGCCAAAATTCTTAGGAGTTAGCAACTTATTACCAACTCAGACTGATTTTGTATGGACAGAAGTTGGTTCTGCAACTACATGGCAGTTGGAGTGGGCTTTATCTGGATTTACTTTAGGTAATGGAGTTAGATTAAACACAACTACTAATCCATATACACAGCTAGGTTTAGCTCCGCAAACAACTTACGATTTTTATGTAAGAAGTATATGTGGTGTAGGAGATACAAGCTTGTGGGTGGGTCCATTTACATTTACAACGCCATGTACAGCTGTTAATGCACCATGGTTTGATGATGTGGAAACACATGCTACAACAACAAATGCAATTATTGAAAATTGTTGGACAACAAATCCGTCAAATACTACAACTTTATATGCATGGAATATTGATGGTTCAGGGTCTACTCCATCATCTAGTACAGGACCATCAAGTGCTTATAGTGGAAACAATTATTTTTATATAGAAGCATCTGATGGATCTCAAGGTGATGTTGCTGAATTATATTCACCATTGATTGATGTTTCTTCATTAAATACACCAGAGTTAGAGTTTTACTACCACATGTATGGTTCAACTATGGGAGATTTATACATTGATATAAATAATGGAACAAATTGGATAACTGTTGATTCAATTTTGGGAGAACAACAAACTAGTGCAACAGATCCATGGTTAAAAAGAAATGTTATTCTTTTAGGGTTTACTAACACTGTTCAAGTAAGATTTAGATCTATTAAAACCGGAACAAGCTTTTATGGAGATATGTCTTTGGATGATATAAGAATACAAGAAGCTACTGTTTGTTCTCCTCAAATTGTTAATTTGGGTAACGATACCACTATTTGCGGTACAGATTCAATTTTGCTTAATGCAGGTGCAAACCATATCAACTATTTATGGTCGGATGCAGCAGAAACAACTTCTCCTACACTTATAGTAGATTCAACTACTTTTGGCATAGGTGTTCATACTATTTTTGTTGAAGTGGTTGATTCAACTAACAGTTGTGTATCAAGAGATACTATTGTAGTTGAAATAACAACTTGTGTAGGTATTGAAGATTTTGCTTCAACTATTGACTTAAATGTATATCCAAACCCTAACAAAGGTCAGTTTACACTTAATTTAACAACAAAAAATACGTCTGACTTACAAATTAGAATAACTAATATTCAAGGTCAGGAAGTATTTGTGAAAAATAACTTTGATAATATTAATGTAATCAATGAAGAAATTAATATTGGAAATGTTAAAGGTGTTTACTTTGTAAATATTATTACCAACAACGAAGTGATTACTAAAAAGATTATTGTTCAATAAATAACTAGTAAATAAGTTTTGGAAAAGCTGCAGCATTAATTTGTTGCAGCTTTTTTAGTTTTATAAAAACTTCCTGTAAACATTTTCTTGTTTGAAAAAGATGATTATCCTAATCGTTTCATAAAATTATAAGACTAATTTTGTCAATACTTATTTTATGAAACATAAATGAAACCAACTATTGCAATAATTGAAGGCGGATACAGCCACGAAAAGGTAATCTCACTAAAAAGTGCCGCTACCGTTTTTGAAAATATAGATTTAGCAAAATACATCCCCATTAAAGTAAGGATTGATGAAGAGGGTTGGGTAGCTTTTATTAATGAAAATAAAATACCTATAAACAGAGATGATTTTTCAGTTACAGTAAACAACAAAAAAATTAAATTTGATTTTGCTTTTATAGTTATTCATGGTACTCCCGGTGAAGATGGAAAATTACAAGCCTACTTTGACATGATAGGGCTACCATATTCTACTTGTAATCATTTAGCTGCTACGCTTACCTTTAATAAATACGTGTGCAACCAATTTCTTAAAAGCTTAGGGATAACGGTCGCAAATGCAATTTTAGTGAGAAAGAATGAAATAGTTGAACCGGAAAATATTCTTAAAACAGTTGGCTTGCCATGTTTTGTAAAACCAGCTGATGGAGGAAGTAGTTTTGGCGTATCAAAGGTTAAAGAAGGAGATGAGTTATTAGCTGCCATTCAAAAAGCGCAAGAACATGGCACAGAAGTATTGGTTGAAGCATTTATGGAAGGCAGAGAGTTTACTAATGGAGTTTATCTTTCTGAAAATGGAATTAAAGTACTACCAATAACCGAAATAATAACTCAAAATGAATTTTTTGATTTTGAAGCAAAGTATTTAGGTGAATCACAAGAAATTACTCCGGCAGCTATAAATGCTGAAATGACAAATAGAATAAAGCAAATAACACAAGAAGTATATCAAATTTTAGGATTAAAAGGTATCTGTAGAGTGGATTACATCTTGGTAGGTCAGGAGCCTCATGTAATTGAAGTGAATACTGTTCCCGGTTTATCCGCACAAAGTTTAATTCCACAAATGGCTGCTTATGAAGGGATTCCTCTAAAAGAGTTGTTTTCTGAAGTGATAACTGTTGCAACTAAAAAGTAAAAACTATGATAATTTATAACGTTACTATCAATATTGAAGATCAAATACATGGCGATTGGTTAAATTGGATGAAAGAAGTTCATATTCCTGATGTAATGGAAACAGGTTGTTTTATCGAGCATAAAATTTGTAAGGTTTTATCAGTGCAACATGATGAGCAAGGTCATACTTATGCTATTCAATATACTTGCGAAAATGAAACACAATTAAATAAATATCAAGAAGAATTTGCTTCCAAATTGCAAAAAGAACACTTAAATAGATATGATGGGAAATTTGTTGCTTTCAGAACCATATTAAAAGTTGTTTAAGCAACTTCATTACCCCATTCTTACAATAATTCACTAACTTTGCACAAACAAATTTAAACTTATGGAAACTACAAAAACATTATCCCCTTTTACGGTTTATGCAGAAATGACTCCGAATCCAAACACCATGAAATTTGTGTCGAACAGATGGCTAATAACCAACGATAAAAGTTACGAAATTTTGGCAAACCAAAGAGTTGGAGGACCATCTCCGTTAGCAGAAAAGTTGTTTAATTTTCCGTTTATTAACGGTGTTTTTATAGCTGCTAATTTTGTTACACTTACCAAAAGTGATATCATTGAATGGCAAGATGTGGTAATGGAATTAAGAGATTTTATTACTGATTATTTGAATAGTGAAGAAGGTGTTGTTATTCGTGAAGAATTTTTAAATCCTGCAAAAGAGGAAGTTGTTAGTGAAGCTTCTTCAGACAATACAGTAAAACCATCTGAAAATAAAAACTTTACCGATTTTGAGCAAAAAATTGTTAAAATTTTAGATGAGTATATTAAGCCTGCAGTTGAAAGCGATGGTGGAGCTATAGAATTAGATTCTTACAACAATGGTGTGGTAAAAGTGGTGTTAAAAGGTTCTTGCAGCGGTTGCCCATCATCAACTATGACATTAAAAGCCGGAATTGAGCAGATGCTTAAGAACATGTTGCCTGAAGTACAATCGGTAGAAGCGATTAATGGGTAAAATGGTTATCTCTCGCAAAGACGCAAAGACGCTGAAAGTGTTAAAGGTTAATTGTATATTTTTATCTGAAATAACCTCAAACTTCAAAATCTTCAAACTTCTACAAGCTTTTCGTCCTCCCTCCATCTACAGGTAAATTAATTCCATTAATGTAAGATGCTGCCGGAGAAGCTAAAAATGCTACAGCATTGGCTACTTCTTCAGGTTGAGCTATTCTTTTTAATGGAACTTCATTAGCCATTTCTTGAAACAATACATCGGCAGCTTTTCCTGTTTTTTCTGATTTATTTTCTACAATAGACTCTAGTCTAACAGTATTGGTAGCTCCAGGTAGTACATTGTTTACCGTTATACCAAACTGCCCTAATTCGTTAGCTAATGTTTTACTCCAATTGGCAACCGCACCTCTAATAGTGTTAGAAACTCCCAAACCGTTTAGCGGCTGTTTTACTGATGTAGAAATGATATTAATAATTCTACCATAGCCTGCTTGCTTCATTTTTTCTTTTACTGCTTGCATTAAAATATGATTGCACAATAAATGGTTAGAAAAAGCACTTAAAAAAGCATCCTCATTAGCATCTTCAATAGGACCACCAGCAGGACCACCAGTGTTGTTTATTAAAATGTTTACGGTTTTATCCGAATGAAGCATATATTGATTCACATTGCTTTTTAATGCTGTTGGATTAGAAAAATCAGCAACAATATAATCATGTTGCTGTTGGTTGTTGGGAAGCTCTTTTAAAACTATTTTTAGCTTTTCTTCATTTCTAGCAATTAATGTAACATTTGCCCCTAACAATGCTAATTCCATAGCAATAGCTTTGCCTATTCCTTGAGTGCTTCCGCAAACAAATGCGTTTTTATTTTTTAAACTTAAATCCATAATTAATATTTTGTTTGGTTAAACAAGTGCTTTTTTTAATAATCCCGCTCTTCTCAATAATGCATCATTATCAGGCTTTCTACCTCTAAATTTTTCGTATAAATCCATCGGATGTTCACTTCCTCCTTTAGATAATATATATTCTTTAAATTTTTCTCCGGCTTCAGGGTTAAAAATACCTTTTTCTAAGAAATATTCAAAAGCATCGGCATCCAACACTTCTGCCCATTTGTAAGAATAATAACCTGCAGAATAACCCCCTTGGAATATATGTGCAAAAGAAGCACTAAAACAGATTCCATCAATAGTTGGGTAAATACGAGTTGGCAAAGTCGCTTCTTTTTCAAATTGTTCTACATCTTTAATGGTATCGGCAGGAGTAGTGTGCCAAGCCATATCTAGTAATCCAAAATTCAATTGTCTTACTATTGCTGTTGCTTCCATAAAATTAGATGATGCTTTAATTTTTTCTACCAATTCCATTGGAATAACTTCGCCTGTTTCGTAATGAAATGCAAACAATTCCAATGCTTCTTGCTCGTAACACCAATTTTCTAATAATTGTGATGGCAGCTCAACAAAATCTCGGTAAACACTTGTTCCTGAAAGTCCCGGATAAGTGGTATTTGCCAACATTCCGTGTAAGGCATGTCCGAACTCATGAAACAAAGTAGTTACTTCATTAAAAGTTAATAAAGAAGGTTTTGTTTTAGTAGGTTTGGTAAAATTGCATACGTTAATTACTTGTGGGCGAATATTCTCGCCATTTTTAATGCACTGACTGTTAAAAGTGGTCATCCAAGCTCCATTTCTTTTGCCTTCTCTAGGGAAATAATCGCCATAGAAAATAGCGACTAATTCATTGTTTTTATCGGTTACTTTATAGGTTTTTACATCTACATGGTATTTATCAATATCAAATACTTCGGTGAACTGTAAACCATATAATTTTTCGGCAACAATAAAAGCCCCTTTAATAACATTTTCTAACTGAAAATAGGGTTTTAGTTGCTCATCGTCTATTTCAAATAATTTTTGTTTTAGTTTTTCGCTATAATAAGCACCATCCCAGCTTTCTAATAATTCCGGGCCACCATTTTCTTTAGAAAAATTACATAATTGCTTGTATTCGTCAAGTGCCACAGGTCTGGCTTTGTCTAACAAATTATTTAAAAAGTCCATTACATTTTTAGAAGAAGTAGCCATTTGCTCTTCCAACACAAAATCTGCATGGGTTTTATAACCTAATAAATTAGCTCTTTGTTCTCTCAATTGAGCTATGGTCAACACATTGTTTCTGTTGTCATGCCCATTGTTATTGAAAGCTTTTGAGCCTGATGCTTTTGCCAATTTTTCTCTCAAAGCACGGTTATCAGCATAAGTCATAAACGGAAAATAGCTTGGCATGGCCAAGGTAAACACCCAACCGTCTTTATTTTTTTGTTCGGCAGTCATTTTTGCAGCTTCCACCACGCCTTCAGGCAATCCACTTAAGTCTTTTTCATCAGTAATGTGCAGCTCGTAATTGTTGATTTCTGCTAACAGATTTTCGCCAAAGTTTAAAGATGTTTCTGAAAGCTTTTTATCTATTTCTCTGAGTATTTTTTTGTCTTCTTCGTTAAGATTAGCTCCATTTCTTACAAAACTTTTGTAGGTTTTGTCTAACAACATATCTTCTTCTGCAGTAAGCTGAAAAGTTGCTTTGTTTTCATGGACTGATTTTATTCTTGCGAAAAGTTGTTCGTTTAATCCAACATCGTTCCCAAACTCAGCCAACATTGGCGAAACTTCTTTGGCGATTTTCTGAATTTCATCATTTGTTTCAGCAGAGTTTAAGTTAAAGAAAATATGTGAAACGCTGTCTAACAATTGTCCGCTGAAATCAAGTGCTGCAATGGTGTTTTCAAAAGTGGGAGCTTCCGAATTATCGGTAATAATGTCTATTTCTTGTTTAGCCTTATCAATAGCAGCCTCAAAAGCGGGTTTAAAATGTTCGTTTTTTATCTTTGAAAAAGGTGGAGTATTAAAAGGCGTATTAAATTTTTCTAATAATGGATTTGTCATGTTTATTCTCAATTTTTGATTTTGGCAAAGTTAGCGATTAATCGTGAGTTGGGAAGGTAGTTTATAAGTTTGGAGAATTTTTAACATCCAATCTCTATTCAAACTCCACTACTTCTAAATCTTTAATTTCATTATTGTCGAGTGTAAACCGCACGATGGTTTTAACTTTATGAAAGCCTTGTTGTCCTGCTGCTCCGGGATTGATGTGTAGGAGTTGAAGTTTTTCATCATACATCACTTTTAGAATGTGAGAATGTCCGCAAATAAAAAGTTTAGGTGGGTTGTTGGTTATTTCTGCTTTAATTTCTTGGTTGTACCTGTTTGGGTAGCCTCCAATGTGGGTTATCCAGACATCGACTCCTTCACAATTAAATCGTAAGTTTTTAGGAAAACGAGTTCTTATGGTTTGTCCGTCAATGTTGCCATAAACCCCTTTTAGCGGTTTCAATCTTTCCAATTGTTCTATTACTTCATAATTGCCAACATCTCCGGCATGCCAAATTTCATCACACTGTGCAAATAATTTTTCCAATTTCGGATGAAAATATCCATGTGTGTCTGAAATAAGTCCTATACGTTTCATTTTTTTAATAATTATTTATAGCAGAGTTAAAGAAATAATTAGTTTTACCAAAAGATAATAAAACAAAATCTTTTTAGTTTGTATTCTCATTAAATTAAAAACTAGAACCATGAAAAATAATTTTTTAAAACTTAATTTATTGATAGTTTGCTTTTTGCTAGTTACTTCTGGCATTTTTGCTCAAGAAAAACAAGATACGTTAAAACCATTAAAAGGCGATTGGGGTTTTGTGCTAAACTTAACCGGATTGGTAGATAATATTTCCTTAGGCACTCGTTCAGACATCAACAATAACAATACTGTATTGGCAAAATACCAATTGAAAGATAATAGAGCATTGAGAATTGGCTTGGGGTTATACTCTAAAAGAGAGAATAATTTTGCTGCCGACAGTATTTCATTGTTATCAGGTAATAGAGCTTGGAGAGAGGTTGACTCTATTGAAACAAGGTTTGATTTTTCGGTTGCATTGGGTTACGAAATTCAATTTGAAGGCACAAGAAGATTAATGCCTTACGTTGGCGGTGAGTTGGTAGTTGGCAGAATTGGCAATACTAAAATTGATGCTACAACAGAAATCACCGACAAATTAGGAACGCAACGAATTAAAAGAATTATTCAGCAAGATGGAGGAATGAGCTTTGGCGTAAATGTGTTAGCCGGATTTAATTATTTCTTTGCTGAACATATTTCTATTGGAGCAGAATTTAACTTAGGTTATATGGCATCAGTAAGAGGGGGCGACCAAAGTGAAAGTGTAGTGGACACCCCTGTTAGTGGACAACAAACATCTTCTTTTGTTAATTCTAAAGGAGGTACTTCCGACAGAGGTTTTGATGTAAATTCTACTGCCGGATTGTTGCTTTCTTTTTATTTTTAAAGGACAGATTTAGACATAAAAAAAAGCGGGAACTGCTAATCAGTTCCCGCTTTTTTGTTTTAAATAGTTGATTATTGAACTATCAGTTTTTTAGTAATTTTTTGTTCTCCAATTAAAGTACTTATAAAATAAACTCCTTTAGCTAAGTTAGCTGTTTCAATAGTAAGTGTATTCATTCCTGGTTGCATATTACCAGTAAATACATTTTTCAATTGTTGTCCCAATTGGTTAAGTAGCGTAACTTCAACTTTTTCATTAGTAGCTAATTCAAAAGTAAGGGTAGCATTTTCATTGGAGATAGGGTTAGGATAGACACTCAAATTGAATTTATTTTCTAATTCATCAACACCAACCATAGGCATAGGGTATTGAGAAATTACCGTTCTGGAAGAATCTCCTGCAATTTCTGCATCAATAATAGAAAGTAATGGGTATTTGCTAACAGAAGGTTCGTAATAGTTAATGATTTTACCTTTTATAGTTATAGGAAGAATAGCTGGCAAAGGAAATGGTAAAATAATAGTATCGGTAACTAAGCTATCAAACTGAACAACCCTTAATACATTAGGAATGCTTACACTATTTGGTAATAATAATGTTCCCCAAGCATCTGCATTTACAGAAACGGTACCACTACCATTTGTTGTTGTATTATAGTCAACAGCTGTAAACTGACCTGAAAAAGCATCATTAAAACTATTTCCATATGCAAATGGATAAGTCATTATTTTTTCAGGGTCTGTATATTTAATAACGGTAACACCAAAAGTATTAATATCTAGTACCATCCCATTGTTTACTAGACTATCTGTACTAACTAATTGTCCGTAGCGTTTATTTACAGGAGATCCTGCTGTAGTATCAGCGTAAGTTGCAGTAGGAAAATCACTTGCGTAAGTAGTTGTAGTAGGGTTAACATAATAATTGGTTTGAGACATCCCGTAGCCTGCAAGTGTACTATAATCAAAAGTTACGTTTGCTCCAGTAGTGTTATCAATAACAGTATTACTATCAGCAATATAATATAGTTGGTTCTCTCCTACTAAAGGAGCATGGTTGCTTGAAGTAAGTGTTGGTTGAGCTAATGCAGCGGATGTCAATGCTGTCCCAATAATAAATAAGTAAATATTTTTCATAGTTGTAGTTTTTATTTTGATGTAAAGTTAAGGATTTTATTAAACTTAGAACTTCAAAGCTAAACCTGTACCTAAATAGACTCCCCTCAGTTTCATATCCATTTCCCAAGTATAATCCACACCACTTAAAAAATTGTTAGCACTATCTACCAGTTCTGGTTCAACATTTATACTCATAAAAGGAAAGTTCAAACTAAATAATATGCCTACATGGTCCGAAAAGAAAACTCTATCAGTTACTCCAAATGTAAAATAACCGCCTTTTCCACTGGCTGATTCTATAATAATTGCTGGGTCTGTTTGGTATTCCCAGTTAGCACTTGTAACTCCTAATCCTAAGGTAAGAAATAAATCATTTTTATCAGCGTTGAGTAAATGATAATTACAGTGAATGGCGAAATCAGTACTTTTTACACTTTTCAAGGTGTCTCTATCTTCTTCTGCAATAAAATAATTGTTAGCACCTATTTTTAGTCCAATCCCAAATTTGTTAGAAATACCATATTCGGCTCCTATTCTAAAAATGCTACTAGCTGTACCATCCTTATCTGTTTCAGTAAAATTAAAACCAAAAGCACTAATTTTTGATGTTGTTTCGGTAGCATAGATTCCTAAGCCTAATTCTACATCTATATTCCAATTGCCTTTTTGAAAGGCTTGAGCATTGGTTTTAATACTTGTTATACTTAATATAAACAACATTATTGTTGCCAAATAAAATGGTGTTTTTTTCATAATTAATTGTTTTTAAGGTTGAACAAATGTAATCCAAAAATAAAAAGAATAAATAAAAAGTTTGTTTTTTTTAGATTAATTGATGTATTCATTTATTTTTGAGGAGTAATTATTAAACCTTGAATGTAATGAATTTTCTATTAAGAAGTGTTTTTGCTTTATTAATATTTGTTTCAAATGTACAAGCAAATGAAGATTCTTTGCTTGTAGCCAGCTTATTAAAGCAGGCCGACCAATCTCAACAAGAAGATTCATCCTTGTTTTATGCTAATAAAGCGTTGGAATTTGCATCAAAAAAAAATTACATAACAGGTGTTTTGTTGTCAATTACTAAAATAGGTAATGTTTATGCAATGTCTGGTAAATTAGAAGAAGCTATAAGTTTTTATAAAACTACCATTCCAAACTATAAGTTTGATGCTACTCAACTTAGTACAGCTTACAATCAAATAGGAATTTATCATGTTTATTTAGGGCATTATGATAGTACAGAAACATACTTCTTAAAAGCATTAGAAATGCGGAAACAAATGAATGATAGTGTAGGTATTGGAGCATCTTTAAATAATTTAGGAAATGTAATGATGTCTAAAGGAGATTATGATAAGGCAGTAAAATATTTTTTTCAATCGCTTAAAATTCGTGAAACTATTAAAGATAGTGCTGGAATAGCTTCTTCTACTAATAATATTGGAATGATTTATTACAAACAGCAAAAATTTAAAGAAGCTATTAAATATTACCATAAAGCACTTGAGATCAACATCAAACACCATGTTGTTGATAAGGAAATCTTTATTCTAAATAACTTAGGAAATATTTATGACGAAATGAATGAATTAGATTCTTCTGTTCATTATTACTCTATAGCAATAAATAAAGCTGATGAATTTGGTCAAAATAGATTAATTGCTATTTCTTATGGTAATATGGGGGTTACACAAGAGAAATTAGGAAATTATAATGAAGCTATAAAGTACTTAAATAAAGCATTGCAAATAAGAACTGAATCTAATGATTTGGAAGGTCAAGCAATTTTGTATAACAATTTAGGTAGTGTTTATATTTCATTAAACAAAAATGATAGTGCGGTGTATTTTTTCAAAAAAAGTAATGATTTTACTACTTTAATAGGTTTTAATGAGGCTACTAGAGATAATTATTTGGGATTAGCAACAGCCTATGATAAACTAGGGAAATATAAAGAAGCATTTGAAGCACATAAAAATTACCTTGTCTATAAAGATTCCATATTTAATGAAGAATCAAATAAACAAATTGAAGAAATTAGAACACAATATGAAACAGAGAAGAAAGAGAAGCAATTGGCAGAACAAGAGGTTATTATCACAAAAGAACAATTACGGGTAAGACAAAGGAATTACACTCTTGTAGGTTTGGCTTTAGTATTAATTTTCATTGTTATTTTGAGCGTTTATGTCTACAAACAACAAAAATTTAAGCAACAAAAACTAATTGAAGAAAATAGATTGAAAGATGAAATAGCTAAAATCACACTTCAAAATGAATTACATGAAGAACGAATAAGAATATCAAGGGATTTACATGACAATATAGGTTCTCAACTAACTTTTATTATTTCTTCGGTAGATAATATGGGCTATTTGTTTAAAACAGCAGACGAAAAACTTAGAGAGAAACTACACGGTATAGCTGACTTTAGTAGAACAACCATTACCCAGCTTAGAGATACTATTTGGGCATTAAACAAAGATGAAATAAGTTTTGAAGATTTAAAATCGAGGTTATATAATTACATTGAAACAGCCAAAATTGTTAAAGAAAACATTACATTTAATTTTGAGGTGGATGTGAAACAAAAAATTAGTTTTAATGCTATTGAAGGAGTAAACATTTACAGAATAGTTCAGGAAGCTATAAACAATTCGTTAAAATATTCTGCGGCAACCACTATAAATGTATTACTTAAAGAAGAACAAGATAAACTGATACTAAAGATTGAGGATGATGGAATAGGGTTTAATATTAATGAAGTAAAATTAGGCAATGGCTTGGATAATATGAAAAATAGAGCCACCTCCATAAAAGCTAATTTCAACATAGATTCTACACCAGAAAAAGGCACAACCATATTATTAGAAATGCCCATTAAATAAGCCAAATGACGTATTATTTATAAGATACTTACCTCCTAAATTTGCCTAAAACATCAATTATTATGAACATAAAAATAGCCATAGCAGAAGACAATAATTTTTTAGCTCAATCCATAGAAGAAAAATTAGCTCTTTTTGATGATTTTAAATTTAAGTTTAGGGGGAAAAACGGAGCAGAACTTATTGGTAAACTAGAAGAAGACCATGTAATTGATGTTGTTTTAATGGATATTCAAATGCCTGAGATGGATGGAATAAAAGCTACAGAGCTTATTAAAAACAGATATCCGCAAATAAAAATTATAATGCTTACTGTTTTTGATGATGATGAAAATATTTTTAACGCCATAAAAGCCGGAGCAGATGGTTATTTACTTAAAGAAATTACACCGGATACTTTGCATGATGGAATTTGCCAGGTACTAGAGGGAGGTGCGGCAATGACTCCTTCTATTGCTGCAAAAGCATTGAACTTATTAAGATTTCCTGAAAAAGTAACAGCAGATAAAGTACAAGTAGAAGAAATATCGCTCACTAAAAGAGAAACAGAAATTTTAGAGCAACTTTCTAAAGGACTGAACTATCAATTAATTGCAGAAAATTTATTTATTTCTCCTCCAACAGTTAGAAAACATATAGAAAATATTTATAAGAAACTGCAAGTGCATAATAAGATGGAAGCGGTACAAAAAGCTATGAAAAACAATTTAATATAGACTAACTACTTCAATATACGACAAATGACGTATTGAAAGAATTGGATTAATTCTACTTCTTTGTACCTATGAAAGAAGGTAATAATATTCCAAAACTTACTCCCAGAGAAAAAGAAGTGTTAGTTCATATTTCTGATGGGATGACACATAAACAAATAGCAGATAAACTCATTGTTAGTCCATCAACTATTCGTAAACATATGGAAAATAGCTACAAAAAACTTAAAGCCCATAATAAAATAGAGGCTGTTCAAAAAGCTATTAAAATGAACCTTATCGAGAATAATAATTAAAAAAGTAATTTCATTTTGTCTTTTTCAATACCCTTTTTAAGGTATTTTACTGTTTTTTATTTCGCTTAAATAATTGGTAATTAATAATTTAATTTACAATACCTTTTTTAAGGTATTGTAAAAAATCTTTGTTTGTTTTTATCTTTGCGCTTCTATTTAGAATTAGTCTAAATAAATATAACAATTAAAAACAAACAATTATGAAAAGAAAATTATTATTTACTACATCATTTTCAGTTTTTCTTATAGGTGCGATTTCTGCACAACAAATAACTGATACAGTAACGACAAACCCTTCTTATACAAATGAAGTGTATTATAATTTACAATCAGGAAATGAACAATCTATTCAAAGAAACGATTGGGACTTAGCATTCGCTTCAGATGGAATTGGTTTTGGGAGTTCTACAATTAGAATAAATGGCGGTCAAGGAACGGAATTGTTTTTATACGGAAATGATACTACTCAATGGAATTTAGTTGATACAACCGGGTTTAACTGGCAAGCTAACCAATTAATAAATGCAGATACTTCATGGGAAACAGGTGCTTTTAATAATAGAACACCTCAAAGTAGTTTTGATTTAGGTTGGGGAACGTATAACATGATAACTCATCTTGTGGAAGGGGATAGAATCTTTATTCTTAAGTTATCTAGTGGAGCATATAAAAAATTTATTGTAGATAAATTACAAAGTAGTGTTTACTATTTTAGATATGCAGACTTGAATGGAAATAATTTGGTAAATGCTACTGTAACCAAAACAAACCATAGTGGACAAAATTTTGGCTATTACTCAATTCAAAGTCAACAGGAATTAAGTAGAGAACCAACTTCAAATTCTTGGGATTTGCTGTTTACTAAATATGTAACTGATTTAGGTGGAGGCGTTTATTATGGAGTAACAGGCGTACTTGCTAATGTTGGAGCAAGAGTAGCACAGGTAAATGGCATAGATGTAAACACGGTTTCACATATAGGTCAAAATTATACTTTTGATATAGGTACAATAGGTTACGATTGGAAAACATTTAATATGACTACTTTCCAATATGATATAGAAGATAGCTTAGTATATTTTGTTGAAACAGTAAATTCTGAAATTTATAAGATTATATTTACTGGTTTTGGAGGTAGTGCTAATGGTAATTATATCTTCACTAAGGAATTAGTCGGGACTGTAGGTCTTGGAGAAGAGTTCTCTCAAAAAACTATATTAAATGTTTATCCTAACCCGGCAAAAGATGTTGTTAATGTGATATTTAATGCAAATACAAATACAAATCAGATTTCAATTATGGACATTACAGGTAAAGAGGTTGTTAAACAACAACTTAACTTGGCGATAGGGTTAAATAAAACAACTGTTTCACTAAATAATTTAAATGCCGGAGTATATTTCTTATCAATTATTTCAGATAATAAAATAGAAACACAAAAATTAATCATTCAATAATCAATTTCAATGTCAGAATTCTCCATGTTCTTTTTAAAGAAAGGACTTGGAGAATTTATAAACTTAACTAAAATCGGAAACTATGAAAAAAATAATCAATTCATTATTGTTAGTAACAGCTGTAGCATTATTCTCTTGCGGACAAACCAATGAAAATAATACAGTTGAAAATAAAGAAAAGAAAATAGGTGTTTTATTGGTAAATCATGGTTCTGTTGCTGAGTCATGGAGAAACATGTTGTTAGATGTAGAAACACAAGTAAGAGAAGAAGTTTTAAAAAACCCGAAGATTTCTAAGATTACAACTGCTTTTATGGAATACACTGAACCATCAATAGCAACTCGTTTAAAAGAGTTTGATGAAGAAGGTTTTGACGAAGTAGTGTTGATACCAATTTTTTTAACAGTTAGTTCTCATTATTCACACGATATTCCTGTAATATGTGGTTTGCAGGTTGATCCTAAAATTCAGGAGACACTTAAAAAAGAAAAGATAGAAGTGTATAAAGCGAAAGCTAGAGTAACTATTACTCCTCCATTAGATTATACCACTATTTTAAAGAAAAATGTTGAAAGAAGAGTAAATGCGTTAAGTAAAGATGCTGGAAACGAAGCAGTTTTATTGGTTGCTTATGGTGATGCCGACTATAACCAACAGTGGGAAAAAATGGTAGACGAAATTGGTAAATATCTTAAAATAAAAACAGGACATGAAAGTATTGCTTATGCTTGGTGTGGACATTTGGTAGGGTATTCTACTGATCCTACCTTAAACGGTATTCAAAAATTACATGAATTGGAAGATAACGTAATTGTTATTCCCGTTTTGGTTGCTAATGACCCTTATTTTCAAAAGGATATTATTCAAAAAGCATGTGATATGGCTGAAGGTAAAGTGTTGTATAAACAAGATGCTATTTTGCCTGATCCCAATATCAATCAATGGGTAGTAGATATTTCTAACCAAACAGTAGAAAATATTTAATAGAAAAATGAATAGGTTAATTGTTTTTAGTAAAAACCATGTTAGAGAATTGGTAGCAACAGTTATTGTTGCTGCCGTTTTTCTATATTTTTGGATAAACGGTCCTTTGCTTCAACGTGCAGAAATTTTAAGCATAGAATCTATAGAAACTAAATACTCTAACCCTGTAATTGTTGGTGAAGATGGTGTTGACCAAAAAAGAGATCTAACTTCATTTAAAACATTACATTTTGAAGAAGAAGAAAACCATGGTTTTGGGTTGATTTTAGATAAAAAAACACCTGATAATCACTGGGGGTTTATAGCGGATGCTAAACACAATCCAGGGTTATCTGTCGAGTTAAAAAACAAAATTTTTGAGCATGCTAAAACTTATGCTGGAGAAGAAATGTTAGTTAATATTTATCCTTCTATGGATATGTACTATGCTACTATTGTTAATCCAAAAAATAATAAAACAATTATTTATCTAGAAAGCACCGCTATTGTTAAAAATATAAGGGGTTATGGGGGGGAGATTAATTTAGCAGTTTTTTTATCAGAAGATGGAACTATTGAACGCATTGAACACATTTCATCACACGAAACATCGAGTTATTTATCAGATATAAAAAATGCCGGGTTTTATGAAGAGTTTAAAGGGATAAATATTACCAAAGGTAAACAACAAATAGATGCTGTTTCCGGAGCAACATTATCTACTGAAGCAATGGCAAGAACAGTGTCTGCTTTGATAGAAAAAGGGACTCCTTACCCCATATCTAATTATGCAGAAATTAATGAAATCAATTATTTTAGTTTAGATGCTATTTTAGATAAAATCTGGATACTTCACTTATTGGTTATTTTTTTAATGTTTGTTTTTGCTATTCAACAATGGATAAAAAAATCTAAAAAAAATATAATGATTTTAAGTGTTTTATCGCTTATATATATCGGTTTTTTCTTAAATAATTCATTTACTTATATCACTTTTATCCACCCATTTTTAGGCACAACAGTATCATCATTTATGGGGTTGTATGCTTTAATGGTTTTATTGGGTGCCATTTGGGGTAAAAATACGTATTGTAAATATGTTTGTCCGTTTGGAAATGTACAACGGCTGTTAATTCACTTAAATCCTATAAAAACGTCACGTAAATTTTTTATCCCTAATAAATGGGTAAAGCGTATTAGGGCTGCTCTAACAGTAATCTTGTTGTCGGGTATATTATTGGGTTTAAGAAGTTGGAGCAATTTTGAATTATTCCCTGACTTATTTGGATTAAGTGTTTTAAGTGTTTGGTTTATAGTGTCTATATTAACAATATTGGCAACACTTATTTACCCCATGATATGGTGTCGTTTATTATGTCCAACTGGAGCTATATTGGATGGCATATCAGATTTAATAAACTATAAAAGAAGAAAAAAATGATAAATACAACACCCTTTTATCATAAATCGTTAATTCAAACTATTAAAAAAGTTGAAGAATTAGCTCCTAAGAACTTTGATGAATATTCAGTACAATTAATTGTTGATTTTTTAGAAGAGTCTCATCAACGTTTTTGCAATCAGCTAATTCCTGAAATTGAGCAAAATTTTTTATTGCTAATGGGTTATTTTCAGCACAGTAATAACCTAAAAATCCTCTTTAATTTATTTTTAAAATTTCAAGTTGATTTTAAACAACATATTCAGATTGAAGAAAAGACATTATTTCCTTATGCTAAAATATTATATAAAGCCAGTATTAGTAACTCTATTACTTCTGCTTTATTTATCCATTTTAGTAAGTACTGTATAAGGGATTTTATCAATTCTCATAAAAAAAGTGAATGTTATTTAACAGAAATTATTTTTCTTTTTCAGAAGCAACAAGAAATTCAAAATCATACAATTTACAATGTATTGATTAAACAATTATGTCAATTTGATAATGAAATTAAAACACATGCTTGGATAGAAGATAATGTTCTTGTTAAGAAGGTAAAAGAAATAGAAGATGCTTTAGAAGATTTTGTAAAAACAGCTAAATCATAACTACTATGGGAAAAGATAACCTATATATACTACATGAAAATAAATTTGGATACATAGCAAAATGTTTTTGTTGTAATCAAATTCAAGTTAGTTTAGGTAATACGGTGTTTAATTTCTCTAAAAAAGAATATGAAGAATTTGACAGTTACTTGAATGAAATAAGAGCAACACATATTAAAAGTCTAAGTAAAAATCAAAAATACATTATTAGAACTAACAAAGAAGGAGTTGCTATAACCGTAACTAATAACGAACTATTAGCAATAGTTGAACTTTTGAATTTTGCAAACATATTACTGGAAGTGAGTGATTTAATGACAATTAATTGATGAAACATTTTTTCTTTAACACATTCTTTATTTTATTGTCAGCATGGGTAACTGCTCAAAATGCTACTATAAACGTTTTGGACGAGGAAAATCGACCAATTCCATCGGCACATATAAAAATTATGGAAACCAATAAATTTATAATTTCAGATAATAAAGGGGAAGCAGTTATACCATTTACTAATCAAAACCAATTAACTGTTGAGGTTTCTTTTATTGGGTATATAACTCAACAGAAAGTTTTAACACCTAATCAACAAGTTAAAATTATATTAGAAGAAGATGTAGTTTCTTTAAACTCTTTTGTAATTACGGGGCAATATGCTGAAAACAATCCTGAAAAAGCCGTTCAAAAAATAACCATTATTGATAAAGAAAAAATTGATAAAATGGGAGCGGTAAACCTAACAGATGTACTTCAAAATGAAACTAATATTAGACTAACTCAAGATGGAATTTTAGGAAGTAGTATGAGTTTGCAAGGTATGAGTGGCGAAAATGTTAAAATAATGATTGATGGCATTGCGGTTATAGGAAAACAAGATGGAAGTATTGATTTATCTCAACTTAATTTAAATGATGTAGAACGAATAGAAATTGTAGAAGGACCAATGTCTGTTAACTACGGAACAGATGCGTTGGCAGGAGTGGTTAATATTATTACTAAAACTCCCAATAAGCAAGGATTAAAATTTTCTTTAAATTCTTATTATGAAAATGTAGGTAAATATAATTTAGATGGAACTGTTTCTCAGGCTTTTGGTAATCATGCTGTTTCGGTTAGTTTAGGAAGAAATTATTTTGATGGGTGGAAAGCAACTGATCCGCTTTTTAAAGAAAATAAACCTATTGCAGACTCAACAAGATTTAAAACTTGGAAACCTAAAGAACAATATTTCGGAAAGTTTAAATACCAATATCAGCAAAAAAACACTTCTGTAATATATACGCTAAGTGCTTTTGATGAAAAAATAACCAATAGAGGGATGCCTCGTTTGCCCTATTACGAAAATGCTTTTGATGATTATTATAACACACAAAGAATTGATAATTCAGTTCAATTTAAAACGAAGCTTAACAAACAAAAACAGATAAATTTTTTAGCAGCTTATAATTATTTTGAAAGAGTTAAAAATACTTTTTTTAAAGATTTAACTACTCTTAATGAAGTGCTAACCACAAATCCTTCTGATCAAGATACAAGTGGTTTTGATTTAATAACTATCAGAACTTTTTTTGCTAATGCAAACGATGGTATTAAAGTAAACTATCAGGTAGGAATAGATTTGAATAGAGAAACTGCAGAAGGGGTTAGAATTGAAAGTAATACAAAACAAATTGAAGATTACGCTGCGTTTGCTAGTTTAGAATATAAACCTTTCCAAAGTACTATAATCCGTCCGGGAATAAGGTATGCCTATAATACAGAATATGAAGCTCCTATTTTACCATCTATAAACGTTAAACAAACCTTTAAAAAAATAAATATAAGAGCTTCTTATGCAAAAGGATTTAGAGCTCCTTCGTTAAAAGAGTTGTATTTTAATTTTGTTGATGTAAACCATAATATCGTTGGAAATAATAACCTTTTAGCAGAAACTTCTAATAATTTTAATCTTGCTGTTAACTATTCCAGATTAAAAAAAGCCTTTTTGTTAAAGGTGGAAGTAGCATCATTTTATAATAAAATTGATGATTTAATCACTTTAGCACAAATAACAGGAAGTGAATATTCTTATGTAAATATTGGTTCTTTTTCAACCAATGGAATTCAATTTAATGGTAATGTTTCTTATAATCATTTTATGATCGGTATAGGAGTTTCCTATATAGGAAGAGAAAATATGATTGCTTCTTTAAGCGGTGTTGATAAATACAGTTATAGCCCCGAGTATAAAATAAACATGAATTATGAAGTGAAGAAATGGAAGAGTTTTATTGCACTCTTTTATAAATATAATGGCAAGCTAACAAGTTTTGCAATAAATGGTAATGATGAAGTTTATCAAACTTATATCAACCCTTATCAAATGGCTGATTTATCTTTAGGAAAGAAGTTTTTTCAAAATAAAATAGCTATTACTCTTGGTTCTAAAAATATTTTTGATGTAAAAAATGTTGATGCTGTTGCTACAGGTGGAGCTCATTCCGGTGGTGGAGGAAATAGTATGATTGCAATGGGTAGAACTTATTTTGTTAAACTTAATTTGAATGTTAATTATGATAAGAAATAATATTTTATATAAAGTTCAGCAATACATTTTTCAAGGGTTTTTAGTACTAATGGCATTGTTTTTTTATTCTTGCGAAAAAGAAGAACTTCCTGTTCCTTCCCACGATCCGGGAGATGTAATTACCAATAGTATAAAAATGGAGTCTGATTATCGTAATCAGTTGTTTTTCGATTTAGAAACGAATAGTTTAGTAAAACAAAATCATAAAGTTATATGGGATTTAGGGTTTGAAACTTCTCCGAGTGGCAATAAAATAATTCTAAATGGAGCAAAATTTATGAAAGCAGCAAATACACAAACATCTAATTTTAATAGTGTAACCGATACAGTTGGATTAACTTTTAAAATTGATATGCCTTCAGGAAGTACTGATAGCACTGCTATAGAAAATTGGACTCCAAACAATGTTTATGTAATTGACAGAGGTTATAATGAATTAGGAACCCATCAGGGATTTTGTAAAATTGAATTTTTGTCAGTAAATGCTAGTTCGTATGTTGTTCATTTTTCTAAATTAGATGGAACAAATGATTTTTCTATGACTATTCCTAAAGACATCAATTACAATTTTACTTTTCTTTCATTAAATGGTAATCTTGTTTCTGTTGAGCCTCCAAAAGAAAACTGGGACTTGGCTTTTACTCAATTTACTCATTATTATTACAATGATGGAATGACTTATTTGGTAACAGGTTGTTTAAACAATAGAAATAAAGTAGAAGTTGCCCAAGTTTTCGATAAAAATTTTGCAGCTATAACATTAAATGATGTGAATATTTATAGTTTCTCAAAAAATAGTAATACTATTGGTTTTGACTGGAAAGAATATGATTTTAATACCGGAACTTATCTTATTTTTAGTAATCAAAATTATATTATAAAAAGTACCGAAGGAAAATATTTTAAACTACATTTTATAGATTTTTATGATACTTTTGGAGTAAAAGGAACACCTACATTTGAATTTCAGGAATTATAACTTAAATGTGGTATTGTATTGTTCGGGATTAAAGAATAATTTTGCTCCCATAATTTTTGTTTACTAATAGACTTATTTCCTATATGGACTTCCATGCTATAATAGATACAATAAAAGAAATTATAGATGTGACTTTCGCATATTTAATTTCTGCTAATAAAAGAACTTATTGGCTTTATTTTATCACTTCCTTTATCCTTGCTTTGTATGTGTATTACCGTACAAAAGAAAAAGAATCGTTTAAAACTTATTTCTTCAGCAAAAAAAGATGGTTTGGAAAATCTGCTTGGGTAGATTACACACTCATCTTTTTTAATAGCTTAATAAAAGTAGTAATACTTGCTCCGGTTTTAATTTATGCTCTTTATATGGCAGAAGGATTAAGTGAGTATTTAGTGAATAAATTTGGCCCATCATCATTTAACTTTTCTAAAACATCATTAATTATTTCATACACTATAATAATTGTAGTGGTTAATGATTTCTTTTCTTTTCTAATTCATTATGCCATGCATAAAATTCCTTTCTTATGGGAATTTCATAAAATTCATCACTCTGCAACCGAGCTTAACCCATTTACTCAATATAGAATTCATCCGGTAGAATTAATAATTAATAATTTAAGAGGGTTATTAATTAAAGGTGTAATTACAGGTGTGTTTTTATATATTGCTAACGATAATGTTAGTTTAATTACGTTGTTAGGAATTAATATTTTTAATTTTTTATTTTATTTTTTTGGAGCCAATCTGAGGCATTCTCATGTTAAATTAAAATACTTTAGTTTTTTAGAATATATTTTCATAAGCCCTTATCAACATCAAATACACCATAGTAACAATCAACAGCATTTCGATTCAAATTTAGGTTCTCGTTTAGCCATTTGGGATTATCTTTTTGGAACACTTATAAAATCAAAACAAGTTGAAGAACTTAAATTTGGTTTGGGAGAAGAGGATCAGCATTACGATTCTTTTTCTAAAAACCTTCTTAATCCTTTTGTAAACATTATCAAAAGAAAAAAATCAATTAAGTAATTATACGTTTTTAGTTAAAAATACCTTAAATGTGGTATTGTATGTTTTGTCTTGTTTTTAGACTTTTGCCATCAAAACAAACTCTTATTTAGAATAAGTCTAATTAAAAATACAAACCAACTAAAAACATTAATTATGAAAATGAATAGAATAGGAATATTAGCGTTAAGTGTATTACTAATGTTTTCTTGCTCTAAAGATAATGATGCTCCAGCTCCTGTTACAAACAATGGTGGTGGAGGTGGGAGCCCTACTTATCAAATACCAACAACCTATGTATTTGTTGATGGTTCAAGCCAAAGTACTGTGAATTTTGATGGTCAAAAACAACGTTTAGAAATGCTTTCTGAACTAGTAGTTTATATGAAAACCGCTAATACTCTTGGTACAACTGTTAGTGCAACGCAATTAAAAAATATGTATGCTAATAATGGTTATACCTGGATTGATGCTCCTGGATTAGGTATGACTGGTTCAACGAAACAGTTAAAAGATAAAACAGCAGAAGGTGATATAGGTGTTCAGGCAATGTTTGAAAACTACATGGATTCGCTAGCATATATTAGTAGTTTAAATTTTTCTAACTCTACCGAAACTTACGGGCAAGCAGGTGTTTGGACAAATGGAACTAAAAGTTACCTTATGGGAGGAAATGGGTTTGAATATGGACAATTAATTGAAAAGGGTTTAATGACTGCAGTATTTATGAATCAGATGACTGTTAATTACTTAGGTACACTTGCAGATGATGACAATACTACTCCACTTCCGGGAAAAACTTATACAGAAATGCAACATCACTGGGATGAGGCGTTTGGATATTTTTCTTCAGAAATTGATTATCCAACCAATGGAGCAGACAGGTTTTGGGGGAAATATGCTCAAGGTAGTGTAGAAGTTTTATTGGGAACAGGTACTAACATTATGAATGCATTTCTAAAAGGTAGAGCGGCTATTGATAATAACGATTATGCAACTCGTGATGCTCAAATTGCAATAATCAGAGATCAAATAGAGAAAGTTTGTGCAGGAACGGCTATTCATTATTTAAATGAAGCTAAAGCCAATATTACCAGTCCAATAGTTAAAAACCATGTACTTTCAGAAGCAATTGCTTTTATAGATGGACTAAGATATGGATATAATTCTATTAATGCTGTATCAATAACTTCAGCAGAAGTTGATACAGCATTAGGGTATATTGGTAATGACTTAAGTGCAGTTACTATTGTTAATATTAACTTAGCAATTGATTTAATTGCCTCAAAAACAGGGTTGAATGACGTAAAAGCATCATTATAATACTAACTACAAATAATACATTTTAGATAAAGTTTTGAAGTTTTAAACTTCAAAACTTTATCTATTTTTGCCAACCAAACCAAAATGTCATGAGTCAAAAAAATATTTTTCAGAATACATCTAAAATAACGGTATTTGTAATTATTTTAGGGTTGCTATTCATTGCAGGCTGCTCAAAAGACGATAAAAATCCTCCTACAAGTCAGGTTGTTGAAGAGTACGATAGAGCAACAATGCTTACTAACTATGCTGATGGGTATATTTTACCGGCTTATAATGAGTATGTTAAAAATATCGATTCACTAAAAACAGCTATTAATACTTTCAACTCAGTATTAGATATTAACTCACTACTTAATCTTAGAATTAAATGGGAAAATGCTCTTTTGGTTTGGCAAGATGTTGCCTTTCTAGAATTTGGTCCGGCACAAAACATTAGTTTTAGAAGTCAAACAAATATTTATCCTGTAGATACTAATTTGGTAATTAATAATATAGCCTCCGGAAGTTATAACTTACAATTAGCTTCTAACTTTGATGCAAAAGGATTGCAGGCACTAGAATACCTTATAAATGGTTCAGGGAATACTGATAATGATATTGTTAATTATTTTACAGCTACTCCAAATGCAAGGATTTATTTGGTTGATGTAATTAATGATATAGAAACCAATACCAATTATGTTTATAATGAATGGGTGAATACTTATCGCACTAATTTTATTTCCAATAGTGCAAGCAATGCACAAGGAAGTTCGGTTAGTAATATAGTTAATGCTATAAGTTTGCATTACGAAACCTTTATTAGAAAGGGAAAAATAGGATTACCTGCCGGAGTTTTTAACGGGTTTTCTCAACAACCTATGCCAGAACATGTAGAAGCATACCACCATGCAGAATCCCTGCCATTTGTTTACCGTTCTTTAGTTGCTTTACAAAAGTTTATTAGAGGAGAAAATTATTCTTCTTCTGTTAATGGAGAAGGTTTAGAAGATTATTTAAATTTTGTTAGAGCTCAATCTGGCGGACAACCATTGGTTAATTTAATTAATAATCAGTTTACTAATATTAATAATGAATTAGGTAATATTAACGACCCTCTAAGTATTGAAGTGATAAATAATAACCAAGGGGTAAGAGATGTATATCAGCAAATGCAACAAATGGTGCCTTTCATAAAAGTAGAAACCGCCAATGCATTAGAAGTGATGATTACTTACCAAGATAATGATGGAGATTGATTCATATAGAACAACTTATCTTTTAAAAAAAATTTTATGGGTAGCATTTTTCATGCTGCCCTTATTTGTTTCTGCACAAAACAAAGGAACATTATCTGGCACAGTAAAAAGCAATACCAACGAAAAACTGCCATTTTCTACTGTTTACATCAAAGAACTTAACGTTGCTACCCAAACCAACGATAATGGGAATTACCAAATAAAAAATATTCCTTACGGTAATTATACTATTGAATTTAGTTTTGTAGGATACGAAAAACAAGCACATCAAATTATAATTTCTAAACTTGAAACCAAGTTAAATGCACAATTAAAAAATAAAGTTGAAAATCTCACCGAGTTTGAGGTAGAAGGCGAAAATGAAAATGTTGGTACGATAAGAAGAATGCAATCTATTGATGGGGTTATTTTAAGTGAAGGAAAAAAAAGTGAAGTAATTGTTTTAGAACAGATTAATGCAAATAAAGCCGCTAATCAAGGAAGACAAATTTATTCGAGAATACCAGGTCTTAATATTTGGGAAAGTGATGGAGCCGGATTACAATTAGGGATTGGAGGTAGAGGGTTGAATCCGAGTAGATCATCTAATTTTAATACTCGACAAAATGGTTATGATATTAGTGCTGATGCATTGGGTTATCCAGAAAGTTATTACACTCCTCCAGCAGAAGCAATAAAAGAAATTCAGTTTTTAAGAGGAGCTGCTTCTTTACAGTTTGGAACTCAATTTGGTGGGCTGCTTAATTTTAAATTACATGATGGTCCTATAGACAAAGATTTTGAATTAACTTACAGAATAACAAAAGGTTCGTTCAATTTGAGTAATTCTTTTATAAGTGCTGCTTTTAAAGAAGGAGCATGGAAAGGTTATGGCTATTTTCAATTAAAAAAAGGAAATGAATTTCGCCCAAACTCAGATTTTGAAGTTTATACGGGAGCTATTAATATTACTAATCAAATAACTGAAAAGACTTCGTGGAATTTACAATATACTAAACTTTACTACTTGGCACAACAACCAGGAGGGCTAACAGATAAAGAGTTTTATGAAAACTCCTATCAATCTAAAAGAGCTAGAAACTGGTTTGAAGTAGATTGGAATTTGTTTGCAGCATCATTAACACACGAATTTAATGCGAAAACTAGATTGAAAACACAATTTTTTGGGTTGCATGCCTCAAGAAAAGCACTTGGAATTTTGGGTAATATCAGTCGTCCCGATTTTGAAGGTGACCCCAGAGATTTAATAATAGGAGAATTTCAAAATTTTGGAAACGAAACAAGGCTGATTAATATTTATTCAGTAAAAAATAACCAGTGGGCTTTTGTTATTGGAGGAAGATATTATCAAGGGTTAAACAAAAGTCGACAAGGAAATGCGGATACTACTTCAATGCCGAATTTTACTTATGTAAATCCTGATAATTTAGAGGGTTCAGACTATCGTTTTCCAAGTAGAAATTATGCCGCTTTTGCAGAACATATTTTCAGGTTTAAAAACCTGAGTATTACTCCAGGAGTAAGGTTTGAATACATCAATACGAATGCAAATGGGAGTTTTAGAGAAGTTGTTTATGATTTGGCAAACAATCCCATTTTTGATACTACTTTTACTGAAAATAGAACCAGTACTCGTTCTTTTGTTATTGGCGGAATCGGCTTAAATTATAAAATAAAAAACACCGTTGACATCTACTCTAACTTTACACAAAATTACAGGAGTATCAATTTTGCAGATATGCAAATTGTAAACAGAAATTTTAGAATAGACCCTAATTTAAAAGATGAGACAGGCTATAATTTTGATGTTGGAGTAAGAGGAATAATATCTAAAAAATTAAGTTTTGATGTTTCCGGCTTTGTTTTACTGTATGATAATAGAATAGGAAGCATTGATAAAATTGACGAAAGTACTTTTATACCATATAGATACAGAACTAATATTTCTGAGGCTGTTATAAAGGGGGTGGAATCAACTGTAGAAGTAGATTTTTGGAAACTGGCTTTTTCTGACACTTCTAAAATATCATTAACAACCTTTGTTAATTTTTCACTAATAGACGCAAGATATGTTAACTCTCAAAGTGCTGCATTAAATAATAAATTAGTGGAGTTTGTCCCTCCAATTAATTTTAAAACAGGTGTTACTTTTGGAACAAAAAACTTTGCAATAAGCTATCAATATACTTATGTTCAAGAACATTATACAGATGCTACCAATGCAGGAAAAGCCGCTGATGGAAGCCTTGTTTTTATTCCAGCAGCCATTATAGGAACTATACCGTCTTATTCAGTTATGGATTTATCTTTACGTTATACTTATGAGGTATTTCAATTTGAATTTGGAGTGAATAACCTTACAAATAGTTTTTATTTTACTCGTAGAGCAACAGGATACCCGGGACCAGGAATTATTCCTTCTCCCGTGAGAAATTATTACTTTACATTACAAATGAGAATATAATTAATTTTGAGGAATAAGTCATATAGTTTTTATGTATAAATTCGTTATCATACTTCATGTACTAGCCGCGACTATTTGGGTGGGAGGACACTTGTTTTTGGCAGTAATATTATTACCAAATATTCTAAAAAATAAAGATTTTAAAGCCTTATTAGATTTCGAAAGAAAGTTTGAAAAAATTGGTATTCCTGCTTTGTTAGTTCAAGTGGTAACAGGTTTTTATTTAGCTTATCATCTTTTACCTGATGTTAAAAGTTGGTTTTTGTTTGAGGGACATTTAGCGACACATATAGGGTTTAAATTACTTTTATTATTGGCTACAATATTCTTAGCAATTAATGCCAATTTTAGGCTTATACCTAATATCGAAAAAGGAAACAACTTAAAAATAATGGCAGTGCACATTATTTTAGTAACACTTTTTTCTATACTTTTTTTAGTTGTAGGAATGAGTGTGAGACTAGATGTTATCTAGCACAATAACAAAGATTTGTAGGTGTAAAAAATAGTTGTTATTATTTTTTTACTAATACTAATATTTTCTTACATTTGCAGCCCTTAAAAAACGACTGAATTTTATGTCTGAAGCAAAAGTAAAATTATTTGCCGGTAGAGCGTCAATGGAATTAGCTAACAAAATAGCTGATTCTTATGGTATTCCATTAGGTAATGTTATTATCAATACTTTTAGTGATGGTGAATTTCAACCATCATTTGAAGAATCGGTAAGAGGTTCAGATGTATTTATAATTCAATCAACTTTTCCACCTGCCGATAATTTAATGGAACTTTTAATGATGATAGATGCCGCTAAAAGAGCATCTGCTAGAAGAATAGTTGCCATTATTCCTTACTTTGGATTGGCTCGTCAGGATAGAAAAGATAAACCGAGAGTACCAATAGGGGCAAAACTAGTTGCTAATATGTTAGCTGCTGCTGGGGTTACTCGAATTATGACCATGGATTTACATGCAGATCAAATTCAAGGGTTCTTTGAAGTACCTGTTGATCATCTCTTTGCATCTACTATATTTATACCTTATATAAAAAGTCTTAATTTAGAAAATTTAACTATGGCTTCTCCTGATATGGGAGGAACAAAAAGAGCTAATGCCTATGCTAAATTTTTACATGCAGAAGTAGCCGTTTGTTACAAACAAAGAAAAAAAGCCAATGTTATAGAAGATATGTTTTTAATTGGTGATGTTGAAGGAAAAGATGTAATTATAGTTGATGATATGGTAGATACTGCGGGGACTTTAGTAAAAGCTGCAGCTATTATGAAAGAAAAGGGCGCTTTGAGTGTAAGAGCTATTGCCACTCACCCAATATTATCCGGAGAAGCTTACGAAAGAATTGAAAATTCAGAACTTACAGAGTTAATAGTTACTGATTCTATTCCATTATCTCAACAAAGTAGTAAAATAAAAGTTTTATCAGTAGCAGATTTATTTTCTCATATTATTAAAAAAGTATTTAATCACGAATCGATTAGTGAATCATTCATTTACTAATCTAAAACCAATAAATAATGAAAACGATAGCAATAAGTGCAGTTAAAAGAACAGAAGTAGGTGCTTCAAACGCTAAGCAGGTTAGAAAGGAAGGAAATATTCCATGTAACCTTTACGGAGGAGAAGAAAATGTAAATTTCTTTGTAAACGAAATAGAATTCAATAAAATTATAAATTCACCAAATGTTTACTTTGTGAACCTTGATATTGAAGGTAAAAAAGTAAAAGCTATTATTAAAGAAGTTCAGTTTCATCCGGTATCTGACCAAACGTTACATGTAGATTTCTTAGAAGTTTCAGAAGATACTCCTGTAAACGTAGTATTGCCAATTCAAACAACAGGAGTTTCTAAAGGAATTCTTGCCGGTGGTAAATTAAGAGTTGTTACTAGAAGATTAAAAGTAAGAGCTTTAGCAAAAGATTTGCCAGAATTTATTTCAGTAGATATTACTAAATTAAAAATCGGTCAATCAGTAAAAGTTGGTGAATTATCAGTTCCTGGATTAACTTTCTTAGATGCTGCTAATGCTGTTGTTGTTGCTGTTAAAACAAGTAGAGCTGCTGCTTCTGCTGCTTCTCAAGATGATGAAGAAGAAGAAACAGCTGAAGGTGCAACTACAGAAGCAACTGCTGAAGCAGAAGCAACTCCTGCTGAATAATAAATAGTATATAAATTATGAAGTATTTAATAGTAGGATTGGGCAATATTGGCTCTGAATACGAAAATACGAGACATAATATAGGTTTTAAAATAGTGGATGCCTTAGCTAAGGCATCCACTATTTTTTTTGAATCTAATAAATTAGGAGATACTGCAACATTAAAGTATAAAGGAAGAACATTTATTTTGTTAAAACCTTCTACTTACATGAACTTAAGTGGAAAAGCAGTAAACTATTACCTCCAACAAGAAAAAATAAAACAAGAAAATTTATTAGTGATTACTGATGATATTGCTATTCCCTTTGGCACACTTAGGTTGAAAGGCAAAGGCAGTGATGGTGGACATAATGGACTTAAAAGTATTATTCAGGTATTAGGGAACCAAGATTTTGCTCGGTTACGTTTTGGTGTGGGTAGTGATTTTGTTCAAGGTAAACAAATCAATTATGTTTTAGGAGAATTTGCTCCGGAAGAACAAGCTCAACTCGGAGAGAGACTAGAAAAAACTACAGCGCTTATTAAAGCATTTGGCACAATAGGTCTAGGGAGAACCATGAGTGAGTTTAATAATAAATAATGTATATTTGCTGTAAACTCTTTTCGTTTTGAAAAAGACATTAAGCATATCTCTTTTAATAATTATTGCAATAGCAACCATATTTCCTTTTGCTTATCTCAAAATGGAACGTAAAGCCATTAAAAAAGCTATTAAACATAAAATTATTGCCGGAATCGATAAAGAAGAATTGGTGTTATTAGTTTTCCATAAAAATGAAGTTGATCAACAAGTAAAATGGAAACACAGCAAAGAATTCCAATACAAAGGAGAAATGTATGATATTGTTGAAAAAGAAATTATAGGTAATGAAATATATTATTGGGTTTGGTGGGATAAGGAAGAAACAGTTTTGAATCAAAAATTAGCCAATTTGGTAAGACAAAATTTTGCTCAAAACCCCTATCAAAATAATAAAAACCAGGTAATTAATCATTTCTTTAAAACACTTTATTTTTCAGAAAAAACTACTATACAATTGGATGTTGTGAAAAATGAAATTTCTCATTGTACCCTTTATTCAGAAAACTTTTCTTTATGGAAACAATCGCCAACAACTCCCCCTCCTCAGCATAGCTAATTTTTTTAAATTAATTAATCACTTTTTATTAATTAGGGAACATTCATACTACTTTTTGTAGTTGGTGTTCTTTTATGAAAATTAACTATGAAACAAATCATGCTTATAGTATGGTTGTGTTGTATTTCTTTGTTGAGTACTTCACAAACCATCACTGTAAAAGATAAAAAAACTAATTTACCGATAGAAATGGTAAGTATAGTCACTAACCAGCCTCGTGTGGCAACTTTTACTAATGCTAAAGGTCAGGCTGATATTACTGATTTTAAAGGTGCTGAAAAAATCGAATTGAGATTAATAGGCTACAAACCTGTCCAAAAATCTTATGCAGCATTAGACTCTATGTCTTTTCAAATTACTTTAGAAGATGCTGGTCTTTCTTTAGATGAAGTTGTTATTTCTGCAACACGTTGGATTCAAAATAAACATGATGTTCCGGAAAAAATCACTACCATTTCTGCTAAGCAAGTGGCACTACAAAATCCGCAAACAGCAGCCGATTTGTTAGGTATTTCCGATGAGGTGTTTATACAAAAAAGTCAGCAAGGAGGTGGAAGCCCAATGATTAGAGGTTTTGCTACTAACAGGTTGCTTTATACGGTTGACGGAGTAAGGATGAATACCGCCATTTTTAGAAGCGGAAATTTGCAAAACGTTATTTCTTTAGATCCGTTTGCCATTGAGAATACAGAAGTCTTGTTTGGACCAAGTTCTGTCATTTATGGTAGTGATGCTATTGGTGGAATAATGAGTTTTACAACACTTACACCACAGCTTTCTGCCGAAAAGGGGAAAGAGATAGTTGTAGGAAAAGCCGTAACTCGATATTCTTCTGCCAATAATGAAAAAACGGCTCATTTCGACATTAATGTAGGATGGAAAAAATGGGCAATAGTTTCTAGCATAACAGCTAACGATTACGGGAATTTAAAAATGGGAACTTATGGACCGAACGAATACTTGCGTCCGTATTATGTACAACAACAGAATGATACAGATATAGTGATGGTAAATGAAGATGAGAAAGTACAAGTTCCTTCAGGCTATACCCAGCTAAATATGATGCAAAAAATCCGTTTTAAGCCAAATAACCAATGGGATATTGAATATGGGTTTCATTATTCAGAAACGTCAAATTACTCCAGATACGACAGGCACTTACGCACTAGAAACGGATTGCCTCGCTACGGAGAATGGTATTATGGTCCTCAAATTTGGATGATGAACAATTTAACTGTTACGCATACTAAAGACAATCCGCTTTATAATGAAATGACCATAAGATTGGCTCAACAATATTTTGAGGAAAGTAGAATTAGCAGAGACATTAACAAAAGTGAAAGAGAAAACAGGTTGGAAGAAGTGGATGCTTATTCGGTTAATATTGATTTTAGTAAAAATATGGGCGAAAAAAATAAATTGTTTTATGGTGTTGAAGCAGTGAATAATGATGTGAGTTCATTCGGAACAAATGATGATGTTTCAACAGGAATAACCGTTCCAGGTCCTAGCCGTTACCCACAAGCAACTTGGACATCTTATGCAGCATACCTGAGTGCTCAATTTCATTTAAGTAATAAATTGTTGATGCAAACCGGAGTAAGGTACAATGCTTTTGTCTTAGATGCTCAGTTCGATACCACTTTTTATCCGTTCCCGTTTACTACGGCAAAACTTAATAATGGTTCTACAACAGGAAGTTTAGGCTTAAAATTTAATCCTACCGAAAAATGGTCGTTTAGTTTAAATGCATCCACCGGATTTAGAGCCCCCAATGTAGATGATGTTGGAAAAGTATTCGATTCAGAGCCGGGAACTGTAGTAGTTCCAAACCCAAATTTAGAAGCAGAATATGCTTACAATATTGATTTTGGAATAGCAAAAGTATTTGGTGATGCGGTAAAAATTGATGCAACTGCTTTTTATACCTTGTTGGATAATGCTATGGTAAGAAGGAGTTTTTTGTTAAATGGTATGGATAGCATAGTTTATGATGGCACATTGAGTCAGGTTCAAGCCATACAAAATGCCGCTGTAGCTCATGTTTATGGTGTGCAAGCAGGCATAGAAGTTAAACTTCATTCCGATTTTAGTATCACTTCTCGTTTTAACTATCAAGTAGGTGAGGAAGAGTTGGAAGATGGCTCTACAAGTCCTTCCAGACATGCTGCTCCTTGGTTTGGAACAACTCGGTTGACTTATACTAACAAAAAAACCAGCTTACAGTTTTATGTTATCTACAGCGGTGAGCGTTCTTTTGACGACATGCCCGAAGAAGAAAAAGGAAAAACAGAGATATATGCCATTGATAAAAATGACAATCCTTATTCGCCTTCGTGGTACACATTGAATTTTAAAACCATGCACCACCTTACAGATTATTTTGTGATAAGTGCCGGCTTAGAAAACATGACTGACCAACGTTACCGACCTTATAGTTCAGGATTGGTAGCTCCCGGTAGAAATTTAGTGTTTTCATTTATAGCTAAGTTTTAACTTCTATTATTATGATAAGATACCTGTCAGGTTTTAAAGTCTGGCGGGTATTTTTTGTTTATTCTTTTGCTAATTTTTAGCTACATTTGTTTTTTTAAATAAATTAAAAATAAGCTCATGGATTACAACAATATTTTAATAACTCAAGAAAAAAACATTGCTCAGGTTACCATTAACCGACCTAATCAATTAAATGCGTTGAATTCAGCTACAATAGCGGAGTTGAGCAGTGCTTTTAAAACATTAGAAGCAGATAAAAATGTTCGCGTAATCATAATTACTGGTTCTGGTGAAAAAGCCTTTGTTGCCGGTGCAGACATCAAAGAGTTTTACCAATTTGATGTGGAAGAAGGAAAAAAGTTATCTGCAGAGGGACATCAAAAATTATTTGATTTAGTAGAAAATTTAACCACTCCTGTAATTGCAGCAGTTAATGGGTTTGCCTTAGGTGGCGGATTAGAATTAGCCATGAGTTGTCATTTTAGAATTGCTTCCGACAATGCCAAATTAGGTTTGCCAGAAGTAACGTTAGGCGTTATTCCTGGTTATGGAGGAACACAACGATTAGCACAATTAGCAGGTAAAGGTAGAGCCATGGAAATGATTATGACTGCCAAAATGATTTCTGCAGAAGAAGCAGCCAGCATTGGTTTAGTCAACCAAGTAGTTACACAAGAAGAATTGTTGTCAACTTGCCAAAAAATAGCTCAAAAGATAGCTTTCAATTCGTCAACAGCCATTGCAAGTGCAATAAAAGCGGTTAATGCTGGTTTTAAAGACGGTGTTAATGGTTATGAAATAGAAATTAGTGAGTTTGGTAAATGTTTTGGAACCCCCGATTTTGTTGAAGGAACGAATGCATTTATTGAAAAACGTAAACCGGAATTTAGTTAAAACTTTATAAACTTTTAACTTTACAAGCTTTCTATTAAATGAGCAATCCCTTAAAAAAACTTGCCGGACAAACAGCCATTTATGGGCTTACAAGCATAGTTGGACGTTTGCTCAATTGGTTTTTGGTGCCTATATATATCGGAACAGCGAAATTTACGCCCGATCAATACGGAATTATTACCGAAATGTACTCCTATGTAGCATTTTTAGTGGTGTTTCTAACCTACGGCATGGAAACTGCTTTTTTCCGTTTTTCTACCTTGCAAGAGCACGATAATAAAAAAGTATATTCTACTATTATTTATTCGCTTTTCACCACTTCTTTCGTTTTTATTGCATTGGCTTTTTTGTTTGATCAATCTATTGCTAATTGGCTGAAATATCCCAATAATAAAGAATTTGTAACTTGGTTTGCTATGATAGTTGGTTTAGATGCCGTTGCTTCTATTCCTATGGCGAAATTAAGAGCAGATAATCGTCCCATAAAATTTGCTGTTATCAATTTTGCGAATATTGGTGTAAATATTGGCTTAAATTTATTTTTCTTAGCCTATTGTTTACCGATGTATAAAGCTGGAGAAACCAATTGGCTCATTGAAACTTTTTATAACCCCGAAATAGGTGTGGGTTATGTTTTTATTGCTAACCTTATTGCAAGCATTGTTAAGTTTTTGCTGTTGCTTCCTGATATGTTAAAAGCTAAATTTAGTGTTGAATTCGCATTGCTTAAAAAAATGTTTATTTATGCGTTGCCCTTATTGGTTTTTGGGTTGGCAGGAATTGTAAATGAAACTATCGACAGAATTATGCTAAAACGTATGTTGTTTGAAAACAAAGGAGAGTTAGCCACTATGACTCAAATAGGAATTTATGGTGCTTGTTACAAAGTTTCTATTATTGTTACGCTTTTTATTCAGGCGTTTAGGTATGCGGCAGAACCTTTCTTTTTTGCTCAGGAAAAAGAGAAAAATGCCAAAGAAACTTATTCCACCATCATGACTTATTTTGTGATAATTTGTGCTACCATCTTTTTAGGTGTAATGTTGTATATTGATATTGTGAAATATTTTATTCCTAATGAAGCCTATTGGGAAGGATTAAAAATTGTTCCTGTATTGCTTTTTGCTAATATTAGTTTAGGCATTTATTACAATCAATCTATTTGGTACAAACTAAGCGGAAAAACCAAATATGGAGCCTACATTGGTATTTTTGGAGCTTTGGTAACCATCTTATTAAACTACATTTGGATTCCTGTTTATGGTTATGTTGGTTCTGCTTGGGCAACATTAATTTGTTATTCTTCTATGTGCATCATTTCGTTTATTTTAGGACAAAAACATTATCCCATAAAATACAACTATTTTAAAATTGGGATGTATTTAGGCTTAGCACTATTACTTTACTTTGCAAGCACTCAGTTTACCATAGAAAATTTTTACACCAAACATCTTATACATACGTTAATAATTTTTGCCTTTTTAGGAACAATTTACGCCATCGAAAGACCAAAAAAAGTGGTAATTTAGTCGCTTAAAAAGTTCACAGTTTTCAGTCAATAAAAAACTTTGAACTTGAAAATTATAAGCATGAAAATAAAAATAGTAAACAAATCCAATCATCCACTACCATATTATGGTACGGAAGCTGCTGCCGGTGTAGATTTAAGAGCTAATATAGAGGCTTCCATCACTTTAAAACCATTAGAAAGAACCTTGGTAAAAACAGGTTTATTTATAGAATTACCTGTGGGTTACGAAGCACAAGTTCGTCCGAGAAGCGGATTAGCCTATAAAAATGGCATTACCGTATTAAATTCTCCGGGAACTATTGATGCTGATTATAGAGGTGAAGTTGGCGTAATTTTAGTAAATCTTTCTAACGAACCTTTTGTAATTGAAAATGGAGAAAGAATTGCTCAAATGGTAATAGCTAAACACGAACAAGCAGAGTGGGAATTAGTAGAAGATTTAGCTGAAACCGAAAGAGGAGCAGGAGGATTTGGAAGTACAGGAAAGAAGTAAAATCCCCTCTAACTCCCCTAAGGGGAGGATTTATTAGTTGGGTAAGTATAACATTTAAAAAGTCCTTTCCTTTGGAAAGGATTTAGGATAGGAACATGAAAATAATAGTACCAATGGCAGGAAGAGGTTCAAGATTGAGACCTCATACGCTAACCATACCAAAACCATTAATACCAATTGCTGGAAAACCAATTGTACAACGTTTGGTAGAAGATATTACCAAAGTTTGCGGAGAACCTGTAGATGAAATTGCCTTTATCATTGGTGATTTTGGGACAGAAGTAGAAAACCAATTAGTAAGCATTGCTGAAAACTTAGGAGCAAAAGGAAGTATTTACTATCAGGAAGAAGCATTAGGAACAGCTCACGCTATTTTGTGTGCTAAAGATAGTTTGGAAGGAAAGGTAGTAGTAGCGTTTGCCGACACTCTGTTTAAAGCAGATTTTAAAATGGACGATGCTGCTGAAGGCATTATTTGGGTCAATCAAATTGATGACCCACGAGCTTTTGGTGTTGTAAAACTCAATGAAAATAACATTATTACCGATTTTGTAGAAAAGCCTCAAGAATTTGTTTCCGACTTAGCTATTATTGGAATTTATTACTTTAAAGATGGAGTTTACCTAAAAAATGAATTACAATATTTAATTGATAATGACATTAAAGAAAAAGGCGAATATCAATTGACCAATGCCTTAGAAAATATGAAACAAAAAGGAACAAAATTTGTTCCCGGTAAAGTAATTGAATGGCTAGACTGTGGCAACTATACAGCTACTGTTTATACTAACCAACGTGTTTTGGAGTTTATTAAAAATGAAATCATTATTGATGCTTCACTTCAAAAAGAAAATACGGTAATTATTGACCCTTGTTATATTGGTAAAAATGTAAAAATCATTAATTCAGTTATTGGTCCTCATGTTTCTATCGGAGATAATTGCGAAATAAATAATTCAGTAATAAATAATTCATTAATACAAAAAAACACCCAAATTCAAACAGCAAACATTGCCAATTCTATGGTTGGGAATTTTGCAAAAATTACCGGAAAAGCGCAAGAATTAAGTGTAGGAGATTACAACGAATTAAGCTAATATACATGTCATTAAACACATTCATAAAACTTTTTATTCCACTATTATTTTTGGTTGCGTGTAACTCTCAAAAAGATACGGTAAGCTCTAAGCAAAAAATTAAAGAGGCTACCGTACTTAATGAAAAACAAAAATTGGAGTTAGATTTTTTATTCCATGAAGCTAATAAACAAAGACTGTTAGGCAATTACGAACAAGCGTTGGTAATTTATTCTAAATGTGTTAAAATAAATCCTAACCAACCATTTTTTCATTATGAATTGGCCAATTTATATAATATGGCTAATCAACAGCAAATCGCACTTCAATATGCAGAAAAGGCTGTTCAATTAGACCCGAATAATAAATGGTACAGGTTGCAATATGCCCAATCTTTGCAAGAAAGTGGAGATACAGAAAGTGCAATAAAACAGTACGAAAAGTTGATAGAATTAGAGCCAGAGAATGTTGATTTATATTTTGACTTGGCAAGAATGCAATTATATTCAGAAAAGTATAAAGACGCTTTGATAAATTTAGATGAAATTGAAAAGCGCATAGGAATTAGTGAAGAAATTGTAAGACAAAAAGAAAAAATATACATTAAGTTAAATGATATTGAAAGTGCGGCTGATGAGGTTCAAAAATTAATTAATGCATATCCTGATGAAATTCATTACAAAGGATTATTAGCAGATTTATACCTGGCAAACGAAATGCCCGAAAAAGCATTTGAAATTTACCAACAAATTTTAGAAAAAGACCCTCAAAATCCTTATGCACATTTGTCTTTATACGATTATTATAAAGCAAAAAATGAAAATGAAAAAGCATTGGAAGAAGCAAAATTGGCTTTTCAAAGTCCAGATTTAGATATAGATACTAAAGTACAAATTTTACTTTCTTATTATTCTTTATCTGATAAGAGTGCAACTCTAAAAAAAGAAGCTTTTGAGTTGAATAAAATTCTTATAAAAACACATCCGGAAGAAGCAAAAGCTTATACCATTTATGCTGATTTTTTATTAAGAGAAAATAAACTAGAAGGAGCTAAAGAAAATTATTTAAAAGCCATTGAGTTTGACAACTCTCGTTATCCAATTTGGAATCAATTGTTGTTTTTAGAATCGGAACTTAACGATAAGGAAGGGCTAGAGAGAGATAGCAAGAGAGCAACAGAATTATTTCCAAACCAACCAATACCTTACCTTTTTTATGGGGTTGTACAGTTAGAAAATAAAAACTATAAAGAGGCTACTGAATATTTAGAAATAGGAAAAGACTACGTAATCGATAATCCACCACTTAAAACTCAGTTTTATGCTACCTTAGGAGATGCCTATAACAGCATGAAATTATATGATAAATCTGATGCGGCATACGAAAAAGCATTGGAAATTGACAGTAAAAATATACATGTATTAAATAATTACAGTTATTTTTTATCACTTAGAGAAGAAAAATTGGAACGCGCAGAAAAATTATCAGCTCTTTGTAATGAATTAGAACCTAACCAGCCTAATTATTTAGATACATATGCTTGGATTTTGTATAAACAAGGTAAATATGTACAAGCAAAAGAGTGGTTAGAAAAAGCGGTGAGTGTTGGTGGTGATAAAAATGCTGTAATATTAGAACATTTAGGAGATGTTTTGTATCAACTCAATCAGCCCAAAGAAGCATTAAAATATTGGAAAAAAGCTAAAGAATCAGGCGAAGGTTCTGAGTGGTTGGATAAAAAAATAGCTGAAGGTAAATTGTATGAATAAAAGTAACCGATTAGTATATATTTTTCTACTAGTTTTAATAAGTCTTTTTGCATGTAAATCAAGACAAAAAACTGTTACTACTGATTTTGGTAGAATAAAACATATTTCTGATAAAAATCTAATTGACAGCCTCGAAAAAAATGAATTTCAGTTTAATGTGCTTTCTGCAAAAGCTTCTATAAAGGTTGTTGATGATAAAGAAACTTCTTTTAAAGCGCATATCAGAGTAAAAAAAGACAGCGCCATTTGGGTTTCTATTACACCCTTATTAGGAATTGAAATGGCTAGAGTATTAATTACTAAAGATAGTGTAATGTTTTTAAATAGAATTGATAAACAATATTTTGTAGGTACTTTTGACTATATTAATAATAAATTTGGAACCGATCTAGATTATCAAATGTTAGAAGCTGTGATTGTTGGGAATAGTATAGAGTTTGAGAAAGAAGAGAAAGACATTATTACGAATGTGGATAAGAAAAAACATGCTTATTATATTAGTACCGAGAAGAAAAGAAAAGTGAGGAAAGACTTAAAGAAAGATAAAAATAAATTAAAAGAACTTACTCAAGCAATATGGTTATCGCCCGAAAATTTTAAAATTATTGAGTTAGTACTTTCTACCCCAAAATCCGATCATTCTTTAGTGAGTAAGTATAGTGATTTTATGGAACTAGAAAATAATTCATTTCCTCAGAAAATTGATGTAACGTTAATCTCAGAAAAAATAGTTAATATTTTAATTGATTACTCTAAGGTATCTATTGAAAAAGAAGACATTTCATTTATATTTAAAATTCCAGCTAAATATGAGCCTGTTCAAACAAATTAATTGTAGTTATCTTTTGCTTTTTTGCTTCGGATTGCTGATGTTTTCAACAAACGGAATTGCTCAGTCTAAATCTGAATTAGAAAAAAGAAAAAAAGAACTGAATAAGGAAATATCTCTTATTAATGGAATGCTTAAAGAAACGGAAAAAAATAAAGCACTCACTTACGATCAATTACTTAAGTTAAAAAGTAAAATTAATGCTCGAGCCAATTTAATTTCAACTATCCATTCCGAAATAAAACTTATTAATAAAAAAATTGCAGATAATGAAGCTATTATTACTGCGATGGAAAAGGATTTAGCACAATTAAAACAAGAATATGCTAAAATGATTTATTATGCTTTTATTCATAAAAGTCAGAAGGATAAAATTATGTTTGTGATGGCTGCCGAGAGTTTTAATCAGGCATACAAAAGATTAAAATACATTCAGCAATATACTACTTACAGGCAATCTCAAGCAGAACTGATAGTTAAAACACAACAAGATCTTCAGAAAAGAAACAATGATTTAAAAAATAGCAAACAAGAAAAAGCGGCACTACTTTCTTTAGAAGAACAAGAAAAAAGCAAATTAGCAGTAGAAAAAAGTCAACAAGAAACCGTAATTTCTAAATTACAAGGTAAAGAACAAGATCTTAAAGATAAGCTTAGAAAAAAAGAAGAAGCTGCTGCCAAACTTCAGAAAGCCATCCAGCGAATTATTGAAGAAGAAATTCGTAAAGCAAAAGAAGCAGCTAAAAAAGCCGGAAATACAACCAAAGGGTTTCCAATGACTCCGGAAGCTCAGATGCTTTCTAATTCTTTTGAAGCTAATAAAGGTAAACTCCCTTGGCCGGTTATTGAAGGCGTTATTACCGCTAAATTTGGTCAGCATAATCACCCTGTATTACCTGGAATTGTGGTAAATAATAATGGTATTGATATTAGCACTAGTGGCGGAGCAAAAGCAAGAGCAATTTTTGATGGAGAAGTGAGCTCTGTAGCAATTATTCCTGGTGAAGGAAAAGTAGTGATGATTAGACATGGAGAATATTTATCTGTTTATTCTTATATGAGTGAAGTTTTTGTGCAAAAAGGAGATAAGATTTCTACTAAACAAGAACTTGGTATATTAATTAATGATACCGGAAATTCAGGAACATCTGTTCATATTGAAATATGGAAAGGAATGACAAAACTAAATCCTGAATATTGGATTTATAGAAAATAAAATACTTATGAAGTTTTCAATTTCAGTTGTAATTCCTTCGGTAAAAAAACTAATAGATTATAAGGATTCATTAATAATTTTAGGCTCTTGCTTTGCCCAAAATATTGGAGAAAAACTTACTTCCAATAAATTTAATACAGTTGTAAATCCATTCGGAATAATTTATAATCCTATTTCTATTGCTAATAATTTAACTCATATCTTAAATAAGAGCAACTTTAAAGATGAGGATTTACTTTTTTTCAATGATAAATGGTTGAGTTTACAACATCATGGAAGTTATTCTAATAGCAATAAAAGTGAATGTTTACAAAACATTAATCAATCCATTAGTTTATCAAATATACAATTTAAAAAAGCAAGTTATTTGTTTATTACTTTTGGTTCGGCTTGGGTGTATGAACATGAAAAGTATGGGATGGTTGCTAATTGTCATAAAATTCCTGCTAAGCATTTTGCAAAAAGATTACTGAAAGTAGAAGAAATAGTTGCAGCTTATACCTCTCTTATTAAGAGCATTAAAGATAGTAATGCGGATATTAATATTGTTTTTACTGTTAGCCCTGTTCGTCATGTTAAAGACGGTTTGTGGGAAAATAATTTAAGTAAGTCAGTTTTGCATTTAAGCATAAAAGAACTCACCGAAAACTTTGATAATTGCTCTTATTTTCCGGCTTATGAAATTGTAATGGACGAATTGCGTGATTATCGTTTTTTTAAAGATGATTTAGTCCATCCAACAGATTTAGCAGTAAACTATGTTTGGGAAAAATTTACAGCAAGTTATTTTTCGAAAGAAACAACTTTATTAGTTGAAAAGATTCAAAAAATTAAACAAGCAGCAACGCATAAGCCTTTTGATTTTGACAGTGAAAATCATCAGCAATTTATTAAAAATCAACTCGCTATAATTCAAGAATTAACTGTTCAATTTCCTCACCTCAATTTTGAAGAAGAAAAACAGTTGTTGACAAAGAAAAAATGAATTACTGATTCAAATAAGCTGTAATTCCTTGATAAATCGTATTTAATTCAGCATCGGAAATACAATAAGGAGGAATAATGGTAAGCACATTTCCGAGTGGTCTCAGAATTATGCCTCTATTCAATAAAAATTGATACGCTTCTTTCCCTTTGGGATTGAAATAATTGCTTTCACTTTCAGTTTGTAATTCAATAGCAGCAATAGTTCCAAAACATCGAGCATTTCTAATTTTTTTATGTTGTTGAATAGTTGAAATAAATGTTTTTTGTAATTGGCAAATGCGTTTAATTTTTTCAAAAGTATTTTCTGTTTCAAATAAATCTAACGAAGCATTGGCAGCAGCACACGCCAATGGATTCCCTGTGTAAGAATGTCCGTGTAAAAAAGTATGTTTAGTATTATCTGAATAAAATGCTTGATAAATAGCATTAGAAACTGCTGTAATTCCTAAGGGCATAAAACCACCGGTAATTCCTTTAGACAAACAAAAAACATCAGGTTTGTGCTGAAAATAATCTGAAGCAAACCATTTTCCGGTTCTACCAAAACCTGTAAAAACTTCATCAGCAATGGTTATCACATGGTATTTTTTACATAAACCTATTATTTCTGATAAAATTTCTGGTGAATGCATTAACATTCCGGCTGCTCCTTGAATAATGGGTTCAAAAATAAAAGCAGCTATTTTATTGGTTTTTAAATGGTTTTCAAATTCATTTAAAACTGCTAATTTGTTTTTTTCTGTTGGAGGTTCAATAAAATCAACATGAAACAACAGTGTTTCAAAAGGTTCGTTAAAACCACCTCTGGCTGTTAAACTCATACTTCCGAATGTGTCTCCATGGTAATCATGCTCTAAGGCAATAAAACGAGTACGTTTTTCGCCTTTGTTGAACCAGTACTGAATAGCCATTTTCAGTGCAACTTCGTTGGCAGTAGAACCATTATCTGAGAAAAATATTTTTTCAATGTTTGTTGGTAGTAAATGAATTAATCTTTCCGAAAGCTTTACTGCTTGAGGATGTGTAAATCCACCAAAAGCAACATGCTCTAATTCCAAGGCTTGTTCATAAATTTTTTGGGCAATATAAGGGTGTGCATGACCATGAACGTTTACCCACCAACTTGAAAATCCATCAATGTATTGCTTACCGGCTTCGTCAAAAACAAAAGCTCCCTTGCTTTTCACAATAGGAATTACATCAGCACTTTTTTGCTGGTCGAATGGATGCCAAATGTATTGTTTGTCTTTTTGTTTCAGGTTCATAGTGGCAAAGGTAAACAGTCAAAAATAAAAAAGGTCGGAATGAGTCAATTTTATTCCGACCTTTTTAAGTTTATAAAACCTCTTTTACCAAATAGTAACTCTTAAACTATCGGCAGCAACCATTTCTCCTTCTTTGCAACCAAAAGCATTATGGAATTCATTCATATTAACCAATGGGCCATTAATTCTATACCTTGTTGGAGAGTGTGGATCCGTTTTTACTTGGTTGATAAGGAATTCATCTTTTGCATTGGTATGCCAAACCTGGGCCCAACCTAAAAAGAAACGTTGGTTGTGATCAAAACCATCAATTAGTTCTGGTTTTCCTTTCTTTTCCACAGCTTTTTGTAAACCGTAATACGCTAAGGTTAATCCGGCAATATCAGCAATGTTTTCACCAAGAGTAAGTTCTCCGTTTACTTTATTACCTTCGGCTACTTCGTAGTTATTAAACTGGTTGACTAATCTTGCTGTACGTTCTCCAAAATTTTTCAAATCTGCTTCTGTCCACCAGTTTTTAAGATTCCCATTACCATCAAATTGACTTCCTTTATCATCAAAGCCATGAGAAAACTCGTGACCAATAACAGCTCCAATTCCACCGTAATTAATAGCATCATCAGCTTCAGGGTTAAAAAATGGAGGTTGAAGAATAGCAGCAGGAAAAACAATTTCGTTCATAGTAGGATTGTAATAAGCATTAATTCTTTGTGGATTCATTCCCCACTCATCTTTATCAATTGGTTTTCCTAATCTGTCAATGTTTTCTTTATAATTGTGGTAGTTCATGTTCATCACATTTTGAACTAAAGTAGTTGGTTTAATATCTACAGAACTATAATCTTTCCATTTATCAGGGTAACCAATTTTGTAATTAAATTTGCTTAGTTTTTCTAACGCTTTAGATTTTGTTTCTTCACTCATCCAATCTAATTGTCGCACTCTTTCTTTAAAAACATCAGAAATATTATTAATCATATCCAATACCATTTGTTTAGATTCTTCTGGAAAATGTTTTTCTACAAATAGTTTTCCTAAGGGTTGACCAACATAATTGTTAGATTTCCCTAAAGCTCTTTTCCATTGTGGTTTCATTTGTTTAACACCTTTTAGTGTAGTGGAATAAAAATCAAAATCGGCTTGTTCAAAATCTATGCTCAGATGTCCGGAAAAATCATTAATAAAATGATAAGCAACATAGTCTTTCCAATCTGTTAAAGGGAATTTTTTGAAAGAATTGTTCAACGCTTTAAAGAAATTAGGTTGACGAACAATTAAGGTATCAAAATCTTTAAATTCTGCAGTAGCGAAGAAATCTGTCCAGTTAATTGCAGGAATAAGTTTTTGCAAACCTGCTTTATCCATTTTATGATACGTTTTATGTGGGTCTCTTAAATCAACTCTATCCATAGAATTGGAAGCTAATTCAGTTTCAATTTTGATGATGTTTTTGGCTTTTTTGGCAGCTACTTCTTCCGAATTATCGGTAAGCACAAATAGTTTAGTGATAAATTTTTCATATTCGGCAAGTATGTTTTCGCCTCTTTCATCTTTAGGAAAATAATAACTTTTATCGGGTAAACCAAGTCCACCTTGAGAAAGGTAAGTAATATATCGGTCACTGTTCTTAGCGTCTATGTAAACATAAAATCCAAAAAATGCACCTGAACCAATTTTTTTGTTTTCTACAGAAGTAGTTATTAAATCAGCTAAAGTAGCTGCTTGGTTTATTTTATTTAAATGTGGGTTAATAGGTTCATAACCTAATTTATTAATGGTGGTAGAATCTAATGCTGAGGTGTAAAAATCTCCAACTAACTGTAAGTTTGTTCCTTTTTTACCTTTAGCACTTGAAGCTTCTTCCACTATGGTTTTAAGTTGCAATTCATTTTCATCATGTAACACATTAAAACTTCCCCAACGGCTTTCAGATTCAGGGACTAGGTTGTTTTTTAGCCAATTACCTGCAGCAAATTGTTCAAAATCATCACAAGCAGAATGAGAGGAATCTATTTGACTAATATCAAAAGCGGGAGTAATTTCTTTTTCTGGTTCTTGGTTTTTATTTTCTTGTGTTGAACATCCTACGGCTACTAAAAGTAAGCTAGGAATAATAATAGAGCTAGTTTTTATCATATTTTTAGTTGGTTAGTGATTTACAACGGGTTAAAGATAACAAAAAATAAATATAGTTTATTTATCTAGGGAGATAAAAAAAATTAAAAATTTTATGGAATTTAGAAAGTAGTTGCATCTAAAGGGCAAACAAAACATAATATTCACCTAAAACCTAGAAATTATGAAACCTAGAAATTACAAAAACAATCATCTAAAAGCTAAAATGATGAATAGAAAATTAACCTTATTTAGAAATGTAACTACAAAACTGGTTGCTTTAGGATTTTCAGTATTAATAATGTGTTCGGCAGCCTTTTCTCAGAATAGTGAGATAAAAGGAGTTGTGAAAGAAAAATCTACAGGAGAACCAATGTATAATGTAAATGTTTATGTTGAAGTTGGCGGAGTGCCTTATGGAACTTCAACCGATACCAACGGAAGATATACAATTAAGCCTTTGAATTCGGGAGTTTATACTGTTAAAGCGAGCTCTTTGGGTTATGATGATATTAATACTACTAATGTAAAACTAACATCAGATAAAATAACGTATGTAAATATAGAAATGGTTGAAGCTGCTTATACTATGGAAGGGGTGGTTATTGTCGCAGAAAGAGAAGTAGCACATAGAATTCCTCTAATTAGTAAAGATGAACCACATGTACAAGCGTTAACTATTGAAGAGATTAGTAATAGTCCAAACATTAAAGATCCTATTAAAATAGCCACCATGTTGCCGGGGGTTACATTAGCGAACAATGGTAAAGATGTTTATATAAGAGGAGCACGACCAACTTCTACTCAGTTTATTACAGATGGAATGAAATCAATAAATGGAGAGATAGGTATTCCCGGATTAGCTATTGGAGCAATGAAAGTTTATACCGGAGGTGTTCCTGCAAAATATGGAGATGTTAATGGTGGGGTAATTGTAGTAGAAACTAAAAGTTATTTCGATTTGGCTCAGGAATTTAAGTAAATCCCTAAAAGTTCAAGGTTTAACTTTTACTATTAAACCTTGAACTTTTTTAATACCTTTATCAATTCATTTTTAGTGACCAAACTTTATCAATGAATATCTTTAAGAAAAATAGACCTCAGAAATTGTCCGACAACGAGCTTATTGCAACATATAAGAGCAATGGAGATGGAATATATTTGGGTGAATTATACAAAAGATATTCTCACTTGGTGTTTGGTGTTTGCCTTAAATACCTGAAAAACGAAACCGAATCTGAAGATGCAGTTTTGCAGATTTTTGAAAACTTAATGGAAGACCTTAAAAAACATGAAATAGTGAATTTTAAATCATGGTTACATAGCGTTGCACGAAATCATTGCTTAATGCATTTAAGAAAAATGAAATCGGTGTTGAGAAAAGTAAATGAATATGAAGCGGCTTACGAACATGAAGAAACTTTTGCAGCTCCATTTGAAATAAGCGAAAAATTTGAACAAGAATTAATATTAACCGATTTAGAGAAAGCAATAGCAGTATTAAAAGAAGAACAACGAGTTTGTATTGAATTGTTTTTTCTGAAAGAAAAATGCTACAACGAAGTAGCTGAAGAAACGGGTTACTCTGTAAAACAAGTAAAAAGTTACATACAAAACGGAAAAAGAAATTTAGCCATACAAATGAATAATTTGAAGTGAATAATTGAAAATGATATGAAAGAATTACATAACCATATATTTTCTGCAACCACATGTATTTCTAAAGAAACGATGATGAAGTATATTAAGCATCAGCTTTCTAAGAAAGAGTTGCACGAGGTGGAAAAACACATGCTCGATTGTGATTTGTGTTCTGATGCGATGGCAGGAATGAAGTATGCCACAAATAGTGCTACTATTTTGGCTATTGATAATAAAATCGACAATAGAATTGCAACCGGAGAGTCAAATCCTTTTTTTAGAGGAGGTTGGCTTATGGCAGCAGCATCTCTTGTAGCGATAATTTTTGGAGCTTATTTTTTAATTAATTTGTTTGATGAAAATAAGTTTACACAAAACGAAATGGCTGTTCATCAGCAAATGGAAGAAGAACAAAATAATGTTGCTCCAACAGAAAATTATATTAAAGAAGAAAGAATTGATGAAGATAAGAAAGAAGTCGTTGATAGAAATCAAAATAAAGATGAAGCTACTGAAGATAATACTTTAAAAATGGCAGAAACAGCAACTGAAAATTTAGAAGAACCTACTCCAACAAGTGTTTTTGATAAGCCGGATTATAGAGGAACGCCAAGTGATATAGATGATATTGAAAATGATATAGTATTGGCAGATGAAGTTCCTGTAAGTATAGATGTAGAAGTTGTTGAGGAGGAAGTGTTTTCAAAAAATGATAATAACGCTACTTATTACGATAATGAAGTGTTGAATAACAATCAACAAGTTGTTTCATCAACTGTGACTTCTGAAGAAAGTGAACCTGATGTTGATAAAGTGGAGAAGGAGGAGCAAAGAAATGAAACCAATAGAAAAAAAGCAAAATTTGTTCAAGCACCAGCTGCTAAACAAGAAGCTGTAGCATCTGGAAATTCTTTGTCTGCCGGAATAACAGCTCAAAACACTTACTATCTGTATGATTATAAAGTGGTAGATTATACTGTTGAATATCAGAATGAGGAAGATTTTAAAAAATTAGCTGAAACAGATGCTACTCCAGTTGATTTTCTTAACAAAGAGCAAAAAGCTGAAGCTGAAAAATCGTTAGACCAAACTATAGTTAAAGAAACCTATAAAGATGTATTAGAAAGAGCTATTGTAAACTTTAAAAAGTTAGCGTATAAAGACGCCTTAGTTGATTTTGAAATGATTCTTGTTAAACATCCAAAAGATGTAAACGCTTTGTTTTATGGAGCGTTATCAGAATATAATTTAAAGCATTATAAAAGAGCTTTAAGTAAATTGGATGCGGTTTTAAAAAACCCTCAAACAGAATTTAACCAGGAAGCAAAATGGAATAAAGCCTTAGCTTTAATTGAGTTGAAAGAAACGGTTAAAGCAAAAAAACTGTTACAAGAAATTATTGATGAAAAAGGATTTTATCAGCAAAGAGCTCAAGATAAATTGAAAACATTGAATTAAAGACTTATTTTCTTACATAAATCCTAATTCAAACTTAGCTTCTTCACTCATCATGTCTTTGTTCCACGATGGTTCCCAAACCATAGTAACTATACACGATTTTACCGACCAAAGTGCTTCAATTTTTTGACGAACTTCTTCGGGTAAACTTTCTGCTACAGGACAAGATGGAGAGGTTAGTGTCATTAAAATTTCTGCATTAAACTCTTCATCTAATTTAATTTCATAAATTAATCCTAACTCGTAAATATCTACAGGAATTTCAGGGTCATATACTGATTTAAGTACTTCTATAATTTGCAGCTCCACATCTTGTTTGGAGAGTTGATTGGTATGTTCTTTATTTTCCATAGTTTTTCAGTTTGTAAAGTTAAAGGTAGAAGGTTTATAAAGGTTGATTTAAGTTACTTTCTACCTTATGAACTTTCAACTATGCGTCAGCTTTTGTGCTGAACGCTATAGCATACATTCTAATTTGTTTTAACATTGATAACAGCCCATTGCTTCTGGTTGGCGACAAGTGTTCTTGTAATCCAATTTGATCAATGAAAAATAAGTCAGCATCAATTATTTCTTGTGGAGTGTGATTAGAAAATACTCTAATCACTAACCCTACAATTCCTTTGGTAATAATGGCATCACTATCGGCAGTAAAAATTATTTTACCATCTTTTAGTGCTGCATGTAACCAAACTTTACTTTGGCAACCTTTAATTAAGTTTTCATCTGTTTTATATTGTTCATCAATCAATGGTAAATCTTTGCCTAATTCAATGATGTGTTCGTACTTGTCCATCCACTCATCAAACAAAGCAAATTCTTCTACTATTTCTTGTTGTGTTTCTTTAATGGAGTTCATAAAGTTGAAAGTTAGTAAAGTTTATAAAGTTTTTATTAATCCTGAAAGAACCTTGGATATTTCTTCAGCAAGTTGATATTTTTCATCAAAACTTTCTTTAGAAATGGTGTTTAATTCTTTAGCCAAATAAAGCATAGAACGCACTTCTCCACAAGAACCTTTAGCTATATATAAAAAGTATTTAAATTCATTATTGGATTTTCTTTCAAATCCTTCAGCAATATTATTCATAACAGAAACAGCAGCTCTTTGAATTTGGTCTTTAAAACCAAAGTCTCTACTATCCTTAAATTCTTTATAAATAATAAGAGTAAGCTGTTTCGATTTTTGCCATGCAATAATATCTTCAAATCTATCTATCTTCATTTTTTTACTTTACAAACTTTATAAACTCACAATAACATTTTCAGCGCTCTTTCCAAAGCAAGTATAAAAGTATCAATTTCCTCTTTGGTATTATAAAAAGCAAATGAGGCTCTTGCCGTTCCAGGAATATCAAAGCGATTCATTAGTGGTTCGGTACAATGGTGTCCGGTTCTAATAGCTATTCCTAATTTGTCGATAATCATTCCAATATCAGATGGGTGCGTGCCATCTACCAAAAAAGACAATACACTTGCTTTGTTGGTAGCTTCTCCAATTATTCTAACCCCTTCTATTTTCTTTATTTTTTCAGTAGCATAGCTTAATAATTCATGCTCATAGGCTTCAATATTTGCTATGCCAATGTTATTCATATAATCTATGGCTGCAGCTGATCCCAGTCCACCAACAATATTAGGTGTTCCTGCTTCAAACTTATGAGGTAGTTCGTTGTAAGTAGTTTTCTCAAAAGTTACGGTTTTAATCATATCGCCACCACCTTGGTAGGGAGGGAGTTCATTTAAAATGGCTTCTTTACCATATAAAATGCCTACTCCTGTCGGACCAAACATTTTGTGAGCTGAAAAAGCATAAAAATCGCAATCTAGCTCTTGAACATTAACTTTAGTGTGAGGAACTGCTTGTGCTCCATCAATCAACACAAAAGCTCCAGCCGTTTTAGCCAATTTAATAATTTCTTTAACAGGATTTATGGTTCCTAATGTGTTAGAAACATGTGTTACAGCTACTAATTTTGTTTTAGGCGAAAGTAGTTTTTTAAACTCATCTATCAACAATTCACCTTTGTCGTTGATTGGAATTACTTTTAAAATAGCTTTTTTTTCTTCGCATAACATTTGCCACGGAACAATATTGGAATGATGTTCCATGGTAGAAATAATAATTTCATCATCTGCATGGATATGTTTTTTGCCAAAGCTCGAAGCTACTAAATTGATGCTTCCTGTAGTGCCGCTGGTAAAAATTACTTCGTGATTATGTTTTGCATTAATAAACTGCTGCACTGTTGTTCGGGCTTTTTCATAAGCATCGGTAGCTTCCTGACTTAAGGTATGAATTCCTCTATGGATGTTGCTGTTTTCGTGTTGGTAATAACGATTGATAACATCAATTACCTGTTGTGGTTTTTGCGAAGTAGCGCCATTATCAAAATAGATTAATGGTTTCCCGTTCACTTGGCGGTGAAGAATGGGGAAGTCTTTTCGGATTTTATCTGAGTTTATAAAGTTCATAAAGTTAAAAGTTTATAAAGCTTTGATTAATCCAGAAAGAATTTTAGATATTTCTTCTGAGAGTTTATATTTCTCATCAAAACTTTCTTTTGAAATTGTTCTTAATTCTTCTGTTAAATAAAGCATAGAACGAACTTCTCCACATGAACCTTTAGCTATAAACAAAAAGTATTTAAATTCATTATTTGATTTTCTTTCAAATCCTTCAGCAATATTATTCATTATAGAAACAGCAGCCCTCTGTATTTGGTCTTTAAAACCAAAATCTCTACTATCATTAAATTCTTTATAGATGGCTATTGTTAGTTGTTTCGCTTTCTGCCAAGCTATTATATCTTCAAACCTATCTATTTTCATTATATATGGACTATTGTCAACTTTTAACTTTATACTTTATAAACTTTCTAACTAAGTTCTTCCTCAATTTTAGCATCAATATACTCGTGCAAGGTCTCAATAGATATTCTCTCTAAGGCATCTTTAGCAAAAGCATTAATCATTAATTTCAATGCTCCTTTTTTCGATATTCCTCTCGATTGTAAGTAAAAAATAGCTTCTTCATCAATTTGCCCTGTAGTAGAGCCATGGCTACATTTTACATCATCGGCATAAATTTCTAACTCAGGCTTTGAGTTTGCAGTTGCATTATCAGAAAGTAAAATATTGTTGTTTTGCTGAAAAGCATTAGTAATTTGAGCATCTTGTCTAACAAACACTTTTCCGTTAAATACTCCTGTTGATTCATCATCTAACACACCTCTATAAACCTCATTAGAATTACAGTGTGGTTTTTTATGGTCAACTACGGTGTGATTGTCAATATGATCTTTGTTTTTTCCTAAATATAAACCATTCAAATTGGTTTCACAGTTACTAGCATCTACCTCAATGTTCAAGTTGTTTCTCACCAAAGCACCATTAAAGGTAGCAGTATTGATAGTGAAATTGCTATTAGCTTCTTGGTAAACTTGTTCAGTAGCAATGCTAAAGTTAGCTTCTTTTTTATCCTGAATTTTATTGTATTCTAAATAGGTATTTTCAGCAACAAAAAATTCTGAAACGTGGTTGTTAAAGTTCTTTTCGCCACCAACATTAATAAAAGATTCGATGATTTTTACCTGGCTACCTACATTACCAATAAACAAATTTCTGCTTTGCGAAACGGTATTGCTTCCTGTGGTGATGTTAAGGATGTGATAAGGTTTTTCAACGTTATTATTTTTAGCAACTTCTAAGTAAATACCATCCGTATGGAAAGCATTATTTAAAGCTAAAAATATTTCTTTTTTATTTTGAGTAAACTGATTGAAATGTTTTTTTAACCCTTCAAAACCTTGTTTTTTTGCTACTGAAAGTGAAGTTAGTGTAACGCCATCTATTTCAGTAAACTTGGATAGTTCAGGAGAATAATATCCATTTATCACCACCAAAACATATGCTTCTAAGTTTGGAATTAAAAAATTAGTGATATCAATTTTCTCAGGCCGACCAAGTGTATAAGTATTGTTAATGATTTTTCCTAGTCTTGTGTATTTCCAATATTCCGTTTTAGAAGTAGGAAAATCTAATTTGGCAAGTTCATTTTTTGCATTATTTCGTAAGCCTTCAAAATAGCTGTCTTCATTAAACTGAAGAGGTGATAATGCGGCTAAGAAAGTATCTTTTTTTGTTAATTCTGCTGTTGTCATTTTTGAGATGTTAAATTTTAAGGTTTGAATTTTAAATTAAAGATGAGTAACTCAAGATTTAAAATTTATAATTCAACATTTTCAGATTTTATCCAATCATATCCTTTTTCTTCAAGTTCTAATGCTAATTCTTTTCCTCCGGATTTTACAATTTTTCCATTGTATAATACATGCACAAAATCAGGAACAATATAATCTAACAAGCGTTGGTAATGTGTAATAACAATGGTAGCATTGTTTGGTGATTTCAATTTGTTTACTCCATTGGCAACAATTCTTAAGGCATCAATGTCTAATCCAGAATCGGTTTCATCTAAAATGGAAAGTTTTGGAGACAACATTGCCATCTGAAAAATTTCGTTTCTTTTTTTCTCACCACCAGAAAAACCTTCATTTACTGAACGGTTAGCCAATTTTGAATCTAATTCTACTAATGCAGATTTTTCTTTTACCATCCCTAAAAACTCTTTAGCAGAAACAGGCTCTTGGTTAAGATAAGCTCTTTTTTCGTTAATAGCTGTTTTTAAGAAGTTGATGTTGCTTACTCCCGGAATTTCTACCGGATATTGAAAAGCTAAAAACAACCCTTCTCTAGCTCTATCTTCTGGAGATAAATCCAGCAAGTCTTTACCATCAAATTCTACTGAACCTTCAGTAACTTCAAATTCTTCTCTTCCAGCTAAAACAGAGGATAAGGTACTTTTACCCGAACCATTTGGTCCCATAATAGTATGTACTTCACCTGCTTTTACTTCTAGGTTAATTCCTTTTAAGATTTCTTTACCATCAATACTGGCGTGTAAGTTATTTATTTTAATCATTTCACTTATTTTTATAGAACACGGATAATACTGATGTAACCGATGCTCACTTATATTTATATTTTTGTTATTAATAATTTTAAATTTCTCAGCCGTATTCTTATCCTACTGATCCTTCTAAACTAATTTCCAATAGTTTTTGTGCTTCAACAGCAAATTCCATTGGTAATTTATTTAATACTTCTTTGGCGTAACCATTAACAATTAAATTAATCGCTTTTTCGGTATCTATTCCTCTTTGGTTGCAATAGAATATTTGGTCTTCGCCAATTTTTGAAGTAGTGGCTTCATGTTCTATTTTAGCAGTACTGTTTTTTGCTTCAATGTATGGAAAGGTATGTGCTCCACATTGATCACCCATCAATAATGAATCACATTGTGTGAAATTCCTCGCGTTGCTAGCGTTTTTATGAATTTGTACCAGTCCTCGGTAAGAGTTGTTGCTATGTCCGGCCGATATTCCTTTAGAGATAATAGTACTTTTAGTATTTTTTCCTAAATGAATCATTTTTGTTCCTGTATCAGCTTGTTGGTAGTGGTTGGTTACCGCTACAGAGTAAAATTCGCCAATAGAATTGTCGCCTTTTAAAATACAAGATGGATATTTCCAAGTAACAGCAGATCCTGTTTCTACTTGTGTCCACGAAATTTTAGCATTCTTGTGGCAAATACCTCTTTTCGTTACAAAATTATATACACCACCTTTACCTTCTTTATCGCCAGGAAACCAGTTTTGTACTGTTGAATATTTTATTTCGGCATTGTCTAAAGCAATTAACTCAACAATAGCAGCATGTAATTGGTTTTCATCTCTAGATGGAGCAGTACAACCTTCTAGGTAGCTTACATAACTTCCTTCATCAGCTACTACCAACGTTCTTTCAAACTGTCCGGTGTTGGCTTCGTTTATTCTAAAATAAGTAGAAAGTTCCATAGGACATCGTACTCCTTTTGGAATGTAGCAAAAAGAACCATCAGAGAATACTGCAGAATTTAAAGCTGCGTAGAAATTATCAGATGTAGGAACTACCGTGCCGATGTATTTTTTTACCAATTCAGGATGATTTTGAACCGCTTCGCTAAACGAGCAGAAAATTATCCCTAATTCTTTTAGTTTTTCTTGAAAAGAAGTTTTTACGGAAACTGAATCAAACACAAAGTCTACCGCTACACCACTTAACGCTTTTTGTTCATCCATAGAGATGCCTAATTTATCCATAGTAGCTTTCATTTCAGGGTCTATATCTTCCCATTTTACATCTCCTTTCTTTTTGGGAGCCGAATAATAAGACAAAGATTGAAAATCAACTTTAGGATAATGCACATGAGCCCATTCTGGCTCCACCATTTTTTGCCATGATCTGAAAGCATTTAAACGGTATTCCAACATCCATTCCGGCTCATTTTTCTTAGCAGAAATTAAGTGTATCACCTCTTCGTTTAATCCAGGAGGAAGTTTGTCAGCTTCAATGTTTGAAGTAAAACCGTATTTATACTCTTTATCTTTTAACTCTTCTTTTAAATCGTCTTCTGTGTATGCCATTTTATTAGTTTATTAATTTTTAAAGTTTTTGCCCACTTGGCTTTTACTTTATGAACTTTCTACTTAAAGCGAGAAACTTTCTCCACAACCGCAAGTTCTATTGGCGTTAGGATTTTTAAAAATAAAGCCTTTTCCATTTAATCCGCCTGAAAAATCAAGTTCTGTTCCGGCAAGGTAAAGAATACTCTTTTTGTCGCAGACTACTTTAACTCCATTATCTTCAAACACTTTGTCATCTTCATTGATAATGTGGTCGAAAGATAAATCGTAAGTCAAGCCAGAGCACCCGCCACCTTTAACACCAACTCTAACAAAGCTTCCTTCGGGAGCATTATCTTCTTGCATTAGCTTAATTGCTTGTCTTTTTGCGTTTTCTGAAACTGTTATCATAATTCAATTATTTAGATTAATTCTAAATTAGGGCAAAAGTACCTAAAATGTGGTATCGAAACAAAGAAAAAGTGAAAAAAGTAAATCTAAATTTAAATAGATTGTTCAATAAATGAATTTCTTACCTTTGCCCTATGTTTGAAGATAAAAATAACCCCAAAGAAATTGAGAATCTTGGTGAATTTGGATTAATCAATCACCTTACCTCTCAAATAAAATTAAAAAACCCAACTTCTGTTAAAGGTGTTGGTGATGATGCTGCTGTAATTGCTCCATCTAAAAATAAACAAATTGTGGTAACTACTGACATGTTGGTAGAAGGTATCCATTTCGATTTGATTTACACACCGTTTAAGCATTTGGGATACAAGGCTGTTACAGTTAATCTTTCTGATGTTTATGCTATGAATGCAGTGCCTACTCAAATTACTGTTTCTATTGCCGTTTCTAATAAAATTTCTATTGAAGCGTTAGAAGAATTGTATGAAGGAATGTTGTTGGCTTGCGAAATTTATGGAGTTGACTTGGTTGGTGGCGATACCACCTCATCAAATTCAGGATTGATTATAAGCATAACTGCTGTTGGAGAAGCAGAAAAGAAAGAAATAGTTTATAGAAATGGAGCTAAAGAAAATGATTTAATTTGTGTGTCGGGCGATTTAGGTGGTGCTTTTATGGGCTTACAATTACTAGAAAGAGAAAAACAAATTTTTAATGAAAATCCATCTATTCAACCTGATTTTTCAGGATACGATTATGTGTTAGAAAGACAACTAAAGCCTGAACCACGACAGGATGTTATTGAAATGTTTAAAGAATTGGGCGTTCAACCTACTTCTATGATAGATATTTCGGATGGACTTTCTTCTGAAGTTATTCATATTTGTACTCAATCGGGAGTTGGGTGTACTATTTATGAAGATAAGCTTCCTATTGATCCTTTAACGGTTTCTACAGCTGAAGAAATGAATTTAAACCCTTCTGTTTGTGCATTAAATGGTGGTGAAGATTATGAGTTGCTTTTCACAATCTCCTTAGAGGATTATGAAAAAATTAAAGAACAAAAAAGAGTGTCTATCATCGGACATATTACTGCTGACAAAGGTAAACATGAGTTTGTTTCTAATGGAGACTCTGTTCATGAGCTTACTGCCCAAGGATGGAATGCCATCTTGAAAAAAGATAGCGAAAATTAAAGTGTAAAATGTGATGTGTGTTACATCAATTGTTTTCACTAACTTTTAAACAACTCCAATGGCACTTTTGAAACATGATAATATTAACATTTTAAAAAAAATCACTTTTGTCAGAGGGATTAATATTATCGGATTATATTTCAGTTATCATCTTTCAAAACTTACCAAATCGGGAAAAATAGTAGGCTTACCCATGAGCTTAACTATTGAGCCTACAACAGCTTGTAATTTAGGTTGTCCTGAATGCCCGAGTGGACTAAAACAATTTTCTCGTCCAGAGGGGAATCTTAAAAATCCATTTTACCAACAGACCATAAATAAGGTGAAAAAACATGTTTTTTACTTGAATTTTTATTTTCAGGGAGAGCCTTTTATTAACCCTAATTTTTTGGATATGGTGGCTTATGCTCACCAACAAAATATTTATACGGCTACATCAACCAATGCTCATTTTCTTACAGATGAAACAGCTAAAAAAACAATAGAATCGGGATTGGACAGATTGATTATTTCTATTGATGGTATTACTCAAGAAGTGTATGAGAATTATCGTATTCATGGAAAGTTAGATAAGGTGTTGGCTGGAACAAAAAATATCTTGAAATGGAAAAAAGAGCTTCAATCTAAAACGCCTTATGTTATTTTTCAGTTTTTGGTAGTACAACCTAACGAACATCAAATAGAGGAAGCAAAGTTATTGGCAAAAGAATTGGGGGTTGATGAAATTCGTTTTAAAACGGCTCAGGTATATAACTACGAAAACGGAAATCCACTTATTCCAGAGAATGAAAGATATTCCCGCTATAAAAAACTGTCTAACGGAAAATTCGTTCTAAAAAACAGACTACTTAATGAATGTTGGCGTATGTGGAGTTCTTGTGTAATTACTTGGGATGGAAAGGTGGTGCCTTGTTGTTTTGATAAAGATGCGCAACATCAGTTAGGTGATGTGTCAATATCCAATTTTAAAGAACTTTGGAAATCTGAGGCGTACCAATTATTTAGAAAAAACATATTGACTAACAGACAAGCTATAGATATCTGTAAAAACTGCACCGAAGGAACTAAAGTTTTTGAAGATTAAATTAATTAATTATCACTTTTTTTACTTTCTTACTTCCTTTGTCATTTAGTAATGTCACTAAATATACTGCTTCACTCCAGTTAACAGTATTGATTTTTTCATAAGTTGAATTAGCTATGTTTTTGGAAAAAATTAATTTGCCGGATAAATCTCTAATTTCAACTTCAGTATATCTTTTAGTAGCTAAAAACTCTATTTGGATATAGTTATCTATTGTCCATATTTTAACTTCATTTGATGTTATTTCATCAACAGATACAACGGTATTACTAATAGTAATCAGCTTGTCAATTTCCTGATAACAATTGCTGTTTTGAGAAGCTCTTAGTTTTGCTAAATACGAACCGGGTTGCATGTAAGCATGTGTTGGACTGGGTAACGTTGAAGTATTTCCATCACCAAAATTCCATAAATAATTGATTGCATTAGTTGATTGATTATTGAAGTTAATTTGCTCACTAATAGCAAAAGTATCTTTAGCAGTGGTGAATGTTGCCACTATTGGTAACGGATTGGTTAGTTCCACGGTATCTACTGTATTTCCACAAAGTGCATCTGTAGTTTCAATGGTATAGATTCCATTAGCAAGGTTGTTTAGTGTATCATACATCAATATATTGTTTTTAGATGATACTACATTGTTGTTAGCATCTCTCCATGTAATATCAAAAGGAGAAGTACTGTTTTTTGTAAAAATTATTTTACCATCTTGCTGGTTTACACAGCTAATTTCATTGATGTCGATATTTTTTGGAGCTCCAATGTGTAGTAAAAATCTAGCAGAAACAGTAGTGTCATAAAGCGTAACATTTATAGAGTTAATTTGTTTCAAATTATAGATATTTCCTGTTTGTAAATCTTCTAATAGTAAACAAGATATGTTTTCTAAACTTGAAACGTTTTCAGTTTCTATTATATGTGTTCCTGTAACACCTGTAAGAATTTTTATAGGGATATTAATTTCTTGCTCCGGCAGTTGATTAATAGAAAACATATTGTTACCCATAACACTTGCTATCATAGGGAGAAGGGTGTTGTCAGAGGGCATTTTAGCAGCATCAAGGTTAGTGTCAAAGTTATTTGTAGCACTGGGATTAAAATTTATAATAAGCTCATCACTACCATTTGCATTGGTAGCTATCATTTTAAAAGGTTGGTTATTTACCGTTTTCAAAAAGCTACCAGTTGTACTTGTTTTGGATGTTTCCCTAAAAGTAACATTAGCAGTCGGACTAAATGCTTGCACCCATATTGCCTGAGAAGAAGCAATAATATTAGAGCCGCCATTAGTGCCAAAACCGGCAACATAACTGGCAAACTGCTGTAAATCAGGGTTCCAAATATAAATGGCAAAATTAACGCCTATTTTGGAAATGTTAGGACTATCCCAATCAATAGAAGATGGATAAGGATTGGCTAACATATTCCATCCATCATCTGTTGGTAAACCTGAATTGGTATATGAAAGAGGTAAACTTATATTACCAACATTTGGAGGGCCAGTAACGTCAACGGTGAATGGTTGTGTTCCTGTAATTGTGTCGCCACTCCAAATCCAAAGTCCTTCGCCTACACCAATTACATCATTTGCATTTATAGGTGGTGTAAATCCATTGCTTTGAGCTCCTGGTAAACTTTCATCATAAAAATAAATGGAAGGCCAAGGATTAGCAGCTGTCGGCCAATTAGGGAAATCTGAACCGGGAAAACCACTAGTAATAAAGCTACTGCTTAAATCGGCAATAGAAGCGCCTGTAACGGAAGAACCTATAAATCTCCAATTAGTAGCTCCTGCATCTATATACCGCTGCATGGTAATATTACCTGAAATAGGATTGAAGAAAGTACATGCTGCAACAGTACTAAAAACATTATTCCCTGTTGAGGGGGTTGGACCATCATTAAAAATAACAGTATTATTTAAGGAAAGTGTATAGCTATTTTCATTTTCATAAATTCCTGCTGTATATCGAAGTCTTAGAGTTGATCCTGTAGGAACATAAATATCACTTGAAGAGTTTGAACGTTTAGCATAAAAATCACCTACAGGTACATTGTCAATGTAAGCAGTAATATAAGCTCCATTCCAGCTGTCGCCATAACTGTCAAACATGTTTAATGTATATTTACATTTTGTAGTTAGTTCATTAATTCTAGCTGTTCCTGCAGAGTCAGAAATGAGTGTTAATGCGTTATTAGTATTAAAATTTCCTGTAGCAATGCCTATATTTAAAGTTCCTGTTAAATTTACATTGCCTGAATTTATATTAGCACCATTTACATTGTCAACAGTTAAGTTATAAATGTTTTGTGTTCCAATTAAATTCAAATTGTTTATTACATCTCCTTTAAATGTTAAGTTTCCTGTTGATGGGACAAAAGTACCATTATTGTTAAAGTTAGCATAGACATTAATATTTGCTCCTGCATTTAAAGTAAGTGTAGCTCCATTACTTACTGTTAAATCCTTACATACGGCTGTACTTCCTGTAATTATAGGGTAGTTTGGCATTCCTGCTGGAATTAACGCATTCATGATGGTAGTAGGAACATCGGCATCCCAGTTATTAGGATTAAACCAATCGGTATTTACAGAACCGTTCCAAGTAGAAGTTGATTTAAAAATAAATTGAACTTGAGGTTTATAATTCACTCTATTGTTTGGTGTTTGTCCACAAATACTTCCTCCATTATCATCTTGTCGGTAACTGTACCCATTGTTTGCATTATAAATTCTACATTGTCCTGAAGCATCCCAAGTAGGCTGAACTTGAGACCAACAAATTTCTATTGCAATGTTGCTTGTTCCATTCCAAGTAAAAGGATTATCTAATATAATCATGTCGTAATCTCTTGGTTCTGGAGCATAAGTAAAGGCATTTTTAACAGTTGTCCATCCTGTAGTGCCTAAGTTGTTAGAATTTTGTCGGTTAGTATGCTTCATTTTTATAGTATATCCAGGAATATTAAATAATGGGTTAGTAGTTATAAAAAAACCCACTTGTGTTAATGTATTTGCTCCCGAAATACCAGCAGCATTTAATTCCTGACGAGTATATACAAAATGTGCTACCTGCCTTCTAAAATAAGTATTAATGGGAGAAGCTTGAGTGATAGTGTTTTCGGCTGTACCTGTACCTATTTGTATGGCTTGACTATTAGCTTCTGAATAAAATATGATGGCTACAAGAATAAGTATAAATTGTTTCATAATAAGTAAAATTACGTAGTCAAATTAGATGTAAATTAAGTAAAAATATTTCAAAAAAACTAATAAATAGGTATTTATACTTACTGTTTATGAGATGAAAACATTTTAATTACTGACAAAGAATAGTTATTTGTCGATGAAAATTTTAGAAGAAGTATGTAAAATGGGAAATGTAGTTTTAAAAAGGAATAGTAATTTTGTGTCTAATGAATTCAAGCGATATAAAATCTATTTACCTTAACATATCTCAGACTAAAAGAATAGTTCAGCAATTTCAAGAGAATGAACTTTCTCATATTCATTTAAAAGGGTTGTTGGGTTCTGCTACTGCATTTTATGCAAATGCCGTTTATGAAAATTTGCCTGTTAATTTTTTTATTGTTCTTAACGATAAAGAAGAAGCTGCCTATTTCTTTAATGATTTAGAACGTGTTGTTGGTGAAGATAAAGTGCTTTTTTTTCCTAATTCATACAGAAATCCTTATCAGGTAGAACAAACAGATAATGCTAATGTATTAATGCGTGCTGAGGTGCTTGGTGCATTAAGCAAATCATCATCTACCAAGCTTGTAGTTACTTATCCGGCAGCACTTTCTGAAAAGGTAATTACCAAAAAAATACTCAAAAAAAATACGCTTAAACTAAAAGTGGAAGAAGAAATTCCATTAAGTAATTTAATAGAAAAATTAAACGAATATCAGTTTGAACGGGTTGATTTTGTGGTAGAACCCGGACAGTTTTCTATAAGAGGAGGAATTGTAGATGTGTTTTCTTTTTCTAACGAAAATCCTTACAGAATTGAGTTTTTTGGTGATGAAATTGTATCTGTAAGAAGCTTTGACCCTGTTTCGCAGTTGAGTATTAAAAATTATCAGAAAGTAACTATTCTTCCTAACATTCAAAATTCGATATTGGAAGAAATGAGAATCTCTATTTTAAACTATTTGCCTAAAAATACTATAGTTTGGGCTAAAGATATTGCACTTATTGCAGCTCAATTAGAAAAAGATTTTACTAATGCACAAGAAGCATATAAAAAAGTAAAAAATTCTCCTTTGGCACATTTAATTCCCGAAGAAATTTACTATCAAAAAAATAACTTCTCAGAAGATATTGCTGCTAAAAATACCATTGAGTTTGGTAATCAACTTCAGTTACAAGCTGATTTAGAAATTCAATTTAATCTGCAAGTTCAGCCCATTTTCAATAAAAATTTTGACTTATTACATCAAGATTTATTAGAAAAAAGAGAACAGGGATACAAAGTGTCTGTTTTGGCTGATAGTTCTAAACAAATAGAACGTTTATCTGCTATTTTTGAAGATATTGGCAAAGCCTTAGATTTTAATTCTGTTTTACTTACACTACATGAAGGATTTATTGATAACGACAATAAAATTGCACTTTATACCGATCATCAGATTTTTAACCGATACCAACGATTTCATCTTAAAGACAGTTATAAGAAAAAATCAGAAAGCCTTACTTTAAAAGAGCTTCACGGCTTGTCTCCCGGAGATTTTATCACTCATATAGACCATGGTGTTGGGCGATTTTCTGGCTTAGAAAAAATTGATGTAAATGGCAAACAACAAGAAGCCATTAGAATTGTTTATGCCAATAATGATTTGCTTTACGTAAGTATACATTCATTACATAAAGTAACCAAGTTTGTTGGTAAAGATGGAATTCCGCCAAGTGTAAATAAATTAGGTTCGCCACAATGGCAAACCGCCAAACAAAAAACCAAATCTAAAATAAAAGAAGTAGCTTTTGATTTAATTAAGCTTTATGCCGAAAGAAAATCAAAAAAAGGTTTTCAGTTTATGCCCGATACCTATTTGCAAGACGAGTTGGAAGCTTCTTTTATTTATGAAGATACGCCCGATCAACTAAAAGCTACACAAGATGTGAAAAAAGATATGGAAGCAGATTTTCCTATGGATAGGTTAATTTGTGGGGATGTTGGTTTTGGAAAAACTGAAGTAGCTATAAGAGCAGCTTTTAAGGCTGTTACTGATAGTAAGCAAGTTGCAATATTAGTTCCTACTACTATTTTAGCTTTACAACATTATAAAACTTTTAAAGAAAGACTGAAAGATTTTCCTTGTAAAGTAGATTACATTAATCGTTTTAAAACCAAAAAACAACAGACAGATACACTAAAAAAAATAAGTGAAGGTCAGGTAGATATTTTAATTGGCACACACAGAATTGTTGGAAATGATGTGAAATTTAAAGATTTAGGGTTGTTGATAATTGATGAAGAACAGAAATTTGGTGTTTCGGTAAAAGATAAATTGAAAACCATAAAAGCTAATGTAGATACCCTTACGCTTACCGCTACACCAATACCTAGAACTTTGCAGTTTTCATTAATGGCAGCAAGAGACTTGTCTAACATTAATACTCCTCCTCCCAACCGACAACCTGTGGAAACTAAATTGGTTACTTTTAATGAAGAACTTATTCGTGATGCTATTATTTATGAAACTTCAAGAAGAGGACAGGTTTTTATCGTAAACAATAGAGTGGAAAACATAAAAGAAGTTGCGGGCATGGTTCAGCGTCTTTGTCCGAATGTAAGTGTTTTAACTGCTCACGGACAAATGAAAGGTCCAGAATTAGAGCAAAAAATGGCTGCTTTTGTAGAAGGTCAATATGATGTATTGATTGCTACCACTATCATTGAATCAGGCTTAGATATTCCTAATGCTAATACCATCATTATATTAAATGCTAACCATTTTGGGATGAGTGATTTGCACCAAATGAGAGGTAGGGTTGGAAGGTCTAACAAAAAAGCATTTTGTTACTTAATGGCTCCTCCATTACATACCTTAACTATGGAAGCTCGAAAAAGATTAACAGCCCTTGAGCAGTTTTCTGAATTGGGTAGTGGTTTTCAAATTGCTATGCGAGATTTAGACATTAGAGGAGCTGGAAATTTATTGGGAGCCGAGCAAAGTGGTTTTATTTCTGAAATTGGTTTTGATGTTTATCAGAAAATTTTGCAAGAAGCCATAGATGAGTTGAAAGAAAATGAATTTAAAGAGTTGTATGCTGAAGAATTAAAAACCAAAAACTTTGTAAAAGATTGCCAAATAGAAACTGATTTTGAAATTTTAATTCCAGATGATTACATCACCAACATTGCAGAAAGACTTTCTATTTACAAGGAGTTGGATGAGTTAGATAATCTAGAAGAATTAGAAAAATACAAAATGCAATTGGTAGATAGGTTTGGAAAAATTCCTTACGCTACTGAACAACTTTTTAAAGCTATCCAACTAAGGTGGATAGCCAAAGAAATTGGGTTTGAGAAATTACTATTAAAACAGAAAAAGTTGATAGGCTATTTTATTAACAACCCTGACTCTCCTTATTTTCAATCTGGCAGATTTACTAATGTATTGAGTTTTGTTCAACAAAACCAACGAATATGTAAAATGAAAGAGAAAAATAACAAGCTTTCGTTGGTATTTGAAAATGTAACGTCCATTCATCAAGCGATTGAATTTATAGAACCAATGACAACCCCCTGTATTGGTATAAAATAACTCAACTCATACAATAAAAGTCATTTTTCAATGAAAAAATAAGTAGTTTTGGAACGTATTTTGATAACACCAGAAAACAAAAACTTAAAAAATTTAACACATGAGAAAATTAGGATATTTAATGATGTTGATTGTTGTAGCAGGTTTATATGCGTGCAGCCCAAGCATTCCATTTACAAACGAGGATAAAATAAAGTATAACTTAACTGAAGAAAGAATTAAAAAACTACAGTTTTTTGTTTCTAGAGACATTGTTTTGCAACGAGGAGAACGTACAGATGAAGCTCAGGAATTTGATAAAGATGGTAAATTAGTAGTTTCAAGTTCTGCATTATTAGATGAAATTTATATTAAAGAAGGAACTCCTGGAGTTGTAGTTAAAGTAATTGATGAAAACAAAGTGGCAGTAAGTTTTGATGCTACCGATGATAATAAATACTTAGTTTTTGGAGATCCTAATAATAGAGGAAGATACAATTTAATGGGTGCAGAATGGAATAACGGAAAAGGTAAAATTAATTATGGCGGAAAAGTTTATTATGTTATGCCGGGTGGAGCAAGTGCTTACTTAAAATACAAAATGAAGAAAAGCAACGAAAGCAGAAAAAGCCAAAGTGCTGCCAAAGGTAGAAAAGTTAATAACTAAAAATAATAACTCACATATTATAAACTGCTTCAAAAATTTTTGAAGCAGTTTTTTTATACAAAAAATTCATGGAAAATCAATTAAAAGAAACACTTAATTTCATTAAAGGACAAGGGATTGAAAATGCAACGGTAGGTATAATTTTAGGAACAGGCTTAGGCGGATTAGTTGAGAAAATTGAAATAATTAAAGAAATTTCTTATGATAAAATACCTCACTTTCCTGTTTCAACGGTAGAATCGCATGTGGGGAAATTAATTTATGGAAAAATTAATGGTAAAACTGTAATAGCCATGCAAGGCAGGTTTCATTATTATGAAGGTTATGATATGAAGCAAATTGCTTATCCTGTAAAAGTATTGAAAAACTTAGGAGTGAAATTTTTACTCATTTCTAATGCTGCCGGGGCCGTAAATTTAGCTTTCAAAAAAAGCGAGTTAATGTTAATTACAGACCATATAAATATGTTTCCATCCAATCCTTTAATTGGAAAGAACAACAATGAAGAAGGCCCGAGGTTTCCAGATATGAGTTGTGCTTACAATAAAAATCTCAACAATTTAATTGAAGAAATTGCTCAAGAAAAAAACATCACACTTAGAAAAGGTGTTTATGTTTCCGTTCCTGGACCAAATTTGGAAACCAGAGCAGAATATAAAATGCTTAAATTACTAGGTGCAGATGCTGTAGGCATGAGCACTGTTCCAGAAGTTATAGCAGCTAACCATTTAGGGTTGCCTTGTTGTGCTATTTCTGTACTAACAGATGAGTGCGACCCAGAAAATTTGGCTCCTGTTGCGTTGGAAGAAATTTTAGCAGCAGCAGCCATTGCAGAGCCTCAGCTTACAATACTTTATACAGCACTTATTCATAGACTTTAATTTTTTTAATTCATCATATTAAGAAACTATATTAAAGGAGTTTGTTAATTTTGCCAACATTATGAATATTCAAGTATTAAAATCTAAAATTCACCGTGTAAAAATTACGGAAGCCGATTTGAATTATATTGGCAGCATTACTATTGATGAAACATTAATGGAAGCTGCAAACATTATTGAGGGAGAAAAAGTGCAAATCGTAAATATTAATAATGGTGAACGCTTAGAAACTTATGTAATAAAAGGCATAAGAGACTCTGGAAACATTTGCCTTAATGGCCCCGCAGCCAGAAGAGTTGCAGTTGGAGATATTATTATCATTATCACCTATGCATCAATGGATTTTGAGGAAGCTAAAAAATTTAAACCTACTATCATTTTCCCTGATGAAACTACTAATAAATTGAAGTAGTTTTCGTTTCTTTACGTTGTTTTTCAGGATAATAATCATCTCATCAACATAGTCAGATGCAAAAAAACTTTATAGCTATTCTTAAAATTATCTTACCACTTGGTTTAGGGTTGTTTTTAATTTGGCTAGTTTTTAAAGATTTAACAGATAAAGATATTACTGAAATAAAAGCTTCATTTAACGAAATCAATTATTCTTTTTTAATTCTATCAGTAATATTTGGTATAATAAGTCACTTAAGTAGAGCTTGGCGTTGGAAATACCCTTTGAATCACTTAGGTTACCAACCAAAATTACATAATAGTTTTTTTAGTACCATGATAGGTTACTTTGCTAATTTAGGCATTCCTCGTAGTGGAGAATTATTACGTTGTGGTGTAATGAGTAAGTACGAAAATATTCCTTTTAATAAATTGGTTGGGACTGTAATTGCCGAGCGTATGGCAGATTTATTAGTGCTTTGTGGTTTTATTGCTATGGTATTTTTCTTACAGTTTGAAATGTTAACCAATTACTTTAGGGAGTTAGGTTTCTTTAAACAAATATCATTTACTAAAATGTTTATTTTAGGAACAGCTTTTTTTGTTGTAGTAATTGTTTCCTATTTGTTATTAAAACGTTCAAAACATAGTTTTTTTGAAAAACTCAGAAAGTTTCTTTCAGGAATAAAACAAGGACTAATTGCTATTTTAACTATGCCTAACAGGGGTAAATTTATTTTACATACGATATTCATTTGGGTAATGTATTTTTTAATGTTTTACATTACTATTTTTAGTTTACCTGAAGTAGAAACACTACCCATTTCAGGAATTGTAACTGCCTTTGTTTTGGGAGGAATAAGTATAGCTGCAACCAATGGAGGTATTGGTGCTTACCCCTTAGCTATAAGTTCTGTGTTAACCCTTTATGGAGTAGATCATAATGTTGGTTATGCTTTTGGTTGGGCAACATGGATAGCTCAGACAGCTATGATTGTTATTGTAGGATTAATTTCATTGGTATTAGTTCCGAAGCTAAACGAAAAAACAAGTGAACTTTAGCAACTAAATCATAAAATTATTGATAAGTTTGACTATGGAAATCTCACATTTAACAGCAATTAAAAATAAAATTATTAGCCGCTTATCTCTACCTGTGTTAAAAGAACAATGGCAAAATAAAAAAGTAGTTTTTACCAACGGATGTTTTGATATTTTACACCAAGGACATATTACTTATTTAGCACAAACTGCCGATTTAGGGGATAAACTTATTGTGGGAATTAACTCAGATGCTTCTGTAAAAATGTTGAATAAAGGTACTGCTCGTCCGTTACAAGATGAATATTCTCGTGCATTAATTATTGCTTCACTTAACTTTGTAGATGCCGTTATTATTTTTGATGAAGCGACTCCTTTACAACTAATTACAGCTCTTCAGCCACAAGTATTGGTAAAAGGTGGCGATTATGATAGTGTTATTAACGATCCATCCGACAAAAAATACATTGTAGGTTCAGATGTAGTAAAACAAAACGGAGGCGAAGTAATTGTAGTTCCTTTTTTACCCGGATATTCTACTACAAGTATTGAGGGAAAAATAAAGAGAGGGTAATTATTTTCCCACTACCACTTCAATTAAATCTTCTTTTTTAAGGTAGTTCTCAGCTAGTTTTTTTAATTCTTCAGCATCAATATTTTTTACTTTTTCGATGTAGTTGTTGTAGTATTCAAAATTAAAACCGAAGAAGTGAACATTTTCAAAAAGAGATGCCATATTAAAAGGGCCATCACAGCTTCTTAGTACTTGTCCAAGAATGTAGTTTTTTACTAACGCTAATTCATCATCACTTACCAAAACAGTTTGAAGCAATTCAATTTCCTTATAAATTTCTGCCAACGCATTATCGGTTACATCTACACCAACTTCAGTATTAATGTAGAAAAAAGCAGCTTGCTGCATGCTCATAATTCCTGCATTTATACCATAAGTATACCCTTTATCTTCCCTAATATTTTTCATTAATCGAGAACCAAAATAGCCTCCTAAAATGGTAGTTAAAATTTGTAAGCCAAAATAATCAGGATGGTTTTTATTAGGCATCACCCTTCCAATTCTTATGGCAGATTGCATGGCACCGTCTTTAGAAATGTGCTTTGTTTTTTCTGAGCTAGATTCTTCAGCAATACTTGGGTAGTTAATTTCAGGAGTGAAAGGCATTAATAAATCTTTTCTTCCCATTTGTTGGTTTAATACTTTTATGTCATGGTCGGTTACTTTTCCGGAAGCAATAATAGTAACATGAGCAAAATTATAATGTTGTTGATGGAATTTTTTAATAGCTTCCAAAGAAAGCTGCTCAAAATGATATGCTTCTGTTTTCTTTCCGTAAGGATTGTTTTTTCCTAGCAACATTTCCATAAACTCTGTGTGAGCAACAAAACTTACTTTTTCGAGGTTAATTTTAAACTTTTCGTAAGCATTTTGTTTATACACTTCAAATTCATGTTCGGAAAAAGCAGGAAAAGCAATTACTTCTTTAACAAATGGCAAAACATGGGGCAAATGTTTAGACAAGGTATAAACCGTAACATTAGCATTGTCGTAAGCAAATTCGGTATCTAAAAAAGCTCCATACTGATCAATGCCTTCGGCAATTTCGGCAGAAGTAAAATTTTTAGAACCCTCTTGCATTAATTTGTTGGCAGAAGCAGCAATTAGAGGACTAGGTTGGTACCATTTTCCGGCTTTAAAAATAAAACTGATTTTTAGAATTTCTTCACTACCACCTGAAATATAATAAACCGGCACACCATTGTCTAGCTGTGTTTTAACAGGCTCTAAAAAAGCAATACTTGATACTTGATTAAATGGAGGTGCTTGTGTTCTATTAATTTCAGTCATACAATATATTTTTTGTAAAAGTAATTAATGTTGTTGGGCTGATATTGTGAATAGAATTAAAAATTGATAGAAGTAATCTATTTTTTTGATTATAAATAGTGGCTAAAGACAAAAAATCAATATAACTATCAGATTAAAAGTGTTTTAAAATTTTTACATTTTTGCTAAAGCGATTAAAACTTAGAATAGTTTTGCGTACAATTAATAACTAAATTTATTTATGAAAAAAATGTTTATTCTACCAGTTGCCTTAGTTGCATTAATGGTAGTTTCTTGTGGTCCAACCCAAGAAGAAGTTGAAGCTAGAGAAAAAGCAGTTGCTGATTCTGTTGCTACTTACAATGCTCAAGTTGAAGCTGAGGCTGCTGCCGCTGCTGAAGCAGAAGCTGCTGCAAAAGCTGAGGCAGAAGCTGCTGCTGCTATTGAAAAAGCTAAAGCTGATTCTGTTGCTGCTGCTCAAGCTGCTCCTAAGAAAAAGAAATAATTTATTTTTCTGAAGAAAACAAAAAAGGCTGGATACTTAGTATTCAGCCTTTTTTTATGATTGTTTGTTAATGGTTTCAAGTTTAATGTTTGAGGTTTGAAGTTGTTGGATAAATTTTTAATTAAACTAGTATTTGTCGATAAAATCGAGAGGCTGAACTATAATGTTCAAATTCGAGGCTTTCGAAGTTTTGAAAATCAGGAGTTTACTTGGGTAAATGACTGGTTTTTAAAACAAGAATAACGAAGAAGTTGGACATTATAGACAGGTTCTAATTAAAATTCCGCATTTTTAGGAGTTCTTGGAAATGGAATTACGTCACGGATGTTAGTCATTCCGGTTACAAAAAGTAACAAACGTTCAAAACCTAAACCAAATCCTGCATGAGGAGCTGTTCCAAATTTTCTGGTTTCTAAATACCACCAAACACTTTCGTGAGGGATATTAAACTGCTCAATTTTTTGCTTCAATACATCATATCTTTCTTCACGCTGAGAGCCACCAACAATTTCACCTATTCCTGGGAACAATATGTCCATTGCTTTAACGGTTTTTCCATCATCATTTAATTTCATGTAAAAAGCTTTAATTCCGGCAGGATAATCAGTGATTATTACCGGTTTTTTAAAATGCTTTTCAACCAAAAATCGTTCGTGTTCCGATTGTAAATCAGCTCCCCAATCTTCAATAATATAGTTGAATTTTTTGTTTTTATTTGGTTTAGAGTTTTTCAAAATATTGATGGCTTCTGTATAAGTAATTCTTTCGAAATCATTTGCCAACACAAACTGCAATTTCTCAATCAATTCCATAGAACGTTGGTCTTGTGGTTTTGATTTTTCTTCATCTGTTAGTCGTGAACTTAAAAATTCAAGATCATCTTTACAGTTTTCTAAGGCATATTTAACACAATATTTTAGCATTTCTTCAGCCAAATTCATGTTATCATTGTTATCGGCAAAAGCAACTTCAGGTTCTATCATCCAAAATTCCGCTAAATGACGGGTTGTGTTAGAGTTTTCAGCTCTAAAAGTTGGTCCGAAAGTATATACCTGGCTTAGTGCCAAAGCAGCTAATTCAGCTTCTAACTGACCAGTTACAGCAAGGTTAGCAGGCTTTCCAAAAAAATCTTCTTTATAATTAATGGTACCATCTTCATTTTTTGGAGGATTGGCAATATCTAGGGTAGTTACCTGAAACATTTCTCCCGCACCTTCACCATCTGTTCCTGTAATTAAGGGAGTGTGAATATTGTAAAACCCTTTGTCATTAAAAAATTTATGTATTGCAAAAGTCATAGCATGACGAATTCTGCCCACAGCACTAAACGTATTGGTTCTGTAACGTAAATGTGCTATTTCTCTTAAAAATTCTAATGAGTGTTTTTTTGGCTGTAATGGGTAATCTTCAGGATTAGCTTCTCCTAAAATTTCAAGTGTGGTACAATTTATTTCTATGGCTTGTCCACTACCTTGAGAGGCTACCACCTTTCCATTTACAGCAATTGCTGCTCCCGTTGTTGCTTTGTCAACTAAACTTTCATTGTTCGTATTTAACTCTATAACAATTTGGATATTTTTAATAGTGGAACCGTCATTTAATGCAATAAATGCAACGTTTTTGCTACCTCTTTTTGTTCTTACCCAACCCATTACAGTAATTTCTTCACCAATAGGTTGTTTTTCAAATAAATCTTTAATTTTTATGCGTTGTGTCATTGTACATTGAATTTTTGACGAAATTACTTTTTTACAATTAATGACAAGTGTTTTTATTCCACAGTTTTTTTATAAACAATACCTCTTTCTTTCAGATAGCTCATAAAATAGTTGAAACATGGTTCGTGCTTGCCTACTAACTCTGGAGGAAAAACACCTTTTTCGGAAAATAAGCCTTCTAAAAACATGTTGGCTGCAGCAGTTGCTGTATAACCTGTAGTTCTTGCCATAGATGAAGTATTAGTTTGAGAGCAATATTCATCATGTAAATTGTAAATGACGGTTGTTGCTTTACCATTTTTATCTGTGCCTTTTACGGTAACGCGCATCACTGTAATTTCTTCTTCGGTTTCACCTAATTTCCATTCGTTGAATAAAACAGTACAAGTAAAATCCAATGGAATAATAGCTGTGCCTTTTACATTTATGGGGTTGGTATCAAAAAAGCCACTCGATTTCAATACTTTTACATACTCTACATGTCCGGGATAACGCAAGGTTTTTTCTTTCATATTGTTGATGTGTGGCATCGTAAAAATAATAGAACGTAATCCATCGCTATTAAAAGATTCTAGCGTACCAACACCATCAAACTCTACATATTCGCAATCGGTAAGGGCTTCTTTGGTAATCATTTCTCCATTCTCTACATAACGGGCAGGACGAGTATATTCTTCTATCACATCAATTGGCGAAAATGGAGCTTTGTAGTAAAAAGGCCATTTTTTTACTTTGGGCAAACCGCCTACCAAGCACTCAAAATCGGTTAGTTGCAGTTGTTCGTTATAGTAGCCTAAAATAATGTTGTCCATTCCAGGAGCAACACCACAATCAACTATGGCGGTAACATTTTTTTGTTGGGCAAGTTCATGCAGCTCCAATGCATTTTCAGGGAAGAAAGAAATATCGATTACATTTTTTTCCGCTTCAATAATATTTTTTAGTGTATTGAATCCTAAGAAACCGGGCACAGCACAAATTACCAAATCAAATGGTTGTAGTGTCGATTTTAATGTTGCTGTTTGGGTAACATCTAGATGTAAGATATTCAATTGATTACATTTATTTTTTACATGTTGTAAAGTGGAGGTGTTTACATCGGTAAGAGTTACTTCATGTTTTTTAGCTAAGTCAATAGCCATAGCACTGCCTACCATTCCGGCACCTAATACAATAATTTTGCTCATAAGTATAATTTTTAAGAAGTTGAATAATGAAATTGAGTTTCCTGTTAAAGGAAAAAAGTGTTTGTTTTTGGCAACAAACGTATATAAGAAACAGTAGCGTTACATACCGGGAATAAATACCCAAGGCATGTTATCAAGTGCTATTTTTAGATGAGATTGCATGGTGTAAACCTAAGCAAATTTTTAGTACTAAAATAAAATTCAATACTAAATTGCTCAAAATCTTAATATTCAAAAAAAGTATCTATTTTTTTAATAAAAAGAGTTGTGTATTTCAAAAGTTTCTACTAATATTGCATCCCGTTTTACGGAGATTCCTCCTTAGCTCAGTTGGTTAGAGCATCTGACTGTTAATCAGAGGGTCCTTGGTTCGAGCCCAAGAGGGGGAGCATTAAAAAACCCAGTAATAGTGTATGTTACTGGGTTTTTATTTTCCATCTTAAATATTAAAAAAATCTTGTTTGCGTGCATTTTGCGTGGTTGGTTTAAAAAGGGAAAAATTGTTGAAAAATATTTTTTTATCGTTCTATCTTCAAATCTACCTTTTACCATTCTTTAAAAGAATGTATTGTTAAAAAAACTTTTACTACCTTTTTGACTTTGTCCTAAAAATCAATTACCTTCGTTTTTTTAGTGGTGTTAAAATTACAAACTACCACAAAACAGGGCTAAAACACAACACATATAATACTAAATAGGCTTATTCTTATATTTTTATGTACAACGGTAAATTTAAACAGGTATTAAGTATTGTGATTAATGGAAATGACCATGAGCATACTCTTAATCTTTCTAAAATCATTAAGAAACAATGTGAGGCATGGTTTTTCAATGTTGAATATAAGGAGCATAAATCTGCTAGAAAGGGAAAGATTTTAAATAAAGAAATTTTGATTTCACAAACTGCTTACGCTAGTGATATTCTCATTTTTAAAGAAGCTATAAGGCGTATCTGTTTTCATATTAATGATGAGGATAATGTGAAATTTATTGATAGGGGAACTGAACCTCTTAATGACCTAAGAGAAACACACTAAATGAACGAATTTTTTGATAAACAAAAATTGATTATTATTTTAATCGGAGGTATTCTTTTTGCTTATTTGGGATACTGTGCTTGGCAAGATATTTTGGATTTTACTGAGCCTATTCGCAATAAATAATTATTTTATGAAAACTTTTTTTACATCTCTTACTTTTTTACTGGTCAACATCACTATTGCTCAAAACAAGCAAACAGATTCTACCGTTTATCAACCTGCTCGTATTTATGATGAGCATACAGTTAAATTTTTAATGCCTGATAGTGTTTTTATTTGTGATAGTTCTTCTGCTACTAAATTTCATTTAAAACCCGATTGTAAAGGGCTAACTAATTGTAAACATCCTATTATTAAAGTGGATTATATTTATATCATTAATCATAGAGAGCTTTGTGGGTATGAAAAATAAATTGATTTTTTAACCTCTATCTTTATCTAAATCAACTACCTTAGTTTTTTCAGCGGGGTTAACCTAATACTTAGTTTGAAATAACTTTTATCAATAAATAAGCAATTTATCACATTATTTATGAAACCCTACTGAATTTAATATTTTATCAGCTTCTATTTTGTGGTCTTCATAATAGATAGAATTTCCATGATGAACAGCACTATACGTGATTTTATAAATTCTATTATCAAAAAAATAATATCTTGTTTGAATATAACTCGAATTAGAATGTGTTTCATCAATAATTACAGTAAATTCTTTATAGAATTCATAAGTTAATTTTAATTTTGTAAAATTTTGATTATAAGCTATTTTTGTTTTTTCAGTAATAGAATTAATTTCGTTATTAAAAAATGTTGTGTCTAACCTATTAAAATTAGACAGCCTAAATATTGGGGTATATGAAATACTAACAAAATTATAAAGAGAATCTGGGTACTTAGGAATACTATAAAATGATTTAGCATTACTATAAAAAAGAGTATCTAAATTTTGAAATGTAATAATATTAAAATCAAAAGTGGTATCCTTAAAAATTTCACAATCACCAATATCAAGTTGAGTATATTTAAGACGATTAGGAATTTCTAATTCTAATTCTTCAATTTTTTGAGTTTGAAAATTAGTGTCTTTAACAGGTAAAGATACATACTCTTCAAAATCGTTAGTACAACTTACTACGAATAACATTAGAAAGATATAGCTTATTTTTTTCATTAGTTTGCTTTTGTTTCATCAACAGTTGTAGGGTTACTTCTAGGTTGAGCAGCTCCATCTGTTGCTTTATTTCTTTTATTAAAATAATAATTATCTGTTGCTTTCCTATTTCCAAACCTGTCTCCTCGTTTTAGAGTACTAATTATAGTTGTATTATCTTCTGCTTTTAAGAAGTCATCTAATGAATTATAATTAGGGTCACTAAGAACTATATTTCCTCTTGAATCAAATTGTAAAATTGCTCCAAGTTTACCAGCCACAACAGAACCATCCATATTTAAAGGCTCTCCAGCTTCGTGCCTATTGAAACCAACATTATGAACTGAGCCATGAAGAATTAAAAAAGCAGTAGCATCTGTTTTGTCAGAACCAGTTAAGTTAGCAAAATTCTGTACACGAGTAGATTCAATAAGTATTCCTTGTTGAAACGACCCTCCATTAGTTCCATCGGTTGCAGACCTTTCTGGATTTTCAGGTCCTTTACTTGCTAATGTTGCAGCAGTTTCTTGAATTTTTTTAGAAAAACTTTCAGCTTTCACAGTAGAAGTAATTTCAGCAGAAGAACCTAATAAAACATAACTATCAGTCGGGTCTATATGTTCAGGACTAAATGGTTCAGTAGAATTATAAACTACTACACGAGTTTCTAAGCCTAAATCTTTATATGATTGATTAGCTTTATCAGCAATTGCTTGTGCATCTTGAACAGTAAAATCAGATTTACTAGAAGGTAAAGCTACTAAGTAAATTACATTATCTTCTCCATTTTTTTCAACATAAATAATAGGATTATTAGCTACAAATAAATATGGAGATTGGTGTGGTTGCATAACAGGATCGGTACTCATCATTCGCCCCAATCTTGCATCATACATTCTAGCTCCTAAATCATAAGCAAAAGCAACAGGGTCTATAATTTGATTATTAACCATTTGAGTATCAATTTTTATTAACTTATTATTCTTCGTGTTAAATGTAAAATGTCCGTAAGTTTCTATTTCTTTAGGTTCAAATACTTCCTGAAATATACCATGTGATAAATCTACATATTGGTTTTGTTCTTCAGGAATATCTATACTGGCAAAAGGGTTTGGGTTTTTATCTTTTTTGATGAATTGTGCAGCATTTTCTCCTTTAAAACCATTCATTACCACTTCCTGCATATCAACAGGCATTTGTATGTATCCTAACTGGCTCAAATGTGATAAATGTTTTTCTAACTGTGTTAGCTGGGTATTAATTTTGCTATCTTTTCTTAAAGAATCTATCGTATTTAGTTTATTTTCTCTTGCATACTTAATTATTCTAGTATCCAGTACTTGTTGTTTTAATAATAAAGCATTTAAGTTTTTAGGGTCATGTTCTAACACCAATTCAGCACATTTTAATAAAAAATCATCTGTTTTGTCTTCGTATTTACGTTCATAGCTTTTAGCCAAATTCACCAAACATAAAGCAACACTTTGTTTTTCATCTAAACTTCTTAAAGAAATGTCTTTCATCAAAGCTTTGTTAGTAGTATAAGTTAATGTCTGAATACTTCCATCTGCGGGATGTCCTGCGGTAGCTAATTCTACATTATACCAATCTCCCTTATGATTCTTATGTTGGATATAAATATGTTGTGGAGCAGTACAAATTATTGCATTACTGTTCAACTGATTAGAAAATATTTTATATAAAGCTGTTAAAGCGAAACAATTTCCTGAATTTTCATTTGAGATTAATAAGTTGATTACTTGAGAATTTTTCCAGTCATTCATGCCAAATGGGTCTTTAGCATTATATTGATAGGGAAGATGTTTTAATGAACCAAAAGAAGTGGTATCTGTGATATATGTAAATATAGCCCAATTAGCGAGTGTTTTGTTATATAAATCCTCTTTTTGCTCAGGAGTATGTCGTATTTCATCTATATTAAACCTACCGTTTGCTTTTACATTTACATTAAAATTTAAAGTATCATTTCGGTTAGTTTTTATTAGTTCGTTTATATAAAAGGTATGGAAATGTATTAATTCTTCAAATCTTTCATACTTATAAATGTTATTATAGTAAGCATTTTCCGTTACAAATACTGCTCGCTGAAAGTCAAGAGGTTTAATTTCTTCTAACATTTCTTTTACTTCTTGAAAAGCGTTTTCAAAATGTATTTTAGAACTATCTGTTTTTACCTCTGCTTTAATTGAATTTACAATAAAGCAAAAGAATATAATTAGTGAGATTATTTTATTATTCATAATATTGATAGTTAGTAAGTCAAAAATAAGCTTTTTTTAGTTTTTGTATTTATTTTCTTGGAAACCTGTAATATCCCTTTTTTATCGTGATACTCCATCAGTCGCATATATTCATGTTCAGGAAAATCCTGAAACCCCAATTGATTCACCCTATCCATATATGCTTGATATTCATTATATATTTTTAATGCTTCAGGGGAATTAGGTATTTCGTTTAATTCTTTTAAACCCTTTTCCTGTACAATATTGTTAATGTCATTGGCATACAATTTTCGATGTAAATAATGACTACTTGTATTGATGTATTCTGTTTCAGGAAAATATTGACTTGCTGTATTCATACAGTCTTTTATAAATGTCTTATTTCCTACCCAATGTTCCCGTGTAAAATTAACAGCTAAATCTATTAATGTAGTAGCTACTACTTGCTGTTTAGTAAGAGTTTGTAAATACAATTCATTTTTTTTCGCTGTTGCCATTACGGGAAGGGTTTCTAAATAGAATTGGTCAGTCATAAATTGACCTACGGTAGTTTCATAATTTATCATTACTCCTTTGCTATTTTTAAATTGAATGAAAGAATGTTGTGGGTTGTAAGACAAGTAAGCCTCTACTCCAAGAGCTTCGGCTAATATTAAATAAGTAACTGGCAAGGTATGACATTGACCTGTTCCTGTTGCTAAAGTTTTTGTTACAAAATAATTACGTTTATCTTTTTCGGCTGTATAATCAATGTAGTCGTAATAATAAGGAACATGGGTAGTGGTAAATTTCCCTGAAAAAGGGTCATCAATCTTTGTATGGACAAGTTTTAATGTATCACTCATAAAATGCTGGATACCATAATGCAGAGCTTCAGGATTTCTAATATCTAACCCTTGTTCAGTTAACCATTGTTTGATAAATTTAACATTAGTATTTATAATATTATTGTATTCCTCATAGGTTAAATGTAAATTTCCATAAGCTGATTCAATAGTAAAATAAGCATCCTTAATAGAAAGCTTTTGTTGTCCCGAAAGCATATTCTTCACTATTTTCTTAGCATTTTCATAATTAGGTAGGTCGCTTAGATATTTTTGAGATTGATAATATTGAATTTGGTATAAATAGCCACCAACTTGGTATGCTTCGTTTAAGTCAGCTATTAAATTTTGATGTTCTTTTTCTTTAGGAGATTGCTGAGCAAAATTGTTTTCAGTAGTGGGTTGGGAATATCCTTTTTGATTTGCCATTTGTTGCTTAATAAAACGATTGTTTTCTGCTATCATTTCTTCTTTTGTCATTCCGGGAGTGTAATTCGGAGCCGCTCCTCCCATCGTTTTACTTGCCTGTTGTTTTTGTTGATTAGCAACATTTTGAGAAGTATTTCCGCTTCCCTGATGGGGTGGGTCATTAAGAATTTTTTTGGTCATGGTAACAGATGGAGATTCTACCAAACCATTAGGCGTAGGTGTTGGTGGGTTAAGCTGTGATTGTTGTTCAATAATATATTCTTCTGCATGGTTTTTATAACGCTCATAAAGACTACCCCCAACTTGTTGTTGAGCAGAAATATTAACAGAGAATAGTAATGCAAGAATGAACAAACTGCTAGAAGTCATTATTACATGATTTTTCAATTTAAACATTTTCACATTTTTATTAACAGTATTATTTTGTCGATGAATGGTCATTATTTATCTGCAAATATATTTATAAAGGATGATTTAAAAAATAAGTAAAAATACTTACGCAACTGAACAACAATTACTTATTTCTCCAACCAAAGAATTTGAGTTAGCTTCGTACTTGGACAAGAAACTACAAGCTCCGTGTATTAAAAAAGCGGTTTTAATATATTTATCATCGGTACTTGAAAAACCGATAATTTTAATTTCAGGGAAAAGTCCCTTAACCAGTTTCGTGGTTTCTACACCATCTAATATCGGCATTTGGTAATCCATTAAGATAACATCAGGGATAGTGTTCTGTAAAAAAGGAATTACCTCACTGCCATCAGAACATTCACCAATAACCTGAATCTCAAGTTCGCTATTCAGCATAATTTTAATGGCGTTTCTGATAGGAGCGTTGTCGTCAACTAATAAGATTTTAATCATAGGGCTTTATTTTGGTTATAAATCCCCTCAAAACAAGAGGGGTGGAACTAATACTTGTCTGCTAGAGAGGTATTGGGATACCCACACAACAAAACAAGCAAAGCCCACCCCAATCGGTGAGCGTTTTGCTTGCAAATCTTGTTGCGTTTGAAATTCCCAATTTTCTCTAGCAAGAAATACAGCTTAACGCTATACAATATTTTAATTTAGTTTTTTTCTATATGCTTAGTTTTAAATTTGATGCAAATGTATTTAAAATATTTTAATTTAATAAATATGGTTTTAAGTTATCAATTAAATCACCTAATCCCTTTTTCCATAATCTCAATTCCTCTTTTTCTTCAATATTTTCCCACATACTGTCTTTACTCTGATATAAATATATTTTCCCTTTAGGACTATTCCAATAAAATCGGAAATCTTTAATGGAAAAATCATTGACTTTTGATTTGACTTTTTGAAAAACTTGAACAACTTTTTGTTCCTCCATATTTAATAAAATCTCTGCCCTATAAGTAATTGAAACATCAATTTTATCATAATAGTTTCTACATACAATTTTATCTTCTTTAGTTATTTCAAATTTTTTGGGAGCAAATAATTTGTTTAATGTTCTACAATACTCTTCTTTCTTTTCCTTTTGTGTTTTCAAAATCTTAGATTCAAATCCGTCTCTTAATGTTTTCTTACTTTCTTTTTCAATATTAGCACCATTTAGGGTAAGTTGAATATCAGTAATGACATCATCAAAAAAATCACTTCTCTTAGAAAGTCCCTCTGAATTGGTAATTAAAATACCCATTTCACGATTATTCTTTTCAGAATATTCATACATATTCATAGAGGTAATAATTACCTGAAATTCATTCATATAACATTTCGCATGAATATTTGGATGATGAAATAGGTTTAAATTCTTTAAAGCATAAAGTTTTTCCCTTTCCTTAGCAGTTAGTTTATCTTCTCTATAAACTATAATACTTTCAACACCTTTGTTATCCATTTCCAATAAGGCACTGTATAAATTATCGGATGTTTTAATATAGGGAACTATTATTACAACTTCTTTTTCAGCGTTTCTAATTAATTCAGGAATGGTTTTATTTAATAATTGTGTATCTTGAAATTCAAACATTTTGTAAATTTTTAATTCCAAAATTAAAAGATAAAATAGTTAAATCTCCCAATTTTGGAATTAATAATTTAAAAGATATATCAACTAAACTTTCCAATTGCTATTCAAAGTCGCTTCTTTCCCCAAAGCTATCATATCTTCAATATCCTGCTTTTTAAACTTATCAATCTTTATTACCAGTTCTTTTTCAGGTCGGATAATTTTGTACATGATTTTTTTCTTCCCGGCATGAACACCTTTTTTAATTATCTCTGAGTTTTTAGGAACTAAACAATTAATATCGTGCATACGGGCAATATCATTGTTTACTGTTTCATTAACCACTATATCCATAATCCTTGAAGTTAGGTGCATGATTTTACCTGAATGAAAGTTCTTTTCTGATAACTGCTGCGACTGACAAAGAATGATGATAATTTCATCAGCACCTTTGTCGATGACACTCTTTAACGGAGCAACATCCCTTAACCCACCATCATAAAAAGGAATACCCCCGATGTTCGCAACAGGCATCATTATAGGAATACTTGTACTGGCAATGATACCGTTAATTAATGAGGGGTTGAATTGGTTAAAGTACTTCAATGTCCCTGTAATCATATCCACAGCTCCAGCCGTAAACTCCACCTTACTTTTTCTGAGATATTCCAAGTTCAATGTTTTATGTACCAACTTTTTTAAAGGTCCATTGGAAATAATGCCGTCAAAATCATTAAACAATAATTCTTTGGCTAGTTTTAAAAATCCTTTTTTCTTTACTAAGTCATCAGGACTATTAATGTTTTTTTGCCAAAAATCCACAAGGGTATTACCAACCGTTTTCCAATCAAAACCGTTGTTGTATTTCCCTGTTTCATTGACTAAAAAACTACCGTTCAACGAACCCACAGAAATTCCGTGAATGATGTCAGGCTGAAATCCTTCATTTAAAACTTGCTGTATAGCTCCAGCTTGAAAAGCTCCTTTTATGGAACCTCCGCTTAATACTAATGCTCTTTTTTTCATGGTTACTAATGTTAATGGAAAGCTTATATGTTGCCTTCATCTGCGAAGGAATAATAGCTTTCTTTGGTTAATATGATGTGATCTAACAGGGTAATGTCTAACTGATTCCCTGCGGCTTTAATTTTTTGAGTTAATCTACTATCTGCATCACTCGGCTGTAAATTTCCGCTTGGGTGATTATGGGCTACAATAATGGCAGAAGCCAACGAAGTTAAGGCAACAGAAAAGATTAAGCGTAAATCAGCTACCGTTCCATGTATTCCGCCTTTGCTTATCACTTCGAATCCTAACACTCTGTTCGACCTGTCTAATAACAACACGATAAATTCTTCTCTTACTTCTATTTGACTACTCCATATTTCACGAAGTATATTTACCACATCTTTTGAGGATGTTATTTTACGTCTTTCTTCATTTTTTTGTTTTCTACTGTAAACAATCCTTACCTTTGCAGGACGACTGATTTTTAGTTTTCCCAGTTCCATATCTTTCTTTTTTGATTGAAAGGCAAAAAGAAGAATGATTACTAGGACGACTACTATAATTGGTATGTATATTTTTTTCATCATAATTAATAGTTAAAAATACAGGGGCTTTAAAAGCCCCTGTATAAGTTAGGGTTATGATAATCCTAACAATGCAGCAATAGAACCACCTATGGCTCCACCAATAGCACCTATCACAACGCCTGTTCCGATTCCGCCAATGGCTCCACCGATAGCACCTTTGCCATCTGCTTTCCAGGGGAATTTAAAACGGGATAACTCTCCATCAATAAAGTTTTTGATGTTGCTATCACAATTACCATTTAAAGCATGTAAGTAATACTTCACGCTGTATTTAGTAACACTGGCAACAATTAAAGGAATTTGCTTTTCTTCAGGAGTTAAATCAGAAGCTAAAATTTGCTCCTCGATATTCATTAATACTTTTAAGGTTCCTTCATAGTCCAACGACAATTTATCGGAAACATTTAAAAGAGCATCAATGAAACAGGTTTGCTTTTCGTTAAATGCTGCCATTTTAGCCAACTCTGCAATAGAGTTAGTAGCAGCCAAATTAAACGATTTGCCAACAACAATATAACCATATACAAAGTCATCTTTGATAAAGTTAAAATTGTCTTCCTGTTTTGTTTTCGAGGTCAATTCTACAAGAAATTGACTGACTAATTCAGCTATTTTCTCGTATTTGGCTTCTTCATCAGGATGGAGCTTTGATAAAACAAAGTCCATTCCCTTGTTGTGAATCTTCCCTACGACATCGTAAGGGTTCATTACTGCAACCTTTTTTTCATTTTCTTGCATAACATTTAAGGGTTTAAAGGGTTAATAAAAAGGGTTAATTGTAATTAGCAGTGAGTAATTGGCTTTCAGTAATTAGCTAATATCATCCTGTTGGATACTGATTTAGATTACTTACTACTATCGTTTAAGCTAGGTTAACATAATCACCGGTGCGATGACCTGATTGATATAAGTTTCTTAACTGGGCTAGGGTTTTTCCAAACGTGTACTGAAAATGCGGTTTATCTTTAAAGCTTTTCCAATCACCGCCCCATTCAAAACCGATGCTTTTTCCTAATACTGCTATCTTGCTCCAGTTCGGATTTGTCCATAAAGCTTTACCGTTTTTTATCTCTACCACATCTAAGGCTAAACCAAAATTGTGGTAACTGGAACCTGCTTTTGCATTGGTTACTTTTTCATCAGCTTCATCAATCTTACCGTCACGGTCATTGTCTTTTCCGTCAAATGGTTGATTAAAAAGAGCCGTTTGCTCTGCCCATGAACGAAGAGCAGAAACCACCCGTAATTTTATTCCCAGTTCTTTTTCAGCTCGAATAATGAACTCTTTAGCCTTACCAATTACCAAAGGATGAAGGGTACTTATTCTTTGGTCAGAAACGATGTCCCAACTTTTCTCCTTCAAGTAATTAATCCCTTTGGTAACCAATTGACTGACCGTGTTCTTTTTCTTGAACAGAACAATAGCAGTTATCAATACAATAATCACTATCACGGCATAGCCTAGCTTATTAGGTTTAAAACTAAATTTCATAATCTTAGGTTTTTCGGGTTTAATCTACAATGTTTCGCCAGTTTTGAAATTCATCTGTATCCAGCTCTTTTCTCAATCTATCCGTCAATGTCTCATGGAACTTTTGTTTGTAAACTGCGGCAACACTTGCAAGATGTCCTTTCGTTTGATAACCTAAGCGTTCAATCGCTTCTTCATCAGTTCCGTCCCAGTCTATCATCCAATCGCTTCCTGAAGGGTTAGCTGCTGCTCGATACTGTTGAGCTAACTGATTGTAATCTTTCGCTTCATTCTTATCAAACTGTTTTTCTTTGTAAGACCGAATTAACTTGGTAATCCCTCCTTTGAGTATCCACAAAGAAATGATAACAATGATGGCAATAATGACATACTTGTTTGTAAACACTTTCTTAGCTCCACTCGCTACTTTTCGCACAATTAATGGATTCATAATTTATCGGATTAAAGGTTAATACTTGGGTTAATTAGTGCTTACCCGAACTTTTGAAAAGCTTTTCGGGCAATGTTGATGTAGTCGCCTAACGATAATTCTTTATCGTCTTTGGGAGCAACCTCTTTGATAAATTCTACCAAGTCGGGATGTTCAACTATCATGTCAACAGCTTGCATCAGATCCTCATGGTTAAGGTTGTTTTGTAAATCCTGAAAGGCTTGCATCTTTTCGACTAACTGCTCTTTGTTGTCAGCCTCAACGGTTAATTTTACTTTGTAAATCATGGCTTTTTGGTTTAAAGGGTTAATAATTATGTTGTTTCTTATTCGGGGTCATGGTCATTGCTTCCCTGTTCCTCTTCTTCTTCGGGTTCTTCTTCAACAGTTTCAATGTCCTCTGTATGATTAGGGTTATTAGTTGCTGCTTCTTCTTGCTCATATTTAGCAATTTCTTCATCAATGTCCTCTTGTGAAAAATCATCGTCCTCTATCACTTCGGCAACAGCAATTTCTTCTTCCTCTTCTTCCTCTTCCACCGTAAAGTCCGCTTTTCGTCTTTCCTTTTTGGGTGGATGTTCTTCTTTGGATTTACCCAGTCCTTTATCGGGATTGGTAAATTCCTTGATGATAGCTCCTAAAGCACTAGGCACTTGTTTGATGTAGCCCACGAGGTCGCTTCTGATTTCTTTTTCTTTATTGCTTAAATGTTGTTCTTGTTGGGAAATGCCTTGCTCTCGTTCTGCTAATCGTGCTTCTCGTTCGGCAAGCATTAATTCCCTGAACTTTAAAGTTTGTTCCATGAGCTTGTTTTGCATGTCTAACTTCATTCGTTCTTCTTTCAAAGTATGCTCTCTGCGGATTCCTTCCAGTTGCATTTCCATTTCTTTGCGTATCGTATCATAATGATTTACTTGCTCGGTAGGTTGTTCTTTAGAGATAGTAGCAGGACTTGATGTTAAATTGATGTTCACGTTTCCGTTCTTATCTAATTTATGAGGTACTCCATTGATGCTAACCGTTTCATCGTCTTCGGGTTCTATCCATTCAATTTCTTCATTAATGGTTAAAAAGAACGGTGGGTTTTGTCGGGAAGATTGCTCACTGGTTCCATAACGGATTTGTATTTCCGCATCTACATTATCCTTCATTATCTGGTCTAAGATTTCAGAGAATGATTTATTGTCAGGATTATTTTCTTCTGATGAACAAATGGTTACACCACTTTCATCTTTAATAGACCAGTATTTATAGCGTTCTATTTTCTTTTTTGCCAGTGGGGCATCTATGTAATTTTTGACTTTTTTCTTCATGGCTATTATTTTTTAATGGTTGGACACATTGCCTTTTTCACGGCTTTTGTATTGATGTATGGTTACTCGGATATATCGAATAAAGAAATTAGTTGTTCGTTGTGCTGTAACTTTTATGTTGCTCCAATGCGTAGTGATTTGAGAACTCTGATGAATAGTTATCCCGGCTACTTCTCGTTGATAAGTGTTTTGTGGTACATATTCCACCAAATCGGTTCCTGATGCTACTTTGATGGAGAAAACACCTGCTGATTCCACATAACAATAACATATATACACTGCTTCGTTAGCTCCAACTTTGATTTGTTGAGGATTAATCATTACCTCATCTTTCAATTGGTAGTTTGCAGCTTTTCTAGCTGACAAATCTTTTTCAATCATGCGAATCAATATGTTATCATTGGTGGTCATCTGTACTTTCAATAATTAAATAAACACTAGCACGGGTATTGCTTTGAAGCCCTGTTACCATGCCTTTAACAGCTTTCCCGAAAAGGGGTTCATCCAGTTGTATTACTCTGTCATCAGGGCTAACCTGTGAACCGTGATAAACACTCTGTTGGTTAAAAATCAGGTCAGTTCCATCAAACAAGGATAAGGCAACCTCTATGTTACTGGTCATCATCAAACCTGTGATTCGTTGATGTTTCGCAATGGGAATGAACAATAGGGGTTTACTTTCTCCTTGTTGTAATTGCTCTCTGAATATGTTTTCTATCTTTTTCATCTTTATTCTGCATTGCTTAATCGTAAATAGATTTTCAGGGTGTAGGGGTAGCTTGGAGCTGTCCCTCCGTCTTCAACTTCCAATTCAATCTTATTGCCGTTGGCTTCTCTTTTTTCAAAACTTAAAAAGCGGTTATCGGGAGCAACAAACAGGTTGGACTGAAAAAAGGAAACTTCAAAGCCTTTTGGGTACAACTCTTTTCCATCTATGGAACTTTGTTTTAAGATATGATTTAACCCTATGTTGTCCATCATAGCAATCCCATCAACATAGCGGTAATTGTTATCCAAATCTTCTGAAATGGTAACTACTGCCCCTGCACTGGGTACTTCTTTTTCTATTAACTGAACTCCTGTTTTCATTTCTTTGGGGTTTTAATGGTTTTTACATTACAACCAATCTTCTTCCGAAGCGGGGTTGTTATTATCTTGTGATTCCTTTGCATTTGGGTCATTGGCATGGGGAGATGTATCGTTATCTTCATCATGCTCATCTTCATTTTCTTTCGATGGTAATCCTCCGTATCCATATAAAAATGATGTATATGCCTTAATGCCTTCGGGAGTAGTTCTAACCTTAATGGTCAATTCCCTTTTTTCTGCATGAGACAACCCATTAATTTTTTTTATGATGTCATCTACTTTATTTACTTCTTCTGCCATTTTTTTAGTTTTTAAGCTCCTCTAAGTCTCCCCAAAAGGGGAGATTTCAGAGCAGGGTTAATAATTTGATTTTTTTATCAAGGAAAGTTTCTCTTGATGATTAGTGGCGAATTGCCACCTAGTAACCGTAAACGGTAGTTCCTTCCAAAAACACTTTTAGAAATCCATTTACCTGTTTGGGTAAATTCACATTGAATTCTATTGGTGTTTGAGGGTAAATGACTTTTGGATTGTTCAACACATATAAACCGAACGGTTTAGTGGTATTGTATCCGTAAAAGCCATCAAAGAAGGTTCTGAAAGGCATTTTTTCAAATACTTTTCTTCCATTCAATTCTAACTCCCATTCGGCATTTAACAAGTCAACCGGAATGTTAGAGATAAAAGCTCCATCTATGGCTGCTGCATCATAAAGCACTCTAATTCCTGATAAAGTCAGGTGTCTGTCTTTACCTAACTTGCCGTTATCCACATTGGTAATTCCAATTTCTTCAGGAACAGACAATTTGATTAATTCTGCTCTTGTTCCTTTAATGGGAGCAGTAGCATAATAAGGGGAATCTGAAATTTGTGCCTTATGATTGGCTAATGCTCTTTGAATGTTCTTAGGTAACAGGTGTACCCTTTCTAAAAATTGTTTTCTAAATCGAGATGCTCCTATTTCCTGTCTTACGGCATTTTTTAATCCTGTAGATCCTTTAGCGGCTCCTAGTCCTGCTAAAATAATCTCTTCGTTACTTAATTCTTCCATTTTGATTGGGTTTTAAAGGTTAATAATTGGGTTAATTGGGGGGCAAAGTCAGGAGTTAAGCTAGTCTCGTTTTTTTGGAGTAAGTCTATCTCAACTCCTTTTTTTGCCGAGTTTAAATCATTTTTGAAGCCCTGCTTAACAAGGTAGAATACTTTGTTTTAGGGAACTTCTTTTGTAAATCTTTGGCTATCTTGTGCATCAAGGAAAGTCGTTGTTTACTGGTCATTTTCTTTACCCTTGTTTTTCCTTGCCCTTTGGTCGGGTGTTGAATAACCGTAGTACTTCCTCGACCTATGGGTGCTTGCGTTTTACTTTTTGAAGTACTTCTTTTTGAAGCGGTTCTTTTCTTTGGAGTGCTTCTTCTTGAAGTAGTGCTTCTTTTCCTTCTACCGGAGGAAGCTCCTTTAATGCTGGAAGCCTTTGACTTGCGGTTTCTTGCTCTTGTTCGGGCTGCTTTAGCTCCTGCCAGTTGTCGCTTTTTTTTGTTTTTCCATTTCTGATACAGGTAAATCGCTAGTGGTATAAATATGGTGATAAAGCCTGCACCAATGATGATTTTCTTTTTGTGTTTTGCCCAAACTTCATCTTTCCAAAAAGTAGCTGTCATCATTCTTTTAAAAATACTTGGTTGAGGGGCATTGGGGTCTTGGTTGGCAGGGAGTGTTCCTCTGGAATTGGCAGGTAAACTGCTATTATCCACAAAATCATTGATACTCGGTTGATTGACTACGGTTTGCGGTGGTGCTAGGTTAGTAGTTCTTTGAGTGGGTTGAGGAGCTGCTTTCTTTCTGAAAAGATTAGCAATGTTGACTTTTGCCAACAGTCCTTTGATAAAATTGACAAATCCGTTGGCTTTTTCTTCTCCTGCTCCTAGTCCGCTTAATCGTAATCCTGTGGCTTGGGCTGCTTTTCCTTTGATAATGGCATTTTTGTAGTTTTCGGATTTACCACCTATTTTGGTAAAAAATCCTTCGCCTTTATTCTTGGCATCTACTATTTTTCTCCATTCGTCTAAATTCAAGTTGTGAGCTTCTGCCTGTGATTGGGTAAGGTATCCGTATATCAGTCTGGAAGAAATATTTCCAACATTGCCTTTCAATACGCCAAGTATAGCTGCTCTTACACCTATGGTTACAGGGTTGTATCGAACTACGGCTTTAACGACTTTCTTTACACCTGAACCAATTTTCTTAAACACTTTTTTGAAAAATCCGCTCAATCCTACATTAAACCCTACTTTAAATTCTTCGTCTTCATCCAAGATGCTTGAAAGGTCGCTTGGAGGTATTTGGGCTAGATAAATGGGTTCATCCCCTGTAATATCTATACCACTTAATCCTGCGGATTCTAATTCTTGCAAACTCATCAACAGGGCTTTATAAAAGTTGTTGTAACTGCTTGGGGAGATGATGGCTTTTTTGATGATTTTTTCTCGTTCATCTTCATCATCCCACTCTTGCATGAGTTCTTCCATCGTGTTCAATTCTTTGGACACATTAATTAATTTACTTAGTTCGGTTGGTTTGGATTTTTCCTGAAGTAAGACTTGTCGGGCTTTGTTCACTTCTGCCAGTAAGCCATTTTCTACTAACTGTATGGCATCTGCTTTACTTGACACGACAATGTCGGCTTCTTCTTCGCTTTTTACCTCTCCCAAACCTGAGAGAAAAGAGGATGCTAAATCTTCATCTCGTAAATCTTCTTCGATTCCTGAGAGCTTAAAGGGTTGATTCATTTCTTCCTGTAAGTCTTTTCTGAATTCTTCTGCATCATTAATTCCTGATAATTCATGTAATTCCATATCTTCTGGTTTTGACCCGTAAATGGGTGGGTTAATAATTGGGTTAACTGTTGCATCATGGGGGAGATAACCGCTTAATGAGGAAGCTGTCATCTTAATTGTTATGATGTCTTTTATAGGTTGTGCTTCATAGTTGAAGCGTGGAACTTCGGGAACAACATCTATTACATAGGCGTTACCTTTAGCATCTATGGCAACAGGGTAAATGTGTTGAAATTTTCCTTTTTCTTCAAAGGCAACTACTCGGTATTCATGGTCAATGCCTAAGTTGAGGAGAAAGGCACTAATCAATATGGTGTAATCATCGCAATCAATACCGTATTCAGGGTCGGTTAATCCTTTTCGCCCATCTATAATGCTTCGGGCAGGGGTTCGTAATTCTTCAATGCCTTCTTCATCTAGTTGGTAACGGGTATGTTCTCGTAACCACTTCCAAATGTTTTGAGCAGTTTCTCGAACAGTATTGCCTTTTAGTCCTTCGGCTATTTGTTGAACTTGATAAGCATCCCTTACGGCTATGCGTTGCATGTTGGCAAGGGTATCATCCAAATCGGCATTTTCCAACAAGGTTTTTCTGAACCCCTTGTAGCCTGTTATTTGCATCACAGCTCCTTTGAGATTACCTTTTTTACTTCTTAGCAATTGAAAGCCTTTGGTAAAAAGATGTTTAATAACAAATGCCACTTGGTCGGTCAGCTCAATATCGGGATAGGCTTCTCCTGTTGCTCCTTGTACTAAAAAATGATTGGTTAGCTTTTTGGGTTTTTGTTTGTCGGCAATGTACACTTCAAAGGTTCGGGCAAAAACTTCGTTTCTACGGTTCCAGTATTCATCTTTTTGTTGTAAGGCTAAATGAAAATCTGTTTTTGCTCCTGTTGTGTCGTAGTAAAGAATGTTGTAAAATTCTTCAAACTGTTTTTCAAAGTAGTTGCCTGTTTTGGCAATGTCCTCATCATATCCTTTTCGGGTGGTTCTTCCACCTGACACAAAGCTTTGTTTTTTACCCCCTGAATAGAAAGAAATCAAGTTATCAAAAGCATGGGCGTATTCGTGGGCGAGTACTCCTACGCCTTGTGTTTTGGTAATGTTAATGACAGAATAAGGGCTAGGCTCATAATGTCCTGCTGCTCTTCCGTGTCCTCTCGCTCCTAATGAAATGGATAGTTTACCTCCTAATCCCATTTCATTGTCTTTTCTTCCTAAGATGAGGGCTAAATAATGTAAGCCTAACATGGCTCCATACAGAAAATTGGCTCGGTCTTCTTGATTCATCCAGTTGCCAAACTCTATACTTCGGAGGTTAAAGTGTTGGAGTGCTTCTGTGGAATTATGGAGCCATGCGGCTTTAAATATCTTATTGGTTCCTACATAATATTGAGGATAAAGACGAATATTACCTGCTTCCCAATAACGGTCAATTCGTCCACCTTGAACGAGTTTTCCGGCATCTTCGATTTTGCCTATTGCTGATATGTCTTTATCGTTATTCATTTTTCTGCTTTATTTTTAATTTGTTCATTCAATTTGCTAATCCCGGATTCATTATGTCGGGTGCGGTCGAACAGGGTTTTAATATTCTGTTTCACTTCTTGAATGTCTATTACAATGCTTTTTTCCACTTGTATTTTTATGGCTATAAGCAATTGTTTTAATTCTGCCAGTTCTTTGAACATGTCTTTGTTCTCTTGATAGGTTGTTTTCAAAAAGTAACCAAGCATGGCTATTATGGATGAAAACAACACTGATACTACTATGATTGATAATTTTTCCATTACACTATAATTTTTTCGTTAATAGGTATTTTTATTCCTTCGGCTCTTACAAATCCTACTATCTGAATGGGGATGTTGTATTTACCGTTAACCAAGTAGTTTGCCCCCACCGTAGCTATACCGCCTGCGGATTTGATAAGCTGCTTGAGGGTAAAAGGGGAAAGAAGGAGGTTGAGGGCAAACTTGTTGGCTTGATTGGGTTTTATTGTTAAGGGTTGATGTATGGGATATTGTTGCTCGGCTAACATTTCATTGTTTTCTCCGAGAACATTAATTTGTAGCTGCTGAACATGAAAGGTTTCAGGAGAGTAATTATTAATGATAATGGTAACTTTTGTTAATACTTCTCCGAATATGCTGCTCAGGTTCAGCTCAGGGAACTGGAACTTATCTATGGCAACATAAATATCTTCTGAACCTCTGTATTTTTGATAATATTGATAGCCTTTTTTGGCTGTTATCAAAACGATTATCAATACGACTACTATGACTATTTTTCTTTTCATAGTGCTAAGTTCCGAAGGATTGAAACCGTGCTGTCTAGTTCGGGAGTGTTCGGGATTTTTAAAGCTTCAAAAGGAGCAAAAAGTTAGGTTCGGGAATATTGGTGGAATTTGTTATTTTTGCTGAGAATCTATTATTAATATAGTTTTAGCTACCAAACAATAGAATGAATAATAAATTAGACTTTGAATTGCCAAAAGGATGGATAATTGCTAAATTAAGTGACATGGTTATTGACCCTAAAAGTGATTTTGTAGATGGTCCTTTTGGTTCAAATTTAAAAGCTAATGAATACACAACAAAAGGAGTGCCTGTTTTTAAAATCCAGAATATTAAAGCTGGATATTTTTTAGATAAAAATATCCAATATGTTACTTCTCAAAAAGCAGAACAAATAAAAAGACATTCGTTCAAATTAGGAGATATTATTATTACCAAACTGGGAGAGCCACTTGGGTTATGTTGTAAAGTTCCGAATAAATATCCTGAGGGAATAATAGTTGCTGATTTAATGAGAGTAAGACCAAGCAACCTAATTGTTGACACCGATTATTTGGTATATGCTATAAATAGTAAAATTATTCAGGATCAGTTTAAAAGTATCACTAAAGGAACTACAAGATCAAGAGTTAATTTAACTATTGTTCGAGATATAAAAATTCCCATTGCTCCATTAAACGAGCAAAAGAAAATTGTTTTTAAACTAGAAGAACTACTAAGCGAATTAGAAAAAGGGAATCAACAACTCAAAATTGTACTAGATCAAGTAATTGTTTATAAAAAAATAATACTTAAAAATGCATTTAATGGGAATTTAAATAAAATCGACAAAAATAAATGGAAAAATGTTATTTCTGGAGATATATTAGACATTAGAGATGGGACACATGATACCCCTAAATATGTTCAAAACTCAAAAATCCCCTTAATAACCTCAAAAAATTTAAAAGATGGAGAAATAGATTTTTCAAATGTTAAATATATCTCTAAAGAAGACTATATAAATATTTCAAAAAGGTCTGAAGTAAATATTGGAGATATATTGTTTGCTATGATAGGAACAATTGGAAATCCGGTAATCATAAAAAAAAGAACCAATTTTTCTATAAAAAATGTAGGACTTTTTAAAAGTAATCCATCTATTATAATACCCCAATATTTAAAATATTATTTGGAATCACCTTTATTTGAAAAACAAATTGAAGAAAATAAGTTCTTAAAAGGAAGTACTCAAAAATTTATCCCTTTAGGTAATCTAAGAAAGATTTTAATTCCGTTACCACCTATTAATGAACAGTTAGAAATAGTAAATATTATTGAATCTATTTTTAGTTATTGTGATAATATTGAAAAATCGGTAAATAAAGCGTTAAAAGATGCAGAAAATTTACAACAGAGTATTCTTCAAAGAGCATTTGAAGGTAGATTAGTTAAACAAGAATTACATGATGAATCTGCAAACACTCTATTAGAGAAAATAATAAGAGAGAGAGAATATTATTTAAAAAATAAAAAAACAAACCCAATTTATATTAAAACTTTAAAAATGGCTGAACCCCTTAAATCCATTCTTGAATTACTCAAAGAGAATAAAGAACCGATGGCTGCAAATATACTTTGGCAATTATCTAAGCATAAAGATGATATTGAAGCATTTTATGAGCAATTAAAGATTCATGTTGAAAAAAACGAAATTAAGGAGCTTCCTCGTAAAGGGAAGGAATCATATTTAACTATTTTAGATAAAAAATGAGGATAGATAAAGTTTATATAAAAAATTACAAGAATTTAGATCAGTTTAATATTAACCTTGATGAAAAAGAGATGAAAACTGTATTGCTAGGGCAAAATGCCACTGGCAAATCTAATTTCTTAGAAGCTTTAATTTTAATCTTCAAACATCTTGATTTAAGTACGGAAACCAAAAGACAGACTCCTCCTTTTGATTATAATATCATATACAAAATAGGTGAAAATAAAATAAATGTAACTGTTGAGGATGGTTCATATAATATACTTGTAAATAAGGAAAAAATTAAAAGTCTCAAATCTTTTTTCTCTAAAGAAGGTAAGAAAAAATATCAGCCTAAATATGTTTTTACATATTATTCTGGTTTAAGTAATAAATTAAAGGAACATTTTTGGGAACATCAAAGAAATTTTTACACAAAAATAATAAGTGATGATTTTAAAGAAGATGATTTAGATTCTTTAAGAAAACTATTCTATGTACAGCTTGTACACTCTTATTTTGTATTATTAGCATATTTTACACATGAAGAAAAAAAGAGCATTAAATTTCTTAATGATATCCTTAATATTCAAGATATTGAATCAATTCTTTTTATTCTAAAAATGCCTTCTTGGGCTAAGAATAGAATTAAAAAAAACCCAAATGATATATTCTGGACGGCAAAAGGGTTAGTTCGTCCATTTTTAGATAAATTATGGGATTTGTCGCTCGCCCCGATTTATCATCATGAAAAAGTAAAAGTAGATTTTGATGAAGAAGATCCGCAAGATCAACTTTATTTATTTTTAAAAGGAAAAGATAAATTAAAAGAACTTGCTAATACATATACTGACAATACAGCTCTTTTTAAAGCTCTAGAAAGTACATATATCTCAAAATTAATTGCAGAAGTTCGTATTAAAGTTAAAAAAACTAATGTTGATGGTAGTATCACTTTTAAAGAATTAAGTGAAGGCGAACAACAACTACTGACAGTATTAGGCTTATTAAAGTTCACTAAAGATGAGGATTCCTTAATATTATTAGATGAACCTGATACTCATCTTAATCCATTATGGAAGTGGCATTATTTGGAATTTCTAGATAATGTAGTTGGTCGACCTGCTAGTACCCAAATTATTTTAAACACACATGATCCTCTAATGATAGGGAGCTTAAAAAAAGAAGAAGTAAGAATTTTTAAGCGTGAAAAAGATGGTAAAGTAATAGTAGAAGAACCCGAAATTGACCCAAGAGGACTTGGTGTTGAAGGAATTCTTACTAGTGAATTATTTGGACTACCAACAACAATTGATGAAGTAACTCAAAGTAAATTAGACGAACGAAATAAATTACTTGTAAAACAACAAAAAGGAATATTGACAGAAAAAGAGCTAGAAAAACTCAGAAATCTATATAATGAGCTAGACGAATTAGGCTTTTCAAATACATTTCGAGATCCCCTTTATCAAAAATTTATTGTTGCATATAAAACTAGACTGAAAAATGCTTCTAAAACAAGTTACACAAAAGATGATTTGATAAATCAAAATAAAATAGCTTTAGAAATTTTAGAAGAATTAATGAAGGAGGAAGATCAATGATTTTTATAGACAGAGGTAAGTATAAACCTGATAAAGTATGGATAAAAAAAGCAGATGGTCTTACCCGACAACTAATGAATGCAACAAGTCAAGCTGCTAGAAATAAAATAATTGATGACAATGAAAAAGTATGGGGTGAATTAAAAGATTTTTTATTAAGTATTTCCAATGAAAAATGTTGGTACTCTGAAGCTAAAGATTCCTATAATCATTTACATGTTGACCATTTTAGACCAAAAAAAATTGCTTTAGATCTTGATAAAAAAGATAAAGGAGGCTATTGGTGGTTAGCTTTTAATTGGTTAAACTACAGAGTTTGTGGTGGTGTAGGGAACGTAAAAAAAAGAGATAAATTTGCCGTTAGGTCAAATAAAGCAATTTTTCCAAATATTGAAATTGATGATGAGATTATATATTTTCTTGACCCATGTGAAGAAGAAGATGTACTAAAAATAACTTTTAATGAAAATGGAGAAATGCAGCCAATAAGTCCATCAGGGTGGGATTATGAAAGTGCTTCATACACTATTGAAAACCTAAACTTAAATTTCAAAAAGTTAAGAGAAGCTCGTAAAGAAATATGGATCAAATGTTTTTCTTTGATAACTGAAACACAAATTTTAATGGATAAAAATCAAACAACCCCTAGTCCTAAGAGAAAAGGACAAATTAAAGAAAAAGTAAAGCAATTAAAAGAATTAGTTAATCCCTCATCAGCTTATTCTGCTACTGCAAAAGCTTGTTTAACTAGTGCAGGTTTGATGTGGACTATGAAAATAGCAGCTTAATTATGAAGTTAGATCATATAATTGAAGAACATATTGAAGAAGCTGCAAAATTTATAGCTAAAAATGGTGTGCCATCAAATTATAGAAAAAACATATATTGGGTTAAAGTAAAAGAAAAGGAATATCCATTTAAATATCTTGTAAGAATAGCTCATCAATTAACACCTGGAAATGAACAAGCATGGCTTGAGTTTACTTCTAAGAAAATTTATAGAGATTATCTTGAAAACTTAGGATTTCAAATAGTGCCTCATTCAAATATGATTCCTTTTTTTACTGAAAATGATATTCTGGAACTATATACTATTGGTGGTAAAACATATACTCAAAGCAAAGCACAACATATAATTATTGATAAGCTGAAAAACAATGCTTGGGAAAAGACAAAATATTGGTTTAATCAGGTAATTAATGATATGGAGGACTTTACTGGTTCTTGTAAGAAAGTATGGAGTCAGCGAAACTGGGATAATGGTAAAAGAGTTTCATCATTTAAATCTTATACATGGGCAAGAATTTACAGGGAAGGTGATTTTGGAAAAAATATTTATTTCACGATAGGTGTTGATGGTGAAACTCAGTCCTTAGTTTATAAACTAGATTTTCAATATGTAGGGACTTCTAATCTTACATATGAGCAGAGAGAGGTATGTAAGAAATTAATCAAAACGTCACCAGCTGCTTGGAAAGAAGTTTCTCTAGCCAATTTAAAAAATTACGACTGGGATAAACTAATAGAAGAATCTGTAAATTTTATTAATGAATATATTAAATTATATGATAAAGTAGTCGAAGAAGTATGGGAGCTAAATCAAAAACGAATAGCTCGATTAGCTTATAATACAAACGGATGGATTATGCCTTCTGGTCCTTATGGAAAAAGTAAGCATATTGATTCTCACGAAGCACGTCATGGTTATGGTCACGAAGAATGGATTTTTGATATTAGTAAACTTATAAATGGTTATCATTATGGATTTTTAGAGCCTATTAGAAAACAACAAGAAGCTTATGCTGATAAATCTTATAATATTTGGTTTTACACTATAGATGGGGAATCTAAAAAGCGTTATTGGGTTGGGGAAATTTCAAATGTTAGAGTATTAAAAAAAAATGAAGCAGAAAAGATTAAACAATTTTACATTAAACAAGGTTGGTTTAAAGAAATGGAAGAGCAAATAAAAGGTTCTGGAGCAAACTATCGTGGTTTTTCAAATTGGAAAGGAGTTGATTTATTCAATATTTGTTTCTTACCTTCTGATATAAATTTAAACGATTCTCCATACTTTGAGTTGCCTCAGAATCATCCTATAAATAATTTGTCAAGGTATTCATTTACACATTTTAAAGAAGAATTTATTATTGAAAAAAAGACCCAAGATTCATTCGTTTTTTCTCCTTCTTCTATTGAAATTGCTAATACTAACAATAGTAGTATTAAAACATCATTTCATTTTCGAGAACCTAAGGCTATTGAAATTACTTATTTACACAAAACTATTAGTGAGCGATTGACAGAAAAACTTAGGCTTCTTTATGGATTTGAAAATGTTACTCCTGAACACCCCGCTGGTTATGGTTCAAATAGAATTGATATTGTAGTAAATAATAATCAAGAATTAATTTTTTATGAAATAAAAACATACCCAACATTAAAAGCTTCCATAAGGGAGGCTATAGGTCAATTAATGGAGTATTCATTATGGCTGAGTAAAAACAAAGCAGAAGAATTAATCGTAATTACTCAAAAACATAATAATTTTGAAGAAGCAAAAATTTATTTTAAACATTTAAGAGAAAGTTTTAATATTCCATTGTATTATCAATACTTTGATTTTGAAACAAATTTCTTATCCGAAAAAGTATAAAATATGGCAACTAATAATAATATTGCTCAAAAAATATGGTCTTTTTGTGACACCCTAAGAGATGACGGATTAGGTTACAATGATTACCTAGAGCAGTTAACTTATCTACTATTTCTTAAAATGGCTGATGAGAATAAAAGCAAATATAATCTTCCAGTCATTTGTGATTGGAAAAAATTATTATCGAATAAAGGTGGTGAATTATTAGATCAATATGAAAAAATTTTAAAAACTTTAGGTGATTCTGGTGGTATGTTAGAGAATATTTTTGCAGGAGCACAAAATAAAATCCACGATTCATCTAAGTTAAATAAACTTTTACAACTTATTAATGAAGATAACTGGTCTTCTACAGATTCAGATGTTAAAGGAGAAATCTATGAAACACTTTTACAAAAGAATGCAGAAAACAGTGGGGCGGGACAATATTTCACTCCAAGACCAGTAATTCAAGCGATGGTAGAATGCTTACAACCTCGACCACAAGAAACAATTGCTGATCCTTCATGTGGTACGGGAGGTTTTTTTCTTGGTGTTCTTAATTTTGTTGAAAAAAAATATAAGCTTTCAAAAAAAGATTCTGAGTTCTTAAAATTTGATACGTTTCATGGTTGGGAAATAGAAAAATCAACTGCTCGATTATGTCTAATGAATCTTTATTTACATGGAATTGGGGATTTGAAAAAAACTCCCGATATTCACATTACTGACAGTCTTAAGTCTTCTTTAAATCAAAAAATAGATATAGTTTTAGCCAACCCTCCATTTGGAAAAAGTAGTAGTGATATTCCTACTATTGATGAAAAACAAAGCAAAAAAGAAGGTTATTTTTTAAGAAAAGATTTTTGGGTAACTACAAGTAACAAACAATTTGCCTTCCTACAACACATAATCACTATGCTAAATGAAAATGGACGGGCAGCAGTAGTTCTTCCCGACAATACTTTGTTTGAAGGTGGGGTAGGAGAAACTATACGAAAAAAATTATTAGAAGATGTAAATCTACATACCATACTTCGCTTACCAACAGGGATATTTTATGCTCAAGGGGTAAAATCTAATGTGCTATTTTTTGATTTGAAAAAATCTTCTGATAAAAGAGGGACTAAAGAAGTTTGGTTTTATGATTATAGGACAAATGTACATCATACTCCTAAAAAAGACCCTTTAACTTATGATTCTTTAAAAGATTTTGTCAAATGTTATAATTCCAATGATAGATCAAAAAGACAAGAAACCTATAATAAAACAAATCCTAATGGTCGTTGGCGAAAATATAAATACGAAGAAATTATTACTAATGATAAAACTAGTTTAGATATTACATGGTTAAAAGATAACTCTTTAACTGATTTAGATAATTTGCCTGAGCCAGATATTATAGCTAATGAAATAGTTGAAAATCTTGAAGCTGGACTTGAAAGTTTTAAAGCAATAATTACTGTATTGAATAAATAATAATTTTTAAGGGGTTCCTAATAAATCAAAAATAATTTTCACTTGTTTGGGAGTATAAGCTCTCCCTAAATATTTGCCTATTTCCTCTTCAAAAGGTTGAATCCACCTAGAAAAAGTCTTAATACTTACTTGATAAGCATTAGCCAATTCTGTTTTTGACATAGCTCTTATTTTAGGTTCGGCATTATCCATTTGCAAGCATTTTTTAAAATATTAGGTTTATTTTGAGTGTTTTAGACCCATTTTTAAGTGTTTTAGAGGTGATTTTGTCTGTTTTAAGGGTTTCAGACATATAAAATCTATCTGTATTAGCTAAAATTTTACCCTATGCTTTTCCAAAAACATTAAAATACTGCTTCGGGAATAGCGAATAATTTTTCCGTATTGGCTAAACTCAATGTCTAAATTATCTCTTAATTGTTGAAGCTTAGTTTTTCCTCTAATTCCTAAAAGCTGCATTGCTTCTTTTTCGTTTATCCATTCTTCTTTTTTGGGACTTGTAGCTTCTTGAATGATTTGCTTTATCTCCTGTAGCATTTTGTGGTATGCTTCTTCTTCAAAAATTATCACTTTCATAGCATTAAGGGTTTCAGGTTAATAAAACGGCTTGATTAATTTTTTAAACGGTTGATTATTGATTAATCTTTTGTTATACCCGTATAATTTAGGGTATATACCCTATTCAAATGGACTGATATTAAAGGGTATTAGAAAATTGTTTTTTTTCAAATTTTTTTTAGCAAAAGCTCAAAATATTGACTATTTATGAAAAATTTAACTGATTTTAATTAGAGAATTATATGAAATAAAGCAAATTCACCGTTGTTAAATTAAAAGCTCTACCAGATGATTAAAAAAAAGTTTAAACAATCAAATTGTGTGGACTTTGTCAATCTGCTAAAAGAGGTTAAAATTAGAGGGCATAATATTAAATGTAAAAATGGAAATGATTATTCAACTACGTATAATGGTTTCAGTAAAGTAAATTGTTTTATTACATATTTAAAAAAGAAGCTGCAATTGTGTCAGAACGAATTACAACATTTACCCCTCAATCAACCTACAAGAGATGGACGAATGGACTACATTGTAATTCTTTATAAGAATTTACATAAAGCAAAATTAAAGGTAGAAAATCCAAAGATTCAAGAAAGCTTAGAAAGGAGGTTTTATTATGTTTATTATGGAGATGAGCTTACACTTAAAAGGTTTCCTTGCAATTATTCAAAAGAAAAATATCCAACTGAAAAAGATTATCAAAATCATAAAGTTCATTTCATGTATAACTATCATAAAAAGATAATTGATTATGCAATTGAACAAATCAAGTTCTTGTCTAGCAATAAAGAACTACTGAATTCTGTGATTATCCCCCCTTATGTGAGCCAAGAGCAAAATCCAATAAGGGAAAGCGAGGCTCACCCTATCCAAAGATTCAAGACCTCGCTTACGGTTAATCAATTAGCCTATTTTTTTGATTTGATTTCTGATAGAATTATTTCAGATTCTATCAACAAAAGAGAAGTCGCTCAACTTCTTTCCCAAATATTTGAAACGCCTAAAACAAAACAACCAAGTGTGCAACAAATTTATAAGGCTTTTTATAACGTAGATAATTCTACTAAAGAAGTAATAAAAGATATTGTATTAAAAATGTTAAGAGATATTCGTTAATTAAATAACTACTAACTCATTAGCATCATCTAAAGTATCATGGTCAAAGGAATCAAGATAAGTTTCTGTCGTGCTGTAATCTTCATGCCCTAAACTTTCTCCGATTACTGAAATTGGTACGCCATTTTTCTTTGCTATGGTAGCCCAACTATGACGAATTACGTAAGTTGTCATATTTCCTTCAAATCCTACCATTTCGGCTAAAATCTTAAATCGCCCATTTATTCTTTTTCTGTTTTGGTCGTAATTACTTCTTCCTAAAGCTGTGTTTACATAACCTATTGGAAAAATTAAATCATTCTTTCCTTTCTCACTAATATTATATTCATTTAATATCATTAATGATTCTTGGGTCAGTTTTATAGAAAAGTTTTTTTTCGTTTTGCTTCGGATATATTCTAATCGACCTTCAACCAGCTTTCCATTTTCATATTTTGCATTTATGATTTGATGTTTTTTTAGTTTAGCAATATCAATCAAGTTAATTCCTCGATTATTGAATATGAATAATAAATAATTTTTAGCATTTCGTAAAGCTCCTTTTTCTAGCTTAAGGTTTCTTATTTCAATAATGACATCTTTTTCTACGGCTCTTTTCTTTGTTCTCTTATTAACCGGTATAGTATATGAATTGAAAGGATATGCTGAGGGGTTTAATATTTTTTCCTGTATTGCTTGATTCATCATTGCACGAATGGGTCTTAAATAGGCTCCAATGGTATTTTTTGAATTTCCTTTTCCTAATTGGTATGCTTCAAAATCTCTAAGAAATGAAACTGTGATTTCAGATAGTAATAAATTTTCATTATTATTAAATTTTAAAATAGAAGTGATGGCACATTTATAATTTTGTACATATCCAAATCGTCCTGAATTATTTAGACGTTCAATTATTTTGTCGGAATATTCTTTTAAATAGATTTTGTGGGTTTTACCATTAATATACCTTTCAACATCCCTTTGAGTGGTATGAGGCTGTTTTAACAGAACAGCTTGAATAGTATTTTTTAGTTCGTTGATTTCCATTAGTTCAATTTCAAGACTGTTTTCTATTAAATAGTCTGATGCAAGAGATAATTTTTTTCTAACAATTGCTGTGGTTCGTTTAGAATTAGAAAGCCCTATTATCTCTTGACTGTTTTCTTTCCATTGTTTTTGGTTTAGGTAAATCTTTAAAGGGAGGGTTCGGGTTTTTCCTTTGTGAGCTAGTTGGATTACAAGGGGGTGTAAATTATCCTTGTTTGTTGTTCTTTTATCCAAATGTAATTTAACTTTTGCCATATTATTTGTATATTTGTTTACGTTCTTTTATAACGTGTAAAAAATTATTTGCGTGTATTTTTGCGTGTGTTTTACGTATTCAAAAATATTCAAAAACATCATATAAAATCCGCAACACCAATAAAGACGGTATAGTTATTAACAATTTTGAAATTTTTTAGTGTTTTTTAACTCTCATTTTTCTGACTGTTAATCAGAGGGTCCTTGGTTCGAGCCCAAGAGGGGGAGCAAAATACAAGCCACTAGAAATAGTGGCTTTTTTGTTTGTGTTCATTTCTATCTTTTGTATTTACATTCCCCATCAAAAAACTTTTGTTGATACACTACATTTATTACTACCTTTGTTTTGAATATCATAAGTTTACAAACATGCAAAAAATTAATCTCCTATTCGCTTTTATTTTAATCGTTAGTTTTCAATACTTAATAGGTAATTTACAAGCACAAACTTCTATCCATCAACAACAACTAACTTATTATAACAGTTTAGGAAATGCTGATGCGAACTATTACGAGCAGAACACTACAGCTGCTAAGATGCAACAAAAAAATCAAAAGTTAACTTGTGCTTTAAATAAAGTAGTTTACGGCTGGCATCCTTACTGGGTAGGTAATGCTTATCAAAATTACGATTGGGATTTGTTAAGCCATTTTTCATTTTTTAGTTATGAAGTTGATGCAGCAACAGGAAATGCTAATTCAACACATGGCTGGGCGACAAGTGCTGCTGTAGATGCTGCATTAGCTTCAGGAAACACTAAAGTCACACTAACTGTTACTTTGTTTTCAAATCATGCAACCTTTTTTAATAATTCAACGGCTCAACAAACGTTGATTACTAACCTTATTAATCTTATCCAAAGTAGAGGTGCACATGGTGTTAATATTGATATAGAAGGCTTACCCTCTGCTTATAAAACGGCCTTTACTAATTTTATGATAACTCTTGCCAACCAAATGCATGCGGCTATTCCCAATTCTGAAGTTAGCACTGTACTTTATGCCGTAGATTGGAATAATGTTTTTGATTTTGCTAACATGGCAGGTGTTGTCGATCATTTTATTATTATGGGTTATGATTATTATTGGACAGGAAGTACAACAGCAGGTCCAAACGACCCTTTATATCATTTTAGTACTACTTATAATTACAATCTTTCTCGTTCTATCACTTACTATTTAAATAAAGGTTGTCCGAAAAATAAATTGATTTTAGGTTTGCCTTATTATGGTAGAGAATGGCCAACAAGTAGCACAAATGTTCCTTCTTCAACTACTGGGAATGGAGTAGCTAGGTTTTATAATGATGTTAAAACTAATGCTTCCGGAAATTATTCTACTGTCAATTATCAGTATGATAATGACAGTTATTCGGATATTTATGTATTTAACAATGGAGGTCCACGCCAATGTTTTATTTCTTTAGAAAATAGTTTGAGAAAAAGAATGGAACACATCAATACCACTGGTATTGGTGGGATGGGGATGTGGGCATTGGGTTACGATGATGGTTATATTGATTTATGGGATGCTATTGAAGATTATATGACTACTTGTTTTTCCTATCCCTGCTCAGGAACCATCCATGATTTTGGAGGACCAACTAAAAATTATTATGATAATGAAAATTATACTTGGACTATTGCTCCTACAGGGGCTGGCTCAATAAATGTAAACTTTACATCTTTTGATGTAGAAACAGGGTTTGATTATTTGTACATTTATGATGGAGCAACTACTGCTGCAACTCAAATTGCAGGAAGTCCTTTTACAGGAACAACCTTGCCTCCCAACTTTACTTCATCTACAGGAACATTAACCTTCCGATTTACATCAGATGGCGCAACTGTTCGTCCGGGTTTTGTTGCTAATTATTCTTGTAATGTGGATAATGTCGCTCCCACCACCTCAGTATCAGCTCCAACAGGCTGGGTAACCAGTAACTTTACCGCCAACTTTAC